>Ga0102591_1000016_pt1 | contig 599201 bp, 529 predicted proteins | sample AraplaCol_mCL_r2_2_FD_76860 | JGI IMG/M metagenome (GOLD analysis project Ga0102591, IMG submission 76860) | Arabidopsis root microbial communities from North Carolina, USA - plate scrape MF_Col_mCL_r2 (SPADES assembly) (version 2) | ecosystem: Host-associated > Plants > Roots > Endosphere...
ATGCCTGATGACCATAGCAAGTCGGTCCCACCCCTTCCCATCCCGAACAGGACCGTGAAACGACTTTGCGCCGATGATAGTGCTGCAACCAGTGTGAAAGTAGGTTATCGTCAGGCTGTTATACCGAGAAAGCCCGCTAGATGAATCTAGCGGGCTTTTTTACGTTTACGCGCTACGAAGACGGATGGGGACAGACCCCTCATTGCGTAGCAATCAGGGGTCTGTCCCCGGTACCCCAGTCGACCGCCGAACACAGTCCGCGCCGACTGTGTTGAGTGGCGGACTGGGCTCTCGGGGACAGACCCTGATTAGCTTCGCTAATGAGGGTCTGTCCCCATCTGTCCAGTTATACACCCCACATGATGTTCTCGCCGCCGTCGCGCGCGGTGCGCAGCATTTCCAGCAGTGGATAGGCGCGCTGGGCAAAGCCTACGTGCAGTTTCTCCGCCAGCTCGGCCACCTCCGGATCGTCCGGCAGCTGGTGGCTGTGCCCCTGCTGCGCATGGTCGGCATCGACCTCCGGATGCAGCTTGCTCAGTGCCACTTCCTGCTCCAGCACTGTCAATGCATTGCCGGCTTCTTCTGCCGTGATGACGCCGCGGGTCGGGCTCTTGTTGAGCAGGTCCAGGATGCGCTGCGCGTGCTCCTGGTACATCATGACGGCGGGGGACGATTTGGATTTGAAGGTGATTAACATAGCGCTTCCTGAGACTTTGTTATTAGTGTCCTAACGATATCACGTCTGCAAAAAGCCGTTTGTGCGCGCGTTACCGTTCAGTTCAACTTAAACGAACTCATGAAGGTTTCAACATTTTCTTTGCGGAAATCCTTTTCCGGTCCAATCACGATCACCTGGTAGACCCGCTTGCCCTGGGAGAGAAAGCGCCCATGCATCAGTAGCGGCACACCACGGCTGACACCTTTTGCTTCGACCTCGAAAGCGCCATTTTTTGTGCTCTCGGTTGGCTGCACCGCGCCGATATTACGCAGCATGGCCGTTTTCATTGCCTGCACCGCGAGCGGGGCCTTGCCGGCGTCCGGCAGGTCGGCGGTGCCGACTGCGAACATGGTTCCGTCGATATCAGTAGCCGTCATCGTCATTTTGGCCGTCAGGCCGTTCAGGTCTACATCGCGGGTGTAGCTCGCCGGTTTTGCCGGGAACAGCACGGCATATGGCGCATCGCCGCTGCGGTAGTCGCGCCAGTCGAATTTTGGGCTGCAGGCGCTCAGCACGAGCGCTGCGAGGAGGGGAAGTGCAATGGATGTTTTCATGTTTCGCATGGTATCAGTTCGTAAGCCGCCTGAAGCGGGCTCGTCTTGACTCGCCGTGATTGACTGGGCTATCTTGAGCGCATGCCAGCCGACCTCCAGACCCCACCAGCCCAGGTAGCTGCGGTGCAAGAGAATGCGCCGAGCTTCGACCAGCAATATGAACAGGCGCGCGGCTTCGCGAATGCGGGACAGCATGAGCTGGCGCTCAAGCTGTATTCCGGCCTGCTCGCGCGCTCGCCCGGCAATGTGGACGTGCTGCTGGGACGCGGCATTGTGTACACACGCATGCAGCGTTGGCAGGAAGCGGAGAGCGACCTGCGCGCCGCTGCCACTGCGGCGCCAAACTATGCGGACGTGTGGTCCGCGCTGTCCAATATGTACCGCTGGAGCGACCAGCCGGCGAAAGCCAGCGAGGCCTATGAGCGCCTCGTTGCGCTGCGGCCGGAAGAGCGGCAGCCGATCGAGCCCGTTGTGCTGGCCGTGCAGTCCCGGATTGCGAATCCGGAAGCGGCCGCGCCGGCCGGCTACAGTTGGGCAGCCAGCCTGTCCGGCAGCTGGACCGATCCGGCGCGCTTCGATGAGCGCTGGCATGACCAGACCTTTGCCGTGCGCCACTACGGCGAGCACGGTTCACTTGCCTTCGAGACGCTGCGCGCGCACCGCTTTGACCGCCATGACTATGCCTGGGCGCTGGACGGCTATGTGGACTTGTGGAAGGGCTCCTATGCTAATGTGCGCTACCAGCATTCTGCTACCGCACGCCTGTTCCCCGGGAATTCCGGCCGGGTGGAGGTGTTCCAGAGCCTCGGCGGCGGCTGGGAAGCGTCGCTGAGCGACGATGTGCTGAATTTCGCAGGGCGCGTGAATATCTACGGCGCCAGTATCGCGAAGTACATCGGCAATTTCTACGTGCTGCTGCGGCACCAGGCCATCATCAGCGACGATTCGCACAGCAATGGACAGCGTGCGCTGGTGCGCTATTACTACCGCGGCGATGCGGACAGCTATGTCGAAGTGGCCGGCAGCCGTGGCCGCAGCGATGACCCCCTGTCACTGATCGGCGGCCAGACCCGCTCCGGCGGCGGCAGCATCAGCGTGGTCCACTATTTCACGCCGCAATGGGGCCTGAAGCTGGGCGCCAACAAGTCGCGCCAGACTGGCCAGGGCAGCGAGCGCGGTGTTTCGGCATCACTCTACCGGCGATGGTAGCAAGGGGCCTGCTGCAGCGCGTTCAACAGCGGCTCGGCCTCGGGCTGGCGGCTTTCCTCGATCATCTTCCTGCCCTGTTAGGCGGCCTGCTTTGCCTGCGCCTGTTCGAACTGGCGCATGCCAGCATGAGCATGCCGGTCTGGAATACCTTTGCCGGTGCGGCCATCTTCAACGACGCCTTGTCGGTGCTGCGTTACGGCTGGCTTCTTTTCCTCGCAGTGCTGCCCCTTACGCTGCTCAGCCGGGAGCGCACCCGCACCGTGCTGCTTGGGCTGGCGTGGACCTGCGTGCTCTGCCTGTCTGCGGCGCTGGTGCAGTACCAGTGGGTGTCAGGCGTGATGCTGGGCGCGGACCTGTTTGCCTACAGCTGGCAGGAGGTGATGACAACGGTCGGCGGCGGCTTCTCGGTAAGCGTGGCGCTTGTCGTTGCCGTGATTGTATCCATCGCTGCCGTCTGGCTGCTGCTGGCCCGCATGGAACGCGAATGGTGGCCGCGTGCCACGCCAGGCCTGGCGCTGATTGTGCTGCTGGCCAGCGTGCTCGCATTTGCCTTTGTGCCTGACCATGTGCGGCCCGACGCGGTGAAGAGCGACGAGGCGCTGGCGGCAAGCCTGAACAAGACCGCCTACTTCCTCGACAATAACTGGGCGCACCTGCGCAATGTGAGCGGAGCGGAGCACAAGGCCGCAAGGAACGAAGGGAAGCACTGGGCGCCATGGAGCGGCAGCGATGAGCGTTATCCCTTCCTGCATGCGAACCGCACGCCGGATACGCTTGGCCCACTGTTGAATGTGCAGCCGCAAAAGCCGCCGCACCTGGTATTCATCATCGTCGAAGGACTGGGACGTTCTTTCTCCGGTCCGGGCGCACGCTACGGTTCATTCACGCCCTTTCTCGACAGCCTGGCGCAGCGCAGCCTGTACTGGGAGAACTTCATCGCAGGCCAGGGCCGCACTTTCGCCGTACTGCCCACCGTCTTCGGCTCCCTGCCCTTTGGCCCCAACGGCTACACCGCCCTGGCCGGCGAGATGGAAACGCACGCTTCCCTGATGCAGGTGTTGAAGCAGCAGGGCTATGCAACGCGCTTCTATACCGGCTCCAACCTGGAGTTCGACAATGAGGGGGCCTACCTGCGCAAGGCCGGTGTGGAAACCCTGGTGAGCGAAAAGGATTTTGGCGCGGCCTACCAGCGCAGCAATGAGTGGGGCTACGGTGACCGCGACCTGATGGAAGTGGCGTTACAGCACGAGCGGCAGCAGCAGGGCAAGCCATCGGTCAGCATCATCCAGACCACCAGCATGCATACGCCCTTCACTTTCCCGGGCAAGGCGGCATTCATGGACAAGGTGCCGCAGCGGCTGGACCAGCTGGGCGTCCCCGCCGAACGCCGCGCGCCTTACACTGCGCAGCAGGAGATCTTCGCCAGCATCCTGTACGCGGACGATGCGCTGCGCCACTTCTTCGAGCAGGCGGCCACGCTGCCCGGCTACGGCAACACCATTTTCATCATCACCGGCGATCACCGGCTGCCCGAGCTGCCGATGGATACGCGCATCGAACGCTATCACGTGCCGCTCATCGTGTTCTCGCCGATGCTGAAGGCGCCGCGCGCCATCAAATCGATATCGTCACAGTTCGATATCACCCCTTCGCTGCTGGCCATGATGGCGAACCAGTATGGCTTGAAGGCTCCGGCGCAAGTGCCGTGGCTCGGCACCGGCCTCGATACCGAGCCTGAATTCCGCAACCTGCACGCGATTCCAATGAAGCAGACCAAGACCGAGATGAGCGATTTCATTTCGGGCATTGCCTATCTCGCGCAAGGCCAGCTATACACGATCACGGACGGCATGCAGGCCGAACGTGCGGACAGCGATACCGCCCGCATTGAGATCCGCAGCCAGTTCGCCGCCTTCCAGTCCGCGAACGGTACATTCGGCCGCAGCGGCCGGCTGGCGCCGGCCGAAACGCTGGCCCAGCTCCAGCCTTATGACGGCGCTGAAGCGACGCTGCGCAGCGTGCGCCTGGCGGCGGAGCCGGGCGCCGTGGCGGTGCAGGGCAGCCGCGCAACGGTCGCGGATGGCATGATTGAAGTAAAAGCGCAGATGGTCAACCATGGAGATTTCCTGTCGCCGCCGATTTCGCCGCTGCTGGTGCTGACCGATGCCGCAGGCAACGAGCTGGCCGAAGCGACCGGCGCGGCGCATGCCATGCAGGCCAATGCGAAGCGCGATGTCAGCCTGCGCATCGATGCGCGCAAGCTGCCGAAGGGGACGTATTTCGTGTCGCTGCTGCCATCGAACCCCGATACCGGCAAGCCTGCGGGCATAGGGCAGTACCACATGCCGGTGCAGCGCTGATGCGCACGCTGCTGTTCTCGCTGCTCCTGTTTTGCGCTGCGGCGTCGGCAGCACCGGCGCCGGCGCCACGTGCGGTCTGGATGTGGGAAGAAGATTCCTACGAGTTGCTGGAACGGCCGGCGGCCGCCGCCGAGGCGATTGCCTTCCTCAAGTCGAAGTCGATCACGGCGCTGTTCCTGTACGCGGACGCCTTCGCAGGACGTAACCTGATCGCCGCGCAGCCGCAGCTTTACCGCAAGCTGGTGCGCCGCTTGCATGCCGAGGGCATCAGCGTGTACGCGCTGCTGGGATCGGCCTACCTCAACACTGAACGCTATGTGCTGCCGGAACGCCGTGCCGACGCATTGGCCATGGTGCAGCGTGTGCTCGACTACAACGCGGCGGCTGCGCCGGAGGAGCGCTTCGATGGCGCCAACCTCGATATCGAGCCGCACATCATACCCGAGTGGGGTGCGCGCAAGGAGCAGCTGCTCAGGCACTTCATCGAAATGAGTGAAGCGGTGATGGCGGCCAAGCGCCGCTCGGGCCAGTCCTTGCCGGTCGGTCCCGCCATTCCTTTCTGGCTCGATGGCATCCAGCTCTCCTGGCGCGGCGAGCGCAGGCCGGTCAGCGAATACCTGCAGGACCAGTACGACTACGTGGCCCTGATGGATTACCGCGACCGTGCCGCAGGCGGCGACGGCATCATCAGCCATGCGATGGATGAGATGAACTATGCGCAGTCCATCGGTCGCAAGTTATGGGTCGGCGTCGAAACCATGCCCAACTCAATCAAGAAGGTCTCGTTCGAGCATCTCGGGGAGGCCGATATGGAGCGCGAGCTGGCGGCGGCCCAGCAGGGCTTTGCGCCGTCGCCCGCTTTCCTCGGTTTCGCCGTGCACCACTACGGCAGCTACCGCAAGTGGCTGTCGCGGCAGGGACGCTGATCAGGCGCCGCCCGTCTCATTGTCGGCGGCCGACTGCAGTCCGGTAGGATCGTTGGCGCGCGGCGCATTCCCCAGGCCGCTCTGGGCGGTATCGTCTTCGTCCTGGCCTTGCGCCTGATCTGCGGCGTGCGACGGCTCCGTGCCCGTAACCCACGGGGTATGCGCCGCCTCGTCGTAGCCTTTGTCGGTGGCTTCCTTGCCCGGCGTTTTTTGCTCAGCCATGATGACCTCCTTGTGCGATGGATGTGAAAGCTCCATGCTGCGCCCGAAGGTGCGCGTCTTCAATAGGTTCAGGCAGCGTGCGTTTGTAGGACTAGGGCGGCAGCACGCGCAAGGCGCGGCGCAGCTGGATCGCTTCGGAGATATGCGCTTCGCCTATCGTGGCCGCGCCCTGCAGGTCGGCGATGGTGCGGGCGACGCGCAATATGCGGTGATAGGCGCGCGCCGACCAGTGGAACTGCAGCATGGCGCCGCGCAGGGTGGAAAGGCCGCGCCGGTCCGGCTTGCAATAGCGGTCGATCTCGCGCGTGCTGAGGTCGCGGTTGCTCTTGCGCTGGCGCGCAAGCTGGCGCCCGAACGCCGCCTGCACGCGCTGCGCAATGGCGCTTGAGGCTTCGCCGTCGGCATCCGCCTGCAGCGTGTCGGGCGGGATGGGCCCGACTTCGACCTGGATATCGATACGGTCCAGCAGAGGGCCGGAGATGCGCCCCTGGTAGCGGTCAATGACGTCAGGCGGGCAGCGGCACTGTCCGGACGGATGGCCGTGGTAGCCGCAGGGACAGGGATTCATCGCCGCGATCAGCTGGAAGCGGGCCGGAAACTCGGCCTGGCGCGCGGCGCGGGAAATCGTTACGCGGCCGGATTCCAGCGGCTCGCGCAGCACTTCCAGCACGCGGCGGTCGAACTCCGGCAATTCGTCCAGAAACAGCACGCCGTGGTGCGCCAGCGAGATCTCGCCGGGCCGCGGCACGCTGCCGCCGCCCACCAGCGCCGCGCCGGAGGAGGTGTGGTGCGGCGCGCGGAAAGGACGCAGCTTCCAGTAGCCGACATCGAAGCCGCCCGTCAGCGACTGCACGGCGGCGGCCTCCAGCGCCTCTTCATCGGACATGGCGGGCAGCAGCCCCGCGAAGCGCGATGCCAGCATCGTCTTGCCCGCGCCGGGCGGGCCGACCAGCAGCACCGAATGCAGCCCGGCGGCGGCGACTTCCAGCGCGCGCTTGACGGTCTGCTGGCCCTTCACGTCTGCAAAATCCGCATTGTCCGCTGCTGCCGGCCGGGGCTGCGGCAGGTGCCGCGGCAGGCGGTCTTCGCCGTCGCGTGCGCACAGGTGGCGGCAGACGTCGAGCAGTGTCGCGGCAGGGTAGATGCAGGCGTCGCCCACCAGCGCCGCTTCGTCGGCATTCCCGGCCGGGAGGATGAAGGCGCGGCCACCCGGACCGCTGGCGCGGCGCATGGCGAAGGTCATCGCCAGCGCGCCGCGTATCGGGCGCAACTCGCCGGTCAGCGACAGTTCACCCGCGAATTCATAGCGGTCCAGCGTGCCGGCGGGGATCTGCTGCGAGGCGGCCAGGATGCCGAGCGCGATGGGCAGGTCGAAACGGCCGGATTCCTTGGGCAGGTCGGCCGGGGCGAGGCTGACGGTGATGCGGTGCGCCGGCATCTCGTAGCCGACGTTGTGGATAGCGGCGCGCACCCGATCGCGCGCTTCCTTGACTTCGGTATCGGCCAGGCCGACGATGTGGAAGGCGGGCAGGCCGTTCGCCAGGTGCACCTCGACATTCACTTCGGGCGCCTCCATCCCCGCCAGGGCGCGGCTTCTCACGACGGCAAGGCTCATCTCGGTCCTCCGCACGGCAATAACTGTGGCATCGTAGCCAATCCGCGGCGGCCGGCCTTGCGCCGCCACAAACCGGCCGTGATAGCATGTGCTGTCGGGTTACAGGGAGCGCATCATGCTGACTAAGACGGCAACATCCACGCTGCACCAGCAGCTGCATGGCATGCGGCCGGCCCTGCTGCGGTTTGCCATTCTCCAGCTGCGCAACGAAGCATTGGCCGAAGACGCGGTGCAGGAGGCCCTGCTCGCGGTACTGGAAAAGCCGGACCGTTTCGCAGGACAGGCTTCGCTGCGCACCTATGTCACCGGCATCATGAAGCACAAGATCATCGATATCCTGCGCAGCACGGCGCGCGAGGTGCGCGTGGAGGTGTTCGATGAGGATGGCGAAGAAATCATCGATGCCCTGTTCCAGCCGGACGGCCACACCTGGGATATGCCGCGCGACTGGGGCGACCCCGATGCGGCGCTGGAGCGCAAGGAATTCTTCAGCATCATGGAGCTCTGCCTCGAAAAACTGCCGCGCAATACGGCCCGCATGTTCCTCATGCGCGAGTGGCTGGAACTGGAAACGAGTGAAATCTGTAAGGAACTTGGCTGTTCCGCGTCTAATGCCTGGGTAATGCTATATCGCGCACGCCTGCGTTTGCGGGAGTGTCTCGATCTGAACTGGTTCGGCCAGCAGCCGGACGGCAATCAAGGAAGGGCATGAGGCGATGTTAGGAAAACCGACTTGCAAGGAAGTTCACCGCTTGGTTTCGGAAGGGCTGGACCGCAATCTCTCGCTGACCGAGCGTTCGCGGGTGCAGATGCACCTGCTGGTGTGCCGCGCCTGCGACCGGTTCAACGGGCAAATGGGCCTGCTGCGCAAGGCGATGCAGCGTTTTGAAGTGCCGCTGGACGCTGACGATCACCGGACGCCGCCCGATGACCGCAAGGACTAGTCCTTAGATGCCTGCCATGCCCTGCAGGCTCAGTTTCGTCGTAGTGCCGACCGGCGTTTCACCTACCTTGCTCAGGGAGCCATCCGCAGCGATGGCATACACCACCACCTTGTCCGCGCCCAGATAGGTCGAGTACAGGAACTTGCTGTCCGGGCTGACCCAGGAATCGCCTGCCACGCTGTTCACACCCGCCAGCACCGATGGCTCTTCCGCCGCGATGGATTTCAGCAGCGTGACAGCGCCGTTGGCCGCAATCGCATACGAGGAGATGGAGCCGCTGCCGTTGCCGACGTAGGCGAACTTGCCGTTCGGCGCAATCGCCAGCCAGCATGGGGCGCCCACGCCGCTTGCCGCGGCCTGGTTCAGCTGCGTCAGCATGCCGCTCTGCGACAGGGTGTAGGAAGTCAGCGACACGCCGGTGATACCGGTGGACAGGTAGACGGGTGTGCTCAGTCCCGGCACGAACAAGCCGGCAAATGGCGTGGCGAACTGGGTATTGTTGACCAGCGGCGCGCCCAGCGTGCCGTCGGCGTTGATCGGGTAGGACAGCACGGCATTGGTGCCGGTGCCTGCGCTGACCACCAGCCATTTGCCGTCCGGCGATACTACTACCTGGGTTGGCGCGATTGACGCGGCGGCCAGGCCGGTGCCGGCTGCCACGTCGTACAGGCCAATCTGCGACAGCGCGCCGTCAGTCTCCACGCGCCATGCACCGAGTTTGCCGCCCTTGAGGAAACTGGCGTACAGGAAGCCCTTGGCGTAGGCCAGGCTGTTCGGCGTCTGGCCGGCGGTCTTGCTGTTCTTGCGCAGGCTCAGCGCGCCGGTGGCCGGGTCGATGCTCATCGCCGAGATCGAGGAATCGCCGCCATTGGCCACGAACAGCTGCTTGTTGTCGCTGCTGATAATCACGCTGAACTGGCTGCCCAGGGAGTTCGGGCCGGGCGTGCCGTTGGCGCGCACGGCATTGGTGCCCACGCCGCCGGTGCTGCTGCTTTCCTTGCGCGACAGCTTACCGTCGGCGCCGCGCGTGAAGTGCACCAGGGTGTTGGCCGTCTCATTGGTTTGCGTGTACAGCTGCAGCGCCACCACGGGCGGTGGCGGTGGCGGCATGCTGGCGGTCATGGCGGGACTATTGCTGTCGCCGCCGCAGGCGGTGAGCACGGCGGCAGCCACGATGGCCGCCCACAGGGAGCGCGGTGCTGCCGCGCGGCGAGGTAATGCTTGCATGGATTCTCCAGAATGAAGTCAAGGGGCCGCGCGCGCATGCGCCACGTTCCCCTGTGTCGCACGCGGCGGCCCGACGCTTACAGCTAATCGTGCTCGCCGCCGAAACGCACTGCCGACAGCAGGCCTTCGCCGAGCCAGCCATACAGCCAGGCCGTGATTTCGTGCAGCACATCGTCGTCGGCATAGCGCTCCGACAGGCGTTGGGAGACCGCGGCGAAGCTGTCGCCGCGCTGCAGGCAGTGCAGCGCATCGGCTTCGTTCGCATCCAGCGAGCGGAAATGGGGCTGCATGGCTTTGCGCCAGACCAGCCAGCTCACCGGCTGCGGCGCTTTTGCCGCGGCAGGCGGCGCGTCGCCGCGCTCCAGCGCGAGCCAGATGGCGGGCGCATTCCAGGCCATCAGCAGCAGCTGCGCCGAAGGCTGCATGACGAAGCCCACGCCATCCCAGCCCTTGACCGCTATCAGCCGCAGGCCTTCGGCATCCAGGGTGCGCGCATCGGCGGCATCGAAGGCGTGCGCCAGGGCCCATTCGAATGCAGCCAGTTCGGCCACCACGGGATAGCTCTCCAGCTGGGTGCGCAGCCAGGCCGGAAAGTCCGCGCCGTACCAGCGCAGGCTGGCATGGCACGAGGGCGTGGCTGCGATGAAATCCATGGCCAGCTTGTGGAACAGGGCATCGCCTACGTAGCTGTGCGTTTTACCGAAGGACTCGGCCAGCGCCTGTTCCAGGCGCGCACAGTAGGCATGCCGGTAGATGCCGAGACGGGCGCCGGGATCCAGGCCGCTGCCAGGGGCGATATCCCAGCAGATGGCTTCCTCGGCCTCAGGGGCGCCGGCCAGCGCCGCCTGGAAACGCGCCATCAGCCTTTCCAGTGCGCTGCTCATGCCGCTGCCGCCTGATGCTGTCTGCCTGCCAGGGAACGGGCGAAAGCCAGCTCCCCCAGCAGCTCGTCGAAGGAAGGAATGTTGTCGTCGCGTTCAATCATCGTCGCCGTCGGGCCGCAATGGCGCAGCGCCGACTCGTACAGCCGCCATACGGGACCGCTCACGGCATTGTCGTGCGTATCGATGATGTAGCCGCCATGGTCGGTGTGGCCCGCCAGGTGGATCTGCTGCACCCGCTCGGCGGGCATGGCCTGCAGATAGGCGAAGGGATCGAAGCCGTGGTTCACACTGCTGACATAGATATTGTTCACGTCCAGCAGGATCAGGCTGTCCGACTCCTCGGCCACGGCGCGCACGAACTCCCATTCCGGCATCGCGTCCTGCGCGAAACCCAGGTAGCTCGATACATTCTCCAGCACCAGCGGCAGTTCCAGCACATCCTGCACGCGGCGGATATTGGCCGCCACATGGCGTACGGTTTCTTCGGTGTAGGGCAGCGGCAGCAGGTCGTGCATATTGCGGCCATGGACGCCGGTCCAGCACAGGTGGTCCGACACCCACAGCGGATCGAAGCGGCGGATCAGCTTTTTCAGGGCGCGCAGATAGGCCGGGTCCGGGCCGCCGGGCGAGCCGATGGACATGGACACGCCGTGCAGCGCGACCGGCGTGTCGCGCCGGATGCGCTCCAGCACATCGAGCGGTTTGCCGCCTTCGACCATATAGTTTTCCGACAGCGCTTCGAACCAGTCGACCTGGCGGGGCCTGGCCAGGATGTCCGCGTAGTGCGCGGTGCGCAGGCCGAGACCGAAGCCGGGAGAGGCAAGGCGTTTCACCACAATGAATTCTCCGTCTGATGCGCCCCGCGCAGGACGGGGCGCCGATAGCGCTTACTTGTCCAGGTCAACGATCTTGCCGGCCTTGGCCAGGCATTCCTTCGCATTCATCTCCAGGAAGCCGTGCCCCTTGCAGCTGTTCTGGCCGCGGCAGGCGTTTTGCGCGGTGGCGCAGGCGCTGGTGCCCTTGCAGCTGTTGATGCCGGCGCAGTGCACCATGTCGCCCGCGCTCACGCTGGTTTTCGGTGCAGCACCGGCGTAGCCGGCGGTGGCCATGGCAGCGGCGGCAGCGGCGATCATGGCGCCGGATTTGATGACTTGCTTCATACAGATCTCCTCAAACTGGAAAAGCGCAGGCCGCAGCCGGCGCAGTCGGCCGAAGGGCCGATTGCTTCATAGTCGGACGGGCGGCACGAACTTGACGCCGGGCGGATAAAAAAAACTTGTAAGGCCGAAGTGGTATGCAGCGACCAAAGCGTGCCCACCCTGACGGAGCCCGAATTTGACTGCGCTGGAACTGCCCCTGACTACGCTGCCCCCTGCCAGCCTGCACCGCCAGCTGGAATCCATGCGTCCCATGCTGCTGCGCTTTGCGCTGCTGCAGCTGCGCGACGACGGCCTGGCGGAAGATGCCGTGCAGGACGCGCTGCTGGCCGTGCTGGAGAAGCCGGAGCGTTTCGCCGGCCAGTCTTCGCTGCGCACCTATGTGACGGGCATCCTGAAACACAAGATCGTGGACGTGCTGCGCAAGGCCACGCGCGAGCGCCGTTTCGACGGCGACGGCGAGCAGGCCGAGGACGACGTGATCGATGCGCTGTTCCGGTCCGACGGCCACACCCACGACGAGCCCCGCAACTGGGGTGATCCGGATGCAGCGCTGGAACAGAAGGATTTCTTCCGCGTGCTGGAGCTTTGCCTGGAGCGCCTGCCGGAGCAAACCGCGCGCGTGTTCCTGATGCGGGAATGGCTGGAAATGGAGACCGAGGAGATCTGCACGGCGCTGGGCTGCACCGCGTCCAATGCCTGGGTCATCCTGTACCGCGCCCGTATCCGCCTGCGCGAATGCCTGGACCTGAACTGGTTCGGCATGCGGCGTGTGTAAGGAAATCGGTCCCCGCAACGACTATGCCTCAGCCGGTCCGAACTTCCGGCGCCCACACTAAAGATGAACTAAAGGAGAATCACAATGGAAAAGCGTCACGCACTGCTGGCATCGGCCCTGGTAGCCGCCTGCACCCTCGGTATGACCAGCGCCCACGCGGCCGATGACAAGGCAAAGGAAAAATGCTTCGGCGTTGCCAAGGCCGGCCAGAACGACTGCGCCAGCACCACCGGTACGCACTCCTGCGCAGGCCAGTCGAAGAAGGACAACGACCCGGCCGAATGGAAGTACGTTGCGAAGGGCACGTGCGAAAAGATGGGCGGCAAGATGGCTGCACCGAAGTAAGCATCATGCGGAGCGTTCCGGCCACGGTAATGGAACGCCGCGCCGTTGCGGTCGGCGTTGGCCTGCGCGCTCCGCACTTCCAGGCTTTCCTTGACCGGCGGCCCGCAGTGGACTGGATCGAGGTGCATACCGAGAACCTGTTCAACCAGCAGGGCCGGGATGCGCAGGTGCTGGAGCAGCTGCGCAGCGACTATCCCGTAAGCCTGCATGGCGTAGGCCTGGGCCTGGGTTCTGGACATGGCTTTTCCGGCCGCCACCTGCAGCGCGTGCGCGAGCTGGTGGAACGCTACCAGCCCTTCCTCGTGTCGGAGCACCTGTGCTGGGGCGCGGTGGAAGGGCGCCATCTGAACGACCTGCTGCCCATGCCGCTGACGCGCGAAGCGCTGGAGCTGTTCTGCCACCGCGTGGACCAGGTGCAGGGTGTGCTGGGCCGCTCGATCCTGATCGAGAACGTGTCCACCTACCTGCGCTTCCGCAGCGATGCCATGAGCGAAGCCGAATTCCTGGCCGAACTGGCGCGCCGCACCGGCTGCGCCATTCTGCTCGATGTGAACAATCTCTACGTCAACCAGTGCAACCATGGCGAGAACGCGCACACGGCGCTGCATGCGCTGGCGGGGGCCAGCATTGGCGAGATCCACCTGGCAGGCCACCTGGTGACGGCCGATGCAGTAATCGACCATCATGGCGCGCCGGTCGATGACAAGGTCTGGGGCCTGTATGCCTCGGCGGTGCGCAGCTTCGGCGCGGTGCCCACACTGATCGAATGGGACACCGCCATTCCGCCGCTGGATGTGCTGCTCGATGAAGCGGAACGCGCACGGCGCATCGGCGACCGGGTGCTGGCCGAGCCGGCGGCACTGCCGCTGGCGTCCGCCCAGGACCGCATGTCGGCCGCGCTGTTCGAGCGCGAACTGGCCGGCGTGGCGGCGCCGCTGTTTGCAGGCGAACAGGAAACCGTCTGCCAGCGCCTGGCGCTATACCGGGGCAACCTCACCGCCAGCTGGACCAAGGTGCTGGCTGCCTCCTATCCCGTGATGCTGCAGCTGGTGGGCGAAGAGTATTTCACGGCGCTGGCGCGTGCCTATGGCCGAGCCTGGCCTTCGCAGTCAGGCAACCTGGATGAATTCGGCGGGCATTTCCCGGAGTTCCTGGAGAGCCATGCCGCGACCGCGCACTACCCTTATTTTCCCGACATGGCACGGCTGGAGCGTGCCTTGGACCGCTGTGCTGGCAGCGCCGGCCAGCGGCTGGACGCGGCGCAGCTGCAGGGCCTGGCGCCGGAGGCGCTGGACAGCATCCAGCTGCGGCTGGCGCCCGGTGTTGAACTGTTCCGCTCCAGCTGGCAGGTAGTCCCCATCTGGCACGCGCACCGGCCGGAAGCGGAACTGCCGCTGCCGGACGATCCCGCCGCCGCAAGCTTCGCCGCCATTACCCGCAAGGCGGGCGCGGCCTGGCCACTGCCGCTGGAGCCGGCCTCGTTCGCGGCCCTGTCGGCGCTGCAGGACGGCGCCACGCTGGGCGACGCGCTGCAAGCTGCGCTGGCCTGCAATCCCGATGCCGATTTCGGCGTTTATCTGCAGCAATGGCTGCAGCATGGCCTGCTCGACGCGGCCTACCACCTTGTTAGGAGTTCATGATGCAAAAATTATTGGCCATGCACCGCCGCATTGGCGCCTTCGATGCGCTGGTGGCGGAGTGGGGCGGCGCCGCGCTCGGGCTGGCGTTGCGCTGCTATATCGGCTGGCAGTTCTTCAAGGCGGGAATGGTGAAGCTGAGCGACTGGGAGGCAACCCGGGTGCTGTTCCGGGTGGAATACCATGTGCCCCTGCTGCCGCCCGACCTGGCGGCCGTGATGGGGGCGGGCGGGGAGACGCTGTTGCCGCTGCTGCTGGCGCTGGGCCTGCTGTCCCGGCCGGCGGCGCTCGGCCTCTTCATGGTGAACCTGATGGCGGTGCTGTCCTACCCCCAGCTGTTCGCCTTCGCTTGCCCGGCAGCGGTCAACGACCACAAATACTGGGGCATCCTGCTGCTGGTGCTGGCCGTCTTCGGCCCGGGGCGGCTGTCGCTCGACCACTGGCTGCAGCGCCGAGCGGGCTGAGCCTTACTTGTCGGCCGCGTTCGCGGCCAGTTTCGCCTCCAGTTCAGCGAGGCGCGTTTCCAGCAGTTCCAGACGGGCGCGGGTCTTGGTCAGTACCTGTGCCTGGATGTCGAATTCTTCGCGGGTCACCAGGTCCAGCTTGGCGAAGCCCTGCGTCATCATCGCCTTCACATTCTTTTCAATGTCCTTGGCCGGCGAGTTGTCGATCGCGTGCTGGATCTTCGATTGCAGGTCGGTGAGAAAGGCATTCATGTCCATCGTGGTGCTCCTGAGAGTTTTTGCGGCTTTTGCACCGGATTGGTGCGCAAACAGCGATTATTTGGTGCGAAAGCGGTCGCCTTATCCCTTTGGCAGCTATCAGCACAGCAACATTTGCTGGCACACATTCTGCTAAAGAGGTAGGTAGCCGGACGATAAGCTGAATTTTAAACTGCATCCGCCATAAAAGTTCACTCCAAAACCAAAGGAAACCGCCATGAAACAGAAAACCAAGCGCCTGCCTCTCGCCTCCGCAGTTATTTTTGCTCTGGCAACCATGGCAGGTGGAATGGTGCAGGCCCAGGAGGCCGCGGCTGCGCCGGAAGCCAAACCAGACAATGAGATCATGTACAACGTCGCCGTCACCAGCGACTACCGCTACCGCGGCATTTCGCAAACCCGCAAGAAGCCGGCGCTGCAAGGCGGCGTGGACTGGGTGAACAACCCGACCGGCTTCTACGCCGGCACCTGGGCATCCACCATCAAATGGGTGAAGGACGGCGGCGGCGATTCCAGCATCGAATGGGATGTGTATGCCGGCAAGCGTGGCAACCTGACCGACGACATCAGCTATGACGTGGGTGGCCTGGGCTATATCTACCCATCGAACGGCCTGAAGCCAAGCGCCAACACCTTCGAGCTGTACGGCCAGCTCGGCTACGGTCCGTTGAGCCTGAAATACTCGCACTCGCTGACCAACCTGTTCGGCTTTGCCGACAGCAAGAACAGCACGTATATCGATGCGCAGCTGAACCGCGATATCGGCGACGGCTATATCTTCAATTTCCACGTCGGCAAGCAAACGGTGAAGAACCTGAGCGCCGCTACCTATATCGACTGGAAAGTGGGCCTGACCAAGGACTTCGGCATCGCCACCGTGGCACTGGCTTACCTCGACACCGATACCACCTTCTATGTTGCACCCAATGGCAAGAACCTGAGCAAGTCGGCGCTGCAGCTGACTGTCTCCAAAACCTTCTGAACGCGAGGCTAGCATGAAACTCATTACTGCCATCATCAAGCCATTCAAGCTCGACGAGGTCCGCGAGGCCCTGTCGGCGATCAATGTGCAGGGCATTACCGTGACCGAAGTGAAGGGCTTCGGCCGCCAGAAAGGCCATACCGAGCTGTACCGCGGGGCCGAGTATGTGGTCGACTTCCTGCCCAAGACCAAGATCGAAGCCGCCGTGGACGACGCCATCGTCGAGCAGGCGATTGAAGCGATCGAAGGCGCGGCCCGTACCGGCAAGATCGGCGACGGCAAGATTTTCGTCTACAACCTGGAACAGGTCATCCGTATCCGTACCGGCGAGACCGGCAACGACGCACTCTAAGGGGAAACTGAATGAAGAAAACTATAACAAAGCTGCTTGCGGGGATGGCCGTGCTGCTGGCCGTGAGCGTAAGCGTTCCAGGCTGGGCACAGGATGCAAAACCGGCGGCGCCCGCCGCCAGCGCGGAAGCGGCGCCTGCCGCTGCAACGCCTGAGGCTGCGCCAGTCGCTGCCGCGCCTGCTGCGGCCGCTCCGGCGGCTGCACCTACCGCACCGGCCGCCGCGCCAACGCCGCAGAAGGGCGATACCGCCTGGATGTTTGTGGCCACGCTGCTGGTGATCCTGATGACGATTCCCGGCCTGGCCCTGTTCTACGGCGGCCTGGTGCGCTCCAAGAACATGCTGTCGGTGCTGCTGCAGGTCTTCATGATCTTCGCACTGATTATCGTGCTGTGGTCCCTCTACGGCTACTCGGTCGCCTTCACCGAAGGTAATGCCTTCTTCGGCGGCTTCGGGCGTGCGCTGCTGAACGGCATCTACGATCCGGCTGCAGGCGCGTTTGCTTACGCTGCCACCTTCAGCAAGGGCGTTGTGATCCCTGAGTTCATCTTCGTCGCCTTCCAGGGCACCTTCGCCGCCATCACCTGCGCGCTGATCGTGGGCGCCTTCGCTGAACGCGCCAAGTTCAGCGCCGTGCTGGTGTTCATGGTGCTGTGGTTCACCTTTGCCTACCTGCCGATCGCCCACATGGTCTGGTTCTGGACCGGACCGGACCTGATCACCAGCGCCGAGACCTCGGCTACCGAAGCAGCGAAAGCGGGCTTCATCTGGCAGAAAGGCGCGCTGGACTTCGCCGGCGGCACCGTGGTGCACATCAATGCCGCTGTGGCAGGCATCGTCGGCGCCATCATGATCGGCAAGCGCGTGGGCTACGGCCGCGAATCCATGGCGCCGCACTCGCTGACCATGACCATGATCGGCGCTTCGCTGCTGTGGGTGGGCTGGTTCGGCTTCAACGCGGGTTCCGCGCTGGAAGCGGGCGACGTGGCGGCACTGGCCTTCATCAATACCCTGCTGGCAACTGCCGCGGCAACCGTATCGTGGGTGTTCGGCGAATGGATCGCCAAGGGCAAGCCTTCCATGCTGGGCGGCGCGTCCGGCGCGGTGGCCGGCCTGGTGGCGATTACCCCGGCGGCCGGCTTCGTCGGTCCGATGGGCGGCTTGGTCATCGGTCTGCTGGCTGGTATCATCTGCCTGTGGGGCGTGAATGGCCTGAAGCGCATGATCGGCGCCGACGACTCGCTGGACGTATTCGGCGTGCACGGCGTGGGCGGCATTCTTGGCGCGATCCTGACCGGCGTGTTTGCATCGCCGTCGCTGGGCGGCCAGGGCATCTGGGACTATGTGGCCAATAAAGGTTCGGCTGAGTATTCGATCAGCGGCCAGGTCATCACCCAGGCAACTGCCGTGGGCATCACCATCCTGTGGTCGGGTATCGTGGCCATCATCGCTTACAAGCTGGTAGACATCGTGATCGGCCTGCGCGTACCGGAAGAAGAGGAACGCGAAGGCTTGGACATCACCAGCCACGGCGAATCGGCATACCACTCCTGATTCCGCAGTCTGGAACGTCAAAGGCGCCCCATTGGGGCGCCTTTTTTGCTTTTCAGACCTTTAAATTGCCACTTTTGCCCCGATTTGGTGATTTCGCAAGGCTTAGCCGAATTTGGACTGCAACTCGGCTGTAACTTAGAAGGATTGAAAGCATGGTTCCCCACCTCGTCACGGCCCTGACCGGACCGCTGCTCGACCTCGAAGAGAAAATCCTGGCCGCAACCCCCGCCATCGAGCGCTGGTTCCGCCTGGAGTGGCAGGAGCACACCCCGCCGTTCTACGCCTCGGTCGACCTGCGCAACGCGGGCTACAAGCTGGCGCCGGTGGATACCAACCTGTTCCCGGGCGGTTTCAACCAGCTGGCCACCGAAATGCTGCCGCTGTCGGTACAGGCGGCCATGGCAGCTATCGACAAATACTGCCCGGATGCGCGCAATTTGCTGCTGATCCCCGAAGTTCGCGACCGTCATCCCACTTATCTGGAGAATGTGGCGCGGCTGATGCAGATTTTCCGCCAGACCGGCCTGCACGTGCGACTGGGCACCCTGAATCCCGAGATTACCCAGCCGACGCCGGTTGCATTACCTGATGGAAATATGCTGGTCCTGGAGCCGCTGGAGCGTTCGCCGAACGGGCGCCGCGTAGGCCTGAAGGATTTCGATCCCTGCACCATTCTGCTGAACAACGACCTGTCGGCGGGCATCCCTTCGATTCTGGAGAATATCCATGAGCAGAGCCTGCTGCCGCCGCTGCATGCGGGCTGGGCGCTGCGCCGCAAGAGCAACCACTTCATCGCCTACGATGAAGTGGCCAAGAAGTTCGGCAAGCTGATCGGCGTTGATCCGTGGATGGTGAACCCCTTCCATGCCAAGTGCGGCGAAGTGGACCTGCTGTGCGGGGAAGGGCAGGAATGCCTGGCGTCCAACGTGGACGCGGTGCTGGCCAAGATCCGCAAGAAGTACAAGGAATACGGGATGAAGGACCAGAAACCCTTCGTCATCATCAAGCCGGATGCGGGCACCTACGGCAAGGGCATCATCAGCATCCGCGACGCAAGCGAGCTGAAGGACCTGAGCGAGGCGCAGCGCAAGAAGATGTCGGTAATCAAGGACGGCAAGGTAGTGTCCGACCTCAACATCCAGGAAGGCGTGCCGACCTTCGAGCACATCCAGGACGCGGTGGCCGAGCCGGTGGTCTACATGATCGACCGCTACGTGGTGGGCGGCTTCTACCGCATCCATGCCGAGCGCGGCGTGGACCAGAACCTGAACGCGCCGGGCTCGCAATACGTGCCGCTGGCCTTTGCCCAGCAGCACGCCGTACCCGACCTGAAAGCCAAGCCCGGCACGGCCGCGCCGAACCGCTTCTACGTCTATGGCGTGGTCGCCCGCCTCGCGCTGCTCGCCGCCTCCCTCGAAATGGAACGCACCGACCCGAACCCCGAAGTCTACTGACACCCTGGGGTCAGGCACCCTGTGTCAGTATGACAAGCGGTGCCTGACCCCATGGTGTCACGGGGGCGGCTGATCTCGGCTAGAATCAGCTATTACTTCGAATGGATGTGCCAATGAAAATCGCCTTTCTCGCTGATCCGCTGAGCAGTTTTAAGATTTACAAGGATTCCACTTTCGCCATGATGAGCGAGGCGGCGAAGCGGGGACATGAGGTGTATGCCTTCCAGCAGCGCCATATGGCCCTGCGCGACGGCGTTGTCACCGCTTTCGTGGCGCGCATTCACCTGACCGGCGATAGCGAAGAATGGTACCGGGCAGAGGATGCTGTCGACGTGAAGCTGTCGGAGTTCGATGCCATCATCGAGCGCAAGGACCCGCCCTTCAATATGGAATACGTGTACGGCACCCAGCTGCTGGAGCAGGCCGAGCGCCAGGGGGCGCGCGTGTTCAACAAGGCGTCCGCCATCCGCGACCATAACGAGAAGCTGTCCATCGCCCAGTTCCCGCAATTTACCTCGCCGACCCTCGTTACTTCCGATGAAACGCGCCTGCGCGACTTCCACGCTGAGCACGGAGATGTGATCTTCAAGCCGCTGGACGGCATGGGCGGCACCGGCATCTTCCGCGTGAAGGCCGATGGCCTGAACCTGGGCTCCATCATCGAAACCCTGACCAATAACGGCGCGACCACCATCATGGCCCAGCGCTATATCCCGGACATCGTAAAGGGCGACAAGCGCGTGCTGGTCATCGGCGGCAAGCCGGTGCCCTTCTCGCTGGCGCGTATTCCGCAGGCGGGCGAGGTGCGCGGCAACCTGGCGGCCGGCGGCACCGGCGTGGCCCAGCCGCTGACGGCGCGCGACCGCGAGATCGCCGAGGCCATCGGCCCGGAACTGGCCTCCCGCGGCCTATTGCTGGTAGGATTGGACGTAATCGGCGATTACCTCACCGAGGTAAACGTCACCAGCCCGACCTGCTTCCAGGAGATCACCCAGCAGACCGGCTTCCAGGTTGCAGCGATGTTCATCGATGCGGTGGAAGCGGCCGTGCAGGCGGGCCACTAAGGAAGCTTATGGTAGGCATATTGTTAATGACCCACGCGCCGCTCGGACAAGCGTTCCTGGCTGCCGTGGCCCACGTGTTCCGCGGTCCCACCGAACACCTGGAAGCGATCGATGTGGTGGCGGACCAGGACCTGAACGAGGTGCAGTCGCTGGCGGCCGCCGCCATCAAGCGCCTGGACGACGGTTCCGGCGTGCTGGTCATCACCGATGTGAAGGGCGGCACGCCCGCCAACTGCTGTAACAAGCTGGCCGATGCGGGCCGCGTGGAAGTCATTGCGGGCATCAGCCTGCCGATGCTGCTGCGCGCGATCACCTACCGCACCGATACGCTGGATGTGGTGGTGGAGATGGCGCTGGCCGGAGCGCAAAGCGGCGCGGTGCGCGTCGATAACAGAATAAGGGTCGGCACGACCTGACGTGCCGCCGTGAAGCGGCGGCGATTGCTGGGCATCCTGATTGAGAAACGACAGAACAGAACATGATTCAACAAGAACTCGAAATCATCAATAAACTCGGTCTGCATGCGCGAGCCTCCGCGAAATTCACCCAGCTCGCCGCCAAATACAAAAGCGATGTCTGGCTCACCCGCAATGCGCGGCGCATCAACGCCAAGTCCATCATGGGCGTGATGATGCTCGCCGCCGGCAAGGGCGCCAAGGTCACGCTGGAGGCGGATGGCCCGGATGAACAGGATTGCATCAACGCGCTGGCTGCTCTGGTCAACGACAAGTTCGGCGAAGGCGAGTAATGCCGTTTGACCGTTCTTCCTTTTTTCCAGGTCCACCCATGGCATCGTTCACACTGCACGGAATTCCAGTCTCGCGCGGCATAGCGATTGGCCGCGCCCACCTGCTGGCGCCAGCGGCGCTGGATGTGAAGCACTACCTGATCCAGGAAGAACACCTTGAAGCGGAAGTGGCGAGGCTGCAGCAGGCGCTGGCTGCCGTGCACGTGGAACTGCAAACGCTGTGGAATGAATTGCCGAAGGATGCGCCAACGGAGCTGGGCGCCTTCATCGATGTGCACGTGCTGATCCTGTCCGATCCCATGATTTCGGAGGCGCCGCTCGATATCATCCGCAGCCGCCATTACAACGCGGAGTGGGCGCTGGTGACGCAGATCGAGGAGCTGTCCGCCCAGTTCGACGAGATCGAGGATCCTTACCTGCGCGAGCGCAAGGCCGATATCCAGCAGGTGGCCGAGCGCGTGCTGAAGAAGCTGATGGGCAGCGAGCCGCTGCAGACCGCGCGCCCCGAGGAAGACGACGAATTCGCGGCCAAGATGATCGTGGTGGCCCACGATATTTCGCCGGCAGACATGCTGAAGTTCCGCGACGGTTCCTTCATCGGCTTCGTGACCGATGTGGGCGGGCAGAACTCGCACACAGCCATTGTGGCGCGCAGCCTGGATATTCCGGCCACCGTGGGCGTGTCCCAGGCCTCGCAGCTGATCGAGCAGGATGACTGGGTCATTATCGACGGCGATGCGGGCGTGGTCATCGTCAGCCCCAGCGCGCTGGTGCTGGAGCAGTACCGCGAGCGCCAGCTGGCGGGCGTCAAGGCCCGCAAGAAGCTCAACAAGCTGAAGAAAACCCCGGCCGTCACGAAGGACGGCACCGCGATTACGCTGCTGGCCAATATCGAGCTGCCGGACGATTGCGGCCCGGCGCTGGAAGCGGGCGCCAACGGCGTGGGCCTGTTCCGCTCCGAATTCCTGTTCATGGGCCGCGCGCACAATATGCCGTCCGAGGACGAGCAGTTCGAGCAATACCGCAAGGCCGTGGTGGCAATGAAGGGCCGCCCCGTCACCATCCGCACGCTGGACATCGGCGCCGACAAGCCGCTCGACCCAACCGAACATACGGCGCTGAATCCGGCGCTGGGCCTGCGCGCCATCCGCTATTGCCTGTCCGAGCCGCAGCTGTTCCTGACCCAGCTGCGCGCCATCCTGCGCGCCTCGGCCTTCGGCAAGCTGCGCATCCTGATTCCGATGCTGGCGCATGCCTTCGAGATCGACCAGTCGCTGGCCATGATCGAGCAGGCCAAGGCCCAGCTGCGCGAGGCGAACCTCAAGTACGACCCGAACGTGGAAGTGGGCGCCATGATCGAAATTCCGGCAGCCGCGCTGGCGCTGCCCATGTTCGTCAAGCGCCTGAACTTCCTCTCCATCGGCACCAATGACCTGATCCAGTACACGCTGGCCATCGACCGGGTTGATTACGAGGTGGCGCACCTTTACAATCCACTGCATCCCGCCGTGCTGCAGCTGATCTCCATGACGATCGCCGCCGGCCACAAGGCGGGCATCGACGTTGCCGTGTGCGGCGAGATGGCGGGCGATGTGAAGCTCACCCGCCTGCTGCTCGGCATGGGACTGAAAGAGTTCTCCATGCACCCCGCCCAGCTGCTGTCGGTGAAGCAGGAAATCCTGAACAGCGATATGTCGCTGATCGTGCCGCAGACCCGCAAGATCCTGCGTTCGATGGAACCGAATGTGATCGCCGACGCCGTACTGGCCTTGCAAGCGATGTAAGAAAGCCTGCGGAACCCACCCTCGCGGTTCCGCATCCTAAACGGCCCGTGGGGCCACAGCAGTACCTTAGTTCACTTTTAACCCTCATGTCCTCGATAGGAATTGTCGCTCCGCAGACCATGGAATTTGCGGAACCCCTGCAGTTGCAAAGCGGCGCAACACTGCGCGGCTATACGCTGATGTATGAAACCTACGGCACCCTGAACGCCGACCAGTCCAACGCCGTGCTGGTATGCCATGCGCTTAACGCCTCTCATCACGTGGCCGGCTACTATGCCGACGACCCCAAGAACGTGGGCTGGTGGGACAATATGGTCGGTCCCGGCAAGCCGCTCGACACCGACAAGTTCTTTGTCATCGGCATCAATAACCTCGGCTCCTGCTTCGGCTCCACCGGCCCGATGCACACCAATCCTGCCACCGGCAAGCCCTATGGCGCTGCCTTCCCCGTGGTGACAGTGGAAGACTGGGTGAATGCCCAGGCGCTGCTGGCGGACCGCCTCGGCATCAGGCAGTTCGCCGCCGTAATGGGCGGCTCGCTGGGCGGCATGCAGGCGCTGGCCTGGAGCATCATGTACCCGGACCGCCTGCGCCATTGCGTGGTGATTGCGTCCACCCCCAAGCTGTCGGCCCAGAACATCGCCTTCAACGACGTGGCGCGCCAGGCCATCCTGAGCGACCCGGATTACCGCGGCGGCGATTTCTACGAACACGGCGTGGTGCCGAAGAACGGCCTGAAAGTGGCGCGCATGATCGGCCACATCACCTACCTGTCGGACGACGACATGGCCGAGAAGTTCGGCCGCAAGCTGCGCGACATGGCGGAAACCGGCAGCTACAAATTCGGCTTCGGCATCGATTTCGAAATCGAGTCCTACCTGCGCTACCAGGGCGACAAGTTCTCCGAATACTTCGACGCCAATACCTACCTGCTCATCACCAAGGCGCTGGACTACTTCGATCCGGCGCGCGTGCATGACGGCGACCTGGCGAAGACACTCGCCGGAACGAAGGCGAAATTCTTCCTTGCTTCCTTCACCACCGACTGGCGCTTTTCGCCGGAGCGCAGCCGCGAGATCGTGGAAGCGCTGCTGTGCAACCGCCGCGAAGTCACCTACGCCGAAATCGATGCGCCGCACGGCCATGATGCCTTCCTGCTCGACGATTCGCGCTACATGAATATGGTGCGCGCGTACTACGGACAAGTGTGGAACGACATCAGCAAGGAGGCAGCATGACTTTCGACGATCTGCGCCAGGCGCGCCCCGATCTCGCCTTCATTGCACACTGGGTGAAGCCCGGCGCGCACGTGCTGGACGTGGGTTGCGGCGACGGCGTGATGATGGAATACCTGCAGAGCGACAAGCAGTGCAGCGGCTACGGCCTCGAACTGGCCGACGACAAGGTGCTGGAAAGTACCCGGCGCGGCGTGCGCGTGATCCAGCAGGATATGGAAAAGGGCCTCGGCATCTTCGGCGACAACTCCTTCGACACGGTGCTCTGCCTGTCCTCGCTGCAGATGATGAAGCACGTGGAAGACCTGCTGCGCGATATCGTGCGCGTGGGCCATGAAGCCATCGTGTCCTTCCCCAACTTCGCCTACTGGCCGCACCGCGTGGCGCTGCTGAAGGGGCGCATGCCGGTGTCGGAATCGCTGCCCTACGAGTGGTACGACACGCCGAACGTGCGCTGCGCCACCATCAAGGACTTCCGCGACCTGGCCGAAGAGGTGGGCCTGGATGTGCTGGAGTGCATCGCCCTGCAGGAAGGCCGCATGGTCAGCTTCCTGCCCAACCTGCGCGGCGACCTGGCCGTGTTCAGGCTGAGGAAGAAGGGCGCGCAATAAGCTGTGCTATCGTGTGACGTGCCATGGCAATCTTTGTCAAAATGCCATGGCCGTCCCGAGACAATGCAATGAAGAACCTGAAACGTACTGCCGCCTTCCTGACCCTTGCCGCGTGCATGCAGATCGCACCGGCCCAGCAGCCTTTACCCCGCCAGCCCACCGACGGCATTCCCGTCACGAAGCTGTCGCCGCTGCGCCTCGCCGCGTCGGCGGAACAGATCGAGCAGCAGTCCAGCCTTCAGTACACGCAGCTGCTGCAGCAGGCCAATCAGCAGAACGCGCTGTTCCCCGATAACCATCCGCAGGTGCAGCGCCTGCGCGCCATTGCAAAGCGCATCATCCCGCATGTGGCGCGCTGGAATCCGGAGGCGCCCAACTGGAAATGGCAGGTCAACCTGCTGAACTCCGACCAGGTGAACGCCTTCTGCATGCCGGGCGGCCGCATCGCCTTCTATACCGGCATCCTGAACAAGCTCAATCTCACCGACGATGAAGTGGCGATGGTGATGGGGCACGAAATCGCGCACGCGCTGCGCGAGCATGCCGTCAAGCGCGCCGGCGAGTCGCAGGTCACCTCCATCATTGGCAAGCTGGCCAGCCTGGGCGTGTCGGCCTATTTCGGCATTGACCCGCGCCTGACCGATGCGGCTGCAGGCACGGCGGCCAAGCTGACCATCCTCAAGTTCTCACGCGGCGAGGAAACCGAGGCCGACCTGGTGGGCATGGACCTGGCCGCGCGCGCCGGTTTCGATCCGCGCGCCGGCATCACGCTGTGGCAGAAGATGGGCGCCTCCAATTCGCGCCGTCCTATCGAATTCATTTCCACCCACCCCAGCGGCGACTCCCGCATCAATGAAATGAACAAGGCCATGCCGCTGGTGCTGCCGGTATATGCGCGCACGCGCGGCACCACGGCGGCAGCGCTGCCGCCTTACCGCACCACGCCGCTGCCCAAGTCCTGAATGTCCTCCACCGTCAAGTTCCACGGCAGGGCGCCGCTGCCCATGCGCGACGGCGTCACGCCCAGCTATCTGTGGCTGCCGGAAGGGGAGTGGCCGGACATGATCAGCTTCATGGCGGCCAACTATCCGGCGGTAACGGAGGCGCAGTGGCGCGAGCGTATGGCACGCGGCGACGTGGTGGATGCGGAAGGCAGGCCGCTGCGGCCGGACAGCCCCTACAAGCGCGGCCTGCGCATCTTCTACTACCGCGAGCTGGAACAGGAAACGCCGATTCCATTCGAAGAGGAGCTGCTGTACCAGGATGAACATATCCTGGTGGTGGACAAGCCGCACTTCCTGCCCACCATTCCCAGCGGCCGCTTTCTGAAGGAGACCTTGCTGGTGCGGCTGCGCCGCAAGCTGGGCATCGAGGACCTGGCGCCAATTCACCGGCTGGACCGCGAGACGGCTGGGCTGGTGGTGTTCTCCTGCAACCTGGGCAGCCGCGGCGCCTACCAGTCGCTGTTCCAAAAGCGCCTGGTGCAGAAGGAATATGAGGCGCTGGCCGGGCCGCTGCCGGGCCGCGCATTCCCCTTTACCTACCGCAGCCGCATGGTGGAGGGCGACAAGTTCTTCACGATGAAGGAGGAGCCGGGCGAGCCGAATTCGGAAACGATGATCGATGTGGTGGAGCAGCGCGGCGAGCATGTGCTGTACCGCCTGTGGCCGCACACGGGGCGCCAGCACCAGCTGCGCGTGCACCTCGCTGCGCTGGGCATCCCCATCGTGAACGACGCGTTCTATCCGGTGGCGCTGCCCTGCAAGCAGGACGACGTGTCATCGCCCCTCAAGCTGCTGGCGCGCGCCATCAGCTTCCCCGATCCGCTGAGCGGGGAGTTGCGCTACTTCGAGAGCCGCCGCAGCCTCTGATCAGGCACCGTAGTCGGGTGTCCCAACGAGTGTGATGGCGCTCGCGATTTCGAGCGTGATGTTATTTGCGGTATAGCTGTGGTAACCGCCGCTGCTGCCAGTCGCGAGCCATGCCAGGTTGCCGATATTGACGGAATTCGCCGCGCTGCCATCGATGCGCAGGCTGGTGACGCCGAGACCAAATACCGCGGCGGAACTCAGCACGCTCAGTGAGCTGGTGTCCGCCAGGTCGATGCGTTCGATGTTATACACCTTGCCGGCCCAGTCGCTGGCGTTCGCCGCCGTGTTGCCCATCACCACCAGCGCGTCGGTGCCGCTGCCGCCATCGATGTAGCTGAATGGATCGGACAGCGCGATCGAATCGTCGCCGCCGCGCGTGAACAGCACGCTCTGGCCGCCGCTGGTGCTTGTGCTGTCGTTGTACTCGGAGACCACCGTCACGACAGATGATCCGGAAACGCCGCTGATCGCGTTCCCGATATTGCCGGCCGAGTCCACCACGCGCATCTGCAGCACACTGAAAGGACCGTAGGGGCTGATGAATGACCAGTAGTCGCCGCTCTGGTTCCCTTCCAACCAGGTGCCGCCGCCATTGATCGAAAACTGGATGCGCGTGTCGGTGAAGTCGCCGTCGAGCCGGGCTTCAACCAGGCCGGTGCTGGTATCGAAGGACAGGGCGCCCATGTCCAGCGTGGCCGTGGGCGGGGTGGTGTCCGGGGCAGGGGGCGGAGCAATGGTGACCGGCAGCGCCGGCCCGGTTATCGTATTGCCGGCGCCATCGGTCGCGCGCACACTCAGGCTATGGCTGCCAAGGGCCAGCGTATCGAGCGCGATGTCGACATTGTAGACGGAGCCGTAGCTATCGAAATCGGCTGCAGTGAGCGTGTGCTGGCCCGCCACGGTGCTGCCGTCCAGGATCTCAATAAGGTCGCCAATGCGGTAGCCGCTTTCGGTGGCGAGCAGCGCCGTAACCATGATGTCGGTCAGGCTGGTGACATTGTCGCTGTTGCTGGTGCCATCGTCGAAATTGACAAGCAGGTCGGGCGCGCTGCCCAGACCGGGCGCCGAGCTGTCGAGCGTGACGGTGTGGTAGATCTGCCCAAAGTCGCTGCTGCCGCTACTGACGCGCGCGACCACACTATTGGCGCCCGGATTCAGTGTGACGCCGGCCAGCGACCAGCTATGGCCGCTGAGCGCAGCGTCCTGCCAGCTGCTGCCGCCATCGATCGATACCTGGATTTTTTGCGGCCCGTACAGCGTACCCGAGTAAGTGCCGCTCACTGTTTGTGCCGCCACATTAGTGATGTTGTCCGCCCGGCCGGTATCGTTGCTGATGCTGAAAGCTCCCAGCACCGCGTTCTGGCCATAGGCAGCGTGGAAGGTGTCGAGGGGATTGGTGCCGGTAATATTGCCTGCCGCGCGGTCATACAGGATGCCGGTGGACTCCAGCCGATATTCTGCGCCATCCTGCAGCGCCGCAGGCAAGGCGATGTTGACGACGGAATAGCCCGCGCTGAAGGTGAACATGTCCGGCGTCAGCAGGATTTCACTGTTGTCGCTGACTTTGACCAGCTTGAAGCCGGCGGGGCTCACCCCCTCATTGAAATGGAGGGACAGCTGCGTCAGGTCGCCATTGGTTTCGCCGTACTCGAAGATTGCCGCCTCGCGGTCAATATGCAGCTCCAGCGTCTGGCTGCTGTAGGAGCCTTCTTCGGCACGGTTGCCGGCCAGGTCGCTCACCACCACCTTCAGCGAATGATGGTTGCTGTGCCACGGTCCTTCTTCCTCCTCCCCCTCGCCATCTTCTCGGTCCTCAAAACTGAGGTTGAAGGAGAGATGGCCATCGCCGGCCAGGTCAGCGTTGGTGACCACGTGCTCGGTCCCGACGACCGGCCCGACCCAGGTGCCTTCGCCCTCGTAGACTTCGCGGATGCTGATGCGGTCGCCGACCTGCAAACCGGCCATGCTGTGCAGGTCGACATCGACGGTGACGTTCAGGAACTGGGTTGCGCCATCGCCAACCTCGCCGGTATCGGTGGCCGAATTCAGGCTAAGGGTGGCGCCCACGGCGGACCAGCTCGGCGCAACTTCATCGATGACGTACTGGCTGGTTTGCACCGACCGCACCGTATTCGTGGCGGAAACCAGGCGTGCGACGATCTGGCCAGTGCCGCTCAGGTCGCCGACGGTTTCGCCGGAAAGGTAGTAGTAGGTCTGGCCTTCCCATTCCTCGTGAGTGGCGGTATGCCAGCTGCCGTTGACCAGAATTTCAACGCGGTCGGTTGCCGATACTGTGCCGGAAGCAATATCCACGTAGATGTCCTGCCAGCCATTGTTGGTCACCAGATCGGTGTCGCTGGCGCCGGTGTCATCGCCGAAGGTGATCAGCAAGCTTGGGATTGAACTGGCGGGGACCGGTTCGAAATGGAAGATGCCGGTGTGTGTCAGGCCGGTAAAGGCAGCATTATCAATATCCAGCACGGCGCCGGCGTCGATGACCACGTGATAGTCGAGGCCCAGCTTGAGGTTGGCGCTCGGATTGATCGTCAGCGTGTTGCCGCTGATGCTGACTTCGGAGCTGCCGATGTCGATAACGCGGGTGTCGGAAGCACCGACGATGCGGGTCTGGATGCTGCCGTCGCGTGCCGTAAACGATTGCGTGATGCCATCGGTAATGGTGATCTTGCCGCTGCCCGCGTGGATCGCGCCGCTGAATTCAAGCGCGATATCGCCCGATGCCGTAATCGGCCCGGACGGGGTGGTGAAGGTGAGCGAGGACTTTGGCGGGAAATCGGCAGGCATGACAGCTCCGGAGAACACAATGGCGGTTGCATATCATAACAAAAACGCACCGTCAGTTTTCCTTTTGGAAACAAAAATTTCCGCTTGCTGTGGCGTTGCTGCCACGCCATGCCGTCACAGCAGCATGGTATCGCCCACGATGCTCAGCGTATTTGCCACCCGGAGCGTATTGCCGCCCACCAGATAGACGTGGTAGCCCGCCAGCGGCAGCAAGTCCAGCAGCCAGTTGTTATGGCCGATATCCACCGTACCGCTGCCTTCGATGGTCAGGATGCCGCCGGCAATCGCACTGGCGCTCGCGGGGGTATAGGCCACCAGCGTATTGTTGCCGCTGCCCAAGTCGATCACCTCGACACTATCCAGGCTGCTGGCCAGGCTTGCCAGGTTCAGGCTCTGCCCGGCGCCGGTGATGTGCAGGGTATCGGTGCCGGAGCCGCCATCGAACAGCAGGTCGGCATTCGCGCTGCTGACGGTGTCGGCGCCGCCATTGCCGAATACGATGGCGCCGCTGCCGGCGGTCAGGCTGCCGGCGTAGTTGTCGCCCACATAGACCGTTTCGCTGCCCACATTGCCGGCCACGTCGCTGAGCTGCACGCCGAGGTAGCCGCCGGACGCCACGCCCGCATTGTGCGCATGCCATTTGCCGTCGCCTTCCAGCACGGCCTGCTGCCAGCTGCTGCCGCCGCCCGCGCTGTATTCCACGAAGGCGCCGGCCGTGAGGCCGCTGACGGAGATGGCGATATCGCTGTCGATGTCGAAGCCTTCATCGATGGAGCCGGCCGGCGCCGTGGTGTCCACGGTGAAGGCCGCGCTGTTGCTGGCGATGGCGCTCGGCGCTTCCGCCGCATTCCATTGCTGGATCTGGACCTGGCCGGCCGCATACGTGCCCTCGGCCAGCGTGAGGCTGCTGCCGCTGCCGGTGAGCCAGGTGCTGCCGCCGTTCACCGAGTATTTCCAGTGGCCGCCGGACTCCAGGCCGGACACCGCAAAGCTGCTGTCGGCCGTGATGCGGTCGGCGCCGTAGCCGCCGCTCGCCGGGCTGCTGTCCGTGAAGGCCAGGGCCGGCGTGGCGACCGTGGAGACGGTATTGCCCAGCAGGCTGATGCCGCTTTTCACCAGCAGGCTCATGCCGCCCGCGGTCAGGGTGCTGTAGCCGGCCGCGGTGCCGCTCAGCGTCCACAGGCCCTCGCCGATGTCGAGGATGCTGCCGCTGTCGCCGTCGATCTTGAGCGTGCTGCCGCCCGCAATGGACTGCAGGGCCGCAGTATCGTGCACGGTCAGCGAATTGCCGCTGCCCAGCGCAATGGTTTCCACGTTCAGCAGCTTGCCCTGCCAGCCGGCGGCATCAAGATCGAGGCCGCTGCCGGACAGGCGCAGCGTGTCGCTGTCGCCGCCGCCGTCGATGTAGCGGAAGCTGCCGTCGGCGGTGGAGAACAGGTCGTTGCCGTCGCGCGCCAGCAGGATGGTGTCGTGGCCGGTGGCGAATTCGCTGCCGCCGTAGCCGTCGCCGATGAATACCGTATAGGCGCCCGGCGCGGCGGCGAAGCCGTTGTCCGCCACATTGCCCGCCAGGTCGGCCACGCGCAGGCCGAGGTAGCCGCCCGGGGCCACGATACCGGTCGCCGTCCACACGGCGTGGGCGCCGTCCGGCGCCGCATTGCTCCAGCTGCTGCCGCCATCCAGCGTGTACTGCACCAGCGCACCGCTGACGGCGCCGCTGAGGCGGATATCGCCGATGGTGAGGCTGACGGCGCCGATGCCGAAGAAGTTGTCCACTTCGGCGAAGTCGATGGTGGCAGTGGGGGCGCTGCTGTCGATGGTGATGGCCGAGCCGTTGCTGACGATGGCGCTGTAGTTATTGTCCGCGGTCCACTGCTGCACCTTGATCTGGCCTGCGGCGTAGCTGCTGTTCGCCGCCAGGTGCAGGTGGGCATCGCTGCTGTCGCCCCAGGTCCAGCTGGCGCCGCCGTCCAGCGAATACTTCCAGCGGCCGCCGCTATCCAGGCTGCCGATGTTCAGCTGGCCGTTGCTGGTGACGAAGTCGCCGCCGATGCCGGTGTCGGCCTGCAGCGCGAGCGTCGGGTCCAGCACAATGGTGCCGGTGGTGGTGGTCGTGAAGCTCAGCACCACATCATCTACGTCGTAGACCTGGTTGCCTGCATAGTCGCCCAGGCCACTGCTTGCCGTCAGCGTGTAGTGGGTGCTGTGCTGCAGGCCTGCGTGCAGCAGGATGTCCAGCGCGTGCGTGGCGCTGTCATACATGTAGTGGCTGGGCGCTGCCTCGCCGTTGAATTCCTGGACTTCGGTGCCAGCGTCGTTGGACAGGCGGAAGCTGGTGCCCACATTGAGGTACACGTCTTCATCGAAGCGCAGCGTGATGGCGGCCAGGTTGGCGCCCGTGCCGGCTGCGGTCGGCGTGGTGCTCACGACTACCGGCGCCGTGTGGTCGACACGGATGTCCAGCGCATCGCTGGCGGCGCCGTGGCCGCTCTGCGCCAGGTTGCCGATGCGGACCTTGATCGAGTGCGCATCGCCCTGCGAAATCGAAGCATCGGTAAGGTCGATGGTCAGGCTGCCCGCCAGGTACTGGCCCGATGCGCCCAGGTCGGCGGCGGTCAGCACATGGTGGCCCAGCACGATATTGTCGTTGCTGCTGTCGAAGATCTCGATCACATCGCCCACCTGCAGGCCGGTCACGCCGCTCATGTCCACGTGCAGCGTGGGCTGGCTTTCGGCCGTCAGGTTGTCGGTGTGGCTGTAGCCGGTGTCGCAGCCGTCGACCAGGTCGAGGCGGGCGCCGGACAGGCTGGCCGATGGCGCGCCCGTATCCACTTCATAGGCCTTGCTGGTGATGGCTTTCACGGTGCTGCCGCTGGCATCCACGATGCGCGTCTGCACCACACCGCTGCTGCCCAGCGTAACGCCGCTGCGCGCCCATTGCGTGCCGTCCCACAGGGCATCGGCCCAGTTGCCGTCGATGCCGATCTGGATCTTGTCGCCGCCGCTCAGCGCCGCGCCGTAGGTCACGCGCACGGTCTGGCTGGCATAGCGGGTGATGAAGTCGGTAGCCGAGTAGCCGCTGTCGCTGCTCAGCGTGGTGCTCAGCGTGACGGCGGAGCTGAACGCCACCGAGGCGCCGTCGCTGATGGCATTGCCGGCGCTGTCCTGCTGCGTGGGAGCAGCGTTGAAGCTGATGCTGCCGCTGCCTGCCAGGTTGCTGCTGGTGAAAGTCGCGGTCCAGGTCAGTCCGTCTGCCGAGGCCGTGAGACCGCTCAGGGTGCCGCCCACGGCGCTGAAATCGGCGGCGCTCAGCGGTGCATGCAGTTTCTCCGTCAGCACCAGGGTGAGGGTCGCGCTGTCGCCCGCTTCCAGCGAGGTGTCGCTCAGCGTGAGCGAGGCCACGGCCGGGGCGGACTGGTCCACCTTGTATTCCTGTTCCAGCGCCGAGGTGCTGGTGCTGCCGTTGCTGACGCGCGCCACCAGCGTGTTGCTGCCCACTGGCAGCGTGCCCACCAGCGACCAGCTGCCGCTGGCGGCCGTGGCGGTGTGCCAGCTGCCGCCATTGTTGAAGGAGACTTCCACATATTCGCCTGCATGCAGGGTGCCGCTGTAGTTGCCGCTGATGCTCTGCACGGTGTGCGCCGTGATGAAGTCGCTGCTGCTGGCGCCGGTGTCGTCGCTGATGTCGATCGAGGTCACGGTGGCATTCAGCAGCACCGGTGCGCTGGTCTCGAAGTGGAACTGGCTGGTGTCGGCCAGGCCCGTGAAGGCATTGCCGGCCATGTCCGTGATGGCGCCTTTGGCTGCCGTGACCGCGTAGTTCAGGCCGCCTTTCAGCGGCTGGTCCAGAGTGATGGTGACGGTGTTGCCGGAGATGCTGACCTGGCCGTCGTTCACGGAGAAGGTGCGGGTGTCGCTCGCGCCCACAATGCGCGTGCCCGGCTGGCCGTCGCGCCCGATATAGGACTGCGTGATGCCATCGGTAACGGTGAAGCTGCCCGTGCCTGCTTTCACGGCTTCGGTGAACTGCAGGACGATGACCGCTCCGACAGCAACGTTGCTGCCGTTATTGGACGGCGAAACGCTCAGCAGGCTGGGGGCGGCGGTATCGAGGGTGGGCATGATGACTCCGGATGGGAAAGCAGGATCGGTACGTCATCATAAGAAGACTGCCAAAAATTTGCTCTACAGAAATGTCCCGACTTTGTCGCGATTATGTAATCGCGACAAGCAAGATTAATAAAATACTACTGGTTCAGCGCGGATAATCGATGATCAGCGGCGCGTGGTCGCTGAAACGTTCATCCTTGTACACATGGACCGTTTTGGCGCAGCCGGCGATGCCGGGGGTGGCCACGTGGTAGTCGATGCGCCAGCCCACATCCTTGGCATAGGCCTGGCCGCGGTTGCTCCACCAGGTGTAGTGCGCTTCGTTCGGCGCCAGGCCGCGGTGCACGTCCACGAAGCCCACTTCGTCGAACACGCGGGTCAGCCAGGCGCGTTCTTCGGGCAGGAAGCCGGAGTTCTTCAGGTTGCCCTTCCAGTTCTTGAGGTCGATTTCCTTGTGCGCGATATTCCAGTCGCCGCAGATCACCACTTCGCGGCCTTCGGCCTTCAGTTCCAGCAGGTGCGGCAGGAACAGCTCCATGAAGCGGAACTTGGCTTCCTGGCGTTCCGGCGAGGAGGAGCCGGAAGGGCAATAGACCGAGATGATGGTGAGGTCGCCGAAATCGGCGCGCACATAGCGGCCTTCGGCATCGAATTCGGGACTGCCGAAGCCGATCTTCACGGCATCCGGTGCAATCTTGCTGTAAACGCCAGTGCCCGAGTAGCCCTTCTTCTCCGCGTAGTGGAAATGGCCATGGTAGCCGTGCGGATTGAGGAATTCCTCGGTCATGTCGCCGGCCTGGGCCTTGAGCTCCTGCACGCAGATGAAGTCGGCGTCCTGCTTGCCCATCCAGTTGAAGAAGCCCTTCTTGGCGGCGGAGCGGATGCCATTGAGATTGGCGGAAATGATTTTTGGCATAGGGAGGGCTTAAAATACGGGTACTTTGAACTTTGGATGGAGCATCATGAGCAACTTGCGGCAAGAGTTTATCGCGTTTTCCGTTTCCGCGGGAGTGTTGAAATTTGGCGAGTTTACGACCAAGGCCGGCCGCCAGTCGCCGTACTTCTTTAACGCCGGCCTGTTCCACGACGGCGCCACCCTGGCCCAGCTGGCGCAGTTCTATGCGCAGACGCTGCTGGATTCCGGCGTGCAGTTCGACATGCTGTTTGGCCCCGCCTACAAGGGCATCACGCTGGCGTCGGCCACTGCCATGGCGCTGGCCGGCAAGGGCCGCAATACCTCTTTCGCCTACAACCGCAAGGAAGCCAAGGACCATGGCGAAGGCGGCACCCTGGTGGGCGCAAAGCTGCAGGGCAAGGTGGTGATCATCGACGACGTAATTTCTGCCGGCACCTCGGTGCGCGAATCGGTGGAAATGATCCGCAACGCGGGCGCCGAACCCTGCGCCGTGCTGATTGCGCTGGACCGCATGGAGCGCGGCGGCAAGGACGGCCAGCTGTCGCCGCTGTCCGCGGTGCAGGAAGTGAGCCAGAATTATGGCATTCCTGTCATCTCGATCGGCAACCTGGGCGACCTGTTCACCTACCTGTCGGCGGACCCGGCGCTGGCCCAGTACAAGGACGCCGTGGCCGCCTACCGCCAGCAATACGGGGTCGCCTAACTTTTTTTGCGCCGTGTGCTAGACTGGGATTGCTTTGCGACAACTCGCATTGTGACAACCATAAATGGGGCATCAATGAACATCGCAACCCTGAAAGTGTACGGAGACGAGACGGCACTGGCCGACGTGAGCGACGGCCTGCCCAGCGAACCTGAGCATAGCTGGTCCAAGGGCGATGTGCGCCCGGACGGCCGGGTGCGCATCGATTCCGGCTTTTATGTGAGCCTGGCGGCGGAGCAGGATTCGATGGAGCTGCTGAAACAGATTCGCGCCTGGCTGCATGAATGCGAATCGCGCGGCGTGACCTTCGACGTGCCGCGCCTGGCCGCCGAGCTGCGCGTGGCCTTTACCACTACAGCCGAGGAAGAAGCGGGCGCCGTCAGCCTGGACTTCACCATTGCCGACCTCACCCTGCTGGTCAATATGGGCATCACGCTCAGCATCACGAACTGATAATTGGGGACAGACCCTAATTATTGGCTCTGCTGACTGGAGTTCGGTAGTCGACTAGGATACCGGGGACAGACGCGGACGGCGAGTCCCTGATTAGCTTCGCTAATGAGGGTCTGTCCCCTGCTTTTTTAGCTTGCGAGCTTCTGTTTCAAGAGCTCGGTGAGCTGGGCCGGGTTGGCCTTGCCTTTGGAGGCCTTCATCGCCTGGCCAATCAGGGCGTTGATGGCGGCTTCCTTGCCCGCGCGGTACTGCTCCACCGATTTCTCGTTGGCGGCAATGACCTCATTGACGATGGCTTCCAGCGCGCCGGTGTCGGAGATCTGTTTCAGGCCCTTCTGCTCGATGATCACATCGACCAGGTTCTCGTCGTTCGAATTCGCTTCCCACATCGCGCCAAACACTTCCTTCGCGATCTTGTTGGAGATGGTGCCGTCGGCGATGCGCTTCAGCATGCCCGCCAGCTGCGCCGGTTTCACCGGTGCGTCGGCGATGTCCACGTCATTGCGGTTCAGGGTGGAGGACACGTCGCCCATCAGCCAGTTCGCGGCCGCCTTGGCATTCTCCTGGCCGGCTTTCGCCACCACGGCTTCGAAATACTGCGCCATGGCCTTGGACGAGGTGAGCACCAGCGAATCGTATTCCGGCAGCTTGTATTCCTCCACGAAGCGCGCGCGCATCACGGCCGGCAGTTCCGGCATGCTTTCCTTCACGCGCTCGATCCATTCCTGCGAAATCGCCAGCGGCGGCAGGTCCGGGTCGGGGAAGTAGCGGTAGTCCTGCGCGTCTTCCTTGCTGCGCATGGCGCGGGTTTCCTTCTTGTCCGGATCGTAGAGGCGGGTGGCCTGCTGCACCTTGCCGCCGTCTTCGATCAGTTCGATCTGGCGCCGCACTTCCACGTTCACGGCTTCTTCGATGAAGCGGAAGCTATTCAGGTTCTTGATCTCGCAGCGGGTGCCGAATTCGGTTTGGCCTTTCGGGCGCACGGACACGTTCACGTCGCAGCGGAAAGAGCCTTCCTGCATATTGCCGTCGCAGATGCCGAGCCACATCACCAGGCCGTGCAGGGCCTTGGCGTAAGCCACGGCTTCCTGCGCGCTGCGGATTTCAGGCTCGGACACGATTTCCAGCAGCGGCGTGCCGGCGCGGTTCAGGTCAATGCCCGACATGCCGTGGTAGTCCTCGTGCAGCGACTTGCCTGCGTCCTCTTCAAGGTGGGCGCGGGTCAGGTTCACGGTCTTGGTCACGAACTTGCCGTCCTTCTCGTAGCCGAAAGTCAGCGAGCCGCCTTGCACCACCGGGTCTTCGAATTGGCTGATCTGGTAGCCCTTCGGCAGGTCGGGGTAGAAGTAGTTCTTGCGCGCGAAGACGGACTGCGGCGCGATCTTCGCGCCTACGGCCAGGCCGAAGCGGATGGCGCGGTCCACCGCCTGCTTGTTCATTACTGGCAGCACGCCTGGCAGCGCCAGGTCCACAGGGCTGGCCTGCGTGTTCGGTTCGGCGCCGAATTTGGTCGGCGAACCGCTGAAGATTTTGGAGTCGGTCGTGAGCTGAACGTGGTTCTCAAGACCGATAACGACTTCCCATTCCATAGTTTTTCCTTTGTTCTTCTCAGATGCCCTGCGGCGTGCGCTGGTGCCAGTCGGTGGCTTGCTGGTACTGGTGGGCGATGTTCAGCAGCTTGGCTTCATTGAAGTAGTTGCCGATGATCTGCAGGCCCACAGGACGCTTGCTGTTCTTTTCGCCTTCGCCGAAACCGACCGGAATCGACATGCCGGGCAGGCCCGCCAGGCTGGTGGACAGGGTGAAGATGTCGGCGAGGTAGTTCGCTACCGGGTCGTCGGCCTTCGAGCCCAGGTCCCAGGCCACGGTTGGCGCCACAGGGCCCATGATCACGTCGCACACGGCATTGTCGCCGGCCAGCACATTCGCGAAATCCTGCGCAATCTTGCGGCGGATCTTCTGCGCTTTCAGGTAGTAGGCGTCGTAGTAGCCGTGGCACAGTACGTAGGTGCCGACCATGATGCGGCGCTGCACTTCGGGGCCGAAGCCCTGCGCACGCGTTTTGCGGTACATGTCGCCCAGGTCCTTGTATTCGCTGGCGCGGTGGCCGAAGCGCACGCCGTCAAAGCGCGACAGGTTGGACGAAGCTTCTGCCGGGGCGATCATGTAGTAGGCCGGGATGGACAGCGCGGTGTTCGGCAGCGAGATATCCACCAGCGTGGCGCCCAGCTTCACGAACTGTTCCAGCGCGGCGCGCACGGCTTTTTCCACATCGGCCGCCAGGCCTTCGCCGAAGTATTCCTTCGGCACGCCGATGCGCAGGCCGGTCAACGGCTTGTTCAGGTCGCGCGTATAGTCTTCCGCCACATTGCCCTGTTCCGGCGTGAGGCTGGTGGCGTCGCGTTCGTCGAAGCCGGTCATGGCGTTCAGCAGCAGGGCGCAGTCTTCGGCGGTCTGCGCCATCGGGCCTGCCTGGTCCAGCGAGGAGGCGAAGGCGATCATGCCGAAGCGCGAGGCGCGGCCGTAGGTCGGCTTGATGCCGGTGATGCCGCAGAAGGAAGCGGGCTGGCGGATCGAGCCGCCGGTGTCGGTGCCGGTGGCGGCAGGAGCGATGCGCGCGGCCACGGCAGCGGCGGAACCGCCGGAGGAGCCGCCCGGGATCGCTGCCTTGTCCCAAGGGTTCTTCACCAGGCCGAAGGCCGAGTTCTCATTCGAGGAACCCATGGCGAATTCGTCGCAATTCAGCTTGCCCAGCGTGACCATGCCGGCGTCCTGCAGCTTCTGCACCACGGTGGCGTCGAAGGGGCTCACGTAATTGGCCAGCATTTTCGAGCCGGCGGTGGAACGCCAGCCCTTGGTCACGAAGATGTCCTTGTGTGCGATCGGCACGCCGGTCAGCGGGGTGGCGCTGCCGTTGGCGATGCGCTTGTCCGCTTCGGCGGCCTGCGCCAGCGTCAGCGCGCGGTCCACGTGCAGGAAGGCATTCAGGTCGCTTTGCTCGATGCGGTCGAGGAAAAGGGTGGCCAGCTCGGTGGCGCTGACCTGCTTCGATTGCAGCAGCGCGGACAGCTCTTTAATGGTCTTGGTATGCATAGCTTCTAAGTCGGTTCGGTGGACGAAAGATCAAGGGCGCGTGGCGTCTTACTCGATCACTTTCGGCACCAGGTACAGGCCGTCCTCGGTTTTCGGCGCGACTTTCTGGTAGTCGTCGCGGCGGTTCGGTTCCGTCGGCGCATCTTCGCGCAGGCGCAGTGCAACCTGCATATGAGCGGCCAGCGGATGGCTCAGCGGCGCAACGCCTTCGGTGTCCACGGCCTGCATTTGTTCGGCCAGCGCGAAGATGCCATTCAGCTTGTCCAGCATGGCGGCGGACTGGGTCTCGTCCATCTCCAGTTGGGCCAGTTTGGCAATGCGGTTAACGTCGGATAAGGTAAGGGACATGGCTTGAAGCGCGGAGCGGGCCGCGCAGATTGGTTGTTATAGTGATAAGTGACTTGTAAATTCGGCTATCGGGCGCTTAAAACCCTGCCAATGCCTCGCAAAATATCGCCTGCAAGCGTGCACATTTGCGCCGATTTTCGGTAAATAGCCCGTAAATTATAAGGTAGAATGGCGGGTTGATGCGTTGCTGGCGCTGAAGGCCCGCGCCACCGTGTCTGCACAGGATACTTTAATCACGCGCCCGCGCGCGGGCATAGCGCTACAGGATACTCATGTTCGGTTTTTTACGCAGGTACATTTCCTCCGATCTCGCCATTGACCTTGGCACGGCCAACACCCTCATCTACGTTCGCGGTTCCGGCATCGTCCTCGACGAACCTTCGGTGGTAGCGATCCGCCAGGAAGGCGGCCCAAACGGCAAGAAAACCATCCAGGCAGTTGGTAAGGAAGCAAAGCAGATGCTGGGCAAGGTGCCTGGCAATATCGAAGCGATCCGCCCGATGAAGGACGGCGTGATCGCCGACTTCACCGTGACCGAGCAGATGCTGAAGCAGTTCATCCGCATGGTGCACGACTCCAAGTTCTTCCGTCCTTCGCCGCGCATCATCATCTGCGTGCCTTGCGGCTCGACCCAGGTGGAACGCCGCGCAATCCGTGAATCCGCGCTGGGCGCGGGCGCTTCCCAGGTTTACCTGATCGAAGAGCCAATGGCGGCAGCGATCGGCGCCGGCCTGCCGGTCTCCGACGCAACCGGCTCGATGGTGGTGGACATCGGCGGCGGCACCACCGAAGTAGGCATCATCTCGCTGGGCGGCATGGTCTACAAAGGTTCGGTGCGCGTGGGCGGCGACAAGTTCGATGAAGCCATCGTCAACTACATCCGCCGCAACTACGGCATGCTGATCGGCGAGCAGACCGCCGAAGCGATCAAGAAGGCCATCGGTTCCGCCTTCCCTGGCTCCGAAGTCAAGGAAATGGAAGTCAAGGGCCGCAACCTGTCCGAAGGCATCCCGCGTTCCTTCACGATCTCTTCCAACGAGATCCTGGAAGCGCTGACCGACCCGCTGAACAATATCGTCTCCGCCGTGAAGAACGCGCTGGAGCAGACCCCGCCGGAACTGGGCGCGGACATCGCGGAAAAAGGCATGATGCTGACCGGCGGCGGCGCGCTGCTGCGCGACCTGGACCGCCTGCTGATGGAGGAAACCGGCCTGCCGGTGCTGGTGGCAGAAGACCCGCTCACCTGCGTGGTGCGCGGCTCCGGGATGGCACTGGAGCGCATGGACCAACTGGGATCCATCTTCTCCTACGAATAAGTTTTAGACAGGGCGGCGCGAGCCGCCCTTCTTCATTGGGTTTATGGAATATAGTCCTCCGCCACTCTTCAAGCAAGGCGCGTCCGCCCGCGCCAAGATGATCGTTTTCGCCTTGATCTCGGTGGCATTGCTGTTGCTCGATTCCCGTGTGGGCGCGCTGTCGGTGGCACGGCAGGTGGTGGGCACCGTGCTGTATCCGGTGCAGATGGCCGCCTTGCTGCCGCGCGATGCGGCGGTTGGCGTCAGCGAATACTTTTCTTCGCTCTCCGCGCTGGAGAAGCAGGTGCAGGAGCTCAAGCGGCAGCAGATCGCCGTGGCGCAGACGCTGCAGCAGGCCCAGCTCCACCAGTCCGAGAACAACCAGCTGCGCAAGCTGCTCGATGCGCGTGAGCGCGTGCCGGGCAAGACCATGCTGGCCGAAATCCTGTACGACGCACGCGACGTCTTCACCCGCAAGATCATTCTGGACCGCGGCACCCAGCAGGGCGTCGCGCTCGGGCTGCCGGTAATCGACAGCCAGGGTGTGGTAGGGCAGGTCACGCGCGTGTTCCCCTTCACCTCCGAAGTCACGCTGCTGACCGACAAGGAGCAGGCGATTCCGGTGCAGGTGCTGCGCAATGGCCTGCGCAGCATTGCCTATGGCCGCGGGCAGGCGGGCACGCTGGACCTGCGCTTCATGGCGCCCAACGCGGACGTGCAGGTGGGCGATATCCTCATCACCTCCGGCATCGACGGCGTGTATCCGGCAGGCCTTGCCGTGGCGCGCGTGGTGCAGGTGGAGAGCAATGCCAACGGCGCTTTCGGGCGCGTAGTCTGCCAGCCGCTGGCCGGCATCGAGCGTAATACGCAGCTGCTGATCCTGATGTCGCTGCCGGAGATGCCGCCACGGCCGCCGGAAGAAGAAGTGGTCAAGCCCGGCAAGAAGAAAAAAGACAGCGCAGCCGCTGCGCAGCCAGCAGCAGCGGGGGAGGCTGCTGCCCCCGCCGCAGCGGGCGCCGCGACCGGAACCGCTCCGGCCAACGCCGTCCCTGCCGCCACCGGAACCGTGCCGGCGAACGCCGCCGCCACCGCACCCGGCTTGCGCCCGAACCCGGCAGCACCAGCCACCGTGCCGTCGCCCGCCGCACCGGGCCTCCGTCCAGCGCAGACGGCGCCAGCCGCCGTGCCGCCAGCCACCACACCTGGCCTGCGCCCCGCGCAGACGGCACCAGCTGCCGTGCCGCCAGCAACCACACCTGGCCTGCGCCCCGCGCAGACCGCGCCCGCTACCGTGCCGCCAGCCGCAACACCGGGCGTGCGTCCGGCCCCGGCCGCACCAGCCACAGTGCCGCCAGCGGCCGCTGCGGGCCAGCGTCCCGCGCAGGCGGCAGCTGCTTCGGGCACGCGCCCGGCCCAAGCGCCGGCTGGCGTCGGCCCCGCGAACACCGCGCCGGCCGCCAACGGCTCAGGCCTGCGCATGACATCGACGCTGCAAGGCATCCCGGCCACCGCTACCACGGCACGATAAGGACACGACACCATGAACCGTCCACAATACATCCTGCTTCCTGTCAGCCCGCTGTTCATCGCATGCAGCCTGGCCGGCGCCTTCCTGCTGAACCTCCTGCCCTGGGGCCGTTTCATCGGCGCGCCGGACTTCGTGGCGCTGGTGCTGGTGTTCTGGGGCGTGCACCAGCCGCGCAAGGTCGGCATCGGCACCGCCTTCTTCCTCGGTCTGCTGATGGACGTGCATGACGCCACGCTGTTCGGCGAGAACGCACTGGCCTACACGCTGCTGTCCTACTTTGCGATCATGATGCACCGCCGTGTGCAGTGGTTCCCGATCCTCACGCAAGCGATCCACGTGCTGCCGCTGCTGTTGCTGGCGCAGGCGGTGCAGCTGACGGTGCGCTTCATCGTGTCCGGCAAGTTCCCAGGCTGGTTCTACTTCATCGAAAGCGGCGTCGCTGCGCTGTTGTGGCCCGTGGTCACGCTGATCCTGCTGGCGCCGCAGCGCCGTGCCGTCGACAAAGACCATACGCGCCCGATCTGACGCAAGACCTGCAATGACTGAACTCAAGAACAATGAACGGGAACTGCATCTGTTCCGCCTGCGCCTGACTGTACTGGGCGCGCTGGTGTTCGTCTGCTTTGCACTGCTGCTGGCGCGCTTCGTGTGGCTGCAGGTGGTGAAGCACAGCGACTACGCCGCACAGGCGGAAGACAACCGCATCGCCGTGGTGCCGGTGCAGCCGAACCGCGGGCTGATTTTGGACCGCAACGGCGTGATCCTGGCCCGTAACTATTCCGCTTACACGCTGGAGATCACCCCCAGCAAGCTGCGCCTGCCGCTGGAAGACACCATCGACCAGCTGGCAACCCTGGTGGAGGTCACGCCGAAGGACCGCCGCCGCTTCAGGAAGCTGCTGGAAGAATCCAAGAACTTCGCTAGCGTGCCGCTGCGCACCCGCCTCAGCGACGAGGAGGTAGCGCGCTTTACGGCCAACCGCTTCCGCTTCCCGGGCGTGGAGGTGCAGGCGCGCCTGTTCCGCCAGTATCCGCTGGGCGAAACCGCGTCCCACGTGATCGGCTACATTGGCCGCATCAACCAGAGCGAGGCCAAGGCGCTGGAGGCGAGCGAAGATGCCGCCAACTACAACGGCACGGACTACATCGGCAAGGAAGGCCTGGAGAAGAGCTATGAGCGCCACCTGCACGGAGTGACCGGCTACGAAGAGGTGGAAGTCTCGGCCGGCGGCCGCGCCATCCGCACCCTGTCGCGCACGCCCGCCACGCCGGGCAGCAACCTGATCCTGTCGATCGATATCGAGCTGCAGAAAATCGCGGAGGAGGCCTTCGGCGAATGGCGCGGCGCGCTGGTGGCCATCGAGCCGGAAACCGGCGATGTGCTGGCCTATGTATCGCGCCCCGGCTACGATCCCAACCTGTTCGTTGACGGCATCGACACGCAAAGCTGGAACGAACTGAATACCTCGCTGGACAAGCCGATGGTGAACCGGCCGCTGTCCGGCACCTATGCGCCGGGCTCCACCTTCAAGCCCTTCATGGCGCTGGCCGCGCTGGAGCTGGGCAAGCGCACGCCGAGCCAGGCGATTGCCGATCCAGGCTATATGTACCTTGGCAGCCACAAGTTCCGCGACGACGTGGTGAACGGCCATGGCATGGTGGACATGCGCAAGTCCATCGTGGTGTCCTGCAATACCTACTACTACCAGCTGGGCCGCGACATGGGCATCGACATGATCCATGACTTCATGAAGCCCTTCGGCTTCGGCCAGAAAACCGGCATCGACCTGGAAAACGAGAAGACCGGCGTGCTGCCTTCGCAGGAATGGAAACGCAACCGCTACAAGAAAAATCCGCAGGCGGGCAAGTGGGTTGGCGGCGACACCATCTCGGTGAGTAACGGTTCCGGCTACAACAACTACACGCCGCTGCAGATCGCGCACGCCATGGCCAACCTGGCCAACAACGGCATCGTGATGAAGCCCCACCTGGTGAAGATCATCGAAGACGGCGGCACGCGCGCACGCAAGCTTACGGTGCCGAAGGAAAGCTACCGCATCAGCCTGAAGCAGGAAAACATCGACTTCATCAAGGACGCGATGGTGGGCGTGACCAGCGAACCTGGCGGCACTGCCTTCCGCGCATTCCAGAACACCGGCTATACCGTGGGCGGCAAGACCGGTACCGCGCAGGTGGTGGGCATCAAGGCCAACGAGAAGTACAACGCATCCACCATTTCCGAACGCCTGCGCGACAACTCGCTGTTCTCGGCATTTGCCCCGGCGGACAAGCCGCGCATCGTGCTGGCGATGGTGGTGGAGAACGCGGGCTTCGGCGCTGCCGTGGCCGCGCCGATCGCGCGCAAGGTGCTGGACTACTGGATCCTCGGCAAGCGCCCGACGGAAAAGGAAACCACCAAAGTGCCGAAGGAAGACGCGGAGTTCCTGGTGCCGCTGGAAGAGCTGAGCCCCGAGGACGCGGCCGCGCTGGAGCAGGAGCACGCGGCAAGGGAAGGCCATAACCACGAACCGGGCCTGATGCCGACCATGCCGCCGCCGGTGCGCCAGAAGCCGGCGCCCGCTCCGGCGCCAGTGCCGCCCGCCCAGACCACGCCTGCCACACCGGCGGCAACGCAGAAGAGATAGACCATGCGTATCAATGAAAGGCGTTCGCTGTGGCGCCGCATGCGGCCTTACGTCGCAGTATTCGACGGCCCGCTGCTCACCATCCTGGTCCTGCTGCTGACTACCAGCCTGGTCACGCTGTACTCCGCCAGCATCGGCATCCCCGGCAAGATCGAAGACCAGATCCGCAATATCTTCATGTGCTTCTTCGTGATGTGGATGGTGTCGAACATCTCGCCGCAGAACATGATGCGCATCGCGCTGCCTGCCTATGTCATCACGCTCAGCCTGTTGGTCGCGGTGGCGCTGGTGGGCACCATCAAGCTCGGCGCGCGGCGCTGGCTGCACATTGGCGTGATCGATATCCAGCCTTCCGAGTTCGCCAAGCTGGCGGTGCCGCTGATGCTGGCCTGGTTCTTCCAGCAGCGCCAGGGCCACTTGCGCTGGCACTCCTATGTGATCGGCGCCGTGCTGCTCCTGCTGCCCGTGTTCCTGATCGCCCGCCAGCCCGACCTCGGCACGGCGCTGCTGGTGGTGGCGGCAGGCCTGAGCGTGATTTTTCTTGCCGGCCTGCCGTGGAAAGCCCTGCTGGCGCTGGTAGTCGCCGCGGCGGCCAGCATGCCGATTGCATGGTCGATGCTGCACGACTACCAGCGCGAGCGTGTGATGACGCTGATCGATCCCAGTTCCGACCCGCTGGGCAAGGGCTTCCACATCATCCAGTCCACTATCGCCGTGGGTTCGGGCGGCATGACAGGCAAGGGCTGGACCCATGGCACGCAGGCCCACCTGGAGTTCATCCCCGAACGCACCACGGACTTCATCTTCGCGGTCTATTCGGAAGAATTCGGCCTGATCGGCAACCTGTTCCTGATGCTGCTCTACCTGCTGCTGATCGGGCGCGGCCTGATGATTTCCGCCGGGGCGCCCAACTTCTTCACCCGCCTGCTGGCCGGCGCCACCACGATGATCTTCTTCACCTACGCCTTCGTGAACATGGGCATGGTGAGCGGCATCCTGCCGGTGGTGGGCGTGCCGCTGCCGTTCATGAGCTACGGCGGCACGGCGCTGCTGACGCTGGGTATCGCCTCGGGTATCCTGATGAGCATTCAGCGTAACCGCAAGCTGGTGCAGACATGAAGAAATTGCTTCCCCTGGCCCTGCTGCTGGTGCTGGCCGCCTGCGGCACGGCGCCGCCGAAGAGGGCTGCCTCGTTGCCGAAATCGGCGCCGGTGTCGGCGCCGCGGGCGCAGGAGCCGGGCGTACCCGTGCTGCCGCCCGCGAACTCGGGCCGCGGGGCATACTACCAGGACGATGGCCCCGGCGACAATCCGCCGCCCAACCTGATGCAGGTGCCGGATGCGGACGTGCGCAACGATCCGCTGCTGCCGCGCGCCAACCGCCCCTACACGGTGTTCGGCAAGACCTATACCCCGATTCCGAACGACCAGCCATTGACGCAGCGCGGCCTCGGCACCTGGTATGGCAAGAAGTTCCATGGCCAGAAGACATCGTCCGGCGAAATCTACGATATGTACAAGATGACGGCGGCGCATACCACGCTGCCGATTCCTTCGTACGCCCGCGTTACCAATGTATCGAACGGCAAATCCGTCATCGTGCGCATCAACGACCGGGGGCCTTTCCATTCCACGCGCGTGATCGACGTGTCCTACACGGCCGCGCTGAAACTGGGCCTGCTGGCGAATGGCAGCACGCAGCTGGAAGTCACGCGCATCATGCCGGACGAGATTGAGCAGATCCTCGCGGCGCGCAAGCGTGGCGATACGATGATGGTCGCCGCAGCAGCCGCTAAGCCGCGTGGCGGCATGGCTGCCGACGGTGCCGGTGCGGAGCCGCCCAAGCCTGTGAGCGCGGCCGTTGCGCCGCCTGAAATCGAGGCCATGATGCTGGGCGCCGCGCCCGGCGGCGGCGAAGCGCCAGTGGCGCAGGCAGGCTATTACCTGCAGCTGGGCGCCTTCGGCCTTGCGGACAATGCGGAGCAGATGCGTACCCGCCTGGTGGAAGCGGGCAGCGGCGATGTGTTCGAAGTGGTGCAGAACGGTTCGGTATTCCGCCTGTACGGCGGCCCCTTCGCCAGCCGCCAGGAAGCAGCGCAAGCCGCGCTGCGCCTGCCTTCAGCGCTCAGGCTGAAGCCAATCATCGTGCAGCGCTAGAAATTCGTTGACGGTACCCCAGTCGACCGCCGAACACAGTCGGCGCGGACCGTGTTGAGTGGCGGTCTGTCCCCATCTGCTAACTATTTGCTGCAGGAACGGATTTCCTGGTCGGGGAATTTGGCGGTGATTTTCTCGAGGCCGGTGCGGGCGGCGCTGTCGATGTCGCGGAACTGGAAGGCCAGCAGTTTGGCGCCGCTGTAGCGCGGCGTGATGCGCGCGCTGTGTACGCCCTGCTTGTTCAGCGCGGCCAGCTGCGTTTGCGCCGCCGCTTCCGTTTTGAATACGCCCAGCGAAATGCCCCAGCGCAGCGGCGGCTCCGGCATCACGAAGTAGTTCGTTACGCCCAGCGCTCGCAGTTCGCCCGCCTTCTTCTCCGCCCCGTCCTTGCTGCCCTGCGGCGGAATATGCACCATATAGCTCGATATCTCCTGCCCCGGCAGGTTGCGGCGCGATTGGCGGTCGCCCAGTTCCAGCGCGGCCACCTGGGTTTCGAAACGGCGCGCATCGGCCAGCTGGAAGCTTCCCACTTCGAGGCAGGCAATCGGCTTCTCTTCCTTCACCTCGGGCGCGGGCGGTGTGGCGGCAGCAACGGCGGCATTGGCCTTGCTTGCAGAGATCAGTGTTAGCTTCGCGGGATTCAGCTGGTTCTTGATGCGCGCAGGTTCGCGCTCCGCTTCGCTGAAGCGGCCGAGATAACCCTGTCCGTATGCGAACAGCGCGGCATTGATTGCCAGCAGAAGGCAGAAGATCAGTTTCAGCACAATCCGTCCTATCGCTCAGCCGGCGCGCGCGGCAGCGTGCAGGCCTATCATCACTATATTGTCGATCCGGCGCAGCGGCAGCGCGAGGGCGGCCGCCACATAGGCCGAGGCGCCGCCCGACACCAGAACCTCCGCTGCCCGGTGCAGCGCGAAAGCGCGTTCGATGGCGCCTGCCTGCGCGGACAGGATGCCGCTCAGGATCGCATCGTCCGTATTGTCGGCAAATCCTGCGGGCAGCTTACCGTCTTGCGCGATCTGCGGCAACTGGGCGGTGTTGCGTGCCAGCGCACTGGCCATCAGGCCCAGGCCGGGCAGGATCATGCCGCCAAGGAAACGGCCGTCCGCCGTGAGCGCGTCGATGGTAGTGGCGGTGCCGCAGTTGGCCACGATGACGGCCTTGCCGGGCGCCAGCGCGCGGGCGCCAATCGCCGCCGCAAAGCGGTCGCAGCCCAGCTGGCCCGGCTTACGGTAGCCATTCGTCACGCCCGCGCGCTGCGGCACGGAGGCGAACCATTCCACGGCGGCGCCGGGCAGGCAGCGCGCCAGCAGGGCGGCGATGGTCTCGCGGACCGCGGCGCCAGCAACGTTGGCCACGATGATGCGTATGCCGCCGTCCGCAGAACCCTGTTGCGCGGCACGCGGCCCGGCGTCGGCTGGTGCGGCGCCCGCGCCAGGTGAGGCGCCGGAGGCGGTCGGCTGCAGCGCGAGCCCGCTCCATGCTTCGGCAAGCTGTCCGGCGTCCGCGTGCATGACGGCACCGTCGCGCGTCCATTCCCCCAGCGGGGCTTCCGTGCTGGCCAGCGCCCATTTGATGCGCGTGTTGCCGGCATCGATCAGCAGCAGGCCGCTCATGATGCGAGCCTCAGCGATACGTCGCCGGACAGCACGGGCACGCGGCCGGACGGCGTATCCAGCAGCAGGCGGCCCTGCTCATCGACGCCGGCGGCGAAGCCCTGCTGCAGCACTTCACCGTTGTCGAGCAGGTTGACGGGTTGGCCGCGCCAGGCCTGCAGCGCATTCCAGCGCTCGGTGAAGGCGGCAAAGCCGGTGTTGTCGAATTCTTCCAGCACGCCGGCCAGGCGGCTCAGCAGGGCCGCGACCAGGGTGTTGCGGTCCATCTGCGCCAGCCATGGGGCCGAGGACACGGCGCGGCCGATCTCGGCCTCCATCTCATCGGGCATCAGCAGGTTCATGCCGCAGCCGATCACGGCCCAGATGGTGCCGTCCTGCGCGGTCTGGGTTTCCACCAGAATGCCGGCCAGCTTGGCGCCATCTTTCATCAGGTCGTTCGGCCATTTCAGCTGCACGGGCACGCCGAGCGATGCCAGCGTTTCGGCCAGCGCCACGCCAACGGCCAGCGGCAGGCCGGCCATGCGGTGCAGGGGACCCCGGAAGGGCCAGGCCACGGAGAAGGTTAGCGAAGCGCCGGGTGCCGACAGCCAGCTGCGTCCCGCGCGGCCGCGGCCGGCGGTCTGGCGCTCGGCGATGCGCAGTACAGGGCCGCGCAATGCGGGCAGGCGGGCCAGCAGGTCGGCATTGGTGGAGCCGGTTTCGGCCACAACTTCAACCGCCACGTGGGCCGCCCCGGCAGCAAGCTGCGCGCCGATCGCGGCGGCCGACAGGGCAGCCGCTGATGCCGCGGGGCTGCCTGCCTGCCCCGCATCCGGCGGCTGAGCGGGCGGCGCCTTGGGCTGCACCGCCGTGCCGTGGGAATCGTTGCTCTTCATGATGTCTTGCGCGCCTTGTGCGGCGCCTTGGCGAAGGCCCAGTCATACAGCGTGTTCGGCAGCAGGCGCAGCACTTTGGCCACGATGCCCATCTGCCACGGGATCACGCGGTAGCTGTCGCCGCGCGCGATGGCGCGCGCCGCCGCTTCGGCAAAGCGCTCGGGCCGCATCAGGAAGGGCATGGCGTAGGCGTTCCGCTGCGTCATCGGCGTATCGATATAACCCGGCGCGATGGTCACGACCTTGATGCCATAGGGCCGCATCTCAACCCGCAAGGACTCGCAATAGCTGATCACCGCCGCCTTGGATGCGCTGTAGCCTGCCCCGCCCGGCAGCCCGCGTATGCCCGCCACGCTGGCGATGCCCACCAGCCGTGCCGGCGTGCGCTGGTTACGCATGGTGGCGATGAAAGGGGAAAAGGTGGCCACGGTAGCCGTGACGTTGGTCGCGAGAATGGATTCGAAGACCGGCAGGTCCTCCGCATGCTCGGTCAGCGTGCCGTGCGAAATGCCGGCATTGGCGATCACGATATCCACCTCGCCCGCATAGGCGATGAACTGTTCCGCCGCGCCGTGCAGCGCCGCGTGGTCCAGCACATCGGCAGCATAGGCACGGTGGCGTTCTGGATGGGGGAGGGTGGCGATCAGCGCGGCCAGTGCTTCGCCACGGCGGGCCAGCAGGCCCAGCGTGGCGCCTTGTGCGGCGTAGTGCGCGGCGAGGGCGGCGCCGATGCCGCTGGATGCGCCTGTGATGAAGACGCGCGCCGCATCCTGCATTACTTCTTCTCGGCCCTGGCTTTATCGACCAGGAAGTCCAGCACCTGGATCGCGGCCTGCTGCTGCTCGCCTTCGGTTTTCGCGGTGGCGGAACCTGCCTGGTGCGGCGAAGTCTGGAAGCGGCCATCGACGATCACCACCGGCCAGAATTCAACCTTGTACAGGTCCATCATGGCCGTGGCACGGCGCAGCTTGCCGGTCACGCCGAAGGAGTTGTAGGTTTCAAGGAATTTGGTCTTGTCGATGCCGTTCTTTTCCACCCAGGCCAGCACCAGCGCGTCGCTGTTCAGGCGGTTGCGCTCCACATGAATGGCGTCGAACACTTTTGACTGCAGCTTTTCGGTCAGGCCCATCGCATCCAGCGTGAAGTAGAGCTTCTGCTGCGGAATGGTGTCTTCGCGGAAGGGCACGTGCACGCGCTTGAACACGATATTGTCGCCCTGTTTTTTCACCCATGCCGCCAGCGCAGGTTCGAAGGAATAGCAGTGCGGGCACCAGTAAGCGAAGAACTCGATGACCTCGATCTTCTTGCCGGTGTCGGTCGGCTGCGCGGCCGGCAGCACGATGTATTCCGCGCCGGCTTTCGGCTCCGCCGGCGAAGCGGAAGCGCCGATGGCGGCGCTGAACAGGGCAAGGGCGGCCAGGAAATTCTTCAGGACTTGCATGCTTTTCTACCTTATCGCTGGTTACGGACCACGGCAACGTCGATGCCGTTCTCGGACAGTTTGCTGCGCACCTTGTTCATGTCCTCCACCTGCGTGAAGGGACCAACGCGGACGCGGTGCAGGACGCCGGTGTCGGTACTGCGGTCGGTGACGGAAGCTTCGAAGCCCAGCAGCGCCAGCTTGGCGCGCGCGCTTTCGGCGTCGGACACTTCACGGAAAGCGCCTGCCTGCAGATAGTAAACCCACTTGTCTTCGCCCGCAGGCGATGGCGCAGGCGCTGCCGCCTGGGCCGGCGGCGCTGCGCTGTTGACCGGCGGCGGAGGCGCCGGCTTGGCGGAAGAAGGCTGGGCCTGGATCTTGTCGACCACGGCCTGCAGTGCATCGGCCGGCGTTGCGGGCTTCGGCGCCTCCTTCTCGAAATCGCGGTTCGCATTGCGCGCCGCCTCCTTGTTGCCGTACATCGGCTTGTTCGGATCGGCGATCTGGCCCGATGCCTGGTCGGCCGGTTTGGCCTTGCCGGCCTTGTCGGTGAACGGCGTCTGGCCCTTGGTGATCATCAGCGCCACCACCACGGCGATGGCGAGGCCGATCACGAGGCCGATAATGATGCCAACCAGCGTGTTGCCCTGCTGGCGCAGCGGAGTACGGCGGGAGGAGAAGCTCATTGTGCGGTCGTTCCTTGCAATTACATTTGGTCCGGCGCCGAAACGCCGATCAGGGCCAGGCCATTGCGCAGCACCTGGCGCACGGCCAGCACCAGCGCCAGGCGGGCCAGCTTCAGCGGCTCGTTGTCGTCCACCAGCACTTTTTCGGCAGCGTAGTAGCTTTGCAGCGCTGCGGCCAGGTCGCGCAGGTAGAAGGCCACCTGGTGCGGGCCGAGTTCGGCCTGCGCACGCTGCAGCATTTCAGGATAGGCAGCCAGCGTGGCCAGCAGGGTGGCTTCCGAAGGCGCGGTCAGCGGCGACAGGTCCACGCCGTGCAGCGCGGCCACGTCGCCGCCCCAGTTCTGCAGGATGCGGCAGATACGCGCGTGGGCGTACTGCACGTAATACACCGGGTTTTCGTCCGAAGTCTTGAGCGCCACGTCCACGTCGAACACGAATTCGGTATCCGCCTTGCGCGAGATGAGGAAGAAGCGCACCGCATCGCGGCCCTTCGGGATGTCGCCGCCGCCCGACCATTCGATCAGGTCGCGCACCGTCACGTAGGAACCTGCGCGCTTCGAGATCTTGACCTCGGCGCCGTCCTTCATCACGGTGACCATTTTGTGCAGCACGTAGTCAGGATAGCCCTGCGGGATATCCATGCCCACGGCCTGCAGGCCGGCGCGCACGCGGGCGATAGTGCCGTGGTGGTCCGAACCCTGCACATTGATGGCCTGCGAGAAGCCGCGCTGGAATTTGACGATGTGGTAGGCCACATCCGGCACGAAATAGGTATAGGTGCCGTCGGACTTGCGCATCACGCGGTCCTTGTCGTCGCCGTAGTCGGTGGTGCGCAGCCACAGCGCATTGCCTTCCTCGAAGGTATGGCCGTTGGCGACCAGCGCCTTCACGGCCGCATCCACCTTGCCGTCCTTGTACAGCGAGGATTCGAGGTAGTAGTTATCGAACTTCACGCCAAAGGCCTGCAGGTCGATATCCTGTTCATTGCGCAGGTAGGTCACGGCGAAGGCGCGGATCGACTCCAGGTCGTCCACGTCGCCGCTGGCGGTTGCCGGTGCGCCGTCGCTGGCGGACACGGTTTTCTTGGCCAGGAAGTCGGCGGCGATATCGGCGATATAGTCGCCGTTATAGGCCGATTCAGGCCATTCCGCATCGCCCGGCTTGAAACCGCGCGCGCGCGCCTGCACCGACACGGCCAGCGTGTGGATCTGCACGCCCGCATCGTTGTAGTAGAACTCGCGGGTTACCTTGAAGCCCTGGGCTTCGAACAGCGAGGACAGGGCGTCGCCCAGCGCCGCCTGGCGGCCGTGGCCCACGTGCAGCGGGCCGGTCGGGTTGGCCGACACGAATTCGATGATCACGTTCTTGCCCGCGCCGGCATCGCCGCGGCCGAAACCGGCGCCCTGCTGCAGGATGGCGCCGACTACCGCCTGCTTGGCGGCATCCGTCACGCGCAGGTTGATGAAGCCGGGGCCGGCGATTTCCGCCGCGGCCACCAGGGACTTGCCTTCCGGGTTTGCCAGCAGTGCGGCGACAATCTTTTGCGCCAGCTCGCGCGGGTTCATTTTCAGCTGCTTGGCCAGCTGCATGGCGATATTGCAGGCCACGTCGCCATGGCTGGCGTCGCGTGGACGCTCCAGCACGACATTGGCGGCGACGTCGGTGCCTTCGAGCACGGGGGCGAGGGCGGCCTGGAACAGGGCGATGATCTGTTGCTTTTGTTGGGCGAGCATGTGAAAAAATAAACGGCTTAAAGAGGGCACATTATACTGGTTTGCCTCCGGCAGCAATACGCGGCGGCGCTGATACAATCTCGCCTTTCCCAGAACGCATCACGGATTAATATATGAACAAGCGTCCGACGCTGTCCATCAAGCCCAAGGCGGGACCGGCGTCTGCGCCTGCAGCCGCGCCAAAATTGCGCGCCAGCCACCACCGCGACCTGAAACCGGCGCTGCAAACGCAGTTCAAAGCCGACCTCAAGCCCGATTCCCTCGCTTTCGCCCTGCTCGGCGCCGCCACTGCGGTGGTGCAGGTGCATGGCGGCACGGCGCTGCCGCAGGCGCTGGCCGGGGTCTTCGCCAACAGCAATGCCACGCCGCAGCAGCGCGGCGCGATCCAGGACATCGCCTACCGCGCGATGCGCCAGCTGGGCCGCAGCGAAGCGCTGATCGGCCAGATGGCGCCCAAGGCGCCGGACCCGCTGGTAGGGGCGCTGCTGGCCTGCGCCCTGCCGCTGATGGCGGCCAACGAGGACGGCCAGCCGCCCTATGAAGAGTTTACGGTGGTGGACCAGGCCGTAACAGCCGCCGCCGCCCACCCGGACACCGCCCGTGCCAAGGGCATGGTCAATGCCCTGCTGCGCCGCTTCCTGCGCGAGCGCCAGGGCCTGCTGCACACCGCCATGCTGCAGCCGGTCGCGCGCTGGAACTACCCCCAATGGTGGATCGACGCCGTCAAGACTGCCTACCCGCAGCAGTGGCAGGCCATACTCGCCACCGGCAACAGCGCCCCGCCGCTGACCCTGCGCGTGAATACCCGGAAGGGCTCGGTGGAGGACTACCTGAAGCTGCTGGAAGGGGCGGGCATGGCCGCCAGCCGCATCGGCCCCACGGCGCTGCGCCTGGCCAAACCGGTCGGCGTGCACCTGATTCCGGGCTTCGGCGAGGGCCTGGTCTCGGTGCAGGACGCCGGCGCCCAGCTGGCCGCCCCGCTGCTGGACGTGCAGGACGGCATGCGCGTGCTGGACGCCTGCGCCGCCCCCGGCGGCAAGACCGGCCATGTGCTGGAACTGGCAAATGTTGATTTGACGGCAATAGATGCGGACTCCAAACGCTTGCAGCGGGTACAGGACAACCTGGACCGGCTGGGCCTGAAAGCGGCCCTGCGCGCGGGCCAGGCCCAGGAGCAAGACTGGTGGGATGGCCAGCCCTACGACCGCATCGTGGCCGACGTGCCGTGCACGGCCTCCGGCATCGTGCGCCGCCACCCGGATATCCGCTGGCTGCGCCGCAAGGGAGATGCGCTCCAACTTGCAACACTTTCGGGCAAAATTCTCGACAATCTTTGGCACATGCTGAAACCAGATGGTAAATTGCTGTTCGTGACATGTTCGTTGTGGCCGCAAGAATCCGAGGCGCAGGCGGCCGCTTTCGCGGTGCGCAATCGCGCCACGCGACTCGATGCGCCCGGCCAGTTGCTGCCCATGGGCGGTAACGAACAGGATCACGATGGTTTGTACTACGCGCTGTTCCAGAAAACCGCGTAGTCGGCTTGCCTGTTTATTACCGTTGCACTGAAAGAGCAGCCCGCGTGACATTAAGATTTCTTCGACTCCTGGCCTGGCAGTTGCTGCTGACGCTGGCCTGCGCGCTGCCGCAGGCGGCGCGCGCTGCCGAAGAGACCGTGGAGATCACGCGCGCCCTGATCGAAGCCGCCGAAGAAGGCTACCGGCTGCGGGCCGACTATTCCTTCGACCTGAGCCACGCGCTGGAAGATGCGCTGCAGGCCGGCATTTCCCTCGACTTCACCACCGAAATCAATTTCACGCGCCGCCGCTGGTACTGGTTCAACGAAAAGACCTGGTCCGCCAAGCGTACCCACCGCATCTGGTATGACGTGCTGACGCGCCAGTACCATGTGAAGGTACTGGGCAGCGTGCAGCAAAGCTATACCTCGATGGACGATGCCCTGTTCTCGATCCGGCGCCCGACGCGCTGGGTGGTGGCGCCGCGCGGCGCGCTCAAGGTGGGCGAGGTGTATGACGTCAGCCTGAGCATGGGCCTGGACAACCTGCCCAAGCCCTTCCAGGTCAATGCGCTGAACAACCGGCAGTGGACCCTGTCCTCGCAGCGGAAAACTTTCCAGTACAAGGCGGAGTAAGTGACCCAGGTATTGCGGTATCTGTTTGTGGTGGCGGGAGCCGTCTGCTGCATCCTGCTGTTCCTGCTGGCCTCCGCCTCCGATAACACCGGCTTCTTTGACCGCTATTACGCCTGGTTGCTGGGCCTGAACGCCGCCGTCGCGGTGGCCCTGCTGTTGCTGGTCGGCGTCTCCCTGTTCCGTCTTTATGCCCGCTACAAGAGCGGCAAGTTCGGCTCGCGCCTGATGACGCGGCTGGTCATGCTGTTTGCCGCCATCGGCGTGCTGCCCGGCCTCGTGATCTTCCTTGTGTCGGTGCAGTTCGTGTCGCACTCCATCGAGTCGTGGTTCAACGTGCGGGTGGAGGAAGCGCTGGAAGCGGGCCTCGATCTGGGCCGCTCGGCGCTGCAGTCCTCGCTGGAAGAACTGCAGGTGGAAGCGCGCGGCACGGTGCGCGAGCTGGCCGAAGCGCCGTTCTATGCCACGCCGACGATCCTGGCGCGCTTCGTGCGCGATCACCAGGGCGTGCAGAGCGCCATGATCGTGGATGCGGACGGCGGCCTGGTATCGAGCGCCATGGGCGAACGCCGCATCAATGTCAGCGCCGAGCTGCCGTCGCCCGCCATGCTGCACAAGGCCGCTACCGAGAATGTGTATGCCGCGCCGGAAGGGGGCAGCGAGCTGCGCGACGACCGCGTGGGCGCTCCGGCGCCGCCGCCGGTCGACCCGAGCAATGTGCTGCGCCTGCGCGTGCTGCTGCCGGTGCCCGATCCGGTGCAGCCGAACGGGGCAAGGCTTGCGCCGCGCTACCTGCAGGTGATCCAGGCTGCGCCTGCGCAGGTGGCGGCGGATGGCGAAATGCTGCGCACCGCCTACAGCGAATACAAGGAGCGCTTCGTGGCCCGCGTGGGCCTGCGCCAGATGTATATCGAAACCCTGACGCTGACGCTGCTGCTGGCCGTGTTTGGCGCCATTGCGGCCGCCTTCCTGATCGCGAACGACCTGGCCCAGCCCCTGCTGCTGCTGGCTGAGGGCACGCGCGCGGTGGCCGAAGGCGACCTGTCGCCGCGCCCCATCGTCGCCAGCTCCGATGAACTGGGCACCCTGACCCAGTCCTTCAACACGATGACGCGCCAGCTGTCCGATGCGCGCAGCGCGGTGGAGCGCAACCGCATCGCGCTGCAGAACGCCAAGGCCCACCTGGAATCGGTGCTGGCCAATATGTCGGCGGGCGTGATGGTGCTCGATAACGAATTCCGCCTCGTCACCTGCAACGATTCGGTGGAGCGCATCCTGCAGCAGCCGGGCGCCGCCATCGTCGGCAAGCCGCTGGCCGACGTGGAGGGCATGAGCGAGTTTGCGGCGGCGGTGACCAATGCCTTCTCGGCCCAGAGCGCGCAGTCGGCCGCCGGGCGCAATGCCCAGCGCCTGCACTGGCAGCGCCAGATCGATATTCCGCGCCCGGCCGGCGCGGTGGAAGAACATGACCTGACCCTGCTGATGCGCGGCTCGCGCCTGCCGCAGGAAGGCGGCGGCGGCTACATCGTGGTGTTCGACGATATTACGGACGTGATCTCGGCCCAGCGCTCCATCGCCTGGGGCGAGGTGGCGCGCCGCCTGGCGCACGAGATCAAGAATCCGCTGACGCCGATCCAGCTGTCGGCCGAACGGCTGCAGATGAAACTGGAAAGCAAGCTGGCGCCGCCGGACGTGGAACTGCTGAACAAGAGCGCAGGCACCATCGTCAACCAGGTGGCGGCGATGAAGCGCATGGTGGACGATTTCCGCGACTACGCGCGCACGCCGCCGGCCATGCTGGAAGCGCTGGACCTGAACGGCCTGGTGGAAGAGATCCTGCACCTGTACGTGAACGGCGACGGCAAGGACATCATCCATGCCAGCCTGGCGCCCTACCTGCCGATGATCATGGGCGACCCCACCCAGCTGCGCCAGGTCATCCACAACCTGCTGCAGAATGCGCAGGACGCGCTGAACGACCAGCCGGAGCGCAGCGTGGCGCCGCGCATCGATGTGGTGACCGAGGCCATCCACTACCAGAGCGCGGACGGTTCGACGCGCATTGCAGTACGCCTCGCGATCAACGACAATGGCCCCGGCTTCGCACCGAAAATCCTGGCGCGGGCCTTCGAGCCTTACGTGACCTCGAAGGCGCGCGGCACCGGCCTCGGCCTGGCCATGGTGAAGAAGATCGTCGATGAACACGGCGGCCGGATCGATATCCAGAACCATGCGGACGGAAGTGGCGCTTCCGTGCTGATTTTGCTGTTAAAGTTGGCACCTGTGCAGTTGGCATAAAATTTGAACAACTAATAAAATCACGCCAACGCCGCATTACAATGCGGCTGTGAATGAAGTGAAGAAGGCAGGGATAGATGGCAAACATTCTCGTAGTTGATGATGAAATGGGTATCCGGGAGTTGCTCTCGGAAATCTTGGGTGACGAGGGACACGCGGTCACGCTGGCGGAGAACGCACAGCAGGCGCGCCAGGCCCGCGCTGCCGGGGCGCCCGATCTGGTCTTGCTCGATATCTGGATGCCGGACACCGACGGCGTTACGCTGCTCAAGGAATGGCAGCGCGACGGCCTGCTGACGATGCCGGTGATCATGATGTCCGGCCACGCCACCATCGATACCGCCGTGGAAGCCACGCGCATCGGCGCGCTGAACTTCCTGGAAAAACCGATTGCAATGCAGAAACTGCTGAAGGCGGTGCAGGCCGGCCTCACGCGGGCCCAGGAAACGGTGCGCGCGCCGGTGCTGGCGCCGCGTCCGGTGGCCGCCGTGCCGTCGGAAGACAGCGCACCGGCCAGCGCCGGCTTCAATGCGGCCGCGCCGATGCAGCCGCAGCACGGCATGGCCGTGGGCCGCGCCGCCAACGGCGAAGGCCACCTGTTCAACCTGTCCTTCGACCTGCCGCTGCGGGAAGCGCGCGATGCTTTCGAGCGCATGTACTTCGAACACCACCTGGGCCGCGAAGGCGGCAGCATGACGCGCGTGGCCGAGAAGACGGGCCTGGAGCGCACTCACCTGTACCGCAAGCTGAAGCAGCTGGGCGTGGAGCCGGGCAAGCTGGCCAAGAAGAACCAGGGCGTGTAAGGCCTATCCCGTGACCCCGGCAACACTGGTCACGGGAGCGCGCGCCGCCCAGCGCGAGCGCGCCATCGATGCTGCCCTGGCGCCCGGCAGCGACACCGTCATCATCCTCGAAGGCCTGGCCGAAGGCGATTCGCCGCTGGCCGCCTATGCCGATTTGCCGGAAGGCAGCTGGCGCCCCACCATTCACCGCATTGCCCCCGGCTGCCTGTGCTGCGCCGGAAACCTCGTTTTGCGTGTAACATTGAATCGCATCTTGCGCCGTCCCCCGGCACAGCTCTTTATCAGCCTGGCTGATCCCACCCATGTGGGACAGCTGCGCGCATCGTTGTCGGCGGCTCCCTACGACACACTGCTTTGTCTAGGGGCCGACCTGGCCGCCTGAGGCCTGCATACTGCCGCAATCGTACGGCTCCCTTGAAATTGGCTGGTACAGCCTCACTTCGTTATGGACAGCGGAAACTCATCCAGTTCCGCCCCTGGAGAAAAGGAAGCGATATGAACCTCATTTACAACAGCGAGCAGTATAGTGTTGTCGAATTCGGCGCGGACCGCGACCTGGACGCGCTGCGTTTCGGTGGCTATGAAATCGTCGATAAGGGCGGCAAACGGGAAATTTTTATCGCCGGCGTGCTGGCGCAGAATTTCCGGCGTGACGTCAACCAGTTGATTGCCAATGAACCGACGATGGAAGAAATCGACGAGTTCCTCGGCAGCTATGATTCCCTGATGAGCCAACCAGTGCTATTGCACTAAGTACTTAGCAACGCGTCATTCAGCAATACCGCCACACGCCGTCCGCTTGAACATACAGCGGGCGGTCTTTTCTGCTACATTCAATTCAACATTTCTCTCCCAGCCGTAACAGGGCCTTCCTGTCCCGATTGCCCTTGCTTTCGGGAAAAGTTATTTTGTAATAATTTCAACAATGCATTTGATTTTGATGTCAAAATAGCAGGTAACCAGGAATTTTGTCATGATCGACCTTTCCGTCAAAGATCCCGCTTCCAGGAGTTTGCGCGTGCGTGAGTTTTATCTGGGCCGGCAGCCTATTCTCGACCGGAACCAGGCCCTGTTCGGCTATGAGCTGCTGTTCCGCAATGCGCCGGTCGGTCCGGCCCATATCGATACCGAACTCGGCGCCACGGCCGCCGTCATGGCGCACGCCTCGCAGCTGGGCATGGAGAAGGTCATCGGCGACGCGCTCGGCTTCGTCAATGTGGACGCGGACGCCATCATGAGCGATATCTTCGGATTCCTGCCGCGCGAAAAAGTGGTGCTGGAAGTGGCCGAAACCATGCAGCCGACCCAGGCCGTGCTGGCGCGCATGGCGGACCTGCGCAGCCACGGCTTCCGCTTCGCGCTGAACGATGTGAGCGGCGAAACGGCCCATGTGCAGTCCATGCTGCCGATGGCCGAATACGTGAAGATGAGCATGCGTGGCACTCCGCTCGACAGCCTGGTCAAGCTGGCGCCCCGTTTCAAGCAGGAAGGCAAGAAGCTGGTGGCCGGCAAGGTGGAAACGCGCGAGGAATTCAAGCACTGCCTGGAGCTGGGCTTCGACTTCTTCCAGGGCTATTACTTCGCCAAGCCCGTCATCATGAGCGGCAAGAAGCTGTCGCCCTCGCAGCTGGCCGTGATGGAGCTGATGACGCTGGTGACTTCCGATGCGGACAATCTTGAAATCGAACGCGCCATCAAGCGCGACGTGTCGCTGGCGCTGAACCTGCTGCGCCTGGTGAACACGCCCGCCGTGGGCGCGCGCCAGCGCATCGATTCACTGAGCCAGGCCGTGACCATCCTCGGCCGCCGCCAGCTGCAGCGCTGGCTGCAAATCATGCTGTATGCGGAGCCGAGCAAGCGTGGCCACTCGATGACGCCGCTGCTGATGCTGGCCACCACCCGCGGCCGCCTGCTGGAACTGCTGGCGCACAAGCTGCGTCCCCATCACCGGCACGATGCGGATGTGGCCTTCACGGTCGGCATCATGTCCCTGATGGATACGCTGTTCGGTATTCCGATGACGGAAATCCTGACCCAGATTCCGGTCAGCGACGAAGTGGCCGATGCGCTGCTGGAACGCGGCGGCTTCTTCGGCGACCTGCTGCGCCTGGCCGAATGCATCGAACGCCTGGAAGACATGGAAAACGAGATCGTGCCTACCCTGCGCGGCCTGGCCATGACCACCGACGAACTGGTGGAGCTGGAGATGGCCGCGTTTGAATGGAGCGACAATGTGGTGCGATATGCACTGTGATACATAGCAATCGTTGTAAAGAAATAACTCTTCCGCTATCTTGATGACGGCGCTGCAATTTGCAGCGCCGTTTTCGTATGGGGAGCGGTGGATGGCACAAACAATATTAAGCGTCAGTGGTTTATCGAAGCAGTATGGGGAGCGCCGGGCAGTGGACGGCGTGTCGTTCCAGGTGCAGCGCGGCCAGACAGTCGGCCTGCTGGGACCGAACGGTGCGGGCAAGTCCACCACCGTCAGCATGATCTGCGGCCTGGTGCGCAGCGACGGCGGCACGGTGCTGATGGACGGCCAGCCGGTGGGCGAGGGCAACAACGCCGCCAAGCGCAAGATCGGCCTGGTGCCGCAGGACCTGGCGTTGTATGAAGACCTGCCCGCCATCGACAACCTCAGGCTGTTCGGCGGCCTCTACGGCCTGAAAGGCGCCACGCTCGCGCAGCGCTGCAATGCCGTGCTGGAACTGGTGCGCCTGGCCGACCGCGCGAAGGACAAGCCTTCCACCTTCTCCGGCGGCATGAAGCGCCGCCTGAATATCGCCGCCGCGCTGCTGCATGATCCCGAGTTGCTGATCCTGGACGAGCCCACCGTGGGCGTCGATCCGCAAAGCCGCAACGCCATCTTCGATACGCTGGAAACCCTGAAGGCGCAAGGCCGCTCGCTGATCTACACCAGCCATTACATGGAAGAAGTGGAGCGCCTCGCCGACCATATCGTGATCATCGACCACGGCAAGGTGCTGGCCGACGAAAGCCCGGCCGCGCTGTATGCGCGCCTGCCCGCGCAGGCCGCCCTGCGAGCCGACCTGCAGGAGCCGGTAGCGCCCGCGCTGGCGGACGCCGTGGGCCGCCTGCCGGGCGTCACGCGCGTTGCGGTCACGGGGCAGGGCCTGGACATCGGCCTCGCCGATACCGCCGCCGCGCCTTCGGTGCTGCGCTGGCTGGACGAACAGGGCCACAAGCTGGCCCACTTCGCCACCGCCCGCACCAACCTCGAAGATATTTTCCTGACCCTGACCGGCCGCAGCCTGCGGGACTAAGACCATGATGACAGCGATGATTGCCCTGATCCGCAAGGATCTGAAACTGTATGTGAACGACAAGCGCGCGCTGATGCTGAACCTGCTGATGCCGATCGTGCTGGCCGCCTTCTTCGGCTCCCTGTTCGGCGGCTCCGGCGAAGCGAAGACCAGCAAGATCGATATCGGCCTGGTGCAGGAAGACACCTCCGCACTGGGCAAGAAGATCGGCGACGGCCTGCGCACAGACGCCAACCTGCGGGTAACGGAACTGAGCCGCGAGGAAGCGCAGCAGCGTGTGCGCAGCGGCAAGCTGGGCGTGGCGGTCGTGATTCCGGCCGACTTCGGCGATGCGGCGGGCGGGGCGCTGTTCAGCGCCGCGGAAAAGCCCGAGCTGCCGCTGTTCTACGATCCGTCCCAATCCACCGTGCTGGCCATGGTGAAAGGCCTGCTGACGCAGCAGGTGATGCAGAACGTGAGCGCCGAAATGTTCAACGGCCAGGCAGGCCGCGACTTCACGGACAAGAGCCTGAAGCTGCTGGAAGCGAACCCCGACAGCGCAAAGCATCCCGAACTGACCGAGCTGCTGGGCAGCCTGAAGAAATTCCAGGCCAGCGAAGACCAGCGCGCCGCGGCCGCCAGCGGCGATGCCGGTGCCAAATCGCAGGCCGGCCTGAGCATGCCGTTCACCACCAGGGACGAGGCCCTGAGCTCGGGGCCGAAGTACAACGGCTACGCCCACTCCTTCGCCGGCATGGGCGTGCAGTTCATCCTCTTCATGGGTGTGGACCTGGGCATCGGCATCCTGCTGGCGCGCCGCCTCGGCATCTGGAACCGCCTGCTGGCAGCGCCGGTGACGATGAACCAGGTGCTGCTGTCGCGTGCGCTGTCCGGCGCCATCATCGCCTTCGGCCTGCTGGTGGCGATCTTCCTTGCCGGTGCCCTGATCTTCAAGGTCCAGATCAGCAATCCGGCGGGTTTCCTGCTGGTAGGCGTGAGTTTCGCGCTGATGACGGCGGCCTTCGGCCTGCTGATTGCCGCCTTCGGCAAGACGCCGGAAGCGGCGCGCGGCATGGCGGTGTTCGCCACGCTGATCATGGTGATGCTGGGCGGCGCCTGGGTGCCGTCCTTCGTCTTCCCGGAATGGATGCAGTCGCTCACCATCGTTATTCCGACGCGCTGGGCCGTGGATGGCCTGGACGCGATGACGTGGCGCGGCCTCGGCATGGATGCCGCGCTACGCTGCGCCGGCGTGCAGCTTGCCTTCACCGCGCTGTTCGGCGTGCTGGCGCTGTGGAAGTTCCGCGCTGACCGCGCCTGACCGCATCAGGTCGCCGTCCCCTGCCATTTATGCAGGTTGGGGTCGGCGGCCAGTTCCCATCCGGCCAGCACGGCCGTCACAATGCCCAGCGCCAAGTTGTTCCACATCATCGGAATCTGTTCGAAGTCCGCAAAGAACACCCACGGCGACACGGCCACCCAGATGCCGAGCACCAGGTTCAGTGCGACCGCCCAGAAATAGATTTTGTACAGGTCGAAGGCCGCCAGCATCGTCATGATGAGCCCGCATGCGAAGGCGTTCGTGGCATGCGGCGACGGAATGGAATAGCCGAAGATCCACGGCGTCAGGAACAGCCAGATGCCGAGCAGCAGGATGAGCTCGTCTTGCCAGCGCTTGAAAAAACGGATATCTGTCATGATGTCCTCCCGCTAAAAGTGTAGTCCGTGTTGGACCACTCTTCCAGCGGATAGTTCATGACGGATCAGAGGTTGGGGGCCAGCCAGCGCTCCAGTTCGGCCTTCGGTACATTGCGCCGCGCCGCCATATCGTCCAGCTGGTCCTGGTTGATCTTGCCGATGGTGAAGTACTTCGATTGCGGGTGTGCAAGGTAGAAACCGGACACGGCTGCACCCGGATATATGGCGTAGGACTCGGTCAGCTTCATCTCGATTTCTTCCGCCTGCAGCACGCGGAACATATCGGCCTTCACCGTATGCTCCGGGCACGCCGGATAGCCCGGCGCCGGACGGATGCCCGCATACTCTTCCTTGATCAGCGCCTCGTTCGGCAACTGCTCATCCGCCGCATAGCCCCACAGGTCCTTGCGCACGCGCTCGTGCAGGTACTCGGCGAAAGCTTCCGCCAGGCGGTCCGCCAGCGCCTTCAGCATGATGGACGAGTAGTCGTCATGCGCGTCCTCGAAGCGCTTCTCGTGCTTTTCGATGCCCAAGCCGGCCGTCACGGCGAACATGCCGATGTAGTCCTGCTGGCCCGAATCCTTCGGCGCGATGAAGTCGGACAGCGCCTGGTTCGGGCGCTGCACGCCATCCACCACGGGGCGTACGCCCTGCTGGCGCAGGCCGTACCAGGTGAATGCCACTTCCTTGCGGGATTCGTCGGTGTAGATCTCGATGTCGTCGTCGTTGACGCTGTTGGCAGGCAGCAGCGCAATCACGCCATTGGCGGTGAGCCAGCGGCCGTCAATGATCTTCTTCAGCAGCTGCTGGCCTTCTTCAAAGACTTTGCTCGCCGCTTCACCCACTACTTCATCTTTCAGGATGGCAGGGAAGGGGCCGGCCAGGTCCCAGGTCTGGAAGAAGGGGCCCCAGTCGATATACTGCGCAATGGCCGCGAGATCGACGTTCTTGAACACGCGGCGGCCGATGAACTTCGGCTTCACCGGCGCAAATTCCAGCTTCGCCTTGTTGGCGCGCGCGGCGGCCAGCGTCACGGTCGGCAGCGCTTTCTTGTTGGCGTGCTGTTCGCGAATGCGGGCGTAGTCCTGCTCGATTTCCTCGATGTACTTCTGGCGCTGCTCAGGCGTCAGCAGCGACTGCGCAACGGATACGGAACGCGAAGCATCCGGCACATACACCACCGGGCCTTCGTAGTTGTGCGAGATCTTCACCGCGGTGTGCGCGCGGCTGGTGGTGGCGCCGCCGATCAGCAGCGGAATCTTCAGCATGCGGAAATGTTCGTCGCGCTGCATCTCTTTCGCCACGTGGGCCATTTCTTCCAGCGACGGGGTGATCAGGCCGGACAGGCCGATGATGTCCGCATTTTCCGCCTTGGCCTTGGCCAGGATTTCGGAAGCGGGCACCATCACGCCCATATTCACCACTTCGAAGTTATTGCACTGCAGGACCACCGATACGATGTTCTTGCCAATATCGTGCACGTCGCCCTTCACGGTTGCGATCACGATCTTGCCCTTCGGTTTGGCCACGATGCCGGTGCGCTTTTCTTCGGCCAGCTTCTCTTCTTCGATGTAAGGAATGAGGTGGGCCACGGCCTGCTTCATCACGCGCGCCGACTTCACCACCTGCGGCAGGAACATCTTGCCCTGGCCGAACAGGTCGCCGACGATATTCATGCCATCCATCAGCGGACCTTCGATCACATTGATCGGACGGCCGCCCGAAGCGAACACCTGTTGGCGCATCTCTTCGGTGTCTTCGGTGATGAACTGGGTGATGCCGTGCACCAGCGCGTGCGCCAGGCGCTTTTCCACCGGCGCATCGCGCCATTCGAGGTTGGCGGTTTCCTGCTTGCCGCCCGCTTTCAGCGTACCGGCAAATTCGATCATGCGTTCGGTGGCGTCTTCGCGGCGGTTCAGTACCACGTCTTCCACGCGCTCGCGCAGCTCGGCCGGCAGGTCGTCATACACGCCCACCATGCCCGCATTGACGATACCCATCGTCATGCCGGCCTTGATGGCGTGGTAGAGGAAGACGGTGTGGATCGCTTCACGCGCCGGGTCGTTGCCGCGGAAGGAGAAGGACACGTTGGATACGCCGCCCGAAATCTTCGCGTGCGGCAGGTTTTCCTTGATCCAGCGCGTGGCGTTGATGAAGTCCACGGCGTAGTTGTTGTGCTCTTCGATGCCGGTGGCGATGGCGAAGATGTTCGGGTCGAAGATGATGTCTTCCGGCGGGAACTCCACCACCTCGGTCAGCACCTTGTAGGCGCGTGCGCAGATCTCGATCTTGCGCTCGAAGGTGTCGGCCTGGCCCTTCTCGTCGAAGGCCATCACGATCACGGCGGCGCCGTAGCGGCGGCACAGGCGGGCCTGGCGGATGAACTCTTCTTCGCCTTCCTTCATCGAGATGGAGTTGACGATGGATTTGCCCTGCACGCACTTCAGGCCCGCCTCGATCACCGACCATTTGGAAGAGTCGATCATGATCGGCACGCGCGAGATGTCGGGCTCGGAAGCAATCAGGTTCAGGAAGCGCGTCATGGCCGCTTGCGAGTCCAGCATTGCTTCGTCCATATTGATGTCGATGACCTGGGCGCCGTTTTCCACCTGCTGGCGCGCGACGGACAGGGCCTCGTCGTACTGCTCGTTCAGGATCATGCGCGCGAAGGCCTTGGAGCCGGTGACGTTGGTGCGCTCGCCCACGTTGACGAACAGCGAGCTGTCGTCGATGGTGAAGGGCTCCAGGCCGGACAGGCGCTGCGCCATCGGAACCTCCGGCACGGCGCGCGGCTTCGCGTCCTTCAGCAAGGCCGCGATGGCGGCGATGTGGTCCGGCGTGGTGCCGCAGCAGCCGCCCGCCACGTTGATGAAGCCCGCGTCGGCGAATTCGCGCAGCAGCGAGGAGGTATCGGCCGGCAGTTCGTCAAAGCCGGTGTCGCTCATCGGGTTGGGCAGGCCGGCATTCGGGTAGATGCAGACGAAGGTATCGGCGATCTGCGACAGCTCTTCGGCGTAGGGGCGCATCAGGGCCGCGCCCAGCGCGCAGTTCAGGCCAATAGTCAGCGGCTTCGCGTGGCGCACCGAGTTCCAGAAGGCCGGCACGGTCTGGCCGGACAGGATGCGGCCGGAAGCGTCGGTGACGGTGCCCGAGATCATCAGCGGCAGGCGTTCCTGCTCCGGATGCTCGCTGAAATACAGGTCGATGGCGAATAGCGCCGCCTTGCAGTTCAGGGTGTCGAAGATGGTTTCCACCAGCAGTACATCGGCGCCGCCGTCCACCAGGCCGCGCACCTGCTCGTGGTAGCCCGCGACCAGCTGGTCGAAGGTCACGTTGCGCGCACCCGGGTCGTTCACGTCCGGCGAAATGGAGGCCGTCTTCGGCGTGGGGCCGAGGGCGCCGGCCACGAAGCGCGGCTTGTCCGGCGTGCTGTACTTGGCGGTGGCGGCCTTGGCCAGCTTCGCGGCTTCCACGTTCATCTCATAGGCCAGGTGGGCCATGTGATAGTCGTCCTGCGCGATGGAGGTGGCGCCGAAGGTATTGGTTTCGATCAGGTCGGCCCCGGCGGCCAGGTAGCGTTCATGGATCTCCTGGATCACCTGCGGCTGCGTCAGCGTGAGCAGCTCGTTGTTCCCCTTGACGAACAGTTCGCGCGCGCCGCTGTCCGCGGGGGCGGCGAAATCGATGAAACGGCCGTTCGGACCGCCGCGGTATGCCTCCTCATCCAGCTTGTACTGCTGGATGATGGTGCCCATCGCGCCATCGAGGAACATGATGCGGCGCGAGAGGATCTCGCGCAGCTGCGCTTCAGTCTTGGAGGCGGGACGGGTCACAGTGTTAGTCATTTGATACTTTCATTTGCCGGGTCTGAGATTATACCTTCGCCCCATAGGGGGCTGCATCTGTGCCGAAAATGCACAAATCATGTGCCGCCGCACGGCTACTCATGGGAGGGCAGGGCTCCTAACATGGCTCCATCAACGCAAACGGAGCACACCATGACACAAACCCTACGCAGCATCGGCGGCGCCCAGGCGGCCAGCGGCATAGACCCGCGCAGCACGGCGCTGGTGCTGATCGATTTCCAGAACGAGTACTTCACGGGCCGCCTGCCGCTGCCCGAAGGCGAGGCGGCGCTGCACAAGGCGGCAGCGCTGATGCGCTTTGCCGACCGCCACGGCATTGCGGTCTTTCATGTGCAGCATGTGAATGGCGCCGGCAGCCCGCTGTTTGCTTCGGACAGCCCGCTGGTGGACATTCACGCCGGGGTGGCGCCGCAGGAATGGCACCGCGTGCTGCGCAAGACCACCGTGAGCACCTTCGTCAGCACCGATTTGGATGCGCAACTGCGGGCGCTGGGTGTGAAGACGCTGATCGTGGCGGGGCTGATGACGCATATGTGCGTATCGACCATGGTGCGCGATGCGCGCCAGTTCGGCGGCGACCGCAACTACAACGTGCTGCTGGCGGCCGATGCCTGCGCCACCCGCGATATCGACGGCTGGGACGGCGGCGTCGTGAGCCACTGGGTGCTGCACGGCGCCACGCTGACCGCACTGTCCGACAATTTTGCTGAAGTGCTGCCGACGGCAGCGATCCTTGACCTACCTATTGGAGAATGACCATGCCTATCCTGAACATCACCGTCAGCGGCACGCCCGCCACCGTCCCTTCGCACAAAGTAGCGGCCATCCTGGCCAAACACACGGCGGACATCCTGCACAAGGCGCCCGCGCTGACGTCGATCGCCGTGCAGCACGCCGATCCGGCCAACTGGTTCATTGGCGGCGAGTCGCTGGCGCAGCTGAACAAGGCCACCTTCTTCCTCGACATCAAGGTGAGCGACGAGACCAATACGGCCATGGAGAAGTCGGCCTACATCGCCGCCGTGTACCGCGACCTGCAGCAGCTGCTGGGCGAACTGCACGAAGTGAGCTACATCCACATCGACGACGCGCGCCCCGCCGCCTGGGGCTGGGGCGGCCTCACGCAGCAGTACCGCATGGTGTAGAAGATGCTCGCCTGATCCACCCCAACATCACGTCTTCCACGGGGCGCACACTTTGCTTGTGCGCCCCCTTCGGCGCTCTATACTGAAAGCGCCAGATGAAATTCGACTGGGAGGAACTGTATGCGGACTGGAGAAAACGATCTGGCAAGTCCAGACAGCAAAAAGGAAAAAATCGTATCAAGCTACACGGTAGCGATCGATGAAAACATATTGAATTCCTACCGGATCGATGGCTGGGTCGACCATGATGGAATTAGCGACTTGATCTGGTCGCGATTTCCGGATGTTGATCAGCGGCAGCGTCCTGAGATGGCTCGTTCCGGCCAGAGGCTGGCAGACGAACGGCGCGGCCAGGAAGTGAGTCCGGAAGACGACCTGGATTGGGGCGAGATTGACTGGTCGACACTGGAATTTCGGTCCCCGATGGCTCCGCCCAATTCAATTGCTGTCGATGGGCCAATCTACGACTGGCTTGTGGCGCGGGGCGCTGACCCTGAACAGCGGATCAACGAAGTGCTGAGGGAGGCACTGAAGGATAGTCAATCCCAATCGCGGTCGCGGTAGATAGCGGCGGCGAAGTCGACGAAGACGCGGACTTTGGGGGAGAGGTGGCGGTTGTGCGGATACATGGCGTACAGCTCGCGCGGCTTCATCGGGTAGTCCGGCAGCACCTGCACCAGGTCGCCGCGCCGCATGTCTTCGTGCACGATAAACGACGCAGTGGTGGCGATGCCGTTGCCCGCCAGCGCCGCGCCGCGCAGGGCGATGCCCGTATTAGCCTGGAATTTCCCCTTCACCTGCACCGTCTGCCGCGAACCGTCCGGCAGCTCGAACGTCCAGTCCCATGGCCGCGCCACCTGCGTGTAGACCATGCAGTTATGCTTCATCAGATCGTCCGGCGTGCGCGGCGTGCCGTGGCGCTTCAGGTAGTCCTTGCTCGCCACCAGCAGCACGCGGCTTGATGCCAGGCGGCGTGCGACGGTGGTGGAATCGGGCATCTCGCGCGTGAGGCGCAGCGCCACGTCGAAGCCTTCTTCAATCATGTCCACCAGGCGGTCGTTGCAGACCAGGTCCACGTGCAGCTCCGGATACTTTGCGATGAACTGCGGCAGCCATTGCGACAACTCCATGATGCCGAAGGCCATGGGTGCATTGATGCGCAAGGTGCCGGTGGGGCGCGCCTGGTGCTGGCCGACGGCACGGTCGGCATCATCCAGCGCGTCGAGAACCTGTCTGCTCGCTTCGTAGTAGTCGCGGCCTGCATCGGTCAGCGCGAAGCGGCGCGTGGTGCGGTTCAGCAGCTGTGCGCCCAGGTGCGTTTCCAGCTGGCGGATCTGGCGCGAAACGATGGTGTGCGAAATTCCCATGGCGTCGCCCGCAGCCGTAAAGCTGCCAAGCTCCACGACGCGGCGCAGGGCGCGCAGCGCTGCCAGTTGGTCCATAGTGCGCGAGGATGAGTTGGTGATGCGCCAAGCTTAGCGCAAGGGAGCAGCCCGGGCAATCATTGCCGTCGTCCCGCCTGCGCGGGAGCGGCTAGGTGAAGGTCTTGCCTTCGAGCGTGAAGCCCTTGATGAATTCCGCAGCTGGCAGGCGCTTGCCGCCCGGCTTCTGCAGCTCGGTCAGGCGCAGCGCGCCGCCCCCGCCGCAGGCCACCACGATGCCATGCTGTGCATCCGCCGCCAGCACCTTGCCGGCCGGTGCATCGCTGCCCGCGTCCAGCACCTCGGTGCCCCACAGCTTGATGACCGTGCCGTCCACGCTGCCGTGCGCGCCGGGGAAGGGGTTGAAGGCGCGGATCTTGCGCCCGATCTCGCGCGCGGACTGGGCAAAGTCCAGCACCGCCTCTTCCTTCGCAATCTTGGCCGCATAAGTCACGCCGGCTTCCGGCTGCGGCACGGCCTCCACGATGCCTCGCTCCATCTTGTGCAGCACCTTCACCACCATCTGCGCGCCCATGGCGGCGATGCGGTCGTGCAGTACGGCGGTCGTATCCTGCGGGCCGATCGGGGTGCGCTCGATCAGCAGCATTGGCCCGGTATCCAGGCCTTCTTCCATTTGCATGATGGTCACGCCGGTCTCCGCATCGCCCGCCTCAATCGCGCGGTGGATCGGCGCGGCGCCGCGCCAGCGCGGCAGCAGCGAGCCGTGGATATTGATGCAGGGTTTGATATCGAGCGTGGAGCGCGGCAGGATCAGGCCATAGGCCGCCACCACCATCACGTCGTAATCGGTGGCCAGCAGGCGCTCGTGGGCTTCGCGCGCCTCCTGCGCACGCTGCGGGTCTTTCGCGTCCATGCGCAGCGACAGCGGCTGCGCCACGGGAATGCCATGCGCCACCGCATACTGCTTCACGGCGGAAGGCTGCAGGTGCATGCCGCGCCCGGCCGGGCGGTCGGGCTGGGTCAGCACCAGGGGAATCTCGAAACCTGCTTCGTGCAGGGCCTGCAGGGCCACCGCCGCAAACTCGGGCGTGCCGGCAAAGATGACTTTCATCGAGTCCCCTTTCGGTCTCAGCGGCGGCCGTTGGCGCGCAGCTGCTTCTCGCGCTCCATGCCGCGTTCTTCCTTCAGCAGCTTGGTCTTGATGCGGTTGCGCTTCAGCGGCGACAGGTATTCCACGAACACCTTGCCCATCAGGTGGTCCATCTCGTGCTGGATGCAGACGGCCAGCAGCTCGTCGCAGTCGATCTCGAAGAACTCGCCCTTCACGTCCTGCGCGCGCACCTTCACCTTCGACGGGCGTTCCACGTCGTCGTAAATGCCCGGCACCGACAGGCAGCCTTCGTCGTAGACCTTGCGCTCGTCGCTGGCCCACAGGATTTCGGGATTGATGAAGACCTGCAGCGCATCTTTCGTTTCGCTGAGGTCGATGACGATCACGCGCTCGTGCACATCGACCTGGGTTGCTGCGAGGCCGATGCCCGGCGCGTCGTACATGGTTTCAGCCATGTCGGCGACCAGCGTGGCAAGACGCTCGTCGAACACGGTAACGGGCTCCGCAACCTTGTGCAGGCGCGGATCGGGATAGCGGAGAATATTCAGTTTGGCCATACTACTGTGCTTGGTGACTTGATAAGAATGTTGCTGAATCGGCCTTTGCCCACCACAACAATGCAACAGATGCGGCCGGCAGCACCGCGTGGTTTCGCTTGCTAGTTAAGGGTAATATGGGCAGAATTTGATTCACTACGGCAAGCCTTTCAGGCCTGCGTCGATGCCGCACGTAACGGATGATTTCATGAAAAATTTTAACACAGTCGGCACCCGCCTGTTCGCGGCGGCCCTGTTGACCGTAGTGCCGGCCGTCTCCGCGCTGGCCCAGATGCGCTGCGAGTTCAAGCCCAATGCACCGGACCAGCACGTGGTGGTGAAGGGCGATACCCTGTGGGACATCTCCGGCACCTTCCTGGAAAAGCCCTGGTGCTGGCCGCAGGTATGGGGCATGAACCGCGAGGAAATCGCCAACCCGCACTGGATTTATCCGGGCCAGATCATCTGGTTCGACCGCAAGGCAGGCCGCCTGCGCCTGGGCAACCGCGTGGGCGGCGATGGCAGCGGCGGGGCAGGTGCCGGCGATCCTTCCGCCCTGCGCCTGTCGCCGCAGCTGCGCATGCAGGGCCTGGGCAAGGATGCCGTGACCTCGATTCCGAGCGGCGTGATCGAACCTTTCCTCACCGAACCGCTGATCATCGAAGGCGATGAACTGAAGGATGCGCCGCGCATCATCGCCACCCAGGAAAACCATGTTTTCATCGGCAAGGACGACAAGGCCTATGTGCGCGGCCAGCTGAATGGCGGCACGTCCTTCCAGGTCTTCCGGCCCGGCAAGCCGCTGCGCGATCCGGTCACCAAGGCCGTGGTGGCGCAGGAAGCCTTCTACCTCGGCACACTGAAGCTGTCGAAGGAAGCGGCGCCCGGCACCGATGTGCACACCTTCGTGGTCGCCAGTGCGAAGGAGGAAATGGGCAAGGGCGACCTGCTGATGCAGGCGCCGCCGATGCCGATGCAGAACTATGTGCCGCACCCGCCGGAGGTGGCGGTGGAGGCGCGCGTGCTGGCCATCTACAACGGCGTGACCCATGCCGGCCAGAACCAGGTTGTCAGCATTAATCGCGGAAAGCTTGACGGACTCGATGTCGGCTCCGTGCTGCAGCTGTACCATCGGGGGCAGACGGTGACGGATCCGGGCGCCAGCAAAGGCTGGCACAACCTGTCCAAGCCGATGGTCAAGCTGCCGGATGAAGAAGTGGGCAGCCTGTTCATCTTCCGCGTGTTCAAGCACGTTTCCTACGGCCTGATCATGCAGGTGACGGAACCGGTGGTGGTGGGGGACGTTGCCAAAACAGCGGAGTGAGCGACGCCGTGCAAGCCACGGATACCCAGGACACCATTCACCAGGACGCCGAAGTTTTAGCGTCCTGGTTGCATTTCGGCCTTGCCGAGGGCGTGGGCCGCATCACGTCGGCTGCCCTGGTCAGGCGCTTCGGCACGCCGCGCGCCGCGCGCGAAGCCCTGCTGGCCCTGCCGCCGGCCTTGCCCGGTACCGAAGCGGAAACCGATGCGGCGGGCGGCATCGGCTGTGCCCTGTCCACCGGCCAGCTGCGCAGCCTGTGTGCGGCGCCCGGTGCGGACGTGCGCGCGCTGGCGGAGCGCACCCTCGAATGGGCCGCGCAGCCGGGCAACCGCCTGATGGCGCTGGACGATCCGCTGTATCCGCCGCTGCTGCGCCAGATCGTTGATCCGCCTTTGCTGTTGTACATCAAAGGAAATGCTGCCTTGCTGCGCGGCCAGTGCTTCGCCATCGTCGGCAGCCGGAATGCATCGATGCAAGGCAAGCTGAATGCCGAACATTTCGGCCAATGCCTGTCGGATGCCGGACTGACCATCGTGTCCGGCCTGGCGCGCGGCATCGACGCCGGCGCCCACCGCGGCGGCCTGCGCGGGCGAGGCTCCAGCGTGGCCGTGATCGGCACCGGCGCCGACCGCATCTATCCGCGCGCCAACGAAGCGCTGGCGCACGAGCTGGCGGAACAGGGCTGCATCATCAGCGAGTTCCCTTTGGGCACGCCGCCTTGCGCATGGCAGTTTCCGGTGCGCAACCGCATCATCAGCGGCCTGTCGCGCGGCGTGCTGGTGGTGGAAGCGGCAACGGCATCGGGCTCGCTGGTGACGGCCAATGCCGCGCTGGAACAGAACCGTGATGTGTTTGCCATTCCCGGCTCCATTCACGCCACGCTGAGCCGCGGCTGCCATCGCCTGCTGCGCGATGGCGCGGTGCTGGTGGAGACCATCGATGATGTGTTACACGGACTGGGCCTGTCTCAACCTCCCCGCGAAACAATGTTGATCAATGAACTCGAGCGGGCGGCCGATGTGTTGTTGGATGTCCTCAGTTTCGATCCCTTGACTGCGGATGCACTGGCGAGCCATCTGCGCCTTGATGTGGCGGCCACGCAGGCCAGCCTGCTCGCTCTGGAACTGGCCGGTTTGATCGAGCGTTTACCGGGCGGCCTGTTCCGCCGTTTGCACCGTTGAGGCAAGCGTGCGGGACTTGTGCCGTGGCGAGCGATGCTGATAGAGTAGAGCCCATGTTCGACATCCTTGTTTATCTCTACGAGACCTATTACCGGCCCGAAGCATGCCCTGAACCGGCGGCTCTGGCCAAGAAGCTATCGGCTGTCGGCTTCGATGATGTGGAGATCTCGGAAGCGCTGGTCTGGCTCAATGACCTGACGGCACTGGCAGGCGTGGAGCAATCGCTCACGGCGTCCTCGACCGGCACGCGCTTCTATGTGGACGAAGAGAAGGATGTGCTGGGTTCGCAAGCCATTGGCTTCATCCAGTTCCTGGAAAGCGCGCGGGTGCTGTCGCCCCTGCAGCGCGAAATCGTGATCGAACGTGCGCTGGCGCTGGAAGAGGCGCCGGTGAACCTGGGCAAGCTGAAGATCATTGTCCTGATGCTGCTGTGGAGCCAGGGCAAGGAGCCGGACGCGCTGATGTTCGACGATCTCTTCGCTTCGGATGAAGACCAGGCGCCCCGCCTGCTGCACTGATTTCCGCCCCGCTGCACCGTTTCCCGGCGTGCAGCACTGTTATCAAAAAAACAAATTGTAAAGTGGCCCGGCATCACGCCAGGGCGCTGTTTGCTTGCGTCGCCCTTAAAAGCCCGCTTATTATTAGTCCGGTGATAATGTACATAGAGCAAGATTGTGGAAACTTCCGGGTCCGCAGCCAATCCATGTATGATGCGGCCTGCCGTACAACCATAAAAAGCAAGCGAGAACCCAATAAATGAGCAAAACCCTCATCATTGCCGAGAAGCCTTCTGTCGCGAACGACATCGCGAAGTCGCTTGGCGGCTTCACGAAGCACGATGAGTACTTTGAATCCGATGAATACGTCCTGTCCTCTGCCGTAGGCCACCTGCTGGAAATCGCGGTGCCGGAAGAGTACGACGTCAAGCGCGGCAAATGGAGCTTTACGCACCTGCCGATGATTCCGCCGTATTTCGCGCTGAACCCCATCGCCAAGACCGAGAGCCGCCTCAAGGTGCTCAACAAGCTGATCAAGCGCAAGGACGTGACCGGCCTGATCAACGCATGCGACGCGGGCCGCGAAGGTGAGCTGATCTTCCGCCTGATTGCGCAGAACGCCAAGGCCAAGCAGCCGGTCAGGCGCCTCTGGCTGCAGTCCATGACGCCGAACGCGATCCGCGAGGGCTTTGCCAACCTGCGCAGCGACAATGAAATGCTGCCGCTGGCCGACGCCGCGCGCTGCCGTTCCGAGGCCGACTGGCTGATCGGCATCAACGGCACCCGCGCCATGACCGCCTTCAATTCGAAGGAGGGCGGCTTCTACCTGACCACCGTGGGCCGCGTGCAGACGCCGACCCTGTCCATCGTGGTGGAGCGTGAAGAGAAGATCAAGAAATTCGTGCCGCGCGATTACTGGGAAGTGCGCGCGGAATTCGTGTGCGCCGCCGGTATCTATGAAGGCCGCTGGCTGGACACGAATTTCAAGAAGGACGAGAACGATCCCGAGAAGCGCGCCGAACGCCTGTGGAGCAAGGCCGCCGCCGATTCGATCGCGCTGGCCTGCAAGGGCAAGCAGGGCAACGTCACCGAGGAATCGAAGCCGACCACCTCGATGGCGCCGGGTCTGTTCGACCTGACCAGCCTGCAGCGCGAGGCCAATGGCCGCTTCGGCTTCTCGGCCAAGAACACGCTGGGCCTGGCCCAGGCGCTGTATGAAAAGCACAAGGTGCTGACTTACCCGCGTACTGATTCGCGCCACCTGCCGGAAGACTATATCGGCACCGTGAAGTCCACGCTGGAAACGCTCAAGGAAAGCAATAACTATAACCAGTTCGCCAAGCAGATCCTGGACAAGGGCTGGGTCAAGCCGAACAAGCGCATCTTCGACAACACGAAGATTTCGGACCACTTCGCCATCATCCCGACCGGCACGGTGCCGAAAGGCCTGTCCGAGCCGGAGCAGAAGCTGTACGACCTGGTCACGCGCCGCTTCCTCGCCGTGTTCTTCCCGGCCGCTGAATTCCAGGTCACCACCCGCTTCACCGAAGTGATGGGCCACCAGTTCAAGACTGAGGGCAAGGTGATGACCAATCCTGGCTGGATGGCCATCTACGGCAAGGACGCTGCGGCGGACGACGAGAAGGGCGGCGGCACGCTGGTGCCGGTGGCCAAGGGCGAGAAGGTGCAGACCGAATCGGTCACGCCGAACGGCCTGGTGACCAAACCGCCTGCGCGCTATACGGAAGCGACCCTGCTGTCCGCCATGGAAGGCGCGGGCAAGCTGGTGGACTCGGACGAGCTGCGCGACGCCATGGCCGGCAAGGGCCTGGGCACGCCGGCAACCCGCGCCGCCATTATTGAAGGCCTGCTGGGCGAGAAGTACCTGATCCGCGAAGGCCGCGAGCTGATTCCGACCGCGAAAGCGTCGCAGCTGATGACGCTGCTGCGCGGCCTGGGCGTGAACGAGCTGACGGCGCCGGAACTGACCGGCGAATGGGAATACAAGCTGTCGCAGATGGAGAAGGGCAAGATCTCGCGTGAGGAATTCATGCGCGAGATCGCGCAGATGACGCAGATTATCGTCAAGCGCGCCAAGGAGTACGATAACGATACGATTCCCGGCGACTACGCGACGCTGCAGGCGCCGTGCCCGAACTGCTCGGGCGTGGTGAAAGAGAACTACCGCCGCTTCGCCTGCACCAAGTGCGATTTCTCGATGAGCAAAACGCCGGGCAGCCGCCAGTTCGAAATCGCCGAGGTGGAAGAGCTGCTGAAGAACCGCACCATCGGTCCGCTGCAGGGCTTCCGCTCCAAGATGGGCCGTCCGTTTGCGGCCATCCTGCGCATTGTGCGCGATGAGGACATCAAGAACTTCAAGCTCGAATTCGACTTCGGCCAGAACGATGAGGACGGCGAAGAAGGCGAAGGCGTCGACTTCACCGGCCAGACCGCGCTCGGCCCGTGCCCCAAGTGCAATGGCGGCGTGTACGAGATGGGCCTGGCCTATGTGTGCGAACACAGCGTGGCGAAGCCGAAGACTTGCGACTTCCGCAGCGGCCGCATCATCCTGCAGCAGGAGATCCTGCCGGAGCAGATGGCCAAGCTGCTCAACGAAGGCAAGACCGACCTGCTGCCGGGCTTTATTTCGCAGCGCACGCGCCGTCCGTTCAAGGCTTTCCTCGTGAAGGGCAAGGACGGCAAGATCAGCTTCGAGTTCGAAGAGCGCAAGGCCAAGGGCCCGACTGACAAGTCGGGCGCCAAAGGCAAAGCCGCGGCAGAGAAGGAAGGCGAAGCCGCAGCACCGGCAGCCAAGGCCGCCGCCAAACCGGCGGCGAAAAAGGCTGCAGCGAAAAAAGCGCCTGCGAAGAAAGCAGCTGCCAAGAAAACGGCAGCAGCCGGGTAAGATGAGTTAGACGACGGGGCCTTCGGGCCCCGTTTGCTTTCGATACGGATTCATCATGCAAACGATCATCCATCCACTGTCGGCCGAACACGGCCCCGTCAGTTATCAGCTCACCAGCTACCATTTCGGCAGCAAGGGCGGCCGCAAGGCCTATATCCAGGCTTCGCTGCATGCGGACGAAGTGCCTGCCATGCTGGTGGCCCATTGCCTGCGCGAGCGCCTGCAGGCGCTGGATCAGCAGGGCAAGGTGAAGGGGGAAGTCATCCTGGTCCCCGCCGCGAACCCCATCGGCCTGGGGCAGGTGATCAACGAACGGCCTTTCGGCCGTTATGACCTGAGCACGGGCATCAACTTCAACCGCAACTATCCGCACTATGCGCCGCAGCTGAAGGAGCGCCTGGCGGGCAAGCTGGGCGCGGATGCGGACAGCAATGTGCGCCTGATCCGCGAAGCGCTGCGCGAACTGACGGCGGCATGGCAGCCAGCCTCCGACAACGCCGTGCTCAAAAAGGCACTGCTGTCGATGGCGATCGATGCCGATATTGTGCTCGACCTGCATTGCGACCTGGAGGCGGTGCTGCATATCTACGCCGGCACGCCGCTGCGCGAAGCCATCGAGCCTTTGGCAGTGCTGATGCAGTCGCACGCCACGCTGTACACCACGGCGGCGGGCGGCGAACCTTTCGACGAAGCGTGCAGCCGCCTGTGGTGGGACCTGGCCACGCACTTTGGCCCCTCGGTGCCGATCCCGCCTGCGAACATCGCGGCCACGGTAGAACTGCGCGGCGAAGTGTCAGTGGACTACGATACCGCGCGCGCCGATGCCGAAGGCATCCTGCGCTACCTGTCCCTTCAGGGCCTCATCGAGCTGCCGCCATTCGGCATGCCGGCAGCGATTTCCGAACCCACGCCGCTGGAAGGCACGGAAAGGATCGACGCGCCGCACGCGGGCATGCTGGTCTACCTGCGCGAACTGGGCGAGCGGCTCAAGGCCGGCGACCCGGTGGCCGACCTCATCGATCCTTTCACCGGAGCGAAGACCACGCTGTGCACCAGCGTTGACGGCGTCTTCTTCACCCGGCTCTCGCACCGTTACGTCATCCGCGGCATGAATGTGGCCAAGGTGGCGGGCGCCATACCTTTCCGCTCGGGGAACCTGCTCAGCCTATGAAAAAACTCAAGCTGCCGAACACCTATGTGCTGCTGTTCCTGATTCTTGCCATGATCGCGCTGGCGACCTGGCTGGTCCCCGGCGGCAAATACGAAACGCAGCTGGTGAACGGCAAACAGGTGGTCGATCCCGCCACCTTCCACTACGTCGCCAGCAGGCCGCAGGGCTTCGCCGCGCTGATGATGGCGCCCATCAAGGGCTTCGTGGAGGCGGGGCTGATCATCGGCTTTGTGCTGATTGTGGGCGGCGCCTTCAATGTGCTGCACAAGACCGAAGCGATCGACGCCATGATCAAGTCGATCGCAAAAGCGCACACGCGCTCGCCCGTGGTGCGCGCGGCATTGATTCCGGTCTTCCTCACGCTGTTCTCCTTGGGCGGCGCCACCTTCGGCATGAACGAGGAGGCCATTCCCTTCATCCTGATCTTCGTGCCGCTCGCGCTGGCGCTGGGTTACGACTCGGTAGTGGGCGTATCGATTCCCTTCATCGGTTCGCAGGTCGGCTTTGCGGCAGCCTTCCTGAACCCCTTCAACGTCGGCATCGCGCAGGGCATTGCGGGAGTGCCGGTTTTCTCCGGCATGGGCTACCGCGTGATCGTGTGGTGCATCGCCACGCTGGCCACGGTGCTGTTCATGATGTGGTATGCGGCGCGCGTGAAGAAGGACCCCACGCGCAGCCCGACCTATGCGCTGGATCTCGAAAAACGGGCCGAAGGCGGTGTGGACTTCAGCAGCTTCACCGGCATGACCTTGCGCCACAAGCTGGTGCTGTGGCTGTTCGCGGCCACGCTGGGCATCATGGTGGTCGGCGTGGTGCAGTTCGGCTGGTTCATCGAGGAGATTGCGGCGCTGTTCCTCGTGATGGCGATACTGGCTGGTGTTGTAGGGCGGCTGTCCACCGACGAAACGGTGGCGGCCTTCGTGCAGGGCGCAAAAGACTTGGTAGGTACCGCGCTGGTAATTGCGCTGGCGCGCGGCACCATGATCCTGGCGCGCGATGCCAACATCATCGACACCATGCTGCACGGCCTCATGCCGCTAGTGCAGTCTTCCTCACCCGTGTTCGCGGCGCACAAGATGTTCGCGATCCAGACCGTGATCAACTTCTTCATCCACTCCGGCACCGGGCAGGCCGCGCTGACGATGCCGATTATGGCGCCGCTGGCTGACCTGGTAGGTGTCACGCGCCAGACCGCCATCCTGGCCTACCAGTTTGGCGAATTCACCACGCCGATGATCCCGACTTCCGGTATCACGGTCGGCGTGCTGGCGCTGGCGCGCATCCCCTGGCTCACCTGGGCCAAATGGATGATCCCCCTGCAGCTGATCTACCTCGTTCTGGCCCTGCTCCTGCTGGTGCCGCCCAGCCTGATGAACTGGCAGTAGTCCAATTTGTAAAGCTTGATACGGTTTGATGCTTCATCCTGTCAATGCTCTATAATGGATTTTGCCTTGCAGGCAAAACAAGGAGCGGCATATGCGGAAAGTAAAATTTCACACAATTACTGTACTCAGCCAGGACACCCGGGTATTGGGCGCCACGGCGGGCGAATGGGACGCGGCTTTGACGGGTAATATGGCGCGGACTCTACAAACAGTGAAGCGCATTGCGCAATCCGGGAAGAAGCGTAGCGTTGCCGATGCAACTACATTTGATGTAGCTAGTACGGTCAAGCGGCTGGCGCGCTGAACCATTTTCCGGCGAAATCAAGTTGGCCGGCTTACTTCCCACTTTGGCCGCTATGCCTGTTGGCGACGGCCCTCACGTGATCGTTTTTGGCGGTCCCAATGGTTCCGGAAAAACTTCTCTGATTGAGGAGATTAAGGAAACCGGACTGCAGTCCGTCCAGCGGGTCTATCAGGTTCCAACACGTTTCATCAATCCGGACCAGGTAGCGAAGGATCTTGAGGGCGATTTCGCAAGTCAGGATGCGCGCGACATCGCGGCGGCACGCGCAGCGGTTCAGGAGCGCCTGGCGGCGATCCAATCGCGAGAGGCTTTTGCCTTCGAGACGGTAATGTCGCATCCGGCGCGTATCTCCGAGATGCTATACCTGAAGGAGCAGGGATATCACCTGGTGTTAACCTTTATCACCACTGATGATCCTGAGAAGAATGTCGCACGTGTGACGATGCGATTTGAAACCAACACAACTACCGGCCACTATGTGGACCCTGAAAAAGTGCGAGATCGCTACCATCGCACCCTCGCGCTGTTACCGAAGGCAGTGGAAATCGCGGATGCGGCCTTTGTGTACGATAATTCTGTCGATTTTGAGAAAGCCCAATTGCAAGCGATCGTCGAGGCGCAAACTGGCCTTGCCGTGACGCCACATGCTTCGCAATGGCTGCTTCGCAGCCTCATTCTTCCTCTGCAAACGCGTGAGTCAGACTATGAGGTGCACCGCCTTCAGGTGGGGGAGCTTTTGGATGCCGATGAGCTCCGGGGACAGTATGCCGGCATGATCACGGATGTCTCACCAAACTTCGTTGTCATGTTTGATGACTTCTCCCACGCTCATGTAATTCACGACAGGCTTATGTTGGATACAGCGCGCGTCGGCCCGCCAAATCACTACGAAGAAGGTAAGCACCTCACGGTTCAATATGCAGTGAATGCTGCTCCGGTCACGACTTTGGTCTGAAGACGCACCTTCGCTATCTGGCTGAAGGTGTTCAGCGCAGGTCGTCGAGGTAGTAGTAGATGGTGCCGCCCACGGCACCGGCGGGAACCTTGAGCTCTGCTTCCAGCGCTTTGGCGGGCGTTTCGTTCAATGCTGTCTTCGGCACCGTGACGGGATTGCGCGCCGCGCTGCGCAAAGCCTTGTAGGCGACGATATGGTCGAAGTCGGGCCGGCTGTCGATCTCCTTCACCAGGAAGCGCTGTGCGCCGTTGCCGATCTGCACATAGCGCGCCTGCTGGCTCGTATGCTGGGCCGGCGACAGGCGGCGGAACATCAGCACTTCCTCCACTACCACCGGCACATTGCGGTATTGCGTTTTGCCGCCCTGTTCGAAGTGGCCCAGCACCAGGTCGGCCTGGAAGGTTTTCAGCGGCTGCTTCGCGCCAGGGGCAAGGCGGTCCAGCTCGAAATTTTCGGGCGCTATCGTCCACAGCGCTGTCTTGCCATCGAGGCGGGCCTTCACCAGCCGGTCGATCGTTGAATCGCCGATGCTCAGGCGCAGGATGACCTGGTAGTCGTGCGGCGCATGGAACATGGGCAGGTGGGCCGCATAGATGCCGTCGCGGCCGCCGAACATGGCCATGCCATGCTGGCCGAAGGTAGGATTGGCAGCCCAGCTGCTGGCGGTGAGCAGCAGCCCGCAAAGGAAGGAAGTCAGTGTTTTCATGAGGACATTGTAGCGCGCTGCCTGCGGGGATAGAATGCGTCCATGAATACCCAGCCAGAGCCCGTTTTCGATCACGGCAACTACAAAATGTCCGCCGCCGTGCTTGCGGCCCTCGTCGCCATCTTCGTTACCATGCTGGCGCCACGCGAGAATGCCGTGCTCTGGGCTGCCGCGTATTTTCCACTGATAGCGCTTCACATTTGGCTCCTGACCAGGACCTGCCGCATCCGGCTCGATGGCGACTCGCTGTCGGCCACCGGCCTGCTGGCAAACAACCGCTGGCGCGTGGCGCTGGCGGAGATCCGCAGCGCAAGTTTGCTGCCGCCCGGCCTCCAGCGCGGTGCCGCGTGGCAGATCCGCATCACAACGGGGGAGGGTGAAAAGCGCGCCTTTATCGCCCGCATGAGTCCCGCCCGGATGCAACAGTTGCAAAAATTGCTGGGCAGCAGGCTTGGAGAGCGTTACCATCAACCATAGGTAACAATTGTTGCACTGCAAAAATTAGTTCATTAATTGTGGTAAACTTATAGTTCTTCCTTGCAACTATAGAACCGGTTGGCTCCTGCTCCACGGATAGCGCCGGTCACAAAATCATGAATAATTTCAAGATCGGCACCCGCCTGGCGCTGGGCTTCGGCCTCGTTTTAGCACTAATGACCCTGATGACGGCGATCGGCATCATGCATATGCAGCAGGTGGCGGTTGCCACCCGTGACATGATGCAGCAGCCGCTCGCCAAGGAACGCATGATCGGCGACTGGTACCGCCTGATCCACACCAGCGTGCGCCGTACCTCGGCGATTGCGAAGAGCAGCGATCCTTCGCTGGCCGCCTTCTTTGCTGACGACGTGGCAGCGTCCACCAAGGAGGTGAGCGTCCTGCAGAAGAATATCGAAGTCCTGATCGAATCGGACGCGGAGAAGCAAATCTCCGCCACCATCGCCGTGGCGCGCAAGCGCTATGTGAGTACGCGCGACGCCGTGGTTGCGCTGAAAAAGGAAGGCAAGCTGGAAGAGGCGGAGGCCGCGCTGCAGAAGGACTTCCTGCCGGCCGGCACCGCCTACCTTGACGCGCTGAAGGCCCTGCAGGATGCGCAGCGCAAGAATATCGACGGCATGGCGGCCCATATCGAAGATACCTTCCAGAGCAATCGCCGTTTCCTGATCGCTTTCGGCGTGCTGGTGCTGGCCATCGGCGCCGCTGCCGCCTGGTACCTCACGCGCGGCATCGTTGTGCCGCTGAACCGCGCGGTGGAAATCGCCTGCAGCGTGGCCAATAATGACCTGCGTAGCGAAATCACTGTCAGCACGACGGATGAAACGGGCCGCCTGCTGAATGCGTTGCGCACGATGAACGAGGGCCTGTCCCGCATCGTTGGCGAAGTACGCGCCAGCACGGAGAACATCTCCACGGCTTCCGGCCAGATCGCCGCAGGCAATATGGACCTGTCCTCGCGCACCGAGCAGCAGGCCGGCTCGCTGGAGGAAACCGCATCGTCCATGGAAGAACTGACGTCCACCGTGAAGCAGAACGCGGACAATGCGCGCCAGGCCAACCAGCTGGCGGTGCAGGCTTCCGAAGTGGCGGTACGTGGCGGCGCTGTGGTGGGCGAAGTGGTGCAGACCATGGAATCGATCGATGCGTCGGCCCGCAAGATCGTGGACATTATCTCCGTGATCGACGGCATCGCCTTCCAGACCAATATCCTGGCGCTGAACGCGGCGGTGGAAGCCGCGCGCGCCGGTGAGCAGGGCCGCGGCTTCGCCGTGGTGGCATCCGAGGTGCGCAACCTCGCGCAGCGCAGCGCCGCAGCGGCGAAGGAAATCAAGCAGCTGATCAACGACTCGGTAGAGAAGGTCGGCGCGGGCAGCAAGCTGGTGGAGCAGGCCGGCATGACGATGAGCGAAGTGGTGGACAGCATCCACCGCGTGACCGACATCATGGGCGAAATCACCACCGCCAGCGTGGAGCAGAGCGCCGGTATCGAACAGGTGAACCACGCCATCGTGGAAATGGACGGCGTGACGCAGCAGAATGCGGCGCTGGTGGAAGAAGCTGCCGCTGCCGCCTCCGCGCTGCAGGACCAGGCCGAATCGCTGGCGCAGGCCGTGAGCATCTTCAAGCTGGCCGATGCGCCGGCTGCGCAGGGCTTCGGCCGTGCCGCGCCTGCACGGCCATCGGGCCAGCTGCGCCTGCGCGCCTGATCAGTCCTTCAGGTCCGCCGGAACCTTGCCGCCATTGGCGGCAAGCTTGTTCATCACCTGCCGGTGCAGCCAGATATTCATGCTGGCTGAATCGCCGGTATCACCCGTGTAGTGCAGCTCCTGCGCCAGCTCCTTGCGCGCTTGCAGGCTGCTGTCGATATCCAGCAGTTTCATCAGGTCCACAATGGAAGTGCGCCAGTTCAGCGGCTGGCCGGCTTGCTGCGCCTTTGCGTTCAGGATGGCCTCCACATCGACCATTTCCATGGCAGGCGTTGGGGCGGCGGGCGCCGGGGCCGCCGGTGCGGGCGCCGCAGCTTGCGGCGCGGCCGGTGCGGCGGATGGCTGGGCCGCTGGCTTCTGCGCTACGGCCGGGTGGGATGAAGGGAAAATCTTGCGGAAGATATTGCTGAGAATGCCCATTGCTGTTCTCCTGTGATGTCAGGAGAACAGCATACGGCCAGCGCGGCGCAGGCTCTGTTCGCGGTCTAACTATTCGACCTTGATCATATTGTCTTCCGGCTTGCGGTCGATCAGTTTGTTGTCCGGATCGATGCCGGCCTTGCCCGGGCGGCTCCTGACCACCACGGTGTAGGTGCTTTCCTTCTGCGCGATCAGTTTGCGCTCGCGCAGCAGCGGCTTGCCATCTGCATCGTCAACGCCGATGTCGATCAGGTCGCGCATCGGCACTTCCTGCTCCGCACCCAGTTCATCGGCCTTCAGCTTGGAGGCGTGCACTGTCATCGTCACGTCGTATTTGCCGTCCGCGCGGCGTTTGGCCGTGGCGCTGATGGCGCGGTTATCGTGCAGCACGATGCTGTTGAACAGGTCATCGATCAGGTAAGCCTGTTCCGGCGGCACGATCTTGCGCAGGCCATCCACCAGTATCGTCACGCTCGGGTAAGGGCTGGTGCGGTAGGCATACTGCTTGAGCAATTCGTTCAGCACCGCGTTGATCTTGTCCTCGCCCACGATGTCCTGCAGCTGGTACATGGCCAGGCTGCCCTTGCGGTAGTGGATGTAGGCCTGGTCTTCATTGTCGGCCAGCGGCAGTTCCTTCTTGTTCTCGACTGCGCGGCCCATCAGGTACATCTCCAGGTCGTAGCGCAGGAAGCGCCGCATGCGTTCGGGGCCGAAGGTCTTCTTCATCACCATCAGTGCCGAATACTCGGACAGCGTTTCACTCAGCACCGTTGCGCCGCGCGTATTGCCGCCCACCAGCTGGTGGCCCCACCACTGGTGCGCTACTTCATGCGCCGTCACGTAGTAGGGATAGTCGATATCCTTCGGATTCTTCTCGTCCACCTTCGCGATAAAGCCCATGCTTTCGGAGAAGGGGATCGTGTTCGGGAAGGACTGCGCATATTTCTGGTAGCGCGGGAACTCCACGATGCGCAGGATCTTGTGCTGGTAGGGGCTGAAGTTCTTGCTGAAATAGTCCAGCGAGCTGCGCACGCCGCCCATGATGCGGTCCAGGTTGTATTCGTGGCCCGGCTGGTAGTAAATTTCGATGCCCACGTCCTGCCACCAGTCGTGCTTGACCGCGTAGCGCGCGGACTGGAAGGCGTAGAAGTTCAGGATCGGCTTGTCCATCTTGTAGTGGAAGTAGCGGCGGCCGTTCTTGCTCCACTCGTTCTCCAGCGTGCCCGGCGCAATGGCGATCTGGTCGCCGCTGGTGCCGATGGTGGCGCCGAAGGTCACCCAGTCGGCATCGGTACCGAGGAAGTTGTTGGCCAGGCCTTTGGGGTCGTCGCGCGGCAGCTTGCGTTCCTGTGCCGGCAGGCCATGGCGCTTGCGGTCGCGCGGATCTTTCAGTTCGGTGTCCGCCTGGTAGCCGATATGCGGCAGCACCGAGTTGTTGAAGAAGGTGCCGTTGTAGACCACCGGCGTGTCCTTGCCGAGGCCCAGGATGCCTTTCGGCGCATAAGACAGCTCGAATTCCAGCGCCAGCTTCGCGCCCGGTTCCAGCGGCGTGAGCAGGGTGTAGCTGTAGAAGCCCAATGCTTTGTCGTTCAGGGACAGGCGGCTCTTCGTGCTGAGGCGCAGCGGCTTGAGTTCCGCGTCCGGGTCCTGCCGCACGTAGATGGTGCTGACAGGCTTGCCGCTGCGGTTCTCCAGCACATAGCGGCCCTTGACGGCAAGGCTGCGCTGTTCGGGGAAGATATCCACATTCAGCTTCACGTCGCTGATGCGCGGCTGCGCCACATCGGCAATGGCCTTGTACTTGCGCTCATAGTCGGCGCGCTGGCTGTCGCGGTGGAAGGTGGACTTGAAGTCGTTGGCGATGTTCAGGTTGTAGTAGAGCAGGGCGCCGGAGCCTGCAAACAGCAGCAGGCCGATGCCGAAGCTGGCCAGCACCGGCATCGTCAGCGCATGGCGTGCCAGTTGCAGGCGCACGCGCCATTCGTTGTTGGCGCCGCGCGGCCAGAAGATATTGGACAGCACGGCCAGCATCAGTGCTGCCGCGCCCCAGTACAGCTCATACCAGCGCTCGCGCAGCAGGTAGTGGCCGAAACCGTTCATGTCCGAGTACTGGATGGACGGCGTGACCGCATACATCACCAGCGGATGGTCGATGCCGCGTGAGCTGAGCGTAATGGTCACTGCGTAGTACAGGATCATCACGAAGTAGGCCAGGTATTTCTGGTTGATCAGCACCTGCACTGCAATCGCCAGCACTGCAATCTGCGCATAGTAGGGTAGGTGGATGGTGAACAGGGTGCGGAGATAGAGTTCCGGCTGCAGCTGGAAGAAGCCCTTGAACACCTGGATCGACATCCCGCACAGCATGACAACCAGCATCAGCAGCGCCTGCACGCCGATCAGGGCGAACAGCTTGGCCAGCAGCGGCAGCCAGCTCGGCACCGGCATGGCATCCAGCATCAGCGCCATGCGGTGCTCGCGCTCGCGCCACACCAGTTCCCCGGCGTAGAAGGTGGTAATGGCCAGCATGAACAGGGCGAAGGTTTCGCTCACCACTTCCAGCACCTTGTAGGTCACCGGATAGGTATTGGTGCCGAACATCGAACCCATATCCAGCGCGCTCACGTACATGATCAGCACACCGGCCAGCACCAGCACCACGAAGTAGATGTTCTTGACGGTTTCGCGCAGGTTCAGCCAGATCTGCGTGAGCAGCAGGGTGGTGAGGCTGCGGCGCTGGAAGTCCGGCGCTTCGGTGGTGTCCACGGCGGCATGGGTCATGCGCAGCGGCACTTCGCCTTCGCCGCGCGCCGCGTGCACGCCGCTGTCCACGGTGCCCACGAAGTGGAAGCGCCAGTAGCCGAGCAGCAGGGCTACCGTGGCAATCGAGGCCCAGATCAGGCGGTTCAGCAGGTACACCCCTTCCGGCAGCACCAGGCGCGCATTGCGTTCCGCGATAGGCCAGTATTCGGTGAGGCGGATGGCGGCGGCGTTGCCAAAGGGGTCGATCAGCGCGGCCAGCGTTTTGAAGTCCAGGTCGCGCGCCAGGCTGGGCGCGGCGATATAGCCGATCAGCATGACCACGCTGGACACATACACCGGCAGCATGCGGCGCGTGAGCGCGGCCAGCACGAAGAAGATGGAGCCGAAGATGAACAGGTTCGGCAGGATCGTAATCAGGTAGGGCAGCACATAGGCTGCCGGCACCAGGGGACCGATACGCTCGGGATCCACGCCCGGAATGTAGGCGCCGAGCAGGGCGCCGAACACGATGCTGGAGAACACGAAGGCCAGCACGGCCCAGGCGCCGAGGAAGCGGCCCAGCATGTACTGGTATTTTCGGATCGGGGCGCTGAAGAAGAAGTGGTGCATGTCGTATTCGAAGTCCTGCTGGACCGAGCGGCCCATCATGGCCGCAACGACAATCACGCCAACGCTGGCAAGGTAGCTGACGGTGAACAGCACCGAGCGCGGGGAGTTGATCAGGATCTTGCTGCCGAAGACAACGTAGACACCTTTGAACACGCCGCCCGCAGCGGCCATCCACAACATGGACAGCGCGAGGAAGAGACAGAAATAAACCCAGGTCGAGAGCAGCTTGAACCGCTGCCGCGCTTCGAACAATGCGATGGCGAACATGGCGTCCCTCTCAGTCGCAGTTGTCGGAAGGGTTGTGGCGGCCGGTGATGGTGGCGAAGTACAGGTCTTCCAGATCGCCGATCGCTTCTTCGAAGCCGTCGCCCGGATCGTGGTCGCTGTACACGTGGATCAGCGTGCGGCCCGACAGCAGGCGGGTGGAGATCACATTGTGCCGCTGCTGGAAGGCGGACAGCTCGCGCTTGTCCACGATGCGCGCCCAGATCTTGCAGCTCACATCATCCACCAGCTGCTGGGTGGGGCCTGCCACCAGCAAATGCCCCTTGTTGATGATGGCCATATTGGCGCACAGGTCGGCCACATCGCTCACAATGTGGGTGGAGAGGATGACGGTGCGCTCGTCGCCGATATCGGACAGCAGGTTATGGAAGCGCACGCGCTCCTGCGGATCGAGGCCGGCCGTGGGTTCGTCCACGATGATCAGCTTCGGGTCGCCCAGCAGCGCCTGCGCGATGCCGAAGCGCTGGCGCATGCCGCCGGAGAAGGTGCCGAGGCGCTGGTTGCGCACGTCGAACAGATTGGTTTGCTGCAGCAGGCCGTCCACCACCTCGCGGCGGCGGGCACGGCTCGACAGGCCTTTCAGTACCGCAAAGTGGTCCAGCATCTCGTAAGCGGTAACTTTCGGGTATACGCCAAAGTCCTGCGGCAGGTAGCCGAGCAGGCGGCGCACTTCATCCTTTTCATCCAGCACGTCCACGTCGCCGAAGAAGACGGAACCCGTATCGCATTCCTGCAGCGTTGCCAGCGTCCGCATCAGGGTAGACTTGCCCGCCCCGTTCGGACCCAGCAGGCCGAACATCCCCGAGGGGATGTCCAGCGAAATATTGTCCAGAGCCACCACGCCATTGGCGTAGGTCTTGGACAAGTTGCGAATGCGTAATTCCATGCTTACTCCTGAATCTGTCGTGTTGCGGCGCAGCATGGCGCACTATTGTGTCGGCCATCGCTGCTTCTTTCACATGATGGCATTGTATTGAATACGCGACACATGGGTTGCCGCATTGCGATAGTCCGCACAATCGCTGCGCCAGAGTGCGCAATCCGGGGAACGGAGCGTCGGTAACTCGGGGCGATGCGCGGGGCAAATGCAGGCATTAGCAGGCGGGGCTGTTGAAAGAAGACTAAGGGTAACAAGTGCATCCCTCACTGGCAAGGCGCAATACTACGCATTCATGCGCTATAGTGCTTGTCCATGAGCCAAGAAAACGCCAAACTGGATGTTGCGCTGCAAGACAAGATACTTGCAGTTACCCGTTGCGGGCTGAGCAAGAGCGAGTCGGAGGGCTTCTTCCGGGTGGCGCTCGGCCTGTGCTACCTGGCTGGCCTGATGACCAAGGAAACGCTGGACTTCAAGGCGCTGGACAAGGAATTCAATAAATTCATCTACCGCTCCATCGGCTCCGGCCATAGCGTGACCAGCATCCTGCAGTACATGAGCGGCGAGCGCGTGATCAAGGTGGTCGAATCGCAGCGCTTCCTGCGCGCCTTCGGCGACTACTGCCCCCACGTGCCGGTGGAGTCGATCCCCTTCCTGCTCGGCCTCAACCTGGGCGTGGCAAAGGACATCTCGGGCATCGACGTGCGCGGCCCGGTGGCCGACTGGATCGAGAAGCAGCGTATCCTGCGCGAAGAGGCGGGCGGGTAAGCATATAATCGTGGTTAACTGAATAAAGTTGGACAGAAGACCATGAGCAGCAAGCACCACAACCCACTCGACCGCTTTATCGCCAGTGCCGACAAGGCCCTGCGCGTGATCTCCGGCGTGGCCTCGGCCTCGCGCCCGACCCCGGCCTGCCACATTCCCGACACCGAAATGACGGAAGCCGAGATGAAGCACAGCGCTGGCCTGATCCGTGTTGACCACGTAGGCGAAGTGATGGCGCAGGCGCTGTACAACTCGCAGGCCCGTTTTGCCAAGACAGAAGAAGTGCGTGCCCAGTTCGAACGCGCCTCGCGCGAGGAGGAAGACCACCTGGCCTGGACCGCCGAGCGCCTGAAGGAACTGAATTCCCAGACCAGCGTGCTGGCGCCGCTGTTTTACGCAGGCGCCTATGCACTGGGCACGGTCGCCGCCAAGATGGGCGACGCCTACAGCCTGGGCTTCGTGGTCGAAACCGAGCGCCAGGTGGAAAAGCACCTGGACGGCCACCTGGAAAGCCTGCCGCCGAACGACGCCCGTTCGCGCGCCATCGTCGAGAAAATGCGCGACGACGAAATCGCGCACGGCAAGGCCGCGCAGGAGATGGGCGCTACCGCCACGCCGATGCCGGTGCAGCTGGCCATGAAGGCGATGAGCAAGGTAATGACCAGCACCACGTACCACATCTGATTTTTCTCACGATCTCGCCGGGCCGGGCATGCTCAGATGGAGCATGCCCATCCTCTACCTCGTGGCGGGAGCCCGTCCCAACTTCATGAAGATTGCGCCCATCGTGCGCGCCCTGCGCGCGCATGGCGGGCTCGATTACCGCATCGTCCACACCGGCCAGCATTACGACCGCGAGATGAACGAAGTCTTCTTCGAAGAACTCGGCATTCCGCCGCCGGACGTTTTCATGGGCGCAGGCGGCGGCACCCACGCACAGCAGACCGCGCGCATCATGGTGGCCTTCGAAGAGCTGTGTCGCGCTACGCCGCCGGACGCGGTCGTCGTGGTGGGCGACGTTGATTCCACGCTGGCCTGCGCCATCGCCGCGAAAAAGCTGCGCATCCGCGTCGCGCATGTGGAAGCAGGCCTGCGCAGCGGCGACATGACCATGCCCGAAGAAATCAACCGCGTCGTCGTGGACAGCATTGCGGACTGGTTTTTCGTCACCGAACCCTCGGCGGCGGCCAACCTGCGGAGAGAAGGCAAGCCAGAGGAAGCGGTTCACTTCGTCGGCAACGTCATGGCGGACAACCTGCTGTACCAGGCCGCGCGCCTTCCCGCCAGCGGCGGGCACGAGCGTTACGGCGTCGTAACACTGCACCGCGCCTCGAATGTCGATGACCCCACGACGCTGGCAAGGCTGGCACAAGCCCTGCGTCTCGTATCGCGCGAGCTGCCGCTGGTCTTTCCCATGCATCCCCGCACCCGCGCCGCACTGGAGCGCAGCGGCATCGGCTTCAGTGGTGAACGCATTACCTTGTGCGGCCCCAAGTCCTATATGGACTTCCTCGCCCTGTGGCGCGACGCCGCACTGGTGCTCACGGACTCCGGCGGACTGCAGGAAGAAACCACCATGTTAGGCGTCCCTTGCATCACCCTGCGCGACAGCACCGAGCGCCCCGTCACCATCGAACAGGGCAGCAACCATCTGGCCGGCACACAGCCCGAAATCATCGCTGCCACCGCGCTGCAGGCACTCAGGACGGGCGCTGGCGGCGCGCGGCGCCCGGCCCTGTGGGATGGCCGCGCAGCAGAGCGCATCGTACAAATTCTTGCCAGCGCTCTGGCTTGATGGTGCCTGCCTCGGGCCGGATACCTGGTAGGGGACCTATTTTTCGCGGCCGTTCTAATGCAGGCTAATTGGCACTGTCTTGTACTAAAACACGCTGAAATCGAGGTGCGGCAATCTAATGCGGCCTATAAATTCGACACGAAAATCTAATTCGATTTACGGAATCGAGCCCAAAATCCAAGGAGAACTACGTTTTCGTTCTGCGATCCAATCTTTAGACCTTCTTCGAAAGGAGTGGCCTTCCCCATCCGGGCCGGTTCACAGGCATCGTGATTGATGCGCTTACCGGTCCCAATCGCCATGTTCGCTCAGGATCACCTTTGTACCCAGAGTTATCACGAGGCTCCCATCTTCAAGAAACTGATAATGGGTCTTTCCGTTCCTGAATTCATACCCCAGGAACCGGCCGGGAACGCCATCTTTCCAGGTATGCAGGGTCTTGCCACGTAATCTGATGCTTTTCCCTGTCTTCTTGCTGGTGCCGTTGTAAGTCACATTGTCGCAAGTGACATTACCCTCGGCGCAATTCGATTTGATCACGACCACGAACGATGGTGTCCGGAGCGTGCCCGCATTGGCTGCTCCGGCAAGGAGGAGCAGCGCAGGGAAAAGAAGGGCTTTCATTTGATGTTGGCCGCCAGCTTGGCCCACACGGCGGCGCCGATGTCCGGGCGGCCGTCAGGGGCGCGCAGGGACAGGAAGAACACTTCGTTCTTCACGCCGGTCGCCATGTACATGAAGTAGGCCGGCTGGCCGGTGGTGCCGCTGATCATGGACAGCATTACGGCCGGGAATTTTCCATCCTTGAATTGCTTGACCTCGATATTCGTGGCCGCCCCTTTCAGCTTGTTCAGGGAGCCCGGATCGTCGATGCCGTAGAAGACCTTATGTCGCGCGTCGTAGGTCACATTGGTGGCGGTGGATGCGTACATGTAGCCGTTGCGGTTCGGGAGCTTCTCGGCGCTGGCCGTGGCTGCGTCGGCGGGACGCATCCAGTAGGAGTAGCCGGCCCTCTTGACCGCAGACTGTGCGTACTCCACCGGCACAGGAATGTTCAGCGGGATCTGCACCTTCAGGCGCCCCTGCAGGAATTGGTTGACCGGCACGTCGCGCGTTTGTACGACGGCGGCGGGAGCGGCCCATGCCGCGGTGCTGATGGCCAGGCTGGCCGCAATGAGAATCCGGTTCATACGAAGTCCTGATGGCAGAAAAATCCAACTCTAACTCATCCGAAGGCGATTGTCTGTCCAGGATGGGCGGCCTGGCGAATACGCTAGAATGCCTGCGTTCAGTCCACCCCTGGAGTCGCAATGGAAGTCGATGGCGCTGTAGCTGCTGGAAGCATCAAAACCGCTGTGCCGGTCCATCCGGGCCAGGAGCTGGCCGGCAGGGTATTGCTGGCGGTGGGTGGCATCGGCTTGATTGTGGCGATCGTGCGTACCTTCTTTATCGGGCGGTTCTCAATGGGATGGGACTTTCCCGCCCTCGTATTCGGCATCGCGCTGTGCGCCAGCGGCCCGCGAGCGGCAACCATCGTCCGCTGGCTGGCGGTGGCGTGGCTGCCGCCGACGCTGGCGTTCGCACTGACAATATACCTTGCGCCCCCGCTGGACCTCACGCTGACCAGTATCCGTCTTTACCCGCTGGACTTTCTGTGGACGATTGCCGGCAGCATCCTGCCCGCCCTGGCCATGTTCTGGCTGCTGCGCGTGTTGCCAAAGCCGGCCCGTGCCCGCAGCAGCTGGATTGCGCTGGCGCTTGGCATCGTGACGGTGCTGTTCGGGCTTGGACTGATGGTGCGCATGCTGGGCGGCGCGGATGCGCAGCGTGCGCGGGATATGGTGGCGGCTAAGTACGGCAATGGCTACCGTTATTACACGACGTCGCTGAACATGATGAAGAACATCAACGGGAAGGGTCAAACCACCATCTCGGCGACGGTGGTTGTGTGGAACAAGGGACAGATATTGTCCGTCCCCGTCCAGTGGCGGGAATGAAGCTCAGACCTCGACGATCTCGAAGGAGGTCGTCATCGTGGCCGTCTTCGCCAGCATGATGCTGGCCGAGCAGTACTTCTCGTGCGAGAGTGCGACTGCCCGCTCCACTGCGCCCGGCTTGAGGTTCCTGCCGGTGACGACGAAGTGGAAGTTAATGCGCGTGAAGACCTTGGGATCGGTCTCCGCGCGGTCCGCCTTCAGCGTGACGTCGCAGCCGCGCACGTCTTCGCGGCCGCGCTTCAGGATCAGCACCACATCATAGGCCGTGCAGCCGCCGGTCCCCAGCAGCACCATCTCCATCGGGCGTGGCGCCAGGTTATGGCCGCCGCCTTCCGGCGCGCCATCCATCGCCACCATGTGGCCGGACCCGGTCTGGGCCCGGAAACTCATGCCCGAGGGGCCGTTCCAGCTGACTTTTACTTCCATTGCATTTTCTCCGTGATTCAGGCTTGCGGCCATTGTAATGGAGCCGGCCGCAGCGCGCTCAGACTGCCATCATGTACTTCTCGGACCGCATGCGCCGCTCGGTGAAGAACAGCACGGCCAGCGCCAGCAGCAGGCTGCTGAAGAACACCAGCGCGAAGGGCAGCGCGCCGATGGCCTGGCCCTTGGCCAGTTCGCTGAGCAGGTGCTGCTGCCCCACCATCGGCACCAGGTACATCCACATGGCGCTCTCCAGGTTCAGCATCGGAATCACGATCACCGGAATCATGGGCACCAGCAGCGCGAAGCTGGCCGTGGTCTGAGCTTCCTTCAGGGACTTGGCGTTTACGCCCAGCGCCACCAGCAGGGCCGCAGCGAACATCGGCAGCGAAATCGAAGCAAAGCACACCGCCAGCAGGTGGGGCAGGGAAAGCCGCCAGGACATGCCGATTTCTTCCAGCGGCAGCCATTTCAGCATGCCGTGCGCGATGCCCAGTTCCACCGTCAGGCCGACGATGGACAGCGTGGCCGCCGCAGCCCATTTGCCGCCGAGGAGGTCCATCGGGCGTGCGGGCTGCGCCAGCAGCACTTCCAGCGAGCGGCGTTCGCGTTCGCCCGCGGTGCTGTCCAGCGCCGCGCTCATGGCGAAGAAGAAGGCGGGCACGAAGAACATGCCCAGCATGCTGCCGATAATGGAGGCCGAGCGCGAGGCGCTGGTGCCGGTATCGAACTTCTGCAGGTGGATGGGAGACAGCGCCACCGGCGACACGCCATGCGCCAGCAGGCGCGCGCTGGCGATGGTGTTGCTGTAGTTGCGCAGCACGGTTTCGATATCGTCGATGCGGCGCCGATTTTCGCTGGCCGAGTCGTACCACAGCTCTATGCGCGCCGGGCGCATGGCCTTGTAGTTGTCCGTGAATTCCGCGCTGACCGAGAGCACGGCCGCCACCTTGCCCTTGCGCAGCGTGGCGGCGATTTCTTCCTCACTCATGGCGGGCGATTCCGTCACATTGATATTGGCCTGCTTCAGCTGCGCCATCAGCGTGGGCGCCTGCGCGCCGCCGATGGCGGTCAGAGGAATGCCCTCCTTCTCGGGCTTTGTTGCGCGGTGAATCTGCTGCTGCAGGATGCCGCCCACCAGCAGGGGATACAGCAACACGAACATTGCCAGCATGCCCACCGAGCGCTTGTCGCGCAGCGTCTCGCGCAGCTCCTTCACCATTACCACCCAGATTGCGGGCTTCATACGGAAATCCCTTCTTCGGTACCCACCAGTTTCACGAACGCGTCTTCCAGGTTGGCGATGCCGGTGCGCTCGCACAGCGATTCAGGCGTGCCCTGGGCCACGGTGGCGCCTTTGGCAATGACGATCACGCCGTCGCAGGAGTGCGTTACTTCCTGCATCACGTGCGTGGCCATGATCACGCAGCAGCCGTCCGCGCGCAGCGCCGCCAGCGCTTTGCGCAGGGCGCGGGTGCTCATCACGTCCAGCCCGCGGCTCGGTTCATCCAGCAGCAGGTTGCGCGGCCGGTGCAGCAGCGTGCGCGCCAGCGCCACCTTGATGCGCTGCCCCTGCGAGAATCCCTTGCCGCGGCGGTCCAGGATGTCCTGCAGCGACAGCAGCTCCGTCACTTCCTCGATGCGCTGCGTGATGGCGCGCTTGTCCATGCCGTTCAGCTGACCGAAGTAGTCGAGGTATTCGCGGGTGCTGAGGCGCTCGTACAGCCCGAACTGGTCGGTGAGGAAGCCGATATTGCGGCGCACCGCCATCGGGTCGATGCCTGGATCCACGCCGTCGATCAGAATGCTGCCGTGGTCGCGCTTCATCAGGCCGACGAGAAGGCGCAACAAGGTGGTTTTGCCGGCGCCGTTGGGGCCGAGCAGGGCGGTGACCTGGCCGTCGCGCGCGGTGAAGGAGGCGCCGGCCAGCGCCTGCACGGCGCCGAAATGTTTTTTAACGTCGTGAACTTCAATCATGTCCGGTTCCTCAGGGTTGCGGGCCTGCGGCGTTGAGCTGGAAGGTCGGCGCGGGAATCTCCTTGAGGCAGGCGGCGTTGAGCTGTTTTTCCGGCTGGTCCAGGAATTCGCGCATCAGGCGCGGCACGCAGCCCAGCGTGGAGACGATATGGCCGCCGTTCTGCACCACCAGGTGCCGGGCGGCCCGCATGCTTTTGCCCGCCGCGTCGGCGCGGTGCGGCGGCGTGACCGGGTCCTGTGCGCCGGACAGCATCAGCACCGGCGCTGCAATCGGTGTGGCCGCGATGGGCGCAACCGGCTTCACTTTCATCAGGGGGCAGAGCGCGGCCAGCTGCTGCGCCTGCGGCGTGCCCATGAAGGAGCCGCGCGCGTCATCGTCCTGCAGCTGCTGCGTCATGCGCGGGAAGTCTTCGGCGCAGATCACGGACAGGTAGAGCGGGCCGGACATGCTGCCGTCCACCGAATAGTCGCTGTCGCGGTTGCTGCGCGCGATGAAGGGCTGCCAGCGGCCCTGGTAAGCGCCGTGGACCAGGAAGGGCAGGGTGCGCGCATCGGCCTGCGAATACAGGGTGCGGTGCACGGTGGCCAGGAAGCGGCGGCTGCTGATGGTGACGGGGCGCAGTTCGGCGGTGCGCGGGTCCTGCATCTCGATCTTGATGGGGCTTCTGGCGAGGCGCTCCAGCAGGCTGGCGAACTCGCTGCGCAGCGCGGGGAAGGTGCGCTGGCAGGCTTCATTGGCTTCGCACTGGCGGAAGGTGGCGTCCAGCGCGGTCTGTGCGTCATGTGCGCCGAGCGGAATCACCTGTTCGGGCGAGGCCACGCCGTCCAGCACCAGGGTGCGCACGCTGGCCGGGTAGAGGCGGGCGTAGTGCTGGGCGAGGCGGGTGCCGTAGGAACCGCCCCAGACGTTGATCTGCTTGTAGCCCAGCGCGATGCGCACCTTCTCGATATCGCGCGCGGCGGCGTCCGTCGTATACAGGTGGTAGGGCGCGCCGATCTGCTCAATGCATTTGCGGGTCTCCGTATCCAGCTGCTCTTCGCTCATCGTATCGATGTCGGGCGGGGATTTGCAGTCCAGCTTTCCGGAAAGGCCGGTGCCGCGCTGGTCGATCAGGACCACATCGCGCGTGGCGCGCACCCGGCGGAAGGCGGAGTTCAGGATGGGCAGGTAATCGCTGCCGGCCTGGCCGGGACCGCCCGCCAGGATAAACAGGGGATCGGGCCGTGCCGCTTCGCGGTAGGCCGCGGCCACGGTGACGTGGATCGCCAGCGTCTTGCCCGGCTGGGCGTAATCGAGGGGCACATCCACTTTCACGCAGCGCAGGGCCTCTTCGGCGCCGGGCAGGTGGCAGGTTTTGCCGGGGGCGGCATGGGCGGCGGCAGTCACGCCCAGGATCAGGGGCAGGGCAAGGCAGAACCGTAGTCTCACTGGCAACACTCCACAAGAAGGAAGGGCCATGGTAGCCAGCTCTTGTTAATCAGGCAATGCGACAGGTGGTAGCTGTTGCATGGGGCAAGGGCGGCTTGACCCGGCGGGGAATTCCGGCATATAATCGTCGGCTTTCCATTCGCTCAGGAAAAGCTTACAACAAGGGCGCGTCCGCTGAAGTCTGCTGGCGGAACCACCATTTGAGCGTTTTTAATCTTCTATTAGGAAGTCAAACATGAAAACTTTTTCCGCTAAGGCTCATGAAGTCCAGCGCGACTGGTTCGTGATTGACGCGACGGACAAGGTCCTCGGCCGTGTTGCCAGCGAAGTGGCACGCCGACTGCGCGGCAAACACAAGCCAGAATTTACTCCTCACGTCGACACCGGCGACTTCATCGTCGTGGTGAACGCAGGCAAACTGCGCGTGACCGGCACCAAAGCCACCGAGAAAACCTACTACCGCCACTCTGGCTATCCAGGCGGCATCTACGAGACCAACTTCCTGAAAATGCAACAGCGTTTCCCAGGTCGCGCTCTGGAAAAGGCAGTGAAAGGCATGCTGCCAAAAGGTCCTCTGGGCTACGCCATGATCAAGAAGCTGAAAGTGTACGCCGAAGGTTCGCACCCGCACGCTGCTCAGCAACCTAAAGCACTCGACTTCTAAGGAACTGACATGATCGGTAACTACAACTACGGCACCGGCCGTCGCAAGAGTGCAGTGGCTCGCGTGTTCATCAAAGTGGGCACTGGCCAAATCATCGTTAACGGCAAGCCAGCGTCCGAGTACTTCTCGCGCGAGACCGGCCTGATGGTGATCCGTCAGCCGCTGGAACTGACCGGCAACGTCGAACGCTTCGACATCAAAGTCAACGTGCATGGCGGCGGCGAGTCCGGCCAGGCAGGTGCAGTGCGCCACGGTATCACCCGCGCCCTGATCGACTACGATGCAGGCCTGAAGGGCGATCTGGCCCGCGCCGGCTTCGTAACCCGCGACGCTCGTGAAGTTGAGCGTAAAAAAGTGGGTCTGCGCAAAGCACGCCGCGCAAAGCAGTTCTCGAAGCGTTAATTTGCTTCCTGTTCCGGTCTTCGGGCCGGAACCGCGAAAAGCCGCTGGTACGCCAGCGGCTTTTTTGCTTTTGGGCTAGGGTAAACAGCGCTTTGGACAGGCTGATAAAATACAGTCCCTTAATTCACTATTTGGCAAGGAAAGAACATGATCAAAGTTGGCATCGTCGGCGGCACCGGATACACCGGAGTTGAACTGCTGCGATTGTTGGCAGTCCATCCCGAAGTGCAGCTGACCGCAATTACGTCGCGCAAAGAGGATGGAGTGCCGGTGGCTGACATGTATCCTTCCCTGCGCGGCCGCGTCAACCTGGCCTTCTCGGCGCCGGACAAGGCCGACCTGACCCAGTGCGATGTAGTGTTCTTTGCCACCCCGCACGGCGTGGCGATGGCGCAGGCGCCGGAGCTGCTGGCCAAGGGCGTGAAAGTGATCGACCTGGCGGCGGACTTCCGCATCAAGGACCGCGCCGTGTTCGAGAAAACCTACAAGATCGAGCATACCGCGCCGGAGCTGCTGGACGAGGCCGTATACGGCCTGCCGGAGCTGAACCGCGAAGACGTGAAGAAGGCGAAGCTGATCGCCAATCCGGGCTGCTATCCCACCACCATGCAGCTGGGCTTCGTGCCGCTGCTGAAGGCGGGGCTGATCGATGCGTCGAACCTGATTGCAGACTGCAAATCGGGCGTGTCCGGCGCCGGCCGCAAGGCGGAAATCGGCATCCTGTTCTCCGAGTCGAGCGACAACTTCAAGGCCTATGGCGTGGCGGGCCACCGCCACACGCCGGAAACTTCGGCCCAGCTGCAGCGCTTCAGCAAGGACAAGGTGGGCCTGATCTTCACGCCGCACCTGGTGCCAATGATCCGCGGCATGCATTCCACGCTGTACGGCCGCCTGACGCGTGAAGTGTCGAACGAAGCGCTGCAGAAGCTGTTCGAAGAGGCCTACGCCAACGAGCCGTTTGTGGACGTGATGCCCTTCGGCTCGCATCCGGAAACGCGCAGCACGCGCGGCGCCAACGTGCTGCGCCTGGCCGTGCACCGTCCGGACAACGGCAACACCGTCATCGTGCTGGTGGTGCAGGACAACCTGGTCAAGGGCGCGTCCGGCCAGGCCGTGCAGTGCATGAACCTGATGTTCGGCCTGGACGAAGGTGCCGGCCTGCAAAACATCGCGCTGATGCCGTAACTGGCTGTGGCTGAGCCGGAAACCGTTCTCGTCGAGCAGAAAGCGCCGCTGCTGGTCCGTGTGCTCGGGCTGACGGTGGTGCTGATGCTGGCAGGCGCGCTGCTGGTCTGGGGCTGGGACCTCGGTGCGCGCCTGATTGGCGCCAGCAACAAACCTGCACCGGCCGTGGTGGTGGAGCATACGCCTGCACCGGCTCCCGGCGCCGGCAGCGCGGCAGTCCTTGCCGCCAGTGGTCGCCTTGCCGCGGAGAGCACGACCGCCGCCGTGGCGGCGCCGGCCTCTGCCGCCACGCCTGCCCCAGGCGCACCGGCCTTGAATGCCGCAGCCGCCAATGCGCCGGCCGTAGCGTCCGCTGCCGGTGCTGCAGTACCTGCTGCTCCCGCTCCGGCTGCCCCTGCCGACGCCGCCCGGGTTGAAACCGAGCGTCTGGCCGCCGACCTCGCCCTGCTGGAAAGTATCCTGCCCCCGGTCAAGCCCGGTGCCGGGCTCGTCATCCGCGGCCTGCAGGCCCGCATGGCGAGCGCCAGCCAGCTGCACTACACCATCCTGCTCGGCTACGGCGCGAAGAAAGCGCAGCCAAGCTTCGAAGGCCGCCTCAATCTCGTCCTGCAAGCTCAAAAAGATGGCAAACCGCTAACACTGGAGTTCCCCACGGAAGAAGGCGCCGCGCGCTACCAGCTCACGGTAGAGGACTACCAGCGCATTGACGGCACGCTCGACCTGCCCGCAGGCGTTCAGGCTTCCGGGCTGAAAGTAACGCTCACGGGCGGTAAAACCAGTGTGTCCCAAACAACGCCGGTGAAAAGCTCTCCTTGAAATGCAACAAATCGGCCGCATAACGAGCACCCGGCGGCCAGGAATGCGAGTCCTCAAAGCATGCGGAGCAGCAAAGGACTATAATGGGCGTAACGATTTTTAGTAGGAGTAGCAAATGAATGCAGTAGCCGAAGCGCAAGACGTGATCCCATCGCCGATCATCTTCACCGACAGCGCCGCCGAGAAGGTCGCGCAGCTGATCGAAGAAGAAGGCAATCCTGACCTGAAACTGCGCGTTTTCGTGCAGGGTGGCGGCTGTTCCGGCTTCCAGTACGGCTTCACGTTTGACGAAATCGTCAACGAAGACGACACCACCATGGTCAAGAACGGCGTCCAGCTGCTGATCGACTCGATGAGCTACCAGTACCTGGTCGGCGCCGAGATCGACTACAAGGACGACCTCGAAGGCGCCCAGTTCGTGATCAAGAACCCGCAAGCGACCTCGACCTGCGGCTGCGGCAGCTCCTTCTCCGTTTAAGCCGGGAAGCACGCAAGCAAAACGGCGGGCAGCGCAAGCTGTCCCGCCGTTTGTCGTTTACTGACACCATGGGGTCAGGCACCATGTGTCATGTGACAGCGGGGGGGCTGACCCCAGGGTGTCAGTGTTTAGCGGGGGTAGAGGGCGCCGAGGATGCGGTCGCCGCGGGCGCCGGTGACGGCGGGGAGGTTGCCGGGCTGGCGTTCGTCGAAGCGGTGGGCCAGCCAGGCGAAGGCCATCGCTTCGACCCGGTTCGGCGGCACGCCCAGGGCGTCGGTGGATTGCACGGCCACGGCCTCACCCAGCTCGGCTGAGAGCATGCTCCTCAGCGTGCCGTTCCAGGCGCCGCCGCCGCATAGGTAGACGGCTTCCGCGCCCGCGCCCGTGGCCTTGATGGCGTCGGCCAGCGATACGGCCGTCAGGCGCGTCAGCGTGGCCATCACGTCTTCGGGCGTAGCGTCCGCGTAGTCCTTCAGGCGCGCATCCAGCCACTCGGTGTGAAACAGGTCGCGGCCGGTGCTCTTCGGCGCAGGCAGCGCGAAATAGGACTCGCTGAGCAGTTCCTGCAGCAGGGAAGGGATTTCCTTGCCGCTCGCGGCCCAGGCGCCGTCTTCGTCGTATTCCTTGCCCTGGTGGCGGGCGATCCACAGGTCCATCAGCACGTTGCCCGGGCCGGTGTCAAAGCCGGTCACGCTGCCGTCTGCCTTCAGCACCGTGATGTTGCCGATGCCGCCGATATTGGCCAGCACCTGGGTCTTGCCCTTGCCGCCGAACAGCGCGTGGTGGAAGGCCGGCACCAGCGGCGCACCCTGGCCGCCCGCCGCGATGTCGCGGCTGCGGAAGTCGGCAATCACGTCGATGCCGCACAGCTCGGCCAGCAGGGCCGGATTATTGGTCTGGCGCGTAAAGCCCAGCTCGGGACGGTGGCGGATGGTCTGGCCATGCACGCCGACCGCGCGCACGTCGGCGGCCTTCATGTCGGCTGCTTCCAGCAGCTTCTTCACGCACTCCGCATAGCGTTCGGCCAGCTGGTTGGCGGCCAGCGCTTCGCGCTCCAGCTCGTTTTCCGAGGCAGCCTGCAGGGCCATCAGTTCGGCCCGCAGTTCAGCGGAGAAGGGCACATAGGCCGCCGACATGGTGCGCGTGGCGCCTGCCCAGAAATCGACCAGCACGCCGTCTACGCCGTCCAGGCTGGTGCCCGACATCAATCCGATAAATAAGCTCATGATGCTCCGCTGAGAAAGAAGTGAGGCTATTGTGCCACTTTCATGGCAGTGTTAGCCAGCTAACAGTCAGCGACAGCTGGCTTCGCTATCATGGTTTCCATGGTGAGGGAGGAAGAAAAACGGCGCCCCACAAGGCGCCGTTTTTTTACTTGGCAGCGAGTGTGCCGTTGGAAGCGCCCGCCGGACGCAGCAGCGCGAAGCGGTGCATCATGTCGCCCGATACCGCGCGGAAGCGCGACAGTTCGGCTGCCGTCAACGGCGCCTGCGGTGCGATATTGAGCTTGCCCGGATCCTGCGCCTGACCGCCCACGCGGAACTCGTAGTGCAGGTGAGCGCCGGTCGACCAGCCGGTGGTGCCGACATAGCCGATCAGGTCGCCCTGGCTGACCTTGGTGCCCTTGCGCACGCCCGGCGCAAAACGGCTCATGTGCGCGTAAGCGGTGGTGTAGTTGTTCCAGTGCTTGAGTACGACCACATTGCCGTAGCCGCCCTGCACGCCGGCGAAATCGACCACGCCATCGCCTGCTGCGCGAATCGGGGTGCCGGTTGGCGCCGCGAAGTCGATGCCCTTGTGGGCTTTCCACTGGCCCGAAATCGGGTGCACGCGCATCGAGAAGCCGGACGAAATACGGCTGAATTCCAGCGGCGATTTCAGGAAGGCTTTCTTCAGCGATTTACCGTCGAAGCTGTAATAGCCGCCGCCCGATTTTGAAGCAGGATCTTCAAACCACACCGACTGGTAGGTCGTGCCGCGGTTGGTGAATTCACCCGCCAGGATGCGGCCGGCGCGCACAAACTCGCCGTCCTGCCAGAAGGTTTCATACACCACATTGAATTTGTCGCCGCGCTTCAGGTCGGAGCGGAAGTCGATATTGGTCGAGAACATCTCCACGATCTGGCGCACCACGGAATCCGGCAGGCTGGAACCGTCCGAATTCGAATCGGTTGCCGCGAACAGGCTGGTGTTGATGGTGCGCGCGCGCATCTCGATACGGCGCTCCAGCTTGGCCGCCGTTTCCTCAGCCACGAAACTTTCGCCCTTGCGGGTGATCGAAATGTTCTTGACCGGATTGTCCTTGCCATCGACGACGGTGGTGCGCAGCCACAGCAGGTTGCCTTCTTCGTCCGTCTGCGCCTGTACGCGCTTGCCCGTCTTGAGCTGCATGATCGCCTTCGCTACCTTGTCCTTCTTGATGAAGGTTTCGGCAGCATCGTCTTCCACACCAAGGCGCTGCATCAGGGTGGCCAGCGTGTCACCGGCGCGGATGCGCTCTTCGTGCACGTATTTCTGGCTGCCATCCTGCGCTTCAAGCGCTGCAATCTGGGTGGACAGATTAGGCAGATCGATATTCTGGGAGATCGTTGTGACGGGCAGATCGCTGGCATCCGGGGCGAGCGGGGCAACGCCGGCAGCACCGAAAGTGCATACCGCGAGGGCCAGCGCCGAGGCGCTGATGATGCGTGCCTTGCGTGTCGAACCTAGCAGATTGTACAAGCGTGAGCTTGTGAACTTGTTTATAGGGTTCATGCAATCAGTTAAAATTTGCCGCTTAAACTTAATGAATTATTGCTGTTTTGTTCTAAGTCGTTGATTTCATTGGGCAGGATTGATGGGATCGGGCATTATAGCAAAGTCCGCAGCCCTGCCAACACTTTGAGAAAATTTCGGTACAAATGGATACAAGTTCCCCGTCGGCCAAAAAATCTGTGACGCCGGCCCTCCCGCTGAGCGATAAAGTCCAGGAAGCGCTCGCCATCACCAAACGCGGCGTGGACGAGCTGCTGATCGAAAGCGAATTCGCCCAGAAACTGGCGCGCTCCGAACAGTCCGGCCAGCCGCTGCGCATCAAGCTCGGCCTCGACCCGACCGCGCCCGACCTGCACCTGGGCCACACCGTGGTGCTGAACAAGATGCGCCAGCTGCAGAACCTGGGCCACCAGGTCATCTTCCTGATCGGCGACTTCACCTCGATGATCGGCGACCCCTCCGGCCGCAACGTGACCCGTCCGCCGCTGACCCGCGAGCAGATCGAGCTCAACGCACAGACTTACTTCAAGCAAGCCTCGCTGGTGCTCGATCCGGCCAGGACCGAAATCCGCTACAACTCCGAGTGGTGCGACCCGCTGGGCGCACGCGGCATGATCCAGCTGGCTTCGCGCTACACGGTGGCGCGCATGATGGAGCGCGACGATTTCTCCAAGCGCTTCAAGAACGGCACCCCGATCTCGGTGCATGAATTCCTCTACCCGCTGATGCAGGGCTACGATTCGGTCGCGCTCAAGTCCGACCTGGAACTTGGCGGCACCGACCAGAAATTCAACCTGCTGGTGGGCCGCGAGCTGCAGAAGGACTGGGACCAGGAGCCGCAGTGCATCCTGACCATGCCGCTGCTGGAAGGCCTGGACGGCGTGGAGAAAATGTCCAAGTCCAAGAACAACTACATAGGCATCACGGAACCGGCCAACACCATGTTCGCCAAGGTGATGAGCATTTCGGACACCATGATGTGGCGCTACTACGAGCTGCTGTCCTGGAAGTCCATCGATGAAGTGGCGGCACTGAAGAAGGCCATCGACGGCGGCGCCAACCCGCGCGACGCGAAAGTGGCCATCGCCCAAGAAATCGTGGAGCGCTTCCACTCGCGCCAGGCCGCGGAAGATGCGCTGGCCGACTTCGTCAACCGCTCCAAGGGCGGCATTCCGGACGACGTGCAGGAAGTGGCCGTCAGCGGCGCGCCAATTGGCATCGCCAACCTGCTGAAGCAGATTGGCCTGTGCGCTTCCACATCGGAAGCGAACCGCATGATCGACCAGGGCGGCGTGCGCATCGACGGCGCCGTCATCAGCGACAAGGCACTTAAAGCCGACGCCGGCACCTTCGTGCTGCAGGTGGGTAAGCGCAAGTTCGCGCGCGTCACGCTGTCCGCATGATCGGCCTGCTGCAGCGGGTCACGGACGCGAAGGTGGTGGTGGACGGCGAAACCGTCGGCGCCATCGATGGCGGCCTGACGGTGCTGGTGTGCGCCGAACGCAACGACACCGAACGTGAGGCGGATGCACTGCTCACCAAGCTGCTGTCCTACCGCGTCTTTTCGGACGAGGCCGGCAAGATGAACCGCAGCGTGAGCGATGTGGCGGGCGGCCTGCTGCTGGTGCCGCAGTTCACGCTGGCGGCCGACACCAAATCCGGCACGCGTCCGTCCTTCACCCCGGCCGCCGCGCCGGAAGAGGGCAGGCGCCTGTTCGAGTATTTCGTGCGCCAGGCAAAGGCGAAGCATGCTCAAGTAGAGACCGGCCGTTTTGGCGCCGACATGAAAGTGTCGCTGACCAATGACGGCCCCGTGACCTTCTGGCTGCAGGTGAACCCGAAAGCGAGCGCATGAAACTCTGGAGCGAATCCTTCAAGGACGGCGCCGCCATCCCCGGCGACAACGCCTTTGCCGTCAAAGACCCGGCTACCCACGTGCGCTTTGCGGCTAACCGCAACCCGCAGCTGGCCTGGGATGAGGTGCCGAACGGCACTGAATCGCTGGTGCTGTTCTGCATCGACGGCGACGCGCCCACCGACGGCAGCAACGTCAACCAGGAAGGCAAGATGGTGCCCGCCAGCCTGCCGCGCGCCGACTTCTATCACTGGACGCTTGTAGATATTCCGCCCTCGATGACGAGCATCGCCGAAGGCCAGTTCTCGCAAGCCGTGACGCCAAAAGGCAAACCCGGCCCCGTCATTGCCGACGGCGCCCGCCCGCTGCGCCAAGGCATCAATGACTACACCAGCTGGTTTGCGGGCGACAAGGACATGGCAGGCGACTATTACGGCTACGACGGCCCGTGCCCGCCATGGAACGACGAGCGCGTGCACCACTATGTATTCCGCCTGTACGCCCTGGATATTCCCCGTTTTCCACTGGAAGGCCGCTTCACGGGCCCGGAAGCCATGGCCGCCATCCATGGCCACATTCTCGACGAAGCCCAGACGATCGGCACCTATACCCTGAAATGAGCACCACCATCCTGCTGATCCGCCATGGCGAAACCGCCTGGAATGCCGTGCGCCGCCTGCAAGGCCACATCGATATCGACCTCAACCAGGAAGGCCAGCGCCAGGCTGCCGCCACCGCCCGTGCGCTGGCAAGCGAGAAGCTGGATGCCATCATTTCCAGCGACCTGAAACGGGCGCTGCAGACGGCCGAGGCGATTGCCGCCCACCACCATGTGCCGCTGCACGTAGACCCCGACCTACGCGAGCGCGGCTATGGCGCCTTCGAAGGCCTCTTGTATACAGAGATCGCCGAGCGCTATCCCGAGGACTTTGCCGCCTGGCAGGCCCGCCATGTTGAGTCGGTGATGCCGCATGGCGAGCGCAAGGCGGAAAGTTTCCGCCAGTTCTATGAACGCAGCATTGCCGCGCTGGCAAGCTGGGCTGAAAAACACCCGGACCAGACGATTGCCGTCATCGCCCACGGCGGCGTGCTGGAGTGCGCTTACCGTGCCGCCACCGGCATGTCCCTGGACAGCCCGCGCGACTTCCAGGTGAAGAACGCGAGCATCAATCGTTTTACATTTGAGCATGGAAAGTTGCTGCTTAGCCAATGGGGCGAGGTGGCGCATCTCGCTCTTACAACACTCGACGACGTCATTTAGCACGCGCGTCTGAAACTTTTCCCTATGAAAACAGTGTTTCATAACCCTTAAGCTGTACAAGGAATTTTTTCAGACAAAATAGTGCTTATTATTTGAGCAGTGCTTGGGTTAGAATTGCAGGTTCCTCCGCTTGATTCAGGAAGCTGCCCCGTGCAAATCGGACCTCATTTACTGCGCAATAACGTTTTCGTCGCCCCCATGGCGGGTGTGACGGATCGTCCTTTCCGGCAACTCTGCAAGGAGCTGGGCGCGGGCTATGCGGTCTCGGAAATGGCTGCTTCCAACCCGAAACTGTGGGCCAGCGAGAAAAGCTCGCGCCGCACCGACCATGAAGGCGAAATGGAGCCGAAAGCGGTGCAGATCGCCGGCGCCGATCCGCAGGACCTGGCCGATTGCGCCAAATTCAATGTGGACCGCGGCGCCCAGATCATCGACATCAATATGGGCTGCCCGGTCAAAAAGGTCTGCAACAACTGGTGCGGCTCGGCCCTGCTGCAGCACGAAGACCTGGTGGAGCGCATCCTGCATGCCGTGGTCGGCGCTGTGGATGTGCCCGTCACGCTGAAATTCCGTACCGGCTGGAACCGCGAAAACAAGAATGCGCTGCGCATTGCGCGCATTGCCGAGCAGGCCGGCATCCAGATGCTGACCCTGCATGGCCGCACCCGCGCTGACGGCTATACCGGCGATGCCGAATACGAAACCATCGCGGCCGTGAAGGCCGAAGTGAAGATTCCCGTGGTCGCCAACGGCGACATCACCACGCCGGAGAAGGCGCGCTATGTGCTCGACAAGACCGGCGCTGATGCGGTGATGATCGGCCGCGCCGCCCAGGGCCGTCCCTGGATTTTCCGCGAAATCGATTTCTACCTGCGCACCGGCCAGCATATGCCGAGCCCGCTTGTGACCGAAGTGCGCAAGCTGATGGACGAACACCTGCGCGCCCACTACGCTTTCTACGGCGAATTCCTGGGCGTGCGCACCGCACGCAAGCATATCGGCTGGTACGTGCGCGACCTGCAGGGCGGGGAGGAATTCCGCCAGGCCATGAACAGGCTGGAATCGACGGATGAGCAGCTGCGTGCGGTGGACAGCTTCTTTGAATCGCAATGGAAGTACGGGGAGCGGTTACAATACTGCCTCCCTGAAGAAATGCTGGCCGCTTGAACAGTGGCCGGTTGGGGCATGTAATTTAGCAGAATGATAAAAATATGAGCAAAGAAAGTATCCAGGAAGTCGTCCAAAAGAGCCTTGAAGACTACTTCAACGACCTGGGCGAGCAGCAGGCTTCGAATATCTACGACATGGTGGTGCTGACGGTCGAGAAGCCTATCCTCGAAGTGGTGATGACGCGTGCCGACGGCAACCAGTCGCACGCCGCGCAAATGCTCGGTATCAATCGCAACACGCTGCGAAAAAAATTACAGGAACACGGCCTGCTGTAAGGCTCTTTTTCCGTCCGGCTATTGAGTGGCTGTGACCGGCCGCTGCGGCCGGTGGTTCGGTATAACCAGAATTTTCACAACCTCCAGATAGCCATGATCAAACAAGCTCTCATCTCCGTCTCCGACAAAACCGGCGTGCTCGATTTCGCGCGCGCCCTGTCGGCGATGGGCGTCAACATCCTGTCCACCGGCGGCACCGCCAAGCTGCTGGCCGATAACGGCTTGCCCGTCACCGAAGTGGCCGATTACACCGGCTTCCCGGAAATGCTGGATGGCCGCGTGAAGACGCTGCATCCGAAAGTCCACGGCGGCATCCTGGCCCGCCGCGACTTCCCGGAGCATATGGCGAAGCTGGACGAGCATGGCATTCCCACCATCGACATGGTGGTGGTGAACCTGTATCCCTTCCAGGCGACCGTGGCCAAGGCCGAGTGCTCGCTGGAAGACGCCATCGAGAACATCGATATCGGCGGCCCGGCCATGCTGCGCTCCTCGGCCAAGAACCACAAGGATGTGGTGGTGATCTGCGACCCATCCGACTACGGCCGCGTGCTGGCCGAGATGAAGACCACCGACAATGCGCCGGGCTATGTGAGCTATGAAACCCGCTTCATGCTGGCCAAGAAGGTATATGCGCACACCGCGCAGTACGACGGCGCCATCGCCAACTACCTGAGCAGCCTGGGTCCGGACCGTGAGCACGCAACCCGCAGCGCCTATCCGCAAACGCTGAATTCGCACTTCGAGAAAGTGCAGGACATGCGCTACGGCGAGAATCCGCACCAGAGCGCTGCCTTCTACCGCGACATCGTGCCGGTGGCCGGTGCGCTGGCGAACTACCGCCAGCTGCAGGGCAAGGAACTCTCGTACAACAATATCGCCGACGCCGACGCGGCCTGGGAATGCGTGAAGAGCATGGGCGGCATGGGCCAGCCTGCGGCTTGCGTGATCGTCAAGCACGCCAATCCTTGCGGCGTGGCGCTGGGCGCCAATGCTGCAGAGGCTTACTCGCGCGCGCTGCAGACCGACCCGACTTCCGCTTTCGGCGGCATCATCGCCTTCAATGTGGAAGTGGATGCGGCAGCGGCTACCGAGCTGGCCAAGCTCTTCGTGGAAGTGCTGATCGCTCCTTCGTTCACGCCTGAGGCGAAGCAGATCATGTCCGCCAAGCAGAACGTGCGCCTGCTGGAGATTCCGCTGGGCGATGGCGTGAACCCGATGGACTTCAAGCGCGTGGGCGGCGGTCTGCTGGTGCAGTCGGCCGACTCGAAGAACGTGCTGCAGGCCGACCTGAAAGTGGTGACCAAGAAGCAGCCGACCCCGCAGCAGCTGGCGGACCTGATGTTCGCATGGCGCGTGGCGAAGTATGTGAAGTCGAACGCCATCGTCTTCTGCGGTAACAATATGACGCTGGGCGTGGGCGCGGGCCAGATGAGCCGCATCGATTCCGCGCGCATCGCCTCGATCAAGGCGCAGAACGCGGGTCTCACGCTGGCCGGTTCCGTGGTGGCGTCGGACGCCTTCTTCCCCTTCCGCGACGGCCTGGACGTGGTGGTTGACGCAGGCGCCAGCTGCGTGATCCAGCCGGGCGGCTCGATGCGCGACCAGGAAGTGATCGACGCCGCCGACGAGCGCGGCGTCGTCATGCTCTACACCGGCACCCGCCACTTCCGCCATTAAGCAAAGCAGGGGCAGCCTTGAAATTGGGGACAGACCCTATTTTCCGCCAGGCGGAAATATAGGGTCTGTCCCCAATTTCAAGGCTGCCCCGGTAACCGAGTCCGCCAACGAACTCCAGTCCGCGGCTGCGCCGAAATCCGGGTCTGTCCCCAATTTACCGCTTTTCCCCCGCGCCGGGACTGCTACAATCCAGCAATGATTATCCTCGGCATCGACCCCGGCCTCCGCACCACAGGCTTCGGCGTCATACACAAGCAGGGCAGCAAGCTGCGCTACATCGCCTCCGGCACCATCAAGAGCGGCGAAGGCGACCTGCCCGCGAGGCTGAAGGTCATCCTCGACGGCGTCAGCCAGCTCGCCGCCACCTACCAGCCCGACTGCGCGGCCATCGAAAAAGTTTTCGTCAACGTCAACCCGCAATCCACGCTGCTGCTGGGCCAGGCCCGCGGCGCGGCGATCTGCGCGCTGGTCACGCATGACCTCTCCGTCGCCGAATACTCCCCCACGCAAGTGAAGCAGGCCGTGGTCGGCACCGGCCGCGCCGCCAAACCGCAGGTGCAGGACATGGTCGCGCGCCTGCTGTCGCTGCCCGGCCTGCCCGGCACCGACGCCGCCGACGCGCTGGGCGTCGCCATCTGCCACGCCCACAGCAACACCACGCTGTCCGTCATCAGCAACATCGCACCGAACCTCGCCGGCCTGCGCATGCGGCGCGGTCGACTGGTCGGCTAAACTTATTCTTTTTCCCAGGGTATTGCCATGATCGGACGCCTCTCCGGGGTTCTGCTTGAAAAGAACCCGCCGCAACTGCTGGTGGACGTACAGGGCGTCGGCTATGAAGTCGATGTCCCGATGAGCACCTTCTACAACCTGCCGGGCACCGGTGAGCGGGTGGTGCTCTACACCCACCTCACCGTGCGCGAAGACGCGCACCTGCTGTTCGGCTTCGGCAACGCAGAAGAACGTGCCGTGTTCCGCCAGCTCATCAAGATCAGCGGCATCGGCGCGCGCACTGCGCTGTCGATTTTGTCCGGCATGTCGATTCCCGACCTGGCGCAGGCCGTCACGCGGCAGGAGGCGGGCCGCCTCGTGAAAGTGCCGGGCATCGGCAAGAAAACCGCCGAGCGCCTGCTGCTGGAACTGAAGGGCAAACTGGGCGCGGACATTGGTGCGGGCGCGCATCCGGTCGCCGATTCCCAGACCGACATCCTGAACGCGCTGCTGGCGCTGGGCTACTCGGACAAGGAAGCGCTGCTGGCGCTGAAGACCGTGCCTGCCGGCGCGACCGTCTCCGACGGCATCAAGCAGGCGTTGAAGGCGCTGTCGAAAGGCTGATCGCCGCATGGTAGTATTTTCGCAAACAACTTGATCGGGGATGCCATGAAAAAGCTTTGCGCAGCATTGATTCTGGCGGCACTGTCCGGCTTCGCCCAGGCACAGACCGCGCCCGCCTATGACGCCGAACTGGCGAAGTCGCTGGGCGCCAGCGAGCAGGGCATGCGCCGCTATGTCTTCGTCATCCTGCGCACCGGTCCGAACAAGGTGCCGGCCGGGAAGGAGCGCACCGAAATGTTTGCGGGCCACATGGCCAATATCCAGCGACTGGCCGATGCAGGCAAGCTGGCCTATGCCGGCCCGCTGGACGGCGTGGACGGCGCGCGCGGCATCTTCATCTTTGCGGTCGAGAACATCGACGAAGCGAAGGCGCTGGTGGCTACCGATCCCGTCATCGTCAAGGGCGAGATGGTGGCCGAATACCACACTCACTTCGGTTCCGCCGGGCTGATGATGATCAACCGCATCCACCCAAAAATCATCAAGCCGGCCGACAAATAAGCTGCTGACTGCGTACAATGCAGGGCATGAGCATCCAGACCGACAATTTCACCGAACAGCGCATCATCGATGCCGCGCCTTCCTCGCCGAATGAGGAAGCGATCGAGCGCGCGCTGCGGCCCAAGCATCTCGATGAATACGTCGGGCAGTCGAAGATCCGCGACCAGCTGGAGATTTTCATCTCGGCCGCGCGCAAGCGCAGCGAGGCGCTGGACCATACCCTGCTGTTCGGCCCCCCGGGCCTGGGCAAGACCACGCTGGCCAATATCATCGCGCGCGAAATGGGCGTGAACCTGCGCCAGACTTCCGGCCCCGTGCTGGAGCGTCCGGGCGACCTGGCGGCCATCCTCACCAATCTCGAAGCGAACGATGTGCTGTTCATCGACGAGATTCACCGCCTGTCGCCGGTGGTCGAGGAGATCCTGTATCCGGCGCTGGAAGACTACCAGATCGACATCATGATCGGCGAAGGTCCTGCGGCGCGCTCGGTCAAGCTGGACCTGCAGCCGTTTACGCTGGTGGGCGCCACTACGCGCGCGGGCATGCTCACCAATCCGCTGCGCGACCGCTTCGGCATCGTCGCGCGCCTGGAGTTCTACACCACCGATGAACTGGCGAAGATCGTCACCCGCAGTGCCGCGCTGCTGAAGGCAAATATCGACGACAGCGGCGCCGTGGAAATCGCGCGCCGCGCACGCGGCACGCCGCGTATCGCCAACCGTCTGCTGCGCCGCGTGCGTGATTACGCGGAAGTAAAGGGCAACGGCGACATCACCAAGAGCGTCGCCGATGCCGCGCTGCGCATGCTGGACGTGGACAGCGTGGGCTTCGACGTGATGGACCGCAAGCTGCTGGAAGCGGTGCTGTACAAATTCGGCGGCGGCCCGGTCGGCATCGGAAATCTCGCCGCCGCCATCGGCGAAGCGGCCGACACCATCGAAGACGTGCTGGAACCCTACCTGATCCAGCAAGGCTACCTGCAGCGCACCCCGCGCGGCCGCGTGGCCACGCCGGCCGCCTACCAGCACTTCGGCGTTACGCCGCCCCGTACCAATCCAACTGGAGACCTGTGGGATGCGTAAGCTGCTCGCGCTGGCTTCCCTTTGCCTTGGCAGCATCGCCGGCGCCGCAGTGCCGGTGCAGGGCTATACGGTCAAGCACAGCTATCCGCATGACGAGCGGGCCTTTACGCAGGGCCTGTTCTTCAAGGATGGCTTTCTGTACGAGAGCACCGGCCAGTATGGCGCGTCCTCGGTGCGCAAGGTGGACATCGCCACCGGCAAGGTGCTGCAGAAGCGCGACCTGCCGGAGCAGGTATTCGGCGAAGGCATTGCGCTCGTCGGCAGCAACATCATGGCGCTGACCTGGATGAACCAGGGCGGCTTCGTGCTCGACGCGGCCAGCTTCGAGGCCAAGGCCACCTTCCGCTACCAGGGCGAAGGCTGGGGCCTTACCAGCGACGGGCAGCGTGTATATATGAGCGACGGCAGTCCCTATATCCGCGTGCTCGATCCCGCGACCATGCAGGAGCAGCGCCGCATCCACGTTACCGCCGACGGCCAGCCGGTGGCGAAGCTCAATGAGCTGGAATGGGTGGACGGCATTATCTACGCGAATGTGTGGCAGACCGACCGCATCGCCCGCATCGATCCCATCACCGGCCGTGTGATCGGCTGGATCGACCTTGAGGGCCTGTCTGCCAAGGCCGGGGTGGCGCCGGATTCGGACAATGTCCTGAACGGCATCGCCTACGACAGCAAACAGAAACGCCTTTTCGTCACCGGCAAACGGTGGCCGCGCCTGTTCGAGATCGAACTGCGCCCCCGCCGTTAAGGCCACGCGGCTTGCGCCGTGCGGGCCGCCTGAGTCAGCGGCTGGCGCGCAGGCCGTAGTTTTTCAGCAGCCGCGCATACGTGCCGTCCTTGACGACTGCCTTCATTGCGGCCTGCAGTCGCGCGGCGGTGGCATCGTCCATCTCCGGCGATCCGCCCAGCCAGGTTTCCGCTGTCGTCATCGGTGCGCTGATACTGATCTGCATATCGGGGAAATAAGTGTGGGCGGCGCCGCTGATGATGTCCTGGTCGCCGAATATTGCATCGGCAATGCCCAGCTTTACGAGCCGCAGGCCGCCTTGCACCGTGGTGGTGTCGATCAGCTGCGTATAACCCAGCTTCTTCAGGTTCTCCATCTGTACCGAGCCGCGCAGGATCGCAATCGGGCGATGCTTCAGTGCCGCCGCATCTGTCACGGCCGCGCGGCCTTCTTCACCGACAAAAACAAACTTTTCGTAATGCAGCGGCATGATCCAGCGGTAGCTTTTTTCGCGCTCGGCATTGCGCGTCAGCGGGAAGATGGCAGTATTGGGAACGGTGGAGACGAGGAACAGTGCGCGTTTCCACGGCACGAACTGGACCTGGATGGGAACTCCGGCGCGGCGCGCCACTTCCGTGACGATGTCCACCAGCGCGCCTTGCTGCCCGTTCGCGTGCTCGATGGACAGCGGCGGCAGGTCGCTGGTCACCACGCGCAAAGGCCCGGCAAACGCGGACAGGGTGAGGCAGGCCAGAAGTGAACAGAGCAGGAGTCGCATGCAGGAAAAGCCGGAAGCTGAGCTGCGATTGTATCAAGCGATTCGCGGCTGTATGCAGGACATCTGCCACTTCGACAATTCATTACAAATTTGCCCAAATCTTACTGAATTACTGGGCCCTGCATCTCGGCATAATGGCACCTGCCAAGTGGCAGGAAGTGTTGTAATTTAGGGCTCCCTCATCCTCCGGGGGAGCCCGTTTTTTTTCTTATTCTTCGCGCACCCAGGTCTGGGAGCGGCCCAGCAGCGGCGTGCCGATATAGCCGCGCACATCGAGTTTCTTGCCCCCGTCCGCCAGCTTCATCTTGCTCTTGTAGGTCTTGCCGTTTTCCGGATCCATGATGGTGCCGCCGCTGTATTCGTCGTCATCTTTCCTGATGTCCTTGATGATGGCGAGGCCGATCAGCGGCTGGCCCTTGTCGGCGCCCTCGCACTTCTCGCATTTTGGGTTCTGGTCCTGGTCCGCGGGGCGGAACAGTTTCTCGATCTTGCCCTGGTAGATGCCGTTCGCCTCGCTGATGCGGATCAGCGCTTTCGGCTTGCCGGTCTTGTCGTCGATGTTCTTCCACAGGCCGACCGGCGAATTCATGTCGGCCGCAAAAGCGGCGCCGGATAGGGCGCTTGCAGCGATGAGTGCAGCATGGATGATGTGACGCATTGTGTTTGCCTCCGATATGGTTTTTGTGAAGGCAAGTGTAGCGCAGGGAAGTGCGCCGGGGCGCGAACTTGCGGCCCGGTTAGAGGCATTGATCTAATAGTGCGGCAGGTCGCGGATGGCGGCAGCATATTCCGGCGAATGCTTGAGGCGGGCGATGGCCTGCCACAGCGCTTCCACCTTGCTGCGGTGCTGAGTGTATACCCCCCGGTTGACCGCCAGGAAGTAGTTCTCGACATAGAAGGGAGCAGGCAACATCTCAATTTTGGCGGCGATGCGCGGCTGCGCCATCAGCGGAGCCGCTCCGGCCTCAAAGCTGATGGCAAGGGCACCGCGCCCCAGCAGCAGTTTCGAAAAACTGGCCTCGCTGTTGCGCGCGTTGCTGTCTGCGGGGACGCCCAGCGCCTGCAGGCGTTGCGCCACGAGAACAGTGGTGCGGTCATGCAGCACGGGGCCGGTGAGGCCGCTGAACTGCCTGCCATCCCAGTTCACGGCGCTGCCGCGGCGGCGGTACACCATTACCCGCGTGGTCACGGTGGCGTGCGCCGCATCCGGCGCTTTGGGCGCCCCGGGAAAGACCAGGTCCTTCGTGACGTTGGCGACGGCTGCGGACGGATAGCCATCGGCCTGGCCCGCGCCGATCTCCGCCAGGCAGCGCAAGTAGGGTGCGCGATGGAACGTCACGTTCATACCGGCTTCGCGCGCAGCCATCTTGAGCAGGATGGGGATGGCGCCGTCGCGGTCCGTGTAAATAAATGGAGGGAAGGGGTTTTCCTCAATGCAGAGGGAGAGCGTCAGCACGCCGTTGCGGTCCACCGTGGCGGCCGTGGCGGAGGCGGCAAGCGCCAGGCTGGCGCAGGCAATCAGGCGGCATAAGGCATTTTGCATGCCGCCATGGTGGCGGCAATTGCGCCCGCCGTCAATCAGGGCAGCAGTCCCGCAGGCCGCTGCCCCGAATGTATTTACTCAGCGGGCAGCTTGGCCAGCTGTTCCTGCATCTTGGCCAGCGTGGCGCCGAAGGTGGCAACGCGCTCCTTCTCCTGCTCCACCACGGCGGCCGGGGCACGGGCCACGAAGGACTCCGACGACAGCTTGCCGGAAGCCTTGGCGATTTCGCCCTGCAGGCGCGCGATTTCCTTGGACAGGCGCTCGCGTTCGGCCTTCACGTCGATTTCCACTTTCAGCATCAGCTTCGTGGTGCCCACCACGGACACGGCGGCCGGCGATTCCGGCAGCACGTCCACAATCTGCACTTCGGACAGCTTGCCCAGCAGCTGGATGTAAGGCGCGAAGGCGGCCATGCGCTCCTTGTCGGCACCCGTGGCTTCCACGATCAGCGGCACGCGCAGCGACGGCGCCAGCTTCATTTCGCCGCGCAGGTTGCGGGTGGTGTCGGTCAGGCCTTTCAGCTCGCCGATCCAGGCTTCCGCTGCCTCGCTGATGAGCGCTTCGTTCGGCAGCGGGTAAGGCTGGGTCATGATGGACTTGCCCGCGCTGTCGCCCTTGCCCGCCAGCGGCGCAACGGTCTGCCACAGTTCCTCGGTCACGAACGGGATCACCGGGTGCGCCATGCGCAGCACCACTTCCAGCACGCGCAGCAGGGTGTGGCGGGTGGCGCGCTGCTGGCCTTCCGTGCCCTGCTGCACCTGCACCTTGGCCAGTTCCAGGTACCAGTCGCAATACTCGTCCCACACGAACTTGTAGATCGTGCTGGCGATATTGTCGAAGCGGTAGTCGGCGAAGCCCTTGGCCACATCCTGCTCGGCCTTCTGCAGCAGGGAGATGATCCACTTGTCGGCCATCGACAGGTCGGCGTCCGAAGGCGAGCAGTCCTTGCCCTCGGTGTTCATCATCACGAAGCGGGTGGCGTTCCACAGCTTGTTGCAGAAGTTGCGGTAGCCTTCGGCGCGGCCCAGGTCGAAGTTGATATTGCGGCCCAGGGAGGCGTAGCTGGCCATGGTGAAGCGCACGGCATCGGTGCCGTACGCTGCAATCCCTTCCGGGAATTCCTTGCGCGTGGCCTTCTCGATTTTCTCGGCCTGCTTCGGATTCATCAGGCCCGTGGTGCGTTTCGCCACCAGCGCATCAATGCCGATGCCGTCGATCAGGTCGATCGGGTCCAGGGTGTTGCCCTTGGACTTGGACATCTTCTGGCCCTGCGAGTCGCGCACCAGGCCGTGCACGTACACGGTCTCGAACGGAATCTTGCCGGTGAAGTGGGCCGTCATCATGACCATGCGCGCCACCCAGAAGAAGATGATGTCGAAACCCGTCACCAGCACGGAGCTTGGCAGGAAAGCTTTCAGGTCCGGCGTGTCGTTCGGCCAGCCCAGGGTGGAGAAGGGCACCAGCGCGGACGAGAACCAGGTATCCAGCACGTCGTTATCGCGCGTCAGCGGGCCGGTGCTGCCTGCGGCCGCCGCCTTGGCCTTTGCCTCGGCCTCGTCGCGTGCGACGAAGTAGTTGCCCTGCTCGTCGTACCAGGCAGGAATCTGGTGGCCCCACCACAGCTGGCGCGAGATGCACCAGTCCTGGATGTTGTTCAGCCACTGGTTGTAGGTGGTGGTCCAGTTCTCCGGCACGAACTTGATCTCGCCGCTGGCCACTTTTTCCAGCGCCACTTCGGCGATCGATTTGCCCGGATTGAAGGTGCCTTCCGGCGCCGGCTTGCTCATCGCCACAAACCACTGGTCGGTCAGCATCGGCTCGATGACCACGCCGGTACGGTCGCCGCGCGGCACCATCAGCTTATGCGGCTTGACCTGTTCCAGCAGGCCTTGCGCTTCCAGGTCGGCCACGATCTGCTTGCGGGCTGCGAAGCGGTCCATGCCGCGGTAGGCGGCCGGCGCGTCGTCCGTAATCTTCGCGTCCAGCGTGAGGATGGATGGCATCGGCAGCTGGTGGCGCTGGCCCACGGCATAGTCGTTGAAGTCGTGCGCCGGCGTGATCTTCACGCAGCCGGTGCCGAAGGCCTTGTCCACATAGGAATCGGCGATCACCGGGATTTCACGGCCGCACAGCGGCAGCTTGAGCATCTTGCCCACCAGCGCGGTGTAGCGCTCGTCGGTCGGGTCCACGGCCACGGCCACGTCGCCCAGCATGGTTTCAGGACGGGTGGTGGCCACGGTCAGCGAGCCGCTGCCATCGGCCAGCGGGTACTTGATGTACCACATGGAGCCGTCTTCTTCTTCCGACACCACTTCCAGGTCGGAGACGGCAGTGCCCAGCACCGGGTCCCAGTTCACCAGGCGCTTGCCGCGGTAGATCAGGCCCTGCTCGAACAGGCGCACGAAGACTTCGGAAACCACTTTCGAGCGCGGCTCGTCCATGGTGAAGTATTCACGGTCCCAGTCCGGCGAGGTGCCGAGGCGGCGCATCTGGCCGGTGATGGTGGAGCCGGATTTTTCCTTCCACTCCCACACCTTCTCGATGAACTTTTCGCGGCCCAGGTCATGGCGCGAAATCTTCTGCGCGTCGAGCTGGCGCTCCACCACGATCTGCGTTGCGATGCCGGCATGGTCGGTGCCCGGAATCCAGGCCGTGTTATGGCCCAGCATGCGGTGGTAGCGGGTCAGGCCGTCCATGATGGTCTGGTTGAACGCGTGGCCCATGTGCAGCGTGCCGGTCACATTCGGCGGCGGCAGCTGGATGCTGAAGGAGGGCTTCGAGAGGTCCATCGACGCGGCGTAGTAACCGCGCTTCTCCCACTCGCTGCGCCAGAACTGTTCAATGTCGGCGGGCTCGAAAGACTTGGCTAATTCCATGATAGGGCGTGAATTTTTGGCGAAAACGTCCATTATAAGGGAGTGGGGGTGTTATTCCCGCAAATGGTAAGCTCCTGCCTCGTGTTCAAATGATAAGGAGTTGGAGAATGAAGTGGATATTCGCTGCCGCCCTGGCACTGTCGCTGAATGTGCAGGCCGCCCCCGCCGCGCCGGACAATGCCCATGTGAAGGCGGTGCAAGGCCTGCTGGAAGCCATGCAGGCTGAAAAACTGGTGCGCATGAAGGCGGGCATGGCCCGCTATGCGAACGACGCGCAGCGCCAGGCCGTCAACGCCAAGGTCGACAAGGTGGCGCCGCAAACCATCTATACCCGCCTGGCGCTCCCCGTATCCCAGCTGGTGACGGAGGAAACGGCCACTGAGATGGCGCGCTACTACCGCACCCCTGCCGGGCAGAAGGCGGTGTACGCCATGTACAACTCCCGTGCCAGCCTGGTCGACACCAAGCCGCAGCTCACGGCTGCGGAGAAAGCGGACATGAAGCGCCCGGCTTTCGTGAAGGCGCAGAAGGCCTTCAGCGAGGCCGAGCCGCTTATCGGCCGCCAGGCCTTCCTGCTGGTGCAGAAGATCGCCAACGAAAAGTAAGCTGGCGAAATTCTCACCAAATATTGCATATAGACAATATTCTTTCGCCACGATAAGCTCCACTCCAACTTTTTCCAGCTGGAGCATTCGTGGCAACCATTACTCTTACCTATTCCCAAGCGATTGCAGACAAGGGTTCACTGCGGGATATCCGTCCGCTGTCCGACGACCTGGTGCAGTTCGCGGATGCGCCCGCGGTGATTTCGATGGCGTCCCAGATGGCCGCCATTGCAGGCGATAGCAGTGTGGGCGGTGTCGTCTCCGGTAACGGCCTGTATTTCACTCCGCCCGGCGGCGGCGCCAGCATCTACTACGGCGGCGTCAGTTTCGGCGGCGGGCGCGCGGTGGGCAACAGCCTGGAGATGGACCTGCTGGACAGCATCAACGTGAAACTGCAAGGCGAATTCGCGATGTCGACGACGCCCTACGGCAACACCAGCCTGGTGCAGTCGATGACCAGCACCGTGACGTCGGCCTCGGTCTATCTCGTTGCGAACCCTGGCGACGAGTGGTACGACCCTGAGCTCGGCGATATCAAACTTGGCATGCAAGGCACGCTGAAGACGGATGCATTGGGCAATATCAGCGGCAACATTACACACCTGAGCGCCTCGGCTGACCTGCTGGTGAAATCGGCCGTCATCGAAGGCAACTTCAATGTATCGGGCTACAACGGCGCGTTCGGCGGCTACCCCTACGGCACCATGAGCGGCACGCTGACAGGCTACCGCAACGAATACGTGGACGGAAGCCTGGAATCGGTCGAGGGCGCCTCGATCAGCTATAACGTCGGGACTTCCGCGCTGCTGGAGAACGCGGCGAACTTCAGCGGCGATGACATATTCAAGATCACCATGCCGGGGCGCCTGATTGACCTGATGCGTATCGAAGCCGGAGCGGGCAACGATATTGTTACCTTGGCCGGCGGCGGCGGCAATCTGCATGTGAATGCAGGTGCCGGCAATGACACCATCACGCTGCTCAGCGACGCGCATCGCGTGGACGGCGGTGCCGGCACGGATACGGTGGTGCTGGCCGGCCTGCGCAGCGACTATATCAAGGGCAGCAGTGGTGGCCTGACGACTTATACGCACCGCAACGGCGCCGTGGAGTCGCTGACTGGCATCGAACGCGTGGAGTTCAGCGATGCGGGCACCGCCTACGACATTACCGGCAACGCCGGCCAGGCCTACCGCATCTACAAGGCGGCCTTCGACCGCGCGCCGGATGCCTATGGACTGGGCTTCTGGATCGATACGCTGGACCGCGGCCAGACGCTGGCACAGGTGGCTGCCGGTTTCCTGAGCAGCGATGAATATGTCGGCCGCTACGGCGCGGGCATCAGCGACAAGGCTTTCATCAACAACCTGTACCACAATGTGCTGCACCGCGATGCCGACGATGACGGTGCAAGTTACTGGGCTGGCCGCCTCTCGGGAGGTTCCAGCCGCGGCCAGGTGCTGGCGGAATTCAGCGAGAGTGCTGAAAACCAGGCGCAGGTCATCGGCGCCATCCAGAACGGGATCGACTACCTGCCGTTCTGACGGCCGCGCCGGGGCGCCTCGCAATTTGCGCCCCAGGCCTGGAATTCATTGCGCGACTTGCGCGTGGCAATACGGGCCGTGCCGCCCTGCGAGCTGTCGAACACCAGCACGTTCTGTCCATCCGGCGCGCGGTCCAGCCCCGTCAGGCGGAAGCTGTTGTTGCGCAGCGGCGAGCAGCTGGTGTTGCCCGCCATAAGCAGGCGCGCATTGCCGAGCAGTTCGGGGTATTGTTGCAGCAGGCGCAGGGCATCCATGTCGGCCACGGGCGCCAGCAGGCGCACCGCATGTTCGGGCGGCGCACCGCATTGCGGCGAGTGGTGGATCCAGATGACCTGCTGCGGCTCGCCGCGCGTACGCCAGCGCTGCTCCGGCCGGCCGTGCGGCGTGTAGTCGAAGGTTTCGCGCGGGGCGCGGCACAGCGGCAGCACGGCGCGCTGCCCCTTGCCGTCCACCGTGGCGCTGAGCTGGCGCTTGCCCTTGCCTTCTCGCGCGCCGGTGCTGAAGGCCGGATTCGGCATGCGCACTTCCGGATGCAGGCCGCGGTAGAAGCGGTAGAAGGAATCGGTTTCGGCCTCGCTCAGCTGCGCGCCGGCGCGCGGGGCAAGAGCCAGCAGCGCCGACAGCGCCGCAATACGCAGGACAGTGACATTCATGCGGCGATTATAGATCAGCGCCGCCGCCACACGCGTTCACTTGATGGGGTTATAATTCACGCGCCACCGCAAGGTGGCAACGCTAGGGGTCCTGCACGGCGAGAGCCGCGCGGGTGAGAAATACCCTCCGAACCTGATCTGGGTAATGCCAGCGAAGGGAAGCTTGTGGAAACGCCGCGCCTTCACGCCCCGCCGTGCTGCGCGGTCGTCGCCTGAACTCCTTTGCTGGCTCCTGAGCCTTCAAAGGAGCCAAATGAACGCCAATCCATCCTTCCTCGCCGCCACGGCCGAGGTAGACAGCGCCGCAATAGCGCCGCTGCCGAATTCCCGAAAAATCCATGTGCAGGGCAGCAGGCCCGATCTGCGCGTGCCCATGCGCGAGATCAGCCAGTCCGATACCTCGGCCTCCTTCGGCCACGAGGTCAATCCGCCGGTGACGGTGTACGACACATCCGGGCCTTATACCGATCCGGAAGCGCGGATCGATATCCGTTCCGGCCTGGCGCCGCTGCGTGCGGCCTGGATCGCGGAACGCCGCGACACCGAAGAACTGCCGGGCCCGACCTCGGACTTCGGCAAGGCACGCCTGGCTGATCCCGCGCTGGCCGCTCTGCGCTTCGAGCTGGCGCGCAAGCCGCGCCGTGCCCGCGCAGGCAGCAACGTCACGCAGATGCACTACGCGCGCCAGGGCATCATCACGCCGGAGATGGAATTCGTGGCCATCCGCGAAAACCTGCGCCGCCGCGAATACGTGGCCTCGCTGAAGGCCAGCGGCCCGATGGGCGAGCGCATGGCGGCGATGCTGGAGCGCCAGCATCCGGGCCAGTCCTTCGGCGCCGCGATTCCCGAAGAGATTACGCCGGACTTCGTGCGCGAAGAAGTGGCGCGCGGCCGCGCCATCATCCCCGCCAATATCAACCACCCGGAATCGGAACCGATGATCATCGGCCGCAACTTCCTCGTGAAGGTGAACGCCAATATCGGCAATTCGGCGGTCACCTCGTCCATCGGCGAGGAGGTGGAGAAGATGACCTGGGCCATCCGCTGGGGCGGCGATACGGTGATGGACCTTTCGACCGGCAAGCATATCCACGAAACCCGCGAATGGATCGTGCGGAATTCGCCGGTGCCGATCGGCACGGTGCCCATCTACCAGGCGCTGGAAAAGGTGAACGGCAAGGCCGAAGACCTCACATGGGAAATCTTCCGCGACACGCTGATCGAACAGGCGGAGCAGGGCGTCGATTACTTCACCATCCACGCGGGCGTGCTGCTGCGCTATGTGCCGCTGACGGCGAAGCGCCTGACGGGCATTGTGTCGCGCGGCGGCTCCATCATGGCCAAGTGGTGCCTGGCGCATCACCGCGAGAACTTCCTGTACACGCATTTCGAAGAGATCTGCGAAATCATGAAGGCCTACGATGTGTCCTTCAGCCTTGGTGACGGCCTGCGCCCCGGATCGATTTACGATGCGAACGATGAAGCCCAGCTGGGCGAACTGCGCACGCTCGGCGAGCTGACCCAGATCGCATGGAAGCACGATGTGCAGGTGATGATCGAAGGACCGGGCCATGTGCCCATGCAGCTGATCCGCGAGAACATGACCTTGCAGCTGGAGCAGTGCGATGAGGCGCCGTTCTACACCCTCGGCCCGCTGACCACCGATATCGCGCCCGGCTACGACCACATTACCTCCGGCATCGGCGCCGCGCAGATCGGCTGGTATGGCACGGCCATGCTGTGCTACGTGACGCCCAAGGAGCACCTCGGCCTGCCGGACAAGGACGATGTGAAAGAGGGCATCATCACCTACAAGATCGCCGCGCACGCAGCCGACCTGGCGAAGGGCCACCCCGGTGCGCAGATCCGCGACAACGCCCTGTCCAAGGCGCGCTTCGAATTCCGCTGGGAGGACCAGTTCAACCTGGGCCTCGATCCCGACAAGGCCCGCCAGTTCCACGACGAGACCCTGCCCAAGGACTCGGCCAAGGTGGCGCACTTCTGCTCCATGTGCGGCCCGCATTTCTGCTCGATGAAGATTACGCAGGAAGTGCGCGCTGCGGCAGCGGAAGGCATGCGCGAGAAAGCCGTGGAGTTCCGCCGCAGCGGCGGCGAGCTGTATCAGAAGCTGTGAGGCTGCCCATGATACCCATTGTATTGAACGGTGAAACGCGCAGCATTCCGCGCGGCCAGGACCTGCAGGACCTGATGGAATCGCTGGCCCTGGCAGACCAGGCGCTGGCGCTGGCCGTGAACCGCGAGGTCGTGCCGCGCCAGCGCTGGGCGGGCTACGTGCTGCAGGCGGAAGACAAGATCGATATTGTGCGCGCCATTGGCGGCGGCTGACAGGAGAACAAAGATGACGATGAAAAAAGATGTGCTGACGATCGCGGGCAAGGAATACCGTTCGCGCCTGCTGGTGGGCAGCGGCAAATACCAGGACCTGGCCGAAACGCGCGCTGCAACCGACGCCTCGGGCGCCGAGATCATTACGGTGGCAATCCGCCGCGTGAACATCGGGCAGGACCCGAATGCGCCCAGCCTGCTCGACGCGCTGCCGCAGGGCATGACGGTGCTGCCGAATACGGCCGGCTGCTACCGCGCGCGCGATGCGGTCTATACCCTGCAGCTGGGCCGTGAACTGCTGAACGGCCAGAAGCTGGTGAAGCTGGAAGTGCTGGGCGACGACAAGACCCTGTTCCCGAACATGCCGGAAACCCTGATTGCGGCGGAAACGCTGGTGAAGGACGGCTTCGACGTGATGGTGTACTGCAGCGACGACCCGATCCAGGCGCGCATGCTGGAAGATATCGGCTGCGTGGCCGTGATGCCGCTGGCCTCGCTGATCGGCTCCGGCATGGGCATCCTCAATCCCTGGAACCTGTCGCTGATTATCGAACAGGCCAAGGTGCCGGTGCTGGTGGATGCGGGCGTTGGCACGGCGTCCGATGCGGCCGTTGCGATGGAGCTTGGCTGCGACGGCGTGCTGATGAACTCCGCCATTGCGGGCGCGCGTGATCCGGTGCGCATGGCGCGGGCCATGAAGCTGGCAGTGCAGTCGGGCAGGGAGGCCTTCCTTGCCGGCCGCATGCCGCGCCGCTTCGCTGCTTCGCCCTCGTCGCCGATGGCCGGGCGCGTGGCATGAACACGCGGCCCTGCGTGCTGGTGTTCGCCGGTCACGACCCGTCGGGCGGGGCCGGTATTGCAGCGGACATGCAGGCGGTTACTGCGCTCGGCGCCCATGCGCTGTGCGTGGTGACGGCGCTCACGGTGCAGGACAATAACCGCGTGCAGGAAGTGGCGCCGGTTGATGCCGCGCTGCTGCGGCGGCAGGCGCGTGCCCTGATCGCGTCCTGCGAGATCGCCGCGGTGAAGGTAGGCATCCCCGGCAGCGCCGAAAACGCCGCGGCCATCGCTGCCCTGATCGCCGAGCTGCGCGCCGCGCCCGCCGCCGCGGATGCCAGTGTTCCGCCCGGCGACGCCGCACAGCATGCATCCACGCCCCCCGCGCCGCTGGCACGCGGGCCGCAGCCTGCGCGTGCCATGCGGCGGCACTTGCCTGTAGTCGTCGACCCCATCCTCGCCAGCGGCAAGGGCGACCCGCTCGCGCGCGGCAGCGCGCTGGCGGCCTTGCAATTGCTGCTGCCGCACGCCACGCTGCTCACGCCGAACAGCATCGAAGCCGCAGCACTGGGCTGCGCCATGGACGCCGTGCCGCACATCCTGCAGACCGGCGGCCACGATGGCGGTGAACCGCTTGTGAACCGCTGGCGCCATGCAGGCCTGGAGCGCAGCTGGCACTGGCCCCGCCTGGACGGCGAATACCACGGCAGCGGCTGCACGCTGGCCGCTGCCACAGCAGCCCTGCTGGCACAAGGCCGCGCGATGGAAGAAGCGCTGGACCTGGCCCAGGCCTATACCCACTCCACGCTGCAAGCCGCCTACGCGATTGCACCCGGCCAGCGCATTCCGCTGCGCCACCTCACATGAAGGAGCACACCATGCAAGGACTCTACCTCGTTACCCCGGACTGGGACGACACCGAAGCGCTGCTGCAGCGTACGGAACAGGCGCTCGCCGCCGGCATCGCCATGCTCCAGTACCGCCACAAGAGCGCCGGCGAGCAGCAGCGCAGGGAACAGGCGCAGGCGCTGCTGCAGCTGTGCCGCCGCTACGCAACGCCCTTCATCATCAACGACCACATCGAGCTATGCCGCGAGCTCGATGCGGACGGCGTGCATGTCGGCGGCACCGACGCCAGCGTGCAGCATGCGCGCGCGCAACTGGGCCGGCACAAGATCGTGGGTGCCTCCTGCTACGGCGAGCTGCAGCGTGCGCTGGACGCCCAGCGCGACGGCTCCAGCTACGTGGCTTTCGGCGGTTTCTATCCCTCGCGCGTGAAGCGCTATGACTTCGTGACCGCGCCGGATATCCTCGACCGCGCGCGCGTGATGCTGCGAGTGCCTTGCGTGGTGATAGGCGGTATGACACCCGAAAATGCACGTCCGCTGGTGCAGCGCGGCGCACATATGGTGGCCGCTATCAGCAGTGTCTACGGGGTGGAAGACACGCCGCAGGCGGTGGCAGCGTTTCAGCAACTGTTTGGCGCGCACGAAAGCGATTAAATATCACAGGGACTCGTTCTATAATCGGAGCACCACAACAATCACAACAGGCACCGACATATGAACGTTGCTGCTCCGGTCAAACGCTATGTACTCATCGTGGACGACGACCAGATCCTGGCTGAATTCCTCGGCGAACTGCTGCGCCATGCAGGCTATGAGACGGACATTGCCCACTCGGCCGACCAGGCCCTGAAGATGGTGTCCGAACGCGAGCCCGATCTCGCCATGCTGGACATCCACATGCCCGGCATGTCCGGCCTGGAGCTGGCCAAGCAGCTGAACCGCAACACCTCGGTGCCCTTCATGTTCCTGTCCGGCCGTGGCGACAGCGATGCCAGCAAACAGGCAGCCGCTTATGGGGCAGTGGGTTTCGTCGTGAAACCTGTCGATGAAAAACAACTGATGCCTGCGTTCGAAGCCGGCCTGGCGCGCGCTGACGAAATCCGCCAGCTGCGCCGGACGGAGGTCAACCTGAACGCGGCGCTGGCTGCCGGGCGCGAAACCAGCCTGGCCGTCGGCCTGTTGATGTGCAAGTTCCAGACCGACCGCAACACCGCCTTCGAGGTGCTGCGCGACCATGCCCGCTCCAGCCGGCGCAAGGTCAATGAAGTGGCCGACCAGCTGCTTGCCGCCGAGGAAACATTGAATAGTTTGCATGCAGCATTTAACGCACGCCTGAAAAAATAGAGTTTCCCGTAAGTAGCAAGCTGAGGTACACTGCAGGTATTGCAGTGGCCTCAATTCGCCCTGCACGTCTTTCGCAGCCGCCCCTTCCCCTGCGCTGCACACACCCTTCGGCCCAGCTCCGCCGACAAGCATCCCAACTTGTTTCAGATCGCGAGAACCCTCGCGCGGAGACCCGCATGAACCTGATTGACGCCGTCCATCCCGCTGCCGCTGAGGCGCGCCATATTCCCCGAGTGCTGCACGTTGACCGCGACGAAACCTCGGCCCTGATCCTGTCCACGCTGATCGTGCCGGAAACACAAGTATTCCACGCCGGCACCCTGGGCGACGCCGCCGTGGCGATGGCCGAAGAGCACTACGACCTGATCGTGCTCGACCCCGACCTGCCGGACGGCGACGGCCTGGCCCTGATCCGCAGCCTGCGCGCGCGCGACGACCACACGCCGGTGCTGCTGTACTCCGCACGGCACCCGGACCTGCACCACGAAGCGCACGCCTTCCTGCCCAAGCCATGGACCTCGCCGCGCCAGCTGTGGCAGGCCGTCTGCTTCCTGCTGGAGCTGGACATGCAGCACGACGCTGCCGCCGCCTGAGGAACACCGCGCGCATTGTTTCCCTGCTTGCTATGATGTCGGCTTTATCACATCAACCGGGACAATGCGATGAAGACCAAGGCAGCAGTGGCATGGAAGGCGGGCGCACCGCTGACGATTGAAGAAGTGGAACTCGGCGGGCCGCGCGAAGGCGAAGTGCTGGTCGAGATCAAGGCCACCGGTATCTGCCATACCGATTACTACACCCTGTCCGGCGCTGATCCGGAAGGGATCTTCCCCGCCATCCTGGGCCACGAAGGCGCGGGCGTGGTGGTGGACGTGGGGCCGGGCGTCAAAAGCCTGAAGAAGGACGACCACGTCATCCCCCTCTACACGCCGGAATGCCGGCAATGCAAATTCTGCCTGTCGCAGAAAACCAACCTGTGCCAGGCCATCCGCTCCACCCAGGGCCGCGGCCTGATGCCGGACGCCACCAGCCGCTTCTCGCTGGATGGCAAGCCCATCTTCCACTACATGGGCACCTCCACCTTCTCCAACTACATTGTGGTGCCGGAGATTGCGCTGGCCAAAATCCGCGAAGACGCGCCCTTCGACAAGGTGTGCTACATCGGCTGCGGCGTGACCACGGGCGTCGGCGCGGTGCTGTTCACGGCCAAGGTGGAGGCGGGCGCCAATGTGGTGGTGTTCGGCCTGGGCGGCATCGGCCTGAACGTAATCCAGGCGGCGAAGATGGTGGGCGCGGACAAGATCATCGGCGTGGACATCAATCCCGGCCGTGAAGAAATGGCGCGCAAATTCGGCATGACCCATTTCATCAACCCGAACGGCGTGGAAAACGTGGTGGACCACATCATCCAGCTGACGGACGGCGGCGCCGACTACAGCTTCGAATGCGTGGGCAACACCACGCTGATGCGCCAGGCGCTGGAATGCTGCCACAAGGGCTGGGGCAAATCCATCATCATCGGCGTGGCGGCGGCGGGGCAGGAGATTTCCACCCGTCCATTCCAGCTGGTGACGGGCCGCGAATGGAAAGGCTCCGCCTTCGGCGGCGCGCGCGGCCGCACGGACGTGCCGAAAATCGTCGACTGGTACATGGACGGCAAGCTCAACATCGACGACCTGATCACCCACAAGCTCAGCCTCGACCAGATCAACGACGGCTTCGACCTCATGAAGCGCGGCGAATCCATCCGCTCCGTCGTCATGTACTGACACCCTGGGGTCAGGCACCAGTGTCAGTATGACAGCAGGGTGCCTGACCCCATGGTGTCAGGACTCGGCTGTCGCGGCGATTTGCCGTCTATTCCGCGATTGCGGCAATCTGTCGCAAAACCGCTCCAGACCCAGCTCCCGGCTTGCTAAAGTTAGTCCTGTCGGATCGCCGCGTCGGAATGTAGAAAAAAAATTCTAGACACGAAGTTCTAGATCAATTATTCTACATTGACTAACTCTGGAGCCCTGCCATGAATACATTGCTGAACGCACTGGTACCCGCCATCGGCTGGTCGCTGCTGCACTTTGTGTGGCAGGGGCTGCTGATCGGCTGGGCGGCTTCGCTGGCGCTGCATCTGCTGCGCAATGCCCAGCCCCAGACGCGCTACGTCGTGGCCTGCGGTGCGCTGCTGCTGGCGGCCCTGCTGCCGCTGGCCAGCATTGTGTGGCGCGTGGCCGATGCCCTGAACGGCGGCACGGCGGCGCCGCTGCTGGAGCCGTTGGCCAATGCGGCGGCCGTGCTGCCGCTGGCCGAGCAGGGCGTGCCCGTATTGCTGGATCCCGACCAGCTGACGAGCTGGGAATATGTTCTGCGCCGCCAGATCCCCTGGCTGGTGCTGCTGTGGGCGGCAGGCGCCGCGCTGATGACCTTGCGCCTCTCGATGGGGCTGCAATGGGTGCGCGAGCGTACGCTGGCAGGCCATTTCCGTCCGGATCCAGCGTGGCAGGCCACGCTGGAACGGCTGGCGCAGCGTTTCGGCATCACCCGCACCATCCGCCTCGGCGTGTCGGAAGAAGACCTGGAAGGTCCGATGACCGCCGGTATCTGGCGCCCCATCGTGCTGCTGCCCGCCTCCCTGGTCACCGGCATGCCGCCCCATTTGCTGGAAGCGCTGCTGGCCCACGAGCTGGCCCATATCAAGCGCCATGATTATTTGGTGAATCTGATCCAGAGCGCGATCGAGATTCTCCTGTTCTACCACCCTGTCGTGTGGAAGCTGTCGCAGCGCATCCGCATCGAACGGGAACAGATTGCAGACGATTTGGCCGCAAGCATGCTCGGCGAACCGCGGCGCCTGGCCCTTGCACTTTCCGAACTGGACAAATTCCAGTTCACCACCTCACATTTTGCCCCCGCGGCACACGGAGGAGATCTCATGTCCCGTATTAAACGCCTGGTGCGTCCTGACGCCCAGCCCCTGAGCTGGAAAATGGCTGCGCCGCTGCTCGGCATCTTTGCCGCCTGCGCAGTGTTCTATGCCCACGCCAACCCGGCCCTCGTAGCCGATGCAGCCAACGCCGCCAGCGCGGCCCAGAAAACCGCTTCCGAGGCAATGCAGATTGCCGGGGACAGCAAGCAATCCGCTGCAGCGGCCCGTGAAGCGGCTGCCGCCAGCCAGCAGGCAGCGGCAGCCAGCCGCGACGCCGAAGCTGCAGGCCGTGAGGCCACCGCAGCGGGCGCCGAAGCCGGCCGCGTTGCCGCCGAAGCCGGCCGCAGGGCCGCGGAGGCAGCGCGTGCCGCAGCCGACATGTCCGGCGCGTCCTACGACGATGACGATGTGCCGCCAGCGCCGCCAGCACCCCCGGCGCCGCCTGCGCCGCCGGCTCCTGTGCCGAAGGCTCCGAAGGCACCGAAGCTTGCAGTTCCAGCCGTACCTGCCGCGCCAGCCGCACCCGCGGCGACGGCAACCCCAGCACTGCCGCCAGCCCCGCCGATGCCAATGCACGCGGCCCATGCCGTACCGCCGGCACCGCCCGCGCCGCCAATGGCAATGCACAGCGTGCCGCCAGCACCACCGGCGCCGCCCATGCCGCGCCACCGTGACGGCTTCTCCTTCGATGGCACCATCTTTTCCGGCATGAGCAACCGCGGCGATTCCTACGCCCTGGTGCGCAGCGGCGAAAAGCGCATCAAGGTATCGGCTGACCGCGGCGAACTGGACGAAATCAAGCGCCTGCAAGGTAGCGTGAGCGGCGACTTTATCTGGTTCCGCAAGGATGGAAAATCTTACCTGGTGCAGAACCCGGCCCTGGTGGCGAGGGTCAACGCGGCTTGGGAGCCATCCAAAAAACTGGGCGCCGAAATGGAAAAGCAGGGCGACATCATGCGCCAGCACGGCGACAAGCTGCGCGAGCTGGGCGAGCAGATGCGCGCCAATGACATGGGCCGTGCCGAGCACGATGCGGCACGTGAGACGGAACGCCAGATGCGCTCCCTGTCCCGCCCGATGGAACGCATTGGCCGCCAGATGGAAGCACTGGGCCGCCGCATGGAAACCGAAGACAGCGCGGAGCGCCGTGAAGCGCTGTCGAAGCAGATGGCGGAGCTGCAGGCCAAGCTGGGCCCGATGCAGGAAGAACTGAACAAGGCCGCCCGCGAGCTGGCTGCGAAACACGCAAAAATGGAGCCGAACCGCGAGCAGATGCGCGCCCTGCAGGAGAAAATGAAGGTCGCCAGCGAACCAATGCGCGAACTGGGCCAGAAGATGGGCGAGATGGGCCGCGAGCAGGGCCGCCTCAGCCGCGAAGCCGACCGCGCCACGCGTGAGCTGATTGAAGAGGCAATCCGCAGCGGCCAGGCCGTGCCGCTGGAGCCGAAGGCCGGCTAAACGCCGCGCCGCCTACCGTCCCTTAGAGCGCTATCCTGGCGTTTCTTTCGCCCGCACCAACCGGTGCGGGCATTTTTGTCTCAGCGCGTTTTCCGGCAGTGCGTCGCCCGGCAGTGCGCGATGCAGTTGTTACTGTCCTGATTGACGGACCGCATGCACGCATTGACATCGCCAGCCGCACTGGCTCTGCAGCCGTTGGCATCGATGTTGCGCTGCTGGCTGCAGCCTTGTCCACAGCTGGCCAGGCCGCCACTATTACACTGGTCGCTTGCACCGCCTCCGGGACCTGACTGGCCTGCACCAGCATTACCTGCGGGAACGGCGTGGCCCTGGGCATTAACTTGATGTCCAGGAGGAATAATGAGCGGGTTGCTATTGTTCTGCGCAAATAATGCGCTACTGGCAGCCAGCGCAAGACAGAGGACTAACAGACGGGGCAGCATGGCAATCTCCTCAACGGGTTGTGACTACCCGTTGAGGCTATGCGGAAGCTCACGCGGCTATTTGAGCCAGATCAAATGTGCGCATGGCGATGATGCTTAAAGGCGTTCCAGCTTGGCGACGCTGAGGTCCAGCACCTTCATGCCGAAGCTGCCGAAGTTGATCTGGGCACGGCAGTTGCTGCCGCTGCCTTCGATATTGACGATCACGCCTTCGCCGAACTTGGCATGCGCCACCGATTCCCCGATGCGCCAGCCGCTGCCGCCGGACTTCTGTGCGATGCGCTGCGCAATGGCATTGTCGGTGCCGCCTGCCAGCGACACGTCGTCCCAGGCCGATTTCCGGTTGTTGGCGAACCAGTGCCCCTGTACTTTTGGCGACAGCCATTTCAGCGACTCTTCCGGCAGCTCGTCGAAGAAGCGCGACTTGGTGTTATAGCGCGTCTGGCCGTGCAGCATGCGGGTCTGCGAGAAGCACATGTAGAGGCGCTTGCGTGCGCGCGTGATCGCCACATACATCAGGCGCCGTTCTTCTTCCACGCCGCCGTCTTCCTTCGAGCTGCTCTCGTGCGGGAACAGGCCTTCTTCCAGGCCGGTGATGAAGACGTTGTCGAATTCCAGGCCCTTGGCCGAGTGCACCGTCATCAGCTGCATCGCATCCTGGCCGGCCTGCGCCTGGTTGTCGCCTGCCTCCAGCGAAGCGTGGGAGAGGAAAGCCGACAGCGGCGACATCACGGTGGCCAGCGGCGCATCCGCGTCGATGATTTCGACGCCGTCGGCATTGATGATGGCGGCGCCGGACTGCGCCTGCGCCTGCGGTCCCAGGTGGGCGGGCGCGCCCTGTCCGAAGCCTTCTTCGGACACGAACTGCGTGGCCGCATTCACCATCTGCTCCAGATTCTCGATGCGGTCCGCGCCTTCCTTCTCGTTCGCATAGTGCTGCAGCAGCGTTGATCCTTCGAGCACGATGCGCACCAGTTCCGGCAGCGCCATCTGCTGCGTTTCGAAGCGCATGCCTTCGATCAGCTTGACGAAGGCGCCCAGAGATGTGCCGGCCTTGCCCACCATATAAGGCACCGCTGCGTACATCGAGATGCCGTACTGCTCGGCCGCATTCTGCAGCTGCTCCAGCGTGCGTGCGCCGATTCCGCGGGCAGGGAAGTTGACCACGCGCAGGAAGGCCGAATCATTATGCGGATTGTCCATCAGCTGCAGGTAGGCGATGGCGTGCTTCACCTCGGCGCGCTGGAAGTAGCGCAGGCCGCCGTACACCGTATAGGGAATGCCCGCCGAGAACAGCGCATGTTCGATCACGCGCGACTGCGCATTGGAACGGTACAGCACCGCAATCTCGCGGCGCTCGGCGCCTTCGGCGATCAGGTTCTTCGCTTCCTCGATGATCCACTGCGCTTCCTGCAGGTCCGAACTGGCCTCGTACACGCGCACCGGCTCGCCGTGGCCCGCGTCCGTGCGCAGGTTCTTGCCGAGGCGGCGGCTGTTGTTCGCGATAAGCATATTGGCCGCATCCAGAATGTGGCCGTGCGAGCGGTAGTTCTGTTCCAGCTTGATCAGGTTCTTCACCTGGTACTCGTGCTCGAAGGAGGACATATTGCCAACGTTCGCGCCGCGGAAGGCATAGATGCTCTGGTCGTCGTCGCCCACGGCGAACAATGCGCCGCCATATTGCGAGCCGTGGCCGGACATCAGCTTGAGCCAGTTGTACTGCAGGTTGTTCGTATCCTGGAACTCGTCCACGAGGATGTGGCGGAAGCGCTGCTGGTAGTGTTCGCGGAGCGGCTGGTTCCTGCTCAGCAGCTCGTAGGTGCGCAGCAGCAGCTCGGCGAAGTCCACCACGCCTTCGCGCTGGCACTGGTCGTCATAGAGCTGGTACAGCTCGGCCTTCTTGCGTTCCTCCGGACCGTAGGGATCGATCTTGTCCGCCCGCAGGCCCTGTTCCTTGGCGCCGTTGATGAAATACATCACCTCCTTGGCCGGATACTTCTCATCGTCGATATTGTTCGCCTTCAGCAGGCGCTTGATCATGGAGAGCTGGTCCTGCGTGTCCATGATCTGGAAGGACTGGGGCAGGGCGGCGTCGCGGTAATGGGTGCGCAGCAGGCGGTTGCACAGGCCGTGGAAAGTGCCGATCCACATGCCGCGTGTATTGATCGGCAACATGGCGGACAGGCGCGTCAGCATCTCCTTTGCCGCCTTGTTGGTAAAAGTAACAGCCAGCACGCCGGCCGGCGATACCTGGCCGGTCTGGATCAGCCACGCAATGCGGGTGGTCAGCACGCGCGTCTTCCCAGAGCCGGCGCCTGCCAGGATCAGGGCATTTTGCGGCGGCAGGGTGACGGCGGCGAGTTGTTCGGGATTGAGGTTCTGGAGGAGATTCTGCATCCCGCCATTATACCGGCAGGCCTATTCCTGCGGCGTTTCCGGCTGCGGCGCGGCGGGCGCCGCTTCCACTTCCGGCTGGCCGAAAATCTGGCGGTAGGCCGCGTAGAAGGAGCAGTGCAGCACCACGGTCAGGATGACGGAAACCGGCATCAGCAGCATCATCACGAACTGGCTGCGGCCGAAGATCAGCAGCAGGAACTGCGTGGCCAGCACGGTAATGCCGAACCAGCTCATGGCGAAGATGGCGAAGGCCTTCAGGCTGCGCAGCACGGCGAAGAAACTGAAGAAAATCGCCTTGCCCAGCGCCATGCGCTGCCAGTAGATCAGCGGCGCGGCGAAGGCGAAGCCCATGGCGCCCGGCAGGTAGACCAGGGCTGCCAGCAGGATGGCGCTGCCGATATTTGCGTTGCGCACTTCCGGCGAATTGGCTTCCACCTGGCCGCTGAGCAGCTGGAACAGCATGCCGCCATCGGCCAGCATCGACACGCCGATGGCCAGCGCGGCCATGGCGAGATACAGCATGCCCAGTGCGAACAGTTGCGGGAAGGCAGGCTTCTGGAAGCCGGCCACCAGCAGTGCGGGATGGATGCGCTTCTTCTGGTCGATGAAGGCGCAGGCGCGCATGAAGGCGATGGAGAAGATCGGCACCAGGATCACCGGCAGCACCTGGTTCAGCAGCGGAATCAGGCTGCAGAACAGCAGGATGAACATATAGCCGAGGAAGAGCGTGGACAGTCCGCCGGGCTGCTGGCGGAACAGGCCGAAGCCCTGCTTGATCCATTCCCAGCCGGCGATGGCAGGCAGCTTGTTCATGCGAAGAGTACCGATGGATGCACGGCGATGCGCTCGCGCAGGATGCGTTCGAAATGCGTGGGGTCGTGCGGCGTGAGCAGCTCGGCCTCGCGCGGCTTGTGCAGGTCGTAGAGGCGCGACAGCCAGAAGCGCAGGGCGCCGGCGCGCAGCGCGCACTGCCAGCCATGCTTCTCGTCTTCCGTGAAGGGCCGCACGGCGTGGTAGGCATCCAGCATGGCGCGCACGCGCGCTTCATCCAATTTGCCGGTGGCGAGGTCGATGCACCAGTCGTTGACCGTCACGGCCACGTCGAACAGCCAGGTGTCGCAGCCCGCGAAGTAGAAGTCGAAGAAGCCGGTCAGGCGCTCGCCGTCGAACATTACGTTGTTGCGGAACAGGTCAGCGTGCACCGGGCCTTGCTGCAGGCGCTTGTAGGTATCGGAACCTGCCCAGGCTTCCTGGAAATGCATTTCGGCGCGCAGCAGGTCCGCCTCGGCGGGGCTCAGGTGCGGCATCACGGCTGGTGCGGCGTGGTGCCACCAGCTCAGGCCACGCAGGTTGGGCTGGTGCAGCGTGAAGTCGCGTCCCGCCAGGTGCATCTTCGCCAGCATGGCGCCCACGGCGGCGCAATGCACCGGCTGGGGTTCCATCTGCGAGCTGCCTTCCAGCTTGGAGACGATGGCCGCCGGCTTGCCGTGCAGGGCAACACAGAGCTGGCCCTGCTCGTTCGGCACCGGCGCCGGCACCAGCACGCCGCGCGTGGCGAGGTGGCGCATCAGCTCCAGGTAAAAAGGCAGCTGCTCGAAATTCAGGTTCTCGAAGATAGTGAGCACATACTCGCCGCGCTCCGTCGTCAGGAAATAATTGGTGTTCTCAATGCCGGAGGCAATGCCTTTCAGCGCCAGGGCCCGGCCGAGGGGGAATTGCTTGATCCATTGGTCCACGTCTTCCAGTGTGACCGAGGTAAAAACTGCCATGGGAAATCAGTAAAGGTTCAGTCGGCCCGGCCAGTGCCGGGGCTCGGTCAGCGTTTTTCGGCAGGCTGCGCTGGCGGCGCTGGCGGCGCTTCGAGGTCTTCCTCGGCCTTGGCCTGCGCCTCGCTGCGCTGCTTCTGTTTCTTCGCAACGTCGAATTCCATCACCGTCCATTGCGGACCGCGCACGCCGCTGCCGCTGGCGTCGCCGGGCAGGGCGGTGCTGTTGGTCTTGCGCGCCTTGACGCTGTAAGCGCCAGGGCCGCTGCCGACGGTGCTCTCCGTGATCACGCCGTTTTCCCGTTTTTCGGTAATGGGGCGTTCCCGGCCGGGTTTGGTGGTCACGGTGATGGGTGTGTCCGTTTCGTCGATGGTATCGAGCTTGGGCGGGGTTTGCGTCTGCGCGTGTGCCGCGCCGGCCACGAGGGACAGGATGAGGAGAGTGCTGCTGGTCAGGGTGCGCATATTGGCCTCTGTGGAAGACGCATTTTGTCGTATGGCCCATTGTAACAAACTGACACGTTCCTGCTTTGATTCGCCCTGGATGCGTGACGCGCAGGGGGCATAAAAACTCTGCGATAATGGGAAATTCACCTCATTCCCGCGCCGGGGCCGCAGACCGCTTCCGGCCGTTTCATGGTCATTTATGCAAAAAACTCTGCTGCTGGTTGACGGTTCCAGCTACCTGTACCGCGCCTTCCACGCGCTGCCCGACCTGCGCAGCCAGGACGGCCACCCCACCGGCGCCATGCACGGCATGGTCAACATGCTGCGCCGCCTGCGCGCCGACTTCCCGGCCGCCTATATCGCCTGCGTGTTCGACGCCAAGGGCAAGACCTTCCGGGACGATATGTACCCCGAATACAAGGCTACCCGCGCTTCGATGCCGCCCGACCTGTCGCTGCAGATTGAGCCTATCCACGAAGCGGTGCGCGCCATGGGCTGGCCGATCCTGATGGTGGACGGCGTGGAGGCGGACGACGTGATCGGCACCCTGTCCGTGGAAGCCGAGAAGCACGGCATGGAAGTCATCATCTCCACCGGCGACAAGGACCTGGCGCAGCTGGTGACCTCCAAGGTCACATTGATCAACACCATGACCAACGAGAAGCTGGACGAGGCGGGCGTGCTGGCCAAGTTCGGCGTGCCGCCGAACCGCATCATCGACTACCTGACCCTGATCGGCGACACGGTGGACAACGTGCCCGGCGTGCCGAAGTGCGGCCCGAAAACTGCCGTGAAATGGCTCACCCAGTACGACAGCCTGGATGGGATCATCGCCAACGCTGACAAGATCACCGGCGCCGTGGGCGAGAACCTGCGCAATACGCTGGAATGGCTGCCGAAAGGCCGCGAGCTGATTACGGTGAAGACCGACTGCGACCTCACCAAACACATGATGTCGATTTCGGAATCGCTGGTAGCGAAGGACGAAGACCGCGAACGCCTGCTGGCCTTCTTCACGCAATACGGCTTCAAGACTCTGCTGCGCGAACTGGGCGGCCTCACGCCGGCCGCGCCGACCGGCGCTGCTGCTGCCCCTGCCGCCGCGCCGGGAGAAACCGGCGACATGTTCGCTGCCGGTCCCGCCACCGTGAGCTACGACACCGTGCTGACCGAAGCGCAGCTGGACGCCTGGATGGCGCGCGTGGCTGCCGCCGAACTGACCGCCATCGACACCGAAACCACCTCCCTGGAACCGATGACGGCTGAAATGGTCGGCATCTCGCTGGCTACGGAGCCTGGCATCGCCTGCTACATCCCGATGGCGCACCGCTACCCTGGCGCCCCGGAGCAACTGTCGCGCGAACTGGTGCTGGAAAAGCTGAAGCCCTGGCTGGAAGACCCGGCGAAGGCGAAGCTGGGCCAGAACCTCAAATACGATGCGCACATCTTCGCCAACCATGGCGTCAACCTGCGCGGCATTGTGCACGATACGCTGCTGCAGTCCTATGTGTTCGAGTCGCACCGCTCGCACGATATGGACAGCCTGGCCATGCGCCACCTGAACCACAAGACCATCGCCTACGAAGAAGTGTGCGGCAAGGGCGCGGGCCAGATCTGCTTCGACCAGGTAGACATTGAGCGCGCCACCGGCTACGCGGCGGAAGACGCCGACATCACGCTGCGCCTGCACCTCGCAATGCACGGCCATGTGAGCGGCGACGAGGGCCTGACCTCGGTGTACCACACCATCGAGCTGCCGACCGCCGTGGTGCTGCAGAAGATCGAACGCAATGGCGTGCTGATCGACGCCGGCCTGCTGGCGACCCAGTCGAATGAGCTGGGCGCGCGCATCCAGGAACTGGAGCAGAAGGCCTATGAACTGGCCGAGCAGCCCTTCAACCTCGGTTCGCCGAAGCAGATCGGCGAAATCTTCTTCAACAAGCTGCAGCTGCCGGTGGTGAAGAAAACGCCGAGCGGAGCGCCATCGACCGACGAAGAAGTGCTGCAGAAGCTGGCCGAGGACTATCCGCTGCCGAAGGTGCTGCTGGAATACCGCGGCATGGCCAAGCTCAAGTCCACCTATACGGACAAGCTGCCGAAGATGATCAATCCGCGCACCGGCCGCGTGCACACCAACTACGCGCAGGCCGTGGCGGTGACGGGGCGCCTGGCCTCGAATGATCCGAACCTGCAGAACATTCCAATCCGTACCGCAGAAGGACGCCGCATCCGCGAAGCCTTCATTGCGCCGCCGGGCAGCCATATCGTGTCGGCCGACTATTCGCAGATCGAACTGCGCATCATGGCGCATATCTCGGAAGACGAGAACATGCTGCGTGCCTTCGCCGAAGGCGTGGACATTCACCGCGCCACCGCCGCCGAGATCTTCGGCGTGCCGCCGGCCGATGTGGACAGCGAACAGCGCCGCTACGCCAAGGTGATCAACTTTGGCCTGATCTACGGCATGAGCGCCTTCGGCCTCGCGGCCAATCTCGGCATCGACCGCACGGCCGCGCAGAACTACATCGAACGCTACTTCGCCCGCTTCTCCGGCGTGAAGCGCTATATGGACGAAACGCGCCTGGAAGCGAAAGCCAAGGGCTATGTGCAGACCGTGTTTGGCCGCCGCCTGTGGCTCCCGGAAATCAATTCGCCGAACGGCCCGCGCCGTCAGGCCGCCGAGCGCGCTGCAATCAATGCGCCGATGCAGGGCACGGCCGCGGACCTGATCAAGCTGGCCATGATCGCCGTGCAGGGCTGGCTGGAAAAGGAGAACCTCAAGTCGCGCATGGTCATGCAGGTGCACGATGAACTGGTGCTGGAAGTGCCGGACGAGGAACTGGCGCTGGTGCGCGAGAAGCTGCCGCAGCTGATGGCAGGCGTCGCAACGCTGAAGGTGCCGCTGGTGGCCGAAGTTGGCGTCGGCCGTAATTGGGACGAAGCACACTAACCTTTATCGATGGAGGAGATGCATGAACGACCTGCACAAAGACGCTCTTAGCCTGATCGGCGAATCCGAAGGACTCGGCCGCCGTGGCTTCCTCAAGGCCGCACTGGGCACCGGCTTCGCAGCCGCCGTGCTGCCGGTGCAGGCGCAGACCGTGATCCAGACCAGCCTTGACGGCCTGACGGCCGGTGAAGTGATGGTCAATATCGCAGGCCAGAACGTGCCGGTGTACCGCGCCCAGCCTGCAGGCAAGACCGGTCTGCCGGTCATCCTCGTGATCTCCGAGATCTTCGGCGTGCATGAACACATTGCCGATGTGGCGCGCCGCTTCGCGAAGCAGGGCTACCTGGCGCTGGCGCCGGAGCTGTTCATCCGCCAGGGCGATGCGCAGAACCAGCCCAGCATCGCCGAACTGCAGAAGAACATCATCTCGAAGACGCCGGACGCGCAGGTGATGTCCGACCTGGACGCCATCGTCGCATGGGCCAAGGCCAATGGCGGCGATACCAGCAAGCTGGGTATCACGGGTTTCTGCTGGGGCGGACGCATTACGTGGATGTATGCCGCGCACAATCCTGCGGTGAAGGCCGGCGTGGCCTGGTATGGCCGCCTGGTGGGGGAGGTAACGGCCAACCAGCCGAAGCATCCGGTGGACGTCGCGCCCATCCTGAAGGCGCCCGTGCTCGGCCTGTACGGCGCCAAGGACGGTGGTATTCCGCTGGAGACGGTGGAGAAGATGAAGGAAGCGCTGGCCAAGGGCAGCAGCAAGTCCACCTTCCACATCTATCCGAATTCCGGCCACGCCTTCCACGCCGACTACCGCCCAAGCTACAACGAAGCCGATGCGCGCGACGGCTGGTCGCGGGCCATTGCCTGGTTCAAAGCGAACGGCGTTGCCTGATTTTTATCGCTAATTCTGCAAAAGCGCACTCCGGACGGTAAAATGTCCGGTTTGCGCGCCGCTGCGCGCGCACCACGGGCACGCCTGTAAGAGGTCTCAAAATCGATCCGGTACTCATTTCCATCCTGTTGGCCACTACGCTGGCCGGCGTTATCAGCATCTCCGCCGCAGCGGTGTTCTCGTTCTCGCTGCTGTCGAAGATGGTGGAGCGCATGGTCAGCCTGTCGGTGGGCATCATGCTCTCGACATCGCTGCTGCACGCCCTGCCCGAAGCCTTCGAGTCGGGCGCGGACACGCACAATCTGTTCGCGGCGCTGCTGGCAGGCCTGCTGGCCTTCTTCATGCTGGAAAAGCTGGCCATCCTGCGCCACTCGCACCACCACGAGGGGGATGGGCACCACCACGCCCATGGACATGACAAGCATGAAGCGGGGCGCGCGGGCTGGATGATCCTGGTCGGCGACGGCATGCACAACTTCACGGACGGCATCCTGATCGCAGCGGCCTTCCTGGCCGACCCGCAACTGGGCATTGTGACCGGCGTGGCCATCATCGCCCACGAGATTCCACAGGAAATCGGCGACTTCATCGTGCTGCTGAACGCGGGCTTCTCGCGCACGCGCGCCTACGTCTACAACCTGCTATGCAGCCTGCTGGCGGTAGCGGGCGGCCTGCTCGGCTACTACACGCTGGACAGCGCCAAGCATCTGATACCATATGTGCTGGTGTTTGCTTCCTCGGGCTTCATCTACATCGCCGTGAGCGACCTGATGCCCCAGATGCAGCGCCGCGCCACGCTGAAGGAAACGGTGCCGCAAGTGCTGCTGATTGCACTGGGCGTGTGCATCGTGCTGTTCCTCACAGCGTCGCATCATTGAACCAACCTTGAAAAGAAAGGAGGCTAATATGGAAGTAGTGAAGTGCGGTAACTGGATCGCGCGTCTCTTTGGCATATCGGCCGGCTCTTGTCCTCAACGTATCGCGCTGCGATAACCAGGCCAGAGCACCTTTAATCCTACCTCCGTAGCCGCTTCTGGCTCGCCGTTGTCGTTAGCGCTTTTGTTAACGCGGATTCCTTCGTCCGCACGAAATGACAAGAGCCATGACTACCCTTATCTCTGCACAAGCACTGCAACTGGAAGCCCACGAAGGGCTGCTGTTCCAGGACCTCTCCTTTACCCTTAGCGCGGGCGACCGCATCGGCCTGATCGGCCATAACGGCTGCGGCAAATCCACGCTGCTCGGACTCCTGAGCGGCACGCGCGAAGCGAGCGGCGGCGTTGTCCACTTTGCGCGCGCCTGCCGCATGCAGCACGTGGAGCAGCACCTGCCGCCCGCACTAGCGGAAGTCAGCTTGTATCAAGCGCTGCAATCCGCCATCGACCACGAACCGGAGCACGCATGGCGCATCGACAGCCTGCTGGCCGAACTCGATATCAGCCCGGAGACCGCGCAGGTGCCGGTGAAGTCGCTGTCCGGTGGCCAGCATACGCGCCTGCTGCTGGCGCGCGCTTTGCTGCACGAGCCGAATGTGCTGCTGCTGGATGAGCCGAGCAATCACCTCGACCTGCCGTCGCTGCTGTGGCTCGAACGCTTCCTCGCGGGCTGGCGCGGCGCCTTCATCCTCGTCTCGCACGACCAGCGCCTGTTGGACAACGTGTCGAAGAAAAGCTGGATCCTGCGCGACAAGCGGCTGTACAGCTTCGACCTGCCATGCAGCGAGGCGCAGCACGCGCTGGCCGAAGCCGATGTCGCGGCCGCGGCGCGCCGCGCGTCCGAGCAAAAGGAAATCGACCGGCTGGAAGCCAGCAGCCACCGGCTGGCGGTATGGGGCAAGGTGTACGACAACGAAGACCTCGCACGCAAGGCCAAGACCATCCAGAAGCGCGCCGAGCGGCTGAAGGACGAACAGTCCTTTGTTACGCAAGGCGCCCCGTGGACGCTGGCGCTGCGCGGCAAGGCGCTGCCTGCGGGCCAGCTGCTGGCGCTGGAGAACCTGCCGGTGCGCGCGGCGCCGGGGCTGCCGGTGCTGTTCGATGTGGAGCACTTCGTCATCCGCCCCGGTGAACGGGTAGCGCTGCTGGGCGCGAACGGCGCGGGAAAAACTTCGCTATTGCGGCAATGCTGGGCCGCGATTTCAGCGCAAGCGGAAGAAGACGGGCTGCGCTACCATCCGGCGGCCAGCATCGGCTACTACGACCAGAGCCTGAAGCAGTTGGCTGACGACGCCACGCTGCCGGAAGCGCTGTATCCCTTCGCCGCGCTGTCGGAGACTGCGCGCAGCGATACGGCGCGCAAGCAGGCGCTGATCTCGGCGGGCTTCCCGTACAGCCGCCATCACCAAAAAGTGAGCACCCTGAGCGGCGGCGAACGTGCGCGCCTGCTGTTCCTCGCGCTCTCGCTGGCCAGCTACCACCTGCTGTTCCTGGACGAGCCGACCAACCACCTCGATATGGACGGCAAGCGCGAACTGGCCGAAGCGTTGCAAGGCTTCGAAGGCGGCTGCCTGCTGGTATCGCACGACCGCGACCTGATCGAGCAAGGCTGCAACCGCTTCTGGGTGGTTCACGAAGGGAAACTGGAGCAATGGCAGGACGCGGCGGATGCTTACCGCCGCCTTGGCGGCGCTGCACCGGCCGTCGTCGCGCCTCAAGATGCGCCCCCCAAGCCGCACCAGGCGCCAGGCAGCGAGGAGCAGGCGCTTGAGCGGCTATGCGAGCTGGAACAGCTGCTGGCGGGAGATCTCGCACGCAAACCCCGCCACCAGAAACCCGCGATGCAAGCCGAATGGCGAGCGCAAATCGCCGCCCTGACCGCCCAGCTCGGCCTCTAAATTGGGGACAGACCCTATTTATACTATTTAGGGTCCGTCCCCAATTTCTATTCCAAGAGGGAGGGGTATAGCGCGATGCTTTACATCAATGCGTGGCGCGCATGGATAGCGGCGTCTCTGAGGCGGCGACTGGAATTGGGGACGGACCCTAATTATAGAAATTAGGGTCTGTCCCCATTTTTCAGGCAATTAGTTGCCGGTGGCGATGGGGCGGGTGGGGGAGGCGCACCATTCGGACCAGGAGCCGGGGTAGAGCGCGGCGCCGGACAGGCCGGCGATCTCCATTGCCAGCAGGTTGTGGCAGGCAGTTACGCCGGAGCCGCATTGCATGATGGCCTTCTCCGGTGCTTCGAACAGCGGGGCGAAGTCCTGCTTCAGCTGTTCGGCGGGCTTGAAGCGGCCGTCGGCTTGCAGGTTGTCCTTGAAGAATCGGTTCTTTGCGCCGGGAATGTGGCCGCCCACAGGGTCGATCGTTTCGTTCTCGCCGCGGAAGCGGTCGTTCGCGCGTGCGTCGACCACGGTGCGTGCCTGCGTTGCGAGGTTGGCGACCACGTCGGCTACGCTCACCGTCTGCGTCAGCGTCTTGCGCTCGGTGATGCTGCCGGCGGCGCGCGCTGCTACGGGCGTCACCAGCGGCAGGCCGGCGGCTTCCCAGGCGGCCAGGCCGCCGTCCAGCACTGCCACGGCTTCGTGGCCGATCCAGCGCAGCAGCCACCACAGGCGCGCCGCGTACATGCCGCCGTGCGCGTCATAGGCCACTACCTGCGTGCCGTCATTGATTCCGAAGCGGCGCAGCGTTTCGATCAGCGCTGCACGGTCGGGCAGGGGATGGCGTCCGCGGAATTCACCATCGGCGCCCTGTTTGGCGCCAGACAGGTCGTTGTCGATACCCGCGAACTGCGCGTTCTGGATATGGCCCGCAGCGAATGCGTCGCGTCCATAAGCGGGGTTCATCAGGTCATGGCGGCAGTCGAGGATGACCCAGTTGTCATCCGCCAGGTGCTGCGACAGCGTGGCCGCATCGATCAGGGTGGTGTACATGCTTTGGCTCCTTATACTTCGCTGGCAATCGGGTCGGTTTTGGCAATCGCCGCGCCGCGCTCCGTGTTGCGGGTATTGTAGAACGTGGCCGCAATGCCCGATGCGAGGATGATGCCGATGCCCGCCCACGCATGCCAGTCGAATACGTCGCCGAATACGAGCACGCCCCACACGCTGGAGAATACGATGCCGGTGTACTGCAGGTTGGCCACCACCAGCGTTTTGCCCACGCGGTAGGCGCGCGTCATGGCCATCTGTGCCGCGGTCGCGAACAGGCCGATGCCCAGCAGGAGCAGCGCGCCGTAGCTGTTGTTCAGCGAGTGCCACACCACCGGGCCGCTGCCCGCTTCGAGCACGTTGCCGCCGACGCCGGCCACCACGTTCATCAGGGCGAAGTAGAACACCACGCGGTATTCCGGCTCGCCGGCCAGCCCCAGCTTGCGCACCTGCATATAGGCCATGGCGGACAGCATGGAGGACCCCAGCGCAATCAATGCGTCGAACAGCTGGTTGGCGTGGAAGGCGGGATTGAGCAGCAGCGTGACGCCGACGAAGCTCATGGCGATAGCCACCATCAGCGGCCATTCGATACGCTTGGTAGCGTGCCACCAGCCGTGCGCGAACAGCCAGAGCGCAATCCAGATCGGCGCCATGTAGTTGAGCGTCATGGCGGTGGCCAGTGGCAGCTTGGCCAGGGCGTAGAACCACATCCACAGCGAGACCACGCCGACGATGCCGCGCCACAGGTGTCCCCAGGCGAATTGCGTGCGCAGTGTGCCGCGCTGCACGGCGATCAGGATGCCGAGCACGATGATGCCCACCAGCCCCCTGTACATCACGATTTCAGAAACGGAGTACAGGCCGGCTGCCAGTTTCACGCAGACGCCCATTGCGGCGAACATGAAACTGGCGAAGAGCATCCACAGTGATTGCATGGTTTCCTTAGACGTCTATTTTGCTGCGGTACCACTCGTGGAAGTGCTGCATGCCATCTTCCATCGGCGACTGGTACGGTCCTGCATCGGTGGTGCCGCGCTTCATCAGGATCTTGCGGCCGGCATCCATGCGCAGCGCGATCTCGTCGTCTTCCACGCAGGTTTCCATATAGGCCGCGCGTTCAGCTTCGATGAATTCGCGCTCGAACAGCACGATCTCTTCGGGGTAGTAGAACTCCACCACGTTCTTGGTGCGCTGCGGGCCGTCCGGCCACAGGGTGGACACCACCAGCACGTGCGGATACCACTCCACCATGATGTTCGGGTAGAGCGTGAGCCAGATGGCGCCATACGGCGGCGCTTCACCGCCACGGAACTTGAGCAGTTGCTCATGCCACTTCTGGTACACCGGCGAACCCGATTTGCGCAGGCCGCGGTTCACGCCCACCGTCTGCACGCTGTAATCGAGGCCGAATTCCCAGCGCAGGTCGTCGCAGCTGACAAAGGAGCCCAGGCCCGGATGGAAGGGCTCGACGTGATAGTCCTCCAGGTAGACCTCGATGAAGGTCTTCCAGTTGTAGTCGCAGTGGTGTACTTCCACGTGGTCGAACATGTAGCCGCTGAAATCCAGGTCCTTCGTCACGGACAGCTTGGACAGCTTTTCCATCACGTTGTAGCCGTTCTGCTCGAACAGCAGGCCGTTCCAGTTCTGCAGCTGCGTTTTCGGCAGGTTCAGGCACGGCGTTTCCGGGAAGTGCGGTGCGCCAATCAGCTCGCCCTTCAGGTCATAGGTCCAGCGGTGCAGCGGGCACACGATATTGTTCGCATTGCCGCGCCCATTGAACATCAGCGCCTGGCGGTGGCGGCAGACGTTGGACAGCAGTTCGATACCGTTCGCATTCCGGACCAGCATGCGCCCTTCGTCTTCCGCAACGAGGGTGGCAAAGTCGCCGGTGTTCGGCACCATTAATTCGTGTCCCACATAGCGTGGGCCGGCCAGGAACATTTGCTGCATTTCGCGCTGCAGAAGCGCTTCGTCAAAATAGACGTTAACCGGTAATTGCGCGCTGGAGCGCGCCAGCCTGGCGTGGGTACCCAGATCGGACATCCCAACCCCCCTTAATTAAAGTACTGCAAACCAAGAAGAGACAGAATCCGCAAAGACCTGAATTCAGAGTATAAAAACGGTATTTCGGACAGAACCGGAGATTATAGCGCTAACGGGGCTTTTCCGCCCATCTTTCTCCCGAACGCAATATGGACAGCTTTGCAACATGACTTGTTTCGCCAGCCCCGCTTTTTGGACCGGATAAGACACTTTGTTCTAAAATAACGGGCTACACTGAGCGATTGAGTATCTATGTCCAAGAAAATGAATGCCGAGAACGCAGCGCCCGCCTCATTCGAGGATGCGATGGCCGAGCTGGCGCAGCTGGTCACGCAGATGGAGGCCGGCCAGCTCCCGCTGGAAGCGTCGGTGGCCGCCTATGCCCGCGGCTCCGAGCTGGTGAAGTATTGCGCGGCGCAACTCGACAAAGTGGAATCGCAGGTGAAAATCCTTGAAGGCGATATGCTGAAGCCCTTTGCTGACGGCGACGAGGCGCAGCAATGAGCGCCTCCTTCAACGACTGGATGAAGACCATCCAGGCCGGCATGGAGGCCGATATGTCGGCCTACCTGCCCGCCGCGGATGCGGTGCCCACCAAGCTGCATGAGGCGATGCGCTATGCGCTGCTGGGCGGCGGCAAGCGTGTGCGCCCACTGCTGGTGTATGCGGCCGGCGCCTTGTCCGGCGCCGATGCGCAGGCCCTGAGCCGCGCTGCCGCTGCGGTGGAAATGATCCACGCGTATTCGCTGGTGCACGACGATATGCCGTGCATGGACGATGACGATCTGCGCCGCGGCAAGCCGACCGTGCACGTGGCCTACGATGAAGCGACCGCGCTGCTGGTGGGCGATGCGCTGCAGTCGCAGGCTTTCACGGTGCTGGCCGAAGCGAGCACGCTGCCTGCGGAGCGCCAGGTGGCCATGCTGGCGCTGCTGGCGCAGGCTGCCGGTTCCTCCGGCATGTGCGGCGGCCAGGCCATCGACCTCGATAGCGTGGGCCTGAGCCTCACGCAGGTGCAGCTGGAACGCATGCACCAGTTGAAGACCGGCGCGCTGCTGCGCGCCTCCGTGGTGCTGGGCGCGCTGGCGGGCAAGGCGCTCGACGCCGCCGAACAGAAAGCGCTGGACGATTACAGCCGCGCCATCGGCCTCGCCTTCCAGGTGGTGGATGACGTGCTCGATGCGACCGCCGATTCGGCCACGCTGGGCAAAACGGCCGGCAAGGATGCGGCGGACAACAAGCCAACCTATGTGTCGATCCTGGGCCTGGAGCCTTCGATCGCACTGGCAGAACAATTACGGCGCGACGCCCATGCGGCGCTCGCTCCATTCGGAGAATCTGCACTGCGTCTGCGCGAGATCGCGGACCTGATCGTGCAGCGGAAGGCTTAAATGAAACTGCTTGAAACCATCAACAACCCGGCCGAACTGCGCAAGCTGCCGCGCCCTCAGCTCAAGCCACTGGCCGATGAGCTGCGCGAGTTCCTGCTCGATTCCGTGTCGAAGACCGGCGGCCACCTGTCGTCCAACCTGGGCACGGTGGAACTGACCGTGGCGCTGCACTACGTGTTCAACACGCCGCAGGACCGCATCGTGTGGGACGTGGGCCACCAGACTTATTCGCACAAGATCCTCACCGGCCGCCGCGACCAGTTCCATACGCTGCGCCAGCTGAACGGCATTTCCGGCTTCCCGCGCCGCGTGGAGAGCGAGTACGATACCTTCGGCACCGCACACTCCTCCACTTCCATTTCGGCGGCGCTGGGCATGGCGCAGGCAGCCAAGATCAAGGGCGAGCAGCGCCACGCCATCGCCGTGATCGGCGACGGTTCCATGACGGCCGGCATGGCCTTCGAGGCGCTGAACAATGCAGGCGTGCAGGAAGACCTGAACCTGCTGGTGATCCTGAACGATAACGATATGTCGATCTCGCCGCCGGTGGGCGCGCTGAACCGCTACCTGGCGCGCCTGATGTCCGGCCAGTTCTACGCCGCGGCGAAAAACGTCGGCAAGTCCGTGCTGCCCGGCCCCATGCTGGAACTGGCCAAGCGCATCGAGGAACATGCGAAAGGCCTGGTGGTGCCGGCCACGATGTTCGAAGAATTCGGTTTCAACTACATTGGCCCGATCGACGGCCATGACCTCGATTCGCTGATCCCCACGCTGCAGAACATCCGCCAGCTGAAAGGCCCGCAGTTCCTGCACGTGGTAACGAAGAAGGGCCAGGGCTACAAGCTGGCCGAGGCCGAGCCTATCCTGTATCACGGCACCGGCAAGTTCAATCCGGCCGAAGGCATCAAACCTGCGCCGCCTTCGAAGATCACCTACACGGAAGTTTTCGGCAACTGGCTGTGCGATATGGCGAAGCAGGACCAGCGCCTGGTCGGCATTACGCCCGCCATGCGTGAAGGTTCCGGCATGGTGCGTTTCGAGCAGGAGCATCCTGACCGCTACTTCGACGTCGGCATCGCCGAGCAGCATTCGGTGACCTTCGGCGCCGGCCTCGCCTGCGAAGGCCTGAAGCCTGTCGTTGCCATCTATTCGACCTTCCTGCAGCGCGCTTACGACCAGCTGATTCACGACGTGGCGCTGCAGAACCTGGATGTGACCTTTGCGCTGGACCGCGCAGGCCTGGTGGGCGCCGACGGCGCAACGCATGCGGGCAACTATGACCTGTCCTACCTGCGCTGCATTCCGAACATGGTGGTGATGGCGGCATCGGACGAGAACGAATGCCGCCGCATGCTGACCACCGGCTTCCACTATCCGGGTCCGGCTGCCGTGCGCTATCCGCGCGGCGCAGGCGTTGGCGCGGCCATCGAGCAGGAACTGACCGCGCTGCCTATCGGTAAAGGCGAAGTGCGCCGCCAGGGCCAGAAGATTGCCATCCTCGCTTTCGGTTCGATGGTGACGCCATCGCTGGCGGCAGGCGAGCAGCTGAACGCCACCGTGGCCAATATGCGCTTCGTGAAGCCGCTGGATGCGGAGCTGGTGAAACAGCTAGCCGCCGACCACGACTACCTGGTGACAGTGGAAGAGGGTTCGGTGATGGGCGGCGCCGGCGCGGCAGTGGCCGAGTCGCTGGCCGAACAGGGCATCGTCAAGCCGCTGCTGCTGCTTGGCCTGCCGGACAAGTTCATCGACCACGGCGATCCGGCCAAGCTGCTGGCCGGCGTTGGCCTGGATGCCAACGGCATCGCCGCATCGATCCGCCAGCGCTTCTTTGCCGGCGACGAACCGCGCCTGGTCGTCAACAACTCCTGATCTTCACCGGCGGGCCGTGCGGACATGAAGCATGCTCGCTGGCTCGTCCTGGTTGCGGCGGCCGTGTCCATCGGCCTGCTGCTGTCTCACTTCCTCCGCCGGGGCGACGCGGCCGATGCGGCCAGCATGCCGCCGCCGGCGCAGCTGCCGCAGGCCAGCCAGGGCGGCACGCGTATTGCGTCCGCCGCCACGGCTCCGCTTTCGCCCACCGCGCCCGCACCATCGGCGGCCATGCGCGCCCGTTTCGAAAGCGCAGGAAACTACGCAGCCTTCATTCAGGACGCAATGCAGCGCCCCAGCGAAGGCGGCCGTTTTTACGCGCTGATGGCCTTCGAAAAATGCCGTGAGGTCGCCGCACTTGCTGCGGCGCCGGTGCTGGAAGGGAAGCCTGACGCGGTCACCGCCGCGCGCAAGGTTGTTGCGGACCTGACGCAGCGCTGCCGCGGCGTGATGGAGCAGTTCCCAAGCGAGCATTCGTTCACCGAGGCGCTGCGCTATTCGAATGCACGCGATCCAGATGCCTTGCTGATCGAACGAGGCACCTTGCGGCCCGCCACAAGGGAGGCCAGTGAAAGCGATATTGCACGCGCACTCGCCACGCAGGATCCTTACTTCATTGCGGCCACCATGGATGCGAACCTCGATTTCGTGACAGACCAGCTGGGCCCGGAATTCAGGAATGGCCAGGAACAGGCCTTGCTCTATCAGGCGATGGCGGTGGCGAGCTGTGAAATTGTCGGGAACTGCAAGGGGCATTATCGGCTCGCACTTTTCTGCGCTGCCGGCGAGCCTTGCCTCCATACGGATTTCGCAGCCTATGTGAAGCAGGGTGTGCCGGCAGGATCGCTGCAGCTTTATGAGCGCACCCTGAACCGGATTCTCCAGCTTGCGCATCCCCGTGCGCCCAATCATCCAGCACAGTGAAGTCGCTGGCAATTTGCTAGTGCAGCGTCCGCGCGTCACTATTACTTTGAAAGCAATATTTCTTTGTTGACATGATTTTTTGACGCTTCTATATTTGGTTTGCGCATGTCTTTGTGCCTCACACATAGGAGCGTCCATGAAACGTATCAGTGTCTTTTTGTTTGCCCTTGGCGTAAGCCTCGCCTTTGGCGCCGCGAGTGCACGCAGTAATGATTGCTATGACAGTTGCGATGCGGCCCTCGAGCATTGCGTGGCCACCCAGCCGAACGTAGGGATGTGCACCAAGCTTCACAGCATATGCCTGGCGGAATGCGATTCCAACGTTTAATCGTTGCATGAGCCGATGCGCTTGACCAACCGGCGTACCGGCTCGCCAACCCCTCTGGAAAAATACAATGATCGCTAGCAAACTGAAGACGGTAGTGCTGTATGCCCTGATCCTCGCTGCCGGACTGCTTGTAGGATTGGGTGCGGCAAAACTTCCGAAATTGCTGGAACGCCCTTATCAGACGGGGAATTATTCGAGCCACTTTGCCAGCCTGAATAGCAAAGTGGTGGTGTACGGCACCACGACCTGCCCTTTCTGCGCCAAGGCGCGGGAATATCTCGCAGAGAAAAAAGTGGCTTACTCCGATTTCAATGTAGATAACTCGGAGGAGGCGCGGAAAAAATACAAGACGCTGAACGTGAAAGCCGTTCCTGCAATCCTGATCGGCGACCGGCTGATCACGGGTTTCCGCCCCGACGCCATCGATGATGCATTGAAGGCGATTACCAAGTAGTGCAAACCAAGGAGATATGATGCTAAAAAAAATCGGATTCTTTCTTTTCGCGCTGGGAGTAGGTGTATCGACCGCTTTTGCAAGCGAAGAATGCTACTGGGCGTGTGATGCAGCGATGGATGCCTGTCTCGATGCGGGTACTAACCCGGCAGGGTGCGTTCATCAGTGGGACATGTGCTACGCGCGCTGCGACGAGCACTAATACGCGGCTCCACGGTAACCGCGCTGCCAGCGGCCTGCTGGCAGCGCTTTTTATTTGCTCAGCAAACCTGGATCGAAACTGTACGCAATGGCACGGTAGCCTTCGTCACCCGGATGCAGGTGGTCGCCTGAATCGTAGCGCGGCAGCAGGCGTGCCGGATGGGCCGGATCGCGCGTGACCGCATCGAAGTCGGCCACCGCATCGAAGGCGCCGCCGTTGCGTATCCACTCGTTGACCTGGCGCCGCACAGCGTCCTTTGCGGGCGTGTAGTGGCCGGCGAAGGGCGTGCCGTGCAACGATCCTTCATACGGCAGTATTGTCGCACCCACCACCTTGATGCCGCGTTCACGCGCCATGGCGATCAGCCGGCGGTAGCCCGCAATCATTGCCTCCGCCGTCATCGGCGCATCCTCCGGGGCGAATGCGCTGCCGGGCCAGCCAATATCGTTAATGCCCATCAGGATGATGACGCTCCGGACGCCCGGCTGTTCCAGCACGTCGTGGCGGAAGCGCTCCACAGCCTTCACTCCCATGCGGTCCGACAGCAGGCGTGCGCCCGAGATACCGGCGTTGGCGACGGCAATGCCGTGCGGAGCGAGGCGTTCAGCGAGGTAGTCGGGCCAGCGGCGGTCCTCATCAGGCGTGGACCCGTTGCCGTCAGTGATGGAATCGCCGAAGGCGACGACCGTGGCGCGGGTCGCGCTGCCGCGCACGTGGATGGCGCTCAGGAAGGCGCGGCCGTGCATGGGCTGGGCGCCAGCCATCGCCGTGTCGCGCGTGGTGTCGCGCGGCAGCAGCCAGGCGGTTTGCTGGGCGCCCCAATGGAAGCTGTCCAGCGCCGCGCGCTTCGGCAGCCATAGCGAGACGCTGAGCTTCTGCAGCGCCTGCACCGTGAAGGGCAGCGGGTCGCTGGTGGCGGTGGCGCCGGGCGCAATGGTGATGCCGGGCTGTCCGGCGAAGCGCAGCGCGCGGCTGCTGCCTGAAACAATGGCGCTGCCGCCGGCATGCAGCGCAATCTGCGCCGCGCCAATGGTGAGCGCTTGCTTGCCGTAGCGGTTGGAGAAGCTGACGCGCACTTCGCTGCCGCCCGCGCTGATGCGGGCCGTTTCGCGGACGGTCTGGTCTTCCAGCGCGGCCGGCACATTGGTGGGCAGCGCGAAATCGGCGCCCCAGGTGGGCTGCGGCGCCGCATACCAGCTGCTGACCCAGACGCCTGCATGGGCGCTGCCCGCAATCATGCTGGCGGCGAGAACTGTGGTGATCAATCTGAACATGGTGTGCTCCGGTAGATGGTGAGCTTCCATATTCGGTCAGTCCATCAAGTGATGGTAGTGGTCAAAATCGACTATAGTTCAGTCATGATTGGAATGATATGAACACACTACGATCCCTGCGGTGCTTCGTGCGCGCCGTGGAACTGGGCAGCCTGTCGGCTGTCGCGCGCGAACAGCACACCAGCCAGTCGAACATCAGCAAAATCGTGGCCGCACTGGAGGCGGAGCTTGGCGTACGCCTGCTGGAACGCAGTACGGCCAGCCTCGCGCCCACCGTGCCGGGACGCCGCTTCTATCTGCGCGCCAAAGGCGTGCTGGAAGAATATGCAGAAGCGGTAGCGGATGCGCGCGGCGAAACGGCATCGTCGTCCGGCATGCTGCGCGTGAACGCCCCGGTAGCGCTGGGCCAGTTCGCGCTGAACGGCATCGTGCAGGAATTCCTGGAGGCCTGGCCGGGCATGGAAGTGGAGCTGATCCTGAACGACCGTATGGCCGACCTGGTGGAAGAGGGCGTGGACGTTGCGCTGCGCCTGGGTAGCGAGCTTCCGCCCAACGCGGTCGCACGCAAGGTGGCCAGCTCGCCGCGCTGGCTGGTGGCCTCGCCGGCGTATCTGAAAGCCCATCCGGCGCCGCTGCGGCCGGAGGACCTGACAGCCCACAACTACATCCGCTTTGCCTGGCTCAGTAGCGGCGACCGGCTGACGCTGCATGGCGGGAACGGCAGCGTGACGGTGCCGGCGCATGGCCGTTTCCGCGTCAATAATGCGCTGGCCATCCGCGACAGCCTGGAGGGCGGTGCCGGCATCGGCCTTTGTCCCGCATGGCTGGTGCAAGACCTGATCGCCCGCCGCAAGCTGCGGCGCGTGCTGCGCGGCTGGGAAGGCGACGCGCAGGAAGTGCACCTGCTTTATCCATCGCGCCGCTACCAGCCGCAGCGCGCCCGCCTGTTCATGGATTTTGTGCAGCAGCGCCTGGCCCGGCTGCCGGGCATGGAAGCCGTTTAGCCGCGCTTGCGGTCATGCCGCCACAGCACGTCGCTGCCGCCGGCGAAACGGTTCAACACGCGGGACAGCACGAACATCAGGTCGGACAGGCGGTTCACGTACTGGCGCGGATGGTCGTGGATGGTTTCCTGGTTGCCCAGGGTGACGATGCTGCGCTCGGCGCGGCGGCACACTGTGCGGCATACATGGGCCAGCGAGGCGGCGCGCGAACCGGCGGGGAGAATGAACTCCGTCAGCGCCGGCAGGGTGGCGTTGTATTTCTCCAGCAGCGCATCAAGGCGTTCCACATGCTCTTCCTTCAGCATCTGGTAGCCAGGGATGCAAAGCTCTCCGCCGAGGTCGAACAGGTCATGCTGGATCGACACCAGCTCTTCGCGCAGCTCGTCCGGCATGGGCTCGCACAGCAGCAGGCCGATATGCGAATTCAGTTCGTCCACCTCGCCGATGGCTTGAATGCGCACGCTGTCCTTGCCGGTACGGCTGCCGTCGCCGAGGCCGGTGGTGCCTTTGTCGCCGGTGCGGGTGGCGATTTTGGAAAGTCGGTTGCCCATGTCGTTCTGCCTGCATAAAGTCGGAATGCTGCGAGGATACGCCAAATTACCAATGGTTGGGCGGGGTTTTCGCTTTGTGCGCGCCAATTGCCCCTACAATGCAGGCTGCCCCACTTGCATCAGCCGACGCCAATGATTCCTGCCTCATCCCAGCGCGCTTTCAGCGCAGAACGCCAGCGCAGCGTGGCCGAGGCATTGCTGGCCGTGCTGCCGCCGCATTGCGTGCTGTCGCGCGCCGAAGACACCCGCCCCTATGAATGCGACGGCCTGGCCGCCTACCGCCAGCCGCCGATGATCGTTACGCTGCCGGAAACGGAAGCGCAGGTGGTTGCCGCGCTCAATGTCTGCCGCCAGATGGAAGTGCCCATCGTGCCGCGCGGCGCGGGCACCGGCCTGTCCGGCGGCGCCATGCCGATCGCGGACGGCGTGGTGATCTCGACTGCGCGCCTGAACCGCATCGTGCGCATGGACGCGTATTCGCGCACGGCAGTCGTGCAGCCGGGTGTGCGCAACCTGGCGATCTCGGAAGCGGCTGCGCAATACGGCCTGTATTACGCGCCCGACCCGTCTTCCCAGATTGCCTGCACTATCGGCGGCAACGTGGCCGAGAATTCCGGCGGCGTGCACTGCCTCAAATACGGCCTGACGATCCATAACGTGCTGCGCGTGCGCATGGTGACGATTGATGGCGATGTGGTGGAGCTGGGCGGCGAATCGCTGGACGCGCCGGGCCTGGACCTGCTGGCAGCCTTCATCGGCTCCGAGGGCATGCTGGGTATCGTCACCGAAGTGACGGTGAAGCTGGTGCCCAAGCCTGCGGTGGCGCGCGTCATCATGGCCTCCTTCAGCGATGTGGTCACCGGCGGCAACGCCGTGGCGCATGTGATTGCGGCCGGCATCATTCCGGCCGGGCTGGAAATGATGGACCAGACTTCCTCGCGCATGGTGGAGCCCTTTGTGAAGGCAGGCTATGACACCGATGCGGCGGCCATCCTGCTGTGCGAGGCGGATGGCACGGCCGAGGAAGTGGAAGAAGAGATTGCTCGCATGACGGCCGTGCTGGAAGCCGCGGGCGCGGGCGCCATCCAGGTGTCGAACAGCGAACAGGAAAGGCTGCGGTTCTGGTCCGGCCGCAAGAACGCTTTTCCTGCGGCGGGCCGCATCTCGCCCGACTACTACTGCATGGACGGCACCATTCCGCGCAAGCACCTGGCCAAGGTGCTGACGGGGATCGCACAGATGGAAGTGAAGTTCGGCCTGCGCTGCGCGAATGTGTTCCACGCGGGCGACGGCAACCTTCATCCTTTGATCCTGTTCGATGCCAACAAGCCGGATGAATTCCACCGCGCCGAGGCCTTTGGCGCCGAGATTCTTGCGTTGTGCGTGGAAGTGGGCGGCACCATCACGGGCGAACATGGCGTGGGTATCGAAAAAATCGATTCCATGTGCCTGCAGTTCAAGCCTGCGGAGCTGGAGGCCTTCTTTGCACTGAAGCGCGCCTTTGATCCGCCCATGCTGCTCAATCCCGACAAGGCGATTCCCACCCTTAACCGTTGCGCCGAATTCGGCAAGATGCACGTAAGCGGCGGCGTGCTGCCGCACGCCGGACTGCCGAGATTCTGACCATGCAAGCCATCATCGAACAATTCCGCGAACGGATTCTCAGCGCGAAAGCGCCGCTGTGCCTGCGCGGCGGCGGCAGCAAGGACTGGTACGGCCAGGCACTGCAGGGCGAAGTGCTGGACACGCGCGCTTATGCAGGCGTGGTCGATTACGAACCGACGGAACTCGTGATTACCGCACGCTGCGGCACGCCGCTGGCGGAGATTGAAGCGCTGCTGGCCGAACGAGGCCAGATGCTGGCCTTCGAGCCGCCGCGCTACGGGGCCGCGTCCACCATTGGCGGCGTGGCCGCGGCAGGCCTGTCCGGTCCGCGCCGCGCGGCCGTTGGGGCGCTGCGCGATTTCGTGCTGGGCGCGAAGCTGATGGATGCGAAGGGCGAGGTGCTGAACTTCGGCGGGCAGGTCATGAAGAATGTGGCGGGCTACGACGTGTCGCGCCTGCTGGCTGGCTCGCTCGGTACGCTCGGCCTGATCACGGAGATATCGCTGAAGGTGCTGCCGCAGCCGGTGCGCGAGGAAACCATCCGCTTCGAACTGGATGAAATCGCCGCTCTGCGCGCCGTGAACGAATGGGCGGGCAAGCCCTTGCCGGTGTCGGCAACCTGCTGGCACGGCGGTGCGCTGACGGTGCGGCTATCCGGCGCCGATGCGGCGGTCAGGTTTGCGCTTGCCCAGCTTGGCGGCGAACGGGTGGAGAGCGCCGCGGCCTTCTGGGATAGCCTGCGCGACCAGACCCACGATTTCTTCGCGGCGCAGGACCTTTGGCGGCTTTCGCTGCCGCCAGCCGCCAGCGCCCTGGTTCTTGGCGGCGAGCAGCTGATCGAGTGGGGCGGTGCACAGCGCTGGCTGCATGCTGCGCCCGCCGCCGCTGCGGATATCCGCCGCAGCGTGGCAGCTGCGGGCGGCCATGCCACGCTGTTCCGCGCACAGGACAAGAGCGCGGGCGCATTCCATCCGCTGGCGCCCGCCGTGGCCCGCATCCATGAACGGCTGAAGGCCAACTTCGATCCGGCCGGCATCTTCAACCCCGGCCGCATGTACTGACGCTATGCAAACCAATCTCGCAGACTTCATCAAGAACACGCCGGACGGCGACGAGGCCGAAGCGATCCTGCGCGCCTGCGTGCATTGCGGCTTCTGCACCGCCACCTGTCCCACTTACCAGCTGCTGGGCGACGAACTGGATGGTCCACGGGGGCGCATCTACCTGATCAAGCAGGTGCTGGAAGGCGCCGAGGTCACGCACAGTACGCAGACCCACCTGGACCGCTGCCTGACCTGCCGCAATTGTGAATCGACCTGCCCGTCCGGCGTGCAGTATGGCCGCCTGGCCGACATCGGCCGCAAGGTGGTGGAGCAGCGCGTGCAGCGTCCGCTGGGCCAGCGCATCCAGCGCTATGTACTGAAGGAAGGGCTGTCGCGCAGGTCGCTGTTCACACCTGCGCTGCGGCTGGGGCAGGTGTTCCGTCCCTTGCTCTCGAAGCCCCTGCAGGACAAGCTTCCGCCGCTGCGCCTTGCACAGCCCTGGCCCTCGCGCCAGCATGCGCGCAAGATGCTGGTGCTGGAAGGCTGCGTGCAGCCGGGCATGGCGCCGAACATCAACGCCGCCACGGCCCGGGTGCTGGATGCCGTGGGCGTGCAGCTGGTGGCCGCGCCGAAGGCCGGCTGCTGCGGCGCGCTGCGCTTCCATATGAACGACCAGGACGGCGGCATGGACGATATGCGCCGCAATATCGATGCGTGGTGGCCTTATGTGGAGGCAGGTATCGAGGCGATTGTGATGACCGCCTCCGGCTGCGGTGTTACCGTGAAGGACTACGGCCACCTGCTGGCACGCGACCCTCACTACGCGGAGAAGGCCGCACGCATCTCGGCGCTCACGCGTGACCTGAGCGAAGTGCTGCCTGCATTCGAAACGGAGCTGGTGCAGCGCATCGGCGCCCGCGCGAACCGCGAACGCGTGGCTTACCATCCGCCATGCTCGCTGCAGCATGGCCAGCAAATTCGCGGCAAGGTGGAAGGCCTGCTGCGTGCTGCAGGGGTGGACGTGAAGCTGTGTGCCGATGCGCACCTGTGCTGCGGTTCGGCAGGCACCTATTCCATGCTCTATCCGGAAATTTCAAAGGAGCTGCGCGACCGCAAGCTGGTGAACCTGGAGGAGACCGGTGCGCAGCGCATCGTGTCGGCCAATATCGGCTGCGTGAGCCATCTGCAGTCCGGCACGGAAACGCCGGTCGAACACTGGGTGGAACTGCTGGACCGCCTGCTCGCGCAGTAGCGCAAGGGCGTGTGAAGTATGATATGGCGGATCTGACTACATGGGAATGTATATGCCAACCAGACTAGCATCCTGCAGTTGCGGCCAGCTCACCGCTCAAGTCAGCGGAGACCCTGTCCGAATCTCGATCTGCCATTGCCTCGCTTGCCAGCGCCGTACCGGAAGCGTTTTCGCAGAACAGGCGCGATATCCGCGCGAGAACGTGGTGGTTTCGGGCGACTCCACGGTATACAGCCGGGCCGGGGATGAGGGACCGGGAGCCGATTTCCACTTTTGCCCAGTGTGCGGCGCCACGGTCTACTACATGCTCAAAGCACTGGACGCATTCATCGCTATTCCTGTTGGCGCCTTCGCAGATCCAGGCTTCCCGTCGCCCACGGTTTCTGTCTATGAAGAGCGGATGCACAAATGGGTGGTGCCGCCGGCGGACGCCGAGCACTTTTTCTGAGCGCTCAACCTTGGCCGGCCGCTAGACCGGCGTAAACAGCATCATCTGCGAATCGTCGGCGCGCGTGATGTTGTGCAGGCTGGTGATGGGGCCGAGCAGGCTGGCGTTCTGCCATGCCGGAACTGCGGTAAAGCCGGCCGCCCAGTCCAGCACCGAATCCGCAGGCATCGGGCGCGCAATGCCGTAGCCCTGCGCCAGGTCGCAGCCCATGCGGATCAGCAGCGCGCCATGTTCCACCGTTTCCACGCCTTCCGCGATCACGCCGCGGTTGAAGGCGCGCGCCAGGCCAATGACGGCGCTCACCAGGTGCAGGTCGTCCGCATCGTCCAGCATATTGCGCACGAAGCTCTGGTCGATCTTCAGCATATCGGCGGGCAGGCGCTTGAGGTAGGACATGGAGGAGTAACCGGTGCCGAAATCGTCCAGCGCGAAGCGGATGCCCAGGGTCTGGCATTCCTGCATGATGTTGCGTACATGGGTAATGTCGTGCAGCGCGGAAGATTCGAGGATTTCCAGCTCCAGCAGCTGCGGCGGCACTTCGCGGTAGGCATCGAGGATGGTTTTCAGACGCTGCACGAAATCCGGGCGCTGGAAATGGCGCGCGGCGATATTCACGCTGACTACCCATTCATGTCCCGCCGCACGCCACAGGTCCACCTGGCGCAGGGCGCTGCGGATCACCCATTCGCCGATATCGGCAATCAGGTCGGTATGCTCCACAATGGGCAGGAACTCCAGCGGCGGCACCAGTCCGCGCTGCGGATGGTCCCAGCGCAGCAGCGCTTCCATGCCCACGATGCGGCCCTGGCGCAGGTTCACCTTGGGCTGGAAGTAGAGGCAAAGCTGGCCGGCCGCCAGCGCCTCGCGGATTTCGGTACGGCGGTTGTGGTGCGTGCGCACTTCCTCGTCGAGGTCCGCATCGAAGAAGTGGATGCGGCTGCGGCCCTGCAGCTTCGCCTGGTACAGCGCCTGGTCCGCATGCCGCAGCAGGTTATCGGCGCTGGCCATATTGCCCGTATAAACCGCCACGCCCGCGCTGGCTGACAGCGTGACCGTCTGCGTTTCACACTGGTAGCTGCGCTTCAGCGACACCATCAGCTTTTCCAGCGTGTGTTCGATTTCAGCGCGGTTGGCCTGTTCGCGCAGCAGCATCACGAACTCATCGCCGCCGAGGCGTGCGACGTAGTGGCGGGTGCCCGCGAAGTCGTGCAGGCGGCTGGCCACCTGCTTCAGCACCTCGTCGCCCATCAGCTGGCCGCCGTTCTCGTTCACGTCGCGGAAGTTATCAAGGTCGAACAGGCAGACGGCCAGCAGCAGGTCTTCTTCCCGCGCGCGGCCTATCTCGTGGTCGAAACGCGCCTGCAGCGCGGTACGGTTGGGCAGGCCCGTCAGCACGTCGTGGTGGCTCTGCCAGCTCATTTGCTGCATGAGGTGCCGTGTCTCGCTCACGTCGCGGAACACCACCACGGCGCCGTGCACGATGTCGTTCTGGACGCGGATCGGCGCGGCCGTGTATTCCACGTTGAAACGTTCGCCCGAACGGTGGCGCAGGCTCTGGTTCTTCGCCTTCACTACACTGCCGCCTGCATAGATGGCCGCCATGGACTTGAGCAGCGTATGCTGGCCGAAGTTGTTGGCCAGGGTGAGCACGTCGTGCAGCTCCTGCCCGCGCGCTTCGGCTTCCGTGTAGCCGGTGAGTTGTTCTGCCGCCGCATTCATCGATTCGATTTTGCCTGCCGGGCCGGTGGTCAGCACGGCGTCGCCGATGGATGCCAGCGTGACCTGGATGCGGTCCTTTTCCGCCTGCAGCGTGCCTACCAGGTTCTGGATGCGTTCCGCCATGGCGTTGAAGGTGGCGGACAGCGTACGCATTTCCGGCCCGCCGCGCAGCGGCAGGCGCACATGGTAGTCGCCGCCGCGGAAGGCGCGCGTGGCGGCCGAGATGCGCTCCAGCGCGCGGCGCGCCGCCACAATCAGCAGGCCGAGGAAGAAGTAGATCAGAAAAACATTGAGCGCCGAGATCAGGGCCTGCTGGCGCAGGGTGGTCCACACGCGGTTGAGGGGCGCCGTATTGCTGAACCAGAGCTGCAGCGAGGCGGCCTCGCCGTTCGCCAGCACCATTGGGATATTGTAGGTCAGTGCTTCAATGCGGCCCAGGCGCGCGAACCATGCCGGATACTCGGCATCGGCGTTCTGGCGCGTGCTGCGCACCGGCGTATCTCCGCTGTGCCAGCGTATCTCCGCCACGTTCGGGTTCACGTCCACCGCGTGCTGGATCAGGGAGGCGATCGCTGCATCGTTCCTCTCCACTGCAAGCGGCGGCAGCGCACGTGTGAGCGATTGCGCCAGGTGCTGGGATTCCATGGTGTAGCGCGAGCGTTCCTGCGCCGATGCCGCGTCGCTCAGGAGCCAGTAGCGCACGCCGACGATGGCCACAATCAAAAAGGCCAGGGGGATGAAGAGCCGGGCGGTGAGACCCATCTTCATCCAGGCGGATTTCATCTTGGTTGGCAGCGGCATGATCCTGCCATTATTACCGAAATATGATGCTCGCGGGCAACTTAATGGAAGCTATGTCATTATTCGGTGGTAGCGGTAACTATCGTTTTTCGCGAGGAGTGACCGTGCGAAAAGCGAATATTATTCGGCCAGCAGCTTGTCGATGTCTTTGGCGATGTCTTCCGGTTTGGTAGTCGGTGCATAGCGGTCGTAGACCGTGCCGTCTTTCCGGATCAGGAACTTGGTGAAGTTCCACTTGATGCCTTCGGTGCCGAGCAGGCCGGGCGCCGTTTTCTTTAGGTGCTGGTAGAGCGGATGCGCGTTCTCGCCGTTGACGTCGATCTTGGCGAACATGGGGAAGCTGACGCCGAACTTCGATTCGCAGAAGCTGGCGATCTGCGCTGCGTCGCCCGGTTCCTGGGCGCCGAACTGGTTGCAGGGGAAGCCCAGCACCTCGAAGCCCTGGCCGTGATAACGCTGCTGCAGCTTTTCCAGGCCTTCGTATTGCGGCGTAAAGCCGCATGCGCTGGCCGTGTTCACAATCAGCAGCACCTTGCCCTGGTATTGCGCCAGCGGCAGCGGATGGCCGGACAGGCTGTTGGCCGTGAAGTCGAAAACGGTATCCATTACACCAGTCCCAGATGTTCGGTGCCGGCGACGAGGTCGCGGTTGCGCGCGTCCTTGCTTTCCAGCTTGATGGCAAGGCGCAGGTCGTTGACGGAATCCGCATTGCGCAGCGCGTCTTCGTAGCTGATCTTGCCCGCTTCGTAGAGGTCGAACAGCGACTGGTCGAAAGTCTGCATGCCCAGCTCGCGCGACTTCTTCATCAGTTCCTTGATCTCGTGCACTTCGCCCTTGAAGATCAGGTCTGCAATGAGCGGGGAATTCAGCAGGATTTCGATGGCGACGGCGCGGCCCTTGGCTTCCTTGAGCGGAATCAGGCGCTGCGAGATCATGCCCTTCAGGTTCAGCGACAGGTCCATCAGCAGCTGCTGGCGGCGCTCTTCGGGGAAGAAGTTGATGATGCGGTCCAGCGCCTGGTTGGCGCTGTTGGCGTGCAGCGTGGCCAGGCAGAGGTGGCCGGTTTCGGCGAAGGCGATAGCGTGGTCCATGGTCTGGCGGTCGCGGATCTCGCCGATCTGGATCACGTCCGGCGCCTGGCGCAAGGTGTTCTTCAGTGCGATTTCCCAGTCATCCGTATCCACGCCCACTTCGCGCTGCGTAACCACGCAGTTGCCGTGCGGGTGAACGAATTCCACCGGGTCTTCGATGGTGATGATGTGGCCGTAGCTGTTGGCATTGCGGTAGCCAACCATGGCCGCCAGCGTGGTCGATTTGCCGGAACCGGTAGCGCCCACCATGATGACCAGGCCGCGCTTGGACATGATCACATCCTTCAGCACTTCGGGCAGGCCGAGGTCTTCCAGCTTCGGAATCGTGCTATTAATCACGCGCAGCACCATGCCCACGGAGCCCATCTGCACGAAGGCGGACACGCGGAAGCGTCCCAGGTCGCCGGGGCTGATGGCGAAGTTGGCTTCCTTGGTCGCTTCAAAGCTCGCGGTCTGCTTGTCGTTCATGATGGACCGCGCCAGGTCCGCCGTGTGCGCAGGCGTGAGGGCCTGCTGCGAAACCGGCGTCATTTTGCCGTCGATCTTCATGGCGGGCGGGAAGCCGGCGGTGATGAAAAGGTCGGAACCTTTTTTGCTGGTCATCAGGCGCAGCAGGTCGAACATGAATTTGGATGCCTGGTCGCGTTCCATGCTGTGCTCCTTAGCCCGGGAAGTTTTCAGGAATCTTCGCGGCGCTGCGCGCGGCGGCAGCCGAGATGACGTTGCGGCGCAGCAGGTCGGTCAGGTTCTGGTCCAGCGTCTGCATGCCCACGCCGCTGCCGGTCTGGATCGCCGAGTACATCTGCGCGATTTTCGCTTCGCGGATCAGGTTGCGGATGGCGGGCGTACCCACCATGATTTCGTGCGCGGCCACGCGGCCGGAACCGTCCTTGGTTTTCAGCAGGGTTTGCGAGATCACGGCCTGCAGCGATTCGGACAGCATCGCGCGCACCATTTCCTTTTCCTCGGCCGGGAACACGTCAACGATACGGTCGATAGTCTTGGCGGCGGAGGATGTGTGCAGGGTGCCGAACACCAGGTGGCCCGTTTCGGCTGCGGACAGGGCGAGTCGGATGGTTTCCAGGTCGCGCAGCTCGCCCACCAGGATCGCGTCCGGGTCTTCACGCAGCGCGGAACGGAGAGCATTGTTGAAGGACAGGGTATGCGGACCCACTTCGCGCTGGTTGATCAGGCACTTCTTCGATTCGTGCACGAACTCGATCGGGTCTTCGATGGTGAGGATGTGGCCGTACTCGTTCTCGTTCAGGTGGTTGATCATCGCAGCCAGCGTGGTGGACTTGCCGGAGCCGGTGGGGCCGGTCACCAGCACCAGGCCGCGCGGCTTCAGCGCGAATTCGGCGAAGATCTTGGGCGCGTTCAGCTCTTCCAGCGTGAGGATCTTGGACGGGATGGTACGCATCACCGCGGAAGCGCCGCGTTCCTGGTTATAGGCATTGACGCGGAAGCGTGCCAGGCCGGGGATGGCGAAGGAGAAGTCGCACTCCAGCATTTCCTCGTAGGCCTTGCGCTGGCCGTCGTTCATGATGTCATAGATCATGCCGTGCACGTCCTTGTGCTCCAGCGGCGGCAGGTTGATGCGGCGGACGTCCCCGTGCACGCGGATCATCGGCGGCAGGCCTGCGGAGAGGTGCAGGTCGGAAGCCTTGTTCTTGACGGAGAATGCGAGTAGTTCGGAGATGTCCATTTATAATCCCTGTGCCTTGAATTTTCGGCCGTTTTTACGGCCTGCTCATTCGATTATGTCCACAATCTCCCACAACTTGCAAGCAGTCACTCAAGCCATTGTTGCCGCTACCGCCGAGGCGCAGCGCAGTCCCGGCAGCACGCGGCTGCTGGCCGTGTCCAAGACCTTCGGCGCCGATGCCGTGCTGACGGCGGTGGAAGCGGGACAGCGCGCCTTCGGCGAAAACTACCTGCAGGAAGGCGTGGACAAAATCCGCGCTGTACGCGAAGCGCTGCCTGGGCAGCAGCTGGAGTGGCACTTCATCGGTCCGATCCAGAGCAACAAGACGCGGCCGATTGCCGAGCATTTCGACTGGGTGCATACGGTGGAGCGGGAGAAGATTGCGCAGCGCCTGTCCGAGCAGCGTCCGGACGGGCTGGCGCGCCTGAATATCTGCCTGCAGGTGAATATCAGCGGAGAAGCGTCCAAGAGCGGTGTGGCGCCCGGCGACGTGCTGGCGCTGGCGCGGCAGGTGGCAACACTGCCGAAATTGCAACTGCGCGGGCTGATGGCGATCCCTGAGCCTACGGATGACGAAAGCGAACAGCGTGCGGCCTTCCGCCGCATGCGCGAACTGTTTGACAGCCTGCGCGCGGAAGGGCTGGAACTCGACACGCTGTCGATGGGCATGTCCGCCGATATGCGCGCAGCGATACTGGAAGGCGCGACCATTGTGCGCGTCGGCAGCGCCATTTTCGGCGCACGCAGCTATAACAAAGGATAAGCATGAAGATTGCATTCATTGGCGGCGGCAATATGGCGGCCGCGCTGATCGCGGGACTGGCGGGCAAAGTAGCGCCGGGCGCGAACATTCACGTCGTCGATCCGAATCCCGCATCGCTGGAGAAGCTGCACGCGCAGCATGGCGTGAGCACGGCTGCAGCGGCCGATGCCGCGGTGGCTGAAGCGGAAGTGATCGTGCTCGCGGTGAAGCCGCAGAGCATGCGCGAAGTGGCTGGGCAGCTGCTGCCGCTGCTGCAGGCATCGGGACGCGAGCCGCTGCTGCTGTCGATTGCAGCCGGCATCCGCGCGGCGGACCTGTCGCGCTGGCTGGGTGGCTATGGCGCCATTGTGCGCACCATGCCGAATACGCCCGCGCTGATCGGGCAAGGTGTGACAGGCATGGTGGCCTCTTCCGGCGTGAGCGCTGCGCAGCGCGAAGCGGCGGACCGGATCATGAAGGCAGTCGGGCAGACGGTATGGCTGGAAGATGAAGCGCAGATCGATCCGGTCACGGCGGTATCGGGCAGCGGCCCGGCCTATGTGTTCTATTTTATCGAAGCGATGCAGCAGGCCGCGCTGGAGCTGGGCTTGACGGCAGAGCAGGGCACACAGCTCGCGATTGCCACCTTCACCGGCGCAGCGCAGCTGGCGGCGCAATCGGACGAACCGGTATCGGTGCTGCGCGAGCGCGTCACCTCCAAAGGCGGCACCACTTACGCGGCGCTGACGAGCATGGAAAACAGTGGTGTGAAGGCAGCGATCGTCACTGCGCTGAAAGCCGCCGCCGCCCGTGGCAAGGAACTCGGCGACGAGCTCGGCAAAGCCAGCTAAAAAACATGACACCGTGGGGTCAGGCCCCGGCTGTCATACTGACAGCGGTGCCTGACCCCACGGTGTCATGGTTGTTTAGTCGCGGGAGGAGATGAGCATGCCGGCGATGATGCCGACGGCGGCGCCGAGGGCGACCGATTTCCAGGGGTTGTCGTGCACGAAAACGTCGGTGGCTTGCACCGCCATCTTGCCTTTGGCGACCATGCTGTCTTCCAGCTTCAGCAGGTCGGTTTTGGCGGTGCGCAGCGTGTCCTGGAATTTGGCTTTCACTTCGCTCAGGTCTTCTGCGCCGGCGTTGGTGGCGCTGCGCAGCCATTGCTCGGCGTCGGTAATGGCCGACTTCAGGTCGCCCATCAGGCGCTCGCGCGCTTCGCTGTTCTCGGTGCTTTGCGTGTGGGTCATGCCGTTCGATTTGTTCGGAGTTGCGGGAGTCTGGTCCATGATCGCCTCTTTTCTGTTGATTTGCAGGATGCGCGATCAGCGCAATGCGTAGTCGAGCGCGATACCTGCGAACACAGCCGCGCCCAGATAATTATTGTGCCGGAATGCAGCAAAGCACGGCGCACGCTCGCGTGAACGGATCAGGAAGTAATGGTAGACGGCACAGCCCGCCGCCACCGCCAGGCCGAGCAGGAACCAGATGCCCAGGTGGAAGTGCAGCCCGACCGTCAGCCAGACCATCAGGTGCAGGAGGTAGCACAGCATGATGATGGCCACGTCGTAGCGGCCGAAGGTAATGGCGGAGGTTTTCAGGCCGAGTTTGAGGTCGTCGTCCCGGTCCACCATCGCATATTCGGTGTCGTAGGCCAGGGTCCAGAAGATATTGCCGAGCAGGAGCAGCCAGGCCACCGGCGGCACCACGCCATACACCGCAGCAAAGCCCATTGGGATGCCGAAGCCGAAAGCAATGCCCAGATAGGCCTGCGGCAGCGCGAAGAAGCGCTTGAAATAGGGGTAGCTGGCGGCCAGCACCAGCGCAGCAACGCTCAGCTGTTTGACCAGCGTGTTCAGCGGCTGGATCAGCAGGAAGGCGATGATGGAGAGCACGGCGGCAATCGCCAGCGCTTCCTTGCCGCTCACGCGGCCGCTGGTAATCGGACGTTCCGCCGTGCGTTTGACGTGGCGGTCAAAGTCCTGGTCGGCGTAGTCGTTGACTGCGCAGCCCGCCGAACGCATCAGGAAGGTGCCGAGGCAGAAGATCAGCAGCAGCTTCCAGTCCGGCACGCCGTTCGAGGCCAGCCACAGGGCGCTGAGCGTGGGCCACAGCAGCAATACGGTGCCGATCGGCTTGTCCAGCCGCACGAGGCGGAAATACAGTTGAAGTTTGCTTGGCGCAGGTGAGGTGGCTTGCACGGGGTATCTCAGTGGCGTGGTGAACGCCGCATTTTACTCCGCCTCGTCCTTGCACAGCATGGTGACGCCCGGCAGTTCGCACTGGGCCACGGCTTCGCAGATGGCGTCGATGGCGGCTTTGCGGGTGAAGCTTTTGCGCCACACAATTACCACCCGGCGCGAAGGCTCTGGCGAGGCGAAGGGGCGGAACTGCAGCATGCCTTCTTTGGTATCCATGTCCTGCACCGATGCGCGCGGCAGCACGGTCAGGCCGATGCCGCTGGCCACCATATGGCGGATAGTTTCCAGCGAGGAGCCTTCGAAGGTCCGCTGCATGCCATTGCCGGGCGCGGAGAAGCGCGCCATTTCGGGACACACTTCCAGCACCTGGTCGCGGAAGCAGTGGCCGTTGCCCAGCAGGAGCATGGTTTCGCTCTTCAGGTCTTCGGCCGGGATCTTCTTGCGTTCGGTCCAGGGATGCTGGCCCGGCATCGCGACCACGAAAGGTTCGTCGTACAGCGATTTCATCGACATGCCATGGTCCGGCAGGGGCAGGGCCATGATGGCCGCATCCAGCTCGCCCTGGCGCAGCAGTTCCAGCAGCTTGACCGTGAAGTTCTCCTGCAGGATCAGCGGCATCTGCGGGGTTTTTTCGATCATGCGCTTGACCAGCGGCGGCAGCAGGTAGGGGCCGATAGTGTAGATCACGCCCAGGCGCAGGGGCCCGGACAGCGGATCCTTGTTCTGCTTGGCAAGTTCCTTGATGGCGGCGGTCTGCTCCAGCACGCGCTCGGCCTGGGCCACGATCTGCGCGCCCAGCGGCGTGACCGAGATTTCGGCGCCGCCGCGTTCGAACAGGGTCACGCCCAGTTCGTCTTCCAGTTTTTTGATGGCTACCGATAACGTTGGCTGGGCAACGAAACATGCTTCAGCAGCATGGCCGAAATGTTTCGCTCGCGCAACAGCAACGATATATTTCAGTTCGGTAAGTGTCATAAAGTTATTTGAACACAGGCAATGCTCGTTTGCAACGATGACAATGCCTTCTGTAACAAAGTGGTGGCTATAATGTACCGCATACCGATAGCGAGGATCGTATGACTCTTGGTCACGACGAGGCGCAGGCCTACATTCACAAATTGCTGAAGGCGATGCATCAGGTCGGCGGTTCGGACCTGTTCATTTCGGCAGATTTCCCTCCCAGCATCAAATCGCAGGGCTCGATGAAGCCCCTGAGCCAGCAGCGGCTCACCGGCGATGTCACCCGCGCGCTGGCCTACGCCATCATGAACGACAAGCAGCGCAATGAGTTCGAGGCGGAGATGGAGTGCAATTTTGCGATCTCGCTGCCGAATGTGTGCCGCTTCCGCGTGAATGTCTTCGTGCAGCAGCAACAGGTGGGCATGGTGGTGAGGACCATCGCGTCCGAGATTCCCAATTTCGAAAAGCTCGACCTGCCGGAAGTGCTGAAGGACGTGGTGATGACCAAGCGCGGGCTGGTGCTGGTGGTTGGCGGCACGGGTTCCGGCAAGTCCACCACGCTGGCGGCGATGATCGACTACCGCAATGCCAATTCGGCGGGGCACATCATCACCGTGGAAGACCCGGTGGAATACGTCCACAAGAACAAGGGCTGCCTGATCACGCACCGCGAGGTGGGCGTGGACACGCACTCCTGGCACCATGCGCTGAAGAACACCCTGCGCCAGGCGCCCGATGTGATCCTGATCGGCGAGATCCGCGATACGGAAACCATGGAGCACGCCATTGCCTTCGCGGAGACCGGCCACCTGTGCCTGGGTACCCTGCACGCGAACAATGCGAACCAGACCATGGACCGCATCATCAACTTCTTCCCCGAAGAACGGCGCAACCAGCTGCTGATGGACCTGTCTTCAAACCTGCGCGCGATTGTGTCGCAGCGCCTGATCCGCACCGAGGATGGCAAGGGGCGCAAGGCCGCGATTGAAATCCTGCTCAATACGCCGACCATTTCGGAGATGATCTTCAAGGGGAATTTCCACGCCATCAAGGAGATCATGCAGAAGTCGCGCGAGCTGGGCATGTGCACCTTCGACCAGGCGCTGTACGAGCTTTATAATAAGGGCTATATCTCCTACGAAGAAGCGCTGCGCAATGCCGACTCCACCAACGGCCTGCGCCTGCAGATCAAGCTGCACGGCGACCGCAAGGAGCCTGGCGGAGCCGCCGCCGCATCGGGCGCTGCGTCGCTCAGCATGCAGGTGGACGAAGACAAAGAAGAAGAACCCGGAACATGATCCCATTTGAAGAAAAGATCTGCACGCGCGCCGAACTGGCAGCGCGTGTGGCGGCGCTGCCGAAACCTGTGGTGGTAACGAACGGCGTGTTCGACATCCTGCACCGTGGCCATGTCACCTATCTGGCGCAGGCGCGTGCGCTGGGCGCATCGCTGGTGGTGGCGGCGAACACGGATGCTTCCGTGAAGCGCCTCGGCAAAGGCGACGACCGTCCGCTGAATACCTGCGAGGACCGCATGGCGGTACTGGCCGCGCTGGAGTCGGTCAGCCTGGTGGTGCCCTTCGATGAAGATACGGCGCTGGAAGTAGTGCGGGAAGCGCGCCCGGAGATTTATGCCAAGGGCGGTGACTACGACATGACGGCGATCCCGGAAGGGAAGGCCGTCATTGCATATGGCGGCAAGGCGGTGGCCATCGACTTCGAGCATGACCGCTCGACCACCAAGCTGCTGGCCAAGGTAAGGTTGTTCGGCGGCTAATTTTGCAGAATGGTGATCTTGCCATCCGGTTCAAGGAAGGCGCATTTCATCTTGTGCAGGGGGCAGTCGGCCTCGCGCAGCGCCTGTTCCACATCGCCTTCCGCGACGCGGTTGCGCTTCACGACATCGTCAAAGATCTTGCCATCGCGGCCGAGCAGGACCGGGGTGCCATCGACCATGTCCGCAATCTTGCGGCTGCGCGAGGTGGCGAACGCGATCAACACGTTCAGCACGATGAGCGTTGTGGCAACGATGATTCCGCCGGGCACCCCTTCCTCGCCGCCGGTGAGGGCAGGCGACACCGCTTCCGATAGCAGCATCACCACCAGCAAATCGAAAGGCGTAAATTGCCCGACCGTACGCTTGCCCGTGATCCGCACCATCACCAGCAGGAAGACATAAATAATCGCCCCGCGCACGACCAGCTCCCACCAAGGCAAATCGATATCAAACATACCGGCTCTCATGAAAGTCGACGATCCTCTTATACGACTTTTCATGCCTTTATGCCAACACTCTTGCCACTGCCGAGCTGTGACACCATGGGGTCAGGCACCGCTTGTCACTGACACATGGGGCCTGACCCCATGGTGTCAGTCAGGCGCCGCCGGCGTAGGCGTGCTGGCGCCAGGCTTCGTAGACGACGATGGCGACCGTGTTGGAGAGGTTAAGGCTGCGGTTGTCGGGGCGCATGGGGACGCGGATGCGCTGGCTCGCCGGGAAGATTTCGCGGAATTCGGGGGCGAGGCCGCGCGTTTCGCTGCCGAAGACGAACACGTCGTTGGCTTCGAACTTCAGTTGCGCGAAGGGCGTGGAGCCGTGCGTGGTCATGGCGAAGATACGCGCCGGATCCGGCTGCACTTCGGCGAGGAAGGCTTGCCAGTCCTTGTGCACTTTCATGCGCGCGTATTCGTGGTAGTCCAGGCCCGCGCGGCGCAGCTTGGCGTCGTCCAGCGGGAAGCCCAGCGGTTCGATCAGGTGCAGCTGCGCGCCTGTGTTGGCGCACAGGCGGATGACGTTGCCGGTGTTCGGCGGGATCTCGGGGTTGACCAGCACTACGTGAAACAACTTCTTCTCCTTATTGCGATGGTGACCATGGCGGCATACGCGCAGGCGGCATACGCGCAGGCGGCGTACGCGCGAATACTATATTAGTTACGCGCGCCGCGCCGTAGCGCTTCAGCGTCGCCGCCAGTTCCTGCAGCGTTTCGCCGCTGCTCATCACGTCGTCCACCACGCCGATGTGGCGTCCTTCAATCTGCGCGCGGTCAGTCACGCTGAAGGCGGCGGCGATGTTGCGGCGCCGTGCGCTGGCGTGCAGCAGGCTTTGTGCCTCGGTGTCCTGCACGCGCACCACACAATGGGCGTCCACCCGGATGCCGAGCCGCTTGCCGAGCGGGCGCGCGATTTCCAGCGCCTGGTTGAAGCCGCGTTCGGCCAGCCGTTCGGGACCCAGCGGCACAGGACACAATAGCGCGGGTTTCACAAAACTGGCCGAAGCCAGCGCGGCATCGGCCAGCAGCTCGCCGAACAGCCGCGCATGCGCTAGCCGGGCGCCGAACTTCAGCTGCAGCACCAGGCTGTCGAAGGGCAGGGCGTAGTCGGCTGCCACCAGCGTGGCATCGTAGTCCGGCGGGTGGCGCAGGCAGCGGCCGCAGCGCATGGAATCGTCCGCGCCGCCGGGCAGCGGATCGGCGCATACCGGACAACGAGGCTGTCCGCCGGACAGGCACTGCTCGCGGCAGCCGGCACACAGATGCTGCGCACTGCCGAGGCCACACAGCACGCAATGCACCGGCAGCAACGTCGGCACGGTACTGCTGAGCCAGCGGGACAGGGCAGCTTGCAAAGCGGTGGCCATCGCGTTTTGCTCCAACCATGTAAACTGCGCACATTATCTCACCCGTAGCCGCTATATAAAATGCAAGCCCCCGCCAATCCGCCCAAACTCAGCGCTCCTATCGATCTGCATCATGTGCGCGCGCTGTTCCGCCGTCCCGAACGCGTGGAAGCGTCCGATTTCCTGCGCCGCGAGGTGGCGAACCGCATGCATGAGCGCCTGCAGCTGGTGAAGCTGGCGCCGCAGCGGGTGCTCGATGCGGGCTGCGGCACCGGCGCCGACCTGCCAATGCTGCACAAGGACTATCCCGCCGCCCAGGTGCTGGCGCTGGATGCCTCCGAGGCCATGCTGCGCGCCGCGCGGCAGCAGGGCGCCCCGCAATCCGCCATCACGCAGTTAATGAGCAAGCTTCTCCCGTCAAAATCCGGCATCGATGCGCTGTGCGGCGATTTTGCGGACCTGCCGCTGGGGCGCAATACAGTGGACCTGGTGTGGTCCAACCTGGCGATGCACTGGCATCCGCAGCCGGACCGCGTGTTCGCCGAGTGGCACCGCGTGCTGCGGGTGAACGGCCTGCTCATGTTTTCCTGCTTCGGTCCCGATACCTTCCAGGAGCTGCGCGCGGCCTTCAGCGAGGTGGATCTGGCGCCGCATTCGCTGCCCTTCGTCGATATGCACGATTTCGGCGACCAGCTGGTGGAAGCCGGTTTCTCCACGCCGGTGATGGATATGGAAAAGATAACAGTCACTTACGACACGCCGGAAAAACTGCTCAATGACGTGCGCGCTTTCGGCGGCAACCCGCTCAGCACGCGCCGCCAGGGCCTGCTGGGACGCGCCGCGCACCAGCGCCTGCTCGCAGGCCTGGACCGCCAGCGCCGCGCCGATGGCCGCATCGGCCTGACTTTCGAGGTGATTTATGGTCACGCCTTCCGGCCTGCGCCGCGCGTGACAAATGAGGGCGAGGCCATTGTGCGCTTCATGCCGCGCACGCCCAAAAAATAGGCAGGCGTTGTTTTCCGAAGGGGGCTGCTCTTAGTGGAAAGGCAAATAGCCTTGATGAAAGAGTGTGTTAATGCTTATAATCCTTGACTAATTTTGCCAGTACTTTGCCCAGCCAGACACAATCCGGCTGCCGAAGCGGCAGACAGGCAACAATAGTCAGCGTCACAGGTGATGTTGGGTCGCCGGTGACGATGTACAAGGTTCCAGCCGCGTTTTCGCCAAATTTTTTTTGCGAAGGCAGGCATGGGGCCTTTAGCTGTTTAGCGCACAGTGCGTCACCGATTCGGCGGCGCCGCACAGTGAAGAAAAATTTTCTTTATTTTGGGTGGTTGGGGAAAACATGAAACTTGCGAAGCGACTTCAATCGTTGATGCTTGGGCTGGCCGCTGTCGCTGCCAGTGTGCCAGCATGGGCGCAACCTGCAACGACTGGAAACGGCACGTATGGCGCGGCTACCGGCGGCACTGGCGGTCCGGTGGTGCACCAGCTGAACCTGCAGCCGCCTTCGACGCACATCGCTGCCGAAATCTACGACCTGCACAACCTGATGATGATCATCTGCCTGGTGATTTTCATCGCGGTGTTCGGCGTCATGTTCTACTCCATCTTCAAACACCGCAAATCGCTGGGCCACAAGCCGGCGACCTTCCACGAATCCACCGCGGTTGAAATCGCGTGGACCGTGGTGCCATTCCTGATCGTGATCGGCATGGCGCTGCCTGCCACCAAGACCGTGGTGGCCATGAAGGACACCTCGAACGCCGACATCACCATCAAAGCCACCGGCATGCAGTGGAAATGGGGCTACGATTACCTGAAAGGTGAAGGCGAGGGCATCTCCTTCATCTCCAACCTGGCTACCCCGCGCACGCAAGTGGGCGCTCCAGGCGTGCTGCCGACCGAAGCGCGCGGCGAAAACTACCTGATGGAAGTCGATAACGAAGTGGTGGTGCCGGTCAATAAGAAGATCCGCATCGTGACCACCGCCAACGACGTGATCCACGCATGGATGATTCCAGCCTTCGGCGTGAAGCAGGATGCGATTCCTGGCTTCGTGCGCGACACCTGGTTCAAGTCCGAACACACAGGCACCTTCCGCGGCAACTGCGCGGAGCTGTGCGGCAAGGAGCACGCTTTCATGCCGATCGTGGTGAAAGTGGTGACCGCCGAAGAATACACCGCATGGGTACAGGGCAAGCAGAAGGAAATGGCCGCACTGGCGGACGATCCTAACAAGACCTGGACCATCGACGAACTGAAGACCAAGGGCGAAAAAGTGTACACCGCGAACTGCGCGGTCTGCCACCAGGCCAGCGGCAAGGGCGTGCCAGGCGCGTTCGCTCCACTGGACGGTTCCGCTGTCGTCAACGGCCCGCGCGCCGACCAGATCCACGTGGTGCTGAACGGCCTGAAGTCCGGCAAGTATCCGAGCGAGATGCCGGCCTGGAAGCAGCTGTCCGACACCGACATCGCGGCTGTAATCACCTACACCCGCAATTCCTGGTCGAACAAGCCAGCCGAAAATATCGTTCAGCCAGCCGAAGTTGTGGCTGCCCGTAAGTAATCAGGAGCTTCACATGAGCACGACGACTATCGATCACGCACACGATCACGGCCACGATCACGCGCACGACCATCCGCATGGCTTGCGCCGCTGGCTGTTCGCCACTAACCATAAAGACATCGGTACCCTGTACCTGTGGTTCTCCTTCATCATGCTGTTGTCCGGCGGCGTGCTGGCGCTGATGATCCGCACCGAGCTGTTCCAGCCTGGCCTGCAGTTCTTCCAGCCTGAGTTCTTCAACCAGCTGACCACCATGCACGGCCTGGTGATGGTGTTCGGCGCCATCATGCCGGCCTTCGTGGGCTATGCGAACTGGATGATCCCGCTGCAGGTGGGCGCTTCCGACATGGCCTTCGCCCGCATGAACAACTTCTCGTTCTGGCTGCTGCCTCCGGCAGCGCTGCTGCTGGCAGGTTCGTTCTTCGTGCCGGGCGGCGCCACCGCTGCCGGCTGGACCCTGTACGCGCCGCTGTCCACCCAGATGGGCCCAGGCATGGACATGGGCATCTTCGCGATGCACATCATGGGTGCATCGTCGATCATGGGTTCGATCAACATCATCGTCACCATCCTGAACATGCGCGCACCTGGCATGACCCTGATGAAGATGCCGATGTTCTGCTGGACCTGGCTGATCACCGCCTACCTGCTGATCGCCGTGATGCCGGTTCTGGCAGGCGCCATCACCATGACGCTGACCGACCGCCACTTCGGCACCTCCTTCTTCAACGCCGCCGGCGGCGGTGACCCGGTGATGTACCAGCACATCTTCTGGTTCTTCGGCCACCCCGAGGTGTACATCATGATTCTGCCGGCCTTCGGTATCGTGTCGCAGATCATCCCGGCATTCGCACGCAAGCCGCTGTTCGGCTATGCATCGATGGTGTACGCCACCGCGTCGATCGCGATCCTGTCCTTCATCGTGTGGGCGCACCACATGTTCACCACCGGCATGCCAGTGACCTCGCAGCTGTTCTTCATGTACGCGACCATGCTGATCGCCGTGCCGACCGGCGTTAAAGTGTTCAACTGGATCGCCACGATGTGGAAGGGTTCGATGACCTTCGAAACCCCGATGCTGTTCGCCGTGGGCTTCATCTTCGTGTTCACCATGGGCGGCTTCACCGGCCTGATCCTGGCTGTGACCCCGATCGATATCCAGCTGCAGGATACCTACTACGTGGTGGCGCACTTCCACTACGTGCTGGTGGCAGGCTCGCTGTTCGCACTGTTCGCAGGCTTCTACTACTGGGGTCCGAAGTGGACCGGCCATATGTACAGCGAAACCATGGGCAAGCTGCACTTCTGGCTGTCGCTGATCACCTTCAACGTGACCTTCTTCCCGATGCACTTCCTGGGCCTGGCCGGTATGCCACGCCGCTACGCTGACTATCCAGCGCAGTTCACGGACTTCAACACCATCGCAACCATCGGCGCCTTCGGCTTCGGTCTGTCGCAGGTGTTCTTCCTGTTCTTCGTGGTGCTGCCAACCATCCGTGGCGGCAAGGCAGCAGGCGACAAGCCTTGGGAAGGCGCAGAAGGTCTGGAGTGGACCGTGCCGTCGCCGGCGCCGTTCCACACCTTCGAAACCCCGCCGACCGTCAAGTAATGGCCGACGATAAGAAAAAGAGCAACCTGAAGCTGGCGCTGACGCTGGCTTCGATTGCGATCGTGTTCTTCGTATCGGTGTTCGTGAAGCGCACCTTGCTGAGCTGAGAAGATGAGTGAAGACCGTGGTTCCAACCGCCAGCTGCTGACCAAGCTGCTGGTGATTGCGGTAGCGATGTTCGGCTTTGGCTATGCGCTGATCCCGGTCTACAAGCATCTGTGCGAAGTCCTCGGCATCAACCAGCTGACCCAGAAGGACGGGTCGGTTGTGCAGAATACGCAGGTCGACAAGACCCGCAGCGTAACGATTGAGCTGGACAGCAATGTGCAGGGCACCTTGCGCTTCCGCCCAACGCAGAGCAGTGTGACCGTGCATCCGGGTGAACTGGTCACGGTGACGTATGAAGTAGTGAATTCGAAGAAAACCGAGGTGGTGGCCCAGGCAGTGCCGAGCTACGCCCCGCTGAGCGCAACACCGCACTTCAAGAAACTGGAATGCTTCTGCTTCAAGCAGCAGACCATGAAGGGCGGCGAAGCAAGGCAGATGCCGGTGTCGTTCTATATCGACCCGGCCTTGCCGAAGGAAGTGAAGACGATTACGCTGTCCTATACCTTCATTGAGATCGCCGGTCTGACCAAGACCGCGTCGAACTGAGGAGAGGGCGGATGAACGATAAAGAGCCGCAGCGCGCATCGTTCATGTATGCGATGAAGGCGGTGGTATGGTCGTTTTTCGGCCTGCGCCGCAAGAGCGATTTTGAGAAGGACCAGGTCAAACTGAATCCGGTCCACTTCATCATCGCTGGCGTGCTGGGCGCCATGATATTTGTTGGCTTGCTGATTACGGTCGTCAAGCTGGTGGTTTCACAATAAGTTTTAGCAGTCTACGGATACCGTTTTTAGGAGATGAAAATGAGTTCGAACAACGCCGCGGCACCGTACTACTTCGTGCCAGGTCCATCGCGCTGGCCTATGCTGGCAGGCATCTCGATGCTGGCGACCATGGCAGGCGCTTCCGCCTGGGTCAACGACGCATCGTGGGGCATGCCTCTGTGCCTGGCCGGTATCGTCTGCATGCTGGCCGTGCTGTGGGGCTGGTTCGGCGACGCCATCGGCGAATCCGAAGGTGGCCTGTACAGCAAGCGTATCGACCACTCCTTCCGCTGGTCGATGGGCTGGTTCATCTTCTCCGAAGTGATGTTCTTCGGCGCCTTCTTTGGCGCGCTGTTTTACGCACGCACCATCACCATGCCATGGCTGGGCGACCTGGATCATAAGCTGATCTGGCCTGACTTCGCGGCACAGTGGGGCAACACTGGTCCAGCCGGTGTGGTGGAAGCATTCAACACCATGGGCCCATTCCCGATCCCGACCATCAACACCGCGCTGCTGCTGACCTCCGGCGTCACGCTGACGATCGCCCACCACGCCCTGCGCGCCGGCCATCGCAGCAAGACCGTTGCATGGCTGGCTGCCACCGTGGCGCTGGGCGCCATCTTCATGGCTTTCCAGGCTTACGAATACATGCACGCTTACAGCGAACTGAATCTGAAGCTGACCTCCGGCGTGTACGGTTCCACCTTCTTCATGCTGACCGGCTTCCACGGCTTCCACGTGACCATGGGTGCGATCATGCTGGCAGTGGTGATGGTTCGCACCATGAAGGGCCACTTCACGCCTGAGAACCACTTCGCCTTCGAAGGCGCGGCATGGTACTGGCACTTTGTTGACGTGGTCTGGCTCGGCCTGTACGTCGTCGTGTACTGGATGTAAGCGCTATAATCGCGGCATGCGCCGCAATAAAAAAGCCGCACACGTTGCGGCTTTTTTTACGGGCTTAACGAATGCCTGTCGGGTGGATGTAACCGAGCTTGTAGGCGCCCAGGATCAGCAGGAAGAGGGTGATCGACAGGGCCACGCGCAACGCCAGCGCGTGCACGGTGCGGTTGCTGCGGCCCTTGTCGCGCATCAGGAAGAACAGGGCTGCGCCCAGGCTGCCGATGATCAGGATGAAGGCAATGGCGACGACAGCAATTTTCATATGGCAGAGTGTTTGTGTGGTTAAGGCTCCATTGTAATGCGACTCCGATTCCGCTTTAAGCTGATTCCATTCATCGCCACCGTGCTGCTGGTGGCGCTCGGCATATCGCTGGGCCAGTGGCAGGACCGCCGCGCCGCCGAAAAGCTGGCGCTGGAAGCGAAGCTGATGGCAGGCGCGGCCGCCGCGCCACTCGCCATCGGCGCCGCGCCGCTGAAGGCGGCCGATATCGAATACCGCCGCGTGAAGCTCACCGGCCAGTTCCTCGGCGCCTGGCCGCTCTACCTGGACAACCGCCCCTACCAGGGCCGCGCGGGCTTCTACCTGCTGATGCCCTTCCGGCTCGAAGGCACGAGTATGCATGTGCTGGTGGCGCGCGGCTGGGTGCCGCGCAACACGGCCGACCGCAACCGCCTGCCCGACACGCCCACGCCTTCTGGCACAATCACGATCGAAGGTCGTGCGCGCCTGAATGCCGGGCATGTGATGGAGCTGGGCGAAGCGCCGCCGCTGGGCGCCCAGCTCATCGTGCAGAACGTCACCCCGCAGCAGGTGGCGGAAGCGACTAAATTTGCCTTCCAGCCCTTCGTGGTGGAACAGACCTCGGCCGATGGCTCGGAAGGCAGCGGCCCGGCGGCGCTGGTGCGCGACTGGCCTGCGCCCGCGCTGGGCGTGGACAAACATCGCGGCTACGCCTTCCAGTGGTATGCACTGGCGGCGATGGCCCTTATCTTCTTCATCGTGACTGGATTCAGAAGTGGAAGCAAACAATAAACAGAAATCGCGCGGCCGCTGGAAGCTGCTGGCTGTGGTGGCGGTGTGTGCGGCGCCGATGATCGCCTCCTACATCACCTACTACGTGATCAAGCCGACCGGACGCACCAACTACGGCGCGCTGATCGATCCGCGTGCGCATCCTATCCCGGCCATGGCCAGCACGTCGCTGGACGGCAAGCCAACGCCGCTGGAAACCTACAAGGGCAAGTGGATCATGCTGAAAGTGGGCGGCTCCGATTGCCGGCAGGCGTGCCAGGACCAACTGTTCGCCATGCGCCAGCTGCGCACCATGCAGGGCAAGGAAATGGAACGCATCGAGCGCGTGTGGCTCATCACCGACAACGAGCCGCTGGAAACCATGCTGCTGCGCGTGAACGACGGCACCCGCATGCTGCGCGTACCGGCCGACGCGGTGGCGAAATGGCTGCCGGTGGAGCAGGGCGGCAAGGTGGAAGAGCACATCTACCTGATCGACCCGCTGGGCAACCTGATGATGCGCTTCCCGGCGAAGCCCGATCCGGCCAAGGTGAAGAAAGATATCAGCAAGCTGCTGAAAGCATCGGCCATCGGCTAAGGCGCACCATGCACATGACACTGCTGCACATGGCCATCACGGCGCTGATTGTCGCATCGCTGCCGCTGTCGATCGTCTGGATCTCGAAGGACGTCAACAAATACCGCAAGCTGGTGTGGGTGTCGGTGTTCCTGACTTTCGACCTGATCGTGTTCGGCGCCTTCACGCGCCTGACCGATTCGGGCCTGGGCTGTCCGGACTGGCCGGGCTGCTACGGCGAAGCCAACCCCTTCATCGCGCACGAAGCCATCAAGGCCGCCGAAGCCCTGATGCCGACCGGCCCGGTGACGGTATTCAAAGCCTGGGTAGAGATGATCCACCGCTACCTGGCGATGGGCATCGGCGTGCTGATCGTCGCCATGATGTGCGTGGCCTGGTACCGCTGGCGCAAAACGCGCGCCGCCGGCTACCAGCCCGGCTACCCGACGCTGCTGTTCTTCTTCGTCTGCCTGCAAGGCGCCTTCGGCGCATGGACCGTGACGCTGAAGCTGCAGCCGGTCATCGTCACCATCCACCTCCTGCTCGGCATGGGCCTGCTGTCCCTGCTCGCCTGGTTCGGCTGCCACCAGAACCGCATTACTGCTCAGCCCGTGTCCACCTTGGGGTCAGGCACCAAGGTGGACACGGGCTCTGCCGTACGCTGGCTGGCTCTGCTGTCGGCGCTGGTGGTGGCGCTGCAGATCGCGCTGGGCGGGTGGGTGAGCACTAACTATGCAACGCTGGCATGCAGCGAGTTCCCGCTGTGCCAGGGCCAGCTGGTGCCGGAGATGGACTTCGAACACGGCTTCCACCTGTGGCGCGAGCTGGGCAAGACTGCGGCCGGGCATTACATCCCCTTCCAGGCCTTGACTGCCATCCACTGGGTGCACCGCAACTTTGCGCTGGTGGTGGTGCTGGTGCTGGGCCTGACCGCATGGCGTGCATGGAGGGTGCCTCAGCTCAAACGGCTGGCGCAGGGGATTGTTGCGATTCTGGCCATTCAGGCCTTTACCGGCCTGGCCACCATCTATTTCAACTTCCCGCTCGCCATCGCCGTGCTGCATAACGCCGGGGCGGCGCTCATGGTCCTGTTACTGACCATGTTAAACTACCGGGCTAAGTACGCAGACCAGACCCAATGAGCACCCAGACCGCAAGCCATAAACCGAGCCATCGCATCGCCCAGTACTGGGCGCTGACCAAACCGCGCGTTACGCAGCTCGCGGTGTTCTGCGCGGTCATCGGCATGTTCCTCGCGACCCCTGGCATGCCCGACTGGCGCATCGTGATCGCCGCGACCTTTGGTATCTGGCTGCTGGCCGGCGCTGCCTTCGCGGTGAACTGCCTGGCCGAGCGCGAAATCGATGCGCGCATGGCGCGCACGGCGCGCCGTCCGATGGCGCTGGGCGAAATCTCGGTCAAGGAGACCTTTATCTTCTCCGCCATCATCGGCGGCGCAGGCATGTGGATCCTGTACTCGCTGGTGAATCCGCTCACCATGTGGCTCACCTTCGTGACCTTCGTTGGCTATGCCGTCATCTATACGATGATACTGAAGCCTGCGACGCCGCAGAACATCGTGATCGGCGGCCTGTCCGGCGCAATGCCGCCTGCGCTGGGCTGGGCTGCTATCGCCAACGATGTGCCGATGCAGGCCTGGCTGCTGGTGCTGATTATCTTCGTCTGGACCCCGCCGCACTTCTGGGCGCTGGCCATGTACCGCCGTGACGACTACGCGAAGTCCGGCCTGCCCATGCTGCCAGTCACGCACGGCATGCAGTTCACGCAGTTCCATGTATTCCTGTATTCGATCGCGCTGGCGGCGACCACGCTGCTGCCGTTCGCGGTGCACATGAGTGGCCTGATCTACCTGGTCAGCGCCGTCATCCTGAATATCATTTTCCTGTGGTACGCGTGGCGCATGTACCGCCACTACACCGACATCATCGCCCGCAAGGCGTTCACCTATTCCATCGTCTATCTGTCGCTGCTGTTCGCAGCCCTGCTGGTGGACCACTACATCAAGCTCTGAACATGAAAAAACTGTTTGCTGCGTTGTGCGTGCTGCTGGCGATTGCCGGTTGCGAGAAGAAGGAAGCGTTCACCAATATCGACCTGACCGGCGCAACCTATGCGCAAGGCTTCAAGCTGAACGACCACACCGGCAAGCCGGTCACGCTGGAGAATTACAAGGGCAAGGTCGTGGTGATGTTCTTCGGCTTCACGCAATGCCCGGACGTGTGCCCGACCACGATGGCCGAGATGGCAGCAGTGATGAAGGAACTCGGCCCGCAGGCCGACCAGGTGCAGGTGCTGTTCGCCACCCTCGACCCTGAGCGTGACACCAAAGAACTGCTGGCGCAATATGTGCCGAATTTCGATGCGCGCTTCGTGGGCCTGTACGGCACGCCGGAACAGATCAAGCAGACCGCCACCGACTTCAAGGTCTTCTACCAGAAGGTGCCGGGCAAAACGCCGGACACCTACACCATCGACCACACGGCAGGCAGCTATGTGTTCGACAAGAGCGGCAAGGTGCGCCTGTTCCTGCGCCACGGCCAGGGTCCGGCGCCCATCGTTCACGACCTGAAACTGCTGCTTTCCTGATAAGCTTCGCTCCATGAAGTTCAACTGATTGGAACTTGCATGGAAAAACGGTTTCAACCCTACACCCGCCTCGCGGCGATCGTCTTTCTCGTCATTGGCTGCATGGTTGTGCTGCGGCCTTTCCTCGCCGCGATCCTGTTTGCCTGCGCGATCACCATTTCCAGCTGGCCGCTGTATCAGCGGCTGCTGAACCGCATGCAGCAGCGCCACACGCTGGCCGCCGCCATCATGACGGTGTCGCTGATCCTCGTCATCATCCTGCCGCTGGCCCTCGTGACCTGGAATATTGCGGATAATGCAGGCCACGTCTACCGCGGCCTGCGCGACGCACTGGCGGCCGGCACGATGGAACCGCCCGCCTGGCTGCGCCAGATCCCGCTGGTCGGCGAATCCATCGATACCTATGTTTCGCGCCTGCTGCACAGCCGTGAAGAGCTGATCGCAACGGCCAAGCGCTATATGGAACCGGCGCGCAGCTTCCTGCTGGGCGGCGGCATTGTGCTCGGCAGCGGCGTGGCGCAGGTCAGCCTTGCCGCCTTCGTCAGCTTCTTCCTCTACCGCGACGGCAACACGCTGATCAACGCGCTGCACGTCGGCATGGACAAGATCATGGGCGAGCATGCGGTGGAAGTGGCGGACACCGTCAGCCGCACTGTGCGCGGCGTGATGTATGGCCTGCTCGGCACCGCGCTCGCGCAGGCGGCCGTTGCGGCGCTTGGCTTCCTGATTGCGGGCGTGCCTGCGGTGGCGCTGCTGGCTGTCGGCACCTTCCTGTTCTCGCTGATCCCGGTCGGCCCGCCCTTGATCTGGGGCGGCGCCGCCATCTGGCTGTTCAACCAGGGCAGCACCGGCTGGGGCATCTTCATGCTGGTATGGGGCATGTTCCTGATCAGCGGCGTGGACAACGTGGTGAAGCCGATGCTGATCAGCCGTGGCTCCAGCCTGCCTTTCCTGCTGGTGCTGCTGGGCGTGATGGGCGGCGTGATCGCCTTCGGCTTCGTCGGCCTCTTCATCGGCCCCACGCTGCTGGCCGTGGCGCTTGGCCTGCTGCGCAACTGGACCAATATCAACCCGGTGGTTGAAAAGAGCTGAGGCCCGCCTTGTTGCGCCGCCAGCTCGATGGCGGCACGCCGAATTCGCGGCGGAAAGCGCGGCTGAAGGCACTGTCGGTCTGGTAGCCTACTTCCTCGGCAATGCGCGTCAACGGTGCGCTGCCTTCGCGCAGCATCTTGGATGCCATCAGCATGCGCCACTGGGTGAGGTACTGGATCGGCGAACTGCCCACCAGTTGCTGGAAGCGCTCGGCGAGTACCGAGCGCGAGGTGCAGCCCACTTGCGCCAGCTCGCTGACGGACCAGGGATGGGCAGGTTTCTCGTGCAGCGCGCGCAACGCGGCGCCGACCACGCGGTCGTTCACGCCCGCCAGCCATCCGGTGCGCTCGCCATGGTCCTCGTTCATGTATTCGCGCAGCACTTCGATGAACAGCACCTCGGCCAGCTTCGCCAGCAGGGCGCCACCGCCGGGACGCGGCGAGCGGGCTTCGGCCAGCCCGTACTGCAGTGAATCCATCAGCCAGTCGCCGGTGCGGGAGCCCAGCATGTTCACCTTTACCACCGGCGGCAGGCCGGTCAGCAGCATCTTGGCAGGCCGCGCATCGCAGGCCAGGTAGCCGCATACCAGCTTGGTGGCGGTGCCGCCGCCGCCATAAATCAGCTTGCGCGGACGGCGCGACAGAATCTCCTGCAGCCGGGCGCCCGTGGGGGCAGGCATGCCGGGCTCGGAGCACATACGGTGCGCGTCGCCCTGCGCGAACAGCAGCACATCCCCAGCGGTGACGTGCATGGGCGGCGCATCCTCCATCTCAACGTAGCATTCGCCTTCGGTAATCACGTGGAAGATGATGATGCGCTCGGCGCCCGGCTCCAGGAAGGGCGCGGCCATGTCGGCGGCGGGCGACTGGTAGCACCACGGCGCCGAGAAGCGCGCATTGATGAAGATGGCGCCCGCCAGCTGCACCACGCGCAGGGTTTCGGAGAGGGCGTCCATTATGCGGCTTCCGTCTCTATCATCAGTGCGACAGGCACGCCATTTTCGACGGCGCTGGCCATCGGCGAGCAGGGATGCATGGCCTCCACCAGCTGGCGCAGCCGCTCCTCGCTGACGCCGGGGGCGGCGATCCGCACGTGCAGGCTGATCTCGAACGGGCCGGCCGGAATTCGCGTGCCATCCACATCCGGCATCGGCAGCATGCCGCGCACATCGGAGCGGCTGACGGCAGTCACCTGCAGGCGACTCAGTTCAATGCCCTGCACGCCGGCCTCCATCGCAATACGGGTGGTGGTGCAGGCCGCTATGCCGGCGCGGAACATCCAGCCCGGAGTGACGTGCATGCCGGCGCCGCCCAGTTCGGGGGGCATATCGGTGGTGAGCTGGGTGCCGTTGGCATGGCTGGAAACGACTTGCGTGCCGCCCATCCAGACGGAGGTGGCGGTGGAATCCTCGCCGATACCGAATTCGGGACGGCGGTCGAGTACGGCTTTCAGGCGGTCAAATGCGGCAGCGACGGGGTTTTGCATGGCGGGCTCCGATACGGTCAATTGACGGATTGTGCCTCAACTGTGATTCACGGCAATACCTCGGCGGACCCTGGGGACGGGCGGGCACAAAACCCGGACGCTCGGTCAAGAAACTGGCGGGCCCAGCTGATACTCCGGACGGATTGTCAAGAAACCCGGTGTTTCATGGCAGGCCGGCGGCGGCGGAAAACGGCATTCTGTGGCCTTTCCCACCCGTTCCGAAGGAGCATAACATGAGCACTACCCCTGATCTGGCCGCACTGAAAACCAAGCAGCAGGCCGCCTGGGCCAGCGGCGACTACGCCGTTGTCGGCACCACCTTGCAGATCGTCGGCGAGCAGCTGGCCGAGAGCTGCGATATCCGCTGGGACCAGGCGGTACTGGACGTCGCCGCCGGCAATGGCAACGCCACGCTGGCCGCTGCGCGGCGCGGCGCGAAGGTCACTTCCACCGACTACGTTGGCGCCTTGCTGGAACGCGGCGCTGAACGTGCGCGCGCCGAGCGCCTGGATGTGAATTTCGAGGTCGCTGACGTGGAGGCCCTGCCTTATGCGGACGGCAGCTTCGACACCGTGCTGTCCACCTTCGGCGTGATGTTTGCGCCGGACCAGGCGAAATCCGCTGCCGAAATGCTGCGCGTGTGCCGCAGCGGCGGCAAGATCGGCATGGCCAACTGGACGCCGGATGGTTTTATCGGGCAGCTGTTCAAGACGCTCGGCCGCCACCTGCCGCCGCCAGCCGGCGTGCAGCCGCCGTCGCGCTGGGGCTCGGAAGCGGCGCTGCGCGAGATGTTCGGCGGCCAGTATGCGGAGATGACAGTAACACCGCGCATGTTCAATTTCCGTTACCGCTCGCCGGCCCACTTCATCGAGATCTTCCGCAACTGGTATGGGCCGGTGCACAAGGCCTTTGCGGCGCTGCCTGCCGAGAAGGGCGCGGAGCTGGAGCGCGATCTCACGGAGCTGATGCAGCGCCTGAACACCTGCAAGTCCGGCGCGCTGCTGATCCCGAGCGAATACGCCGAAGTCGTGATCACCCGCCGCTAAGGCTGCGCTGCATGGAAGCCAAAGTACAGCGGAGAATTCAGCGTTATGGCTGGGACCTGGCCGTGAACAGCTATGAGCCGGCGTGGCAGAAGCAGCTCGCGCCGGCGCATGACGCGCTGTTGTCCCATGCCCGCTTCGCGCCGGGTGAGCGTGTGCTCGACGTGGCATGCGGCACGGGGCTCGTTACCTTCGAGGCTGCCCGCAGGGTAGGTGCGGGCGGCAGCGTGATTGGCATCGATATCTCCGGCGAGATGGTGCTGGCGGCCGAACACCGGGCGCGCGGGCTGGCAACCGGCAATGTGCAGTTCCAGCGCATGGATGGTGAGCTGCTGGCCTTCGCGGACGGCACTTTCGATGTGGTGGTATGCGCGCTGGGGCTGATGTACATGCCTGAACCCGAACAGGCGCTGCGTGAAATGCGGCGCGTGCTGAAGCCCGGCGGGCGCCTGCTGCTGGCGGTATGGGGGGATCGTTCGCGCTGCGGATGGTCGGTCGTGTTCCCCATCGTTGATGCAGAGGTCAGCAGCGAGGTGTGCCCGATGTTTTTCCGGCTGGGGCAGGGCGATGCGCTGGCAGGTGCATGCCTGGAACTCGGCTTCGCGCAGGTGCGGACGCAGCGCATCGGCGCGCATCTCGGCTATGAGGACGCGCAGCAGGCCTGCGTGGCGGCGTTCGTTGGCGGGCCGGTCGCGTTGGCGTGGTCGCGCTTTTCCGACGATGTGCGCGCGCGCGTCTGCGACCAGTATGTAGAAGCCATCAGCGGCTTCCGCCACGGCGCCGGCTACCAGGTGCCCGGCGAGTACGTCATCGTTGCCGCGCGCTACTGACACAGGTGCCTGACCCCATGGTGTCAGTATGACACCATGGGGTCAGGCACCGGTTGTCAGTCGAGGAGGGTTTTGATGAGGACTTTGCCGTCGGGGAGGGGGCTGTCCTGGCGGACCATCAGCTGGGTGGCTTTCGCGAACCAGAACCTGGACACGTAGCCGGCCCGGTTGTAGTCGGTGGTGACGAGCCAGCAGTCGACCGCGCCCGATGGGCCGTTGATGGTTTCCGACCCCACTACCTTGAAGGTGTAGCGTGCGGGCGCAGACGGGCCGCCGGGGTGGTAGAAGTTGATCTCGGCTTCGTAGCCGGCCGCCAGGGGGAGCGCCTGCAGCAGTTCGATGTCGGCCTCGAAGTTGAAGGTGCCTTCAGGCGAGGCCATGTTCAGCTCTTTTTGCGTGTTGTCTGCCAGCTCCGGGAGGCCCGTGATGCGGTCGGCGGCGAAGGCGAAGCCTTCGACCACGCGCTTGCCGTCGCGTTCCGTGATGCGGGTGTGCTGCAGCGGGCGGAAGGTGGCCGTGTCGAAGCTGGAGTCGAGGATCTTCACCGGTGCGGGTTTGCCGGTGCCGTCCCAGCGCTGGTGGATGGTGAAGCGCTTGCCGTCGAACTTGACGGTGCGCTGCCAGATGTCCATCGGCGTGTTCGTTTCACCGTCTTTCACGTAGCGCAGGTAGCGGTGGCTGCCTTCCTTCAGCAGCGAGAAACGGGGCAGCGGGGAGCCGACTGCCACGTATTGCGGCGCGGCCTGCGCAGCAAAGGCGCAGGCCAGCAGGGTTACAGCCAGGGTAGAACGGTATGGTGCAGGCATCGCATTCCTCTTCGGGAGTGGGAGAGGAATCGATTATGCCAGCCTTTTAATCCTGCTCGTCCGTATCGGGCTGGCCGCGCGGAATCACCTTGACCAGCAGGATGCGCGGGCCGTTCATTTTCTTCACCACGAGGTCGAATTCGCCGAACTCCACGCGCTGGCCCTGTTTCGGAATGTCGCCCAGTTTCAGCATGATGAGGCCACCCACCGATTCCACTTCGTCCAGGCCCAGTTCTTCGTTCTCGATGTCCAGGCCCAGTGTGCGTTCCAGCGAGAAGATGGGCAGGCTGGCCTTGCCGATCAGCGAGCCGTCGGGCTGCTTGAGCCAGTCGTTTTCGTTGAGGCGGAATTCGTCGTGGATCTCGCCCACCATGGCGCCCAGCAGATTGTCCAGCGTGAGGAAGCCCACCGGGCGCTTGCCCTTTTCACCGATCAGCGCGAAGTGCGGCGCACCGTCCTTGAAGCGGCGGAACAGCTCCATCGCGGGCGTGCGCGCGGAGATCGTCTCCACGGGGCGCAGGAAGCTGCTGAAATTCTTGATGGGCTTGCCCGACTGCTGCGCGAAGAACAGATCTTTCAGGTGGACCACGCCCAGCACCGTGCTGTTGTCCTTGTCGAAGTAGGGATAGCGGCTGAAGCGGTTGCGCACCACCGTTTGCAGGTTGTCTTCCAGCGAGCGCGCGGCGCTCAGCGAGATCACTTCGTGGATCGGGCGCATCAGGTCGGACACGCGCAGCTGCGAGAAGTCCAGCGAGTTGGCGAGGATGTTGCGCTCGTCCTTGTTGAACTGTTCACCCGGCTGGCTGGTGCGCAGGATCAGTTTCAGTTCGTCGGTGGAGTAGTGAGAGTCGTGGCCGCCTTTGCCGGCCAGGCCCGCGAGGCTCAGCACCATATTTGCGCTGTGGTTCAGCAGCCAGATGGCGGGGAACATCAGCCAGTAGAACAGGTAGAGCGGAATCGCGCAGTACAGGCCTACCACTTCCGGCAGGCGGATCGCGAGCGATTTCGGCGCCAGCTCGCCCACCACAATGTGCAGGAAGGAGATGGTGAAGAAGGCGAAGAAGAAGGAGATGCCGTGGATGATTTCCGGCGAGCTGATGCCGATGGCCAGCAGCAGCGGTTCAAGCAGTTGCGCAAAGGCGGGTTCGCCGATCCAGCCCAGGCCCAGCGAGGCGAGGGTGATGCCGAGCTGGCAGGCGGAGAGGTAGGCGTCGAGCTCACCGTGTACTTTGGCGAGGATGCGTCCTTTGAGTCCCTGTGTCTTGGCGATGGCCCGCACACGGGTGCGGCGCAGGGTAACGATGCCGAATTCGGCGGCCACGAAGAAGCCATTCAGAGCGACGAGGAAGAATGCAGCAAGGACGAGCAGTAGGTTGCCCATAGAGTGGACGGGTAGTTGAAAACCACCATCTTATCCGACCCGGGGCCACCCCAGCGCAATTTTCAATATTTCACCACAGCAACTCATGCTTCCGGTGTGACAGCAGCGGCCTTGCAGATGACCAGCAGGCGCAGTGCCAGCGCGGCATCGCTGCGCACGCGCTCGCGCTGCGCCTGCAGTGCCGTACGGCGTGCATCGAGCAGGGGCTGGGCGTCGCTCAGGCCACGCTTCGCGCGCACCTGCGCAAGGGCCAGTACGGCCGTGGCGCTGCGTTCGCGCTGCTGCCACTGCTGGTGGCGCTGCCGTTCGGCTGCATAGGCGGAGAGCGCATCGTCCATCTCGTGCCAGGCGCCTAGCACGGTTTTCTGGAAGCTGACGGCGGCTTCCTGCTGCTGCAGTTCGCGCAGCTGCACGGCGGCGCGGCGGCGGCCGTTGTCGAACAGGGGCAGGCTGAGGCTAGGCCCAATCGACCATTGGCGGCCGCCCCAGTCATCCAGGCCGCCGCTGCTGAGCGATTCCAGTCCGGCGGAGAGGCCGAGCGTGATGCGCGGGTAGAGGTCGGCCTTCGCCACACCGATCGATGCGGTGGCAGCATGCAGGCGGTGTTCGGCGGCCTGCACATCGGGACGGCGGCGCAGCAGCTCGCCGGGCAGCCCCGCGGAGAAGTCCGGCGCCAGGGGCACGGTGCGGTCGCCTGTCATATTGCGCAGGGCGCCGGGCGGCTGGCCAGTCAGCAGCGAGAGTGCGTTCAGCGCCTGCGCTTCCTGTTCGAGCAGCACGGGGAGGGCGGCGCGCTGCTGGGCGAGCTGGACCTCCAGCCTTGCCGTGTCGATGGCGTTGGCCAGGCCCTGGCGTTCGCGGACGGCGGCCAGCTTCACCAGCTGCAGCATGGCGTCAATGTCTTCGCCGGCCAGGGCCTGTTCATGCTGGGCGGCGCGCAGCTGGTAGTAGTTGCGCGCCACTTCCACGGCGACGCTGAGCTGCACCTGGCGCAGCTGCGCGCTGGCGGCGCCGGCTTCCGCATCGGCGGCTTCGATACTGCGGCGGACGCGGCCCCACAGGTCGAGTTCCCAGCTGGCGTCAAAGCCTGCCTGGTAGACCGTGAAGGGATCGCTCAGCACGGCGACCAGCGCATTGCGCGATCCGGGCGCCAGTGCGTCGGCCATGCGCGTGGCGGCGCCGGTTTCACTCTGCCGCTGGCGCGTGGCGCCCGCGTGCACGCCAAACTGCGGTCCTTGCTGGCTGGCGGCGAGATCGCGCTGCTTGCGGCTTTGTGCGAAGCGCAGCGTGGCGGTTTTTACGTCGAGATTGGCACCGGCCTGCGCGAGCAGGCTTGCCAGTACGGGATCGCTGAAGCGGGCGAAGGCCGGCTTTTCGCTGTCGGGCAGGCCTGTGTCGCTCAGTTCCGCGGCGCCGCCATGCCATTCGCTCCATTGCTGCGGAGCGGCTGCTTGCGGGGCATGGTAATCAGGTCCGGCGGCGGTGCAGGCGGCAAGCGCGGCGCAGAGCAGGGTGAGAGGAATGCTTTTCATGATGAATCCAGTTCAGACAAGTCGGTTGCGGAACAGCCAGGCCGCCAGCGGCAGCGTGAGCGTGGCGATAATCAGCAAGGGCACCAGGTCGGGCCAGACGGTGCCGAGACCCACGCCTTCGAGGTAGATGCGCTGCACCATGTCGATGGCGAAGCGCAGGGGATTGGCCATCGTCAGCCATTGCAGCAGCTGCGGCATATTGCGCACCGGCGTGGTGAGGCCGGACAGCAGCATCATGGGCATTACCAGCACGAAGGTGTAGAGCATGGCTTGCTGCATATTGGCGGACAGCGCGGAAATCGAGAGCCCGACGCCGACGCAGGCGATGGTGAACAGCGTAAGCCCCATGTAGATCGCCAGCGCTGACCCGGCCATCGGCACACCGAACCAATAGCGCGTTACCAGCAGGATGATGGTGGACTGCAGCAGACCGATACAGACAGGCGGCAGCGCCTTGCCGACCATGATTTCCGCTGGTGTGAGTGGCGTTACCAGCAGCTGGTCAAAGGTGCCCTGTTCGCGTTCACGCGCTACGGAGAGTGCTGTCAGCAGCAGGGTTTGCAGCATGCTGAGGGCGGCGATCAGGCCGGGCATCAGGTTCCAGCGCGTTTCCAGGTTGGGGTTGTACCAGGCGCGGGTTTCCACCTGCAGCGGTGCAGCAGCGCCGCCATGGCGTTCACGCCAGATGCGGTTGAAGTCGGCCGCCACTGCGCCGACGTGGGATGCGGCGGAACCGGCCGTGTTCGAATTGCGGCCGTCGAGAATCAGCTGCAATGGCGCGGCACGGCCTTCGTACAGCGCGCGTTCGAAGTCGGGCGGGAAGTGCAGCACGAGCAGTACCTTTTGCGTATCTATCAGCGTTTCCACCTCGCTTGGCGACTGCACGGAAGCGATGCGATGGAAGATGCCGCCGCCATCGAGCTTGGCCAGCAGCTCGGCCGATGCGGCGCTGTGGCTGCGGTCCAGCACTGCATAAGGCACGTTGCTCAGTTCATAGGTGGCCGCGTAGCCGAACAGCATGCTCTGCACCAGCGCGGGCACGATGAGGATGGCGCGGCTGCGCGGATCCTTCAGCACCGCGAGGAACTCCTTGCGGCACAGGTTGGCGATGCGGCGCATCAGGGCGATGAAGGTTTCCATGGCTTGTCTCAGTCGAGTTTTTTGCGAGTGACGAAGCGCGCGAGCCCCAGCAGCACGACAGCGTAGACGGCGAGGATGGCGCAGTTGCGCAGGATAAGCGGCCACACATTCCCCGCGAGGAAGAGGGTCTTCACCAGTTCCATGAAGTAGGTGGCCGGCAGGATGTGGCCCACGCCGCGCACCACGGCGGGCACATTGCGCAGGTCGAACAGGAAGCCGGATAGCATCAGCGACGGCATGAAGCTCGTGAGCAGGGCAACCTGGCTGGCCAGGAACTGGTTGCGCGTGACGGAGGAGATCAGCAGGCCCATGCCGACCGCCACGAAGAGATAGAGCATGGAGCTGAGGAGCAGCAGGACCAGCGATCCCTGCATCGGCACATCGAACAGCAGGCGCGCGGCCAGCAGGCATAGCACCAGGCCGCCCATGCCGACGCAGAAGTAGGGGATGATTTTGGCCAGCAGGATTTCGGCGGGCCGCACCGGTGTGACGAACAGCGCTTCCAGCGTGCCGCGTTCCCATTCGCGCGCCATCACCAGCGCCGTGAGGAAGGCGCCGACCAGCGTCATGATCAGCACGATGAGGCCGGGCACCAGGTACCAGGTGCTGGTGTTGGCGGCGTTGAACCACATGCGCTGTTCGATGCTAACGCCCTGCGCAGGGCCGCGCGGACGGGCGAGGGCGGCACTTGCGTAGTTCATGATGATGGTGGCGCGGTTGGCCTCGGAGCCGTGCACCAGCAGCTGGATGCGGCCTTTTCCCGCCGCGAGTTCGCTGGCGAAGTTGGATGGCACGCGCACGATGGCGTCCACGCGGCGCGCGAGCATCAGCTGTTCCGCTTCGTGCATGGAGCCCAGCATCACGGGCGAGAACACCGGCGAGAGCTGCAGGCCTGCCACCGCTTCACTGGCGGTGGGCGAGCTGTCTTCCATCACAATGGCGATGGGAGCGTTCTTCACGTCCAGCGACAGGCCGTAGCCGAAGATGAGGATCAGCACGATGGGCAGCAGCACGCCGATGGCGAGGTTGCTGGAGTCGCGCAGCAGCTGGCGGAATTCCTTGCGGGTGAGGGCGATAAGGCGGCGCGGGTTCATGCTGCGGCTCCTTCACGTCCCCGTTCCACGATGCCGATGAAGGCGTCTTCCATGTTCGCTGCATGGCCGGCCTGGGCGCGAACCTGCGCCGGCGTGCCGAGCGCCAGCACCTTGCCTGCGTCCTGGATCACGATGCGGTCGCAGTATTCTGCTTCTTCCATGAAGTGGGTGGTGATGATGATGGTGACGCCGGCTTGCGACAGCGCCGTGATGCGGCGCCAAAACTCGCGGCGCGCCAGCGGATCGGCGCCGCTGGTGGGTTCGTCGAGGAAGAGGATATCCGGTTCGTGCAGCAGGCCTGCGGCCATGGCCAGGCGCTGGCGGAAGCCGCCGGGCAGTTCGCCGCTGGCGCGGGTTTCCGTGCCGCGCAGGTGGAACTGGTCTAGCATGTCGGCGATGCGTTGTTTCAGCCGCGCGCCGTACAGGCCATAGGCGCCGCCGAAGAAGTTGAGGTTTTCTTCGACGGTGAGGTTGCCGTACAGCGAAAACTTTTGGGCGACGTAGCCGATGCGCGCACGAGCCGCGGCGCGCGCCGTGCGCAGGTTGACGCCGGCCACCTGCAGCGTGCCGCTGCTGGCTGGCAGCAGGCCGCACAGCATGCGGAAGGTCGTGGTTTTGCCTGCCCCGTTCGGGCCGAGCAGGCCGAAGATTTCGCCGCGCTGTACGCTGAAGCTGGTGCTGGCAACGGCCGTGAAGTCGCCGAACTTGCGCACCAGGTCGTGCACCTCGATGACCGGGCCGCCGTTGGCGGGTGCCGGGCTGCGCGCCGCGGCGAGGGATGCCGCTGCGGCAGGCGCACTGGCGCCTTCACCCTCGCGCAGGATCATCATGAAGCCATCTTCCAGCCGGGCGCTGGCGGCGCGTGGTTCGCTGCCCGCCAGTGCTGGCTGCAAGGCAGCGGCATCCGCACCGGGCCGCAGCACGTAGCGCACTTCGCCGCCTTCCGGCACGGCGTCGATGATGGCGGCAGGCAGGTCGAGCAGGCGGGCCTGCAGCGCGCGCGCCGGTTCGCCATGCGCTGGCGCTGCGATGAAGCAGAGACCATCGGCCATGCTGCGGATGGAATCCGGCGTGCCGGTGGCGAGGATGCGGCCTTCGTGCATCACGCATACCTGTGCGCAGCGCTCCGCTTCGTCCATGTAGGAAGTGCTGACGATGACACTGAGCTGTTCTTCATCGACCAGCTGCTGTACGATTTGCCACAGCTCGCGGCGCGACAGGGGATCGACGCCGACGGTTGGCTCGTCCAGCAGCAGCAGTTCAGGCGAGCGCACCAGCGTGCAGGCCAGACCCAGCTTCTGCTTCATGCCGCCGGAAAGCTTGCCCGCCGGCCGCGCAGTGAAGCGGGCGAGGTCGGTCATGTCGAGCAGGCGTGCGAAACGCTGCCTGCGCTCTGCGGCGGGCACGCCGTGCAGATCCGCATAGAGGTCGAGGTTTTCCTGCACGCTGAGGTCTTCGTACAAGCCGAAACGCTGGGGCATGTAGCTGATGCGGTCCTGCACGGCCTGCGGCTGTGCCGCCACATCGATGCCGAGCACCGACAGCGATCCGGCGCCGGGAGCCAGCAGCCCCGCGGCGAGGCGCAGCAGCGTGGTTTTGCCCGCGCCGTCCGGGCCGACCAGCGCAGTCAGCGTGCCGCGCGGCACGCGCAGCGAGATATCGTGCAGCGCCTGCACGCCGCCGAAGGCTTTGTGCAGGCCGCTGGCGATGAGGACATCCTGGCTGGCCATGATTCAGCGCGCGGCGGCATCGATGGTGACGGTGGCGGGCATGCCCATGCGCAGGCGGTCGGCCTTATCCTCCGCCAGCACGCGCACTTCGTAGACCAGGGCCGTGCGCAGTTCTTCGGTCTGCACCGTCTTCGGCGTGAATTCCGCTACCGAGGAGATATAGCCAACCTTGCCCGCAATCGGCTGCTGCGGTTGTGAATCGATGGTGATGCGCGCGGCCATGCCGGAGCGGATGCGGCCAAGGTCGGTCTCGGACACGTAGGCGCGTACCCATTTCGGATCGGTGATGGCCAGCGTGTAGACGGAGCGCTGCGGCGAGGCCATGTCGCCCACCTCCATCAGCCGTGCGCGCACGGTGGCGTTGATGGGCGCATGCAGCGTGGATTCCGCCAGCTGGTGCTCCAGCAGGTCGATGTCGGCCAGCGCTGCATCAAGGCGGGCCTGGGCCTGCGACTTGTCTTCGTCACGCGGCCCCTGCTGCGCCAGCTGCAGGGCGCTGCGGGCGTTGTCGAGCTGCGCCTGTGTGGCCTTGCGGCGGGCGGTGGCGCTGTCGATATCCTGCTGGCTTACGGCGCCTGCCGCGTCCTTCTGCGCGTCGCGCACACGCTGCCACTGCTGCTGCGCGAGATCCGCCTCGGCCTGGGCAGCGGCGGCGACGGCGCGCGCCTGCGCCACTTCTTCGGGACGGCTGCCTGCCTGCAGCCGGCGCAGCGCCTGGCGTTGCGCTTCGGCCTGCGCGCGGGCCTGGTCCAGCCGCAGCTTGAGCGTGCGCGTGTCCAGTTCGCCCAGCACCTGGCCGGCTTTCACCTGCTGGCCTTCATCCACGTCCAGCCGCGCGATGCGCTCGCTGCCGCTGAAGGCCAGCGACACCTGGCGCGCGTCCACATTGCCGTACAGGGTGAGGGCGCCGCTGTTCGCCGCAGGGGTGTGCAGCTGCCAGGCCAGGGCGGCGCCGCCCGCGAGCAGGACGGCGGCGATGAGGATGGGCTTCTTGTTCATGCAGGACCTCGAAAGGATGTTGTACCAATGCCGCGCATTCTAACATCAAATTCAAATTACAATTTGAATTATTTCGATAGCGTGCTATCTTCCTGCCGTACCCTTACAATGCACGCCATGCCAAATTCCAGCCGCAATCCCGCCCCCGCCTCCGCCCGCAGCAAGCGCCCGGACGGCGACGCTACCCGCCAGCAACTGCTGGATGTAGCGGGACAGGTATTCTCCGAAAGAGGATACGCCGACGCGACCAGCAAGGAAATCTGCGCGCGCGCCGGGGTGAACCTGGCGGCGGTAAACTACCATTTCGGCAGCCGTAACCAGTTGTATGAGGCGGTGCTGGTGGAAGCGCACCACCATCTGCTGAAGCTGGAGGAGATGCAGGCGGTGGCTGCGGCCGATACCGATCCGCGCGCCAAGCTGCGCATGATCCTCACTGGCATCGTGCACCGTGCCGCCGCGCCGGACGCGCACTGGGGTTCGCGCGTGGTGATCCGCGAGCTGCTGTCGCCGAGCGCTTTCGCACCCACGCTGGTGCACAAGGCGATTGCGCCGAAGGCCCAGGTGATGCTGGGCATCGTGACGCAGATCCTCGGCCTGCCGCTGGACAGCCCGGGACTGCAGCGCGGCCTGTTCTTCATGATGTCGCCCTGCCTTGCGCTGCTGATGGCACCGCGCGCCATGCGCGAGAACCTGTTCCCGGCCCTGAGCGGCGACCTGGATGCGCTGGCGGACGACATGCTGCGCTACGCAGACGCAGGCCTGGCGGCGCTGGCCGCACGCTACAAAAAATAAGCTGGCCATATCAAAATGTCTTTGACTTTGCGATCAATCTATTTCATTATTTCTGTAACGACAGAAATAAGAGAAGAAGATGAACCTTACCCCGACCATGCAAAAGTACATTCTCCACTGGGGGGAGATGGGCACCCGCTGGGGTGTTAACCGCACTGTCGCGCAGATCCATGCGCTGCTGTTCCTGGTGAACCAGCCCTTGCACGCAGAAGAGATTGCGGAAACCCTGACCGTGGCGCGCTCCAATGTGAGCAACAGCCTGAAGGAGCTGCAGAGCTGGGGCCTGGTGCGCATCACGCACGTGGCCGGCGACCGCCGCGACCATTTCATCGCCTTGCAGGATGTGTGGGAGATCTTCCGCGTGATCATGGAGCAGCGCAAGCGCCGCGAGATCGATCCCACGCTGTCCGTGCTGCGCGAATGCGCGCTGGAGGCCGAAGAGGACCAGGGGTTGGAGCGCGCCACCAAGGCGAAGATGGAGCAGGTGCTGGCCTTCCTCGAAATGCTCACCGCTACCTACGACGACTACAAGCACCTGCCGCCCGCGACTCTGCAGCGCTTCCTCAAGATGGGCGGAAAAGTCGCGCGCCTGCTCGGCGGCGACGACAAGGAGTGACCATGCGCTGCGCTCTCACACTTTACTTCGATGGCCACTGCGCCTTGTGCATCAGCGAAGTGCAAAGGTTGCGCCGCTGGGACAGGCACGGCAGGCTTGGCTTCGTCGATATTACGCAGGCGGATTTCTCCCCCGCCGCGCTGGGCGTGGACATCGCGGCGCTCAGGACCCTGATGCACAGCCGGACCAGCGATGGCCGCATGCTGACGGGTGTAGACAGCATCGTTGCGGCCTATACGCTGGTGGGGCGCGGCTGGATGGTGTGGCCGCTTCGTGTGGCGCCGCTGCGCGCGCTGTGGGCCAGCGCGTATCGCTGCCTGGCGCGCAACCGCTACCGCCTTTCCCGTCTGTTCGGCTATCGCTCGGCGTGCACCGGTGAGGTCTGCAGCCGCGAATTTTTTTGACCTTTGATTTCTCTCTATACAGAAATAAGAGATGCATATGAATACCTCAAGGCTGAGAAGTTGGCTGGTCCATTGGATGTATGCAGTGGTGGCCGCGCACCTGCTGGCTGGCATCCTGCTGCCCTTGGTCGCGGGCGCGGCGGCGTTGGAGCCTTACCACCACAGCATCGGAACCCATTTCTGGGGTGGCGCGATGCCGGAAGCCGCACGCGCGCAGCAGATCTGGTGGATCTCCCTGTTCGGCCCGACCGTGCAAGCCGCTTCCATCTGGATGCTGGTGCTGCTGTGGATCGCCGACAAGCAGCGCAACGCGGCGGCATGGCTGGGCCTCATCGCCGGGCTCGTGATCTGGGCGCCGCAGGACATTTTGATCTCCCTGCAAGCGCAATGCACAGCAAACATCTGGATTGATGCCATCGCCACCCTGAGCATGCTGCCGCCATTGCTCTGGCTTTTCCGTCACGACCTGAAAGCGAGGAGGACTGCATGACGATAATCCTCTGGATACTGGCCGGGCAAGGATTGCTCGGTGCGCTGGATGTGCTGATCAACCACGAGTGGCGGGAAAGGCTTCCGCATCGTCCCGGCGCGGCGCTCGAAGAAGCGATTCATGGCGCACGCGAACTGCTGTATGCGCTCGTCTTCGCGGGGCTGGCCTGGTTTGAATGGCGCGGCGCTTTCGCGCTGCTGTTTGCAGGCGTCCTGCTGGCCGAGGTCGCGCTGACGGCGTGGGACTTCGTGGAAGAAGACCGTACGCGCCGGCTTTCGGCCACCGAGCGCGTCATGCACCTGGCGTTGAGCATGGGCGGCGGCGCGTATTGCGCACTGCTGGTTCCCATGCTGTGGCGCTGGCACGGCGAAGCGACGGCGCTGCAGTTCGTGGACTATGGCGTTGTGTCCTGGCTGCTATCCATCATGGCGGCCGGCGTGCTGGCATGGGGAGTGCGTGACGTGGTTGCATCATGGACGATGACAACAAGGGAGGCAATATGAAAGTTCTGGTACTCGGCGCCACGGGCCTGATCGGCAGCCACGTGCTGGCGGCGCTGCTGCAGCGCGGCTGCGAGGCGGTTGGCGTGAGCCGCCGGAAGCCGGCCAATGCGCAATCGGAATGGAAGGAGCTCGACCTGTCAGCGCTCACCGATGCGGAGGCGTGGCTGCCGCATCTCGACGGCATCGCTGCGGTCATTAATTGCGTCGGCATCATTCGCGAAAGCCGCCCGGGCGACTTCCTGCGCCTGCACCAGCAGATGCCGGTGGCCTTGTTCGCTGCCTGCGAAAAGGCCGGGGTGGCGCGCGTGGTGCAGGTGTCGGCGCTTGGCAGCGAGCCGCATGCGTCCACGCCTTACTGGCGCACCAAGGGCGAAGCCGATGCCGACCTGGCGCTGCGCCGTCTGTCGGCAACGGTGGTGCGGCCGTCGCTGGTCTATGGCGACGATGGCGCCAGCAGCCGCGTATTCACGCTGATGGCGAGCCTGCCGCTTGCGGCCATGCCGATGGCGCACACCGCGCTGGTGCAGCCGATTCATATCGACGACCTGTCGGCCGTGCTTGTGAAGCTGCTGCTCAGTGAGTCGATGCCGCCACGCGAGCTTGACGCTGTGGGGCCGCGCGCCATGAGCATGGCCGCGTATATCGATGCATTGCGCGCCGGGATGAAGGCGCCGCCGGGCGTCGTGCTGCCGGTTCCTGCAGGCATAGCGAGGATCATGGCACGCGTGGCCGAGCTGATACCTGGCAGTGCGCTCACGCCAGACTCGCTACGCATGCTGGAGGAGAGCAGTGACGGCGGCAACACCGGCGATGCCGCGCCGGTGCGTGCGCTGCTCGGCAGGCCGCTGCGCGATCCCGAACATTTTCCCGGTGCCGGGCAGGCGGCGCGCGCGGTCAGCGCCTGGGCGGTTCCGGCAGGGCGCGTCATCATCGCCCTGCTATGGCTGCTGACCGCTTACGCGTCCTGGTTCGGCTGGCCGCATGAAGAAAGCCGCCGTTGGCTGGAGCTGTGCGGGTTGCCCCCGGCATGGACTGAACCCGTGCTGCTGGCCGCCAGCCTGCTCGATGCCATGATCGGGGTGCTGGTGCTGCTGGGCCGCTCGTGGATATGGCCCGTGCAGATCGCGCTGGTGCTGGGCTATACGGCCATCATGTCGTTCTGCCTGCCGGAGTTCTGGATGCATCCCTTCGGCCCGTTGAGCAAGAATTTGCCGATCCTGCTGCTCTTGTTCATGATGTGGCGTCTTACCGGAGAAAAGAATGGACTACCTCACCATTAAATGGCTGCACATCCTGTCGGCCACCTTCATGTTCGGCACCGGCTTCGGCACGGCCTTCTACATGTTCGTGGCCAACCGGAGCGGCAATGTGCAGGCTATCGCGGTGGTGACGCGCTGGGTAGCGCGCGCGGACTGGTGGTTCACCACGCCTGCCGTCATCATCCAGCCGCTGTCGGGGTTCTGGATGATGCACCTGGCAGGCTTTCCGCTGAGTTCTCCATGGCTGGTGTGGTCGCTGGCGCTGTATGTTCTCGCCGGCGTCTGCTGGCTGCCGGTGGTGTGGCTGCAGCTGAAGATGCGCGACATGGCGCAACTGGCGGCCGCCGGCAACACGGTGCTGCCCGCGCGGTACTGGCGCTTCGAGAAATTGTGGACGGCGCTCGGCTTCCCGGCCTTCGGCGGACTGGTCGTGGTGTATTGGCTGATGGTGCACAAGCCAATGTAAGCGGGACCCGGTAATCAGGCGGCGAAGGGACTCGACTGAGCTTGCAGGATGGCCTCCACCGCCGGGTGCTTGATGCGCCGCTCGCTTGAGATGGCGTAGAACTGCTCGCGCAGGTCGGAGGCGGGGCCGACGGGCAGGGCGCCGAGCCGGGTGCGTATGTCCTCTTCCAGCAGGGCCGGTGCGAAGAACATGCCCAAGCCATCGCGTGCGAAGGTAGTCAGCATGGCGTTGTCCTCAAATTCCCCCACCACGTCGGGCCGCACGTCCTGCTCCAGCAGCCAGGTGTCGATACGGCCGCGCAGCGCATTGTTCCGCGTTGGCAGCAGCAGCGGGGCGCCCTGCAGGCTGCGCGGGAACTGCTTGCCGTGGCGCCGCGCCAGCGCCGGGGCGCCGAACAGCATCATCTCACTCTCCCCCAGCAGGTGGCTGAATACGCGCAGGCTGGCGGTGGCGCGCACCGAGCGGTCGGTGAGCACCACGTCCAGTTTGTGCAGCGCCAGGTCGCCCAGCAGGGCTTCGAACTCGCGCTCGACCACCACCAGTTTCACTTTCAGGTCCATGTGCAGGGCCGCCTGCAGCAGGCGGTAGGCGATGAGCTTGGGCAGCGAGTCCGAAATACCCACTGTCAGCCGGGTTTTGCCCGCATCTGTTTCTTCCAGCGCTTCCCGCATGCGGTCGCCCAGTTCGAAGATCTGTTCCGCATAGATCAGTGCCACGCGGCCCGCCTCGGTCGGTACCAGGCGGCGGCCCTGCTGCGTCAGCAGCGATTTTCCGATGGACTGCTCCAGTGCCGAAAGCTGGGCGCTGACGGTCTGGATCGCAAGGCCGAGCCGCTCGGCAGCGCGGGTCAGGCTGCCTTCCGCGGCCACGACGCGGAAAAAGTAAAGGTGGCGGAAATTGATGCCGGTCGTTTTCATGGTTCGATTTTTACGAAGTGAAGTTCAGATTATCTTCTATTTTTCAAATGCCATGTTTTCCTTACACTGCGTGACATGGATCAAACAAGAAGAGGTTACGCATGAAGTACTTCAGGATTTCCTTCTTGGTGACCTTCATCTGCCTGGCGATCGCCGGCTGGTGGGGTTACGAGAAAGCAGGTATCACCGGCCTGATGTCCGCGCTGGGCATTGCCGTCATTCTCGGCATTATGGAAGTGTCGCTGTCCTTCGATAACGCCGTGGTGAACGCGTCCGTGCTGAAGGGCTGGGACGAGTTCTGGCAGAAGCTGTTCCTTGGCCTCGGCATCATCATCGCCGTGTTCGGTATGCGCCTGCTGTTCCCGCTGGTGATTGTGGCGGTGGCGGCCGATATCGGCCTGATGGACGTGTGGACGCTGGCGCTGAACAACCCTGAAGAGTATTCGCGCCACCTGACCGACCACCACGCTGAAGTGGCGGCCTTCGGCGGCATCTTCCTGCTGCTGGTGTTCCTGAACTTTATCTTCGACCACGAGAAGGAAACGCACTGGCTGGGCAATGTCGAGAAAAAACTGGGCTCGCTGGGCAAGGTGTCCTCGATCTCCGTGATGATCTCGCTGGCTGCGCTGCTGGGCTGCATGAGCTTCGTAGCCGAGGCGCAGAAACTGGTAGTGCTGGTATCCGGCCTGTGGGGTGTGCTGATCTACGTTGGCGTGGATGCGATCTCGAACCTGCTGGAAAAGGAAGACGCGAGCGGCGGCAATGTCGGCGATATGGTGAAGCGCGGCGGTATCGGCGGCTTCCTCTACCTGGAAGTGCTGGATGCATCGTTCAGCTTCGACGGCGTGATCGGCGCGTTCGCCATCACCTCCGACGTCGTGATCATCATGCTCGGCCTGGCGATTGGTGCAATGTTCGTACGTTCGATGACGGTGTTCCTGGTGCACAAAGGCACGCTCGACGAATTCGTCTACCTGGAGCACGGTGCGCATTATGCGATCGGCATCCTGGCAGTGATCATGCTGGCGAGTATGAAGTTCCATATTCCCGAGATCTTCACCGGCCTGATTGGCGTGGCCTTCATTCTCGCCTCGCTGTGGTCCTCGGTGCAGCACCGGAAAAAACAGGAAGCCCTGGCGCTGAGCGCGTAAGGGCGGTACAGGAAACGCGGCGCGCTTTAGACACCAGCCTGCCGCGCATGCAAGGTGTCTGACTAACAAGGAGTAAGACAATGGCAATCAGTCTGCAAAAAGGCGGTAATGTTAATCTAAGCAAGGAGGCCCCCGGCCTGTCCAAGCTGACGATCGGCCTGGGCTGGGATGTGCGGGCCACCGACGGCGCAGCCTTCGATATCGACAGCTCGGCCTTCCTGCTGAAAGCGGACGGCAAAGTGCGCGCCGACCAGGACTTCATCTTCTACAACAACCTGAAATCGAGCGATGGCTCGGTGCTGCACAGCGGCGACAACCGCACCGGCGCCGGCGATGGCGATGACGAAACCGTCAACATCGATTTGAGCAAGGTGCCGGCCGGTGTGGAACGTATCGCGATCTGCGTCACCATCCATGACGCCGACGCACGCCGCCAGAACTTCGGCCAGGTGCAGAAAGCCTTCGTGCGCTGCGTGAATGCGGCGGGTGGCACGGAGATCGCACGCTTCGACCTGTCCGAAGACGGCTCCACGGAAACCGCGCTGGTGTTCGGCGAGGTGTACCGCAACGGCGCCGACTGGAAGTTCAAGGCCGTGGGCCAGGGCTACAAGGGCGGACTGGGCGCGCTGGCTTCGTCCTTCGGCGTGAGCGTATAAGCCATGCCCACCTTTACCGTAACGGGTGATGTGGATCCCTTCCTCCATGTGGGACTGAAGCAGGGGGAGAAGATCTACTGCGAATCCAACGCGATGGTGATGATGGAGTCCACGCTGGAACTGAAGGGGCGCATGCAGGGCGGCCTGGGTGCGGCGCTGATGCGCACCTTCGCCAACGGCGAGTCCTTCTTCCAGCAGCACATCGAAGCGGTGAGCGGCGACGGCGACTGCCTGCTGTCGCCAACCCTGCCGGGCGCCATGCAGGTGATCGATGTCGGCCCGCGCCAGTACATGCTCAGCGACGGCGCCTTTGTGGCGGCCACATTCGGGGTAGACCTGAAAGTGCGCACGCAGAACATCGGCAATGCGCTGTTCGGGCAGAGCGGCGGCTTCTTCATCACGGAGACGCAGGGCAGCGGCCAGCTGGTGGTATCGGGCTTCGGCTCGATCTCCCAGCTGGAGGTGGAGCCGGGCAAGGATGTGGTGATCGACAACGCCCATGTGGTGTGCTGGGACAGTTCGCTGCGCTACGAGATTTCGGTGACCACCGGCCGTAGTGGCGGCGGCCTGCTCGGCAACCTGGTGAACAGCGTGACGAGCGGCGAGGGCATGGTGCTCCGCTTCTCGGGCGCAGGAAAGATTCTGGTGTGCTCGCGCAACCGCGACAATTTTGTCGCCTGGCTGACGCGCGGCCGCCAATGAAAGGAGTAATGCAATGTCAGTCAATTTGACCAAGGGCCAGAAGATCTCGCTGGACAAGGAAGCCGGCGGCTCCCTGAACCGCGTGGTGATGGGCCTGGGCTGGGACGCCGTGAAGAGCAAGGGCTTCCTCGGCTTTGGCGCCAAGAGCGCCGACATCGACCTGGACGCGTCCTGCGTGCTGTTCGATGACGCCAACAAGCCGCTGGACGTGGTGTGGTTCCGCCAGCTGAAGAGCCGCGACGGCAGCGTGTTCCACAGCGGCGACAACCGCACCGGCGCTGGCGATGGCGACGATGAGCAGATCAATGTGGCGCTGCAGTCGGTGCCGGACAATGTGCGCAGCATCGTGTTCACGGTGAACAGCTTCACCGGCCAGAGCTTCGCCCAGGTGGAAAACGCCTACTGCCGCCTGGTGAGCGCGGAGAACGGCAAGGAGGTGGCCCGCTTCAACCTGTCAGTGCAGGGCCAGCACAACGCGCAGATCATGGCCAAGCTGTACCGCCATAACGGCGAATGGAAGATGCACGCAATCGGCGAGAACGGCCTTGGCCGCACGTTTGACGAGCTGCTGCCGCAGATTGCGCAGCATCTGTAAGGAATAGGTAGTACGTAAGGAGTTTCACAGGCGCCTGCCCCATGGCGCGCTTCCCTTTGCGGTGGTCCTGGCAACAGGCCACCGCTTTTTTTGCCATCAGCTGGCCGTGGGCTGTGATCTCAGGCCTTGGCGCGGGGCTTCAGGCGGAAGCTGATGCCCAGGCGGTTGATCGCATTCATTGCTGCAATCGTCAAAGTCAGGTCAACCAGATCCTTCTCGCCGAAAACTGCGAGCGCAGCCCCGTAGGCTTCGTCGGATGCGTGCGTCTCGCTTACTCGGGTGACCTCCTCCGACCATGCCAACGCGGCGCGCTCCTGCTCTGAGAAGAGATGTGCGGCCTCGTGCCAGACCGATACCAGTACAGCCTTGTCCACCGACACGCCCTCTTTGATAAGGTCGCGGTTGTGAATGTCGATGCAATGAGCGCAACCGTTGATCTGCGACACACGCAGGAAGACAAGATGGACAAGAGTGCTGGGCAGGTTGGTGCCATTGACGACATAGTCGTGAAGAACGCCGATTGCCTTTGCACCTTCGGGCGAGACAGCGAACCAATTCGCGCGATTCATGATGTTCAATCCTTTCAAGATGTGGCCTTCAATGGCCGGGAATTGCCTTTCCCATCCAAGACGGATGACACCCGCACCTTGTGACAGCCCGCGCGAAAAAACCTCACCGCCACGCCATACAGCACCTTCAGGCCACTGTGCTGGTTTCCTCCTCTTTGATGTTCCCGAGCGGCGACAGCAGGGCGGGATCGAACGGCGCGGGCGCAGCGCCTTTTGACAGCAGCAATGGCAGGGAGGGATTCGACAGCGCGCCGCGCCCAAGGGCGACGATGTCGGCGCCCGCATCCAGCAGTTGCGCTGCGCGCCCGCTCTCGTGCAGGCTACCATTCGCGATCAGCGGCACGCCGGGCGCAAATTGCCGCGCGAGCTGCACGAGGCTTGGCCCATCATTGCCGAATGCCGGCTTCCACGCTTCGAACTCGGTGACGTGAAGGAAGCTGGCGCCTGCAGCCGCCAGCGCAGTGAAGACGGTCCGTGCATCGCTCTCGCCGCCGGCCCATTTGTGCAGATAATCGTTCACCTTGGCCTGCGAGATGCGCACACCTACCGGCAGCTGGGCGCCGATTGCCGCGCGGACGGCATCGACCACCTGCGTATGCAGCCGGACGCGGTTTTCGGTAGTCCCGCCCCATTCGTCGCTGCGGCGGTTGGTGTAGTCCGTGAGGAACTGGTCCAGCAGGTAGCCGTTTGCGCCGTGAATCTCGATGCCATCGAAGCCTGCTTCAACGGCGCGTTGCGCGGCCTGTGCGAAACCGGTGATTGCCTTGGCGATGTCGGCCTGTGTCATTTCGAGCGGCACGGCGTACGCGCCCCGCCCGCGATAGAGCGCCATCTGTTCGCCCTTGGGCTGCACGGACGACGGACCAGCTGTATCACCGCGGAAGCGGTTGCCCTGCGCCAGCGCGCCGGCGTGCATCAGCTGCGCGAAGATCTTGCCGCCTGCTGCATGCACGGCATCGACGACGGGGCGCCAGGACTGCGCCTGTTCGGCGCTGCTCAGGCCCGGCTGGAACAGGTAGCCTTGCGAGTAAGCCTGGTCGGTGTAGATCCCTTCCGTGATCACCAGGCCGAAACCGCCTTCGGCGAAGCGCCGGTAATAGCGGGCCATCTGTTCCGTTGCATGGCCATGTTCGCTGGCGCTGACACGCGTCATGGGCGCGACGGCGAAGCGGTTTGGCAATTCCAGCTGCCCGATGCGGGTTGAGGAGAACAATGCGTTCATCTCAGCCTTCCTGTACGGCCGCAATGGCCTCGATCTCGATCATCGCATCCGGCGAGTACAGGCGGGAGACTTCCACGATGGTATCGGCGGGATAGGGGGCCGAGAACCATTTGCGGCGCAGTTCAACGATTTTAGGGAAATGGCTCATCGAGGTGAGGAAGATGGTGACCTTGATGACCTGCTCGAAGCTGGAACCACCCGCCCTGAGCGCGCGGTCCAGGTTGCGGAAGGCCTGGTCGGCCTGTGCATCGAAGTCTCCTTTGCCGACGATCGCGCCGTCGTCGCCCACGCCGGCCTGGCCTGAGACGTAGACCAAGCCGCCGGCGCGGATGGCCTGCGACAGCAGGTAAGGAGCATAGGGATCGGGCTGGGTGTGGATCTGTTCGAGTTTCATGATGATTCCCTTTCGAGTGAGTTGATATCATTTATTATGGTGGGCAGAATTCCCATCAACAAACGATGAATACTCAGCCAAAAGGTGAGAAAAACTCATGCGGAAGCTGCCTGCGCTAAGCGCCTTGCGTGTTTTCGAAGCGGCGGCCCGCCGGCTCAGCTTCAAGGACGCGGCGGATGAACTGAACGTAACGCCGACGGCCGTCAGCCACCAGATACGGCACCTGGAGGAGAGCACCGGCCTAAAACTGTTCGAACGCTCGGCGCGCAAGGTTGCGCTGACCGCGGCGGGCCAGCAGCTGTTCCCGGTGCTGCGCGATGGCTTCGACAGCTTTGAGCGTGCACTTGAGGCGCTGCAGCGTTCGCGTTCGCAGAAGGTGGCAACGCTGTCCTCCACGCTCGCTTTCATGGCGCGGCAGCTGGCGCCCCGTGCAGCTTCCTTTACGGAGGCTTATCCCGACTGGTCGCTGCGGCTGGATTCGAGCAACCGGCCGGTGGACCTGGAAACGGACGCCGATGCGGCGATCCGTTATGGCGATGGCCGCTATCCGGGCCTGATCGCCGAGCCCTTGTTCCAGGACCGGTTTGCGCCTGTGTGCAGCCCGGCGCTGAATATCCGCACAGCTGCGGACCTGAAGCAGGCGACGCTGATTCATTTCGCATGGGGACCATTGCGCGGCGATGAGCGCGCACTCGGCTGGCGCCAATGGCTGGATGCCGCGAAGGTGAAAGGGGTGGACGCCGGTGCTGGGCTGAGCTTTACCGAGGAACTGCACGCGGTGCAGGCCACGCTTGCGGGGCAGGGCGTGGGGCTGCTGAGCCTCACGCTGGTGCAGCAGGAGCTGGCAGCCGGTGTGCTGGTGCAGCCCTTTGCGCTGGAACTGGGCAGCTTCAGCTACGACTTTGTGTACAGCCCGCGGGCTGCGGACCGGCCTTCGACCTTGCTGCTGAAGGAATGGGTGGCATCGCAGTTCCGGCCACCCGCATAGTGCTTATTCGATACGCAGGCTTTTGCCGATACGGTCGGTGCGCGGCAACCAGTTGCCCTTGATGTCGGCGGAAACGAGGATGCGTTCGGCGCGGCCGATCAGCAGATTGCGCGGCACGGTGCCGAACACGCGCGAATCGCCGCTGTTGTCGCGGTTATCGCCCAGCATCAGGTAGCCGTCGGCGGGCACGGTGACCGGACCGAAGTCGCGCGTGGCGGCAATCTGCGGCAGGATCTGGATCGGGTAGCTGGCCTTGCCGCGCGTTTCCTGCACCTGCAGGGCTTGCAGCTCGCCCAGCACGTCCATATGTTCGGTGGCGTTGCCGAGCACCGTGTAGTCGGCATGCACGCCGTTGATCAGCAGGCGTTCGCCGCGCATCTCGACGGCATCGCCGGGCAGGGCGGCGATGCGCTTGATGAGGCGCGTGCCGTCTTTCGGCGAAGAGAAGGTGACGACGTCGCCGCGCTGCGGATCGTTGAGGCGCGCGACGGAGATATCGGTCAGCGGAATTTTCACGTCATAGGCCAGGCGGTTGACGAAGACCACGTCGCCTTCCAGCAGGTTGGGGCGCATGGAGGCGGAGGGAATCGGGTTCCAGTCCGCGACCGCCGTGCGGAACAGGCCAAACAGCATGAGGAAAGCGATAAAGCCTTTGTTGGCGCGGATCCAGTTCTTCACGGCTGTTCTCCCTGATAAGTATTGTCGATAGTCTTATCTTGCTCAAGCTTTCTTAATCCGGCCTTATGCCGAAAGCCTTGCGCAGCTGCTGCTCGCCTTTCGGCGGCACGCTGAGGGCGCGGCTGTCGAGATCCTGCTCCACCCAGCCCTTCATCAATGCGTGCTGCAGCAGCGCTGCGCCCAGTGCGCCGCCGAGGTGGGGCTTGCGCTCGCTCCAGTCCAGGCAGGGGCAGGCGAAGCGGCGGCGCAGCTTGCGCATGGCGGGCAGGTCGAAGCCCAGCTGCTCGAAGTGGACGGCGCCTGCGGCCGACAGCTCATAGTCTCCGCGCTCGCCTTCTGCTGCAAGCCAGCCCTGTTCGGCGAAATGGTCATGCAGGCGGACGGCAAGCGTGCCCGCCATGTGGTCGTAGCAGGTGCGGGCATTCCGCAGCCGGGCCGGCGTGTTCGGCGTGAAGGTGGGGCGGGGCAGGCCCGCGACAACCAGCAGCGCTTCCAGCGCCGTTGCGACGTCGCGGCCGGCGAGCTGGTAGTAGCGGTGCTTGCCTTGCGCGACCTGGTCCACCAGCCGTTCGTCCTTCAGGCGCGCGAGGTGGGCGCTGGCGGTGGAGGGGCTGACCTCTGCCACCACCGAGAGTTCGGTGCTGGTGCGGGCGTGGCCGTCCAGCAGGGCGCACAGCATGCGCGCGCGGGCCGGTTCCGCGATGGCGCCCGCGATGCGGGCGAGGTAATTGTCGGCGTGTGCATCCATAATTCGGTCCAGGACGAAGTGTTGATGTTCTTTTTTCAGGATACTGCGTTTATCCGAACATGCAAAGGACAGAACATGATGATGCCGATGAACGCAATCGCGGCGGCCACCCATGCCGATCCCTATCCCTGGTACGCCGGGCTGGCGCGGGACGGGCTGCACTACGATGCCGCGCTGAAGCTGTGGATTGCCGCTTCGCCGGCGCTGATCCGTGAGGTGATCGCGCATCCTGCCTGCCGCGTGCGGCCGCCTGCGGAGCCGGTGCCTGCCGCCATTGCCGGCAGCGCGGGCGAGCTGTTTGGCATGCTGGCGAGGATGAACGACGGACCGCGCCACGTGCAGGGGCGCTCGGTTGTGCAGCCCGTGCTGGACGCGATGGATACCGGCACGGCGGCCATGCATGCGCGCCGCATTGCCGGCGAGCTGGCGCAGGGCGCGGATGCGGCCATGCTGAATCGCGTGATGGCCGAGGCGCCGGTGCGGGTGATCGCGGAGCTGCTGGGCTTTGCACCCGGGCGCGGGCCGGAGATGGCGCGGCTGGTGGGCGCCTTTGCGGCTTGCCTGTCGCCGCTCAGTTCCGCAGTGCAGATCGAGGCAGCGCATGAGGCGGCGCGGGCGCTGCTGGCGGCGATGCGGGAGCTCCATGACGCGCCTGTGCCGGAGCTGGCAAACAGGGTGGGGCTGATGTCGCAGACGTATGAGGCCACGGCGGGCCTGATCGGCAATAGTGTGATTGCGCGCTGGCGAGGGCAGCGCGGCACTGCGGCGGAGCTGGTGGCGAGCACTGCGCAGTTGGACCCTTCAATCCAGAGTACGCGGCGCTTTGTTGCGGAGGATGCACAGATTGGCGGTGTGCCGCTGCGGGCAGGGGAGGTAGTATTGCTGGTGCTTGGCGCTGCGGCGCGCGAGGGATTGGGGTTCGGGCATGGCGTGCACCGCTGTCCCGGGCAGCGTCTTGCCGAGACTATCGCCGCTGCGGTGCTGGAGGTTTTGCCTTTGCCGCAGCAGCTCAACTGGCGTTACCGGCCATCGGTGAACGCCCGTATTCCCGAATTCATGGAGGCCGAATGATTGCCGTGATTTTTGAAGTGGTGCCGCATGCCGAACACCGGCAGCGCTACCTGGATATTGCTGCGACGCTGAAGCCGATGCTGGAGCAGATCGATGGCTTCATTTCCGTGGAGCGGTTTCAGAGTCTTACGAATCCGGACAAGGTGCTGTCGCTGTCCTTCTTCCGGGATGAGGCGGCGCTGGCAGAGTGGCGGCAGCTGGAGGCGCACCGGGTGGCGCAGGAGGCGGGGCGCAATACCTTGTTCAAGGATTACCGGCTGCGGATTGCAGGGGTGATACGCGACTATGGGCTGGCAGAGCGGGATGAGGCGCCGATTGACAGCCGTGGACGGCACGGGTGACGCTTAATTGGGCGGGGTGCTGGACGGCGGCGCTGCCGGTGCCGTGGCGCTTGCCTTCGCTGACGGCGGTCACCGTGCCGTCAGGGTTGAAGACCAGCGCGTTGGCGGCGCCGATTTCTTCCTGCGCACCCCAGGCGTGGCCCATCGCGGCCAGCGCCTTCGCTTGCGCACTGCCGCCGAAGCCCGGCTCGATATCGGTGGCGGCGCCGTTGCGCTGGGAGATGCGCGGCGCGTCGACCGCCTGGTCCATGCGCATGCCCAGGTCGATGTGATTGACGATGGTCTGCAGCACCGTGGTAATGATGGTGGAGCCGCCCGGGCTGCCGATGGTGAAGGCAGGTTTGCCGTCCTTGAAGACGATGGTCGGCGACATGCTGCTGCGTGGGCGCTTGCCCGCCTCGGGCACATTGGGGTGCGGGCCGCTGAAGTCGAAGTCCGTCATCTCGTTGTTCAGGATGAAGCCGTAGCCCGGCACCGTAATGCCGCTGCCGCCCCAGGATTCAATGGTGTAGGTATAGGAGACGATATTGCCTTCCTTGTCCGACACCGTGAGATGCGTGGTGTGCGCGCCTTCCGCCAGCAGCTTGCTGGTCGACGGCCGCAGCGGATAGCTCGGGTCCTTCTGGAAGGGATAGGGGTCACCGGCAGGCGCCATCGGCTTGCCCGCCTGGTTGATGTCGATCAGTTCGCGGCGGCGCGCTGCATACTCCTTGCTCATCAGGCCTTCCACTGGCGCTTCCACGAATTCGGGATCGGCCAGGTAGGCATTGCGGTCGGCGAAGGCGAGGCGGCTCGCTTCGATATACAGGTGCTCGGCCTTTTCGCGCGGCATGGACTTGAGGTCGTAGCCTTCCAGGATGTTCAGCGCTTCGGCCACGGCTACGCCGCCGCTGCTCGGCAGCGGCATGCCCACGATCTCATAGCCGCGATAGCTGCTGCGCACCGGCTGGCGCAGGCGTGCTTCGTAATTGGCCAGGTCGGCCATCGTCATGTTCCCGCCGCGCACTTCGGCGCCCGCCGCCACTGCCGGCTTGTTCACGGCGGCGATAATGGCGCGGCCGATCTTCCCTTCGTAGAACGCTTTCACACCGCCCGCCGCGATTTCGCGGTAGGCCTTCGCCATATCCGGATTGCGCAGCAGGCTGCCGGCGGGCAGCGACTTGCCGTCCTTCAGGTAGAGCGCTGCCGTGGCCGGGAAGAGCTGGAATTTCGCGACATTGCCGTCGATCAGATGTGCGAAATTCTCGTTGATGCGGAAGCCCTCCGTTGCCACCTTGATGGCCGGCGCCAGCACCTGGCGGAAGTTCATCTTGCCGTAGCGGTCCAGCGCCTCGTGCCAGCCGCGCACCGTGCCGGGCACGCCGACCGACATGCCGCTGGCCACCACTTTTTCGAAATCCATCTCCGTGCCGTTTTCGGTGAACACCGTCGGCTTGAAGCCGGCCGGCGCCATTTCACGGTGGTCGATGGTGATCACGCGCTTGTCCTTCGCCAGGTAGATCACTATGAAGCCGCCGCCGCCGATGCCGCAGCTGAAAGGATCCGTCACGCCCAGCGTGGCCGCCGCCGCCACCGCTGCATCCACGGCGTTGCCGCCCTGGTTCAGGATGGTGATGGCCGACTGCGTGGCCTGTTCGGAGATGGTGGCCGCCGCGCCGCCGGTGCCGGTGGCCACGGGGCGCTTGGCATATGCTGGCCCGGTGAAGGCCAGCGAGATGATGATGGTGGAAACGAGGAGAGTGGGAGTGGCGCGTCGCTGGCTTGGGCTCATGGTCGCTTTAGGTAGGGCGTGGGAGATTTACCCTCAAGCTTACCCGATAATTTGGCGCAGGCTCATCTGCGGCGAGCGGTTCCGGCGGATCCAGGCTTTCCAGCGCGAAGGCGATGCCGTTCTGCACGGCGGCAGGCTGGGCATTCGGCATGTTCTCGGCCAGCACGAAGGATTTGCTGCCATTGGCGTCCTCCAGCGTGAAGCTGTAGCTGATATAGCCCTGCCACACGCAGACGGTGTTTTTGCGGCAGCGGCTGTCGTTGATGCGCTCCAGTTTGAGCGTGGTGTCGCGCGCCAGGCGCACGGTCTGCCCGGCGCGCAGGGCGTAGCTGATCTCCATGCGCTGCGGCTGGCCGGACTCCGCGGTGGAGACCGGCACGCTGCAGGCGGCGATCACGCCGAGCCCGAGTATGAAAGCAATGGTGCTGATGAACCGGGTGTTCATGGTTCCTCCTGAGCCGAATCGGCAGTGGGAGGAATATTATCGAAATTGCATCAAATGGAGCGCACGCTTGAAAGTAAAGAGGGCCGGCGGGTACTTGCGTCCCGGCCGGCCCCCGATGCGCCTGTTCCGCTTACACGTAGGCGGCGAGCGCGCCCTTCATTTTCTTCAGGGCTGCCGCTTCGATCTGGCGGATGCGTTCGGCGGATACGCCGAACTCTTCCGCCAGCGTGTGCAAGGTCGCGCCGGAGCCGTCGTCATTGGCCAGCCAGCGCGCTTCCACGATGCGGCGCGAGCGCGGGTCCAGCTTGCCGAGCGCGGTTTCCAGGCCTTCGGACTGCAGGCGGGTTACTTGCTCCGCCTCCAGCACGCGGGTCGGCTCGTTCTGGTCGGACGACAGATAGGCGATCGGCGCAAACTTGTCGTCTTCGTCATCGGTCGGCGATTCCAGCGCGATGTCGCGGCCGCTCAGGCGCGTTTCCATCTCGATCACTTCCTCGCGCTTCACGTCCAGCAGCTTGGCCAGCTCGTCGATCTGCTTCGGCGACATGGCGTCCAGGCCCTGCTTGTGGCTGCGCAGGTTGAAGAACAGCTTGCGCTGGGCCTTGGTGGTGGCCACTTTGACCAGGCGCCAGTTCTTCAGGATGTATTCATGCATCTCGGCCTTGATCCAGTGCATCGCATAGGACACCAGGCGCACGCCCTGGTCCGGGTCGAAACGCTTGACCGCCTTCATCAGGCCGATATTGCCCTCCTGGATCAGGTCGGCGTGCGGCAGGCCATAGCCCAGGTAGCCGCGCGCGATCGAGACCACCAGGCGCAGGTGCGACATCACCAGCTTTTCGGCAGCTTTGATGTCGTTCTTTTCCTTGAGCTCACGGCCCAGCTTCACTTCCTCTTCATGGGACAGCATCGGCAGGCGGTTGACGGCGGAAATGTAGGCGTCCAGGTTGCCCAGGTTGCCGCTGAAGCCCAGGCCAAGGGCATTGCTGCCAGCCGGAATCAGTGCAGAAGATGCGGACATCGTAGTCATTTTCATTTCCTCGCTTGAAGGTGCTTGTGCCCACCGGCGGAATTGCCGGCAGCACTCATTGCCTACAGCATGCTCTCTAGAACTTAGACAGTTCTTAATCCTGATTAAGTTGCATCAAGGAACTGTTTTTGCATTGCTTTGGACATATATTAGCACTCTCGCTCGTTGAGTGCCAATCATGGAAAACTGATCGCCCTGATAGTGAAAATACTATCGATTGACGGCGGGTAATTCGATTCGAGGGAGTATGGAGACAGCTTATCGCTGCCGAAGCGGCGCTCTCTGTGCGAGAACGCACGCTTCGCGTGGGGCTTAGTTCAGGCGGGCGAGGTGGCGCTGCACGGAGAGCACTGCTCCTACAAGACCGAGGCCGGCAGACAGGGCCAGCAGCAGGGCCATGGGCAGCGGATCCAGCGGGGCCAGCTGGAACTCGGATGCGTAGAGGCGGGCGAATTCCGCAATGGCCGTGTTCAGCGGGCGCAGCGCCAGCGCCACCGCGCCCAGTGCCACCGCGCCGGCGCATAGCCCGAGCAGGGCGCCCGTGTAGTAGAAGGGACGCTGGATATAGCTGTCGGTGGCGCCGATCAGGCGCGACACCATAATCTCTTCGCGCTGGGTGAGCACCTGCAGGCGGATGGTGTTGAAGATCACCGCCACCACCACCGTGCCCAGGGTAGCGGCCAGCAGCAGCAGGGCCAGGCGCAGCACGCCCAGCAGCGCGGCCAGGCGCTTGACCCAGGCCGAATCCACCTGCACCGTCTGCACGCCCGGCAGTGCGCGCATGCGTTCGGCGATATCGTCGATGGCCGCGCCCTCGGCCGCGCTCTGGAAGGCGTTCAGCTTGATGACATAGCTGTCCGGCAGCGGGTTCTCGCCCAGGGTGGCGATCACGTCGGCCAGGCCGCTCTTGTCGTTCAGCGTATCCAGCGCCTTCTCGCGCGGCACGAAGACGATTTTCGCGTCCTTGACGATGCCGCGCAGCGAAGTGGCGAGGGCGGCCGACTGCTCGCGCGGCGTATCCGGCTGCATGAAGACCGACAGTTCCGGGTCCACCGACAGCTGCTCGGACATGGGCCTCACATTTTCCAGCACCGTCAGCCCGGCGAAGGGCAGGGCCAGCGCAATCGCGACCACAAGGATATTGAAGAGGAAACTGCCCGGCGCGCGGCGCAGCGTAGCGAAGGCGCCGCCCAGGGCGGCGAAATGGTGGCGCAGCCAGATGCTCATGCCGCCACCCCCGCGTCTTCCAGTTGGCCCTGCTTGAGGTAGATGACGCGGCCCGCCGCATCCAGCACCTGCTCGTCGTGGGTGGAAATCACGCAGGTCACGCCCACCGAGTGGAAGGCTTTCAGCGCATCGAACACGCGGGTGGCGCTGGCGCGGTCCAGGTTGGCGGTCGGTTCGTCGGCCAGGATGATCTGCGGCCGGTTGACGATGGCACGGGCGATCGACACGCGCTGCTGCTCGCCGCCGGACAGGGCCAGCGGCTGGGCATTGGCGCGGTCGCCCAGGCCCACTTTATCCAGGGCGGCGCGGGCACGCTGCTCGGCCTGGGCGCGCGGGGCGCCCGTCACCAGCAGCGGCATCATCACATTGGCCAGCACCGAGCGGTCGGTCAGCAGGCGCTGCTGCTGGAAAATCAGACCCAGGTTGCGGCGCAGGAAGGGCACGCCGGCCGGCTTCAGGCGGCTGATATCGGTGCCGTTCACCACCACGCTGCCAGAGCTGGGGCGCTCCATCGCCGCGATCATCTTCATCAGCGTGGACTTGCCCGCGCCGGAAGGACCGGCGAGGTAAACCAGCTCGCCCTTGCCTATCGTGAGTGTGATATCGCGCAGCGCCATCGCATCGGAAGAATATTGCTTGGAAACGTGCTGGAATTCGATCATGGAGTCCTTAACCGAGCAGTGCTTCAACAAACTCCGCAGCATTGAAAGGCTGCAGGTCTTCGATCTTTTCGCCGATGCCGATGAAGTAGACCGGCACCGGGCGCACGCGGGCAATCGCCGCCAGCACGCCGCCCTTGGCGGTGCCGTCCAGCTTGGTGATGATGAGGCCGGACAGCTGCAGCGCATCGTCGAAAGCCTTCACCTGGGCCAGCGCGTTCTGGCCGGTATTGCCGTCGATGACCAGCAGCGTTTCATGCGGCGCGCCTTCCAGGCCCTTGCCGATCACGCGCTTGATCTTCTTCAGTTCTTCCATCAGGTGCAGCTGGGTGGGGAGGCGGCCGGCGGTATCGATCATTACCACATTGGTGCCGCGCGCCTTGCCGGACTGCACGGCATCGAAGGACACGGCGGCCGGATCGCCGGACTCCTGGGCGATCACCGTCACGTTATTGCGCTGGCCCCACACCATCAGCTGCTCACGCGCGGCGGCGCGGAAGGTGTCGCCGGCGGCCAGCAGCACCGACTGGCCGTGCGCCTGCATATGCTTGGCCAGCTTGCCGATGGTGGTGGTTTTGCCCGCGCCGTTGACGCCGGAAATCATCATCACCAGCGGCTGGTGGCGGCCCAGTTCGAAGGGTTTTTCCAGCGGCAGCAGCAGTTCCGTCATCAGCTGCTTCAGCGCCAGCTTGACGGCGGCTGCGTCCAGCAGCCGGTCTTCCTTGACCCTGCGGCGCAGTGCGTCCAGCAGGTACTGGGTGGCATCCACGCCGGCATCGGCCATCAGCAGGGCCGCTTCCAGCTCTTCGTACAGGTCTTCGTCGATGCGGGCGCCGACGAAGAGCACGGACAGATTGGCCGAGGTTTTCGACAGGCCTGCCTTCAGGCGGCCCATCCAGGACTGCTTCGACTCCGGGCGTTCGGCCGTTTCGGCATCGAAGGCCAAGGGGGCAGGGGCGGCGGATTCGGGAACTGGAACGGCGGGTGCGGGCGCGGCGGTTTCCGCAGGCACTTCGGGAGCGACAGGTTTTTTCTTAAAGAAGCTGAACATGGGTTGCTGCCGACACAGGAAAATAGCCGGTATTCTACCAGAGCAGGCCGTGCGGGCCGCGCCGCAGCAGGCATCAGGCAGCCGGTGCGTTCAGCTGTGCGCGCAGGCGGCGCCACTCTTCCAGGCGGGCGCTGATGTCGGCCAGTTCGATAATGCGCAGATAGCCGGGCGGACGGCGGCGCAGGGCCGCGTTGCCGCCGCCTATCCACAGCTCCACATGGTCTGGCAGGCGGGCGCGCAGCTGTTTCAGCGATTCGGTGACCTGGCGCGAATTCATGGCCGAAGAGAAGGACAGCGCCACCACGTCCACCTGCTGGGAACGGGCTGCCTCCACGATATCGGGCAGCGGCGTCTGCACGCCGAGGGAAATGCATTGCGCGCCTTCGGCGGAAAACAGCGCTTCGGCCATCAGCAGGCCCAGGCCGTGGCGTTCCTGCGGCAGGGTGGTGAGCAGGATGCGCGGGCGCGGCGTGGCGCTGATATGGCTGGCCTGCGGCAGGGCGAATACCGCGCTGTGCATCACGGCCTGCAGCGATTCGGTCACCAGGTGTTCTTCATACACGGCGAACTGGCCGCAAGCCCAGGCATCGCCCACCATCGCCGTCAGGGGCGCCATCAGGTCGATCACGAAATTCTTGACCCCCATCACCATCAGCGCCTGCGACAGGCGGCGGCGCAGGGAGTCGGCGTCCAGGCTCTTGCACAGTTCCAGGTAGATATGCAGGTCGGGGTGGGGCGCACGGCGCGGCTGGCGCTGGTCGGCCGCTTTCTCGGCCAGGGCCTGCAACGCCTCCATGTCATAGCTGATCACCTTGCCCGGGCGGTAGCCCAGATCGATCAAACGCTTGATCATGCGCAACTTCTGGACTTGCTCGGACGGGTAGACTCGCTCGCCGAAGCTGTCGCGTTGCGGTTGGGGAAAATCGTAGCGCCGCTCCCAGACCCGCAAGGTCTCTTTGGCGACGCCGGTATCGCGCTCAACATCGCTGATTGTTGCAGGCACGGGCATGTGGGTGGCGTCGGTGTTCATCGGGATAGGCGGCTCCGCCAAGGAAGGCGACGTGCATTCTAACCTCGTTTTTGCGAAGAAAGTTGCGCATTATCCACAGCAGACCAAGTCTTAAAAAGGTGGCATCGTTGCTTGTCCAATACACAGCTTGTGGTTTTTTCGCTTTCGCTTCGATTCCATTCATTGTAGTTCCTGTGTCGTGGACAGAGGCCGTTACAAATTTTTTTTCACTCGGTGCTGCGCTGCGGAGCCGGGGTGGCTGCACCAGGATGGTGCGTTCTTATGTGGAAAATACTTACTTAGATATGCAACATCATTAGCTGATTTCATACACAAAGTAGGTTATAAAGAGACAGTTTTTGCTGCTTTGCGGCAGGAATTTGTGTTCAGGTATACAATCCTGCCTTGGTGACCACCCACTGAGACTGGCTGGTTCCGTTAGCAGCTTGATACTTGATGGAAAGCAAAAGCATCAGTATAGTGCCGCCTCCCGGTGCATCCGTGCACCGATATGAAGCCGGCACGAAACTCGGCCGCGACAATAAGTGAGCGCCTTCCTACCAGGAGGGCAAGCTGGCAAATGGGGATATTTGCCTTCACAAAGACGGCGTCCGGGACGAGGACGCCAATAAGACCGATTCAAGCCTCTGCTTTGAAAAAATCTTTAAATTGCAACACAACAGAAGGAACAGTAATGAAAAAAACTCTAATCTCCCTCGCAGTGTTAGGCGCAATGAGCAGCGCCGCTTTCGCACAGAGCAACGTCACCATCTACGGTATCCTGGACGCGGGCCTGGTTGCTGAGCGCGGCGGTAAAGCCGGCAACGTCACCAAAGTCACCAGCGGCGTGGCCAATGCCTCGCGCATCGGCTTCCGCGGCGTGGAAGACCTGGGCGGCGGCCTGTCCGCCATCTTCACCCTGGAAACCGGCTTCCGTGCGGATGACGGCGCGCTGGACAACACCAGCAGCACCCTGTTCAACCGCCAGGCCTTCGTCGGCCTGCGTTCCAAGGAAGCCGGCACCCTGACCCTGGGCCGCCAGTACACCCCTTGGTACAACGCCTTCGTGCAAGTGGGTGACCCGTTCGCCGCCGGCCTGTCGGGCTCCGCGAAAAACCTGTTCCCAGCCAGCGGCATCAACGTGCGTAACAGCAACTCCGTGGTGTACCAGACCCCTGTGTACAACGGCCTGAGCGGCGAAGTGTTCTACGGCTTCGGCGAGCAGCCTGGCGACGAGTCCGCCGGCCGCCAGCTGGGCGCTGCAGTGTCCTACGCTAACGGTCCGCTGAACGTGCGCCTGGCCTACAACAACCGCAACAACGACACCGCGACCGGCCTGGCGCCAATCGTGGAGCGCGGCATCGGCCACAACAGCCTGCTGGCCGTCAACTATGACTTCAAGGTTGCCAAAGCCTTCTTCATGTACGGCAGCAACAAGGGCCTGAACAGCGTTGCCATCCCGAACGCCACCGCCTACACCACCGCAGCAGTCGCTCCATCGACCGACAGCCGCAACGCCCTGATCGGCGCTACCGTGCCAGTGGGCGCAGCAGGCAGCTTCATCGCTTCCTACAGCACCTTCGACGACAAAGAGTTCAACCGCGATGCGCACCAGTGGGCACTGGGCTACACCCACAGCCTGTCGAAGCGCACCACGACCTACCTGTCGTACGGCAAGATCAACAACAAGAACGGCGCCAGCTTCACCGTTGGCAACAACGCCGAAGTTGGTTCCGGCGATTCCGCTTTCAACGTGGGCGTCCGCCACTCGTTCTAAGCCGCCTTGCTGCAATGGAAACCGGCTGCCTCGGCAGCCGGTTTTTTTTTCGTCCTGCCGCGTTAGAATGTGGGCATGAAAACAAGAATCCGACTCAGCCTGGCCGTGCTGGCCTTCGTTACCGTCAGCTGCGCCGCGATTGCCGCCGCCTTTGCCGCCCCGCGCAAGCAGGAGGCGGAGCGCAAGCCGATTCCGCGCTACGGGGTTCTGGTGTATTCCGATATCTGCGTGCACCCGGAAACGGGCGACTACGGTGGCCAGCGCATTACACTGCAGCGCTTCGCCGAAGTGGATACGGCCATCTACGAATTCACGGCGGGCGGCATCAGCTGGCCGCTGGTGGCCAGCGAAATCAATATCGACCCGCGCGGCAAGATGATGTATTTCACGGTGGATGTGCCGCAGGAAGAGGAGCCCCGCACCATCAGCGGCAAGTTTTCGGCCGACGGCGAAACGCTGACGCTGGACGGCGGCTACTGCGAAGACCGGCAGAACCCGATGAAGCTGTCGCGGGTGCATGACTTTGGGGCCAAGCCGAAAGCCTGCAAATCCTGCCCGCCGCCGCGGCCGGTGAAGGACAAGCCGGCACCGGCGGAAGAACTGCCGCCGATGGAAAAAACGCCGGCCCCGAAGTGGGAACCGGCGCCGCCGTCGCAAGGGTGAAACAACCTCCGAAGCCGCTTAGCGCTGCTGCGCCGCCTCCGCCGCCTTGCGCATCGCTTCCAGCGTGGCGCCCGGCGTAATCAGGTTGCCGTCGTAGCGCAATTCGATCAGTGCGGGCAGCTGCTGCGTGCGGGTATGCTGCAGCGCGCGTTCCAGCGCTGGCGCGAAGTCCGCCGTCTTCTCCACGATCTCGCCGTGCGCGCCACAGGCCTTCGCCAGTTCCGCGAAATCCGGATTTGCCAGCGTGGTGCCGGAAACGCGGCCCGGATAGGTTTTCTCCTGGTGCATGCGGATGGTGCCGAACATCTCGTTATTGAACACGATGATGATCACGCCCGCCTTGTACTGCACTGCGGTCGCCAGCTCCTGGCCGTTCATCATGTATTCGCCATCGCCCGCGAAGGTGATCACGGTGCGTTGCGGATCGATGATCTTGGCCGCGATACCGGAGGGCACGCTGTAGCCCATGGCGCCGCTGGTCGGGGCCAGCTGGGTACGCGCGCCGCCGTAGCTGTGGAAGCGATGCGCCCAGGTAGCGTAATTGCCGGCGCCGTTGGTGATGATGGTGTCGTGCGGCGCCAGGCGGTCGATGTCCTGCACCACCTGCCACAGGTCCAGCGGCGCTTTGCCGTCCTGGAAAATGGCGGGCCTCTGCTGCCAGGCCTGCAGTTCGGCGCGCGCTTCTTCGACGGAGCCTTTCCATGCGCCTGAATCCACCGGTTCCATGGCTGCCAGCATGGCCGCGGCCTGCGGCATGCCGCTCGCGATCATCAGCTCGCCCTGGTACACGCTGCCCAGTTCTTCGGGATCGGGATGGATGTGCACCAGGCGCTGGCGCGGCACCGGCGATTCAATGATGGTGTAGCCGCTGGTGGTCATCTCGCCCAGGCGCGGACCGATGGCGACCAGAACGTCCGCATCGCGCACGCGGGCCGCCAGTTTCGGATTGATGCCGATGCCCACATCGCCCACATAGTGCGGGTGCTCGTTATCCAGCAGGTCCTGGAAACGGAAGGCGCAGGACACCGGCAGCGCATTGGCTTCGGCGAAGCGCTGGATATCGGCGCGCGCCTGTTCGTTCCAGCCGCTGCCGCCCAGCAGCAGCAGCGGGCGTTTCGCTTCCGCCAGCATGGAACGTAGCTGCGCGATCTGGGCGGCGGCAGGGGAGGCCTGCACCGGCTGGTAGCGGCGGGTATCGGCCACGGCGGCCTGCGCCACCAGCATGTCTTCCGGCAGTGCCAGCACCACAGGCCCCTGGCGGCCGCTGGTGGCGACCTGGAAGGCGCGGGCGATATATTCCGGCACGCGGTCGGCGCGGTCGATCTGCGCCACCCATTTCGCCATCTGGCCGAACATGCGGCGGTAGTCCACTTCCTGGAAGGCCTCGCGGTCCATGAAATCGCTGCCCACCTGGCCGATGAAGAGAATCATCGGGGTCGAATCCTGGTAGGCGGTGTGCACGCCGATGGAAGCATTGGTGGCGCCCGGGCCGCGGGTAACGAAGCAGATGCCCGGCTTGCCGGTCATCTTGCCATAGGCGTCGGCCATGAAGGCCGCGCCGCCTTCCTGGCGGTTGATGATGAAGCGGATGCCGGAGCCGTGCAGCGCATCCAGCACATCCAGATAGCTTTCACCGGGCACGCCGAAAGCGGTGTCGACGCCGTGGACTTTCAGTGCATCGACCAGGATCTGGCCGCCGGAACGGGATGGATGCGTCATGGAGCTCGCCTCAAGATAATAAGATGATGCAGCATTCTAGAACCTGCCCCGCCGCCCGGCTTTCCAAATGGCGACACCAATTTCCTGATTCCGACCGGGTATAATACGCCCTGATGCAAGCCAGACAGCCGCTGGCTGCCGTAGCAATACGGCAGCGGGAGGAAGGTCCGGACTCCATAGAGCGGGGTGACGGTTAACGGCCGTCCGCTGAAAGCCTTTTCGGAGGTATAAGGCGAGGAACAGGGCCACAGAGACGAGCGTATTAAGTTACGGTGAAACGCGGTAACCTCCACCTGGAGCAATTTCAAATAGGCACGCGTTGAGGTGGCTCGCGGAGCGTGCGGGTAGAAAGCTTGAGCGGCGGAGTAATCCGCCGCCTAGAGGAATGGCTGTCATAGCGCTTCGGCGCCGTAACAGAATCCGGCCTATCGGCTTGCTTCAACTAATTCCTTTCTTCGGATTCGCCGATGAAAAAATACATCCTGGCGTTAGATCAGGGCACCACCAGCTCCCGCGCCATCCTGTTTGACCAGCGCGGCCGGCTGTGCGGCAGCGCAGCGCAGGAGTATCCCCAGCACTTTCCGCAACCGGGCTGGGTTGAACATGATCCCAACGATATCTGGAACAGCCAGCTCGCCGTGGCGCGCAAGGTGCTGGCCGAACGGGGCGTGCAGGCCGCGCAGCTGCAGGCCATCGGCATCGCCAACCAGCGCGAAACCACAGTGCTGTGGGACCGCCTGACCGGCCAGCCGGTCGCTCCCGCCATCGTGTGGCAGGACCGGCGCACTGCCGATTACTGCGAGCAGCTGCGGGCCGAAGGCAAGGCGAAGTTGATCTGCGAGTGCACCGGCCTGGAACTGGATGCCTACTTTTCCGCCACCAAGCTGAAATGGCTGCTGGACCATGTGCCGGGCGCGCGCGAACGCGCCGAACGCGGCGAACTGTGTTTCGGCACCGTGGACAGCTGGCTGGCCTTCAAGCTGTGCGGCGTGCACGTGACTGATGTGAGCAATGCCTCGCGCACCATGCTGTTCAATATCCACCTGATGCGCTGGGACGCGGACCTGCTGGCGCTGTTCGGCATTCCGCCGTCGCTGCTGCCGCAGGTGGTGTCTTCCAGCGAGGAAGTGGGCACCACCCACGAAGAGCTGTTCGGCGAAGCCGTGCCCTTGGCCGGCATCGCGGGCGACCAGCAGGCCGCCACCTTCGGCCAGGCCTGCCACCAGCCGGGCATGGTGAAGAATACTTATGGCACCGGGTGCTTCATGCTGATGCATGCGGGCGCCCACCCGCGCGTGTCGCACAACCGCCTGCTGTCCACCGTGGGCTGGCGGGTGGACGGCAGCACCGACTATCTGCTGGAAGGCAGCGTCTTCATGGGCGGCGCCACCGTGCAGTGGCTGCGCGATGGCCTGGGCATTATCCAGCAGTCCGCGGACGTGGAAGCGCTGGCGGCCAGTGTGCCGGACAGCGGCGGCGTGCTGCTGGTGCCGGCCTTCACCGGCCTGGGCGCTCCGCACTGGGACCCCTATGCGCGTGGCACCATCGTGGGCCTCACGCGTGGCAGCACGAAAGCGCATATCGCGCGTGCCGCCGTCGAATCCATCGCCTACCAGAGCGCCGAACTGCTGGCCGCCATGCAGCGCGACGCCGCCATTCCCGTGGCCGAAGTGCGGGCCGATGGCGGGGCGGCGCGCAACGATATGCTGATGCAGTTCCAGGCCGACCTGCTCGGCGTGCCGGTGCTGCGCCCGCGCGTGACCGAGACCACGGCGCTTGGCGCCGCCTACCTGGCAGGCCTGGCCACCGGTTTCTGGGCCTCGCGCGAGGAGATCGCGGCGCAATGGGAATGCGAACGCCGCTTCGAGCCTGCCATGGACAACGGGCGCCGCACCGCACTGATGCAGCGCTGGTCGCGCGCCGTGGAGCGGGCCAGATCCTGGGATGTGCCCCTCGATTGAAGCACTGCACAATGAGCTGCGTATAATGGCGGCAGGCGCAGAATGCCCTCGTAAATTTGTCTATACAACTTATTTCCCTCAAGCATTTTTGCTGCTGAATTCCTGAGCAGCCACTCCCCGGACCGGGCTTTCAAAACGGCCCGGTTCCCGCCTGTTCAGGGCGATCTGCAAGGAAATTCCGCCTGTCGCCGGCGCGCGACGTGTTCGTTGCCAATTTGCAACCTTATGCATTTGTTTTAATTTTGTTTGTACCAAATTTGTAGCGCCTGCAACGGTCGCGCAGATGAGGTAGCACTTTCACTATCCCGCCTAAGTATCTAATTTCTCGACATATTTTTACGTGAGCTCGCTTCAACGATGCGCGCTAAGTCCTTAATTTCATTACTAAAAACCGGATTTTTCCAATTGGAAATCGCTTGACCACCAGTTTTGCTTACTCTAAAGTGGGCATCTGTGTGAAAAAGTGTAGTTTTGTGGGATTTTTTGGCGAGAAAAGCGCTGCACAAAATGACGGACAACATTAGGGATAGATAGAAAGAACAGCCGTGTTCCAGGGGGCTTCCGCGATCACTCTCGATGCGAAAGGCAGGATGTCAATTCCGGCCAAGCATCGTGACGCACTGTTGATTCAGTGCGAAGGCCGCCTCACGCTCACGAAACACCCGGACGGCTGCCTCCTGATGTATCCCCGCCATGTGTGGGAAGCGAAGCGCGACCAGATCGCGGCGTGGCCGATGTCAGCCCGCGGCTGGCAGCGCATCCTGCTGGGCAATGCGAGCGACGTCGAGATGGATTCGGCCGGCCGCATCCTGGTGGCGCCCGAGCTGCGCGATGCCGTGGGCCTGGGCCGCGAGGTCGTCCTGTCCGGCATGCTGACCCACTTCGAAATCTGGGATCCGGCCAAGCGCGCCGAAAACGAGCAGGCCACCATCGATGTCGGCATGCCCGACACCCTTTCCGATTTCTCCTTCTGAGGCCTGCCGATGACCACGACAGCAGTGCCCGAATATCAGCATCGCACGGTGCTGCTAGATGAAGCGGTGAATGCGCTTGATCTGGAGGGCCCGCGCGCCAACGGCATTTTCATCGACGGTACTTTCGGCCGCGGCGGCCATAGCCGCCTGATTCTCTCGAAGCTCGGCGCCAATGCGCGCCTGGTCGCCTTCGACAAGGATCCGCAGGCCATCGCCACCGCGGAACAGATCAGGGACCAGCGCTTCACGATCGTGCATGACAGCTTCGCCACGATGGCGGACGCCCTCGCCGAACGCGGCATCGGCAAGGTGGACGGCATCCTGCTGGACCTTGGCATCTCGTCGCCGCAGGTAGATGACGCGGCGCGCGGCTTCAGTTTCCGTAACGATGGTCCGCTCGACATGCGCATGGATACCACGCGCGGCATGTCGGCGGCGGAGTGGCTTGCCACAGAGACCGAACAGACACTGGAAAAGGTGATAAAGGAATATGGGGAAGAACGGTTTGCTTTTCAGATTGCAAAGGCGATTGTTGCTCGCCGGGCAGTCGAACCAATTTCAAGCACACGACAGCTTGCCGGTATCGTGGCAGGCGCGGTCAAAACCCGGGAGAAGGGCAAAGATCCGGCCACTCGGACCTTTCAGGCTATCCGGATTTTCATCAATAAAGAGCTTGAAGATCTCGAAGCAGGTCTGAAGCAGGCCTGGGAGGCACTGGCCCCCGGCGGCATCATTGCGGTCATCAGCTTTCACTCGCTGGAAGACCGCATGGTGAAGCGCTTCTTCGCCGAGCGCGCCAATGTGCCGCAGCCGGACCGCCGCCTGCCGATCCGCGCCGTGGACCTGCCGCAGCCTGAACTCAAGCTGCTGGCCAAGATCAAACCTTCCGACGAAGAAGTGGACGCCAATCCGCGCGCCCGTTCCGCCGTGATGCGCGTGGCATTGCGCCTTGCTCCGAAAGGAGCCGTGCAATGAGCGGCAAGATCAATATCGTGCTGACCGCATTGCTGGTGCTGTGCGCGCTGTCGCTGGTGAAGTCGCAATACCAGGCGCGCCACCTGTTCATTGAACTGGAACGCACCCAGAGCCAGGCGCGCCAGCTCGATATCGAATGGGCGCAGCTGCAACTGGACCAGTCCACGCTGGGCAAGCACGCGCGTATCGAAGAAATTGCGCGGCGCGACCTGTCGATGACGCAGCTCACGCCTGCCCGCACGCAGTACCTGACGGAGGGCGAGAAATAATGCGCGCCACCAGTGGCCTGAGCAGCTCCCGCGTTGCCGCTTCGAAGGGCGTGTCCTTCTCGAAGAGTCCCGTGCTGGCCGTGCGCCTGCCGACCTGGCGTTCGCGCGTGGTGCTGTTCGTGCTGTTCGCGGCCTTCGCCGCGCTGGCTGGCCGCGCACTGTGGCTGCAGGGCCTGTCCACCCAGTTCCTGCAGAAGCAGGGCGAGATCCGCTACGCGCGCACCATCGAACTGCCGGCCACGCGCGGCAAGATCACCGACCGCAACGGCCAGGTGCTGGCTTCTTCCGTTCCCGTGAAAGCCATCTGGGCGATTCCGGACGATGTGCTGCAGGCGCCCGCTGAAAAGATCCGCAAGCTGGCGAGCCTGCTGGAGATGAGCGAGGCCGAGCTGCGCAAGAAGCTCGATTCGGACCGCAACTTCGTCTACCTGAAACGCCAGGTGGAGCAGGATATCGCCGACCAGATCATCGCGCTGAAGATCGACGGCATCGACACCCGCAAGGAATACAAGCGCTTCTACCCGCAAGGCGAGGTGATGACCCATGTGGTGGGTTTCACCAATGTGGAAGACGTGGGCCAGGAGAGCATGGAACTGGCGCAGCAGAAAACCCTGGTCGGCACGCCGGGTTCGCGCCGCGTGATCAAGGACCGCCTGGGGCGCATCGTGGAAGACATCGGCGCCAAGCACGAGCCGCATGACGGCAAGGACCTGGTGCTGTCCGTCGATTCCAAGATCCAGTACATCGCGTTCACCCAGCTGAAGGGCGCTGTCGAAAAATTCAAGGCGAAGGCCGGCGCCGCCGTGGTGCTGGACGTGCATACGGGCGAAGTGCTGGCGCTGGCCAACTACCCGAGCTATGACCCGAACAACCGCCGCCAGCTGACCGGCGCGCAGCTGCGCAACCGCGTGATGACCGACTCCTTCGAGCCCGGTTCCACGCTGAAGCCGATTACCGTGGCGCTGGCGCTGGACAGCGGCCGCGTGAAGCCGCATACGCAGATCGATACCGGCAATGGCCGCCTCACCATCTTCGACCGCACGATTACGGATACCAAGCCGCATGGCGTGATCGACGTGAAGCAGATCATCGAGATGTCGTCCAATATCGGCACCTCCAAGATGGCGCTCAGCATGCCGCCGCAGGAAATGTGGGAGATGTTCACCAAGGTCGGCTTCGGCCAGCAGCCGAAGTGGGGCTTCCCCGGTGCAGTGGCGGGCCGCGTGCGCCCTTATAAATCATGGCGGCCGGTGGAGCAGGCCACCATGAGCTACGGTAACGGCATTTCCGTGTCGCTGATCCAGCTGGCGCGTTCCTACATGATGTTCGCGCGCGACGGCGACACCATTCCGCTGTCCTTCCAGAAGGTAACCGAGCAGCCGGTGGGCCAGCAGATCATCAAGCCGCAGACCGCGCGCGATATGCGCGAGATGCTGGAGACCGTGGTCTCGGGCAAGGACGGCACGGCCAAGCAGGCCCAGATTCCCGGCTACCGCGTGGGCGGCAAAACCGGCACCGCCTACAAGGTGGAGAACGGCCGCTACGCGATGCCCCGCAAATACATTGGTTCCTTCGTCGGCATGGTGCCGATGTCGAACCCGCGCTTCATCATCGCTGTGATGATCGATGAACCGACCCAGGGCGGCCACTTCGGCGGCCAGGTCGCCGCGCCTACTTTTGCCAAGGTCGCAGAGAACGCCCTGCGCGCCATGAACGTGCCTCCGGATTCGTCCGTGACCGAAATCGTGATTCCGACCGATACCGGACCGGAGGCCATGTAATGAATACGATGACCAAGCAAGAAATCAGCAACTGGATCAAACAGGCAGCGCCCAACGGGCAGCTGGCTTCGGACTCGCGCCGCATCCGGCCGGGCGACATCTTCTTTGCCTATCCCGGCGATGCCGGCGATGGGCGCAGCTTCATTGAAACCGCCATCGAGCAAGGCGCGGCCGCGGTGGTTTACGACCCCGCAGGCTTCAGCTGGAAGCCGGATTGGAAAGCGGCTTCGCTGGCGGTGCCGATGCTGAAGCAGCAGGCGGGCCCGATCGCGCATGCCTTCTACAATATGCCGGACAGCGGCATGTTCACGGTGGCCGTCACCGGCACCAATGGCAAAACCTCCACCGCCGTCTGGCTGGGCCACGCGCTGTCGCGCGGCGGCGATACCACGGCCGTTATCGGCACGCTGGGCGTGGGCCTGTTCCACGGCCGCGGCGAACCTGAATTCACCACCACCGGCTACACCACGCCGGACCAGGTGCTGCTGGCCCGCACGCTGGACGAGTGCCGCGCCGCCGGCGCGAAATCGCTCGCCATCGAAGCCTCCTCCATCGGCCTGGAACAAGGCCGCGTGGCAGGCATGCATTTCGACGTGGCGCTGTTCACCAACCTCACGCGCGACCACCTGGACTTCCACGGGACGATGGAAGCTTATGAGGCGGCGAAGACAAAACTGTTCGACTGGCCCGGCCTGAAAACGGCCGTGCTGAACCTGGACGACCCGATGGGCCAGCGCCTGGCCAAGCATGTGCAGGGCAAGGTGCAGGTCATCGGCTATACGCTGGCGGATGCCGCCTCGCTGCCGGACCTGCCGGGCGTGACCATGCTGCGCGCCAGCCAGGTACGCAGCCGTAACATCGGTACCGAATTCCACCTCGATTCGCCGCTCGGCAGTGCGAACGTGAAGACGCAGCTGGTCGGGTCCTTCAATGTGAGCAATGCGCTGGGCGTACTGGGCGCGCTGCTGGCCAAGGGGCTGGCGCTGAAGGCTGCCATCGATGCCGTCGAGACGCTGACGCCGCCGCCCGGCCGCATGCAGCTGGTGGGCGGCAACGATACGCCGATGGTGGTTATCGATTACGCGCACACGCCGGACGCGCTGGACAAAACGATCGCCGTATTGCGCGACGTGGCCAGCGACCGTGGTGGCAAACTGTGGTGCGTGTTCGGCTGCGGCGGCGACCGCGATCCGGGCAAACGCCCGCAGATGGGCCGCATTTCGCAGGCCGCCGACCATGTGCTGGTGACCAGCGATAACCCGCGCAGCGAAGATCCGCATTCCATCATTGAACAGATTGTTGCAGGCATGGATCCCAAGCACCCGTCCTCCGTGTTCGAGACCGTGGAAGACCGCGCCACCGCGATCCTCACCGCGATCCGCCATGCGGGCAAGCAGGACGTGATCCTGCTGGCAGGGAAGGGCCACGAGCCTTACCAGGAAATCAAGGGCAAGAAGCTGCCGTTCTCGGACGCAGACCACGCCCAGCTGGCGCTGTCCGCCCGCCTGACCATGATGAGGCCCAGCTGATGCGCGCCACGCTTGACCAGATGCTCAGCGTGCTGCCCGGCGCGCGCCTGTATGCGCCGGTGCTGGCCGATGGCGGCGCTGCCGCCGTAGCCGCGCTGGCCGCGCAGTTCGAGGGCGTGTCCACCGACAGCCGCACCGTGCCTGCAGGCGCGCTGTTCGTCGCCCTGCGCGGCGAAGTATTCGACGCGCACGATTTCCTGCCGCAGGTGGCGGAGAAGGGCGCCGCCGCCGTCATCGCAGAGGAAGTGCCGGAAGGCTGGACCCTGCCGGCCATCATCGTGCCGAACACGCTGGCGGCGCTGGGCCAGATCGCCAACTGGTGGCGCCGCAAGTTTGCGCTGCCGCTGATCGGCGTTACCGGCAGTAACGGCAAGACCACGGTGAAGGAGATGATTGCCTCCATCCTGGCGGCAGCCCATGGCGAAGACAACCGCCTGGCCACGCGCGGTAACCTGAATAATGAAATCGGCGTGCCGCTCACGCTGTTCCGCCTCGGCGCGCAGCACAAGTCCGCGGTGGTGGAGCTGGGCATGAACCATCCCGGCGAGATCGGCCGCCTGAGCGCCATCGCCGCGCCCACCATCGGCATGGTCAACAATGCCCAGCGCGAACACCAGGAATTCATGCACACGGTGGAAGCCGTGGCGCGCGAGAACGGCAGCGTGCTGGCTGCGCTGCCGGCGGACGGCGTGGCCGTGTTCCCGCAGTCGGACGAATTCACACCGATCTGGCGCGAGCTCGCGGGCAGCCGCCGTGTGCTGACCTTCGGCCTGACGAAGGAAGCGGACGTGAGCTGCACCTACCGCGCGGGCGACTTCGGCAACCAGATGTTCGTCAGCGTGCGCCAGGGCGGCGAGCCGCTGCAGTTCTTCATCGGCCTGCAGGCCGCGGGCGAGCATAATGTGCTGAACGCGCTGGCCGCCATCGCCTGCACCCATGCAGCCGGCATTCCTGCAGCACAGATCAAGCTGGGCCTGGACACTTTCGCGCCCGTCAGCGGCCGCCTGCAAAAAAAGCAGGCCGCGAACGGCGCCATCGTCATCGACGACAGCTACAACGCGAATCCCGATTCCGTGTGCGCCGCCATCGACGTGCTGGCGAAAGCCGCCGCGCCGCGAGTGCTGGTGCTGGGCGATATGGGCGAAGTCGGCACCCAGGGCCGCGAGTTCCACGAGGAGATTGCTGCCTACGCCGCAGGGAAGGGCATCGAGCACGTGCTGGTCACGGGCGAACTGGCCAGCCATATGGCGGGCCACGCACAACACTTCCAACAGTTCGACGCATTGCTGCAGGCGGTAGACGCAGCGGTGACGCCGGACACCACTGTATTAATCAAGGGCTCCCGTTTCATGAAAATGGAGCGGGTCGTGCAGCATTTGATTGGATCGCAACAAGCTAACAAGGACAACCACTAATGCTGCTCTGGCTCGCACAATTCCTGCAGGATGATATCGGCGCTTTCCGCGTCTTTAACTTCATCACTTTCCGCGCGGTGTTCGCGACGATTACGGCGCTGATCATCGGCTTGTTCGCAGGTCCGGCCGTCATCCGCAAGCTGACCGCGATGAAGTACGGCCAGGCCGTGCGCACCGACGGTCCGCAGACCCACCTGAAAAAGCATGGCACGCCCACCATGGGCGGCGTGCTGCTGCTGATCGCGGTCGGCGTGTCCACCCTCCTGTGGTGCGACTGGTCGAACCGCCTGATCTGGCCGGTGATGGTGGTGACCATCGGCTTTGGCCTGGTGGGCTGGGTGGATGACTACCGCAAGGTGGTGCGCCAGGACCCCGAAGGCATGCGCTCCGCCGAGAAATACTTCTGGCAGTCGCTGGTGGGCATTGGCGCTGCGCTCTACCTGGCCTTCTCCGTGTCGGCGCCAACGCCGGTGGAAGTGCTGAACCTGTTCTGGGCCTGGGTGCAGTCGGGCTTCTCGATGGACCTGCCGCCGAAGGCCGACCTGATCGTCCCATTCTTCAAGACCATCAGCTATCCCCTGGGCGTGTGGGGCTTTATCGCGCTGACCTATTGTGTGATCGTGGGCACCTCGAACGCCGTGAACTTCACCGACGGCCTGGATGGCCTGGCCATCATGCCAACCGTGATGGTGGGCTCGGCGCTTGGCCTGTTCGCCTACCTGACCGGCAGCGCGACTTATTCGAAGTACCTGTTCATCCCGCACATTCCGGGTGCCGGTGAGCTGATTATCTTCTGCGGCGCGATGGCGGGCGCAGGCCTGGCCTTCCTCTGGTACAACACGCACCCTGCGCAGGTCTTCATGGGCGACGTAGGCGCATTGGCGCTGGGCGGCGCGCTGGGCACCATCGCTGTCATTGTGCGCCAGGAGATCGTGCTATTCATCATGGGCGGCATCTTCGTGGCCGAAACCCTGTCGGTGATTATCCAGGTGGGCTGGTTCAAGTACACCAAGAAGCGTTACGGCGCCGGCCGCCGCGTGTTTCTGATGGCGCCGCTGCACCACCACTTTGAACAAAAAGGCTGGAAGGAGACGCAGGTGGTCGTGCGTTTCTGGATCATCACCATGATGCTGGTGCTGATCGGCCTCTCGACCCTGAAGCTGCGTTAAAAAACACAGATGATCTATAACGGCAAAATCGCGTTGGTGTTAGGGCTGGGTGAATCCGGCCTGGCGATGGCACAGTGGCTGGCCCGCTGTGGCGCGCTGCTGCGCGTTGCCGATACGCGTGCCGTGCCGGACCGCCTGCCTGCGCTGCGCGAGGCGCTACCGGGCACGCAGTTCATCTCCGGCCCTTTCAACGCGACCTTGCTGGACGGCGTGGACTTCGTGGCCGTGAGCCCCGGCCTCGGTCCGAACAAGGAACTGGCCGACATCATGCCGGCCGCCGTAGAAAAGAATATCCCCGTGTGGGGCGAGATCGAGCTGTTCGCGCAGGCGCTGAAATGGCTGCAGGAAGACCGCGCCTACGCGCCGAAAGTGATCGCCATCACCGGCACCAACGGCAAGACCACGGTCACCACGCTGACCGGCCAGCTGTGCGAACGCGCCGGCCAGACCGTGCGCGTGGCAGGCAATATCAGCCCGGCCGCGCTGGACGTACTGCGCGAAGCAATGGACGAGGAAACCCTGCCCCAGGTATGGGTGCTGGAACTCTCCAGCTTCCAGCTGCACACCACCTACAGCCTGAAGGCCGATGCCGCCACGGTGCTGAACGTGACGCAGGATCACCTGGACTGGCACGGCGACATGCAGTCCTACGCCAACGACAAGGCCCGCATCTTCGGCGAAGACACGGTGCGTGTGCTGAACCGCGACGACGAGTGGGTGATGCGCATGGCGAACCCCACCGGCGAGAACGTGACTTTCGGCACCGACGAGCCGGTGCTGGCCGACAGCTTCGGCCTGGTGAACGAACGCGGCATCTTCTGGCTGGCCACGGCCGAGCCGACCGAAGAAGTCGAAAAGAAAAAGCGCCGCAAGAACGATCCGCCGCCTCCGCCCGTGGAGTGCTATGTGAAGAAGATGATGCCGGCCGACGCGCTGCAGATTCGCGGCACACACAATGCATCGAATGCGCTGGCCGCGCTGGCCCTTTGCCGCGCCATCGGCCTGCCGTTCGCGCCGCTGCTGCACGGCCTGCGCGAATACAAGGGCCAGCCGCACCGCGTGGAGCTGGTATCGGCCATCAATGGCGTGGAGTTCTACGACGACAGCAAGGGCACCAATGTGGGCGCCACGGTGGCAGCACTGAATGGCCTGGGCAAGAGCTTCGGCGGCGAACACCAGCGCCTGGTGCTGATCGCCGGCGGCGACGGAAAGGGCCAGGAATTCGACCCGCTGGCCGAACCGGTGGCGCGCTTTGTGCGTGCCGTGGTGCTGATCGGCCGCGATGCGCCGGCCATCCGTGCCGCTCTGGCCGATACCGGCGTGCCGATGGAAGACTTCGCGACGCTGGAAGAGGCAACGAAGCGCGCCGCGGCGCTGGCGCAGAACGGCGATGCCGTGCTGCTGTCGCCTGCCTGCGCCAGCCTGGACATGTTCAAGAACTACGCGCACCGCGCGCAGGTGTTCATCGACACCGTGCGTGAACTGGCGCTCGATGCGGGGCAGGAGATCTGATGGCCTTCCAGCTCCCCTTCAAATTCGGCGGCGGGTCCGCCCCCACGCCGATCGACAGCCGCGCGCGCCAGTCGAAGATGATGGAATACGACCAGCCGCTGGTGTGGGTGGTGCTGCTGCTTATGCTGCTCGGCATGGTGATGGTGTATTCCGCTTCCATCGCGCTGCCGGACTCGCCGAAATTCGCGGCTTACTCGAATACCTATTTCCTGAACCGCCAGGCGCTGTTCATCGGCATTTCCGCGGTGGCGGCGGTGATCGTGTTCCGCATTCCGGTCGCCACGCTGCAGAAGGCATCGCCTTACCTGTTCATCGCCACGCTGGTGCTGCTGGTCCTCGTGCTGATTCCGGGCATCGGCATCGTGGTCAACGGCGGCCGCCGCTGGCTGCCGTTCCGCCTCGGCCAGCCATCCGAAGTGATGAAGCTCGTGATGGTGATCTATGCCGCCGACTACACGGTGCGCAAGCAGGAATACATGCACAAGCTGACCAAGGGCTTCCTGCCGATGGCGCTGGCCGTCAGCTTCGTCGGCCTCTTGCTGCTGCTGGAGCCCGACCTGGGCGCTTTCGGCGTCATCGTCTGCATCGCCATGGGCATCCTGTTCCTGGGCGGCGTGAACGCGATCTGGTTCGGCGGCATCGGCGCCATGCTGGTGACGATCTTCGTGTCCATCATTGCGCTGTCCAAGTTCCGGCGCGACCGTTTCTTCGCCTACCTGAACCCGTGGGAAGAAGAGAACGCATTGAACAAGGCTTACCAGCTCACGCACTCCCTGATCGCCTTCGGGCGCGGGGAGCTGATGGGCGTTGGCCTGGGCGGCAGCGTGGAAAAACTGCACTACCTGCCGGAAGCGCATACCGACTTCCTGCTGGCCGTGATCGGCGAGGAGCTGGGCCTGGCGGGAGTGCTGGTGGTGATCGCGCTGTTCTACTGGATCGTGAAGCGCGCCTTCGATATCGGCCGCCAGGCGATTGCCATCGACCAGACCTTTGCGGGCCTGGTGGCGAAAGGCATCGGCATCTGGATCGGCGTGCAGACCTTCATCAATATGGGCGTGAACCTTGGCCTGCTGCCGACCAAGGGCCTGACCCTACCGCTGATGAGCTATGGCGGCTCGGGTGTTCTGATCAACTGTGTCGGCCTGGCGATCCTGCTGCGCATCGACTATGAAAACCGTGTACTGATGCGGGGAGGGCGGATATGAAGCGCCTGATGATTATGGCAGCAGGTACCGGTGGCCACATCTTCCCGGGCCTGGCGATTGCGAACACCATGCGCGAGCGCGGCTGGGAAGTGAGCTGGCTGGGCACGTCCCACGGCATGGAAAAGGACCTGGTGCCGAAGAGCGGCATCGCGATGGACACCATCGATTTCAGCGGCATGCGCGGCAAGGGCCTGAAGCACACCATCGAGGGCGGCTTCAAGATGCTGGGCGCGTTCGCGGACTGCTTCGCCTTCCTCGGCCGCCGCAAGCCGGACGTGGTGCTGGGCATGGGCGGCTATGTGACGGTGCCGGGCGGCGTGGCGGCAAAGCTGCGCGGAGTGCCGCTGGTGCTGGTGAATGCCGACGCGGCGCTGCTGCTGTCGAATAAAACGCTGATGCCGGTGGCGAAGCGCGTGTGCTTCGGCTTCCCGGCCGAATTCGGCGCGGCTGCCGGCAAAGCCACGGTAACGGGCAATCCGGTGCGCGCCGAGATCCTGGCGCTGCCGGAACCGCAGCAGCGTTTTGAAGGGCGTGAAGGACCGCTGCGCATCCTGGTGGTGGGCGGCAGCCTGGGCGCCAAGGCGCTGAACGATGCGCTGCCGGCTGCGCTGGCGCTGATTCCGGCCGCGCAGCGCCCGATCGTCACGCACCAGTCGGGCAAGAAGAATATCGACGCGCTGCACCAGGCCTACTGGAAGGCCGACGTGCAGGCGAATGTGCTGGACTTTATCGACGACATGGCCTGCGCCTATGCCGCGGCGGACCTGGTGATCTGCCGCGCGGGAGCCATCACTGTCTCCGAACTGACGGCGGCTGGCGTGGCGAGCGTGCTGGTGCCGCTGGTGGCATCCACCACCAGCCACCAGCGCGACAACGCGCAGTGGATGGCGAAGCAGAACGCTTCCATCCATATGCCGCAGACGGAACTGAATCCGCAGAGCCTCGCGGCCCTGCTGCAAACGCTGACGCGTGGCGCCTGCCTGAACATGGCGGTGGCGGCGCGCGCGGCGGGCAAACGCGACGCGAACAACGCCATCGCGCAAGAACTGGAAAAACTGGCATGAAACACAAGGTCAAGAACATTCACTTCGTCGGCATCGGCGGCAGCGGCATGAGCGGCATCGCCGAGGTGCTGGTCACGCTCGGCTACAACGTCACCGGTTCGGACCTGGGCAGCAATGCCGTCACCCAGCGCCTGGAGGAGATGGGCGCGAAGGTGTTCCAGGGCCACGCCGAACAGAACATCGGCAATGCCGACGCCGTGGTCACGTCGACCGCGGTGAAGGCCGACAATCCTGAAGTGGTGGCCGCCCGCGCCCGCAAGGTCCCTATCGTGCCGCGCGCGGTGATGCTGGGTGAGCTGATGCGCTTGAAGCGCGGCATCGCCATCGCCGGCACGCACGGCAAGACCACCACCACCAGCCTGGTGGCGTCGGTGCTGGCCGCCGGCGGCCTGGACCCGACCTTCGTGATCGGCGGCCGCCTGACTGCGGCGGGCGCCAATGCAAAACTGGGCTCCGGCGAATACCTGGTGGCGGAAGCCGACGAATCGGATGCATCCTTCCTGAACCTGGCGCCCATGATCGAAGTCATCACGAACATCGATGCCGATCACATGGAAACCTACGAGCACGATTTCGAGAAGCTGAAGCAGGCCTTCGTCCACTTCACGCACCGCCTGCCGTTCTATGGCCGCGCCATGCTGTGCATCGACGATCCGCATGTGCGCAGCATCATCCCGCAGGTGACGAAGCCGGTAACGACCTACGGCTTCAGCGAAGAAGCGGAAGTGCGCGCCGTCAACGCGCGCGCCGTCGGCACCCAGATGCACTTCACCGTGCTGCAGGCCGGCTACCCGGACCTGGACGTGGTACTGAACCAGCCCGGCATGCACAACGTGCTGAACGCCTGCTCGGCGGTCGCCATTGCGCGCGAGATCGGCGTGGAAGACAGCGCAACGCAGGCTGGCCTGGCCGGTTTCGCCGGCGTGGGCCGCCGCTTCACCAAGTATGGCGACATCGCGATCCCATCCGGCGGCAATTTCACGCTGGTCGACGATTTCGGCCACCACCCGATTGAAACGGAAGTCACGCTGGCGGCAGCGCGTGCCGCATATCCCGGCCGCCGCCTGGTGCTGGCCTTCCAGCCGCACCGCTACACCCGCACCCGCGACCTGTTCGAAGACTTTGCAAAAGTGCTGAGTTCTGTCGACGTGCTGGTGCTGGCGGACGTTTATGCAGCGGGCGAGCAGCCGATTGTGGCTGCCGACGGCCGCTCCCTGGCGCACGCGATCCGCGCGCGCGGCAAGACCGAACCGGTATTCGTCGAAAACATCGCGGATATGCCGGAAACGATTATGAATGTGGTGCGCGACGGCGACGTTGTGCTCACGATGGGCGCAGGCTCGATCAGCGGCGTCCCGGCAAAACTGACTGCATACAAGGCATGAACGTGAAACCAATCACTCAACAGGAAGCGCAGGCACTCGGCAAGGTGGGCGTGCTGTTCGGCGGACGCTCCGCCGAACGCGACGTGTCCATCATGTCCGGCACCGGCGTGCTGAAGGCGCTGCAAAGCCAGGGCATCGATGCCCACGCCTTCGATCCGGGCCAGCGCTCGCTGGCCGAACTGGCTGCGGAAAAATTCGACCGCGTATTCATTGCGCTGCACGGCCGCTTCGGCGAAGACGGCAGCCTGCAGGGCGCGCTGGAATTGCTGGGCATTCCCTACACCGGCTCGGGCGTGATGGCCAGCTCGGTGGGCATGGACAAGATCACCACCAAGATCCTGTGGCTGAACGAGGGCCTGCCGACGCCGCGCTACGCAGTGCTGGATGCGAAATCGGACCTGGACAAGATTGCGGCCGACCTCGGCCTGCCGCTGATCGTGAAGCCGCCGCACGAAGGCTCGACCATCGGCATCACCAAGGTCAACGCCGCGGCCGAATTCAAGCAGGCCTACGACACGGCCGCCGCACTGGATGACGCCGTGCTGGCCGAAGAATTCGTGACCGGCCGCGAGTTCACCGTTGCCGTGCTGGGCTCGGGCGCCAATGCGCGCGCGCTGCCGGTGGTGGAGATCGTGGCGCCGGAAGGCAATTACGACTACCAGAACAAATACTTCACCGACGACACGCAGTATTTCTGCCCCCCGCAGCTGGACGAAGCGATCCAGGCCGAAATGCGCCGCATCGCGGTGGAAGCTTACCGCTCCGTGGGCTGCGAAGGCTGGGGCCGGGTTGACGTGCTGCTGCGCGTTGCCGACAACAAGCCCTTCCTGCTGGAGGTGAACACCTCGCCCGGCATGACCAGCCACTCGCTGGTGCCGATGGCGGCGCGTGCGGAAGGCATCAGCTACGAGCAGCTGTGCGTGGAAATCCTGCGCTCGGCACGGCTGAAGATGAAGGCCTGAGGGGAATAAGGGGAACCATGTGGCAGGACGTCAAAGCCCTCAACGCAGCAGCCAGCGGCATTACCGCGCTGGCGCTCGTGGCTTGCGTCGCCGGTGGGGTGTGGTGGGTGGCGCAGCGTCCCGTATTCAACCTGCGCACCATCACGGTGGAGGGGATGGACAAGGAAGAACTGAAGCACGTCAACCTGCTGACCCTGCGCAATGGTACGCAGGGCCGGATACGCGGCAATTTCTTCACCGCGAACCTGGACAGCGTGCGGCAAGTATTCGAGGCCGTGCCATGGGTGCGACGCGCGACGGTGCGGCGCGAATGGCCGGACCAGCTGATTGTGGAAGTGGAAGAGCACGAAGCCCTGGGCACCTGGGGTGAGGATGGCAGGCTGCTGTCGGTGAAGGGCGATGTGTTCACCGCGAACCTGGCAGAAGCCGAAGAGGATCACGAGCTGCCCGCCTTCTCCGGACCGGAGGGCAGCGAGAAGGAAGTGCTGGCGCGCTACGGCGAACTGCAGAAGTGGTTCGCCCCGGTCAAGCTGGCGCCGGAGGAGTTGTCGCTGTCCAGCCGGTATGCGTGGACGGTAAAGCTGGACAACGGCATGAGCGTGGCGCTGGGCAGGGAGCAGACGCCGAGCATGCTGAAGGAAAGGGTGGACCGGCTGGTGGGGATCTGGCCCCAGCTGGTAAGCCGGGTGCCGAATATCGAGACGGTCGATATGCGGTACCAGAATGGATTGGCGCTGAGCGCACAGGGATTGAAGATACCGGCCGAAAAGCCGCATAAATGAAGCAGGCAAACAGATGACTAAAGACGCTAAAAACCTGATCGTCGGACTCGACATCGGCACCTCCAAAGTGGTTGCCGTGGTGGCCGAAGTGATGGGCGATGGACGCCACGAAGTGATTGGCCTGGGCCAGCACGAGTCCAAGGGCCTGAAGAAGGGCGTAGTGGTGAACATCGAGGCGACGGTCGAATCGATCCAGCGTGCGCTGGAAGAAGCCGAGCTGATGGCCGACTGCAAGATCCGCAATGTGTATGCGGGCATCGCGGGCAGCCATATCCGCAGCTTCAATTCCAGCGGCATGGTGGCCATCAAGGACAAGGAAGTGACGGCGACCGATGTAGCGCGCGTCATTGAAACGGCGAAGGCGGTTAACATCCCGACCGATCAACAACTGCTGCATACCGTGCCACAGGAATTCATCGTCGACAGCCAGGAAGATGTGCGCGAGCCGATCGGCATGAGCGGCATCCGCCTGGAAGTGAAAGTACATATCGTCACCGGCGCCGTGAGCGCGGTGCAGAACATCGTCAAATGCGTGCGCCGCTGCGGCCTGGAGGTCTCGGACCTGATCCTGCAGCCGATGGCTTCGGCCGACGCCGTGCTCACGCCGGACGAAAAAGAACTGGGTGTGGTGCTGATCGATATCGGCGGCGGCACCACCGACGTTGCTGTGTTCTCGGACGGCGCGATCCGCCATACGGCTGTGATCCCGATTGCCGGCGACCAGATCACCAACGATATTGCAATGGCGCTGCGCACGCCGACCTCGGAAGCGGAAGAAATCAAGATCCGCTACGGCGTGGCCAAGCAGGTGCTGGCGGATCCGGGCGAACACCTGGAAGTGCCGGGCCTGGGCGACCGCGGCCCGCGCAACCTGTCGCGCCAGGCGCTGGCTGCCGTCATCGAGCCGCGCGTGGAGGAGCTGTTCGCCATGGTGCACCAGGTGGTGCGCGAATCCGGCTACGAGGGCGTGCTCTCTTCCGGCATCGTGCTCACCGGCGGCACCGCCATCATGCCCGGCATGGTGGAGATGGCGGAGGACATCTTCCTGAAACCGGCGCGCCTCGGCACGCCGGACTACCGCGGCCAGCTGGCTGACGTGGTGCGCAGCCCGCGCTACGCCACCGTGCTCGGGCTGCTGCTGGAAGCGAAGAAGCAGTATCTGCGCGGGCATATCGTCACGCGCCAGGACGGGTCCGTGAAGGCGGTGTGGCAGCGCATGAAGGAATGGTTCCTCGGGAACTTCTGATTTTTTGGGTTTGGCTTTTTAACTTTTTACTTTATTAAAACCGCAGTTTTCAATCTCCAGTTCTTCTACCGATATGAGGACTGGCGCTTGAAAACCGCATTTCTAGGAGCACATCATGGAGTTTGATATGGTCGATAACGCATCGCTGGGTACGGTCATCAAGGTGGTCGGCGTCGGTGGCGCAGGCGGCAACGCAGTGCAGCACATGATCAACAAGGGCATGAGCGGCGTAGAGTTCATCGCCGCCAATACCGACGCGCAGGCACTGTCGACATCCAAGGCCAACAACATCATCCAGATCGGCGAGACCGGCCTGGGTGCAGGCATGAAGCCTGACGTTGGCCGTCAGCTGGCCGAAGATTCCCGCGCGCGTATCGAAGACGCACTGCGCGGCGCGCACATGGTCTTCATCGCTGCCGGCATGGGCGGCGGCACCGGCACCGGCGCTGCGCCGATCGTGGCTGAAGTGGCGAAGGCCCAGGGCGCGCTGACCGTGGCCGTGGTGTCCAAGCCTTTCTCGCACGAAGGGCAGAAGTGCATGGACATCGCCGATGAAGGCCTGGAAAAGCTGGCTGCCAACGTCGACTCCCTGATCGTGATCCTGAACGAGAAACTGGAAGAGATCTACGAAGACGAATCGCTGATCGAATGGCTGCAGCACGCGGACGATGTGCTGAACAACGCCGTTGCCGGTATCGCCGAGATCATCAACGTGCCGGGCCACATCAACGTCGACTTCAACGACGTGAAGACCATCATGGGCGAGCAGGGCAAGGCCATGATGGGCACCGCGACCGCGTCCGGCGTGGACCGCGCACGTATCGCTGCCGAGCAGGCCGTGGCCTCGCCGCTGCTGGATGGTATCGACCTGTCCGGCGCGCGTGGCGTGCTGGTCAACGTGACCGCATCGCGCGGCCTGAAGGGTAAAGAGATCAAGGAAGTCATGGCTGCCGTGCGCGCCTTCGCTGCACCGGATGCATCGATCGCACAGGGCATCGCCTACGACGACTCCATGGGCGACGAAATCCGCGTGACCGTGGTGGCAACGGGCCTGGGCAAGGGCAAGAAGCACGTGCAGCTGGTGCCTCAGCCAATGCTGCGCACCGGCACCCACAACGCTCCGGTGATGCCATCGGCAGCACTGGGCGGCGCAGCAGCCGGCGGCACCGTGACCATGGGCAGCGCCCAGGGCTTCGAAGGCATGAAGGCACCGGCCGTATGGCGCCGCGAGTCGGCTTCCGAGCAGGTGCGCGCCATGGAAAAGAACGGCATGGAAACCTACGACATTCCAGCCTTCCTGCGCAAGCAAGCTGACTAATTGAGCTCGTCGCTCCCGCGAACGCGGGAGCCCAGGAGTTCCGCCGCCGAACGTGGCACAATACGTTAGGCAAGCCGCGCGCTGCGCGGCTTTTTCATTTCCGAACAATAGAAAAGGAGTCATCCATGACCATTAAAGTTGGCGACAAGCTGCCGGAAGGCACGCTGGCAGAATTCATCGAAGTAGAGACTGAAGGCTGCGCCCTCGGCCCGAACGTATTCAATGTGCAGGACCTCACCAAAGGCAAGAAGATCGCCATCTTCGGCCTGCCAGGCGCCTTCACTCCAACCTGCTCCGCACAGCACGTGCCGGGCTACGTCAAGAACGCCGACGCGCTGAAAGCCAAGGGCGTGGATGAGATCTGGTGCATCTCCGTGAACGACGCCTTCGTGATGGGCGCCTGGGGCCGCGACCAGAAATCCACCGGTATTGTGCGCATGATGGGCGACGGCAACGCCGCCTTCACCAAGGCCCTGGGTCTGGACGCCGATTTCAGCAAGCACAATATGGGCACCCGCTCCCAGCGCTACTCGATGCTGGTGGAAGACGGCGTGGTCAAGCAGCTGAACGTGGAGCAGGGCGGCAAGTTCGAAGTATCGAACGCCGAAACGCTGCTGGGCCAGCTGTAATCCACGCAGCCCAACGCAAACGGCGCCCCTGAGGCGCCGTTTTCTTTTGCCGCGCTCCTCCTCCGGAGGACTGGGTAGGGGTACCTGTTTTTTCTGGTTTTACTAAAATGCGCTAATCCTCGCTACTTCGCTATAGCGGCCACTATTCCGCAATATCTCACGCTAAATTTTAGTAAGGACTAGCGCACTATAGCGGGTTGCAGCAGTGATTAGCGGCGTTTAGAAAAACGCCTTTTTCAAGAGGGGTACCCCATGTTCAGTCTCACGACGCCTCGAGCTCCTGCTGCATCTTTTCCAGCAGGGCTGCGAGGCATCCGCCTGGTCCGGCTCAGCTTGTGGCGCACTGATAGCTGGAGGCCTTGTTCACATCCCCGTGGCCCTTGTAGCGTGGGAACTCCGGATAGCGGCACAGGGGACGCGAGCGGCCCGCGGTGGCCGCGTTGACGTCCACGCCTTTCAGCGTCTCCGGGTCCTTGCCCTTGCTGACCCAGTCGTCGAGGATATCGACCGCGTTCCATGATGGCACGAAGGTGCCGACCGAGTGGCCAAGGCCCGGCACCGTGTAGAAGCGCATGAACTTGTTGACGTTGTGCTGCCCCATCTTCGCAACCTGTGCTTCGTAATAGGCGATGGTCGCATTCGGGCTGATCACTTCGTCGGCCAGACCATGCAGCATGATCAGCTTGCCGCCGTGGCCGCGGAAGGCATCCAGGTCCGGATTGGTGGCGCCGACGATGCCCGACATATCAAACAGCCGCTGCTGCCAAACGCCGGGATTGGCGATATCGAAGCCGAGCGAGTTGAATGTCGTGTTCTTCGTGATGAAGTATTTGATATAGCCGTCGCCCTGCGAGAACAGGTAGCCGTTAGTCAGCGCGCCGGGCGGCGAGCCCAGGTCGGGCGAGGAGCCGAGGCCCGGCGCCGGTGCGAAATTGGCGCCCTGCAGGATGTTGTAGCCGTGGTGGCGGTTCACGCCGTGCGCCAGCTGGTAAGGCAGCACGAGGTCGCTCGCGATGACGTTCACGGTATTCAGCTGGGCATCGGACAGGCAGCTGTTACCGGTGTCCGCGCCGCCGGGGCAGCGCAGCGCCGCAACGATGGCGGCCGACTTCGTGCGGCATGCGGCCACATTGCTGACGATGGAATCCTGCAGCCCGTCGTCGGCATCGCAGTGGGCCAGCACGGTGCTGTGCACGAGCGCCTGCTTGGTCTGGTTCAGGTAGCCGCCGGGAACGCCATAAGCAGCCTGGCCGACTTTCACGCCATGCAGGCGCACGCCGGCAAAGTTGATGGCCGGTGCGCTGACCACAGCGCCATCATAGTCATACGGGTAGCGCTGGATCGCGGTCATGCCTTCGCGCCCGCCGGTGGAGCCGCCCGCGAAATACGAGCGCTTCGGCGTTTCCGCGTAGTGAAGCTTGATCAGGGCGAAGGCCGCGTCGTGCGTTTTCTTCAGGTGTTCGTAGCCAAAGTTGGCGATGGCCGCTTCGTTCAGCGCGAATTCTGCGCTGCCGACGCCGCCCACGTGGCCGGTATCCGAGCCGTAGGTGGCGAAGCGCTGCTGCAGCGGCACAAAGCCCGGCGCGAAGGGAACGGCGCCGGTGGCATCCACCACCACGCCGCCATAGCCTGCGCCGCCCATCTGCACAGCCTTGCCGTTCCAGTCCGTCGGCAGGTTGAGCTGGAAGCGGATATCCGGCGTGCCGGCCGGCGCCGATACGGACGGGATGATCTTGCCGAGCAGCTGGCAGTACGACAGGCCTTCGGCAGGCGTGACCAGCGTGGCCGAGGTCACGCTGGCGCCGCCCGTCGGCAGGCCGATCGAGGATGCGGCAACGCTCTGCGTGGCCATATCGGCACAGGCGATGGGTTTCTTTTTCGCTTCCGGGGCCCCGCCTTGCACGACACTGCTCAGGGTCTGGCTTTGCTGGGGGGCCGGTGTGGAATTGTCGCCGCCGGAGCAGGCGGCAAGCAGCGCGGTGATCAACGCGGCGCTGGAAAGACGAAGTGAGGCACGATACATGGGCAGTCTCCTGTTCACATCAATCGGGGAGTGATGGAACGCGGCCTGCTGCCCGGTGGCGGCGACCATACACTCGCAGGCGCATCTTATTACAGCGCCGCGCGGGTGGGAATGGCCGCAACGTCCCGTAAGGAGGCGGCTATTTGGACTTCTTCTTTTTCTTCTTCTTCGGTGCGAGCATCACACCGGTGCAGGAAGGCGCGCCGCACAGGCAGCGGAAGGCTTCCTTCACTTTCTTCGTGTGTTTGGCCTCGTAGATCAGGCCATAGTTGTAGTTCAGCTCTTCGCCCTTGTCGATGGGGCGCAGCGCGTGGATGAATACGCGGTCGTCCTCCTCCACGGCTTCGCAGTTCGGCTCGCAGGAATGGTTGATGAAGCGCGCGTCATTGCCTTGCGCGCCGCCGTCGATCAGCAGGCCGTTGTTGAGCGTGAAGAAGAATGTATGGTTGATGGGGCCGCCCTTGGCTTCGGTGCGGCGGCAGGTTTCTTCCCAGTCCACCCGTTCGCCGGTGTACTCGATGATGCGTTTGCCGGCTGCGATTTTGCGCGCGGCGAAAACGCCGTTGCCGTGCACCGGTGAGTTGCGGACTTCGTAAAGGGGCTTGGTTTCTTTGGTGGGCGTGCTCATGGCGATATCATACAACGCCGGCGGCAGCGCACGATTCGCCGGATGATTTGGCGGCTGCATTGCAGCTCAAGCACAGACGCCGGGCATTGCGTACAATGGTTGATCCAATAAAAATAAAGTCGAGTCGCGCCCGTGAACGCCAAAGAAAACCTGCACAGTATTTATGCGATGGTGGCCGCCGTCGCCATGTTCGCCTGCATGGACACCACCATGAAGCTGCTGGCCGAACATTATCCGGCAATGCAGGTGACGGTATTGCGCTGCCTGACTTCGATGCCCATCGTGTGCGCCTTCATGGCCTGGCGCGGCAGCTTCAAAGGCATCCTCCGCGTGCGCTGGCCGCTGCACCTGCTGCGCGGTGTGATCGGCATCGCGATGCTGTCCTTCTTCGCCTTCGCGCTCAAGTCGCTGCCGCTGGCCGAAACCTATTCCATCTTCTTCATTGCCCCGGCGCTGATTACCGCGCTGTCGGTGTTCATCCTGAAGGAGCGGGTGGATGCCACGCAATGGGGCGCCATCGTGGTAGGCCTGATCGGCGTGCTGGTGGTGCTGCGCCCGGAGGGAACGAACTTCATTTCCCTGGCGGGACTGGCGGTACTGGCCTCGGCGGCCTGCTATGCCGTGTCCGCGATCGCCAGCCGCATCCTGGCGCGCAGCGACGCGCCGGAGCACATCATGTTCTGGGTGCTGGCCCTGATGGCCATCGGTGCGCTGCCGCTGGCATGGCCGAACTGGGTGCCGATCCAGATGGCGCACTGGCCTATCCTGCTGGCGCTGGCCGTCACCGGCTTCCTGGGCCAGCTGGCGCTGACCAAGGCCTTCAGCATCGGCAAGGCCTCGGTTGTGGCGCCCTTCGAGTATACGGCGCTGGCCTGGGGCGTGGCGATCGACTGGGCGCTGTGGGATACGCTGCCGGATTCTTATACGCTGCTGGGCGCGGCCATCATTATCGGCAGCGGCATCTACCTCGTGCGGCGCGAGGCGGTGCATGCGGAGGCGGAGCATCCCTGAGCGGAAGCCGATATAATCGGCGGATGCTAAAACAACGCACTATTAAAGAGATGGTCCGCACCACCGGTGTGGGGCTGCATTCCGGCACCAAGGTCGTGCTGACCCTGCGGCCTGCCGCGCCGGACACCGGCATTGTGTTCAGCCGCGTCGACCTGGACCCGCCTGTTGTGTTTCCGGCAAGCGCCATGGCCGTGGGCGACACGCGCATGGCCTCGGTGCTCATCAAGGACAATGCCCGCGTCTCCACCGTCGAACACCTGATGTCGGCCTGCGCCGGCCTTGGTATCGACAATCTCTTCATCGACGTCACGGCCGAAGAGATCCCCATCATGGACGGTTCGGCATCGTCCTTCGTCTACCTGCTGCAGCAGGCCGGCGTGGAAGAACAGGACGCGCCGAAGAAATTCATCAAGGTGCTGAAGCCCGTGGAAGTGCGCGAAGGGCAGGGCGCCGGCGAAAAGTGGGCGCGCCTGGTGCCGCACGACGGCTTCAAGCTGGACTTCTTCATCGAATTCAACCACCCGGCCGTGGACGGCACCGCGCAGCGCGCGAATGTCGATTTCGGCGATGTCTCCTATGTGCAGGCGGTGGCGCGCGCGCGCACCTTCGGCTTCATGCAGGACGTGGAAATGCTGCGCGGGATAGGCCTGGCGCGCGGCGGTTCGCTGGAAAACGCCATCGTGATGGACGAATACCGCATCCTGAATTCGGACGGCCTGCGCTACGACGACGAGTTTGTGCGCCACAAGATCCTCGATGCAATCGGCGACCTGTACCTGGTCGGCCACCCGCTAGTATGCAGCTATGAGGCGCACAAATCCGGCCACGCGCTGAACAACCTGCTGCTGCGCGAGCTGCTCAAGCATCCGGACGCCTACGAGATCGTGACTTACGACTCGGTCGAGAAAGCCCCGCCTTCGTATGCAAAGCAGATGGAGCAGGAGTGGTCGTTTAACTGAGGAAAAGCGCTGATTACCTGCGCCGGGCCACCATGGCCCGCAGGGCTGCGATCAGTTTTTCATTCTGGGCGGTCGGTTCCAGCGCTTCGCTCAGCTGGGCGAAGGAATCCACGGCCGTGGGCGGCAGCGACAGCTCGCGTTTCTCTACCGGCGCCACCGAGGCACTGCGCATCATCTGCACTTTCAGGCGGATGTTGCTGATTTGCCACCCTTTTTGCTGCAGCTTCTCCTGCAGCTTGGGCAGCTGCTGCTTCAGTTTGGCTGCCAGCGCCGCATTCGGCGTGGACAGCACCAGAATCTCCCCCTCGAAGGAAATGATCTCGCAATAGGCGAATGCGGTCGGCAGCACGGCGGCGCAGTCGCGCTGCAGGCTGGCCATTCGTTGCACCGCAGGCAACAATGCGGCCATTTTGTCGTTGCGGCGCAGGAAATCTGTCGCATCGATGGCCTTGCCGAACTGGTTGGGGGAGTTAAAGCGCATAGGGCGCTAGCTTAGCACCCGGCAGGCTGAGAGCGCCAGCGCACACAGGAATATCGGTTCCGGGTGTTAATATTTCCCCCCGCGCTATTGTGATACAGCCGTCCACCCTTATCTTGCCCAGAACGCATGATAAAATCACGGTCTTTTGCCATTGGCGGGCCGGCGGCAGCAAAGCGAGCTCTTTTTTACAAACGGCGTTAATTCAAGAATTCAAGCATGTCCTTACTGACCCAGATTTTCGGCAGCCGCAACCAGCGGCTGCTCAAGCAATATCAAAAAACGGTAAAAGCGATCAACGCGCTGGAGCCTGAATTCGAAAAGCTGTCGGATGCAGAGCTGCAGGCGAAAACGCCTGAGTTCAAGGAGCGCATCGCCAAGGGCGAAACGCTGGACGACTTGCTGCCAGAAGCCTTCGCCGTCTGCCGCGAAGCGTCCAAGCGCGTGTTCAAGATGCGCCACTTCGACGTGCAGCTGATCGGCGGCATGGTATTGCATTACGGCAAGATTGCCGAAATGGGCACCGGTGAAGGCAAAACGCTGACCGCCACCTTGCCGGCCTACCTGAACGCGCTGTCCGGCAAGGGCGTGCACATCGTCACGGTCAATGACTACCTGGCCCAGCGCGACGCCGAAACCATGGGCAAGCTGTACCGCTGGCTGGGCCTTTCCACCGGCATCAACCTGTCGCAGATGGAGCACAGCGCCAAGCAGGAAGCCTACGGTTCGGACATCACCTACGGCACCAACAATGAATTCGGCTTCGACTACCTGCGCGACAATATGGTGTTCGAAGCGCGCGACCGCGTGCAGCGCGGCCTGAATTTCGGCATCGTCGATGAAGTGGACTCGATCCTGATCGACGAAGCGCGTACCCCGCTGATCATTTCCGGCCAGGCCGAGAACCACACGGACCTGTACTACAAGATGAATGAAGTGCCGCCGCAGCTGATCCTGCAGGTGGGCGAAGAAACGCCGGACGGCAAGGGCAAGGTCGAAGTGCCGGGCGACTACACCAAGGACGAGAAATCGCACCAGGTGCTGCTGACCGAAGCGGGCCACGAGAAGGCCGAAGCCATCCTGACCCGCATGGGCCTGCTGCCGGAAGGCGCTTCCCTGTACGACTCCGCCAACATCACGCTGGTGCATCACCTGTATGCGGCGCTGCGCGCCTTCGCGCTGTACCACAAGGACCAGCAATACGTGGTGCAGAACGGCGAGGTGATCATCGTCGACGAATTCACCGGCCGCCTGATGACGGGCCGCCGCTGGTCCGACGGCCTGCACCAGGCCGTGGAAGCGAAAGAGGGCGTGAAGATCCAGAACGAGAACCAGACCCTGGCCTCGATCACCTTCCAGAACTACTTCCGCATGTACGGCAAGCTGGCCGGCATGACCGGTACCGCCGACACGGAAGCCTACGAATTCCAGGAAATCTACGGCCTCGAAACCGTGGTGATTCCGCCGAACCGCCCATCGGCCCGCAAGGACCGCCAGGACCAGGTCTACAAATCGGCCCAGGAAAAATACGGCGCCATGCTGAACGATATCCGCGACTGCTACGAGCGCGGCCAGCCGGTGCTGGTGGGTACCACCTCGATTGAAAACTCGGAGCTGCTGGCCGGCATCCTCACCAAGGCCAATCTGCCGCACAACGTGCTGAACGCAAAGCAGCACGCGCGCGAAGCGGAGATCATTGCGCAGGCAGGCTCGCCGAAAGCCATCACCATCGCCACCAATATGGCGGGCCGCGGTACCGACATCGTCCTCGGCGGCAACGTCGAGAAGCAGATCCAGTTCATCGAAGCGAATCCGGACCTGGGCGAAGCCGAGAAGGCGGCCCAGGCGCAGAGCCTGCGCGATGGCTGGCAGGCGCTGCACAACCAGGTGGTGGCGGCCGGCGGCCTGCACATCATCGGCACCGAGCGCCACGAATCCCGCCGCGTCGACAACCAGCTGCGTGGCCGTTCCGGCCGCCAGGGCGACCCGGGTTCTTCGCGCTTCTACCTGTCGCTGGACGATCCATTGCTGCGCATTTTCGCGGGCGACCGCGTGCGCGCCATCATGGAACGCCTGAAGATGCCGGAAGGCGAACCGATCGAAGCGGGCATCGTTACCCGTTCCATCGAATCGGCACAGCGCAAGGTCGAGGCCCGCAACTTCGATATCCGTAAGCAGCTGCTCGAATACGATGACGTGGCCAACGACCAGCGCAAGGTGATCTACCAGCAGCGTAACGAGCTGCTGGAAGCGACCGATGTCTCCGACATGATCCAGAACCTGCGCCACGGCGTGTTCACCGACCTGGTACGCGAGCACGTGCCGGAAGAGTCGGTGGAAGAGCAGTGGACCGTGGACAAGCTGCAGGCGCAGCTGGCCAGCGAATGGCATATCGACCTGCCGCTGGTGGAGATGCTGGAGAAGGAATCCAATGTCACCGACGAAGACCTGCTGGAGCGGGTGATTGCGGCGGCCGATGCGCAATACCAGGCCAAGATCGACGTCGTGGGCAAGGAAGCTTTTGGCGGCTTCGAGCGCAACGTGATGCTGCAGAGCGTGGACAGCCACTGGCGTGAACACCTGGCAGCGCTGGACCACCTGCGCCAGGGTATCCACCTGCGCGGCTATGCGCAGAAGAATCCGAAGCAGGAATACAAGCGCGAAGCCTTCGAGCTGTTCGGCCAGATGCTGGACATGATCAAGAACGACGTGATCAAGATGGTGATGACGGTGCGTATCCAGTCGCGTGAAGAGGTCGAAGCGGCGGAAGCCGCGCTGGCCGCTTCGCACGTGGAGAACGTGCACTACCAGCACGCCGACTTCAACCCGGACGCCGCGCCGGAAGAACTGCTGGCGCCAGTCGCCATGCCGGCCGGCCAGGAAAACGCCACCGTGCAGATGGGCGTCAAAGTGGGCCGCAACGACCCATGCCCATGCGGCAGCGGCAAGAAGTTCAAGGCTTGCCACGGCCGTCTGGCCTGATCAAAAAAAATGCCGCGGGCGCTATCGCGCTCGCGGCAAAAACCTACCCTCACAAAAACGGTTGCTGCTCAAGACGAGTACGTAACCACCGGCACCGGCCGGATCCGTGGATAGAATTGCTCGGCGCGCATCAGCGTGCGCATCTCGGCAATCGGCATATCGAAGACCTCATGAATCCGCAGCATCATGTCGGCGCTGATGCGCTGCTTGCCGTGGCGGATTTTGCTCATCAGGCAAGGCTGCACATCCAGGATACGGCACAGGGCCGCATCATTTTTCAGCCCATAGCGCTGCAGCAGCGCATCCAGCAGGCCATTGGCGTCGCAGTCGAAGGAGTTGCGGCTATCGTGGTTATGCATCTTCATCGTCGTACCTCGTCAGTCAATTAAATTCGATCAGGCTGTGCGCAGCTGCATTTGCGCGGAAGCGTAGGCCGCGAGCTTGAGGGCAGACATGGCCTGCGCCAGCGCTGCAGCCTGTTCCTGCCGCGCAATGCCATCCGTCCCCGAGGTGGCGCGGTTCATCTGTTCGGTTCCCATGGCTGCTCCCTTTTGTTGATGTTTGGCTAGTCAATGGCTCCATTGTAATGGAAATTCGTTGAAATCGGTAAATTCGGTATATTTGTTTTTTCTATCGGAATCATAAAAAATGGTATAGTTAAGTAATGAAGACGAGCAACTCACCCACCGACGAGGTTTGCACGACCCAGAAAGCGGCCGAGATGCTGGGCATCTCTGTCACCTCCGTGCAGCAGCTGGTAGAAGCGGGCGTGATCGAGGCCTGGAAGACCAAGGGCGGCCACCGGCGCATTCCGCTAGCGGCGATCCACGCCTACAAGGCAGCCAGCGGCGCTCCAGCCCAGGGCGCGGCCCCGGCCGGCAAGCCGGGCGAGGCCTCGGTGCTGATCATCGAGGACAACCCCATGCAGCGCGCCCTGTACGAGCGCAACCTGCAGCAATGGGACCTGCCGCTCAATGTGCGCCTGTGCGACAACGGCTACCAGGCCCTGATCGAGATTGCGCGCCAGCGCCCCGATATCCTGCTGGCCGATATCGTGATGGAGGGGATGGATGGCTATGAGGTCATTAAAACCATCCTGGGCTACCCCGAACTGGCCGATATGCATATCGCCATCCTGTCGAGCATGGCGCCGAAAGATCTGGAACAGCGGGGCGGCATCCCGTCCGGCGTTGTATTTTTCCCGAAACCGGTGAACCCGGACGAACTCCGCGGCTATCTCAAAGCCTGCATCGCTCAGAAATCACGAAATTAAATATAACAATTCTCTCGAATCTGTTATATTTATGGTGATGAAGGCTTTTTGACGGAGATTGCCATGGCGCCCTACCGCTTTATCGACCCCCTCGTCCTGCTGACGGCTGTGAGCGGCGATCCGGGCGCTTTCCGGCAGCTGTCGGACGTTTTCCTCAGTATCGGTCCGGACGCTTACGAGCGCCTGCGCGCGGCCCTCGGGCGGCGCGATATGCAGGAAATTGCCCAGGCCAGCCACGCGCTGAAGGGCAGCGCCATGCTGGTGGGAGCCGTGCAGCTGACCGCCTTGCTGCAGCAGGTTGAAAGCGCCGCACGCAGCGCCGCGCTGGAGGCATTCGACCAGCACCTGCTGGAGCTGGACCGCCAGTTCGAAGGCGTGATGGCCGAAGTCAGCGCCAGCAAGGCCGACCCGCTGGCCACCGAATACTAAGCCTGAGACCATTATGCCGCTTCAGGTACTCCTCGCTGAAGACACTGAAATGAACCGCATGCTGGTGCGCATCCTGCTCACGCGCATGGGCTTCGAAGTGGATGAGGCGGAGAACGGCCAGCAGGCCGTGGAAGCACTGGCGCGCAAGCGCTACGACCTGGTGCTGATGGACTGCATGATGCCGGTGATGGACGGCTATGAAGCGACCCGTATCCTGCGTGCCCGCGAAGCGGAAGCAGGGCAGGAACGGGTGCCGGTGATTGCGCTGACGGCGAGCGCCATTGCGGGAGACCGCGAGCGCTGCCGCCAGGCGGGCATGGACGGCTATCTGTCCAAGCCCTTCCAGGTAGACGACTTCACGGCCATCGTGCAGCGCTACCTGAAAACCTCCTGATTACTGCAAGGTCAGGATGACCTTGACGGTGTCGTCCACCGCCGACTTGTCGATATAGCCGATGGCTTTCGGATCGGCCGCAACCGCCTTCTTCACGTCGGCATTCGACTTCATCTCCTTCGGCGCCGTGGCCTTGCCGGTAAACACCAGCTTGGACCAGATCGCCTTTACCTGCGCCGCATCCTTGTCGGCGATTTTCTGGTAGAAGTCATTGCGGATATGCGAACCTTCCGCCTGGTCGATCGGCGTGAACATGGCCGATTTACCGAGGAAGAACTGGGCCGCCTGTTCGCTGAACATGCGGGTTGCGGGATTGGCCGGGTTCACGATCACCACGGTTTCAGCAAATGCCGGCGCGGCAGCGGCCAGCAGCAGGGCTGCAAGAATCTTCTTCATTGTCAGCTCCCCTTAGAACACGAAGTCGACTGCGGCAGCAACCACAGTTACGTCGTTCTTCATGCCGGCAGCAGGGCCGAACACCAGCTGGCCGCCCTTGACCTTGGGCTTCACGCGGTCAACCTGGACTTTCAGCGCCATCGCCTTGGCGAAGTCCCAGCGCACGCCGATCAGGTCGGACGATTGCTCCGGCGAGACCAGCAGGTTCGCCACGGTGGCGCCCAGCACGCCGGTACGCGCCAGCGATGCCGGCAGCGTAACCGAGCTGCCCTTGCCTTCATAGGCAGCATGCGCGTAGTAAGGCAGCACCTTGCCGAAGCGGTAGCCGGCCATTGCGTACCATGCATTGGTGTCGGGGATGTACACCGCTTCCTTGGCGCGGCGCTGTGCGTATTCCGTCTGCAGCACGATGTTCTTCCAGTCCATCGACAGGCCCAGGGAAGTAAAGGCAATCTTCTTGCCGCCCTTGAGCGTGATGTCCTGCGCCACCTGGGCGAAACCGACGGCCGTCAGCGTGTTGGCCAGGGTGTTGATCGGGCCCACATTGCTGCTGTCGATATCGCCGCGGGCGTGGCCCAGGCGGGCGATGAAGGGGCCATGTTCAGCCGACACATTGAAGCCGTAGGCCGGCGACTGGTGCTTGGCCACGGAACCGCCACCGGTAGGGATGAACAGCTTGCCGCGGCTCACGCCGCCGAAAGCCTGCACGGTCACATTGGTGTCGCCGAAAGCGCGCTGCCAGTTGATGTCGGCGCCGTCCACATTTTCCAGCGGAGCCTGGCCATACATCTCGATCGGCGGACGCATCATCGTGTTGGCATAGCCCACGTTCTGGTAGTCCGAGATCAGGAAGATCGGCATGGCCATGCGGCCCGCGCGCACCGACAGTTCATCGTTCACCTGGTACTTCAGGAAGGCCCAGGTCAGGTCCGTGGTGAAGGAAGGGCTGGTGTTCTTGCGGGTGAGGACTTGCGCGGTGCCGGACAGCTTGTCGCTGAACTTGTAGCTCGCCTGCAGGCCGAGGTTGGTGTCCAGGCCGAGGCGGGGCGAGTCGCCCACGCCGCTGGCCTGGTTGTAGCGGGCGAACTTGGCCTCGTCGGTATTGCTCTTGGCCACACCCAGCGTGCCGAAGCCGCTGATGGTCAGGTTGTCGCCGCCGAGCGTGTTGGCCTGGGCGTTCAAGCCCAGAGCGGCCAGCACGGCTGCGCTCAGGAAGTGCTTCTTCATATTGTGGGATCCAATGTTTTGTTATGCCGCCGTAGCGGTGCGCGCGTATTGGGTGGAAGGAAGTAAGCTTGCGCGCAGCGGGTATGTTAGAGATTTTCCACGCGGCATGAAATGGAGGATCCGCAACTAGTACTAGAGCACTAATTTTTGTGTCGTATTTATGTAGGTACAATAGCGTTTTTCCCATACTTGCACGAGAAACCACATGGCCGTTAATTCTCCTATTCCTGTCGCCGCCGACCTCAAACCTGTTGCCGGTATTGAAATCGGCTATGCCGAAGCAGGCATCAAAAAGCCGGGCCGCAAGGACGTGCTGGTGATGAAGCTCGCCGAGGGCGCAACCGTTTCCGGCGTGTTCACGCTGAACCGCTTCTGCGCCGCGCCGGTGCAGATTTCGAAGGACAACCTGGCCAAGGCCAAGTCTGGCGGCAAGCCGATCCGCGCGCTGATGGTCAACACCGGCAATGCCAATGCAGGCACGGGCGAAGCGGGCCTGGCGAACGCGCACGCCACCTGCGCGGCGCTGGCGCAGGAACTGGGCCTGGACGCGCAGCAGATCCTGCCGTTTTCCACCGGCGTGATCCTGGAACCGCTGCCGGTTGAAAAGATCAAGGCCGGCCTGCCGGCCGCAGTGAAGAACCTGAAGGCCGATAACTGGTTCAATGCCGCCGAAGGCATCATGACCACGGACACGCAACCGAAAGCCGGCTCGCGCACCGTGGACATCGCAGGCCACAAGGTCACGCTGACCGGCATCAGCAAGGGTGCAGGCATGATCAAGCCGAACATGGCGACCATGCTGGGCTACCTGGCCTTCGACGCGAAAGTGGCGCAGCCGGTGCTGGACGTGCTGGTGAAAGAGGCGGCCGACAAATCCTTCAACTGCATCACCATCGACGGCGACACCTCGACCAACGACTCCTTCATGCTGATCGCCACCGGCGCCGGCACGCTGGAAGTGAACGCGGTGGACTCGCCGGAATACAAGGCGCTGGCGGCTGCCGTGACTGAGCTCTCCGTGTTCCTGGCGCAAGCCATTGTGCGTGACGGCGAAGGCGCCACCAAGTTCATTACCATCAGTGTGGAAGACGGCGCGAACGTGGAAGAGTGCCGCAAGATCGCCTATTCCATCGGCCACTCGCCGCTGGTGAAGACGGCCTTCTTCGCCTCCGATCCGAACCTGGGCCGCATCCTGGCCGCGATCGGCTATGCGGGCGTGGATGACCTGGATGTCAGCAAGATCAATATGTGGCTGGACGATGTTTGGGTCGCGAAAGACGGCGGCCGCAATCCGGACTACAAGGAAGAAGACGGCCAGCGCGTGATGAAGCAAAGTGAGATCACCGTGCGCGTGAAGCTGGCGCGCGGCGCGGCGGCATCCACGGTTTACACCTGCGACCTGTCGCACGACTACGTCTCCATCAACGCCGACTACCGTTCCTGATGCCTGCGCTCGAAGAGTTCCTCGCGCGCGCCGAAGCAGTACTGGCGCGGGTGGAAGCGCTGCTGCCTGCCGCGCCGCCAGCGCCGGACTGGGAGGGGGCGTCCGCCTTCCGCTGGCGCAAGCGCCAGGGCGGGCAGGGCTGGCTGCAGGCGGTCACGCATGCATCGCGCATCCAGCTCGATGACCTGCACAACATCTCGGTGCAGAAGCAGCAGATCGAGCAGAACACGCGCCAATTTGTGGCCGGCAAACCGGCCAACAATGTGCTGTTGACGGGCGCGCGCGGCACCGGCAAGTCCTCGCTGATCAAGGCCTGCCTGAACCAGTTTGCCGGCCAGGGCCTGCGTCTGATCGAAGTGGACAAGGCCGACCTGGCCGACCTGGCCGACATCATCGACCTGGTGGCGGGGCGGCCGGAGAAGTTCGTGGTGTTCTGCGACGACCTCTCGTTTGAAGAAGGCGAGAGCGGCTACAAGGCGCTCAAGGTGGCACTGGATGGATCGGTGACTGCCCAGTCGGACAATGTGCTGATCTACGCTACCTCGAACCGGCGGCACCTGCTGCCCGAGCGCATGTCCGACAACGCCAGCTACAAGACGGACGACAACGGCGACCTGCATCCGGGCGAAACGGTGGAAGAGAAGATCTCGCTGTCCGAGCGCTTCGGCCTGTGGCTGTCCTTCTACCCCTTCCGGCAGGACGACTATCTCGACATCGTGGCGCACTGGCTGCGCAGCTTCGGCTGCACGGCGCAGCAGATTGAAGAAGCGCGCGGCGACGCGCTGCGCTGGGCCTTGCAGCGCGGCTCGCGCTCCGGCCGCGTGGCCTGGCAGTTCGCGCGCGACCACGCAGGAAAACTATGACGGAAAAGAAAGCCCCGATCGACGTAGCGGTCGGCATCCTGATGAAACCCAACGGCGATGTGCTGCTGGGCCAGCGCCCCGAAGGCAAGCCCTACGCGGGCTACTGGGAATTCCCCGGCGGCAAAGTCGATCCCGGCGAAACGATTCTCGAAGCGCTGAAGCGCGAGTTCATGGAAGAGTTGGGCATCGAAGTCATGAGTGCTGAGGAATGGTGCGGCGTCGAGCACGTCTACGAGCACGCCCACGTGCGCCTGCACTTCTTCATCAGCCGCGACTTCCGCGGCGAACCCCAAAGCCTCGAAGGACAAGCCTTCGCCTGGCAAGGCGCGGTGAACGTAGAGCCGCTACTCCCAGCCACCATCCCCCTCTTGCAATGGATCGACCGCAATATTGCCTAAAAATTGGGGACAGACCCTAATTTCTAAAATCCGGGTCTGTCCCCATTTTCTCGGAAACTTTTAGGGGAAGCGCGAAGAGTGGGAGGTGGTCATGAGCCACTGGCCATCGCGGTGGATCCAGACGCGGGTGAAGCGGAATTTGCCGCTGAAGGGTTTGCCGTCCCCGATACCCGACTGCACGCTGGCGCCCGTAATCACCGCCATATCGCCATAACGGCGCACCTTCACATCCTCGTTCGTAATCGCCGTGTTGACCCGGCTCCCCGTGCCCAGCTTGGCCAGGTAGCCGGTCTTGTATTCCACCTTGCCGTCCGAGTGCGTCAGCATCCAGTCATCCGCCAGTAGCGGCGCCAGTGCTTTGGCGTCGCCCTTCAGGCGGTATTCGTTCCAGCGTGCGTCGAGCTGCAGCAGTTCATCCGACGATGGCGAGGCGTGCGCGAGCACAGGCGCGAGCAGCAGCGCGAACAGGACGTTCTTCATCAGTTGGAAGCGTTGGGATCGTCGAGCGGGTCGGCAGGCGCTGCGCCGGGGATCGTGTATTTCTCTTCGGCCCATGCGCCGAGATCGATCTGCTTGCAGCGTTCGGAGCAGAAGGGGCGGTACTTGTTCTTTTCGGTCCACTCCACTTTCTTGGAGCAGGTCGGGCAATCGACTACGGTTGGCATGTTCAGAAATTACAGAGGGTCAGTTCGAAAGGCACATCTTCTTCCAGCGGCTTGGGCTTCAGGTCCCCGCCCTGGCTGGTGAAACGCACCCACAGCATGTATTTGTTGGCCGAGATTTCCGGGATCGCGCCCAGCGATTCATCCACCGTCAGGCGCAGCATCTGGTACACCTTCCCCTGCAGCATCTGCTGGTAGCTGCCGGCGGAGGCGATCATCTTCTTCGGCGTGCCGGAATCGCGCAGCAGGCGCAGCACCAGGCGCAGCGCCTCGAACAGCGGCGACAGCGGCGTGAACCAGTTGATGATGTCGTTGAAGCGCTGGTCGGCCGGACGCTGCTGCCAGGCGTGGTAAGACGGCAGGTCGAATTCGCAGGCGCCGCCCGGAATGATGGTGCGGCCGCGGATGCTCATCAGCCATTCGTTGTCGCGCACGTTCTGGCCGGTCTTGCCCTGCGATGCGACCAGGGCGCTGGAGACGATGTCCAGCTCATCGAGCACCTTGTCCAGCATCTCGGATTGCACGGCGGGGTTGGAGCGGTAGCCCATCAGCGTCTGGCGCTGGCGTTCGAGTTCCTGCAGCAGGTCGGACTTGAGGTCGGCACGGCCGGCGACTTCCAGCATGTCGAAAATCGTGGAGAGGGCTACATGGTGCTGCATCGGGTGATCCTGATGCACAAAGAACTTGAATTTCTCGTACAGGTCTTCCAACCGCAACAACGTGCGTATGCGCTCGTTGAAAGGATATTCGTAGACAATCAAAGTGACATCCCTCGTGTGATGGGCCTGTGAGAATTCCCGTGATTCTGAACCATGCTAGGCAAAATTACAAACGTTGCTTGTCTATTGTCTGCCGTCCTGCCGAAAATGCCAGATAAAAATGGTGTAAACGCTCGATTTGGGGCACCAGACCAGCAATTTCGCCGTCATTGGCGACGATATCGTCGGCCGCCGCCAGCCTTGCCTCCCGTGTTGCCTGCGCCGCCATGATGGCGCGGACTTGTTCTTCTGATAAGCCATTGCGCGCCATGACACGCTGCACTTGCAGCGCTTCCGGGCAATCCACCACCAGCACGCGGTGCACGCGCGACTTCCAGTTGCCCGATTCCACCAGCAAGGGAATATCGAGGATGACGTAGGGACCGCTGGCCAGCTGCGCCTCGGCAGCGACGGCTTCGCGGATCATGGGGTGCAGGATGCCTTCCAGCCGCCGTTTGGCGCCCGGGTCGCTGAACACGAGGGTACGCATCTTTGCGCGGTCCAGCGCGCCATCCTGATCGGCGAAGTCGGCCCCGAACTCGGCCAGCACGGCGGGCATGGCGGCGCCGTGGGGCGCGGTCAGCGCACGGGCGATCTGGTCGGTGTCCACGATGCTGGCGCCGCGCTCGGCAAACATCCTTGCTACCAGGCTCTTGCCGCTGCCTATGCCCCCCGTCAGGCCGACCGTGAAGCGTTCCATGTCTTTAGCCGAGGAGGTGGCGGGTGAATTCGGAGATCGGGCCGCCGTAGAGCAGGGCGATCAGGCCCGCCGCCGCAAGGTAGGGACCGAAGGGGATGGGGTTGTTGCGGCCGCGCTTGGCGAACACGATGAGGCTGATACCCACCACAGCACCCACCAGCGAGGACAGCAGGATGATTGTCGGCAGCATCACCCAGCCCAGCCAGGCGCCCAGCGCCGCCAGCAGCTTGAAGTCGCCGTAGCCCATGCCTTCCTTGCCGGTCAGCAGCTTGAACAGCCAGTAGATGGACCACAGCACCAGGTAGCCAGCCGCCGCGCCGATGACAGCGTCCTGCAGCGGCACGAAGGTGCCGTTGAGGTTGACCAGCAGGCCGGCCCACAGCAGCGGATAGGTGAGGTCGTCCGGCAGCAGCTGGGTGTCGGCGTCGATAAAGGTCATGGCGATCAGCAGGTAGGCGAACAGCAGGGTCGCCATGCCGGTGTAGCCGCTGCCGAAGGTCCACACCAGCAGGCCGGAGATGAGCGCGGTCAGCGCTTCGATGATGGGATAGCGCGCCGAAATCGGCGTCTTGCAGCTGCTGCATTTGCCGCGCAGAACCAGCCAGCTGATCACGGGGATGTTTTCCAGCGCTGTGATCTGGTGCCCGCACTTGGTGCAGGCCGAGCGCGGCACCATCAGGTTGAAGCGGTCGGTATGCGGCAGCGGCTGGCCGGATTCAGAGGCCACATAGTTGTCCGACTCGCGCTGCATCATCTTCGGCATGCGGTAAATGACGACGTTCAGGAAACTGCCGACCAGCAGGCCGAAAATGGCGGCGATAATTGCAGCGCCAAGGGTGGCAGGAGGCATGAACAGCATCAATTCTTGTGGCATCAAAATCTTTCTTAATCGGGGTCAGACGGGGGCGCCGAGTCCCTGGTTAAACAACGGAACCGAGCTTGAAGATCGGGAGGTACATGGCAACCACCAGGCCGCCGATCAGCACGCCCAGGATCACCATGATCATCGGTTCCATCAGGCTGGACAGCGAAGCGACGGCATCGTCCACTTCCTCTTCATAGAAGTCGGCGACCTTGCCCAGCATGGCGTCCAGCGAGCCGGATTCTTCGCCGATGGAAACCATCTGCGTCACCATATTCGGGAAGACTTCGACGTTCTGCATGGCCACCGTGAGGCTGGTGCCGGTGCTCACTTCGGTCTGGATCTTGCGCGTTGCCTCCAGATAGACGTAGTTGCCGGAAGCGCCGCCCACGGAATCAAGCGATTCCACCAGCGGCACACCGGCGGCGAACATGGTGGACAGGGTGCGCGTCCAGCGCGCGATGGTGGCCTTGCGGATCACGTCGCCGAACACGGGCAGCCGCAGCAGGAAGCGGTCCATGGCCTGCTGCACTTTCAGCGAGCGCCGCCAGGACTGGAAGAAGAAATAGATCGAGGCGAACAGGCCGCCGAAGATCAGGTACCAGTACTCCACAAAGAAGGCCGACAGGTTCATCACGAACACGGTCGGCGCCGGCAGGTCGGCGCCGAAACTGGTGAATACTTCCTTGAAGGCCGGCACCACCCAGATCATGATCACGGCCGTCACGATGAAGGCCACGGCCAGGATCGAGATCGGGTAGGTCAGCGCCGACTTGATCTTGGCCTTCATGGCCAACGTTTTTTCCTTGTAGATGGCGAGGCGGGTCAGCAGGTCTTCCAGGATACCGGCCTGTTCGCCGGCGCCCACCAGGTTGCAGAACAGGGGATCGAAGTAGAGGGGGAATTTGCGGAATGCCTGGTTCAGGCTGGTACCCGTTTCAATATCGGCGCGCAGGTCCATGATCAGCTTGGACACAGAGGGATTGGCATTGCCCTTGCCCACGATATCGAAAGCCTGCAGCAGCGGCACGCCGGCCTTCATCATGGTGGCCAGCTGGCGCGTGAAGAGGGTGATGTCCTTGTCCGTCACTTTCTTGCCGGAGCGGTACACCTTCTTCTTGACCTTGGTGACCATGATGCCCTGGCGGCGCAGCGTGACGTTGACCACGGCCACGCCCCCCGCGCGCAATTCGCCGCGCACGGTTTTGCCGGTCTTGTCCTTGCCTTCCCATGCAAAGACCGATTCCTTGACCTGATTGCCCGCGTTTGCCATTGTGTGTTTCCTATTCGTTCGTGCAGCCCAGCACTTCTTCCAGGCTGGTCAGGCCTGCCTTGACTTTCACCAGTCCCGACTGGCGCAGCGATTTCACGCCTTCCGCCTCCGATTGCGCGGCGATCTGCATCGAATTGCCGTGCGCGAGGATCAGCGCCTCGATGGCGGGCGTGATCGGCATGATCTGATAGATACCGACGCGGCCTTTGTAGCCGGAGCCGTTGCAGCGTTCGCAGCCCACCGGGCCATACGGCTTCCAGCTGCCGTCCAGCTCATCGTCCTTGAAGCCCGCGCGGCGCAGCAGGTCTTCCGAGATGTCCACCGGCTGCTTGCAGGTGCACAGGCGGCGCGCCAGGCGCTGCGCGGTAATCAGGATCACCGACGAAGCGATATTGAACGGCGCCACGCCCATATTCATCAAACGCGTCAGCGTGGACGGCGCGTCGTTGGTGTGCAGCGTGGAGAACACCATGTGGCCGGTCTGCGCGGCCTTGATCGCGATGTCCGCCGTTTCCAGGTCGCGGATCTCACCCACCATGATGATGTCCGGATCCTGGCGCAGGAAGGACTTCAGCGCCACGGGGAAGGTGAGGCCCGCCTTGTCGTTCACGTTCACCTGGTTCACGCCGGGCAGGTTGATCTCGGCCGGATCTTCCGCGGTCGAAATATTGATGCCGGGCTTGTTCAGGATATTCAGGCAGGTGTACAGCGACACGGTCTTGCCGGAACCGGTCGGCCCCGTCACCAGCACCATGCCGTAAGGGCGCTGGATGGCGTCCAGCAGCGTGTCCTTCTGGTCCGGATCATAACCGAGGGAATCGATGCCCATCTGCGCCTGGGTCGCATCCAGGATACGCATCACGGTTTTTTCGCCGAACAGGGTGGGCAAGGTTGAGATACGCAGGTCGATTGTCTTGGTCGGCGACACGATCAGGCGCATGCGGCCGTCCTGCGGCACACGCTTTTCCGAGATATCGAGGCGGGCCAGCACCTTGATGCGGGAGACCAGCTTATCCTTGATCGAGATTGGTGGCTGGGCATGCTCTACCAGGACACCGTCCACCCGGAAGCGGATACGGTAAAACTTCTCAAAAGGCTCGAAATGCAGGTCAGATGCGCCCATATTGACGGCATCCATCAGCATCTTGTTCAGGAAGCGGACGATGGGCGCGTCTTCCACCTCGGTGGACGGATCGGGTGCGGCAGAGGTGTCTTCTTCCTCGGCAAACTGGATATCGCCTTCCTCGCCCGCGAGGTCGGCAATGGTCTGGTCGGCGCTCTTGCCCAGCTCGGCCAGCAGGCGCAGGAGGGTATCGTGCGGAACGATAACGGGCTCGACCGAAGTCTCGGTCTGGAACTTGATCTGGTCCAGTGCCTGGGTATTGGTGGGGTCGGAAATCGCCACCGACATCTTGTTGCCTCGCTTGGCCAGCGCCACCACGCGCTGGCTCTGCATCAGCTTTGGGTCGATGATCTTTTGCGGCAGGGCGTCGAGGCTGAAGGCCGTCAGGTCCATCAGCGGATAGGCGAAGGTTTCGGAGCAGAACAGGGCCAGGTCGCGCGCATTCACGGTGCCGCTGGAGACCAGCACGTCGATGAAGGCCTGTTTTTCCGCCTGGGCGCGTTTGGCGAGCGTATCCGCCTGGGGCAAGGTGAGCTTGCCCGCCTGCATCAGCGCCCGCGCCAGACCCGACATGGGGGCTGTTGCCGTCGGATTGGTTTGCACTGATGCCATAGGAACGCGCTAATGGGTTAGTAGAGGGGCTGCGATCCTGTCGATGATGCCTGTGAGCATCATATTTGTAAAGCAGGCCCCTCTATACGTCGCAATTTGACGACTTTGATGGACTGGTTCTGCACTTGCATGACTTCGATGATGCAGTTGCCAATTTTGACACTGATTGGCGCGTCGGGAATGTCCTGCAGCCATTCGAGCAGCAGCCCGTTCAATGTTTTCGGCCCATCCAGCGGGAAGTTTAGCCCCAGGCGCTTGTTTATGTCACGCAGCGCGGTCACGCCTTCCAGCAGGCACTCGCCGTGCAGGTCCCAGGCGAAGGATTCGGCGCGGGTGGCACTCGGCGTGGACGTGGTGAACTCGCCGATCATTTCCTCAATGATATCGTCCAGCGTCACCAGGCCCTGCACCTCGCCGTATTCATCGACGATGATGGCCAGGCGTTCCTTGTTTTCCTGGAAGTTCTGCAGCTGGTCGAGGGCGGCCGTTTCCAGCGGAATGAAATACGGATCGCTGAGCAGGGCGCGGAAATGGTGGACGGTCAGCTCGTCTTCCTCGCGCAGCAGGCCCAGCGCCTTGCGCACATGCAGGATGCCGACGATCTGGTTGATCTCGCCATCGTAGACCGGCAGCTTGTTGTGATAGCAGGTCGTGAGCTGTTCGATGATTTCCTCGACCGGCACGGCCAGGTTCAGCGCCTCGATCTGGGTGCGCGGTGTCATCACGTCTTCCACCGAAATCGATTCGAGGTCGAACAGGTTGAGCAGGATGCTGCGGTGCTTCTGTGGAATGAAGCTGCCGCTTTCCAGCAGCACCGAGCGCAGCTCGTCGGGCGACAGGTCGGCATTGGTCAGGCTGCTGGATGGCTTGATGCGGAACAGGCGCAGCAGGGCATTGACGAACAGGTCCACGAACCAGATCAGCGGCCGGGCCATGCGCAGCAGCGGGCGCAGCACGATACTGGCGGGGAGCACCACCTGGTCCGCATAGCGCGCGCCGATAATCTTCGGCGAAATCTCGGCCACCACAATCAGCACGAACACCACGGCGCCGGTGGAGATGATGATGACGTGTTCTTCGAAACCGAAGTTGGTGATGGCGATGGCAGTCACTAATGCGATAGCCAGTGCATTCAGCAGGGTATTCGCAATGAGCACGAGGGACAGCAGGCGTTCCGTCCGTTCAAGCAGCCACAGCGTAGCGATTGCACGGCGGCTGCCGCGCTTGGCCTGGTGGCGCAGACGAAAACGATTGGCCGCCATCAGGGCGGTTTCGGCCATGGCAAAGAAGGCCGACAGGAAGATCAGGAAAGCGAGCGCAGAAAATTGCGCCCACAAGGGAATGGTGTCCAAGTGGATAAGTGAGCAGCTGCGGAACCCCCATTGTAGCTTAATTGGGGACAGACCCTAATTAAGGTAATTAGGGTCTGTCCCCAATTTCAATGTCTGCCCCACAGCGCTCGATATCGATGCACGCTGCGCATGGATCCTCAGCAATCTCGGCGCCGCGCCCCTCTGCGCCCCGGAATTGGGGACGGACCCTCATTCGTCTAATTAGGGTCTGTCCCCAATTTATAAGCAACTTATAATCTGGAGATGGACACTGATATGGATACGGGTGGGCAGCGGCTGGCGTTTTTGCCGCCGCCGTCGCTGGCTCGCGTGGTGCGGTACTTTCATGTGGAACGCGCCAGCCCGGGACTCGTGAAGGCGCCAGCCAATCCCTGCGCCATGCTGAGCTTCTTCGTCCAGGGCTATTCGATCGTGCAGAGGCAGTGCTACCGGCGTGCGATGCTGTGCGGGCCGCTGTCTCAGCCGATGGAGGGCGACTGGCGCGAACAGACCACCTTTGTCGCCGCCGTCTTCGAGCCGGAATACCTCCCCTTGCTGTTCGGCGTGGATGCGGCGGCGCTGCGCGATTTTCCGGTTCCGCTATCCGATCTGGATGATCCGCCGGATTCAGAAGCCCTCGAAGCCACCTTGCGGTCTTTGTCCGAACCGCAACAATGGGTCAATGCGCTATCGTCCTGGCTGTTGAATCTTCTCGATCGCCGCGAAGGTGAGCGCAGCGTCTTTATCGTGCCGCGAGCGGCCTTGTCCCTCGCCACTCCCGACCTGGCCACGCAGTTCGGCATGAGCGTGCGCCAGCTCGAACGCCGCTACCTGGCCAGCTATGGCCTCAATATCCGAGACAGCCGCAAGATGGAGCGCTATGTGCGTGCCCTCGCGCTCATGATGGCGCTGCCGCCGCAGCGCGGCCTGCTTACGCGCGTGGCGATGGATGCCGGCTATCACGACCAGGCGCATATGGTGCGCGACTTCCAGCACTACATCGGCATGCGACCCGGCGCCCTGCACCAGGCCATGCGCGAGGATGAGCAGATGCGCCTTTACCGCTACGAGGGCGAATACCGCGATGTAGTGCTGCGCGGGCGCTGATGTCGCATTCATACAAGACTCGCCCCGCATCCGCCGCTATCCTGCGACGATGGAACCTACACTTGAACACGACGGCTTCATGGTGACATCGGCCGAGGCGCTGCTGAACGCAGCCCGCACCGACAGCCTGTGGTATCTCAGTTTCGGCCTGGCCTGCTGCGCGGTGGAGATGATGGAAGCCGCATCCGCCCGCTATGATATGGACCGCTTCGGCATGGTGCCGCGTCCCTCGCCGCGCCATGCGGACCTGATGATCGTGGCCGGCACCCTCACCAACAAGATGGCGCGCGCCATGCGCAAGGCCTACGACCAGATGCCGGAGCCGCGCTACGTGGTATCGATGGGCTCCTGCGCCAATGGCGGCGGCTATTACCACTACAGCTACTCCGTGGTGCGCGGCTGCGACCGCATCGTGCCGGTGGACGTTTACGTGCCCGGTTGCCCGCCCACGCCGGAGGCGCTGGTGTATGGCCTGATCCAGCTGCAGCGCAAGATCAAGGCCGAACGACCGAACCAGCATTACACCGAACTCGCTCGCTGATGCGCTATGATGCCTTCGTCTTTTCGAATGCGGAGGAACGATGGCAAGCAAGTTGGCAGCAGGCGTGTTGTTGGCGCTGGCAGCATTTGGCGCTTCGGCGCAAACCCCCGATGTGGTGTTGCTGAAACGCGCGGAGCAGTATAAGCCTGATGCGCTCAAGCTCCTCGGCCGCATGGTCAATATCGATTCGGGCACCTTCAACGAAAAAGGCCTGAACGCCGTGGGCTCAATCGCCGCGGCGGAACTCACGCGCATCGGCTTCAAAGTGCAGTCCATCCCCGCCAAGCCCGCGGCGGGCAATAATGTGCTCGCAACGGTAAACGGCAGCGGCAAGGGCCGCATCCTGCTGGTCGCCCACATGGACACTGTCTACGCTGACGGCACGGCGAAAGCCAATCCTTTCCGCATCGAAGGCAACCGCGCCTATGGTCCTGGCATCATGGACGACAAGGGCGGCATCGTTGTGGCGCTGTATGCGCTCAAGGCGCTGCGCTCCGTCAGCTTCAAGGATTTCGGACAAATCACCGTCCTGCTGAATACCAATGAGGAGACCGGCTCGCATGGCTCGCGCGAACTGATCGAACGGGTCGCGAAGGAGCATGACGTCGCCTTCAACCTGGAGCCCGGCCGCGCTGCCGATGGCGTGGTCATCTCCCGCAAGGGCAGCGGCGAGATCGAACTGGATGTGAAAGGCAAGGCAGCCCACGCAGGCGTGGCCGCGAAGCAGGGCGTGAACGCGGCCATGGAAGCGGCGCACCAGGTGCTGCAGATGTCCACACTGGGCGATGAAGAGAAAGGCACCACCGTCAACTGGACCGTGATCAAGAGCGGTGACCGCAGCAATGTGGTGCCGGACCAGGCCACTGCCGTTGCCGATATCCGCGTGTCGCAGCCCGAGGAATTCGACCGCGTGGAGCAGGACCTGAAGCGCCTCGCCACCAACCAGCTGCTCAAGGATTCAAAAGTGAACGTGGCATTGCGCCGTGGCTTCCCGCCCATGCCGCCTAGCCCCGTCACCGATGCGCTGGCGAAGAAAGCGAACGATATCTACGGTGAACTGGGCCGCCAGCTCACGCTGGAACACACCGGTGGCGCGGCTGATGCAAGCCTGATGTTCGCGCTCGGCGTGCCCACCCTGGATGGCCTGGGCATCGTAGGCGGTGGCATCCACACGCCGCAGGAGTATGCGGAAATAGACAGCATCGCGCCGCGCATCTACCTGCTGGCGCGGCTGATACAGGAATACGGCAAGGGCCAGTAATCAGCTGCCGCGGTAGGTGGAATAGGACCAGGGCGAAACCACGAGCGGTACATGGTAGTTCTGGTCCGCATGGGCGATGCCGAAGGCAATGGTAACGAGATCGATGAAACGCGGCGAGGGCAGTTCCACGCCAAGGCCGGCGAAGTAGTCGCCCGCATTGAACACCAGTTCATACATGCCGGGCTTCAGGGTATCGCCTTCCAGCAGCGGCGTGCTGCAGCGGCCATCGCTGTTGGTGATGTCCATCTTGAGCAGCTGCTTGCCTTCCGCGCTCACCGCGAACAGCGCGACCTTGACCCCGGCGCCGGGGCGGCCGTGGGCAGTATCCAGAACGTGTGTCGTGAGTTTTCCCATGTCAGAATCCTTCGTGTCGATATTTTGAGAATCATATACCGTGCTAAGGCCATCAATATAACGCCGGCGGTATGCATATGCTATTCATAGGAAGATGATGAAACTTTCCCGTATTTTCGCACTTGGCCTCTTCTTCGCCAGCACATATGCCGTGCAGGCAGCTCCTTCCTCCACGCCGCGCGTGGTGACCGAAAACGGCGCGCTGGAAGGCACGCTGGAAGCATCCGGCATCCGCGTTTTCCGTGGCGTTCCGTTTGCCGCGCCGCCAGTCGGTGAACTGCGCTGGAAGGCGCCGCAGCCGGTGAAGCGCTGGCAGGGTGTGCGTTCCGCAAAACAGTTCGGCAACCGCTCCATGCAGCCCGCCCTGTATCCGGACATGGTGTTCCGTTCGCCCGCCATGAGCGAGGACTGCCTCTACCTGAACGTGTGGACGCCCGCCGCCTCGCGCAAGGAGAAGCTGCCCGTGCTCGTGTACTTCCACGGCGGCGGCCTCGCGGCCGGCGACAGCACCGAACCGCGCTACGACGGCGAGAACATGGCGCGCAAGGGCATCGTTGCTGTGACGGTCAATTACCGCCTCAGCGTATTCGGCTTCTTCGCCCATCCTGAGCTGACGGCGGAATCGCCGCATCGCGTTTCCGGCAACTACGGCCTGATGGACCAGGCGGCGGCGCTGAAATGGGTGCAGAAGAATATCGCTGCATTCGGCGGCGATCCGGCGCAGGTGACGATTGCGGGCGAGTCGGCAGGCTCCTTCTCGGTCAGCGCGCAGATGATCATGCCTTCCGCGCGCGGCACCTTCGCGCGTGCCATCGGCGAAAGCGGTTCGCTGCTCGGCCTTACCCCGCCGCCAACGCTGGCCGAAGCGGAAAAGCTGGGCCAGACCTTCGCGCAGGCGGCCGGCGCCACGTCGCTCAAGTCCTTGCGCGCGCTGCCTGCTGAAAAATTGATCGAGACTGTGGGCAAGCCGGGCATGCCCTGGTTCGGCATCATCAGCGATGGCCATGTGCTGCCGCAGGCACCCCTGCAGGCCTACAGCAATGGCCTGCAGGCCCGCGTGCCGCTGCTGGCCGGATGGAATGCGCAGGAAACGGGCGCCGCGCGCGTCCTCGACGATGCCGCGCCCACGCCGGAGAACTTCAGTGCCGCGATCCGCAAGCTGTATGGCGACCAGGCGCCCGCCGCCGAAAAAGCCTATGGCTACGGCATGCCGCAGGCAGCCATCGACCTGGCGAGCGATCGCTGGATCGTCTACGGCACCTGGAAATGGATCGACCTGCACAGCCGCGTGGCGCCTACCTTCCGCTACCTGTACACCCGCGCGCGTCCGGGCGAACCCGGTGCCGGCCATTCCGCCGAAATCGAATACGCAATGGGTAATCTCGGCCGCAACAAGGTCTTCCCATGGACCGAGGACGATCACCGCACCTCCGCCGCGATGCAGGCCTACTTCGCCAACTTCATCAAAACCGGCAACCCGAACGGCGAAGGACTGCCGGCCTGGCCATTGGCCACCGCCGAGGGTGACAATGTCATGCGCCTCGACGCGCAGCCGCAGGCCGTGCGCACCTCGGACCGCGAACGCTTCCTCTTCCACGACCGCCAGATTTCCGCACCATGAGCACTTACGACAGCTATCCACGCGACCTGATTGGCTACGGCCGCAACCCGCCCCATCCGGACTGGCCGGGCCAGGCGCGCATCGCCCTGCAGTTCGTGCTGAACTACGAAGAGGGCGGCGAGAACAACGTGCTGCACGGCGATGCCGCTTCCGAAACATTCCTGTCCGAGATCATCGGCGCGGCGGCTTTCCCCATGCGGCATATGAGCATGGAGTCGATCTATGAATACGGCTCGCGCGCGGGCCTGTGGCGGCTGCTGCGCATGTTCGAGGAGCGCAAGCTGCCGCTGACGGTGTTCGGCGTGTCGATGGCGCTGAAGCGCCATCCGGAGGCAGTAGCGGCTTTCCAGGAACTTGGCCATGAAATCGCCTGCCACGGCCTGCGCTGGATCAGCTACCAGAATATGGACGAGGCAACCGAGCGGGCACACATGAAGGAAGCGGTGGAGATCATCCGCGAGCTGACCGGCAGTGCGCCGCTGGGCTGGTACACCGGCCGCGATTCGCCCAACACGCGCAAGCTGGTGGTCGAACACGGCGGCTTCCGCTACGACGCCGATTATTACGGCGACGACCTGCCGTTCTGGACCGAAGTAGAGCACCTGGATGCAAACGGCAAGCCTGCCATTGCGCCGCAGCTGGTCGTGCCCTACACGCTGGACACCAACGATATGCGCTTCGCCGCCATGCAGGGCTTTAACAGCGGCACGCAGTTCTTCGACTATCTGAAGGATGCTTTCGACGTACTCTACGCTGAAGGCGATCCGCAGGGACTGAACCAGCCGAAAATGCTGTCCATCGGCCTGCATTGCCGCCTCGTGGGCCGCCCGGCGCGCGCGGCAGCGCTGGCCCGTTTCCTCGACTATGTGCAGGGCCACGACAAGGTATGGATCACGCGCCGCATTGATATTGCCGAGCACTGGCACCAGCGTCATCCTTATATTAAAGAAGCCTGATAACAAAAATAAGCGAAATCGTATAAAGGGGCGGTGCTCTGGTGTTAATCTTCTAACTTGGGATTAATCCGAGGGCAAGATGTCTGAACCGATTCGCTTTTACTTCCGTGGCGCCGTGCATGAAGTGCACGACGCCGCGCCGACGCAGACTGTGCTCCAGCATCTGCGGGAGGACCTGCATTGCACCGGCACAAAGGAAGGCTGCGCGGAAGGCGATTGCGGCGCCTGCACGGTGCTCGTCGGAGCGCTCGGTACAGATGGCCAGCTGCAGATGAAGGCGGTGAACTCCTGCATCCAGCTTACGCCCACGCTGGACGGCAAAGCCCTGTTCACGGTGGAAGACATGCAGCAGGAAGGCGGCGCCCTGCATCCGGTGCAGCAGGCGCTGGTGGAATGCCACGGTTCCCAGTGCGGCTTCTGCACCCCCGGTTTCGCCATGTCGCTGTGGGGCATGTACCTGAAGCAGGACGGCAAACGCGCGGAGCGCAAGGAAATCGACGACTGCCTGTCCGGCAACCTGTGCCGCTGCACCGGCTACCGCCCTATCATCGACGCGGCGCGCCGCATGACGGAGCTGCCCAAAGTGGAATTCGACGCGACGCATGTGGCATCGCAGCTGGCCGCGCTGCGCCGCGATGCGCTGGCGGTGTACAGCGCGCACGGCCAGACCTTCATGGCGCCGCGCACGCTCGATGAACTGATCCAGCTGCGCGCAGCCAACCCTCAGGCCACGCTGCTGGCAGGATCCACCGATGTAGGCCTGTGGATCACCAAGCAGATGCGCGAACTGAATAGCATCATCTACCTCGGCCACGTGGATGCGTTGAACTTCGTGCGCGTGAACGACGGCATGCTGGAGATCGGCGCAGGCGTTTCGCTGGAGCAGGCTTATGCCGCGCTGTGCGAACACTATCCGGAAGCACTGGGCGAACTGCGCCAGCGTTTTGCATCGCTGCCGATCAGGAATGCGGGCACGCTGGGCGGCAATGTCGCCAATGGTTCGCCCATCGGCGACTCCATGCCATGGATGATCGCCCTCGGCGCCGAACTGGTGCTGTGCGGCGCAGCCGGCGAACGCGTGCTGGCGCTGGAAGACTTCTATCTGGACTACATGAAGAAGGACCTGGCCGCCGATGAATTCGTGCTGGCCATGCGCGTGCCTCTGCGGCGCGATGACATGGCCTTCCGCACCTACAAGCTGGCGAAGCGCTTCGACCAGGATATCTCCGCCGTCTGTGCAGCCTTTGCCTTCACGCTGCATGGCGGCACCATTGCCGATGCGCGCATTGCTTTCGGCGGCATGGCAGCCACGCCGAAGCGCGCGGCTATCGCCGAAAGCCTGCTCAAAGGCCGCAGCTGGGACGAAGCCGCACTGGCAGATGCCATGCACGCCCTGCAGCAGGACTATGCGCCGCTGAGCGATATGCGCGCCAGCAGCGAATACCGCATGAAGACGGCGCAGAATCTGCTGCGCCGCTTCTGGCTTGAAACGCGCGTGGATGCGCCGCTGGCCGCCGAAGCGGTCAGTGCTTTTGCCTGCCGCGCGTGAAAGGAGCTGTCATGAACCATCCCGGCAATCCTGAACTGAAGGCCGCTGCATGGACGGCGGTGGGCGTCGCGCGCCCGCATGAATCGGCCGAGCTGCACGTGCTGGGCCAGGCGGCATATACCGACGACATCCCCGAGCTGCAAGGCACGCTGCACGCGGCGCTGGGCCTGTCCGCGAAAGCGCATGCGCGCATCCTGAGCATCGATCTGGCGCCGGTACGCGCCATGCCTGGCGTGGTCGATGTTTACACGGTGGACGATATTCCCGGCACCAACGATTGCGGCCCGATCATCCATGACGATCCGATTCTGGCCGACGGCGTGGTGCAGTACGTGGGCCAGCCCATCTTCATCGTGGTGGCCGACACGCACACCAATGCCCGCCGTGCCGCACGCAAGGCCGTGGTCGCGTATGAAGAGCTGCCCGCTATCCTCACGCCGCAGGAAGCGAAGGCTGCACAATCCTATGTGCTGCCGCCGCTGCAGCTGAAGCGCGGCGATTTCCAGGCCGCGTTCGAGCGGGCGCCGAACGTGGTGAAGGGACAGCTCTTCGTGGGCGGCCAGGAGCAGTTTTACCTGGAAGGCCAGATCGCATACGCCATCCCGAAAGAGAACAAGGGCATGTTCGTGCAGTGCTCCACGCAGCACCCGAGCGAGATGCAGCACGTGGTGGCGCATGCGCTGGGGCGCCATTCGCACCATGTGCAGGTCGAGTGCCGCCGCATGGGCGGGGGCTTTGGCGGGAAGGAGTCGCAGTCCGCGCTGTGGGCCGCTGCTGCGGCAATTGCAGCAGCGAAGTCGGGCCGCCCTGTCAAGCTGCGCGCTGACCGCGATGATGACATGATGGTCACCGGCAAGCGCCACTGCTTCTTCTACGAATACGAAGTAGGCTACGACGACAGCGGCAAGATCGTAGCCGCCAAGGTCGATATGACATTGCGCGCCGGTTTCTCGGCTGACCTTTCGGGACCGGTCGCGACGCGCGCCGTCTGCCATTTCGACAATACCTACTACCTGTCGGACGTGGACATCCGCGCCGGCTGCGGCAAGACCAACACGCAGTCAAATACCGCCTTCCGCGGCTTTGGCGGTCCGCAAGGTGCGATTGCCATCGAATACGTGATCGACGAGATCGCGCGCAACCTGGGCCGCGATCCGCTCGATATCCGCCGCCTGAACTTCTACGGCAAGGAAGAGCGCAACCAGACGCCATACGGCCAGGTCATCGTGGACAACGTGATCGAAGAGCTGACGGCGGAGCTGGAGCAGACCAGCGAGTACCGCGCGCGCCGCGCTGCAGTGGAGGCATTCAACCGCAGCAGCCCGGTGCTCAAGAAAGGCATCGCGTTTACGCCCGTGAAATTCGGCATCGCCTTCAACGTCACCCACCTGAACCAGGCGGGCGCACTGGTGCATGTGTACGTGGACGGCTCGGTACTGGTGAACCACGGCGGCACGGAGATGGGGCAGGGCATCAACACCAAGGTCATGCAGGTGGTGGCGCATGAACTGGGCCGTGACATCTCGCACGTGCGCGTGACCGCAACCGATACGAGCAAGGTCGCGAATACCTCGGCAACCGCCGCTTCTACCGGCGCAGACCTGAACGGCAAGGCCGCGCAGGACGCAGCCCGCAAAATCCGCCAGCGCCTTGCCGAATTCGCAGTGAAGCTGCACGGCGGTGAAGTCAGCGGCGTGCAGTTCCATGCCGACGCAGTACATGTGAACGGAACCACCGTACCGTTTGAAGAACTGGTACAGAAGGCCTATCTCGCGCGCGTGCAGCTGTGGTCCGACGGCTTCTATGCCACGCCGGGGCTGAGCTGGGATGCCAAAACGATGAGCGGCCACCCCTTCTCCTACTATGCTTACGGCGCTGCCGTCTCCGAAGTGGTGGTGGACACGCTGACAGGCGAATGGAAGCTGCTGCGTGCGGACGCCCTGTACGATGCGGGCCAGTCGCTCAATCCGGCCATCGACATCGGCCAGGTGGAAGGCGCCTTCATCCAGGGCATGGGCTGGCTGACGACGGAGCAGCTGTGGTGGAATGCTGCGGGCAAGCTGATGACGCATGCACCCTCCACCTACAAGATTCCCGGCATCTCCGACTGTCCGGAAGACTTCCGCGTGCGCCTGTTCGAGAACCGCAATGTGGAAGACAGCATCCACCGTTCGAAGGCCACGGGCGAGCCGCCCCTGCTGCTGCCGTTCTCGGTATTCTTCGCGATCCGCGACGCGATTTCCAGCGTGGGCGGCCACAAGGTCAACCCGCCGCTGAACGCGCCCGCCACCAGCGAAGAAATCCTGCGTGCGATTTCCGCTGTCGAATCGGCATCCTGAGGAAGCGAGATGAAGGACTGGCTCACAGCCGCCGATGAACCGGCGGTGCTGGTAACGGTCGCGAGGGTTGAAGGCTCCGCGCCGCGCGAGGCGGGCACGAAAATGATCGTGACCGCCCGCAGCCAGTTCGACACCGTCGGCGGCGGCCACCTCGAAATGCGCGCCACCGCCATCGCCCGCGACATGCTCTGCCACCATGGGGTCAGGCACCATGGTGTCAGGTCCGGGGATGTCACAGCGGTGCGCTACGAGCGCTTCCCGCTCGGCCCCAGCCTCGGCCAGTGCTGCGGCGGTGTGGTGTGGCTGCTGTTCGAGCGCATCGAAGGCCATGTGGCGGACATCCTGCAAGCCCTGCGCGGCCGTCGCAATGCGGACAGCACCCGCGTCACCGCGCTCGATGCGCCGCACAGTGCGCTGGCCGATGCCGGCGGCGAATGGCTGGCTGGCGCGCGCGATGCGATGCCTGCACCGCAGGCGAACGAGGCGCACATCGCCACCGACAAAGCAGGCCGCCAATGGCTGGTCGATCCCTGCCTGGCGCCGCGCGCGCACCTGCTGCTGTTCGGGGCAGGCCATGTGGGCGCCGCCATCGTGCGCGCCATGGCCGATCTGCCATGCCGCATCACCTGGGTGGACGAAAGGGACGACGCCTTCCCGCAGGAGATTCCGGACAACGTGACGATAGAAATCAGCGACACGCCGCAAGCGCTGGTAGAACAGGCGCCAAACCACGCCAGCTACCTGGTCATGACCCACAGCCATGCGCTGGACCAGGCCCTGACCGAGGCCATCCTGGCGCGCGAACAGATCGGCTGGTTCGGCCTGATCGGCAGCGCCACCAAGCGCAGGCAGTTCGAAAACCGCCTGCTTGCGCGCGGCTTCGGCGAAGCGCGCCTGAACGACATGGTATGCCCCGTGGGCCTGCCCGGTATCATCAACAAGGCGCCCGCCGTCATTGCGGCCTCCGTGTGCGCCCAATTACTCACCGTCTGGGAAGCGCAGTCGCTTCTCGGGCCTTAGAAAGACCCAGATGCAAACAGCTCACAGCAGCGTGCAAGCCTACCGAGGGAGCTTGCTGTATTTCCACGCCGACCCGGCCTTCATCGAGCATGCCCATGCCTGGCATGAAGACGGCCTGCTGATCGTTGAAGACGGCAAGATCAAGGCCGCAGGCGACTACGCCACGCTGCACGCCAGCCTGCCGCAAGGCGCGCAGGTGCAGGACTACCGCGGCAAGATCCTCTCGCCCGGCTTTATCGACAGCCATATCCACTATCCGCAGACGGACATGATCGCATCGCCGTCGCCGGGCCTGCTGCCATGGCTGCAGGAATACACCTTCCCTACCGAGCGTTCCTTCGAAGATCCCCAGCATGCGGCCACCGTCGCCGAGTTCTTCCTCGACGAGCTGCTGCGCGTGGGTACCACCACGGCCATGGTCTACTGCACCGTGCACCCGCAATCGGTGGATGCCTTCTTCACCGCCAGCGAGGGCAGGGGACTGCGCATGATCGCGGGCAAAGTGCTGCAGGACCGTAACAGCCCGGACTTCCTGAGCGACACGGCACAAAGTGGCGCGTGCGACACCGAAGACCTCATCAAACGCTGGCACAACCACGGCCGCTCGCTGTACGCTATCACGCCACGCTTCGCACCCACCTCCACCGAAGAACAGATGCAGCTCACCGGCGAGCTGGCGCGCGCCTATCCGGACACCTTCCTGCAAACCCACGTTTCCGAGAACGAAGAAGAATGCCGCTGGGTCAAGCAGCTGTATCCGCAGGCGCGCAGCTACCTCGACGTCTACGACCGCTACGGCATGATGCGACCGCGCGCCGTGTTCGGCCACTGCATCTGGCTGGACCAGCAGGACCGCGCGCGCATCGCCGAAACCAAATCCGCCGCCGCCATCTGCCCCACCTCCAACCTCTTCCTCGGCAGCGGCCTGTTCGACTTCGAGCAGGCAGACAAGGCCGGCATGCTGATGTCCCTGGCCACGGACGTGGGCGGCGGCACCTCCTTCTCCATGTTGCAAACGATGAATGAAGCCTATAAAGTAGCGCGCTTGAAGGGCAGTTACCTTCCTGCAATGCGCATGTTTTACCTGGCCACACTGGGCGCTGCGCGCAGCCTGCATCTGGAAGGCACGATCGGCAGTTTCGCGGCCGGCAACGAGGCCGACTTCATCGTGCTCGACCCGCAGGCCACGCCGCTGCTGGCACGCCGCACCCGCCTTTGCGACAGCCTCGAAGAAACGCTGTTCGCGCTGGCCCTGCTGGGCGATGACCGTGTGATAGCGGCCACTTACTCCGGCGGCAAACAGGTGCATGCGCGGACGCAGGGCTGACCCGTCTCCGACCAACCAAACGAGAGTTCCCATGCAAAAGTCCCTGAGCAGCCTGATGATCGCGATGGCCTTCGCCAGCGCCGCCGCGCCCCAAGCCCATGCCGCCAGCAATGAAGACGTGGTCAAGCGCCACTTCGCATCGCTGGTCGCGGGACCGACGCCCAAGACCTCGGAACTGCAGATGTTCCTCACCATGATGCCGAAGGGCGGCGACCTGCATCACCATTATTCTGGCGCCATCTACGCCGAGCAGTACCTGGAATGGGTGGACAAGCAAGGGTTCTGCGTCAACAAAACCGACTTCCGCATCAACACGGCGGCGGGCGCCAAATCGGCCAGCTGCGTCAGCGGCAAGGACCTGGTAGCCGACAATGCCGCCTACCGCGCGCTGCTGCAGAAGTGGTCTACGGCGGACTTCTACAACCATAGCAGCGGCAAGCAGCTGCCGCCGGACCAGACCTTCTTTGATACCTTTGGCTACTTCAACGACGTTGCCTCCACCAATGGCAGCGAAGGCCTGCAGACGCTGAAAAAGCGCGCAATTGCCGAGAACCTCAGTTATATCGAAACAATTTACGAGATCGCCCCCATCACCCCGGACGGCGATTTCGACAAGCTGGCCGCCGAGCCCGGCTTCGACAACGCCAGGCTGAACGCCGCGCTGAACGCCCTGGTGCCGAAGCTGGAAGCCAGCCAGGCCTTCCAGCAAGGCATCCAGAACTACCTCGCCCACCTGCAGAAAGCCAGCGCGGGCGTGGACGATGAACAGTTCACCATGCGCTACCAGCCCTTCGTGCTGCGCTTCCTGCCGCCATCGATGGTGTTCTCGCAGATGCTGGCCAGTTTCAAGCTGGCGAAAACCAGTCCGCAAATTGTGGGTGTGAACATCGTCGGCCAGGAGAGCCTGAACGTTTCCATGCGCGACTACAGCCTGCACATGCAGATGTTCAAATTCCTGAAGGCGAAGTATCCGGATGTGAAGATGGCGCTGCACGCGGGCGAGCTGGCGCTGGGCACGGTGCCGCCGGAGGGCCTGAAGTTCCATATCCAGGAAGCCGTGAACGTGGCGGGCGCCAACCGCATCGGCCACGGCATCGACATCGCCCATGAAAGCGGCGCGCTGGCCATCATGAAAACCATGCGCGAGCGCCGCATTCCGGTGGAAGTGAACCTCACCAGCAATGAATTCATCCTGGGCGTGAAGGGCGCTGCGCATCCGCTCGATCTGTACCGCAAGTATGGCGTGCCTTTCGTCATCTCCACCGACGATGCCGGCGTTACCCGCCACAACCTGTCGAACGAATACCTACTGTTCGCCACCCGCTACAAGACCGACTACGCGGAAGTGAAGAAGCTGTCATATGACAGCATCCGCTACTCCTTCCTGGCCGATGCCGACAAAAAGCGCCTGTTGCAGCAGCTCGACAGCCGTTTCAGCAAATTCGAAGCCGACATCGCAGGCGCATTGTTGCCAGCAAAATAAGCTTCGTCATCGATCCGTCAAAAAGGGGCTTTCTGTATGACAGAAAGCCCCTTGTTCATTTGCTACATATGTGGCGCATGTGCGACAAAATGTATATTCAAGCCATGAGATTGTCATATTTCCAGATGAAAGAATTTCATCAAGGGAGCGGTCATTTATAATCCCGCCTGAACCGTCCTCGACTGAAAAAAGCCCTCGCTCTACACAATCACGCGCTCTCAGCGGTCATTTATTCGTTTTACCACTTAATCGTAAAGGGAAAACGTATTTGTCCGTGCTGGGATGGGCGTGCCATAGTGATTCGAGGGCAAATTGGCAACTTTCTCTGTCATACCAATGTCATGGACCGCACCTACACTGCGGTGTTGGTGTAGAGGAACTTACCTCGCCTGTCAGGTTTCAGCTGTACCGCTATTCAGTTTTACTATAAACACTCTAAGGGGCTTTGAATGCAATCCAAACAATATCCGATCATGCGCATGAGCGTACTGGCCGTGGCAGTCCAGATGGCCTGCTTCGCTGCAGGTTCTGCCTACGCCCAGTCGGCATCGGAAGTGGCGCCACAAGTCACCACCGGTTCGGGCAAGAACCAGGTGGTCATCACCGGCAAAAAGCTGGGCATGGGCCTGATGGTCACCGAAGACGCGCCAAAAGCACGTTCGACCATTACCGCGGAAGAGCTGGAAAAACAGCGTCCTACCGGTAATGCATATGAAGCCCTGGAAATGCTGCCAGCGGTGAACAGCTATAACTACGACGCAACCGGCCTGTTCGGCGGCGGCCTGACCCTGCGCGGCTTCAACTCCGACCAGATCGGCGCCACCATCAACGGCGTGCCAGTCAACGACTCCGGTTCCTTCTCGGTGTACCCGCAGGAATATGTGGACCAGGAAAACACCTGCTCGCAGTTCGTTACCCAAGGCTCGACCGACGTGGACTCGCCACAGGTTGGCGCCACCGGCGGTAACTTCGGCATCAACACCTGCAACCCGGAAAACACGCAGCGTATCCGCCTGATGCAGACCATCGGCCAGCTGAATATGAGCAAGACCTTCCTGCGCGTGGATTCCGGCCTGCTGCCGGACGGCCGCTCGAAGTTCTTCATCTCCGCATCGCACGCCGAAACCGACAAGTGGAAGGGCAAAGGCCAGGCCAAGCGCGACCACATCGACGGCGGCTTTAACTATGACTGGGACCGTTTCAACTACATCCACGCCACCATCCTGTGGAATGAAGCGATCAACAACAACATCAACAACCTGACCCTCAACGAAATCCGGACCCAGGGCTACTACGGCGATTACTCGGACACCTTCAAGGGCCACCTGACCCCGGTGAAAGGCACGGCGCAGAATGAAACCACGCAGTCGCCACCGTTCTACAAGCTGGGCATCAACCCGTTCAAGAACGCGATCGCTTCCGCAACCGCCAAGTTCCGCCTGAACGACAACCTGGACCTGAAGATCCTGCCATACCTGTGGTACGGCTTCGGCAACGGTGGTATCCAGCAACGCGCGCAGCGTGAAAACCAGTTCTACAATTCGACCACCGGCGTCAGCAATGGCACCGTGGACCTGAACGGCGACGGCGATACGCTGGATACCGTGCTGGTGTCCAACGCCAGCGTGACCAAGACCTACCGTCCAGGCCTGACCTCCTCGCTGACCTATACCATGGGCAACCATGAAATCCTGGGCGGCTTCTGGTGGGAGCGTGCACGCCACCAGCAGACCGGTCCGATGATTCGCCTGGAAAACGACGGTACCAACGCTGACCCATATCTGCAGATCGGCAAATACCTGCGTCCGGACGGCAAGTTTGCACAAAGCCGCGACTGGCTGACGATCTCGACCGCATACCAGGCCTTCCTGCAAGACACCATCAGCATGTACGATGACAAGGTCAAGGTTAACGTCGGTATCCGTACCCCGTTCGTCAAGCGTGACTTCACCAACTTCGGCAACGACGGCCAGACCGGCGTGCCTTACCACCTGACGCCGAAGTACCACGACATCCTGCCGCAGCTGGGTGCGCGCTACCGCCTGACCAACGACGACCAGTTCTTCATGTCCGTTGCCAAGAACATGAAGGCGCCGCCGAACTTTGCATTCTCGAACATCGGTTCGAACGTCAAGTTCATCAACGGCGTGGCAACCCTGTCGGGTGATGTGAAGGAAGAAACCTCCTGGAACACCGACATCGGCTACCGCCACCAGGATGCGAAATACATCGCGACCGTGACGGCCTTCTTCGTCAACTTCAAGGATCGCCAGGCGACTTCCTTCGATACCATCACCCAGGCATCGACCTATACCAACGTGGGCAAGGTCAGCAACCGCGGCCTGGAGATCGAAGTGGGCAATATGCCGATCCACGGCTGGGCCTTCTATGGCTCGCTGGGCTACAACGACAGCGAAATCAAGGAAGACATGCGCTTCAGCGCCACCACCTTCCTGCCGACCAAGGGCAAGGAGATGATCAACACGCCACGCTGGAAAGCAGGCCTGTCGGCTGAATACCAGAGCGGCGCGTTCTGGACCCGCCTGAAAGCACGCTCCACCAGCAAGCAGGCAGCTTCCATGATCAACGACGAATGGGCGCCAGGCTACACCACCTTCGGTATCGACGGCGGCTACACCTTCCCCAACTTCTCGTTCCTGAAGCGTCCGAAGCTCAGCTGGAACATCAGCAACATCACCAGCAAGCAGTACCGCAATGCTTCGTCGAACACGGTCACCAACACCAATCCGGTGCCGGGCGTGACGACCACTGTCGGTACCCAGCGCTACTACCTGGGCGCTCCGCGCTTCGCGTCGGTCACCCTGTCGATCGACATCTAAGCAATATGGTGCGCGGCCCGCAGGCCGGACCGCGCAACCCTTGCTGCAACGGGCCTTCGGGCCCGTTTTTCTTTTGTATCGCGTATGTTTCGCAAGGCCTTGGAAAGCGGGTTTTGCGCTATGCTGCACACTCTATGAAAACTCCTTTTTTCAAACTCGTTCCCGCCGCTGCGGCGGTGCTGCTTTCCGGCTGCGCAGCCTGGCACCAGCAGCCCGCGTCGGTAGACGTCAACCTGGTTGCGCTGAATGACCTGCACGGCCACCTCGAAGCAACGAATTTCACCTACACCAGCGGCGCGAAGCAGGAGAAGCAGACTGTCTCCGCCGGCGGCATCGATATCCTGGCGGGCGCCCTGAAGCGCTGGCGCCGCGAAGATCCTGAGCTGCTGTTGGTGGGCGCCGGCGACATGATCGGTGCCAGTCCGGCGATTTCCTCCATGTGGGCCGACGAGCCGACCCTGGCTGCGCTGGACATGCTGGGACTTGCCGTGACTTCCGTCGGTAATCATGAATTCGACCAGGGCAAGGTGGAACTGTTGCGCCAGCAGCGTGGCGGCTGCGAGTCGCCGCGTGCGGACAAGGCCTGCAAGTTCAACGGCATCCACCCCGGCGCGAAGTTCGGCTACCTCGCAGCCAACGTGGTCGATGTGCGTTCCCGCCAGCCCATCCTGCCTGCCTACCGCATTCTCGAGGCGAAGGGCGTGAAGATTGCCTTCATCGGCACTGTGCTGAAGGACACGGCCGAAGTGGTCAGCGCCGGCGGCATCGCCGGCCTTGAATTCATCGACGAAGCGGAAGCCGTCAACCGCCTGCTGCCGGAATTGCGCCGCCAGGGCGCGGGCGTGTTCGTGGTGCTGATCCACCAGGGCGGCCGCAGCAAGGCCGATTTCGACAAGCAGTATTGCGACGACCTGGAAGGGGATATCCTGCCGGTCATCAAAAAGCTCGACCCGGCGGTCCGCCTGGTCATCAGCGGACACTCGCACAAGGGCTACCTGTGCAATGTAGATGGCCGCATCGTTACCCAGGCGCAGATGGGCGGGCATATGATGTCGCGCATCAAACTGACGGTGGACCGCAACAGCAACAGCGTCACCAATATCGATGCGCAGAACGTGCTGATGACGAAGCTGCAGTTCTCGCCGGAGCCCGAGGCCGAGGCCTTCCTCAAGAGCCTGCGCGAACGCAGCATGCGCGAGCTGGCGAAGCCTGTCGCCACCATTGGCGCGAAGACCATCACGCGTGAACGCGGGGACCTGGACGACTCGCCGCTGGGCCGCCTCGTTGCCGATGCCACGCTGTATGCGGGCCGTCCCTACGGCGCGCAGATCGGTTTCATGAATGTCGGCGGCATCCGCCTCAGCCTCGAAGCGGGCGAGAACAATGTGGCCAACCTGGGCCAGGTGCAGGCGGTACTCCCCTTCGGTAATTCGCTGGTCGTGATGAACCTCACCGGCGCCCAGATCCGCGGCCTGCTGGAGCAGCAGTGGGTGGGCGACAAGCCTGAAACGCGCGGGCTGCTGCAGGTGTCCGAGGGCTTCACCTACCGCTACGACCTGCGCCGTCCGGCAGGCGAGCGCGTGATCCCGGGCAGTATTCTGCTGAACGGCGTGCAGCTCGAAGACAATGCCTCCTACCGCGTTATCGTCAATGCTTTCCTCGCCGAGGGCGGTGACGCATTCCCCATGTTCGCCAAGGGCAGCAACCGCGTTGAAACCGGCATCCGCGATGTCGATTCGCTGGTGCGCTACCTGGTCAGGCGCGAGCAGGACAAGCGCCTGCCGGGCGCCGTGGCCGATGCAACGCGCATCCAGCAGGTAAAGGAGTAAGCCATGCGCCGATTGATCATTGCAGCGTTGCTGGCCGCAAGCGGCGCCGCCCACGCGGACTTCCGTATTCCCGGCTTCGAGCTGGTGCAGACCGCGCCGGTGGAAACCACGCTGGCCAATGCTGACCTGCGCGATCCCGTCACTGTGTGGTGCGAGCTGTTCGACCAGGCCCGCGGCGAAATCGCCATCGGCCAGTTTTATGCGGCGGGCAGGCCGGGCACGCCGTTCGAGAAAGTCATTGAGCGGCTGGAGGCGGCGGGCAAGCGCGGTGTGAAGATCCGCTTCCTGCTGGACCAGAAGGGCGTTGGCCTGTCAGAGAAAGCGACGCTGGAGCGCCTCAAGGCGATTCCGAACCTGGAGCTGCGCATCCTCGACTACAACAAGCTCACCGGCAACGGCATCATCCATGCGAAGTACCTGGTGGTGGACCGTAGCGTAGCCTTCGTCGGCAGCCAGAACTTCGACTGGCGTTCCTTCACCCATATCCACGAAACCGGCCTGCGCGTGAGCGATGCGGCGATCGTGGCGCAGGTGCAGGCCATCTTCGAGCAGGACTGGCAGGCCCAAGGCCAGTTGGCGACAGGCCAGGCGGTGGCGCCGCTGCAGGCGAAGAGCCTTGCTGCGCCCTCGCTGGCGCAGCCCGCCATGCTGTTCGCCAGCCCCGCCGCCTACAATCCGGCCGGCGTAGTCGATTCCGAAACGGGACTGCCGGCGCTGCTGGCGGAAGCGAAGGAAGAAGTGCGCATCCAGCTGCTGGATTACGCGCCGCTCAGCTACGGGCCGAAAGGCACGCGCCCTTATTACGGTGTGATCGACAACGCCGTGCGCGCCGCCGCCAACCGTGGCGTGAAGATCCGCCTGCTGGTCTCGAACTGGAACCTGGAAAGCCTGCCGCAGGCCTACCTGAAGAGCCTCGCCGTGCTGCCCAATGTGGAGATCCGCGTGGCCACGCTGCCGAAAGCCTCCACCGGTTTTATTCCCTACGCGCGCGTCATCCACAGCAAGACCATGACGATAGACGGCAAGCTGGCCTGGGTCGGCACCAGCAACTGGTCCGGCGGCTATTTCGACCTGTCGCGCAACCTGGAAATCGTGCTGCGCAACGAGCAGATGGCACGCCGCATCGCCGCGGTACATGAACAGATCTGGACTTCGCAGTATGCCGAAGCGCTGGACATCACCAAGCAATATCCGAAACCTAAGAAGGGTGAAGAATGAAAAAACTGGCTTGCATCGTGGCGCTGTCGGGCGCCTTCGTCTCCTTCAACGCCATGGCCTGGGGCAATGACGGCCACCGCACCGTGGGCGCCATCGCCGATAAACTGATCAAGGGCAGCAATGCCGAGAAACAGGTCGCGGCGCTGCTGCAGCCGGGCGAGAGCCTTGAAAAAATCTCGACCTGGGCCGACTGCGTGAAGGGCACCTACTGCGGCCCTCAAACGCCGGAGATGGTGGAGTACACGGGCGCCAATCCGAAGCACAGCGAATACCACTACACGGACGTGCCTTTCCAGCTGGGCGAGTACCACGACCATGGCGTGGGCACCCACGATGTGGATATCGTGCAGACGCTGAAGCAGACCATCCTCGTCCTGCAGGGCAAGGACACGCCGGAAACCAATCCGCACAAATTCACCAAGCGCCAGGCCCTGCTGATCCTCACTCACCTGGCAGGCGACATCCACCAGCCGCTGCACGTCGGTGCCGCCTTCGTCAGCAAGGATGGCCAGTTCGTGGTGCCGAAGTCGAACGCGGAGATCGACTCGCTGAACATCTTCGATTCGCGCGGCGGCAATAACCTGCAGATGGATGATGCGAAGCTGGAAGCCACCAGCGGGCAGCTGATTCCTCCGGCCGAGGGCGAGAAGCCGGCTACCGCGCCCAAGTCCGGCGTGCGTGCCTTCCACTCCTATTGGGACACGACCGTGGTGAACTACGCCATGCGCCGCTCCAGCACGCGCAGCCCGCAGCAGTTCGCGCAGTGGGCCATCGATAGCAAGCCGAATATTCCGGTGAACACGGGCGACGTAACGACCTGGCCCTACCAGTGGGCGAATGACGCGCTGGTGGTCTCGAAACTGGCGCATGCCGACGTGAAGGTTGGCGCCTCCAGCAAGCAGACCAGCCGCAGCTCCGGCGAAAGCTACACCGTATGGGCGCTCACCGTGCCGGACAACTACCCGGTGCCATCCTCCGCCATTGCGCGCGAACAGCTGATCAAGGGCGGCTACCACCTGGCCGCCATGCTGCAGAAAATCTGGCCGTAAAGCTTTGTCGGGAAGAAACATGGCTTTGGTGGCCGTGTCTCCACTGTAGCTTAAGGTGTACGGTCAATAGTCTTGTGCGTCGCAACCCGGCGTAAGGTCGCTACGTTTCCATCAATTTTGAAGGAAATCTTGTAGCTCTTGTTTGGTAACACGTCGATGGTATAGACCTTGGGATCTGTGTAGCCATGCAGGCGATGAAATCGCCGCGTTGCGGGGATGGGGCTTTTGAGCAGATCGCCGACGGCCTCTTTCACTGTCTTCAGCAAATCGGGAGAGAGCCCCTTGAGGTCCCTCTGGAACCTCTCGGATAGCTCGATTCGCTCGATCGTCAAACCCTGCGCAGCCAATTACAGGCCTATCGCAGCAAACATTTTGTCAGCGCTATCGTAACTGCCGGGCAAGCTCCGGGAATTGTCCGACTCAAGCTCACCTGTGAGCCAAGCCATCGTGTTGAGCTTATTGTGCACTTCAGCCAACTCATTCAGCAAGCTGGTGCGATCTTCTTCCGCACCCTCGATTGCCTTCGCTGACAAAGCGCCGTGGGCCACGCCATAGGAATCGCGCAAGGATTCGAATTCACGTGACAGGTTGTCGTCCAGCGTTGTCAAGGCATGCTGGCGATCCTGGAGCAGGCTTATGAGCTCTGCAGCCAATCCGTTTTGTGCGCGCAGGCGTTCGTAAGCAATATCGATCCTGCCGGGCGCGAGTTGTTCATGGTCCTCAAACGCAAGATCACGTTCTGCATCATCTCTGACCAGCCTCGCAAAGGCGGCTAATCTGCGGAATGCGATTGTCGATACTTTAGTGTCCATTTGGGAATCCTTCCATCATCTGGACCATCGTTCTGGCAGTCTACATCAAAATTCGAGTCACGAATGGACGAGGCGCAAGCGCATTCGCTCATGCCATGGTTATGTCAATGCCTAAGCCGCGATAGTGCGAAAGCAGTGCGTCGTCCACCTCCCGGTTGACGATGATGCAGTCGATACTCTCCAGCGGAGCAATGCGGTAGGGCGCAGCGGTGCCGAGCTTCTCGCGCGACGCCAGCACGATGGTGCGTTGACTGCGGGCGCTGATGGCGCGCTTCATGCAGGCTTCGTCGTAGTCGCCGGTGGTGATGCCGGCTTCCGGATGCAGGCTGCATACGCCCATGAAGAACAGGTCGGCGCGCATGCCCTCGAGCGCCTCCAGCGCCGCAGCGCCGCTGGCCACCATCGAATGCTTGAACAGCCGCCCGCCGATCAGGATCACTTCAAGCTGGGCATGGTGTTCCAGTTCCACCGCCACCGAGGGGCTGTGCGTGATGACCGTCGCCTGCAGGTTCTTCGGCAGCGCGCGCGCCAATTGCACGGCTGTTGTGCCGCCGTCGATAAAGACCACCTGGCCCGGCGCGATCATGGCCGCCGCGGCACGTGCGATCGCTGGCTTGGCATCGGTAGCAATGCTCCCCCTTGCGGCGAAACTGGCCTGGGCCGGCGAGGCGGGCAGGGCGCCCCCATGCACACGCTCCAGCAGGCCTTCCTTCGCCAGCTCGCGCAGGTCGCGCCGTATCGTGTCTTCCGATAGTCCGAGCGATTCGCTCAGTGACTTGGCCACGATCTGGCCCTCTTCCTTGAGAATGCGGAGCAGCAGCTCCTTGCGTTGGCGTGTCAGCATATTGCACGAAATATCTTGAGATTGCACGATATTGCATGATATCGTAAAAAAACGCAATCACCGGAGCACGCCATGCATGTACGCATCAACAAAGTGGAGACCCTGTCGGACGACTGGTACACCCTGCGCAAGACGACCTTTGACTACCGCCGCCGCAACGGCAGCTGGCAGACCATGTCGCGCGAAACCTATGACCGCGGCCATGGTGCCGTGATCCTGCTCTATAGCCTGGCGCAGCGCACGGTGCTGCTGGTGCGCCAGTTCCGCTTCCCCGCGTATAACTACGGCGGCAGCCACGACGGCTTCCTGATCGAAGCACCGGCCGGCCTGCTTGACGCGGCAACGCCGGAAGCGCGCATCAAGGCCGAGGTGGAAGAGGAAACGGGCTACTGCGTGGACAAGGTGCGCAAGGTGTTCGAAGCCTTCATGAGCCCCGGTTCAGTCACAGAGCGCCTGCACTTCTTCGTGGCCGAATACGACCCGTCTGCCGCGCGCGGGACAGGCGGCGGCATCGAGGAAGAGGGCGAGGATATCGAGGTGCTGGAACTGGACATCGGCCGCGCGGAACAGATGATTGCCGACGGCAGCATCGAAGACGGCAAAACCATCATGCTGCTGCAGTACGCGCGGCTGCACCTGTTCGGCGCCTGAGCTAGCAGGTGGGGCCGGAAGCCCGCGCCTCGAGCAGCTTGTGGATGCCTTGCGACTTGTCCAGGCGCTCAATTGCTTCGTTGAGCACCGGCAGCGTATCCATCAGCGGCGATGACTTTGGCACCGCGATGAGCAGGGGTTCCATGGCCATGGGCTTGCGCAGCACGGTGAACTTGCCTACTCCGGCATGCACGCAATTCAGCCGTTCTTCGAAGCGTGTGCTGTTACGGTAGCTATCCAGCAGCAAGGCGTCAACGCGCCCCAGCGCGAGCATCTTCAGGCGGCTGCTGACGGTATCGGAATTTTCCGTGACCGTGAACAGCACATTCTTGCGCTCCTCGAATTCCGCGCTGAATTTCGAACCGCTGTTGATGGAGATGGTCTTGCCGCGCAGGTCTGCCCAGCCCTGGTAGGGGAAAGGCCGGGCCGCGTCTGTGACCAGCCACTGGTTCACCATATACAGCGGCCTGGAAAACGCGAACACCGGCAGCCGTTCCGGTGTGGCTGCGGCGCCGTACAGCAGGCCCTTGCCGGATTCGGCGAGCATCTGCGCGCGGCGCCAGGGATAGGCGCGGGGAACGAGCTTGAGGCCGGATTCATCGGCCAGCAATTGCACGATGCCGGCCACCGTTGGCGCCACCCCGAGGTCTTTGCCGTCGGCGCCGGTCTGGCTTGCGATCAGGACGGGTATTTCATCGGAGCGTTCGCTGCCGCTCGCCACAGGGCCGGTGCAGCACATGATCGCTGCGATTGCTAAATGGTAGAGACGCATTCTTCCTCATGGTCAGGCAAGCTGTCGAAGCGCCATTGTCTTACGGGCGTCCAGGGCTGAGCAAGCACTAGCACCTGTGAAGCGCTGTAAATTTGGCATATCGCCTAGAATTGCCTTATCGATCAAACAAGGAGTGCACAGATGAAAGCAATTGTCGCAGCAAGCCTGTTGTCGCTGGCCGGGGTGGCCGCGCACGCCGCAACGCCGGAAGAGCTGGCGAAGTCGAAAGCCTGCATGGCCTGCCATGCGGTGGACAAGAAACTGGTGGGGCCGGCCTATAAGGATGTGGCAGCCAAGTACCGTGGCCAGAAAGGCGCGGAAGACCTGCTGGTACAAAAGGTGCTGAAGGGCGGTTCCGGCAACTGGGGCGCCGTGCCCATGCCGCCGAACGCCGTGAGCGACGCGGAAGCGCACACCCTGGTGAAATGGGTGCTGAGCCAGAAATGAGCAGATGATCAGGATGAGGGGTGTTTGCTTGGACAGGAGCAGCCGCCATAGCAGGCCCAATTGTCGCCACCCACGACAATTGGTTTGCAAACACCGCCAACGCTCTCATAGTGGATGATATCGTACTCGCACCGTACTTCCTGCTCCCAGCCCGTGTCGATCTGCCTGGTCAATTTCGTCGTGTCTGCCGGACAGGAGACCACGGGCGGAGGCGGCACAGAGCAAATTGGCCAGTTGTTGGCGCCGTTCGGGCAAATGTTATTGCAGGCCGGCGGATTTGATGCGCCGTTGGTGCATGACTGAACGGGCGGAGGCGGCGCCGAGCAAATTGGCCAGTTGTTGGCACCATTCGGGCAAATATTACTGCAGGCTGGCGGATTTGATGCGCCGTTGGTGCATGACTGAACGGGTGGTGTGCAAGCAGGATAGTCACTCGCCCCATTGGCGCACGTGGATGGCGGTGGAGTAGATGGCGTGGTCGATCCACCGCCGCCGTTGTTATCGCACGCCGGATAATTGGTTGCCGAATTGGAACAGCTTGGTGCCGGCGGCGGTGGCGGCGGCGGCGCGGGAGTGGAGCAGTCGGAGTAGACGGTCTTCCAGGTACTGTAGTCCACGGTTCCGTTGGCGTGCGTTGTGGCGGTGCGCTCCTGAATCCGGTACCCTACCTTGCCGCCAGTGCAGGACACTTCCCGCTCCTCGGTCGTTTTCACGAGTGTAAAGCACGAAGGATTTCCCAGCGCATCATGGATGAGTTCCGTGGTGCCGGCAGGACAGGCTGGATCATCCAGGACGCAATGCGCTATTCCCGAGCCTTGGGTAGTCCAGTGTTTTCCTGTCGGGCAATCAGAAGGTGTGGGCGCCTGCTGCTGCAAACCGGGATTGATCGATCCGGTTTGAGCAGCAGCGTTGAGCATGCAAGCTGCTGCCAGAAAGGTAAGGAGGTAGCGCAAGAGGACCTTTTGTGTCCGGATCAGCGGGATTTCACGAAGGGGACACCGATCGCCTTCGGCGCCACCGACTTGGCCATCAGGCCGGCCAGCACGATCACCGTCACCACATACGGCACCATCTGGATCAGCGAGCCCGGAATACGGCCCACCACCGGCAGGTCCACGCCTTCCAGCTGGATCTGCACTGCGCCGAACAGGCCGAACATCAGGCAGCCGAGGAAGGTGTAGACCGGACGCCAGTTACCGAACACCATGGCCGTCAGCGCCAGGTAGCCCGCGCCTGCCGACATATCGCGCAGGAAGAAGCCGCTCTGCACAATCGCCAGGTAAGCGCCCGAGAAAGAGCACAGCACGCCCGCGATCAGCATGGCCGAGTAGCGCGTCCACGCCACCGATACGCCCGCTGCATCCGCCGCGTGCGGGTTTTCGCCGCAGGCGCGCAGGCGCAGGCCGAAGCGCGTGTGGTACAGCACCCAGTGCACCAGCGGCACCAGCAGGAAAGCCAGGTAGACCAGCACCGAATGGCCGCCGATCAGCTTCGTATAGAACCAGCCCAGGCCCGGAATGTCGGCCACCGCGGCGCTGCCGGGCAGCTTCACGTCGAACAGGCGCGCTTCGCCGAGGTCCGGCGTGCGGCCGCCCTGCTGGAAGAAGTATTGCGCGACCACGAAGGTCAGGCCGCTCATCGCGATATTGATCGCGATACCGCCCACCAGCTGGTTGCCCTTCTGCGTGATGGCCACATAGCCCTGCAGCGTGGCCAGGGCCACGGACACCGCCATGCCGGCCAGGATGCCGTACCACGGGTTCTGCGTGGTGAAGGCCACCGCCGCCGACACGAAGGCGGAAGCGAGGATCTTGCCTTCCAGGCCGATGTCGATCACGCCGGAGCGTTCAGCGAACAGGCCCGCCATGGCGGCGAAAATCAGGACCGGCGCATTGCGCACGGTGGAAACGAGGATGCCGCCCAGTTGAATGTCTTCGAACATCGCGTCAGCCCTTTCTTGCCTTGAGCAGTTTAATGATCGCGGGCGCGTACAGGTTTTCCATCGCGCCGCAGAACAGGATGATCAGACCCTGGATGAAGATGAAGGTCTCGGTCGGGATATTCGGTTTTTCCAGCGACAGGTCGAAGCCGCCCTGGATCAGCGCGCCGAACAGCACGGAGGACAGGAAGATGCCCACCGGATGCTGGCGGCCCATCAGCGCAATCGCAATGCCCACGAAGCCCGCGCCGTTGACGAAGCCCAGGCTCAGGTAGTGTGTGGAGCCGAGGATGGAGTTGACCGAACCCAGGCCCGCCAGCGCGCCGGAAATCAGCATCACCACGATAATCATGCCGCTGATCTTCACGCCCGCATAGTGCGCCGCATGCTTGTTCAGGCCCGTGGCGCGCAGCTTGTAGCCCCAGGAAGAACGCCACACCATCACGCCGTAGATCACCAGTGCGGCAATCGCGATCAGGAAGCTCACGTTCAGCGGCGTGTCGCCGAGGATGGGGAAGAGGGTGTTCAGGCGCGGCATTTCCGATGCGGCAGCAAACACGCGGCTGGCGGTGTTCTGCTCGCCCGGCGGAATCATGTACTTCACGATAATGAAGTTCATCAGCGAGGCGCAGATGAAGTTGAACATGATCGTGGTCACCACGATATGGCTGCCGCGTTTCGCCTGCAGGTAGCCGGGCAGGAAACCCCACAGCGCGCCGAACAGCGCGGCGCCGATCATGCCGAGCGGGATCAGCACAATGGCCGGCATGGAAGCGTCAAAGGCCAGCATGGCCAGCGTGAGCCCCAGGCCGCCGAAATACATCTGGCCTTCGGCGCCGATGTTGAACAGGCCGGCCTGCATCGCGATCGACACGGCCAGGCCGGTGAACACGAAGGTGGAGGCGTAGAACAGGGTATAGGACAGGCCTTCCGGATTGACGATGGCGCTGTTCACCAGGATGCGCATCGAATCCACCGGGTCTTCGCCCAGCAGGTGGATCACCAGCGCCGCCACCAGCATGGCGGACAGCAGGTTCAGGACAGGGAGGACGAAACCGGTCGCCCAGCGTGGCAGGTCGTTAGTGGTCATGATTTATGCATACCCCCCATCAGCAGGCCGATGCGGGTGGTGTCGAATTCGTCGACCGGCAGCTCGCCGGTAATGGCGCCGCCGCACATCACGAGGATGCGGTCGGCCAGCGCGCGTACTTCTTCCAGTTCCACGGACACCAGCAAAATCGCCACGCCCGCATCGCGCAGGGCCAGCAGCTGGGTGTGGATGGATTCAATGGTGCCAATGTCCACGCCGCGCGTGGGCTGGCCCACCAGCATCAGCTTGGGTTTCGCCAGCACCTCACGCGCGATCACCACCTTCTGCTGGTTGCCGCCCGAGAGCAGGCCAATGCGCAGCTCAGGATTCGGCGGGCGCACGTCGAACTCCTTCAGCAGGCCGGCGCAGCGCTCCGCAATATGCTTGAAGTCGAACAGGCCGAAGGCGCCTTTCAGGTGGTCCTGGTAGCCCAGCACCGTGTTCTGCATGACGGAGAAGTTCTTCACCACGCCGTCGCGCAGGCGGTCTTCCGGCACGTGGGCGATGCCCAGGTGGCGGAACTCCAGCGGCAGGCCGTCGGCATCGTGGCGCTTCTTGTAGGGCAGGGCCTTGCCTTGGAAATCGACCTCGCCGGAGGTCGGCAGGCGCATGCCGGACAAGATCTCCATCAACTCGCTCTGGCCATTGCCGGACACGCCCGCAATCGCCACGATCTCGCCCGCGCGCAAGGTGAAGTTAATGTTCGACAGCAGGCTGACGCCGGTGCTGTCCTTCAGCTGCAGATTGCGCACTTCCAGCACCGGCGCGCCCGGATTGTAGGGCGCGCGCGGCAGGTTGTTTTCGATGGGGCGGCCCACCATCATGTTCGCCAGTTCCTCTTTCGAGGTCTGCGCCGTTTCCACCGCACCGGCCACGCGGCCGCCGCGCATCACGGTCACGGTGTCCGTGATGTCCAGGATTTCCTGCAGCTTGTGCGTGATGAGGATGATGGTTTTGCCCTGCTCCTTGAACAGGCGCAGGATCTGGAACAGGGACTCGGTCTCCTGCGCAGTCAGCACGGCGGTCGGTTCGTCCAGGATCAGGATATTGGCGCTGCGGTAGATCTGCTTGAGGATCTCCACGCGCTGCTGCGCGCCTACCGACAGGTCATGAATCGTGGCCAGCGGATCGACATCGAGCCGGTAGCGTTCGCAGATTTCGCGCAGCTTCGCTTCCACGGCGGCACGCTTGGGCTTGAGGCGGAAGCCGCCCTCGGTGCCCAGCATCACGTTGTCCAGCACGGTCATATTTTCGACCAGCATGAAGTGCTGGTGCACCATGCCGATGCCGAGTTCAATCGCTTCGTGGCTGGAGCGGATCGGCGTCACTTTGCCGTCGAGCAGAATCTCGCCGCTGTCGGCATGGTAGTAGCCGTACAGGATGCTCATCAGCGTGGACTTGCCGGCGCCGTTCTCGCCCACCAGGCCATGGATGGCGCCCTTGGCGATGGAGAAACTGACGTCCGCATTCGCTTTCACTGCCCCGAACTGCTTCGAGATGCCGCGGAATTCTACAGCTGGCTGCATAGGATTTTTTCAGGTGTATTTACTGAAAAACGCGCCGGCGGGTGGACCCGCACGGCGCGTTCTGTGTCATGAAAGGGAAGATCAGGCCGGGCAGGCAGCGCCGGAACGGATATCGATGACCTTGATCTTGCCATCGATAATGTCCTTGCGTGCGCCCAGTACCTTCTTCTCGATTTCCGGGGTAATCAGCTTGCGGTTGTACTGGTCCAGCGTCCAGTCCACGCCGCCTTCCTTGATGCCCTTGGCGGCAACGCCCGGCTTCCAGGTGCCGTTTTTCACTTGCATGAAGGTGTCATAGACGGCGTTGTCCACGCGCTTGACCATGGAGGTCAGGATGGTGCCTGGATGCAGGTGGTTCTGGTTCGAATCCACGCCGATGCCCAGCTTGCCCTTTTCCTTGGCCATGGACAGGGTGCCGAGGCCGGAACCGCCGGCCACCGCAAACACCACATCCACGCCGCGCTCGAACTGCGAACGGGCCAGCTCGCCGCCCTTGGCCGGGTCATTCCAGGCCGCGGCGGTGGTGCCCACCATATTTGAATAAATTTCCACTTTCTTGTCAGCAGCTTTGGCGCCCTGCGCATAGCCGCAACCGAAGGCGCGGATCAGGGGAATGTCCACACCGCCCACGAAGCCCAGCTTCTTGGTTTTGGAGGCCATGGCAGCAGCCACGCCCACCAGGTAGGAACCTTCTTCTTCCTTGAAGGTGATCGAGCTCACGTTCGGCGCGTTCACCACCCCGTCGATCAGCACGAATTTCACGTTCGGGAATTCTTTCGCGACCTTCTGCACGGCCTGGGTCTGCGAGAAGCCGATGGAGGCGATCAGGTCCATTTTCTTGCGGGCCAGGCCGCGCAGAATCTGTTCGGCCTGGGTGTCGCTGCTGGCCTGGGCTTCGAGGAAGTTGATCTTGGTTTCCGTGCGGAAGCGGGAAGCGCCTTCAAAGGCCGACTGGCTGAAGGACTTGTCGAACTTGCCGCCCGCGTCGTAGACGACGGCCAGCTTCGGGTCTGCCGCAAAAGCGCTGGCCGAGACCGCAACAGCGGACATCATCGTCAAAAATTGTTTAATTTTCATGAAAGGGCTCCTGGAAGTTCGTTATTGTATAGTTTTTGGGGACGAAACATCTACTCAACGACTGCAATTCACACCCAGACTTCCCTGTGCTGCGCTTGTAGCGTTTGCACAACAGCCTGTCTCCACCTTTTGCGGGCTTCCCGCGTTGTTTTTTTGTGCAGTGCACCTGCCCGTTTTCCGCCGCAAAATCACGCTCTCCTATGAACGGCAGCCATCTGTCGGGAACAGGACAGTTCGCAACTATGCAGCAGTCGGATTTGTATGGCAAATACGATTTAGCTTGGCTATTTATTCGTACAACATCTTAATCAAACTGCCATCTTAGTAATTTGTAGTTGTTAACCTTTCTGCTAGCATTCGCCTTTATGGTCCTGTCGGACAGCCGGTTTACCCCACATAAAGGAGTTTGCTTGATGAATACGACGCTGCGTTTTACCAAACGTACACTACTGGCCCTGGCGATCGCCAGCGCCTTCCCGCTGCATGCCATGGCCCAGGATGCCACGGCGCCTGAAGCTGAAAAAACCGAAAAAGGCCAGCTGGAAACGGTGATCGTGACCGCGCAGCGCCGTGCCGAGAACATCAAGGACGTGCCGATGTCCATCGCCACCGTGAAGGGCGAAAAGCTGGACGTGCTGACCTCCGGCGGCCAGGACATCCGTTTCCTGAACGGCCGTTCGCCTTCCGTGGCGGTTGAGTCCGACTATGGCCGTACCTTCCCGCGTTTCTATATCCGCGGCCTGGGTAACACCGACTTCGACCTGAACGCTTCGCAGCCGGTCGGCCTTGTCATGGACGACATCGTGCAGGAAAACCCGATGCTGAAGGGCTTCCCGGTGTTCGACGTGGACCAGGTTGAGGTGCTGCGCGGCCCGCAGGGCACCCTGTTCGGCCGCAACTCCCCGGCCGGCGTGATCAAGTTCGACTCCGCCAAGCCTGTGTTCCGCCAGGAAGGCTACCTGAACGCGGGCGCCGGCAAGGACGGCGTCTTCAACGTGGACGGCGCCTTCAATATGCCGGTCAGCGATACCGTGGCGCTGCGCTTCTCGGGCCAGAGCCAGCACCGCGACGACCGCGTGCACAACCCGCGCGCCACCGGCACCAAGGATTTCGAAGGCTATAAAGACAACGCCGTGCGCTTCCAGGTACTGGTCAAGCCAAGCAAGGACTTCAGCGCGCTGCTGAACCTGCACGCCCGCGACATGGACGGCACCGCCACCCTGTTCCGCGCCAATATCCTGAAAAAGGGCACCAACGACCTGGTCGACAACTTCGACTACGGCAGCTACCCGACCGACGGCATCAACGAACAGTGGCTGAAGAACAAGGGCGGCAACCTGCGCCTGCGCTGGGACCTGCCGGGCATGACCTTCCACTCCATCACCGGCATCGAAAAACTGGACTTCTACAGCCGCGCCGACGTGGACGGCGGCTATGGCGCGGTGTACGCGCCGCCGATGGGCCCGGGCTTCATTCCTTTCGTGGTTGAAACCGCCGACCTGATTCCGAACCACAAGCAGATTTCCCAGGAATTCCGCGTCGAGTCCAACACCAAGGACCCGCTGCAGTGGATAGCCGGTGTGTTCTACTTCAAGGAAGACATCCAGATCGACTCGATCGCTTTCGACTCGCTGGCCCCGGGCAATCCGCAAGTGCCTAACTACGCCACCCAGACCCAGAACGCGAAATCGTGGGCGGTGTTCGGTTCCGTGAACTACGCCGTGAACGACAAGCTGAAACTGCGCGGCGGCCTGCGCTACACCAGCGACAAGAAAGACTTCGTGGCACAGCGTATCGAAACCGGCGGCAAGAGCTACCTGCCGCTGCATGACGATTCGAGCAATGTGAGCTGGGATGCCAGCGGTACCTATATCGTGAACAAGGACACCAACGTCTTCGCACGTATCGCAACCGGCTACCGCGCGCCTTCCATGCAGGGGCGCCTGTTCGACCTCACCAGCAAGCCTTCGATGGCCGATGCCGAGAAAGTGCTGTCCTATGAAATCGGCGTGAAGCAGGACCTGTTCAACCGCCGCGCCCGTATGTCGGCCACCGCCTTCCACTACCGTGTGAAAGACAAGCAGCTGACTGCAGGTTCGGGCAGCGTGAACATGAACCAGCTGCTGAATGCGGACGAAGCCATCGGCCAGGGCGTGGAATTCGACTTCCAGGCCAACCTGTCGGACAGCCTGAGCGCGACCTTCGGTTCCAGCTACAACGACACCGAGATCAAGGACGTCAACCTGTACGAGCAGGTTTGCGGTTCCGGCTGCACCGTGACCAACCCGGTGCGCTTCATCGGTTCGCAGGCAGTGGCCATGGTCAACGGCAACCCGTTGCCACGCGCGCCGAAGTGGCAGCACAACTTCACGCTGAAGTACAGTGCCCCGCTGAACGACGGCGAGTTCTACGCCTTCACCGACTGGTCCTACCGCTCGACCTACAACTTCTTCCTGTATGAAGCAGCGGAGTACAAGGCCAAGCAGCTGCTGGAAGGCGGCCTGCGCGTGGGTTACAAATGGGGTGATGGCAAGTACGACCTGGCCCTGTATGGCCGCAACATCACTGACAAAGTGCAGTCGCTGGGCGCCATCAACTTCAACAACCTGACCGGTATCGTCAACGAACCGCGCACCTACGGCGTGCAGTTCCGCATGAACTTCTGAGCCTTCGCGCTCTGAACCGAACCCGCGCGGTGTGAGCCGTGCGGGTTTTTTTATGGCTTGCCGCTGAGGATGGCTTTCAGCGGCAGGTCCAGCGTGACGGTGGTGCCGGTATCGGCCGAGCTGTCGATATTGATCGAGCCGCCGTGCGCCTCGGCCACGTTCTTCACATAGGCCAGGCCCAGGCCCCAGCCCTGCACCTTCTCCTGCTGGCCGCCGCGCCGGAACATCAGGAAGTGTTCCGCGATCTGGTCCGGCGGAATGGGCGTGCCCATATTGTGCACAGACAGCAGCACCTGGGAATCGAAGCGGTCGACGGTCACCGTGATGGGCGTTTCCCGGCGCCCGTATTTCACGGCATTGCGAATCAGGTTCTCCAGCGCACGCCGCAGGGAAGCGGGGCACCACACGCCTTGCACCGCCGGGCCCCGGATATCGTAGCCGCCGGCATGCAGCGGGGCTTCGCGCACCACGTCCTGCACCAGCTCCATCAATTCCATCGGCACTGGATGGATGGGCGTGCGCTCAGTGCTGTGCAGCGCAGCCGTGTCCAGCAATTCGCGCAGCATCTGGTCGGCGCGGTCCACGTTGCGGCGGATGGCGGCGGATAGCATGGTGATGCGGGCGGCGTCCGCATCCGGTTCCAGCATCTCCAGCGCGCTCAGGATGACCGACAGCGGCGTGCGCAGGTCGTGCGCCAGCGTGGCGATGTAGCTGGTGCGAAAGGCTGCCTGTGCTGCCGAGTAGGAAATGATCGCTTCCAGTACCGCAGTATCGATGGACGCGTTGATCAGGGCGCGCTCCTGCCGACCCAGGGCCAGCTGGTGCTGCTCGCTTACTTCGAACAGGCTGTCGCGGAACAGCTGGTATTCGTGCACGATGTCCTGCGGCCGGTAATCCGTCATCCTGGCCCGTTCGCTGCCGTGGGCCATGGCGATGCTGGAATTGCCGGTGGCGATATTGCGCGGATGGCCGGCCGAGATGGCCTCGGCGATGTTCTGCAGGAAGACCGGCAGCGTATTGACGAGAATGGGCGAGGCCATATCGGCCATGCCGGGCACTTCCGCTCGCACGCGTGCCGACCATTCGCCAATGACGGTGTCGCACAGGCCGAGCAGGGCTTGCGCCGTGGGCGAGAGCTGGGAGCGGTGAGTCTGGTCGGTACCGATCTGCATCTGCGGCCTCGCGTTATGGTTGCAGCTGCCAGATTAGCGCGGCGCGGCAGGGAAATCTGCGCGCCGTCTAACATAGCAGCTCATCAGTCGCGGGCTGGCGGGCGCAGAATATTCAGGAATGCACGGACCACTGGCGCGTCATCCAGGGTAGTGTAGGTGATATACAGATTGGCCGACGGTGGATTGCTGCGGATGGGCAGGAAGACCACGCCCGGCCAGCCGATGCGGCTGGTGGTTTCCGGAATCAGCGTCACGCCCAGGCTCGCGCCCACCATGGCCAGCAGGGTTTGCGGCTCGTTCGCTTCCTGGAAGATGTGGGGCTGGAAGCCGGCCTTCACGCAGCACTGGATCAGGTAGCGCGGGAAGGATGACTTGTCGAGCGCCAGTGTCAGCATCGGCTCATTGGCGATGTCCATCAGCTCGATGGCTTCCAGCTTGGCCAGCGGGTGGTGCTCGTTCACCGCCACGCAGACGTTCTCGCGGAAGCACAGCTCCTGGCGCAGGTTGTCGTTCTTCAGGTCGTCCTCATCCAGCTTGGGCTCGCGCCAGAAGCCGACATCGATCTGCTTGGCGCGCAGCGCCTCGTACTGCACGGTGGGGCCGAGTTCATGGATGGTCCAGCTCACGCGCGGGTATTTGCTCTGGAACTCCTCCAGCATGGAAGGAATCGGACCCCACATGGCGGAGCCCACAATGCCCACGCGCAGGCGGCCCACTTCGCCGCGGTCGATCTGGCGCACGGTGTCGATGGTGATGCGCATCTTGGCCAGCATGTCGGCCGCTTCCTGCATCAGGGCCTTGCCGGCCACGGTGAGTTCGAAGCTGCGCGTGGTGCGTGCAAACAGCTTCACGCCCAGTTCCGCTTCCAGTTTCATGATCTGCTGGCTGAGCGGCGGCTGCGAAATGTGCAGGCGTTCGGCGGCGCGGCTGAAGCTTTTTTCTTCGGCGACGGCGAGGAAGTATTTTAGTTGTTTTAAGTCGATCGACATGGCGGTCCTCAGGCGGCCGGGAACTCCAGCATGGCGCGCGCCAGGGCGGCGCCCACGCGTGCGTTGTTCTTCACCAGCGCGATATTGGTGGCGAGGCTGCGGCCGTTGGTCAGGGTCTTGATACGCGCCAGCAGGAAGGGCGTGACCTTCTTGCCGGTGACGCCGTTTTCAGCGGCTTCCTGCAAGGCCTGCAGGGTGATGCCGTCGATTTCGTCCTTCGCCATGGCGTCCACTTCCGGCACCGGGTTGCTCACCACCACGCCGCCCCGCAAACCGAGGCGCCATTTGGTCTGGATAAAGGAAGCCTGTTCGGCCGGCGTATCCAGCTGGAAGTCGGCATTGAAGCCGCTCTCGCGCGTGAAGAAGGCCGGGAAGCCCGGCTGGCCCACGCTCACCACCGGCACGCCTTGCGTTTCGAGATACTCCAGCGTGAGGCCGATATCGAGGATGGACTTCACGCCCGCACACACCACGGCCACATTGGTCTGCGCCAGTTCCTGCAGGTCGGCCGAGATATCGAAGCTGGTTTCCGCGCCGCGGTGCACGCCGCCGATACCGCCGGTAACAAAGACCGGAATATTGGCCAGTTCCGCGCAGATCATGGTGGCGGCCACCGTGGTGGCGCCCAGCTTGTTCTGCGACAGCACATAGGGCAGGTCGCGCCGGCTCACCTTCATCGCATCCGGCGAATTGCCCAGCAGTTCCAGCTGTTCCGGCGTCAGGCCGACGCAGATCTTGCCGTTCATGATGGCGATGGTGGCCGGCACGGCGCCCGCATCGCGGATGATCTGTTCCACTTCGATCGCCGTGTGCACATTCTGCGGATAAGGCATGCCGTGCGAAATGATGGTCGATTCCAGCGCCACGATAGGCTTGCCGGTGGTGCGGGCGTTCGCCACTTCCGGCGAGAAGGAGAGGAATTGGTGCATGGTCTAGTCCTGTTCTGTAGCGGTGGAGAACAGCTCGGGCGTGAGCGCGGGGGACACGGTCTGGCTGCTCTGCAGTGTAAGCGAGGCGGCATGCAGGCCGCGCTCGCATGCCAGCGTGAGGTCGGCGGCGCCTTGCGCCAGCGTCCAGCAGATCGCGGCGGAGAAGGCGTCGCCCGCACCGGTGACGTCGACGACATCGACATCGTGGGCGGGCAGCCATTGCAGGTCGCCCGGAATGGTGTGGTAGACCCCGGCCGCGCCGCAGGTAACGATGATGTCCTGCGCGCCTTGCGCCTGCAGGCTGCGGCAGGCTTCGCGCACGTCCGCCTCGGTGGGCAGGCTGCGGCCTGCGCGCGCTTCCAGCTCGCCGCGGTTCAGAATCAGCAGGCGCAGGCCGCGCAGGTCCTGCGGCAGGCGTGCCATCTTGGGCTGCGACACGGCCACCAGCACCAGCGGCACGCCGCTGGCCTGTGCGTCCGACAGCAGCAGGGCGATGGAATCGAGCGGCAGGTTCAGGTCGGCCACCACCAGGGAAGCGGCGTTGCGCTGCGGCTGGCGGCTGGCGATGAACTCCGGCGTCAGCTGGTCGTAAAGCGCCATATCGGCCAGCGCCACCACCATCTCGCCGCCCGCATCCAGAACGGCGGTGTAGGTGCCGGTATGCGTGTTGGGCAGGCGCAGGGTGCCGCTCATGTCCACGCCGGCCGCTTCGGCATAGGAACGCAGCGCCTGGCCGGCAGCATCGCTGCCCAGCGCCGTAATGAGCGCGCAGGGCATGCCGAGGCGTGCGATATTTTCCGCGATATTGCGCGCCACGCCGCCGAAAGTCTCCTCGGCGGAGGCGGGGTTCGAGGTGCCCATCTGCAGCGGCGCGGCGGGGCGCAGCTTGCGGTCCAGGTTGGCCGCGCCGAAGCAGAGCACGGGCCGTTCGTCCGGCAGCACATAGGCGCGGCCCAGCAGGCGGCGTTCGCGGATCAGGCTGGCGACATGGCCGGCCACGGCGGAACGCGAGAGGCCGAGCTGGTCCGCCATCTCCTGCTGGGAGATGAAAGGATTGGCGCGAATGAGCTCGTAGAGCTGTTCTTTTTTGGTGATAAACATTTGTTGTCTATGCTAGACACTTGTTTGATGGCTGTCAAACCCGTTGCCCTACTATAATATCGGCCATTTATACGTGATGCGTATAAATGGCGAAGAAAAATGGTATTTGCCATACATATAGCGAATAAGGCATATTGCGGCATCGCGAAATCCATTCCAAAATCCAGAACGAGGATCCCATGTTCACCAACACCCCATACCAGGCCGCCGATATCATCCGCTCGCGCATGCCCGCGAACTTCCAGCCGCGCCTTGCCATGATCCTGGGCTCCGGCCTGGGCGTGCTGGCGGAACAGATGACGGACGCCGTGACCATCGGCTTCGACGAGCTGCCGGGCTTTCCGATCTCCACCGTGCACGGCCACGCCGGCCAGATGGTGATCGGCACGCTGTCGGGCGTGCAGGTGGTGTGCCTGAAGGGCCGCGGCCACTTCTACGAAGGCTACGGCATGGGCGTGATGACGAGCGCCATCCGCACCCTGAAGCTGCTGGGCTGCGAATTCGTGTTCGTGACCAATGCCGCCGGTTCGCTGCGTCCCGAAGTGGATGCGGGTTCGCTGGTGGCGCTGACCGACCATATCAACTTCCTGCCGGGCAGCGCGATGATCGGCCCGAACGACGAACGTTTCGGCCCGCGCTTCTTCAGCATGGCCAATGCCTACGATGCGGATCTGCGCAATCTGCTGAAGGACACCGCCGCGTCGAACAACATCACGCTGCATGACGGCGTGTACATCGCCTATCCTGGCCCGAACTTCGAAACGCCGGCCGAGATCCGCGCCTTTGGCCGCCTGGGTGCCGACGTGGTGGGCATGTCGGTGGTGCCTGAAGTGGTGCCGGCCCGCCACTGCGGCCTGAAAGTGGTGGGCGTATCCGTGATTACGAACCTGGCGGAAGGCCTGTCGCCTTTCCCGCTGTCGCACGAACAGACCCTGAAGTACGCAGCAGTGGGCGCCGAAAGCCTGATCAAACTGATCCTGGCCTTCCTCGCCAATGTGGCGAAGACGCCAAAAGCCTGAAACTGATTGCGCGTGCGGGCGGCGCGGCCGTCCGGCGCGCCGAACCTGACAAACGAGACTGACCATGTCACGCGCATTTATCCTCCTGCTCGATTCCTTCGGCCTCGGCGCAACGCCGGATGCCGATAAATACGGCGACAGCGCCGCCAATACCTTCGGCTCCATTGCCGCCTGGGCGGCGAAGGAAGGCAAGCCGATGCAGCTGCCGACCATGGAGAAGCTGGGCCTCGCGGCCGCGGCGCATATCGCCAGCGGCAAATGGGCCGACGGCTTCGCCATGCGCGAAGGCTTCACCGGCGCCTACGGTGCGGCGCGCGAACAATCCACCGGCAAGGACACGCAGAGCGGCCACTGGGAAATCGCGGGCGTGCCCGTGACCTACGACTGGGGCTACTTCCCGAAGACGACGCCGTCATTCCCGAAAGAGCTGACCGACAAGCTGCAGGAACTGGGCAAGGTGCCGGGCTTCCTCGGCAACTGCCACGCTTCCGGCACCACCATCATCGACCAGCTGGGTGACGAGCACCTTGCCACCGGCAAGCCGATTATCTACACCTCTGCCGACTCCGTGCTGCAGATTGCCGCGCATGAGGAGAGCTTCGGCCTGGAGCGCCTGTACGAACTGTGCGAAATCGCCTACGAGCTGGTGAAGCCTTACAACATCGGCCGCGTGATCGCGCGTCCATTCCTCGGCGCGAACGGCAAGTACAAGCGCACCGCCAACCGCCACGACTACGCCGTGCCGCCGCATGCGCCCACCTTGCTGGACCACGTGAAGAACGAAGGCGGCGAAGTGATCGCGCTCGGCAAGATCAGCGATATCTATGCTGCGCAGGGCGTGAGCCGCGTGCTGAAAGGCCCGGACAATATGGCCCTGTTCGACCGCCTGCTGGAAGCCGAAGCGGAAGCGGGCGACAAGTCGCTGACCTTCGTTAACTTCGTCGATTTCGATATGCTGTTCGGCCACCGCCGCGATGTACAGGGCTACTCGCAGGCGCTGCACGAACTGGATGCGCGCCTGCCTGAATTCATCGGCAAGCTGAAAGAGGGCGACCTGGTGGTGATTACCGCCGACCATGGCTGCGACCCGACCCAGCCCGGTTCCGACCACACGCGCGAACATATTCCGGTGATCTTCTTCGGGCCCGGCGTGCAGCCGCGCGCGCTCGGCATCTCCCCCACCTTCTCCGATATCGGCCAGACCATTGCACACCACCTCGGCGTGAAACCACTTTCCAACGGAACCAATCTTCTATGAGCTCTCCCGCAGACTTCAAGCGCAACGAGGCCCAGGGCCTCGACCTGGGCTGGCTGAACCACATCCACGTCAACAAGGCCGCAGCAGACCGCCGCGCCGCATCGCTGGCAAACCGCCGCACGGTGAAGAAGGAATATCAGGCTGCATGGCTGGTCAAGGCCATCGAACTGATCGACCTGACCACGCTGTCCGGCGACGATACGCCGGGCCGCGTTGAACGGCTGTGCATGAAGGCTATGCGCCCATTGCGCACCGACCTGGTGGAAGCGCTGGGCCTGCAGGACCGCAATCTGATGACCGGCGCCGTCTGCGTGTACCACGAGATGATCCGCCACGCGGACAAGGTGCTGAAAGGCCGCTTGCCGATTGCTGCCGTCTCCACCGGCTTCCCGGCCGGCCTGACGAATATGGAAACGAAGGTGCGCGAGATCGAACTCTCGGTAGCCGATGGCGCCAAGGAGATCGACATCGTCATCACCCGCCAGCACGTTTTGACGGGCAACTGGCAGGCGCTGTACGACGAAATGCTGGCCTACCGCCAGGCCTGCGGCGAAGCGCATGTGAAAGCGATCCTGGCAACGGGCGACCTGGTCACGCTGGAAAACGTGGCGAAGGCATCGTGGGTCTGCATGATGGCAGGCGCGGACTTCATCAAGACATCCACCGGCAAGGAAGGCGTGAACGCCACCATTCCGGTATCGCTGGTGATGGTGCGCGCGATCCGCGAATACTACGAGCAGACCGGCTTCATGGTCGGCTACAAGCCTGCCGGCGGCGTGAGCACCGCCAAGGCAGCGCTGCAATACATGACTGTGATGAAGGAAGAACTGGGCAACGAATGGCTGGAACCGCACCTGTTCCGCATCGGCGCATCCAGCCTGCTGACCGACATCGAGCGCCAGCTGGAGCACTACGTGACCGGCAACTACTCCGCCGCCCACCGCCACGCGCAACCATAAGAAGACATCGCCATGCCAACTATTAACGAGATCCTCAACACTATGGACTACGGCCCTGCACCAGAAAGCCAGAAAGAAGCGCAAGCGTGGCTGGACCAGCGCTCCCGCAAATTCGGCCTCTTCATCGACAACGCATGGACCGAGCCGGGCGAACTGTTCGCCTCCAACAATCCTGCGGACGGCTCGCAGCTGGCCGAGCTGACGCAAGCCACCAGCGATGACGTGAACCGTGCCGTGGAAGCCGCGCGCCGCGCGCAGCCGGGCTGGCAGGCGCTTGGCGGCGATGGCCGTGCGCGCGTGCTGTACGCGATTGCGCGCCTGATGCAGAAGCATTCCCGCCTGTTCGCCGTGCTGGAAACGCTGGACAACGGCAAGACCATCCGCGAAACGCGTGACGCCGACCTGCCGCTGGTGGCGCGCCACTTCTACTATCACGCCGGCTGGGCGCAACTGCAGGACGAAGAGTTTGCAGGCCACCGTCCGGTGGGCGTGGTCGGCCAGATCGTGCCGTGGAACTTCCCGCTGCTGATGCTGGCGTGGAAAATCGCACCGGCGCTGGCGGCCGGTAACACCGTGGTCTTCAAACCGGCCGAATTCACGCCGCTCACCGCGCTGCTGTTCGCGGAAATCTGCGTGCAGGCCGGCGTGCCTGCGGGTGTGGTGAACATCGTCACCGGCGACGGCCGCACCGGCGAAGCGCTGGTGAAGCACGAAGGCATCGACAAGCTGGCCTTCACCGGCTCCACCGAAGTGGGCCGCCTGATCCGCGAAGCCACCGCAGGCAGCGGCAAGAAGCTGTCGCTGGAACTGGGCGGCAAATCGCCATACATCGTGTTTGAAGATGCGGACCTTGATGCGGCCGTTGAAGGACTGGTCGATTCGATCTGGTTCAACCAGGGCCAGGTCTGCTGCGCCGGTTCGCGCCTGCTGGTGCAGGAATCGGTGGAAGAGCGCTTCCTGAAGAAGCTGAAAGCGCGCATGGACAACCTGCGCCTTGGCTCGCCGCTGGACAAGTCGATGGACATCGGCGCGCTGGTCGACCCGATTCAGCGCCAGCGCATTCACGGCTTGGTGGAGTCGGCGCGTGCTGAAGGCTGCGAAGTGTATCAGCCTGCTGCCTGCGAAATTCCGGCCAATGGCTCGTGGTTCCCGCCAACGCTGATCACCGGTGCCTCGACCTCTGCTGCTGTAGCGCAGGCTGAAATCTTCGGCCCGGTGCTGGTGGCGATGAGCTTCCGCACCCCGGCAGAAGCCGTGCAGCTGGCGAACAACACAGTGTACGGTCTGGCCTCCTGCGTATGGACCGAAAACATCTCGCTGGCGCTGGACGTCGCGCCTGCGATCAAGGCCGGCGTGGTGTGGATCAACACCGCCAACCAGTTCGACGCAGCCTGCGGCTTCGGCGGCTACAAGGAATCCGGCTACGGCCGTGAAGGCGGCAAGGAAGGCATGTACGAATACCTGGTGCCGGTATCGGAAGACGCGCGTCCTGCAGCACCGGTATTCGAGAAGCCATCGAAGGCCAAGGCCGCCCCGGCTGCCGCTGCCGATCCATTTGCCATCGACCGTACTGCCAAGCTGTACATCGGCGGCAAGCAGGCCCGCCCTGACGGCGCCTACAGCCGCGCGATTCACGGCGCAGACGGCAAGTTCATCGCCGAAGTGGGCGAGGGCAACCGCAAGGACATCCGCAATGCCGTGGAAGCGGCGCACAAGGCCACCGGCTGGACCAAAGCCACGGCGCACAACCGCGCGCAAGTGCTGTACTACATCGCCGAGAACCTGGCAGCGCGTGGCGAAGAATTTGCCGCCCGCATCGCCGCGCAGACCGGCGCGAAGAACGCAGAGAAAGAAGTGCAGGCATCCATCGAGCGCCTGTTCTACTGGGCGGCGTGGGCCGACAAATACGACGGCCAGGCGCACCAGCCGCCGATGCATGGCATTACCGTGGCGCTGAACGAAGCGATCGGCGTAATCGGCATCGTATGCCCGAACGAAAACCCGCTGCTGGGCTTCGTTTCGCTGGTGGCGCCTGCGATCGCGGTGGGCAACCGCGTGGTGGCGGTGCCGTCGGAAGCCTATCCGCTGTCGGCAACGGACCTGTACCAGGTGTTCGATACTTCGGACCTGCCGGGTGGCGTTGTGAACATTGTAACGGGCAGCGCCGACGAACTGGCACGCACGCTGGCATCGCACTCCGACATCGACGCCATCTGGCGCCATGACGGCTCGGCAGCTGGCTGCGCGGAAGTAGAGAAGCTGTCCGCAGGCTCGCTGAAGCGCACCTGGACCGGCGGCGCAAAAGGCCGCGACTGGTTCAACGTAAGCCAGTCCGCCGGCCGCACGGTCCTGCAGCACGCCACGCAAGTGAAAAACATCTGGATCCCCTACGGCGTCTAACGCCGAGCCCGTGTCCACCTTGGGGTCAGGCACCCATGTGGACACAGGCTCAACTATGTACCACTTGAGCTCGTGTCCACCTTGGTGCCTGACCCCAAGGTGGACACGAGCTCAACAGCTTTGAAAGCGAGAAGAATATGTACCTGCCACAAGAAATCATCCGCAAGAAGCGTAATGGCGGCCACTTGAGTGCCGACGAGATTCAGTTCTTTGTTCGCGGCATTACCGATAACAGCGTGACAGAAGGCCAGATCGCGGCGCTGGCCATGGCTGTCTATTTCAACGGCATGAATATGGATGAACGCGTGGCGTTCACCCTTGCCATGCGCGATTCCGGCGATGTGCTGGAGTGGAAATCGCTGAACCTGCCCGGCCCGGTCATGGACAAGCACTCCACCGGCGGTGTGGGCGACGTGGTCTCGCTGATGCTCGGCCCAATGATCGCAGCCTGCGGCGGCTTCGTGCCGATGATCTCCGGCCGTGGCCTCGGCCACACCGGCGGCACGCTCGATAAATTCGATTCCATCCCCGGCTATTCCACCGTTCCCACTAACGAGAAGTTCCGCGAAGTGGTGCGCGATGTCGGCGTGGCCATCATCGGCCAGACCTCCTCACTGGCCCCGTCGGATAAGCGTTTCTACGGTATCCGTGACGTGACGGCCACCGTGGAATCGGTCGCCATGATCACTGGCTCCATTCTCGCCAAGAAGCTTGCTGCCGGCCTCGATGTGCTGGCAATGGACGTGAAAGTCGGCTCCGGCGCCTTCATGCCGAGCTTCGAGAAATCGGTGGAGCTGGCGGAAAGCATCGTCGCCGTCGGCAATGGCGCCGGCACGCTGACTTCCGCGCTGCTGACCGACATGAACGAATCCCTGTCGCCGTGGGCCGGCAATGCGCTGGAAGTGCGCGGCGCGATCGATTACCTGACCGGCAAGCACCGTCCCGCACGCCTGCATGAAGTTACGATGGCGCTGTGCGCCGAGATGCTGGTGCTGGGCAAGCTCGCCACCACCGAAACCGAAGCGCGCGCCAAGCTGCAGGCGGCGCTGGACAGCGGCGAAGCCGCCAGCCGCTTCGCGCGCATGGTGACGGCACTAGGTGGCCCGTCCGACCTGATCGAGAATATGGACAAGCATCTGGACAAGGCGCCGGTTGTCGTCCCGGTCCCGGCGCTGCAAAGCGGCTATGCCACCAGCACCGACTGCCGCGGCATCGGCCTTGCCGTAGTCAGCCTCGGTGGCGGCCGCCGCCGTCCGACCGACGCCATCGACTTCGCTGTCGGCCTGACCGACCTGGTTGAGCTCGGCCAGAAGATCGAGAAGGGCCAGCCGCTGGCCATAGTGCATGCCCGCACTGAAGCCGCCGCGCAGCAGGCCATCGCCGAAATCCAGGCCGCCTACCGCCTGGGCGAGGCGGCGCCAGCCGCCAACCCCATCGTCTACCGCACCATCCGTCCCTAAGATAAATAGGGACGGACCCGGATTTCAGAAATCCGGGTCTGTCCCCAATTTTCAGGAAAATAAATGACTAACGACAAGTTGATTGAAGAGGCGAAGGCGGCGCGGCTGAAGGCTTATACGCCATATTCGAACTTCAAGGTCGGCGCTGCGCTGCTGACCAATGACGGCAAAGTCTTTCACGGCTGCAATGTGGAGAACGCGTCTTACGGGCTCTGCAATTGCGCCGAACGGACCGCTTTGTTCAGCGCCTTCGCGCAGGGCTACAAGCAGGGCGATTTCGCGAAGCTGGTGGTGGTCGGCGAGACCGATGGCCCTATCGCGCCCTGCGGCGCCTGCCGCCAGGTGATCCTGGAGCTGGGTGGCAATGAGCTGCCCGTCGTGCTGACCAACCTGAAGGGCGATGTGTTCGAAACCACCGCCGCCGCGCAACTGCCCAATGCCTTCGGCGGCCAGGATCTCAAAAAGAAGTGAAGAAGTATATCGACGTTCAGGCCGCGGTCGCAGTTGCGGCGGCTGAAGCCATTGCAGCGAAGACGCAAGGTACTTTCGGCGTCGGCGGGGTCATGCTCGACCAGTTCGGCACCGTGCTCAAGGCGCTGCATAACAACGTCATTCGCGATGGCCTGATTTACGATCCCACCGCCCACGGCGAGCGCCAGCTCATCGACTGGTATTTCGCGGAACGCGCCAAGGGCCGTGAACTGCCGCCGCCGCAGGAAATCACCATCGTCACTTCGCTCGATCCCTGCTGCATGTGCACCGGCGCGATTCTTGCTGCAGGATTCAATGTGGTGGTGGCCGCGCAGGACCGCAATGCCGGCGCCAATCACGATGGCAGTGCGCAGTTCCCCTCGCTGCCGGAGCGCCTGCGCGAGCAGGCCCGCGCCACCTTTGCCTATCCGGCGGTGCTGGGCACGTCTTCTTATTCGCGCAAGAGCGCGGGCGCCACGCCCCGGCCGTCTTTCATCGGCAAGACCATCGCCGAACCCACGCAGGCTTTGTGCTCGCTGGTGTTCGAGGCCACCACCGAGAACGTGATGGACCTGTTCAAGCAGGATCCGCCGCGCAGCCAGCTGAAAGACCCCGCCACGCTGCCTGAAGACCACGCCATCGTGCGTGCCCTGAAGCGCGCTTGTCCTGATGCGCTGACTTACCGCAGCGCGCCGCGGAAGCCTGATGCGGGCCTCGCACCCTACCTGGTGCAGGCGGCGCAGCGCGACCGCAGCAACGGCGGCACAGGCAATGCAGTGGCGCTGCTGGACAGCTTCGGCAACCTGCTGCTGTGCTGCCACGGCCGCATCAAACAGTCTGAGATCCGCAGCGCCTTCATGGAGTGCACGCGCGCTTATGCGCAGCTGCGCTATAAGCTGATGCACAATGCCAGCACGGAGCAGCAGGAGGAGGTACGCCAGTATCTCGGCCACCCGAAGGATGGCACCTTTTTGTTTGCGCTGGGGCCGGACGACAGTGCGCAGAGCTTCATGGACCTCGGCGCCTACGGTTCAACGCTGGAAGGCCCGCTGCCGGACGATAATCCGGCCCAGTTCCAGTACGTGCTGCCCGCCATGCCGGAGCAGCAGCTGCACGCACAGTGCAACGCGCTGCCCCCGTTCTACCGCAATCTGGTGAAGGTGCGCCCGGTGCAGGTGAGCGACCAGGCGCTGGTTCAGTCGGTCCAGGGATCGTAAGTCCCGATACTCCACACATGGCCTTCCGGGTCGCGCAGCGTGAAGCCGCGGCCGCCGTAGTCTTCATCCCTCAGTTCCATCAGGATGGGCGCACCGGCCCGCACCGCGCGCGCATGCACGGCATCGGCATCGTTTACCACCAAATAAATGGACTGCGTGACGCTCAGGCCAATCTCGGCAGGCTGTTTCATCAGGCGCCCGTACTCCGTGTCGAAAATGGAACCGAGCATCACCATGCCGTTGCCGTAGGAGAGTTGTGCATGGGCGATAGTGCCGTCGTCGTTCGGCACTACGAGGTTGCGTTCGAATCCCAGCGTGGTGCACAGCCAGTCGATTGCGGCCGGCGCATCACGGTAGCGCATGCAGGGCATCACGGTAGCGATGGTGTTTTTCGGTGTATTCGACATGCTTTTCTCCCTGATTCATGGGTGGTATCGGGAACAGCGAATCACCAATATAGACCAGCCCCGTAGCGGTATCAAGCAGTGTCAGGCATGCACGCGGAATTACATTTGCTGGAATAAATGAGTGTTGCCGCGGCTGACTTCCAGCTCTTCCTTCGAATTCCGCACGCGTACCATCTGCCGTCCGCGCAGGTCGCGCGACACTTCGGCAATCGCGTCCACCCGCACCAGGGTCGAGCGGTGGATGCGCCAGAACTCGTTGGGATCGAGTTCGTCTTCCAGTTCTTTCAGGGTTTTCCGGATCAGCACTTCGCCTTCGGCGGTCTGCACCCGCGTGTATTTCTCGTCCGCGCGGAAGTAGAGGATTTCCTTGGTGCTGATCATGCGCAGGCTATTGCCCACCTGCGCCTGGATCCAGTGCAGGTAGCGCTGTTTGGCGGGCGGCGCGCTGTGCGACAGCAGTTGCGACAGCTGGCGTTCGATATTGCTGGGCCGTTTTCCCACCCGCGCCTGCAGCCGCGCGCAAGTGGCCTTGAGCCGCTCGCCGCCGGCCGGTTTGAGCAGATAGTCCAGCGCGCCTTGTTCGAAAGCCTCGATCGCGTACTGGTCGTAGGCCGTAATGAAAACGATGTGGCAGCGGTTGAACAGCATGCGCGCCGCTTCGATGCCGCTCATGCCGGGCATGCGGATGTCGAGGAACACAATGTCCGGCTGGTGCTGCCCGGCCAGCGCAATGGCTTCGATGCCGTTGGCGGCTTCCGCCACAATCTCCAGCTCCGGCCAGCATTCCTGCAGCCGCGCGCGCAGCATGTCGCGCATCGGTTCTTCATCGTCCGCAATCAGGGCGGTGGCGCGCGGATGGCTCATGGCTGCGGTCCTGCAAAGATATCGGGTGCGAAGGGCACGCGGATGGATGCGCGGCAGCCGCCTTCCATCGGCGTTTCAATCAGCAATTGGGCGCGAGTGCCGTAGACGAGCTTCAGGCGTTCGCGCACATTGTTCAGGCCCACGCCGTCGCCTGCATAGAGGTTGAAGCCCACGCCGTCATCCTGCACGTCCACCTGCAGCGTATTGCCGCTGACGGCAGCGCGGATGTCGATGCGGCCGCCCTCGATCTTCGGTTCCAGCCCGTGCTTGATGGCGTTCTCGATCAGGATCTGCAGCATCATCGGCGGGAAGGTGGCGCTTTCCAGTTCCGGCGGCACGTCGATCGATACCGCCAGGCGCGATTTCATCCGCGCCTGCATGATGGCGAGGTAGGCGCGCGACAGCACGATCTGCCGTCCCAGCGTGCCGCTGCCGCGTGCGCGCATCTGCGGCAGCGTGGAGCGCAGGTATTCGATCAGGTGGGTGTGGATCTTGGCAGCCTGCGGCGGATCGGTTTCGATCAGCTGGCCGATCAGCGCCAGGGTGTTGAACAGGAAGTGCGGCTCCACCTGCGCCTGCAGCGCGGCCATTTGCGCTTCCACCAGCTTGCGTTCCAGCGTCTCGGTATCGGCCTGCGCGGAAGCGGCGCGCGCCTCGATCTCCGCCTTGCGCTTGCCGCCGGCCAGCACCTTCAGGCCGAGGGAAATCAGCACGAAGGCTGCGGCCTGTTCCGGCAGCAGCACCGGGGTGCAGCCGAGCAGCAGCACGAGCACCCAGGTCACCGCCAGCTGGCGCATCGGCACCTGCGCCAGCCAGTCGAAGAACTGCCACCACAGCGAGCTGGCTGTATCGCCGACTTCGCGGACGAAGCCGATGGCGTTCTTTGTGCTGCCGGCAGACATGTTCACTCCTGCGGCGTGCGTGGCAGATGCTTCACGCCGAAGGCGCCCACAATCACCTTCACGAGCATGAAGCAGACGAAGAGCGTGAAGGCCAGCGGCAGGATGGCGACCAGCAGCGCGAGCATGATGCACAGGGCCAGCAGCGTTGGCCAGGGCATGCGCTCAACGCGTTTCAGTGCGGCGCGGCAGGTGCGCAGCACGGCATCGGCCGCATCGTTCAGGCGCTCGGAAAAAGTCGGGTTGATGGTTTTCATGTTTTGCTCCTCGGTAATCGATGGTGTGACTGTACCAAGCGGCTTCCGCCGCTGGTATCGCTTTCCGATAAAGCGTCGATTCCGGGGGCTGACCTGCGGCGTGTGCGGACGAATGGTGTGCAGTTCAGCGCGCCGCCTGCCAGTCGCTTTTGAGCAGGCCGAAGATGTCGCTGTCGCAGACCTCGCCGTTCACGATCCAGCGCTGGCGCAGCAGGCCCTCCTTGCGGAAGTGCAGGCGCTCCAGCAGGCGGGCGGAGGGCTCGTTGCGCGGGGCAACGTCGGCCTCGATGCGGTTCAGGCCCAGTGTGTTGAAGGCGTAGTCGATCATGGCCGGCAGCGCTTCCTGCATATAGCCTTTGCCCCAGTGCGGACGCGCCAGCATATAGCCGATTTCGCAACGCAGATTTTGCTTGTCGAAGGCACGCAGCGTGACGAAGCCGTTCATGGCGCCGTCAATTTCGATGGCAAGCCGGAGGTAATCCCCTTTTGTGTAGCCGGCGAGGATGGTGGCCAACGATTCCTCGGCCTGCTGGATGGAAGTCCAGGCGCTGCTGCTGCCGTAGCGCATGGCGCCGGGGTCGGACATCAGGCGGTAGAGCGCCGGAAGGTCCATTTCAGTGATAAAGCGCAACTTTATGCGGGCACAAGGCAGTTCAAACGGAAGAAAAGCGGGCATTTTGTTCAGAAATGTGGTTTTTGCTCAGGGTCAATGATTTGAGAGGCTTATTTGATGATATCCTCTCGGCTAATCATTGTATTGTTGGAAATTATGATGTCAAAGTTGCTAAAAGTCACGTTACTTGCTACTGCTGCGTTTGCCTCCGGTATGGCGCAGGCCGATGTGCTGGACCTGAGCTTCGTCAAAGGCGCCAACCTGTTTGCGCTGGGCGATCTGCGCATGAGTGGCAACAGTGTTGACGGTTCGGCGATCGTCAACGGGAACGCTACGCTGACCCGCTACAACATCAATCGTACCGACAAGGATGCTTTCGGCAGCTACTCGCTGGTCGTGGGCGGCAACCTGAATTATGTGGAAGGCGGCATTCAGAACGGCAGCTGGTATGCAGCGGGTACTTCCTCGCTGGACCGCACCAACGTCGCTACCAGCTCGAAGGGAACTGATCCGGGCGTGTCGTCGCTGGGCTCCATGGCATCGCAGGCGAAATCGCTATCCTCCGCGCTGAAGACCGTTGAAGCAACCGGCACCGTCGGCAACCAGTATGGCGGCCTGAAAGTGACGGGCACCAATAGCGCGGTTGAGGTCTTCAATATTGATGGTTCGACGCTGCGCAACTTCAACTGGACCGGCGCAAGTGGCCTGGCATCCGGTGCCACGCTGATCTTCAACATCAGCGGCGCCTCGTCCGGCTTCGACCAGGGTGTCACCAATTTCGCCAACGGCTTCAATGTGATCTACAACTTCTACGAAGCCACGCAGCTCAATATTACCAATGCCGGTGTGTTCGGCAGCGTACTCGCGCCGCTGGCCACCGTGAGCGGTTCGGGCGGCGATATCTTCGGTACCGCCATCGTCAACAACTGGGCGGCTGATGTTCACATTACCTCGGGCCGCGGGTTCACCGCGACCAATGTGCAGGGCCTGGCGCTGAGCGTGCCGGAACCGAAACCCTGGGCCATGGGGCTGATCGGCATTGCGCTGATTGGTTTCGTCGGCAGCCGCCGTCGCAATACCAATGCGGTCAAGTTTGCGCCACCGCCGCAAGAACCATCCGAATAATCGTTTCCTCGGCGGCGTCGAAATCGCGCCGCGTCAGCTCCTTGCGGCCCAGCACCAGCGACATCTGGGCCGCAAAGTCGGCATAGGATTGCGTCATCGCCCAGATGGCGAACAGCAGGTGCGCTGCGTTAACGGGCGCGATGCGGCCGGCGGCAATCCACTCCTCGAACACTTCGATATCACGCCGCAGCAGCGGCACCACGCGCTCGCGGATCTGCGGGCCGTAGACCTGCGCGCCGCCGATCACTTCCATCGCATACACGCGTGAAGCCAGGGGCTGCTCGCGTGAGAAGCGCAGCTTGGCTTGGATGTAGGCGCGCAGCAGGTCCTGCGGCGACTGGGTGGGATCGGCGAGGCTGGCCATGCGTTCCAGCCAGTCGTCCAGCACATTGTCCAGCACCCGTTCATACAGCGCCTGCTTGGTGGGGAAGTAGTACATCAGGTTCTGCTTCGACAGGCCCGCGTTCTCCGCGATGACGGCAATCGACGCGCCCTCGTAGCCGCATTCTGCGAAGGTGCGCACGGCTTCCGCGAGGATGTCCGCTTCGAGGCGGTCGCGCTGCAGCATGCGGCGCGAAGCACTGCTGAACTTAGCCATGGCGGCTCCGTATCGAATGGAAGAAGGCCTTGAGCTGGGGCGCGTCCGTATAAGCCACGTTGAAGCGGAACCAGATGGTATCGCTGGGGCGCAGCATGAAGAATTCATTCGGTGACAGCAGGATGCCGGCCTTCAGCGCAAGGTCCGCAATGGCGCGGCCGTTCCATTCCGCCGTCGGCGCGTCCGGCCAGCCCGCGCTCACGAACATGCCGCCGCGCGGTTTCGCCACCGGCGCCATGCCCACCTCGTGCAGCGCTTCGATGCTGCGTTCGCGGCCCGCGTCCAGCTGGGCGTGCAGCTTCTCCACCATGCGCTTGTAGGGCCGGGCTGTCACTGCGTGGTAGACCGCGCGCTCGTTGACTTCCGAGGTGGTGAGACCGGCCAGCATCTTCACGCGCACCAGTTCGGGCAGCAGGGAAGCGGAGGCGCAGATGGAACCCACGCGCAGCACTGGCGACAGCGTCTTGGAGAAGCTGCCCACGCGGATCACGCGCCGCAAGCCGTCCATCGCCGCCAGCGAGGCTTCACCGCGGGGCGTGAGCTCGCGGTAGATATCGTCTTCCACCAGCCAGAAATCGAACTGCTCGGCCAGCGCGAGCAGGCGGTGCGCCTGCGCCTGCGTGAGCGAGGTGCCGAGGGGATTCTGCAGCACCGTGTTGACGAACATGAGCTTGGGCTGGACCAGCGCCGCCTGTTCGGCGAGGTAGTCCAGGTCCAGGCCCTGTTCGCGGCGCGGAATACCCACCACATTGCAGCCATGGTGGCGGATCAGCGACAGCAGGTTGCTATAGCCGGGATCTTCCACGAACACCGTGTCGCCCGGCTTGGTCAGCGTGCGCAGGATCAGGTCGAAGGCATGCGTGGCCCCGTGCGTGAGCAGCACCTGTTCCGGCTCCACCGGCAGCAGCTCGTCGCTCAGCGTGGAGGCGAGGTGCTGGCGCAGGCTGGGAAAACCGAGCGGGTGGCCGTAGCCGCGCAGGCGGTTGGCGGGAATGCGCATGGCCTGCCGCACCGCGTCCAGGATCGTATCTTCGCCATACCATTCGGGCGGCAGCCAGCCCGCGCCTACGGGCAGCGCGTCCGTCACGCCGGAATACAGCTCCGGCGTGAGCGCATCCACGGCGGCCGGGCTGGTCGCCATCGCGGGCAGCAGCTGTGCCGGAATCTCGTGGCGGGCCACGTAATAGCCGGAACCGCGGCGCGAAGACAGGAGGCCCAGCGTTACCAGCCGGTCGTAGGACTCCACAACTGTAAAGGTACTGATGCCATTACACTTCGCGAATTGCCGTACGGAAGGCATTTTCGTGCCCACCCGCAACTCCTTGCTGGCCACCATGTCCGTGATGGCGGCCACGATCTTGTCCACCAGGCTGCCCTTGCGGGCGCGTTCCAGCTGCAGGACGGGCCAGCCGGCCGTGCCGGGCGTACTTTGATCGGGCGCAAAGCCCTGTCTGTCCATCGTTGACTCCGTTCGCCTGCGAACAGGAAACTGTAGCGTTTTTGAGACCTGTACGGTTGGAATGTTTTGCTGATTGTGTATATGTGCCATAGTTAAGGCGCTGTCTATTATTGCATCATCATTTTGCCAACCGGTAAAGTTTTTTTACGAGCCGTCAAAAAGCTCCCAGGGGGAATGTATGAATCAATCCCGGCCAGCATCGATGTCCGCTTTCTGGATGCCGTTTACGAATAACCGCGACTTCAAGGCCAGCCCCCGGCTGCTGGTTTCAGCCGAAGGCAATTACTACAAGGACGTGGACGGCAACGCCATCCTCGACGGCACCGCAGGCCTGTGGTGCGTGCCTTGCGGCCACGCGCAGCCGAAGATCGTTGCGGCCGTGCGCGAGATGGTCGGCCAGCTCGATTTTGCGCCCACCTTCCAGATGGGGCACCCGGCAGCGTTCGAGCTCGCCGACAAGCTGATGGAATACACCAACAATCGTTTCGGCCATGTGTTCTATACGAACTCCGGTTCCGAGGCGGTGGATACGGCGCTGAAGATGGCGCTGGCCTATCACAAGGCGCGCGGCGAAGCGAGCCGCACCCGCCTGATTGGCCGCGAGCGCGGCTACCACGGCGTGGGTTTCGGCGGCATCTCGGTGGGCGGCATCGCGGGCAACCGCAAGCCTTACGGCGTGATGCTGCCCGGTGTCGATCACCTGCCGCACACGCACAATCTGGAAAAGAACGCCTACACCCGTGGCGAGCCCGAACACGGCGCCAACCTGGCGGATGAACTGGAGCGCATCGTTGCGCTGCATGATGCGTCCACCATCGCTGCCGTGATCGTGGAGCCGGTGGCCGGTTCCACCGGCGTGCTGATTCCGCCCAAGGGCTACCTGAAGCGCCTGCGCGAGCTGTGCACCAAGCACGGCATCCTGCTGATTTTCGATGAAGTGATTACGGGCTTCGGCCGCCTCACCACGCCGTTCGCTGCCGACTACTTCGACGTGGAACCGGACATGATGACGACCGCGAAGGGCCTCACTAACGGCACCATTCCGATGGGCGCGGTGTTCACCAAGCAGTTCCTGTACGACGCCTTCATGGACTCGCCGGCCGGCATTGAGCTGTTCCACGGCTATACCTATTCCGGCCACCCGGTGGCCTGCGCCGCCTCGCTGGCCACGCTGGAAGTGTTCAGGGAGCAGAAGATCCTCGACCATGCCGCAAGCATCCAGGACTACTGGGCCGATGCGGTGTATTCGCTGAAAGGCCTGCCGCATGTGATCGATCTGCGCGTAATCGGTCTGATCGCCGGCATCGAGCTGGCGCCAATTGCGGGCAAGCCCGGCGCACGCGCCTACGCAGCATTCAAGAAAGCTTTCGCGGACGGCATCCTGATCCGCGTGACTGGCGACATCATCGCGCTGTCGCCGCCTCTGGTCTTCGAGAAAAAACATATCGATGAACTGTTCGGCAAACTTACCAAGGTGCTGAAAGAACTGGAGTAGAACGCGCGGTTACAAAAATGAGGAGACAACCATGCTCGTAGGCGTACCGAAGGAAATCAAGAATCAGGAGTCCCGCGTTGGCCTTACCCCGGCCAGCGTCAAGGAACTGACTCTGCGCGGCCACCAGGTGCTGGTGCAACAGAATGCCGGCGCAGCCATCGGCTTGACGGACGAGATGTATGCCGGTTCCGGCGCCACCATCGTCGATACCGCGCAGGAGATCTTTGCCCGCGCCGACATGGTGGTGAAGGTGAAGGAACCGCAGCCGCAGGAATGCGCCATGCTGCGCGCGGACCAGATCCTGTACACCTACCTGCACCTGGCGCCGGACCCCGAGCAGACCAAAGCGCTGGTGGCCTCCGGCGCCGTCTGCATCGCGTACGAAACCATTACCGGGCCGGGCGGCGGCCTGCCGCTGCTGGCGCCGATGAGCGAAGTGGCGGGGCGCATGTCGATCCAGGCCGGCGCTGCGCACCTGGAGAAATCCAAGGGCGGCATGGGCTTGCTGCTGGGCGGCGTGCCGGGCGTGGCGCCGGGCCATGTGGCGATTATCGGCGCCGGCGTCGTTGGCACCAATGCGCTGCAGATCGCGGTCGGCATGGGCGCGCGCGTAACGGTGCTGGACAAGAACGTGGACCGCCTGCGCCAGCTCGACCTCGTGTATGGCAATCGCATCCAGACCATGTATTCGAATGCCCACAATATTGAAGATGCCGTGCTGGATGCTGATCTCGTGATCGGCGGCGTGCTGGTTCCCGGCGCGGCTGCACCGAAGCTGGTCACGCGCTCGATGATCGCGCGCATGAAGCAGGGCGCGGTGGTGGTCGATGTGGCCATCGACCAGGGCGGCTGCTTCGAAACTTCCCATCCCACCACGCACGAGAACCCGACCTTCGTAGTCGATGGCGTGGTGCACTACTGCGTGGCGAACATGCCGGGCGCCGTCGCCCGCACGTCCACCTTTGCACTGAACAACGCCACCATCAGCCACGCCATTGCGCTGGCCGACAAAGGCTGGAGCAAAGCGATGCGCGACAACCTGCACCTGAAGAACGGCTTGAACGTCTGCCGGGGCCAGGTCACCTATGAAGCGGTGGCCCATGCCCTTGGCTATCCCTATGTACCGGCCGACAGCATGCTGGCCTGAACCCTTGAGAACACCATGAGCAATCTCGATACCATTACCCACTTCATCAACGGCAGCAAGGTGGACACGCTGAGCGGCCGTTATGGCGACGTGTTCAATCCCGCGCTGGGCGAGCCGGTAGCCCGCGTGGCGCTGGGCACGGCGGAAGAAGTGGATGCAGCGGTGAAGGCGGCGGATGCGGCTTTCCCCGCCTGGTCCAACACGCCGCCGCTGACGCGTGCGCGCGTGCTGTTCCGCTACCTGCAGCTGTGCCAGCAGCACACCGACGAATTTGCGGCGATGCTGACGCGTGAGCACGGCAAGACCTTCGCCGATGCGCAAGGCGAAGTGGCGCGTGGTATCGAGATCGTGGAATTCGCTTGCGGTATCCCGCACCTGCTCAAAGGGGAATTCACCGACCAGATCGCGCGCGGCATCGATGCCTGGTCGATGCGCCAACCTTTGGGCGTGGTGGCGGGTATTACGCCGTTCAACTTCCCGGTGATGGTGCCGATGTGGATGTTCCCCATTGCGCTCGCCTGCGGTAATACCTTCGTGCTCAAGCCTTCGGAGCGCGATCCCTCGGCTTCGCTGCTGCATGCACGCCTGCTGAAGGAAGCCGGGCTGCCGGATGGCGTGTTCAATGTGGTGCAGGGCGATAAGGTCACTGTCGATGCGCTGCTGGATCATCCTGTGGTACAAGCCATCAGTTTTGTCGGCTCGACGCCGATTGCGGAATACATCTATGCCAAGGGCAGCGCGAGCGGCAAGCGCGTGCAGGCTCTTGGCGGCGCGAAGAACCATATGGTGGTGATGCCGGATGCGGACATGGAGATGGCTACCGACGCACTGATCGGCGCTGCTTTCGGTTCGGCAGGCGAGCGCTGCATGGCGATCTCCGTAGTGGCAGCCGTTGGCGATGCAGGCGACAAGCTGATTGGCGCACTGGAAAAGCGCACCGCCGCACTGAAAGTACGCGACGGCATGGCGGCCGATGCCGAAATGGGGCCGGTCGTCACGGCCGCCGCCAAGCAGCGTATTGAACGCCTGATCGGCGAAGGCGTGGAGCAGGGCGCAAAGCTGGTAGTGGATGGCCGCGGCTACAAGGTAGAAGGCCGCCCCAATGGCTTCTTCATTGGCGGCACGCTGTTCGACCATGTCACGCCGGATATGACGATCTACAAGGAAGAGATTTTCGGCCCCGTGCTCTGCGTTGTGCGCCTGCCGGACGTGGCAAGCGCGGTGGAGCTCATCAACCGCAACGAGTATGGCAACGGCGTTGCCGTGTTCACGCGCGACGGCGGCGTGGCGCGCGAGTTCGTGCGGCAGATCCAGGTCGGCATGGTGGGTGTGAATGTACCGCTGCCGGTGCCGATGTCCTTCAACAGTTTTGGCGGCTGGAAGCGCAGCCTGTTCGGCGATCACCATGCCTACGGACCGGAAGGTATTCGCTTCTATACGCGCCACAAGGCCGTGATGCAGCGCTGGCCGAATACCGCCAGCGCTGGCGCAGAATTTGCATTCCCACAGATGAAGTAAATAACGCTCAGGGACGGGACCATGATCGAGTCACTCAAACATATGCCGCAGCCAAGCGCCACGAGCACCGAGCTCGCATCGCATTTCGCCGACCTGGCGCCGCCATTGAACGCACGCCAGGCGGCCATTGAAAGTGCACGCTGCCTGTATTGCTACGATGCGCCGTGCACCCGCATCTGTCCCTCCGAAATTGATGTGGCGAGCTTTATCCGCAACATCCACGACAAGAATATCAACGGTGCGGCGCAGGGCATCCTGAAGCAGAACATTCTCGGTGGCAGCTGCGCGCGCGTCTGCCCGACCGAGATCCTGTGCGAGGACTCCTGCGTGCGCAACCACGATGCTGAAGGCCAGCCGGTGAAAATTGGCCTGCTGCAGCGCTATGCCCTCGATAACATGAGCATCGAAGGCCATCCCTTCCAGCGCGCGCCGTCCACCGGCAAGAAGATTGCCGTCGTTGGCGCCGGTCCGGCAGGACTCTCCTGTGCGCACCGCCTCGCTATGCTGGGCAACGACGTGGTGATCTACGAGGCGCAGCCGAAGGCGGGTGGCCTGAATGAATACGGCATTGCCAAGTACAAGCTGACCGGCGACTTCGCGCAGAAGGAAGTGGAATTCCTGCTGGGGATAGGCGGCATCGAGATCCAGTATGGCCGCAAGCTGGGCGAGAACCTGCACCTGAAAGACCTGCACGCGCAGTACGATGCGGTCTTCCTCGGGCTGGGCCTGGGCGCCAGCCGCCAGCTGGGACTGACCGGTGAAGATGCGCCGGGCCTGATGGCGGCGGTCGATTACATCGCTGCGCTGCGCCAGGCTTCCGACCTCTCCGCATTGCCGGTGCCGAAACGCGCCATCGTGATCGGCGCGGGCAACACGGCCATCGATATGGCGGTGCAGATCCAGCGCCTTGGCGCGGAAGAAGTAACGCTGGTCTACCGCCGCGGCTTCGAGGCCATGAGTGCGACGCACCACGAACAGGACATCGCCAAGGCCAACCAGGTACGCATGCTCACCTATGCCCAGCCGCAGCAGGTGCTGCTCGACGATGCAGGCCGCGTGCGCGGCATGCGCTTCGAGAAAACCACGCTGGAAGCGAACCGCCTGGTCGGCACCGGCCAGACCTTCGAGGTGGCAGCCGACGCCATCTTCAAGGCCATCGGCCAGACCATGGAAGCGGCATCCCTGAGCGACCCGCTGGCCATGGTGCTGAAGCGCGACGGCGACAAGATTCATGTGGATGCCCAGTTCCGCACCGTTCTGCCGGGGATTTATGCCGGCGGCGACTGCGTGGCGCCGGGACAGGACCTGACCGTGCAGGCGGTCCAGCACGGCAAGCTTGCCGCACATGCGATTCATACCGACATCCAATCGAAAGTGGAGGCTGCATAATGGCTGATCTGAGCATCAACTTCTGCGGCATCAAATCGCCGAATCCCTTTTGGCTGGCGTCTGCTCCGCCAACCGACAAGGCCTACAACGTGATCCGCGCTTTCGAGGCAGGGTGGGGCGGCGTGGTGTGGAAGACGCTGGGCGAGGATCCGCCCGCCGTCAATGTGTCCTCGCGCTACTCGGCCATCTACGGCAAGAACCGCGAAGTCATCGGCTTCAATAATATCGAGCTGATTACGGACCGCAGCCTGGAAATCAACCTGGAAGAAATCACGGTGGTGAAGAAGGCCTGGCCGGACCGCGCCATCGTGGTGTCGCTGATGCTGCCGTGCGAGGAGCATTACTGGGCCGATATCCTGCCGAAAGTGGAAGCGACGGGTGCGGACGGCATCGAACTCAATTTCGGCTGCCCGCATGGCATGCCGGAGCGTGGCATGGGCGCGGCGGTGGGCCAGGTGCCCGAGTATGTGCAGAATGTGACGGCGTGGTGCAAGAAGCACACGAAGCTGCCGGTGATTGTGAAGCTCACGCCGAACATCACCGACATCCGCTGGCCCGCGCGTGCTGCGCAGGCGGGCGGTGCGGATGCGGTTTCGCTGATCAATACCATCAACTCCATCACCTCGATTGACCTGGACCGCATGGTGGCGCTGCCGACGGTAGGCACGGCCAGCACGCACGGCGGCTACTGCGGCACGGCCGTGAAGCCGATCGCGCTGAACATGGTGGCCGAGATTGCTCGCGATCCGCAGACAAAGGGCCTGCCGATCTCCGGCATCGGCGGCATTAACAACTGGCGCGATGCGGCCGAGTTCATCGCGCTGGGCGCGGGCTGTGTGCAAGTCTGCACCGCCGCCATGCTGCACGGCTTCCGCATCGTTGAAGAGATGAAGGACGGCCTGTCGCGCTGGATGGATGCGAAAGGCTACAAGACGCTGGCGGACTTCTCCGGCAAGGCAGTGCCGAACACCACGGACTGGAAATACCTCGACATGAACTACAAGGTCGTGGCGCAGATCAACCAGGACGACTGTATCAAATGCGGCCGCTGCTACGTGGCCTGCGAGGATACTTCGCACCAGTCGATCTGGCAGCTGGTGGACGAGGCGACTGCCGTGCGCACCTATCAGGTGAATGTGGAGGAATGCGTCGGCTGCAATCTTTGTGAAATAACATGTCCGGTGCAAGGTTGTATTACCATGGTTCCGCAAGCCACCGGCAAGGGCTATATGAACTGGACACAGGATCCACGTAACCCGCGTGCCGAGAAAGTCACCGAAGCAGCATAGCCCGTCGCTCCCACGCAGGTGGGAGCCCAGAAGTGCCGCCGATACGCCCCAGGCTCCCGCCTTCGCGGGAGCGACGCCACAGGAGAGCCGCAGTGAGCAAAGACTTGAACGGCAGTACCGAGTTGTGGAACGAAGACCTTGCACCAACCAGCGTCGCGCAACGCACCTGGCGCTGGTATCACTTTGCGGCGCTGTGGGTCGGCATGGTGATGTGCATTCCGGCCTATACGCTGTCGGCTTCCCTGATTGAAGGCGGCATGTCCGGCTACCAGGCCGTGATGACCGTCTTCCTCGCGAACGCCATCGTGCTGCTGCCGATGCTCGCCATCGGCCATGCTGGCACCAAGTACGGCATTCCCTACGCGGTGCTGGCGCGCGCATCCTTCGGCACTTCGGGCGCAAGGCTGCCAGCACTGATGCGCGCCATCGTGGCCTGCGGCTGGTACGGCATCCAGACCTGGTTCGGCGGGCAGATGATCTACACGCTGATGGGCGTGCTGCTGGGCGGCGACATCGGCGGGGAGAAGATTGCGGGCCTCGGCATCAACCTGATGCAGCTGCTGTGCTTCCTCGCTTTCTGGGCCATCCAGTTCTGGTACATCGTGCACGGCATGGATTCCATCCGCAAGCTGGAAACTTATACGGCGCCGCTGAAGATCCTGATCTGCTTCGTGCTGCTCGGCTGGGTGCATCAGAAGGCAGGCGGTTTCGGCCCCTTGCTGGACCAGCCTTCGCAATTTGTAGAAGGAGGAAAGAAGGCAGGCCAGTTCTGGCAGACCTTCTGGCCTTCGCTGACGGCAATGGTGGGCTTCTGGGCCACTCTGGCACTGAATATCCCGGACTTCACCCGCTTCGCCAAATCGCAGCGCGACCAGCTGGTGGGCCAGTCGGTCGGCCTGCCGGTGCCTATGGGCCTGCTGGCAGCGCTGGCGGTGATCGTCACCTCCGCCACCATCGTCCTGTACAGCAAGGCGATCTGGGATCCCGTGGACCTGGCGAGCCGCATGACTGGCGCCGCCGTGCTGATTGCGCTGATCATCCTGCTGATCGACACGGTCAGCGTCAACCTCGCGGCGAACCTTGTCGGCCCGGCCTATGACTTTTCCGCGCTGGCGCCGCGCCTGATCTCCTACCGCACCGGCGGCTACATCACGGCAGCGATCGCGCTGGCCATGATGCCGTGGAAGCTGCTGGAAACCACGCAGGGCTATATCTTCACCTGGCTGATCGGCTATTCCGCGCTGCTGGGGCCTATCGCAGGCGTGCTGATTGTCGACTACTACTTCGTGCGCAGGACGGAGCTGAGCGTGGAAGACCTCTACCGGGAAGATGGCCAGTATTCCTACCGCAAAGGCTGGAACGCGGCAGCGCTGGTGGCCTTTGTGCTCGGCGTGCTGCCGAATATACCGGGCTTCCTGAACGCCGCATTCCCATCCGCCTTCCCCGATGTCGGCGAAGGCTTCAAAACGATTTATACGTATGCGTGGTTTGTGGGCATAGCCATCTCGGCGCTGGTGTACGGCGTGATGATGAAGGCCAGCCCGGCGCGCAGTGCAGAATTAAGGAGAGCTTCATGAGCATCATCATTCGTGGCGGTACCGTCGTCAATGCCGACCGCGCTTTCAAGGCCGATGTGCTGTGCGAGGGTGACAAGATCGTCGCCGTCGGCAGCAACCTGCAGGCGCCGGCAGACGCGCAGGTCATCGATGCTGGCGGCCAGTATGTGATGCCGGGAGGGATCGATCCGCATACGCATATGAACCTGCCTTTCATGGGCACCGTGACCGCCGATGATTTCTACACCGGAACCGCCGCCGGCCTGGCAGGCGGCACCACCACCATCATCGACTTCGTGATTCCGAATCCGCAGCAGTCGCTGCTGGAGGCCTATCACCAGTGGCGCGGCTGGGCGAAGAAGGCAGCGGGCGACTACACCTTCCATGTGGCGATTACCTGGTGGTCCGACCAGGTGCATGAGGAGATGGGTGAGCTGGTGCGCAACCATGGCGTGAACAGCTTCAAGCACTTCATGGCCTACAAGAACGCCATCATGGCGGATGATGAAACGCTGGTGCGCAGCTTCCGCCGCTCGCTCGAACTGGGCGCGATTCCTACTGTGCACGCGGAAAACGGTGAGCTGGTCTACCAGCTGCAGCAGGACCTGATCAAGCAGGGGCTGACCGGGCCATCGTCGCATCCGCTGTCGCGTCCTCCGGCGGTGGAAGCGGAAGCGGCCAACCGCGCCATCGCCATCGCCAATGTGCTGAACACGCCGCTGTATATCGTGCACGTCTCCTGCCAGGAATCGCTGGAAGCCATTACACGTGCGCGTGCCATGGGCCAGCGCGTGTACGGCGAAGCGCTGGCCGGGCATCTGCTGATCGACGACAGCGTCTACCAGAACCCGGACTTCGATTTCGCGGCGGGCCATGTGATGAGCCCTCCCTTCCGCAGCAAGGAGCACCAGCGCGCGCTGTGGCACGGCCTGCAGGGCGGTAACCTGCACACGACAGCCACCGACCACTGCACCTTCTGCGCCGAGCAGAAAGCGGCGGGCAAGGACAACTTCGCAAAGATTCCGAACGGCTGCGGCGGCGTGGAAGACCGCATGGCAGTAATCTGGGACGAGGGCGTGAACAAAGGCTTGCTGACACCATCCGAATTCGTGCGCGTGACATCGGCCAATGCGGCGCAGATCTTCAATATCTACCCGCGCAAGGGCCTCGTTGCTGCCGGCGCGGATGCGGACATCGTGGTGTGGGATCCCGCTGCAACACGCACCATCTCCGCCAAAACCCAGTTCGCAAAGGGCGGCTTCAATGTGTTCGAAGGGCGTACCGTAAAAGGCATTCCAGGCACTACCGTGGCCGCTGGCAAGGTGGTATTCCACCGCGGCGAGCTGATGGCCGTTGAAGGCGCGGGCCGCCATATCGACCGCCCGGCCTTCCGGCCCGTGACGGCAGACTGATTCAGGAGCAGATGATGAGTGACATGCGTATCAATGGCAAGCGCCTGTGGGACTCGCTGATGGAGCTCGCGCAGATCGGCGCGACGGAGAAGGGCGGCGTGAAGCGGCTGGCGCTGACGGACCTGGACAAGCAGGGCCGCGACCTGGTAGTTGGCTGGGCCAAGGCAGCGGGCATGAGCGTGACCATCGACCAGATCGGCAACGTCTTCATGCGCCGCGACGGCACCGACAGCTCGCTGCCGCCGGTGATGACAGGCAGCCATATTGACACCCAGCCCACCGGCGGCAAGTTCGATGGCAACTACGGCGTGCTGGCCGGGCTGGAAGTGGTGCGCACCCTGAACGACAAGGGCATCAGGACGAAAGCGCCGATCGAAGTCGCGTTCTGGACCAATGAGGAAGGCTCACGCTTTGTGCCCGTAATGATGGGCTCCGGCGTATTTTGCGGCGCCTTCACACTGGAGCATGCCTACGCCGCGAAGGACACGGAAGGAAAGACCGTCGGCGAAGAGCTGGAGCGCATCGGCTACAAGGGCGACCAGGTGCCGGGCCAGCATCCCATCGGCGCCTATTTCGAAACGCATATCGAACAAGGACCGGTACTGGAGGATGCAGACAAGGTAATCGGCGTAGTCCCTGCCGTAATGGGTCTCTCGTGGTACGACTGCACGGTGAGCGGCATGGAAGCGCATGCAGGCCCCACGCCCATGCACCTGCGGAAGGACGCCATGCAGGTGGCGGCAAAGATCATTCCCGAAGTGGTGGCCATCGCCAACCGCTATCCGCCTTACGGGCGCGGCACCGTGGGCATGATGCAGGTATTCCCGAACAGCCGCAACGTAATTCCGGGCCAGGTGAAGTTCAGCATCGACCTGCGCAATGTGAGTGACGAGCTGCTGAACAGGATGCACGAGGAAATGCTGGCCTTCATCGACAAGACTGCATCGGAGTCTGGCCTCGATATCAAGATCGAACGTGTGTCCTACTACCCGCCTTGCCCCTTCCATCCGGACGTGGTGGGCGCGGTGCGCAGCGCCACCGAGAAGCTGGGCTACTCGACCATGGACGTAGTATCCGGCGCAGGCCACGACGCCATCTATGCGGCCCGGCTCGCGCCTTCCGGCATGATCTTCGTGCCTTGCAAGGACGGTATCAGCCACAACGAAATCGAGGACGCAAAGCCTGAGCACCTGGAGGCAGGCTGCAACGTGCTGCTGCACGCAATGCTTGAACGGGCAGGCAGCGCCTGACGATGACGGTCCGCTTCCGCCCCGGCGAGTTCTATGGCGTGCTGCAGGACTGCAAGCAGGGCGGGGTATTCGATATCAGCGTGCTGAATGCCACGGCGCCGGAGCACGACGTGCACCTGCATATGCATGTTGACGCGCACTTCGTGCTGGTATTGTCGGGAACCTATCTCTCCACCGCGCGCGGAGCGCCGGAATTCGCGCGGGCGCCCGCGCTGGTCTACAACCCTCCGGGAACAGTGCATCGCGACCGCTTCCTCGGCGGGCAGGGCCGCTTCATGGCCATCTCCATCGATCCCGCGCGGCTGTCCGGCGCCGATGAGCTGCGCGGCATTCCGGCCGGGTCCAGCTACCTGCAGCGGCAGCCCTGCATGCGTACCGCATTCTCACTGGCGCGCGAGATGCAGGGTGCGCCCGATGCCACGCTGCTGGAATCGGGCGTGTGGGACCTGCTGGCCGAAACGGATGTGTCGCCGCGAAAAAGCATGCGCCAGCCGCCGTCATGGATGTATCACGCCTATGAGGCGGTGATGGACAGCGCGACAAACGGCGGCCTGTCCATCGGTGACGTGGCGGAAAGCGCAGGCGTGCATCCGGTTCACCTGGCGCGCGTGTTCCGTGATGCGCTGGGCTGCACGCCCGGCGAGCTGCTGCGCTGGCGCCGCATCGACCATGCCTGCGCCCTGTTGCGGCAGCCCGGCCTCAGTGTGGCGGAGATTGCGGCCGATGCGGGTTTTGTCGACCAGAGCCACCTCACGCACGCCTTCCGCCAGCGTTTCGGCCTGCCGCCGGGCGCGTGGCGCCGCAAAATGTTTGAAGGATACAAGAAACCGCCTCCGATGCCGGGTTAGACTCCGCAGCAAAGGAGGAGTCATTCATGTTTCGATATGCTATTGCCGCAAGTCTTGCCGCCGTGACGGCCAATGCCGCTGCCGCCAGCCTCGATGCCGTCACTACCGAGGTGAAAGCCGGGAACTTCAAGCAGATCACCAGTGTGGTGGTGGCCCAGCATGGGAAAATCCTGTACGAGCAGTACTTCGATAACGAAGGCGCGGAAGGATTGCGCAACACGCGCTCGGTAACCAAGACCGTGGCAGGCATGCTGGTGGGCGCCGCCGTGGACCGCAAGCTGATACGGCCCGATACACCCGTGCTGCCATTCTTCAAGGACCGCCAGCCGCTGGCGGCGCCCGATCCGCGCAAGGCGAAGATCGTGGTTGAAGACCTGCTGACGATGAGCTCCATGATGGAGTGCGACGACGATAACCAGTACTCGCGCGGTAACGAGGAGCGCATGTACCTGGTTGAAGACTGGAGCCGCTTCTACCTCGACCTGCCGATCAAGGGTTTTGCCGACTGGGTGCCGAAGCCCGAAAAGCAGCCCTACGGCCGCGCGTGGAGCTATTGCACCGCCGGCGTCACGCTGCTAGGCCCTATCCTGGAGAAAGCGGCGAAACGGCCGGTGCCTGCATTCGCGGACGAAGTGCTGTTCAAGCCTCTCGACATCACATCGGTGAAATGGCAGTTCCAGCCCCTTGGCCCGGCGATGACCGGCGGCGGCATCGGCATGCGCAGCAAGGACCTGTTGAAGCTCGGCCAGCTTTACCTGAACGGCGGCAAATGGGAGGGCAAGCAGGTTATTTCGGCGGAGTGGGTGAAGCGTTCCATCGCACCGCATGCCAATGCGCGTGACGATATCGACTACGGCTACCTGTGGTGGCTGCAGCCCTTCAAGATGGGGGAGCGCAAGGTGCCGAGTTTCGGCATGTCGGGCATGGGCGGCAACAAGGTGTATGTGCTGCCGGAACAGGATGCAGTGGTGGTCATCACCACCACCAACTTCCAGATGCGTGGCGCACACCCGAATAGCGACAAGCTACTGACCACCCTCGTGCTGCCGGTGCTCCTGGGCGAGTAAGTCCACCAGCTCCCTGGCGTAACCGGGCAAGGCTTCGTAGCTGTTCATGCAGATCAGCAGGCGGCGGCTTGCCCAGCGGTCGCTGAGGCGGATGATTTTCAGCGTGCCCGCATCTCGCGAGCGCAGCACCGCCGATTCCGGCAGCACCGCAATACCGGTACCGCTGGCAGCGATGCGGCACACCGCGTCAAAACTGCGCACCCGCACGCGGTAGCGCAGGCGGCGCCCGAGTCGATTCGCCTGTTCCGCAATATAGGTCTGCAGCGCGCTATCGCCCGCCAGGCCCACGAAATCATGGTCCAGCATGGAGGCGAAGGGCACGCTGCTGTTGCGGCGCATGCCTTTCGCAGTGGGGTGCAAAGGTGCGAGCGCCACCACCAGCCGATCTTCGCGGAAGGGCAAGGTTTCGAGGCCGCTGGTGTCGATGGCGTCGGAGGCGATGCCGATATCGGCCAGCTTGTCGCGCATGCCCTGCACCACGTTGACGCTGGTGCGTTCATCCACGTCGATGCTGACCTGGGGATGCGCGGCCATGAAGGCAGCCAGCGGGTCGGGCAGGAACTCCGTCAGCGCGGAAGTATTGCACAGCAGGCGGATATGGCCTTTCAGGCCGCTGGCGAATTCGCCGAGGTCCGCGCGCATGCGTTCCATCTGCAGCGTAATGATGCGGGCATGATGCAGCAGGGTGCGGCCGGCTTCGGTGGGTTCCACGCCGCGGCGCGTTCGCAGCAGCAGCGGCACACCCAGCGTATCTTCCATGCCGCGAATGCGCGCACTGGCCGAGGCGAGCGCCAGGTGGGCATGTTCCGCACCCGCCGTGATGCTGCCGCTTTCGGCGATGCGCAGGAAGAGTTTCAGGTCGGTGAGGTCGAATCGCATCGTTGGCTCCAGCCTTCGGATTTGGCGAAGGCTGGATCAGTATATTCCACATTTTCAGTGCACGCCGGCGTCTGCATACTGCGTGCATGGACACCACTATCCTCCTTATTCTTGCAGTCTTCCTCACAGCCGGGCTGGTGAAAGGCGTTACCGGCATGGGACTTCCCACACTGGCCATGGCGCTCCTGAGCCTGCACATGCCGCCGCTCCAGGCCGCGGGGCTGCTCGTTGTGCCTTCGCTTTTGACGAACCTGTGGCAGTTGCTGGCAGGAGCGCCGGTGTACACGCTATGGTTGCGGTTCGCGCCGATGATGGCGGGTATCTGCGCCGGCACGCTGGTGGGAAGCGCCTTCGCACTACCGAGTGAAAGCGGAAGTATCGTGCTTGGGCTGGCGCTGCTTGCCTATGCGGCGATCGGACTGGCCGGCGTGCGCTGGCAGGCCGCGCCGGATGCGGAAGACTGGCTTTCGCCGCTGATGGGTATTCTCACAGGTTTGCTGACGGCAGCGACGGGAGTGTTCGTGCTGCCTGCCGTGCCATATCTGCAGGCGCTTGATCTTGAGCGTGATGAGCTGGTGCAGGCGATGGGGCTGTCCTTCATGGTATCCACCATGGCGCTGGCGGTTGCGCTGGCGGCGCGCGGCGCCTGGGGAGTAGAGGTAGCCGGACTTTCCTTTGCAGCCCAGATCCCTGCACTGGCAGGAATGCTGCTTGGCCAGCGCCTGCGCAAACGGATGCAGCCGGAACTGTTCCGCCGCTGCTTCCTCGCCGTGCTGCTGCTCGTGGGCGCGCATCTCGTGATCAGCAGCATTTAGCAACACTCGATGTTCCGGCGTTGATGGTCGAATAGCATATTGCTATGATAGGCGGCATTGCCTTTGGGGAGCCGCCGTGGATATCGCTGAGGTACAAATCACCTCGCAGCTCGCGCTGCGCCGCGGTCGCGCCGCCGGGTTCAATATCGACAGCTATGCCGTCAATGCCATCGCGCGGGCGGTCAGCCGTTCCCCTGCCGCCTTGTTCGACGAAGTGACCCAGCTCGCACTTGAGCTGTGTGCAGCGGGCAGCACCGGTGTAAGCCTGATCGATCCCGGCAATGAGGCAGCGGGTTTTGCGTGGACTGCGCTGGCGGGCCAGCTTGGCGGCCGTGTCGGCGGCCGCACGCCGCGCCACGACAGCGCCTGCGGCGTTACCTTCGATAGCCGTACGCCTCAGCTCTTCCGGCAGCCTGCGCGGTATTTCCAGTGGATGGCGCTGTTTGGCGTTCAGGTTGAAGAGCTGCTTGTTGTGCCCTTGCTGGCCAACGGGCGCACGCCCTATGGAAACCTGTGGGCGGTACACCATGAGCCGGGGCGTCACTTCGACAGCGAGGACCTGCGTATCCTGACTTCGCTGGCGAGCCACGCCTCTGCAGCGCGGCAGATCTAGGCGAAGTTGTGCAGGAAGCCCAGCAGCACCTCGCCGGCGAGGTCGGCGTCGTCCGCCGTCATCGTTTCGAGCGGATTGTGGCTGATGCCGCCGTTGCCGCAGCGCGTGAACAGCATGGCCACGTCTGTTAGCGCGGCCATGGCCATGGCGTCATGGCCTGCGCCGGAGAGCAGGTCGAAACGCTGCAGGCCTGTGGCTTCGATGGCATCGCCGAAGCGCTGCATCAGTGCAGGCGAGCAGGGAGCGGCCTTCGCTTCAACGATTTTCTCAAGCGTAAACTCGATCTGGCGGCGGGCGCAGATGGCCGCTATGCCGTCGAGGACATCCTTCACGGCAGCCTGGCGCACGGCGTCATCGGCGGCGCGAATGTCCAGCGAAAGCTTGCAGGCGCCCGGCACTACATTGACCGAACCGCCAGGTACCGCAAGCTGGCCTACTGTACCGACCAGCGAAGGCGCTTGCGCGCAGCGCTGCTCCACCAGCAACACGATTTCAGCCGCGGCTGCGGCGGCATCCTTTCGCATCGCCATCGGTGTAGTGCCCGCGTGGCTCGCGAGGCCGGTCAGCTCGACCAGATAACGCGAGCTGCCCGCAATGGCGGTCACCACGCCGAGCGGCAGGCCACGCTCCAGCAGCACCGGGCCTTGCTCAATATGGACCTCGACGAAGGCCAGCACATCCTCACGTTTGCGCGCGATGGATGGAATGGCTGCGGGATCGTGGCCGGCGGCCGTGAGCGCGTCACGCATGCTCACGCCATCCGCATCGGTGGCATCCAGCAGTGACAGGTCGAAATGGCCCGTGACAGCGTTGGAGCCAAGGAAGGTGCTGCGGAAGCGGACGCCTTCTTCTTCGGCGAAGCCAATGACCTCCAGGTGGAAGGGCAGCGTTTCGCCCTGCTGGTGCAGATGCTGCACAATCGCGATTGGCAGCAGGATGCCGAGGCGGCCATCGTACTTTCCGCCATTGCGCACGGTGTCGTAATGCGAGCCCGTGATCAGCGTCTTCGCGCCCGGCACGGGGGAAACATAGCGGCCGATGACATTGCCCACGGCATCGATCTGCACCGTCATGCCCGCCTCGCGCATCCATTCAGCCAGCTGCGCGGCTGTCTTGCGGTGGGCATCAGTCATGTAGGCGCAGGTCAGGCCGTCGCCATCGTCGCTCCATTGCGCCAGCGTTTCCGCCCACTGCATGACTTGCGGGCCGAAACGGAGCTGCACGTCCAGCAGGGCATTCAGGCGCATTTCGGCGATACGGTGGATCTGGCGCAGGCATTCCGCCATTTCATCGGCACGCTGGTTGCGCAGGCGGCGCGTAAAGGTCCCGATAATGGCCTGGCGTGTGAGGCCATTGCCGGTGGGGCCTTTTACGGCGAGGATAAAGGGGAAGCCGAACTTCGCGTTGTAGTCCGCATTCAGCTTCTGCAGTGTGGAGAATTCCTCAGGGCTGCACAGATTGAGTCCGGACTTCGCCTGTTCGCTGGTAGATTCAGCGGTCAGCTCACCCGCGATGGCAGCTTTGCCGGCCAGCTCAGGGTGGGCACGGATCAGGCCAAGCTGCTCGTCCTGCGTAGCGTCGCTCACGGCCTGCTGCAAGGCCTGTTTCAGCGCGGTCAGCGTCGAAAACGGCCGCCGCGCCGCCGCGCGTTCCGGAATCCACGGCGAATGCTCATAAATACCATGCAGCGCTTGCACGAACCCCGGCGTATCGAGCGCATTCAGCGCAGAGAGAGAAATCGTCATCGCATCCATCCCATCATGAAGCCTCGATCATATAGCGCTTCCCATATATGCAGCTCACCGCAATCATATATCCCTTATCGCCCCCCATTGATGACTGACACCATGGGGTCAGGCCCCAGGGTGTCAGGGTGCCGGGGAAAGACTATTTCTGGGCGAGGGCCTTGGCGGCGGCGCTGACCTGGTCGCGCAGCCATTTGTGTTCGGGGGCCTGGTGCACGCGTTCGTGCCACAGCTGGTAGAAGCGCATCGGCGGGAACTTCACCGGGACCGTGAAGGTCTTCAGCGGCAGCGATTTTTCGTAGAAGCGCACGAACTGGCGGCCTGTGGTCAGCACCAGATCAGTTTGGGTGAGCATATAGGGAATGAGGCCGAAGTAGGCCGATTCCACCGCTACGTTGCGGCGCAGGTTCTGGCGTTCGAGGAAGGAGTCGATCACGCCGCCGTAGCCGGGCAGCATCTGCGATGGCGCCACATGCGGCAGGCTCAGATAGTCCTGCAGCGTCATGGCGTCGCTGGCAGTTCGCTTCGCATACGGGCTGCCGGAATGCATGGCGCAGATGATCGGGTCCTCGAACAGCTTGGAGATGTGCAGGTGCTGCGGCGGTTCGTCCCAGTTGGCGATCACGAGGTCCATGTCGCCATCGGACAGCATGCGGATGTAGTCTACCCCCGGCCCGATACTGTGGATGACCACCCGGCTTTTCGGCGAGCCACGGCGCAGCATGGAGACCACATTCGGCAGGAACTGGCTGTCCAGGTAGTCCGGCGCGGCGATGTGGAAGGTGCGCGCTTCTTCCTGCGGCACGAAGGGCGTTTTCTTGACGAAGAGGTTTTCGGTTTCGTCAAGGATGCGCTTCGCGGGCTTCAGCAGGCTTTCGCCATGCTGTGTGGGCACCATGCCGCGCGCGCCGCGTACCAGCAGCGGATCACCCGTCAGCTCACGCAGCTTGCGCAGCGAGGCGGAGATGGAGGGCTGCGGCTGGTTCAGTTTCAGCGCCACGCGCGAGACGTTTTTCTCCACGAGCAGCAGGTAGAGAATGCGGATCAGGTGGATGTCGAGATGTTGCGGAAGGCTGGACATGGTGTGCGTGGCTATATTGATACGAATATGTCCAATATACGCGATTTTTCATGTGGCAGAAACCGAAACCGTTTATCTTCTGTAAATTACCATCAGTCTGACCTCAAGGATTTTCATGGATTTTCTGCTCCCGTATGGCCTGGAATGGGCCAATCTGCTGGTGCGCTGGCTGCATATCATTACCGGCATCGCCTGGATCGGCGCTTCCTTCTATTTCGTATGGCTGGATAATTCGATCCGCCCGCCGGCGCCGGGCTCGGAGCTGGCAAAGAAGGGCGTGTCCGGCGAACTGTGGGCGGTCCATGGCGGCGGTTTCTACAACCCGCAGAAATACCTGGTGGCGCCGGCTGAACTGCCGAAAGAGCTGCACTGGTTCAAATGGGAGGCCTATTCTACCTGGATCTCCGGCTTCGCGCTGCTGACCATCGCCTACTACTTCAACGCTCAGGCCATGATGGTCGATAAGTCGGTGGCAGACCTGAGCAGCCTGCAGGCCGTCGGCATCGGCCTCGGTTCGCTGGTGGTGGGCTGGGTGGTGTACGACGCTTTGTGCCGCTCGCCGCTGGGGAAAAAGGACCTGTGGTTTGGCGTAACGATTTTCGCGCTGCTGGTGGGCGCAGCCTATGTGCTGACGCACCTGCTCAGCGGCCGCGCCGCCTACATTCACATCGGCGCCATGATCGGCACCATCATGGTCGCCAACGTCGCCATGCTGATTATCCCGGGCCAGCGCAAGATGGTGAGCGCGATGCAGGCCGGCGGCCTGCCGGATCCGGTGCATGGCATCAAGGCCAAGCAGCGCAGCGTCCACAATAATTACTTCACGCTGCCGGTGCTGTTCATCATGATCAGCAATCACTATGCGATGACCTACCAGAACCAGCATGCCTGGCTGGTGCTGGCCTTCGTCATGGCGGCCGGAGTATTCATTCGCCACTTCTTCAACCTGCGGCACAAAGACCGCGTGGAATGGCGCTATCCGGCCATTGGCGTCGCGCTGCTGCTGGCAGTGGCGGTGATGATTGCGCCATCGCGTCCGGCAGCAGTGGCGGCGGCTGCCGATCCGGCCGCGGAGTTCGCCAAAGTGAAAACCATCCTGGACCAGCGCTGCATCCAGTGCCATTCCGCGCACCCAACGCAGCCCGGCTTCGCGACCGCACCTGCCGGCATCATGCTTGATACGCCGGAGCAGATCCGCCAGCGCGCCGCGCAGATCCACAAACAGGTAGTGGAGCTGAAGTCCATGCCGATCGGGAACCTCACCAATATGACCGATGCCGAGCGCGCGCAAGTCGCCGCCTGGTTCGCAGCAGGAGCAAAGCAATGAGCAGCCGTGAACAGATCACCCAATGGATCGACGCGCACTTCGATGAAGAAGTGGCCTTTCTGCAGCAGGTGCTGCGCGTGCCGACCGATACCCCGCCCGGCAACAATGCGCCGCACGCGGATACCGTTGCGGAGCTGGTGAAGGCCTACGGCTGGCAAGCCGAGAAGCATGCGGTGCCTGGGCAGCTGGTGCGCGACTACGGCATGGAGAGCATCACAAACCTGATTGTGCGCCGGCCCTATGCGGCAGGCGGTCCTACCGTGGCCCTGAATGCGCACGGTGACGTGGTGCCGCCCGGCGACGGCTGGACCAAACCTCCGTATGGCGGCGTGATCGAGGACGGCTATATCTACGGCCGCGCCGCGGCAGTGTCGAAAAGCGACTTCGCCACCTATATTTTCGCCACGCGCGCGCTGGAAGCGCTGGGCGTGCCGCTCAAGGGCGGCATTGAGCTGCACTTCACCTATGACGAGGAATTTGGCGGCCTGCTGGGCCCTGGCTGGCTGCTGGAGCAGAAGCTCACCAAACCGGATCTCGTGATGGCGGCGGGCTTCAGCTACAACATCGTCACCGCGCACAACGCCTGCCTGCAGCTGGAGATCACCGTGCACGGCAAGTCCGGCCACGGCGCCATGCCCGAAACGGGCCACGATGCGCTGCAGGCCGCAACGAAGATCCTCAACGCGGTCTACAGCCAGCTGCCGGAACTGAAGAAGATCAAATCGAAAGTGCCGGGCATCGATTCGCCGACCATGCTGGTGGGACGCATCGACGGCGGCACCAATACCAATGTGGTGCCGGGCAAGGTGGTGATGAAGATGGACCGCCGCATGATTCCGGAAGAAGACCCGGCAGCGGTGGAAGCGCAGGTGCGTGCGCTGATCGAGGACGCTGTGCGGGGCGAGCCCGGCATACGTATCGAGATCCGGCGCCTGCTGCTGTCGCATGCGCTGCGGCCCCTGCCGGCCTCCGAAAAACTGGTGGACAGCCTGCGCGCGAATGCAAAGGCGGTGCTGGGCGAGGAAATTACTGCCCAGGGAACGCCGCTGTATGCCGATGCGCGCCTCTACGGCGAACACGGGATTCCTGCGGTACTATATGGAGCGGGCCCGCGCAGTGTGCCCGAATCCAATGCCAAAAAGGCGGACGAGAAGCTGTCGCTGGAGGACCTGCGCAAGGCTACCAAGGTTGTTGCGCTCACCCTGCTGGACCTGCTCGCCGCCTGATTTCTTCAGGAGCGCACATGTTTGAACGCAGGATGGTAGCAGGGTGGGGCGATATGGACTTCAATAGCCATATGGCCAATACATCGTTCCTCGACAAGGCCAGCGATATCCGCATGCTGTTCCTGAGCGAACACGGCTATCCCATGGGCGAGTTCAAGCGCCTGAATATCGGTCCTGTTGTGATGAAGGACGATATCGCCTATTTCAAGGAAGTGACCCTGCTGGAGAATATTACGGTGACGCTGGCCGTGGCCGGCCTGTCGCTGGATGGTTCGCGCTGGATGCTGCGCAGCGATATCTACCGCAGCGACGGCAAGCTGGCCGCACGCATCAACAGTACCGGCGGCTGGCTGGACCTGACCGCGCGCAAGCTGGTCACGCCGCCGCCCTCGCTGCTGGCAGCCTGGCAGTCGCTGTATCAAACCGACGACTTCCAGGAGCTGCCGAGCAGCGTGCGCTGATTACTTCAGCGTGCGTTCGAACAGCTGGTAGATGCGGCGGTACTGGTCGTACCAGCTTTCCGGCTGCGTGTAGGCATGGCGTTCCAGCGGGTAGCTGGCCAGTTCCCAATGGTCCTTCTTGAGTTCAATCAGGCGCTGCGCCATGCGCACCGAATCCTGGTAGAACACATTGTCGTCCACCATGCCGTGCGCAATCAGCAGGTGGCCTTTCAGCTGGTCTGCATACTCGATCGGTGAGGACTTCTTGTAGGCCTCGGGATCGAGGTCCGGCGTGTTCAGGATATTGGCGGTGTAGCCGTGGTTATAGGTGGTCCAGTCGGTGACGGGACGCAGCGCGGCGCCGGCCTTGAACAGCCCGGGCTCGCGCATCAGGGCCATGAAGGTCATGAAGCCGCCATAGCTGCCGCCATAGATGCCGACATTGCTCATATCCCCCTGGTGGTTCGCCGCCAGCCATTTTGCGCCATCGACGTAGTCTTCCAGTTCCGGATGGCCCATCTGGCGGTAGATGGCGGTGCGCCAGTCGCGGCCATAGCCCAGCGATGCGCGGTAGTCGAGGTCCAGCACGATGAAGCCTTTCTCCACCAGCAGGTTGTGGAACATCTGCTCGCGGAAGTAGACCGGATAGCGCTTGCTTACGTTCTGCAGGTAGCCCGCGCCATGCACGAACAGCACGACCGGATATTTCTTGCCCGCTTCCAGCTGTGCCGGGCGGTACAGCTTGCCCTGCACCGGCTGGCCCGCGCCGTGCGTGGAAGGTACGCTGACAAACTGCGGCTGGATCCATTCGCGCGCCTTGAATTCGGCGCTGCGGGTGTCGGTCAGACGCTGCGCCGCGCCGCCATTGCCCGGCACCACGGCCAGCTGCGCCGGCATGTACGAGGCGCTGTAGCGCACCGCCAGCTTGCGCAGGTCGGGCGACGGCACAAAGTCTTCAACGCCGCCGCCCAGCTGCGTTACTTCGCGCACGGCGCCATCCTTCGTATTCACTGCGCATACTTCGTAGTCGCCCGGTGTTTTGCGGTTGCACATCAGCCAGGCCAGCGAGCCGTCCGCATTCCAGCGCACATTGCTGGCTTCCCAGTTGCCGCTGGTGAGCGCACGCTGCTTGCCGTCGCTGCCGATGGTGTAGAGGTGGGAATAGCCGCTTTCTTCGGACAGGAGCCACAGCGTCTGCTGGTCCGGCAGCCAGCCGAATTCGTTGAAGCGGGAATTGATCCAGGCCTCATCGCCCAGACGGTGCAGGGGCTGCAGGCCGGCCTTGTCGAAATCCACCGTCGCGATCCAGCGGTCCTTGTTATCCACGGCGCGCAGCATCACGGCGATGCGCGTGCCGTTCGCATTCCATACCAGGCCGTTGCCGTTGTCGTCTTCCAGGCGCAGGGCACGATTGCCTTTCAGCGGCTCCTGCTTCTGCGCGGCGCGCATGGCGGCCAGCGGATCCTCTTTCACGCCGGGCAGCGCGTCCAGCGAGATATCGCGCACGGCATTGCTGCGCAGGTCGATCAGCTTCAGCGTCTGTGCCAGCGGCAGGTTGCGGCCCACGCGGGTGCGCTGGTCGTCGAATTCTTCGTAGCCCGATTCGGTGACATAGCGCGGCAGCTTGCCTACGCGGCCGTTGTCGCTGCTCTTCGGCGACACGGCGACCAGCAGCCAGCGGCCATCCGGCGACAGCGCGCTGGCGTCGATCACTACCTTGTCGCCAAGGTAGACGGCGGCCGGTGCACGGGTAGGATCGGCGCGGCGCTGGGCTTCGTTATTGGCGCGTACCGCATCGCGGTCGTCTTTCTGGCGCTTGAGGGTGGCGATCAGGCGCAGCTGCAGGGTGCGCAGGTAGTCTTCATCCGGCGCGGCAGCGGGATCTTTCATCGCGCGCGGCATGGCCACCGGGGCCACCAGGCGGTCGGCGCGGTTCCAGCTGAACCAGTCGTGGCCAATGCGGAACTGCACGGCGGCGCCATCGGCCGAATATTGCGGGTCGGCGGCCGGCACGGTGTTGCGGCTGATCTGGGTCAGCACGCCGGATTTCAGGTCGCGTTCAAACAGGTCGCCATTGCGCAGGATGATGGCGCGGCTGCGCTCCCGGTTGTAAGTAATGAATTCCGTATCCAACGCGGCCAGCTCGCTGTCGCCCACCTGGCGCACCTTGGGCATGGCGGCGAAGGTGTCGCGCAAGGGCGATCCTGCGCGCTTCTGCTTGAAGAAGACCTGCTTGCTGTCCCAGCTCCACCAGCTGGTTTCAACGGGGTTGCCGATCCAGTCTGGATGGGCCATGGCCTGGTCGAGTGTGACCGGTGTGTACGCGAGGGCGGGCAGCGCGATGGCGGCAGCCGCGAAGGTGAGGGCAAATTTGCGCATTGGCTCAAAGAATGAACAAAGGGAGCGCAGATTCTAGCTCATCGGCGGCCCGCCGCCCGTATTCAGGACCGGGAGACGAAGCGCTGGACGGTCTCGTTCAGCGTCTCAAGGCTGACCGGCTTGGTGAGATGGTGGTTGAAGCCTGCTGCAATCGCCTTTTCGCGGTCCTTGTTCTGGCCATAGCCCGTGAGCGCCACCAGCGCTACGTTGCGCAGGGCAGGCAGTTCGCGCATGCGGGCCGCCACCTCGCTGCCGCTCATGTCGGGCAGGCCGATGTCGAGGAAGACGATATCCGGCTGTACCTGCAATGCTGCCGCAATGGCGCTGGCGCCGTCATGCGCCAGATGCACGGCGTGACCCGAATGTTCCAGCAGGGCGCCCACGATTTCGGCGGCATCGATGCTGTCGTCCACCACCAGGATACGATAAGGTTCGGTGCCGGCCGCCGCCTGCGGTTCCGCCGGTGCGCCGGGCAGTACGCGGCTCGCCGTGGCCGGGAGCCGTACTTCAAAAGTGCTGCCCATACCCGTGCCGCCGCTGTGCGCGGTGACCGAACCGCCGTGCAGCTGCACCAGCGTGCGCACCAGCGAGAGGCCGATGCCAAGGCCGTCCTGCACGCGGTCCGGCGCGTGGCCGGCCTGCGAGAACAGGTCGAAGATGGAAGACACATGTTCCGGCGCGATGCCGATGCCATTGTCCTGCACGCGGATCAGCGCTTCGCCATCGCGGCAGGAAGCAGAAAGTTTGATGCGCCCGCCCGGCGGCGTGAATTTGGCAGCGTTGTTGAGCAGATTGCCCACCACTTGCGCCAGCCGCACATTGTCGCCGTCCAGCCAGGCTTCGCTTTCCGGCAGCTCTACCTCCAGGTGGTGATGGCGGTTGCTGATATTCGGCTGCGAAGTCTCGACGGCGGTGCGCAGCACGGCGGACAGCTCCACCGGCGCGCGGCGCAGCGTGATCTTGCCCTGGGAAATACGCGACACATCCAGCAGGTCGTCCACCAGCCGCACCATATGGTCGGTCTGGCGCAGAATCATCTGGCGTGCATTCTCCTGCGTGGGCGAAGGCGACGGGTCCAGCTTGCGCAGCAGTTCCACCGCATTGCGGATCGGCCCCAGCGGGTTGCGCAGCTCGTGCGCGAGGATGGCGAGGAATTCGTCCTTGCGGCGGTCCATGTCGCGCAGCTCGCGTTCCACGCGGCCCAGGCGCAGCAGGGCGCGCACATTGGCCACCAGTTCTTCCGGCTCAATGGGCTCGAACAGGTAGTTGTCGGCGCCGCTGTCCAGGGCGCGAATCTTGTCCGGCTTGCCGATATAGGAAGCGGAGGTCTGCAGCACCAGCACCATCGCGGTGTTCGGGTTCTGCTTCAACTGGCGGCACACATCGAAACCATTCACGTCGGGCAGCTTGGTGTCGAGCAGCACGAGGTCGGGTTTGTCCTTGCTGGTCCTCTCAAGGGCTTCAGCGCCGCTGGTCGCCTCGATGACGCGGAAACCGGCATGCTGCAGCACGCGCGTCTTGGCATAGCGCGCCCCATCGGAGTCATCGACGTTCAGGATCAGTTCTTCGGGATGTGCCGTCATCATGCTCTCTATTCTATATGGCACAGCGCATTCAGCTGCGCGAGCAGGTCTTCACGCAGCACCGGTTTGGTGAAATAGGCGTCCGCACCCAGCGAGAACGCTTTCTGGCGGTCGGCCACCTCACTCGCAATAATGATGGGCACCTGCTTGCGGCGCTCATCGTTCTTGACGTCTGCCAGCCAGCGCCAGCTGTCTTCGCCGTTCAGGTAAAGATCGAGTATAACGGCGGCGGGCCGTTCAGCCAGCCACGCCTGGTTGGCTTCCCAGATGCTGCGCGCCGCCACCAGGCGGTAGGGCGTGTTGCGCAGGAAGCTGCGGTACAGCAGCATGGTGGAGCGGTCGTCTTCCACCACCAGCACCGGCAGGCCGCTGGCGTCGGCATCGGCCAGCGGCTCGGCGAAGGGCAGCGGCTCGGGCGTGGTGGCATGGACCAGCGGAATCAGGGCGCTGAAGGTGGAGCCCTTGCCTGGTGTGCTCTGCAGGCTCACGCTGCCGCCCAGCAGTTCCGCCAGCCGGCGGCACAGGGGCAGGCCCAGGCCGGTGCCCTTGACGCGGTGCTGCAGGCGGTTTTCGACCTGGCCGAACTCCTCGAAAATAATCTGCTGGTGCTCCGGCGCGATGCCGATGCCCGTATCCTCCACGTCGAAACGCACGCATTCGTCTTCCACGGTGGCGCTCACGCGCACATGGCCTTGTTCCGTGAACTTCAGCGCGTTGGAAATGAAGTTGCGCAGGATCTGCGACAGCTTGGCCTCGTCGGTCATCATGGTGACCGGCATTTCGGGCTCGCGGAATATCAGCTCAACGGAGGAACTGATCAGCAGCGGGCGCAGCATGCCGCGCAATGCGCTGAACATCTCGTGCACTTCGAACGCCGTGGGCCGCACATCGATCTTGCCGGCCTCGATCTTGGCCAGGTCCAGCAGGTCGTCCACCAGCTCGGTCAGCGATTCGGCGCCTTTCAGGATGAAGCGCACCTGCTTGTCCTGTTCCGGCGACAGTTCGCCGTCCACGCGGTCCAGCAGAAGCTTGGTCAGGGCGCGGATGGAACTGAGCGGGGTGCGGAACTCATGGCTCATGTTCGACAGGAAGCGCGTTTTCATTTCATCCGCGCGGCGCAGGTGGTCGGCCTTTTCGTCCAGTTCCGCATACAGCGCCACCACGCCGCGGTTGGTGTCTTCCAGCTCGCGGGTCAGCTGCATCAGCTCATCCTGGCGCGCCTTCAGTTCCGCCATTGTGGCCAGCAGCTCCTTGTTCTGCTGCTGCATTTCAGACAGCGTGACGTCGGCCGGCAGGGAAGTAAGCTGGGCGCCCATGGTACCGATCATCACGGGCGTGAGCAGCTCGGCATGCTGCGGCAGCAGCTTCTTGAGCACGATGGTGGTGCCGGAGCCCGGCGCGGTGCGGATATCGCACTGGTCCATCAGGCGCCGCGCGCCGAGGATGCCCAGCCCCATGCCGGTGCTGGACTGGTAGCGGCCCGACAGCACCAGGTCCAGGTTCACGATGCCGGGGCCGCGGTCCTCAATGGTAATCACCAGCAGCTGCGGCGTGGTTTCGCCTTCCACGGCGAAATCGACGCGGCCCTCGCGCGCGTAGTTGTAAACATTGCGCGCCAGCTCGGAGACGGCGGTGGCAATGCGCGCCTGGTCCTGGCTGTTGAAGCCGCACAGCGCGGCGATATGGCGCGCGCGCTGGCGCGACGCCACCACATCGAGTTCGGCCCGCACGTTCAGGCTGAGGATGCGCAAGCTCATTGTGACCATCCTTCCCGGTCGCGCACCACCAGCACGCTGACGTCGTCGCGGTGGCGGCAGCCGTCGCGGTACAGCACGGCCGCAACCAGTGCCGGGTGATGATATTCGAGGCCGGGATAATCCTTCAGGTCCCAGCGCGTGGCCAAACCGTCCGAGTGCAGCAGCAGCATCGCGTCGCTGCTCCAGTCGGCGCTGAATTCCTGCACCTTGCGCATATTGCTGCCGACGATGCCGTTGTGCGACACCAGCTGGCGGCGCTCGCTGCGGTCGGAAATGTAAGTGGCGATATTGCCGATGCCCGCGAAGCTTAGCTTCCCGAGCAGCATATCGATGCGGGCCAGCGCCACGGCGGCGCCGCGCGTGGCGCGCAAGGCCATATGGCAGTCCTGCAGCAGGGTGCCGGCCGGCAGGCCGGGGCGCTGCATGGTGACGGAAGCGGCCAGCTCCGAGGCCTCGGCCGCGTTCGGGCCGTGGCCCAGGCCATCGGCGACCAGCACGGTCGCTTCGGTCGCGCCAATGGCCAGGCCCCAGCTGTCGCCGGACACCTGCTCGCCTGCCATCGGCAGGCATACCACGCCATAGTGAATCGATTGCGCAGGTAACTCGGCATTGCGCGGCCAGAACTGGGCCCAGACCGCGGCGCCTTTGCCCGGTGCGCTGTAGATGTCGAAGCTGCGCGACAGGCGGCGCATGGCGCCGAGTCCCACGCCATAGCTGCCGGCGGTGGTGGTGCCGTCTTCCATGCTGCGCGCGAGGTTGCCGAAACCCGGTCCCTGGTCCAGCGCAATCATTTCCACGCCACGCGCCACGCCGCAGCGCAATGGGCGCAGCAGCACCACGCCGTGCCCGGCATGCTTGAGGATATTGGTCGCGGCCTCGGTCACAACGATGGCCAGTTCGCCGGCACTGGTATCGTCAAAGCCCGCCTCGGCGGCGAGGTTCGACGCGGCGCGCCGTACCGATCCAATCTGGCTGCTTTCGCTGACAGGATGGCAGGTCTGGCGCAGTTCCGCGCCTAGTATGGTTTCCATTTATTGATCTTTACTGTGGTGCCCTTTCCGGGCGCCGACTCTATATCGAATTCATCGGCCAGGCGCTTGGCGCCGGAGAGGCCGAGCCCCATGCCACCGCCGGTGGTAAAACCGTCGGTGAGGGCTTGCGCGATGTCCGCGATGCCGGGGCCATGGTCAACGAAGGTCAGCCCGATGCCGCGCCGCAGTCCGTTCTGCAGCTTGAGCAGGTGCGCTTCGCCGCCGCCGCCGTAGCGCAGGGTATTGCGCGCCAGTTCGCTGGCCGCCGTGATCATCTTGGTCTGCTCGATCAGGCTGAAGCCGGACGCGATCATCTGCTCGCGCACGGACTGGCGCAGGCGCACCACGTCTTCATCCGATCGCAGGGGGAGGATCTGTGCGTCCACGTCGTATTGGTTCAAGAATGCCGCCTTTCCTGCCGCGTCATTCGACGCGCTGCAGCAGCTTCACGCCCTGCTCAACGTTCAGCGCGGTACGCACGCCATGCAGGGTCAGGCCCAGCTCCACCAGGGTGATAGCAACGGCAGGCTGCATGCCCACCAGCACGGTGGTTGCATCCAGGATGCGCGCCATGGCAGCGGTATTGCTGATCATGCGGCCGATGAAGGAGTCCACGATGTCGAGGGCCGAAATGTCGATCAGCACGCCGGTGGCGCGCTCCTTGACGATGCGGGCGGTGAGGTCATCCTGCAGCGTCATCGCCAGCCGGTCGTGCATATCGACCTGGATGGTGACGAGCAGCAGGTTGCCCATCTTGAGAATGGGAATGCGTTCCATAAGCGCTCTCTCAGCCGACGTGCGCGACGGTGGCGCCGACGCGCTTCAGCGCCACCAGGAAGGCATCCGCCAGCGTAGCCTTGGTAATCACGTCTTCCAGGTTCACGCCCAGGTGCACGATGGTTTGTGCGATCTGCGGGCGGATGCCGGAGATGATGCAGTCCGCGCCCATCAGGCGCGCAGCGGCCACGGTCTTCAGCAGGTGCTGGGCCACCAGGGTATCGACAGTCGGCACGCCGGTAATATCGATGATGGCGATGGAGGCGCCGGTATCGATAATTTTTTGCAGCAGGCTTTCCATCACCACCTGGGTACGCGCGCTGTCCAGGGTGCCGATCAGCGGTAGCGCCAGCACGTCTTTCCACAGCTGTACCACGGGGGTGGACAGTTCCATCAGCTCCTGCTGCTGGCGCATGATGACCTGCTCGCGGCTCTTCTGGTATTCCTCGATGGTGTACAGGCCGAGGCGGTCAAACAGGCTGCCGGTTTCCGTGATCTCGGTGGTGAGCGCAACCGGGTCGGCCGCCATTGCCGAGCGCAGCAGCGCAAACAGCGGTTCCTTGAGCGCAAAGATGAACAGGGCGGTTTCGGTAGGCGAATAGCCCTGGCGCACGCGGGTGGCGGAAATTTCGCCCAGCAGCTGCCGCACCTCGGCCCAGCTGGCGCTGTCGATGTCATAGCTCGAACCCTTGTCCAGCGCCTTGATCAGAAGCGGGATGAAGCGGGCGGCTTGCTGGCGCAGCTCTGCCTCTGCATTCTTGTCGCGGCGCACCAGGCGAGACAGCATGGTGCCGAGCCAGCCTTCCAGCAGCGCTTCCTGATTCTCGGTGAAGATTTTGGCCAGGTGGCCCGTGGTTGCCAGACTCATGCACATGCTCCGAGGAAAAAATAAAAAGGTCGGAGGAGTGTATCAGTGCCGCGGCGATTTCCTGTGCACGATTGGAAATATTTGTTGCGTGGAAAGCTACTTCCGGCTTTTTTAACCGGAAGTAGCCATTTGCGGACTTAGAACTTGTAGCGCAGCCCGGCCAGGTATTCGCGGCCGGTGACGTTGTTGACGACCACGCTGTTGCGGGCGCGGCTGATGAACTGGTCGTTGGCCTCGTTCGTCAGGTTCAGGCCTTCCAGCGTGAGTTCCAGCTTGTCATTGATCTTGTAGGAGATCGACAGGTCAACGTTGAGCGTCTTGTTCTTGCCTTCGACGTCATTGTTGTTCTGGCCTGGCACGCGGCTCAGGAAGCTGGAGCGCTGGGCGGCCGAGATACGGGCGCTGAACTTGTTATCGTCATAGTACAGCGTCGCGTTCCAGGAGCGTGGCGACAGGTTCAGCAGGTCGTCCTCGATGGTGGCGTTGCCGTTCGGCGACACCAGGTACTGGATCTTCGACTTGACCCAGGTGTAGTTCAGCAGGGTGCCGAAGTTCTTGCCCCAGGCTGGCAGGAAGGTGAAGGGCTGCTGGTAGTTCAGCTCGAAGCCTTTCAGTTTGCCGCCCTCGGTATTCACCGGCGCCGACACCTGGAATACTTCCTCGCCCGTGAAGTTGGCCGGCAGCAGGGACATCGGCAGGCCGGTATCCTTGAACGGCACATTGGTGCGCAGGGTCTGGATATAGCTGTCGATATTCTTCTGGAACAGGCCCAGGCCGAGGAAGGCATTCTTCTGGAAGTAGTACTCGAAGCTGGCGTCGAAGGTTTTGGCGCGGAACGGTTTCAGCAGCGGGTTGCCGCTGGTGATGGACAGCGTGCCGGTGGTGGCGATGGTGCCGCCCGGGGACAGGTTGCCCAGCTGCGGACGCGTCATCACTTTCGCCGCGCCGATACGCGCGATGAAGTCCGGCGCCAGCGTGGCCGCCAGGTTAAAGGACGGCAGGGTGTCGCTGTATTCGTGCTCCACCGTGACCGCCGTGCCGCCGCCTGCCGCCTGGTAGCCGGTGGCGGTGAGCTCGGTTTTCACATAGCGCACGCCGATATTGCCGCGCAGCGGAATGTCGGCCACGTCCGCATTGAAGTCCGCCATCAGGAACAGACCGTTGTCCTTCTCGGTCACCGCGCGGTTGTTGCCACGCGCATTGCCGTTGGTGATGGAGGACAGGGTGAAGTCGCCCGGGCCGCCCGCAGGGCCGCTCTTGATGCAGTTGCAGTAGATGTCGTAGGCCTTGGCGATGGCGTTCAGGTCCGGAATGACCCAGGAGGTTGCCGTGCCGGCCGGCAGGTTCAGTCCGCTGCCGAAGCCGGTCAGCATCGTGGTCAGGCCACTGCCGGATGCCGGGGCGAAGATGGTGTCATTCTGGTTAACGCGGCGGAACTCGTAGGAATTGAAGTCATATTTCTTGCGGTTGGCGCCGGTGCGGAAGGTCAGGCGGTCATTCGCTTCCCAGGAGAGGTTGATTTCGCCCGTATCGTTGCGGTTGGTGGCGCCCTGCGGACGGATGCGGATCTCGCTGGTGGTGGTGTTGGCCACCGTGGCCGGCTGGGTGCCGCTGCTGGCCACCGGTACGCCGACGATGCCCATGGCCGCGCCTGGATTTGCGGGATCGAAAGGATAGCCGATCGACGGCAGGCGGTCGCTGTTGCGGAAGTCCAGCGTATAGCCATTGACGTTCAGCGCATCCAGCGTCGTTGTCGTCTGCACCGGGTTGCGGAACTTGGAGGTGGCGCGGCCGATCTTTGCGTTCAGCTTGATGGTGTCGGTCAGCGTCTGTTCCCAGGTCAAGGTAGGCTGGGTGAAGGTCGTGCTCAGTTCATCGAAGCGCGATTCGGCACGGATGTCCACGCCATTGTATTTGCCGTACAGCAGGCGGCCGGCGGCGTCGTACTGCGCCTCCACTACGCTGGTCTGCGGCTTGCCGCCCTGGCTGGCGGAGCGGCTGAAGGAAATCGCTTCCAGGAAGTCTTCCTGGCGCGTGGCGTCCAGCTTCGCATACAGCATGTCGAAGGTGAGCAGGGAGCCCTGCATCGGGCGCCACTGGGCCGATGCGGTCAGGCCGGTGCGGTCCTGGTCGTGGGTCAGGCGGCCATAGCGCGGCAGGCGCGGGTGGAAGTTGTTGGCGTTGCTGGCGGCATTGTAGGCGTCGGTCGCGGCCTGCGAAGCGGGCAGGCGCGGTACGTTCTGGGCCGCCGGGCCGCAGGTGGTGGCGGTGGAATTGCTCGGGTTGGCAGTCACGCCCTGCGGCGCGCACCAGCCGCCGGAGGAGGGGCCGTTATCCCAGCGCACGGTGCTGAAGCCTTCTTCCAGTACATTGCGCTTGGAGAAGGCGCCGGACAGCAGCCAGCCGAATTTGCGGTCCTGCGTGGTATCCGACAGCAGGAAGGCCACGCGCGGGTCGGTCTTCTTCGACATGTCGTTGTACTTGCCCTTGGCCGTCACGGTGGCGTTGAAGCCGCGCAGGTCGAAGGGGCGCATGGTCTGCAGGTCCACCGTGGCGCCCAGCGAGCCTTCGTCCACGTCGGCCGAGGAGCTCTTGCGCACGGTCAGGGAGCTGAACAGCTCGGAGGCGAACACATTGAAGTCGAAGCCGCGCGAACGGTTGGCGCCGCCGGAGCTGTCGGTGCCGCCGGTGGTGGCCAGCGCCTCGATGCCGTTGATGCGCACGCGGGTGAAATCCTGGCCCAGGCCGCGCACCGTGATGTTGCGGCCTTCGCCTGCGTCGCGGTCGATCACCACGCCCGGTACGCGCTGCAGCGATTCGGCCAGGTTGGTGTCCGGAAACTTGCCCATGTCCTCGGCCTTGATGACATCGACGATGCCATTGTCTTCGCGCTTCTTGTTCAGTGCGCTTTCCAGCGAGGCGCGCAGGCCCGTCACCACCACGGTGGCGGTCTGCGGTTCGGCGGGTGGCGTGGTCTGGGCTTGTACCGCGGCTGCGATGGCCGTCAGCGAGGTTGCGCCAATGATGCGCGCGAGGCTGTATTTCATGCTATCTCCTATCGTTTTTATAAGGGGCTTGCCTGCTAATTGGTCAGGCCGCAGCACTTATTCTAGGTCAAATATTAGCAATCTGGTCAGTCCGGATGATTTATTTTTACTGAAAGTGGTCCGGCCAGAAGGTGCGCGTGTTGTTAATGAGATACAAAAAACAAAAGCCCCGCATCGCGGGGCTTGCTTCCGTCGCCGGGCTGGCTCAGGGGATTGCTTTGGTGCTCACGCTGACCGGTGAGCGGTAGCGCTCGGCCATGGCGCGCACATAGCCTTGCCATTGCTCGCGGCTGGTGATTTCGCCGGCGCGGTCCCAGGCGCCGCCCGCGTAGTAGCGCACGGCCTTGCCGGAAGCGGCCTGCGAAACGATCAGGTGGTTGAGCGCATCCTCCGCGTAAGCCGTTGAGCCAGGCAGCACCACGGCCACGCCGAACTGGCCCTTGGACTTCTGCTTGACCCACTGCATGAGCAGGCCGTTGGCCTGGTCGCGGTCCACATCGATGGTGGGCTCCTGGCCTTTGTCGGTCGGGGTCTTGTTCAGGCCCGCGGCAAAGGGCAGCGAGGGCTTGCCTTCGAAGGTGAGTGTGCTGTCGATCTGGTCCAGGTAGTGGCCCGCATCCACGGTGAAGCGCTTCACTTCGCTGACCTGGGTGCCTGCCGCGTCGAAGCCGTTGTAGCGCAGTTCGAAGATGGCGCGCACCGGGCCGTTGGCCAGCACCTTCCAGGTTGCGTAGTTCACGGCCGTGTACAGGGTTTTGCCGTCCCACACGCCGGTGCCGCCGGCGCCGCGCGACTTGCCCACGTTGTACATGTCCATACCTTCACCTTCGTCGTGGTGATAGTGGTCATGGCCCTTGTTGTACCAGCGGTCCACGATGGGGTAGGGCACGCGCTTGAACCACAGATCGAGGCCGCTGGTGACGAGCACCTCCTTGCCGCTGCCCGGTTCCGCTGGGGCGGCCAGCGCCGGGCCGTAGGTGCGGTGCGCCAGCTTGTCGTTCTCCCAGGCGAAATCGTCCAGGCGTTCCTGTACGTAGCGGGCAAAGGCCTTCACGGGGAACACGGGCGTGACTTCATCGATCTTTTCGACCGTGAAGGTGGCTTCCTGTTCGCCGGCAGCGAAGTCGTGCTGGAAAATCAGCTCGCCGTAGGCGATGCCCTCATTCTTCGGGTCCTTGGCCAGCGGCTTCACATTCGTGACTTGCGAAGGCAGCACGCGGCCTTTCGCATCCTTCACGGCGATATGCTGGATCAGGGCGCCGGGCAGGGCGCGATTCACTTCCGACCATGGCACGGTAATCGTCTCCGACGGGCGCGGTGCTTTCAGGTCGTGCTTGACGGTGATGGACAGCGCTGCGGCCAGCGCTTCCGGCGCCAGGATGGCGAGGGCGGGCAGCAGGGCTGTTGCGGCAAGGCGTAGTTTCATGGCGGACCTCAGTGATGTTCGCGGTAATCGGTTTTGCCGGAATCTTTCGGCATGTAGTGATAGGTGCGCACCTTGTATTCGATGGCGATGTGCTTGTTGTTGATCAGGCGGATCATCTCGGCGCCTGCCAGCAGCATCGGGCCGTAGCCGTGCAGCGCGTGCACGCTGGTGGGGCGGTTGTAGTAGTAGACCTGGTCGCCCGCCAGCGTGGTGCCCACGCAGGTGCCTTCCACCTGGCCTTTGGCATTGATTTTGGTGGACAGGCCGGCCCAACCTGCCTGCGCAATGGAGCCGTAGGTGGTTGGCGACACCCAGCCTTCGTTCACGGCGTGTGCGATCACATAGGTGAACATGGCGCTGGCCGAGGTTTCGAGATAGGAGTCGTTACGGTCGATCATCTGGTGCCACAGGCCGGTGCCGGACTGGCGTTCTGCGATGCCCTTGATGGCGGCGCGCAGCTGGTTCAGCACCAGCGGGTAGCCCGGATGGTTCTTCGGCAGCACATCCAGCAGGTCGGACATGGCCAGCACCGCCCAGCCGTTGGCGCGCGCCCAGTAGAAGCGCGGCGCGTCCGGCGCATTCTGGTGCCAGCCGTGGGCGTAGATGCCTTCCTGCTCGTTGAACAGGTAGCGCGACATGTTCAGCACATTGTTCACGGCATCGTCGTAGCGGCCCATTTCGGCCAGCGCCGGAATGCTCATGTACATATCGTCGCCCCACAGCGATACGGCTTGCGGGCGCTTGCGCGCCATGGTGCCGTCCTGCAGGCGGAACTGCTTGTTGGCCACCCAGTCGGAGCAGGTGGCGATCATCGGGCTCAGGTCCGGGCCGATCTTCGCATTGCGGGCGCGCATCAGGGCGGCGCACATCGAGCCCGCGTCATCCAGCGCGCGCGGGTCGAGGAAACGGGAGAAACTGTTGGCGCGCTCCAGTTTGAACTGCTGTTCCTGCGCCTTGAAGTAGGGCAGGGTGTCGCCGTAGAACTGCAGGTGGCGCTGGGTCATGGCGGTGAAGCGCTTGTCGCCGGTGATGGCGGCAGCCTTGATCAGGCCAGAATGCACCACGCCCATCTCGTAGACCATGATGCCGAAATCGCCCTTGGCCGGCTCGAAAATGGCTTCCGCGACCGGTTTTTTTAAGTCGGTAATGGGGGCGCCGGTCTTTTTGTTGATGACGCGGGTGGGCGTCACTTCTTCCATATAGCCGCGCACACGGTTCAGCTGCTCCGTGATCTCGGCGGTGGTTGGCATCTGGTAAGGAACCGGATACGTGCCCTCGGATACGTCGGTGGCGGACTTGTTATCGCGGTTGCGGAATGGGCCTTCGGCATGCGCGGCGCCCAGCAGCAGGCAGAAGGCGCCAACGCCGGCGATGGCGCGGGTCAGTGTTTTCACATTGTCTCCGTGGTTGTGTAAATATGCGAATGTGGTCAGGCCATTCTAAATTGGTCTGGCCAGATTCGCAAGGTGGACTAACCACCGGAGTGTAAAGCGACTTAGCCGCGCGAGAATACGCGGGTCACGCGCTCCAGGTGGGCGCGCATGGCCGCCCGGGCGGCGGTGGGGTTGTGGGAGGCGATGGCTTCCAGGATGTTGCGGTGGTCGAGCAGGGTCTGCTTGCGCAGTTCTTCCGTCTGGAAGTGCTCCTTCAGCTTGTGCCACAGGCTGCCGCGCTGGTTCCACAGGCATTCGATCACGCCCACCAGTGCCGCGTTGGCGGTGGCGCGGGCAATCGCCATATGGAAGTTGCGGTCGGCCTGCTCGTTGCTGGCGCGGTCTTCGTGGTGCTTTTCCATCTCCAGCACGGCGCGCAGGATGGCGTCCACTGCGGAATCGGTTGCGACCTTGGCCGCAATGGCCGCCACTTCGCACTCGATCAGTTTGCGGGCAGCCAGTACCTCGAAGGGGCCGGGGCCTGCTTCCGGCATGTCCGATTCCGGCGTGGCCTGCTCGCTCACATAGACACCGGAGCCGCCGCGCACCTCCACAATGCCGCCCAGTTCCAGGGCGATCAGCGCTTCGCGCAGGGAAGCGCGGCTCACATTCAGGGTGGCTGCCAGTTCCCGCTCGGCGGGCAGGCGGGTGCCGGCCTTGATGTTGTCATCCTTGATCAGCTTCTGGATGCGGTCTGCCACCACTCGGTACAGGCGCGGTTCGGCGGTTTGTGCGTCTTGCGGCCCGGAGGTTTTCTTCATCGACTGGCTGGCTCAGGAAAATGTTAAGGAAAAAGCAGTTTCGGGGATTCTAGTGCGCCCTATGCCTTCTTGCAAGGCGCTCAGCATGCTAAAATCAAGGGCTTAACCAAGTGCGCCACGGAGGGCGCGTCACATGACAAAGACCAATCACCCGGTAGTAGGCGTCGTCATGGGGTCGGATTCCGACTGGCCCACGATGCAGGCAGCAGCTGCCATTCTGAAGGATTTCGGCGTCGCGTACGAAGCACGCGTCGTCTCGGCCCACCGTACCCCGGACCTGATGTTCGAGTATGCCGAGCAGGCTGCGGAACGCGGTTTGCAGGCGATTATCGCCGGTGCGGGCGGCGCCGCCCACCTGCCAGGCATGCTCGCCGCAAAAACCACGGTGCCCGTGCTGGGCGTGCCGGTGCAGTCCAAGGCCTTGTCCGGCAAGGACTCGCTGCTGTCCATCGTGCAGATGCCGAAAGGGATTCCTGTTGCCACCTTCGCCATCGGCGAAGCAGGGGCCGCGAATGCCGCGCTGTTTGCCGTTGCCATGCTGGCGACGCAGAACAGCGAACTGGCCGCCAAGCTGGCCGCCTTCCGCCAGGCGCAGACCGGGAAGGTCCTGGCGATGAACTTGCCCCAAGTCTGAGAACGTCCATGAGCAAACACACCACCCAGCGTCCTGCCATTCTCGGGATGCTTGGCGGCGGCCAGCTGGGCCGCTATTTCGTCACCGCCGCCCATGAATTGGGCTACCAGGTCTGGGTGCTGGACCCGGATGCGCACAGCATCGCCGGCCAGATCGCCGAGCGCCACCTGCACGCGGCCTATGATGACCGCGCGGCGCTGGATGAAATGGCGCGTGAATGCTCCGTGATCACGACCGAATTCGAGAACGTTCCTGCTGAAACGCTGGACTACCTGGCCAAATCGGTGCCGGTGCGCCCGGCCGCTGCTGCCGTGTCGGTGTGCCAGAACCGCCTGTCGGAAAAGGGCTTCCTGCGCGATAACGGCCTGCCGCATGGCCCATACGCTGCCGTGCATACGGAAGCCGATATCGCCGCCGCTGGCGCCGACCTGTTCCCCGGCATCCTGAAAGTGGTGCGCTTCGGCTATGACGGCAAGGGCCAGGCTGTGGTGGAAGACCGCGAGGCCGCCGTTGCCGCCTTGCGCAACTTCAAGGGCGAAACCTGCATCCTGGAGAAGAAGCTCACGCTGGACTATGAAATCTCCGTGGTGCTGGCGCGCGATGAAGAGGGCAATACGCGCTGCTTCCCCGTCTCCGAAAACATCCACCGCCGCGGCATCCTGGATATTTCGATCGCTCCAGCGCGCGCCTCGCAGTGCATCCGCGACAGCGCCATGGAATATGCCGAGCATATCGCCGCGAAGCTGGGCTATATCGGCACCCTGGGCGTGGAGTTCTTCGTCTCGCACGGCCAGCTGGTGGTGAACGAAATGGCGCCGCGTCCGCATAACAGCGGCCATTACACGCTGGATGCCTGCGTGACCAATCAGTTCGAACAGCAGGCGCGCGCTGTCTGCGGCCTGCCGCTGGCGGAGCCGCGCGCGCATTCTGCCTCGGTCATGGTCAATATCCTCGGCGATATCTGGTTCGACGGCGATACGTACCGCGAGCCGGACTGGAACCTGCTGCACCAGTACCCCAGCCTCAAGCTCCACCTCTACGGCAAGCACGAAGCCCGCAAGGGCCGCAAGATGGGCCACTTCACCGTGATCGGCGAAGACGCGGCCAAAGTGCTCGACACCGCCATGGCCGCCCGCGCTGCCATCGGCATCGCCGACTAAGTAGCCGCCCACGCGCAGCCGCTGTTCAGGCGGCTGCAGCTTCGGTAATATCCGAAGCATCAAGTTGACCGCTTTTTACAATGAAAACGCCACCGTTTAAATACCTGGTGCCGGGCGTGCTCGCCGGATTGGCGCTGGCCTACACTGGCTTCGGTTTCCTCGCCGTACCGGCCATCATCAAGTCGCAGGCCGCGCAATTCGCTGCCGACAAGCTGCACCGCCAGCTCACCATCGACAAGGCCGAGTTCAATCCCTTCACCCTGCACGCCACCGTGCATGGCCTGAAGCTGATGGAGCCGGATGGCGCTTCCGCGTTCGCCAGCTTCGAACGCCTGTCGCTGGATATCGCCTGGCAGTCGGTGGTGAAGATGGCGCCGGTGGTGCAGGAAGTGCGGCTGACGGCACCCGCTGTGCAGCTGGTGCGCAAGGACGCGAATCATTACAACTTCGACGATATCCTGGCTTACATCGCCAGCCAGCCGCCATCGCCGGAACCCGCGCGCTATGCGGTCAATAATATCCAGGTAGAGGCGGGCGCGCTGTCCTTCGATGACAGGCCGGCGGGCGTACAGCACAAGGTGGCGGACCTCAATCTTGGCCTGCCCTTCATTTCATCCCTGCCTTCCGACGTGGACGTCTTCGTTGAACCGCTGTTCAGCGCCAAGGTGAATGGCGCACCGCTGCGCCTGAGCGGCAAGGCGCGGCCCTTCGCAGAGTCGAAGGACTATGTGATGGCGCTGGATCTGGACAATGTCGATGTCGCCGCCTACCTCGGCTACCTGCCATCCAAACCCAATTTCAGACTGCAGGGGGCGCGCCTCAGCGCAAAGTTGCAGGCCACCTTCACGCAGCCTAAGAACAAGGCCCCGGCACTGCTGCTGGGAGGCCAGGCCAGCCTGAAAGGCCTGGAACTGCAGCAGGCGGACGGCAAGCCCGTGCTGAAACTGAAGGACCTGTCCGCGCAGCTCGGCAAGCTGGATGTGCTGGCCGGCCGCTACGAACTGGCCGCCATCCGGCTCGATGGCCTCGATGCCGATCTGGTGCGCGGACGCGATGGCCGCCTGAACGTGGAAACGCTGCTGGCTCAACCTGCGGCGCCGGCCGTCTCGGCCAAAGCTGCCGCACCATCGGCCGCACCCTATGTATCGCTGAAGGCGCTCGATATCAGCAATGCAGCTGTGCGCTATGTTGACGGCGGCATGCGTGCAGGCGTCGAAAAATTTGCGCTGGCCGTGCGCGATATCAAGGCCGACCTGGGCAAGAATACGATTGCCATCGCCTCATTGGCCTCGGACAGCGCAGGCATCGACTACCGCCACGCGAAGACGCAGCCAGCGCCGCAAGCAGCGGCGCCTGCGCAAGGCAGCACGCCGCTGCTGCTTACCGTTGGCAAGCTGGATATAGCCAACTGGTCGGCGAGGGTGCAGGATGACAGCCATGAACAGCCCACCGTGTTTGCCATCGCTCCACTGAGCCTGGCAGTGCAGGACTTCTCGACCGCGCCCGCGAGCCGCAGCACCTTCGAGCTGAAAGCAAACATCAACAAGACCGGCCAGCTGGCGCTGGGCGGCGAGCTGGCGCTGACGCCGTTCAAGTCCGACCTGAAGCTGGACCTGAAAAATATCGGCCTGCTGCCTCTGCAGCCCTACATCACCGATTATGTGAACCTGCGCGTGGCGCGCGGTAATGTGTCCGGCAAGGGCCGGCTGCGCCTGGAAGCGGTGGCTGATGGCGCGCTGCATGGCGGCTTCACCGGCGACGTCAGCATCGGCAAGCTGTCCACGGTCGACAAGGTAAGTTCCAGCGATTTCCTGAGCTGGGAGTCGCTGGCCTTCAATGGCATGGACCTGCAGCTACAGCCTTTCTCGCTGAGCGTCGAGCGCGTGGCGCTGGCCGATTTCTTCTCCCGCGTGATCATCGACCCCAATGGCCGCCTCAATGTGCAGGACGTAATGCGCGATGCCGCAGCAGGCGACAAAAGCCTGACCGATGCAGGCGAACGGGCGCAGGCCGCGGTCGCGGCCCGCAAGAACCGGGCCGCCGCAGCGGCGCCCGCACCCGCGCAGTCCGCAGCACCGCTGCCGCCGGTCCGCATCGGCCAGCTCGCACTGTCGGGCGGGCGCGTGCGCTTTACCGACAACTTCATCAAGCCGAACTACACGGCCAACCTGAGGGAGATCGGCGGCACGATCAGCGGCCTGTCGTCGGATGAGGCCAGCAGCGCCACGGTCAGCCTGAAGGGCAATGTGAACAGTGCGCCGCTGTCGATTGCGGGCCGCGTGAATCCCCTGAAGCGCAATCTGTCGCTGGACCTGAAGGCCGATGTGCGCGGCATGGAGCTCGCACAGCTGTCGGCCTACGCGGACAAATACGTCGGCTACGGCATCGAGAAGGGTAAGCTCAGTTTCGAAGTGGCGTACCAGCTGGAAGGGCGCCAGCTGAAAGCCGAGAACCGGCTGATGCTGGACCAGCTAACCTTCGGCAAGGAGAGCACGAATCCGGAGGCAACGAAACTACCGGTGCAGCTGGCGGTGGCCCTGCTCAGCGACCGCAATGGCGTGATCGACCTGAACGTGCCGATCGGCGGCTCGCTGGACGATCCCGAGTTCTCCATCGGCGGCATCATCCTCAAGATCATCGGCAATGCCGTGCTCAAAACCGTGACGGCGCCGTTCGCCATGCTTGGCTCGCTGTTCGGCGGTGGCGAGGAGCTGTCCACGCTGGACTTCGAAACCGGGCGCGCCCTGGTGCCGCAAGCGGGAGAAGCCAAGCTGAAGTCCCTGGCTGCCGCGCTGACGGAGCGCCCGGGCCTCAAGCTCGATATCACTGGCCGCTACGATCCCGCCACCGAAACCGAAGTGTTGCGCCGCCTCGCCATGGAGCGCAAGCTGCGCATGCTGAAGACGCGCGACCTGCAGGCGAAAAACACACCGCTGCCGGAAGGCGGCGTGTCCGTCGCGCCGGCCGAATACGCGGACCTGCTGGCACGCGTGTTCCGCGACGAGCCCTTCGCCAAGCCGCGCAATATGCTCGGCCTGCAGAAAAGCCTGCCGGCCGAGGAGATGGAGAAGCTCATTCTTGCCAACACCACCATCGACGACGACCTGCTGGCGCTGGGCAACCGGCGCGCGCAGGCGGCGCGCGACTGGCTGGTCACGAAAGGGCAGGTGCCTGCGGAGCGCGTCTTTATCGTCGGCGCCAAGCCTGCGGGACAGGATTCCAAAGCAGTTGTGAGCCGCGTGGACTTTTCCCTGCACTGAGCACCCGGACGCGCGGACAAGATTTCAGGACGCCCGTCCCGGGTGAAGGGATAAGATGATTGCTACACTGCTTGACTGGTAACGTCATTCAGGGAGCAGCCCATGTCCTCAAGCATCACGTCCGCATCCGAACGCAGCTACCGGCTCACGTCGATCGACATGCTGCGTGGCCTGGTGATTCTCATCATGGCGCTCGACCACGTGCGCGATTTCACCATGGTGGGCGGTGTACAGGACCCGATGGCAGATCCAAACGTCAGCCCGTGGCTGTATTTCACGCGCTGGATCACCCACTTCTGCGCGCCTGTGTTCATCCTGCTGGCGGGCACCAGTGCGGGCCTGATGGCCGGCCGCAAAAGCCCGCGCGAGCTGGGCGGCTTCCTGTTCACGCGTGGCCTGTGGCTGATCTTTATCGAGCTGGTGGTCATGTCCACCTCGCTGACCTTTTCTCCGTTTGGCCTGCCGCAGTTCAACGGCCAGACCATGATCGCCTTGCAGACACTGTGGGCCATTGGCGCCAGCATGGTGATTCTCTCCGCCGCACAGCTGCTTGGCGCCCACGCCTGCCTGTGGATTGGCCTCGCCATCGTCCTGGGCCACAACCTGCTCGATCCGTACTGGCCGGCTTCCACGATGTTCACGGCGACGCATCCATGGTGGGTGGGGCTGCACGCGCAGATGGCCGTCAGCACGGACCACTTCCTCTTCCTCGTGGTCTACCCGCTGCTGCCATGGAGCGGCGTGATGCTGCTCGGCTTTGGCGCTGCGGGGGTGTTCCGCCTGCCGCCGGCCGAGCGTGACCGCAAACTGCTATGGACCGGGCTGGGAATGGTTGCCGCTTTCATCGTGCTGCGCCTGCTGGACGTGTATGGCGATCCGCAGCACTGGAAAGCTAGCCCGGACGGCGCGCTGGCCACGCTGATGCCATTCCTGAACACCAGCAAATACCCACCCAGCCTGCACTTCCTGCTGATGACGCTGGGGCCTGCCGCCATCCTGTGCGCTTATGCCGACCGCTGGCACGGCTGGCTGAAGGACACGCTGGTCATGTTCGGCCGCGTGCCCTTCGCCTTCTACGTTGCGCACTTCTACCTGGCGCACCTGCTGGCCGTGGCCATCGGCCTCGCGCAAGGCTTCAAGCTGGAAGAAATGTGGACTTTCTTCGCATTCTTCCCCCAAGGCTTCGGCGTCCAGCTGGGTGGCGTCTACATTGGATGGATAGCCGTGATCGTCATCCTCTACCCGTTCTGCCGCTGGATCGCGAACGTCAAGGCGCGCCGCAAGGACTGGTGGCTCAGCTACCTGTGAGGCTGCGGGGTATAATCCCCGCACATGCTCAGCAAACTCTCATCAGGCAACCGCCCGCATTCCGGTTCGCCCCTGAACAAGGGAGGCTCCAACACGCCTGCGCTGGCGCTGTTCTCCCGATTTTTCGCCTGGCTCTCCCGAGCTCGGTGAGGAACTCCCAGCAGCTTTCGTAGCTGGCCTCCCGAGCCACTCCACTCCCCAAGGTTTCGCCCGCCGATTGCGGGCGGATGCTTAACCATTCTTTGCAGAGTTGATGATGAGACCAGATATCGTTGTGTCCTCGCTGGACATGGAGCGCCTTGAAGCGCTGTTCGATTCACTGCCGGCCGCACAGGCCGGCCAGCACGCAGGATTGCTGGAAGAGCTTTCCCGTGCCAATGTCGTCGAGCCCCAGGCCGTACCGCCGGATGTGGTGACGATGAATTCCCGCGTACGCTTTGTGCTTGACGACGCGCGCGAGGAATTCGACATGTCGCTGGCCTACCCGAAGGATTTGGATGGAAGCGGCAGCAAAATTTCCATCCTCACACCGGTAGGCACCGCGCTGCTCGGCCTGAAGACCGGCGAGAGCATCCAATGGAAGCGCCCCGACGGCACGCCCTTCCAGGTGACGGTTCGAGGCATCGCATACCAGCCGGAACGCGAGGGCGAACTGCACCGGTGACGCGTGTTTAGCGCCGCCGCTAAAATGGACGCCCGGACGTGAAAGTTTGTTGAACAGGATTCTCCCGCTTGGTATAAATTTTTATTTGTCCCCAAGACGGAGTTCCCTGATGAAGGCAATCGCCACCATGTTCGGCGCCATCTGGAGCGCGGCGCTTCCCGCTGCGGCCGAAACGCCGCTTTCCTACGAATGCCTGCGCGCCGCGCATCCAATCCGCATTGACGGAAAACTGGACGACGCGGCCTGGCGCAATGCGCCCTGGACTTCCGACTTCATCGACATCGAAGGCGACAGCAAGCCCCGGCCGAAATACCGAACACGCGTGAAGATGCTGTGGGACGACAAATACCTCTACATCGCTGCCGAACTCGAAGAGCCTGACGTGAAGGCCACGCTGACCGAACGCGATTCCGTGATCTTCAAGGACAACGACTTCGAGGTGTTCATCAAGCCGCTGCCGGATACCGAGAGCTATTACGAATTCGAGATCAACGCGCTCAACACGGGCTGGGACCTGTTCCTGCCCAAGCCTTACCGCGACGACGGCAAGCCCGATAACAGCTGGGACATCGAAGGGCTGAAGACCGCCATCGGCGTGCAGGGCACCCTGAACCGTTCGCAGGACAAGGACAAGGGCTGGACCGTGGAGATCGCCTATCCGCTGTCGGCCTTCGCTTCACGGCAGGCGGTGCCGCGTCCGCAAGCAGGTACTACCTGGCGCATCAACTTCAGCCGCGTGCAATGGACGGCGGGTAAACCGAAGGAAGACAACTGGGTCTGGTCGCCCCAGGGCGTGATCGATATGCACGTGCCGGCGCGGTGGGGATACCTGCATTTTTCAGGAAGCGTTTCCACCAAAAAGAACTGATGCGAATGTCGCGAATCTGACGCACTCTTGTTTACTAAACAAACTAAACTTCGTGCCTTTTTTGAAATCTTCTTGAGGCGTTCTGGCTTCCTTTGTATAAGTTTCCCTAGGTGGAATGCGATGCTCATCCGCAAAGCAACGGCAAGACGCCGTTTAGTAAAGTGCGAGAAAACGGCATTCAAAAACCACATAAAGCCCCGCCAGGGGCAACAACCAGGAGACATACATGACGTTCAGAACCCACCCACGGCAGCGCCGCTGCGCGGCAACGCCGATTGCACTGGCGGTGAGCGCCGCACTGCTCGCAATGGCCGGCGCGCACGCGCAAACCACCTCCACTGACCAGCCGCCCGCGCCAGCCGCCGATGCGGGCGTGCCGGAGAAAGTCGTCGTTACCGGCTACCGCTATGCGATCGAGAAAAGCCTGGACCAGAAGCGCAACGCCAATGCGCTGGTTGAAGTGGTGACGGCCGAAGACATCGGCAAATTCCCCGACAAGAACGTGGCCGATGCGCTGCAGCGCGTGCCGGGCGTGATCATCGACCGCAGCGGCGGCGAGGGCAAGAACGTGAGCGTGCGCGGCCTGTCGTCGGAACTGACGCTGACCCAGTTGAACGGCAACTACATCGCCACCGCGGAATCGAACGGCGATCCTACCCGTTCCTTCAACTACACGCTGATGCCGTCCAATATGCTGTCGGGCGCGGAACTGTTCAAAACGCCGGAAGCGCGCCTCGATGAAGGCGGCGTGGGCGGCACGGTGATCCTGCGCACGCGCCGTCCGCTGGACGTGAAGTCCAACAGCGGCTTCATCTCCACCGAAGGCACCTGGTCCGACACCACCAAGAAGACCGACGGCCAGTTCTCCGGCCAGTACGCATGGCACGACGAGAGCAACCGCTTCGGCATCCTGGTCGGCTACACGCAGCAGAAGCGAACCACGCGCACCATGGGCGCCACCACCGAGAACTGGCAGTGGTACGCGGACGACTACGATGCGCATCCGGCCACGGACGTCAATGGCAAGCCATCGGGCATGACCTCGCGCTGGTGGGGTGAATCCGGTTTCTACGACCAGAGCGGCAAGTACTACACCAACTTCATGATGCCGACCTCGGTGAACTTCGAGGTCAAGAGCGAGGAACGCGAGCGCAAGGGCGGCCAGCTGACCTTGCAGTTCAAGCCAGTGCGCAACCTCACGCTGACCGGCAACTACTTCCGCTTCGACCTTAACCAGAATTCGCAGATGAATTCTCTGAAGATCCCCGAGTGGAACCTGGCGCGTTATTCCGGCGACGGCAACTGGCCGGGCGGCCGCATGCTGGATGGCCTGACCTTCGATCCGAGCAAGACCGTTGTCACCGGCGCGCAATACAGCGCGCATAGCGGCAAGACCTACTACTGCAGCGAATCGCAGGCTGCCGCCGCGGGCCAGAAGCCGGGCGGCTGGGGACCGGATGACTGCACCATTCCAACGCCGCAGATCACCGGCAGCTACAACCGCGAAAAAGCGCTGTCGCAGACCGCCGACTTCGAAGCCGACTGGCACGGCCAGACGGTGGACGCGACCTTCAAGCTGGGCCGCACCTGGGCCAGCGGCGGTCCGTCGCTGCAATTCACCATGCCGATCAAGCCGCGCGTGCAGAATGCCGACGGCAGCTGGACCATGGGTAATTACGCCAGCTCCTGGAACACGGCAGGCACACCGACCATGGTGTTCTCGCCCGAGCTGATGTCCAACCTGCAGAAGGGCATTGGCGAGATCGACCTCGGTTCGACCTCGTCGTCCTGGACCCGCAACAGCACGGAGCAGAAATACGCGCAGGCCGATTTCACCTGGCATACCGACACAAGCTGGCTGGATTCGCTGCAGTTCGGCGGCAAGTACCGTGATGGCGGCACCCACCGCAGCACCGGCAATAACTACTGGGTTTGCAAAGGCGAAGATCCCAAAAATTACGACAAGCGCTACCAGGCAGGCTGCGATTCCAGCGCCAACAAGTTCCAGCCGGCTTACCTGTACGGGAACTCGCTGGAGCATCTCTCCGGCGGCATCAAGGCCAGCGCCTTCCCGGCCATTAACTACCCGGCCTATATCGCGCACCTGGACCAGACCTACGGCGAGATGCAGACCCGTAACGAGAACAACTTCGTCTACAACGTCGAGGAGAAGATCGCTGCAGGCTACCTGCAGGCCAATATCAAGACCGAGCGCCTGCGCGGCAACGTGGGCCTGCGCTTCGTGCGCACCCGCCAGCACGCGGATTCGACGGACCAGGTGGAAGATTACAAGGACTACTTCTACAACGGCCCTGACGGCAAGCCTGCGCCATGCCTGGCGGGCGGCGCACCTGCTGCTGGCGCACCTGCGGGATCGGGCTGCGTCAGCGGCTTTACCAAGCTGCCGGACAGCATCTCGCGCGTGTCGTCCTTCGTCGTCAGCTCGCTCGACCGCAGCTACAACGACGTGCTGCCAAGCCTTAACCTGGCCTACGACCTGAAGCCTGACCTGCTGCTGCGCGTCGCTGCATCCAAGGTGATTTCGCGTCCGAGCTACAACGACATCGCCTTCCCCGGCGGCCTGCAGTACTACAGCGCGGAATACGTGAATGACCGCCGCCTGATCGGCGGCGGCGACCAGCAGGGCTGGTTCGGTTCGGGCAGCAACAAGCAGCTGGAGCCGTACAAGGCCAACCAGTACGACCTGGGCCTGGAGTGGTACTTCCAGCGCGGCTCGGTGCTGGGTGTTGACCTGTTCCGCAAGAACGTCAGCAACTTCTCGGTGCCTGTGGTGCGCGACGTGAACCTGAGCGTGGGCGGCGAGAACGTGACGGTGCAGAGCTATTCCACCACCGCGGGCGGCCGTAACGGCGTGTCGCAAGGTGTGGAACTGTATGCGCAGCACACGCTGGCTTCGGGCATCGGATTCCAGTTCAACTACACCTACAACAAGACCAACCAGGCTGCAATCACGCTGGAAGACGGCACCGATATCGGCAAGTCGCCACTGGTCGGCAGCGCGAAGAACCAGCTGAACCTCACGGTGTTCTATGAAACCGAGAAGTTCCTGGCGCGCGCTTCCTACAACCGCCGCGGCGAAGTGGTGAATGGTCTGGTGAATGGCCTGAACGTCTATGACGAACCATACAGCCAGGTGGACGTGAACGTGGCCTACAATCTGACCAAGGAACTTAGCCTGACCGCATCGGTGCTGAACCTGACCAAGGAAGAGACGCGTTCCCACCTCGGCAACGACACCAAGGACCGCTTCTACTCCAATGGTTACGCCGGCCGCATCGCGTACTTCGGCCTGAACTACAAGTTCTGAGCCAGCCTCCGTGCCTTCCCGCCTTCGGGCCGGGAGGGCATTTTCACGGCAGCTGCCTGCTCCCCTATCCCTCGGGCAGCTGCCGTCTTTTCTGGATGACGCAATGGACAAGCACAAGCGGATCAGCAGTATCACCGTGGTGGGCGGCGGTAGCGCAGGCTGGATGGCTGCGGCGGCCCTGGCGACCTACCTGGGCAAAGGTACTTCGATCCGGCTGGTGGAGTCCGAGGAAATCGGCATCGTCGGCGTGGGGGAGGCCAGTGTCCCGCACATCCGGCAGTTCAACGGGCAGATGCTCGGCATCGACGAAGCGGAATTCGTCAAACGTACGCAGGGCACGGTCAAGCTCGGCATTGAATTCAGGGACTGGAGCCGCATCGGCGACAGTTATATCCACGGTTTCGGCGCCATCGGGCGTTCACTGGGGCCGCTGCCTTTCCACCAGTTCTGGCTGAAACTCTTCCTGTCCGGGCGCGCCGCGCCGATCGGGGCGTATTCGCCGCAAACCGTCATGGCGCCGCAAGGCAGGTTCGCGCCAGGCGACCGCAACGCGCCGCCGAATTCGCCGCTGGCCGATATCGCCTACGCTTACCACTTCGACGCCGGCCTGTATGCGCGCTTCCTGCGCGAACTGGCCGAGCAGCGCGGCGTGCAGCGCATCGAGGGCAAGATTGTCGGCGTCAATCAGCGCGCCGCAGACGGGTTCATTGAATCCGTAACGCTGGAGAACGGCCAGACCGTGGGCGGTGAACTGTTTATCGACTGTTCGGGCTTCCGCGGACTGCTGATCGAGCAGACACTGAAGACCGGCTATGTGGACTGGTCGCACTGGCTGCCCTGCGACCGCGCCATGGCGGTGCCCTGCGAAAGCGTGGCGGGCATCACGCCTTACACGCGTTCCACGGCGCTTGCCGCGGGCTGGCAGTGGCGCATTCCGCTGCAGCACCGCACCGGCAACGGCTATGTGTATTCGAGCCGCCATATCAGCGACGACGAAGCGGCGGCAACGCTGCTGGCGAACCTGGATGGCAAGGCCCTCGCCGAGCCGCGCGCACTGCGCTTCACCACAGGCATGCGCAAGAAATTCTGGAACAGGAACGTGGTGGCGCTGGGGCTGGCCAGCGGCTTCCTGGAACCGCTGGAATCCACCAGCATCTACCTGGCGCAGTCGGGCATTACCCGCCTGCTGGCGCTGTTCCCCCAGTCCGATTTCGATCCGCTGCTGTCCGAACGCTTCAACAGCGAGTCCGCCTTCGAATATGAACGGGTGCGCGATTTCCTGATCCTGCATTACCACGCCACCGAACGCAACGACACGCCGTTCTGGGACTACTGCCGCACCATGTCCGTGCCGGACAGCCTGCGGGAAACGATGGCGATGTTCCGCGCCGATGGCCGCTACTTCCGCAACGGCGAAGACTTCTTCGCGCTGCCAAGCTGGGTGCAGGTGATGCTCGGCCAGCGCCTCATCCCGCAAAGCTACCATCCCATCGTTGACAATATGCCTGAAGGGAAGCTGCTCGACTACGTGGACGGCATGCGCGCCACGCTGGAACATGCCGTCGCTTCCATGCCCACGCATGAGGAATGGATTGCGCGTTACTGGAAGGCTGCACCATGAGGATGCATGTATTTTTTCGCGCCTTCGCGCGCCTGTGTGCAGGCATTGGGTTGGGGCTTGCCGCTGCGGCGGCCATGGCCAGTGCGCCGGAGCAGCTGGTGATCGGCAAGGGCTGGAGCTTCCGCCTGCTGCCCGGCCATGCGCAAGCTACCGCCCATCCCGAAGCGGGGGCGTGGCGCAAGGCGTCGGTGCCGGGCACCGTGCATACCGACCTGTTCGCACACCGAATCATCCCCGACCCCTATGCGGGCGCTCCTGAAGCCGGGCTGCAATGGATAGGGCTGGCCGACTGGGAGTACCGCACCCGTTTTGACGCGCCCCGTTCCGCGGTGCGGGCGGCGCGCAGCGAGCTGGTATTCGAAGGCCTGGATACCTTTGCCGAAGTCTGGCTCAATGGCGAGAAGCTGCTGGATGCGGACAACGCCTTCCGCACCTGGCGCTTGCCGGTGCAGGGCAAGCTGCGCGCGAAAGGCAACGAGCTGCGCGTGGTGCTGCGTTCTCCGATTGCGAAACTGTTGCCGCAGGTGCAGGCCATGCCGCACAAGCTGGCCGGCAATTACCCGTCGCCTTATGGTGACGAGCCGCGCGACGCAATGACCGCGAACTTCGTGCGCAAGCCCGGCTATCACTATGGCTGGGACTGGGGACCGCGCTACGTTACGGCCGGCATCTGGAAACCGGTGGTGCTGCAAAGCTGGGACGCGGTCCGTATCTCCGACCTGCAGCTGCGGCAGGACCAGGTAAACGAAGCACGCGCCGATATCGCCGCCGTGCTGTCGGCCGATGCTGTGCGCGGCGGTACTTTCGAGCTGCGCCTGTGGCAGACATCGCCGGGCGGCAAGCGCACGCTGGCGGCGCGACAGAGCCTTGCTCTGCAGGCCGGCAGCAACCGCGCAGAGCTTCCGCTGCACATCGAAAACCCGCAGCGCTGGTTCCCGAACGGCTACGGTGCGCAGCCCCTGTACCGGTTCGAACTCGAAATCGGCGACGGCAAGACCGTGCTTGCCCGCACCAGCGCGCGTACCGGCTTGCGCAGTATCGAATTGCGGCGCGAGCCTGACAGCAATGGCACCAGCTTCTACTTTGCCGTCAACGGCATCCCCGTGTTTGCCAAAGGCGCCAATACGATTCCCTTCGATATGTTCCAGCCACGGGTGAGCAAGGCGCAGCTGCGCCGGGTGCTGGAATCGGCGCGGGACGCGAACATGAACTTCCTGCGCAGCTGGGGCGGCGGCTACTACGAGAGCGAGGACTTCTACGACCTGGCCGATGAACTCGGCCTGCTGGTGTGGCAGGACTTCATGTTCGGCGGCGGCATGCAGCCTGCCTATGACGACGCCTTCCGCGCCAGCGTGGTTGCCGAAGCCCGCGATAACGTGCGCCGCCTGCGCAACCATCCAAGCCTGGCCCTCTGGTGCGGCAACAATGAGGAAGAAATCGCCTGGAAGTACTGGGGACCGGGCAAGGCGCTGATGGAGGCCGATCCCGCCTTCGCCCGCAAAGTCTGGGATGGCTATGTGCAGCTGTTCGGCACCGACCTGCGCAAGGTGGTGGCGGAGGAGGGCGGCGGCATCGCCTACTGGGCCAGTTCCCCCAGCGACGACCTGGCCGAAGTGGCCAACACGCCGGCCAGCGGCGATATGCATTACTGGGAAGTGTGGGGCAACCCTGCGCATCCGCCGTCGAAATACCTGGAGATCACGCCGCGCTTCATGTCGGAGTACGGCCTGCAGGCATGGCCGGTGCAGCGTACGGTCGATGCCTTCGCCCGCCGCAGCGAACAGGGTATCGACACACCGGTGATCGAGGCGCACCAGAAGTTCATGGCCGGGAAGGGTAATGAGCGGCTGATGAAGTATGTGGACTACGAGTTCGGCCAGCCCAGGGACTTCGCCGATTTTATCTACCTGAGCCAGGCCGCCCAGGCCGAGGGCATTGCGCTGGCGGCGCTGCACCACCGCGCCAGCCGTCCCTACACCATGGGTTCGCTGTACTGGCAGCTCAATGACGTGTGGCCCGGCGCCTCGTGGTCGAGCGTGGACTGGTTCGGACACTGGAAGGCGCTGCAGTTCCACGCACGGCGCTTCTACGCGCCGGTGGCGGTTGCCGCGCTGCGCAGGGCGGAAGGCGGCCCCACGGTGACGCTGCTGAACGACCGTACCAAGGCGGTACAGGGCGAGCTGCGCCTGCGGGTGATGTCGCTGGACGGCCAGCTGCTGCGCGAGGAGCGCAAGCCGGTCGAAATCGCGCCGCTGTCGGCGGTGAAGGTGGCCGCCTATACGGACGCGGAACTGCTCGGCACAGCCGACCCGGCTTCCACTGTTGCCGTATTCGACCTGCAGGCCGAAGGCGAACCTGCATCTCGCGGCGTGGTGTACTTCAGGGCGGCGAAGGATATGCAGTGGCCGGACGCCGGCCTGCGGGCGGAGCTGCAGCGCGACGGCAAAGGCTATGCACTCCAGCTGTACGCTGAACGGTTCGCCCGCGCCGTGTGGATTGATTTCGGCGATGCCGATGCCGAGCTATCGGACAACGCCCTGGCCCTGTTGCCGGGCGAGAGCGTGCGGCTGCGGGTGTCGTCCAACGCTGCACTTCCGGTGCTGCGGAAGGCCCTGCAGCTGCGGTCCTTTTTGTTTAGTAAAACGCGCTAAAAGCGCGCTATTCCGGCTGCTTTGATTGACGCTAAAAAATACGGCTGATATAAGAACTACCTATGAACAGCGGCGCGAAAGCGCGGTCTGGAAACGCCGATAGAAGCGTTTATTAAAACTGCATACTGGAGACTGTTGATGTACTTGAATCCGCCCCCCGGGAGGCGTCCGTGAGCCAGGTCACCTTGCGCGATATCGCGGCTGCTACCGGACTGTCGATCGGCACGGTGTCCCGCGCGCTGAAGAACCAGGCGGGCATGACCGAAGACACCCGCAGCAAGGTGCGCGAAACGGCCCTGCGGCTGGGCTATGACTTCAGCCAGCTGCAGAAAGGACGTATCCGCCGCATCGCCTTCCTGCTGCACAGCCAGCACAATACGCTGGCATCCAGTCCCTTCTACTCGCCGGTGCTGCATGGCGCGGAGGAAGCCTGCCGGCGCGAAGGCGTGGCGCTGTCCGTGATTGCGGTAGGCCCGGCGGAACCGGTGCTGGGCCAGATCCGCCTGCACCAGCCCGATGCGATTGTCTGCGCGGGCTTCTTTGAACCCGAAGTGCTGGCCGCCCTGCAGCAAGTCGGCAAGCCAATGGTACTGGTGGATATGCAGCGCAACGGTTTCATCTCGGTCAATCCGGATAACCTGCGCGGCGGCTACCTGGCCACCCAGCACCTGCTGCGCAGTGGCCGCAAGCGCGTTGCCATGCTGTCTGGCTCACTGGCCCACTACAGCATTCAGCAGCGCAACCGGGGCTTCCGCCAGGCGCTGTTCGACGCCAAGGTCCATGCCGACCCGGACCTGGAAGTCATCGTGCCGTCCATGGGGGATGGCGACGAAGGCGTAGCGGAAGCCATGCGCTACCTGCTTACCCTGCCCAAGCGTGCCGACGCGGTCTTCTGCTACAACGACAGCACGGCGCTCGCGGCCATGAAGTACTGCCTGAACGCGGGCCTGAAAATCCCGTATGACATTGCCATCGTCGGTTTCGACGACATCGCTGCCGCTGCTGCCGCCATCCCTCCGCTCAGCACCATCCGCGTGGACAAGGAAGGGCTGGGAGCGGCCGGCATCGAACTCCTGCTCCACAAACCAGATGAAACCCTGTCGCAGATAACCGTGCCGGTCGAGATGATCGTGCGCGAGAGCAGCTGCGACGACTAGTAGCCACTTAACCTGAAACCGATATGTCCAATCTCCCGAACTTCCGCAGCCCGGCCGTCCTGCTTGAACACGCGCAGCACACCATGCGTTTCTACCATCCGCGCGCGATCGATCCCGCCGGTGGCCTGTTCCACTTCTTCAAGGACGATGGCAGCGTCTACGACGCCAGCCACCGCCACCTGGTGAGCAGCACCCGTTTCGTGTTCACGTATTCGATGGCGTACCGCCACTTCCAGGACCCGGCCTACCAGGAAGGTGCACGCCATGCGCTGCGCTTCCTGCGCGATGTGCACCGCAGCCCGGATGGCGGCGGCTATGCGTGGATGCTGAACGGCCGGGCAGTGGAAGACGGCACCCAGCATGCCTACGGCCAGGCCTTCGTGCTGCTGGCCTATGCGCACGCCACCATGGCGGGACTGGACGAGGCGCGCCCCTGGATCGGCGAGACCTTCGACCTGATGGAGCGGCGTTTCTGGGACGCGCAGGCCGGCCTGTACGCCGACGAAGCCAGTGCCGACTGGAGCGTGCTGTCCAGCTACCGCGGCCAGAACGCCAATATGCATGCCTGCGAAGCGCTGCTGGCCGCCTTCCAGGCCACCGGCGAGCGCCGCTACCTGGAACGGGCCTACACCGTGGCATACAACATCACCCAGCGCCAGGCGCAGCGCTGCGGAGGCCTGATCTGGGAACACTACGATCCCCAATGGCAGCCGGACTGGAAGTTCAATATCGACGATCCGGAGAACCTGTTCCGCCCATGGGGCTACCAGCCAGGCCACTTCACGGAGTGGGCCAAACTGCTGCTGCAACTGGAAGCGCGCGGCACCGGCGTGCTGCAGGAAGACCTGGGCTGGCTGCTGCCGACGGCGGAGCGCCTGTTCCGCACGGCGGTGGAGAAGGGCTGGGATCCGCAGTACGGCGGCCTGTGCTACTCGCTGGCGCCGGACCTCACCATCTGCGACTGGCACAAATACTTCTGGGTGCAGGCCGAGAGTGCTGCGGCGGCGGCCATGCTGGCCCAGCGCACCGGCAACGTGGAATACTGGGACTGGTACGACCGCCTGTGGGCCTACAGCTGGACCCATATGGTGGACCACAAGTATGGCGCCTGGTTCCGCATTCTCGACCGCGAGAACCGCAAGCTGAGCGACGAGAAGAGCCCTGCGGGCAAGGTGGATTACCACACCATGGGCGCCTGCTACGACATCGTGCCCACGCTGGCGAAGGCGGGCCATGCATAATGCGCCGCTGATGCTGTGCGCCGGCGAGGCGCTGACCGACATGATCCACCAGGGTGGAGAACAGTGGATAAGCCGCACCGGCGGTTCAACATGGAATGTGGCGCGCGCACTGGCGGTGCTGGGCGAACCAACTGCCTTCGCCGGCGCCATCAGCCGCGACCGTTTCGGCGATGCCCTGTGGGCGGCCAGCGAAGCGGTCGGCCTGGACATGCGCCTGATGCAGCGCCTGGACCGCGCGCCGCTGCTGGCGGTGGTGGAGCAGGGCGAACCGCCGCGCTACTTCTTCATCGGGGAGGACAGCGCCGACCTGCACTTCACGCCCGCCTTGCTGCCCAAGGGCTGGCAGGACAGCCTGCGCTGGGCGCATTTCGGCGGCATCAGCCTGGCACGCGAGCCGCTGGCCTCCACGCTGGTGGCGCTGGCCGGGCAACTGAAGGCGCAGGGCGTGTCCATCAGCTACGACCCCAACTTCCGCAACCTGATGACCGAGGCCTACACGCCAACCCTGCGCCGCATGGCGGCGCTGGCGGACGTAATCAAGGTATCCGACGACGACCTGCGCGGCCTGTTCCCCGGCATGGGGCTGGACGAAGCATTGCAGCAGCTGCGCGCCTTAAGCCCGGACGCGTACTGCCTGTTCACGCGCGGCGGCCAGGGCGCGAGCCTGTTCCACGGCCCGCAGCGCTGCGACGCGCTGGCGCCGCCGGTAAAGGTGGTGGACACAGTCGGCGCGGGCGATGCCAGTGTGGCGGGCCTGCTGCACAGCCTCGCGCGCCATCCCGAACGTTCATTGCAGTCGCACCTGCATGCCGCGCTGGCAGCGGGATCCGCCGCCTGCCTGCAGGCAGGCGCTACTCCGCCGCCGCCCACGGCCATGCTGCAACTATTCAATCAGCTCGAAGGAGAGGTATTGTGATGAGCCGTATCCGGTTTTCCCCTTTGCAGCCGGCCCTGCGCGGCCTGTGTGTCGCGCTGCTGGTTTTGCTGCCGGTGATGGCGCAAGCCGCGCCCGCATCCATGCCGGTCAACACCTTCATCGGCACCCAGGACGAAGGCAATACCTTCCCCGGCGCCTCGGCGCCATTCGGCATGATCCAGGTCAGCCCGACCGGCGAGCATTACGCAGGCTGGCACTATAGCGACAAGCGTATCCGCGGCTTCGGCCACTCCTTCCTGTCCGGCGCCGGTTGCTGGGAACAGGGCGGGCAGCTCTCGGTGCTGCCGGTGACCGGCCGCATCGGGCCGGGCGGGGATTTCGATACCGCCAAACCGGGCAGCTTCGATTACAAACGCTACGCCGCCGAATACAGCCATGACGGCGAGGTGGGCGAGGCAGGCTATTACAAGGTGCAGCTCACCAGCTACGGCGGCATTAAGGCCGAGGCCACGGCGCTGACCCGCGCCGCCGCCGAGCGCTATACCTTCGCTGCAGGAACCGCCACCGGCCACGTGCTGCTCAACCTCGGGCAGGCCAATGAGCGCCACTCGGTGGTCGGCAGCGAAGTGCGCGTGCTGGACGAGCGCAGCGTGGAAGGCAAGATCACCACCCGCAGCTTCTGCGGCGGCGCGCAATATACCACCTGGTTCCGCATCGAGTTCGACCAGCCCTTTGCCGCTCACGGCATCTGGGACGACCGTGGCGGCTGGCCCGGTGTGAAGGGGGCAAGCCAGCAAGGCGACAGCCGTCCGCATGGCGTGTGGCTGACCTTCGACCTGAAGCAGGGTACTGCGGTGACTGCCGTCAGCGCGATTTCCCGTGTCGATGCCGAAGGCGCGCGCATCAACCTGCGGGCGGAAGGCATGGCCGGCGGCAAGCCGATGACCTTCGACGCGATGCGCACGCAGGCGCAGGCAGCGTGGCAGCGTGAACTGGGCAGCGTGCGGATCGAAGGCGGCAGCACCGATGACCGCACCGTGTTTTATACGGCGCTCTACCACGCGCTGCTGCAGCCGCTGACAGGCAACGACGCGGACGGCCGCTACCGCGGCTACGACGACGCCATCCACACCGCGAAGGACTGGACCTACTACGAATTCTTCTCGCTGTGGGACACCTACCGCGCGCAGAACCAGTTGCTGGCGCTGCTGCGCCCGCAGCGTGCGCGCGACATCGCGAACTCCGTGCTGAAGATCCGCGAGCAGGGCGGCTGGCTGCCGCGCTGGGGCTACGCCAGCTTTGAAAGCAATGTGATGACCGGCGATCCGGTCACGCCTTTCCTGGTTGACCTGTGGCGCTTCGGCGCGCTGAAAGGCCGCGAGCGCGAAGCTTATACCGCGTTGCGCGAGAATGCCTTCGGCGTACCGCCGCACCGCATCCGTCCTCAAGGCCGTTCGGGCAATCCGAGCTACCTGCAGCAGGGCTTTGTGCAGTACGACCGCGGCTTCGTTTCGAAGGGCATGGACACCGATCCTCACCACGGCGCTTCGGCAACCCTGGAATATGCGCTGGCCGACAGCTCGCTGGCCGTGATGGCGAAGGCGCTGGGCCACAGCAAGGATGCGCAGCAGCTGGAACAGCGCGCCCTCAACTGGCGCAAGGTATGGGATCCGTCCGTGGTGGATGCGCCGACCGGCCTGCGCGGCTTCCCGCGCCCGCGCCTGCTGGACGGCAGCTGGTTCGCCGACATCGGCGGCGCCTACGATCCGCGCGGCGAGCGCGGCTTCCATGAAGGCACGGCATGGCAGTACCAGTGGCTGGTGCCGCAGGACGTTCCCGGCCTGGCCGCGGCGATGGGCGGCACGGAGCAGGCCGTGCGCCGCCTCGACCACTTCTTCGACTACGACACCGTGCTGGCCGATCCGAAGGCCGTGCGCAAGTCCTGGGTGGTGGGGGCTTATAGCTACTACAGCCAGTTCCGCTACAACCCGAACAACGAGCCGGACCTGCACGCGCCATGGATGTACACCCTGATGGGCCAGCCGTGGAAAACCACCACCGTGCTGCGCGCGGCGGAAACGCTGTTCGGCAATGGCCCAAGCGGTGTTACCGGCAACGACGACCTGGGCACCATGTCGGCCTGGTACCTGTTCAGTGCACTGGGCCTCTATCCGGACGTGCCGGGCAGCGGACGCTTCCTGCTGCATGCACCACGCTTCGCACGCGCCGAGATCGACCTGCCGCAAGGCCGCACGCTGCGCATCGAGGCGCCGGAAGCCAAACCCGGCGAGCGCCGTTTCGTGCAGTCGGTGAACTGGGCTGGACGTCCGCTGCAGCGCGTATGGCTGGACTGGGAGCAACTGCAGGCCGCAGGGACGCTCAGCTACCGCCTCGCGCCGCAGCCTGATACGGCGGGCTGGGGCACCCGTGCCCGCGACCTGCCGCGCCCACCCGCCGGCCTCGCGCCATAAGCGCAGCCGATTCAAACCACAATAATCCGGAGACCAGTCATGGCAAACATGGCACATAACACCAGCCCCCAGGCTGCAGGCAATACGCAGAACGGCACGAACACCAGCGCGCTGGTGATCGTCACGCTCCTGTTCTTCATGTGGGGCCTGATCACATCGCTCAACGATGTGCTGATTCCCCACCTGAAGGCGATTTATACGCTGTCCTATTTCCAGGCGATGCTGGTGCAGTTCTGCTTCTTCGGCGCCTATTTCATCGTGTCTATCCCGGCGGGAGCGCTGATCCGGCGCATCGGCTACCAGAAGGGCGCCGTTACCGGCCTGCTGATTGCCGCGGGCGGCTGCGTGCTGTTCTACCCCGCATCCTTCGGCGGCTACGGCCTGTTCCTGCTGGCTTTCTTCGTACTTGCGTCGGGCATCACCGTGCTGCAGGTGGCGGCCAATCCTTACGTGACCGTGCTCGGCCCGGCGCGCACCGCCTCCAGCCGCCTGAACCTGACGCAGGCCTTCAATTCGCTCGGTACGACGATCGGTCCCGCCATCGGTGGCCTGCTGATCCTGACCGCTGCAGGGACAGCCGCCGTGGCGGATGCCGCCACCGTACGCGGCCCCTACCTCGCGCTCGCTGGCGCGCTGGCGCTGCTGGCCGTGCTGTTCTACGTCGCAAGGCTGCCGCAGATCGCCGACAGCGAAGACGTTTCGCTGGCAGGCGAAGGCCATGGTTCGGCCTGGGCACACAAGCACCTGGTGCTGGGAGCGATCGGCATCTTCCTGTACGTGGGCGCAGAAGTGAGCATCGGCAGCTTCCTCATCAACTTCCTTGGCGAATCGCATATCGCCGGCCTGTCGCATGCAGACGCGGCGCACTATGTCAGCATCTACTGGGGCGGCGCGATGATCGGCCGCTTCATCGGCTTCGCTGTGATGCGTGTTGCGAGCCCCGGCAAAACGCTGGCCGTGAACTCGCTGATAGCGATTGCGCTCGTGCTGGCCGCCACCTTCGGCAAGGGTTCTGTCGCAATGTGGGCCATTCTCGCTGTGGGCCTGTGCAACTCCATCATGTTCCCGACCATCTTCAGCATGGCGCTGCACGGCCTTGGCAAGTACACGGGCCAGGGCTCCGGCATCCTGTGCATGGCGATCGTCGGTGGCGCGCTGGTACCCTTCGCACAGGGTGCGCTGGCGGATGCCATCGGTGTGCAGGCGTCCTTCATCCTGCCTGCCGCATGCTATGGATTCATCCTCTACTTCGGCGCGAAATATTCGTCGATGTATGCGGCACAGTGATGCTGCAATGAGCCGCCTGCTCCGGCTGGCGGCTTCAGGTTTCCTGCTGTGTGCAGCGGGCATGCTGCACGCAGAAACCGTGGACCGCATGGTGCTGTCGAGCGATGGCGCTGTGCTGGAAGTCTCTTCACCCGCCAGCGGCATCATGCGCATCCGTATGGGGCGCGGACATCTTCCCGAAGACGCTTCCTGGGCAGTATCAGGTGCTGCGCGCGGCGCCCGCTTGCCGCTGCAGGTAACACGCGGCGGCGGCGCAGTGCGGCTGAACGCCGCGCAAATCAGCGCGCGCATCGACCCGAAGACCTTGCGCCTGGAAGTGCTGGACGCCGGCGGCAGGGTGCTGCTGGCCGACCTCACCGGGCGCACCGCGCTGTCGGCTGAAGGCTTCCGCCTGCGCGCACGGCTGAATGGCGACGACCATATCTTCGGCCTCGGCGACAAGACCGGCACCTTCGACCGCAAGGGCGGCGTCTACACGATGTGGAACTTGGACGCATGGAAGTTCACTCAGGCGACCGATCCGCTGTACAAGTCCATCCCCTTCTTCATGGCGATAAGCGATGGCGGCCAGTCCTTCGGTCTCTTTCTCGACAACACCTGGCGCTCCACCTTCGATTTCGGCAAAACCGAACGCGGGGTGCTGGCCATTAGTGCTGAGGGCGGTCCGGTCGATTACTACGTAATGTCCGGCCCCGCACCGAAGGACGTGCTGCAGCAGTATGCGCGGCTCACCGGCACGCCGCCCCTCATGCCGCAATGGGTGCTCGGCTTCCAGCAGTCCAAGTGGAGCTACAAGACTGACGCAGAAGTACGCGCGGTTGCGCGGCGCCTGCGCAGCGAGCGCCTGCCGGCCGACGTGATCTACATGGACATCGACTACCAGGACCGTTCGCGCCCGTTCACAGTGAACCGCGCAGCCTTTCCCGATTTGCGGAGGCTCGCCGGCGAACTGCGCGAGGAGGGCATCCGGCTGGTACTGATTACCGATCCCCACATCGCCAATGCGCCCGGCCAGAACTACGCGGCGTATGACAGCGGCGCCGCGCAGGATGTGTTCCTGAAACTGCCGGGCGGCGAATACTACTCGGGCGACGTGTGGCCCGGCGCGGCAGTATTCCCGGACTTCAGCCGTGCCAAAGTCCGCAACTGGTGGGGCGAACTGTATGCCGGTTTCGTCAACGACGGTGTAGCGGGCTTCTGGAACGACATGAACGAACCGGCGATCTTCAATGTGGCGAGCAAGACGATGCCGCCCGAGGTGGTGCACCGCATCGAAGGCGACGGCTTCGCCCCGCGCTCCGCCAGCCACGCGGAGATGCATAACGTTTACGGACAGCTCAATTCACGCGCTACGTATGAAGGCCTGATGCGCTTGCGTCCCGATGAACGCCCCTTCGTGCTGACGCGGGCGACCTACGCCGGGGGACAGCGCTACGCCGCGACATGGACCGGCGACAACGTATCGAGCTGGCAGCACCTCAAGATGGGCACGCAGCAGCTGGTCAACCTCGGCCTGAGCGGCTTTGCCTACGCCGGCAATGATGTCGGCGGCTATGCCGGCGAGCGCCCGTCGCCGGAACTGCTGACGCGCTGGTTCCAGATCGGCGCCTTCATGCCCCTGTTCCGCGCGCATGCGGAAACCGGGCGCCCGGACCAGGAGCCATGGATCGGCGATCCGGCACAGGTCGAGATCCGCCGTCGCTTCATCTCCGAGCGCTACCGCCTCATGCCCTACCTGTACACCGCTGCGGAGCACAACAGCCGCACCGGTATCCCGCTGCTGCGTCCCGTCTTCCTCAATTTCCCGAAGGTGCTGGCGAACGGCGACCGCCTCGGCGGTTCGGAAGACCAGTTCATGGTAGGCGACGACTTGCTCGTGGCGCCATCCCCGACGCTCGAATCGCCCGGCGACTACAAGGTGGAGCTGCCCGGCAAAGGCTGGTACAACTACTGGACGGGGCAGCGTCTGAACGACAGAAGCGAGACGGTAACGCCGGATATCGCGCAGTTGCCGGTGTATGTACGTCCCGGCGCCATCATCCCCAAACAGCCCCTGGTGCAAAGCACAGCCTTCATTCCAGCTGGGCGCCTTGAACTGCACATCTATCCCGGCGCAGACTGCCACGGCGAGATCTACGCCGATGACGGCTCAAGCCTCGCCTACCAGCGCGGCAGCTTCCTGCGCCAGCGCATCCGCTGCGAAGAAACGCCATCCGGGCTGCGCATCCAGTTCGACCAGCGGGAGGGCACGTGGAAGCCGTGGTGGAATGGCCTGGCGCTCTACGTTCACGGCTGGAATGGCAGTACGCTACCACAGACGCGAGCCGCAGAGGCTACGCTCCCTACATCTCTTGATTCAGCCCGGAAGGCTCTCGTGGTGCAGGCACCTGACCTGGTGAGCGGCCTGGTGGAGATCACTCAATAGGGGTGATACTGGATGAGATTCCTCAATCCAGTGCCATCCAGTATATGCTGTACTTCATGCGCTGGGCCGCGGCTCTATTGACAACTACCTTATGGATATCTGGTTCCGTATCTGGGTATATATCCTGCCATTTCCCATGTGGCTGGCGGAATATTTCATGAGAACGAGCATGAATAATCCCGAAGCCGAAGACTTCTTTCCATCCAGCCTGGCTGCTGCGGCATTGGGCATGGTAATTCCGGTACTGTCCCCCAAAATCACAGTGCCACCGGCTGAGACCACGATCCCAGCAGGGACGCTACTCGTGTATCGGCGCGATGAAAAGCTGCGCAGATTTGGTATGGCTTACCTGTTTTATGGAACCTTGCTTTGGTTGGCCACAGTATTCCTGAGCATTGGCGGGAAATGGCCGGACGGCTGGCCTGCGGCGAGCATTGACCAGAAATTCTGGATCGGGATTATCATGTACGTGGTGGCATTTGCACTTACCGAAGCCAAGGAGCGCATATGACGGATCTTCTTGCATTGGCTGAGCCGGTCGCTACAGCCGCTATTGCGCCTGCGCTGTTGCTTGTTGTTCGCTTTCTTTTCTTCTACATCGAGAAGAAGTTTCCACATATTCGCGAAAATGATGTGTACCTTCTGTCCGCTGCAAATGGACGCCGTGTTGAAATTGTGCTCAAGAAGGCCGCGTCTGCGGAAGAGCCTGCGCGGATTTTCAACGAGAAGGTACGTGAACTAGGCGAATAATGCCGAGCTAGTCGGGCTCCTCCATCATTGCCGCCAAGGCCTTGAAGCGTGCGTCCCACAACTGGCGGTTCAGCGTGGTCCATTGCTGCAGTACGTCCAGTCCGCGATAGTCCATGGCGCACACCCGGACACGGCCCACCTTCTTCGTCTGCACCAGTCCGCAGTCCTGCAGCACATGCAGGTGCTGGGTGATGGCAGTCAGCGTTACGCTGAGCGCCTTCGCCAGGTCGCTCACCGACTTCGGACCTTCCGATACAAGCCGCATCATGCGCCGCCGTGTGGTATCGCCGAGTGCTACGAAGATTGGTTCCGCAGCGGCGAAGTCGAGAGCCTGTGCCATCATCTCAGGCTTCCTGTTCCAGCGCCGCGCGCAGTTGGCTGAACAGCTGTTTCCAGCCCGCCTGACGCATCTGCGGTCCGTCCGCCCCCTCGAAGAACGCCGCCTGATGCGTGAACACCAGAAGGGTCCCTTGTCCTTCCGCACGGAACTCGAAAGTTTCCAGCGAAGCCGAGATGCGGCCCCCGCCGACTGCCATGGTTGATGCGGTGACGATGCGCTGTTCCGGCACAATATCCAGGAATGCGCCTTCATGCACCAGACTGACACCTGCAAACGGGCCGCCCGCCTTGAATCGATAAGCGGCACGCTCGCGGCCACCGGGCTCGAACTGCATCTCGAAATGTTCTACATCGTGGTTCGTGCTCTCGGCGAACCATCGCCGCTTGCGCTGCGGGTCGGCAAACGCAGCGAAGACCTTGTCGGGCGACTTCGCGAAACGGTGTTCGATGGTAAAGGTGTGATGCTGGATGAGTTGCTGTGTCACGAGATCTCTCCCTGTAAAAGTGAAGTTTATACTTCAGTATATAAGTTGAGGAACTCGAAATCAAGCATGTTTGGGGCTGCGCCTGCTGAAGCGCAGGCGCAGCGCGAGATCACGTCAGCTTGATGGAGTGGATAGCCAAAGCCGTCTTCTATGATCAGCAGGGATACATCTTTTCTTATTTCGGGGGGCATCTATTTTTACTGGGACCCCCAGAGGCGCCGCTCGTCGAAGACGGTTCTGTCGAGTCAGTGCTGGGACAATGGAATACGACTGAATCGATCCAGAGCGGCAGTCCGGGACTGGATCGACAGTTTGTGTTGGAGGTAGCGTATGCCACCGGCACCGTTGCGATCCAGGCGCGTATTGCAGGGTCTGCAGGCTGCTGATCTTCGCAGACATCTCTCCAGATAGTCTGGCTGCGAGCACGCATGAGTTGTACGATTTGCCGCCAGGAGCTTTGTACCAAGCGCAAGCAGGACGAGTGAGCAGCTTCCGACCGCCAAGAGACGCTCCCGTCAAACCGACGAGAAAATATTTTCGAACCACAGGTTCGCTTGAGCAAATGTATGGATCTGACTGACTTGTGGTAGGCCCTCATACACCGGCTCAAAGTATTCCAACTGGAAGTCGGGGGCTCCGGAATACGTTTGATAGACTATTGTGCTCTCCAAGCCATTTTCGAAGCTTTCAACGGAATTGAACACGTTGGTTAATGCATTCCCATAGATTGAGACTCTATGGCTTACCAGTCCCGAAGCGGGATCGAGTTCGACAATCGACAAAGCTATGTTATCCGCTGCATCGATCGTATAGAGGAGTTGAAGGTCATCGTCCACAAGCCGCAGGCTTCCTGTGTGTGCACTAGCGGTATAGCTTCTCATCACGTAACCGTCGTCGAGTTGGAACAGGATCACCTCCGTGTCGATCATCCCATCGTCATTGAGACTATAGTTCCTCGTTACAAGTTCATCGCCATCTTCATTCAGAATAAAGTCCGATCCGTCCCCGCCTCCGGTCTCGCTATGCATCAACAATAGTCCGGATCCGGCATCGAAATGTTCCCTCTCAATCTCGCCGGTTGACGTAATGCGGGTTTCCATCTCATACGAGCCGTCAGGATATTGAATATCATGGCCCACTTCTCCGTTGATCGACCATTTGTGTTCAATTTTGAGATAACTGCCACTCTCATCGAAGTGCAAGATTTCCCATTTCTCGCCTGCGCTGCTGACGGGCTTCGACTCACTACGTGTTACGCCGTTAGCTGTTCCCTTAAATTCATAATTAGTAAGACTGACCGGATCATAGATACTTCGTACATCGCCGGAGCCCAAATTCATGCTATTGAAGCTCTGCAATTTGGCTGGATCCAACTTCAGTGCAGCGAAATCAAGCGCCACCTTACCGGGAGCCGCTGTCTGAACAATCTTCTTCAAATCATGGGTTGTGTAATATTCTGGGTATGTCAGACCGTACTCGAAGCGCGTGGCGGGATTGTAAAAAAACGTTGTTGCTACTGCGGCGACATTTTGGGGCTCAATCGAGATCGTGAGGTTATCATTGAGAGTCAATCCAGAGACCGGGATCGTCGTCCCAGGTTTGAGGAAGTGCTGTGAGTACCCGAGTGCCTCATTTTTTACCTGTTCCAGCGTGGCTGAGGGATTCGAGTGGCGCACGTATGAGACTAAGTCATTCCAACCGGTAATGTGAGCAACTGCTTCGTCGTACGCGCTATCAGACTGGCTCGTGAGGAGAAGTCGAGTGTACTCTTGCATCCCGGGTTTCCCAGCGAGATCGGCCACTCCATCATTAAAAGATTTTCTTGTGGCCTCGTACGTCTCAGTTCTATTGGCGTGCTTCACCTCGTGGCCGAGTACGAGGACGAAAGTCCCCATACCCTGCTGGGTAAGATTTCCTGCCGAATCGACCGCTATGAGAATTGTGCCGCCTCCGGAAGAATCATACGCAGCTGCCTTACCTGTTGGGGTAACAATGAAGTCAAACTTAGCAAACTTGTCGAGCGCCGCAAGTTCAGCTTCCTGTAAAAGTAGGGGAGAACCATTAAGCGCGGCCAGTATGCTGGTATAAGCGGTTGACGAGGTGCCATTGGGGAGCCGGTTAGCGAAATCTTGCAAATACGATGTCAGGCGTGGGGAGATAGGCATATGGTTTCTTCTTATAAAACAAGATCGTCGTTGCGCACATAGCTGCCTACTTCACGAACGCATCCTTGCCCATCCGTGACGAGCGTGAGGCTTGTTCTCTGCCTTCTGAACTTCTCATGGCGAAACCCCTCATTGTCAACTGCGCCGACCAGCGTCCAGCCAGTCAGTGAATTTCCAAGCGACTCCCGACGCAAGCATACGGTTCGTGCTTCATTTGTGTCTCGAAGGGCAATGCCGAGAAAGCGGTCTTGTGTGCTTTCAGCCCAAAACGCATCAAAGGGGGTACCTGGTATTTGAACCTGGCGGCCTTGGTCAGTATTTTTTATGCCAGGTCCAAAACGCAATCCCAAAAGGTTCTCTATACCATTGCGGTCAGTGTCGTCTGCTAACGCGATTATGGCTTGTACTAGTCGGGTTATTGTGGCGGCTTCTCGATCAGGACCCACTTTTTCGGCCAGCGCGCAGGATGGTAAGAAAACGATGGCTAGGGCGTAGAAGAGGTATACGGATATACTTTTTCTGAATCGGTTTTTCATCTTTAAATGCTGAAAAAGTGAAGGCAAGATTAACTGAACTCGTCGAAGATGAAGCTTGCGTACTCGGCGAGCTGGAGAATTTCGCAAATTCGCGATTGGCTGAAAGTGTAGCAGCCCAATTTATCTTACATTCTCACTAAATGTATCCTTAAGGCAATTCTATGTAATTAATGCCGCTATGGCATCCCCCAGCAGCACGGACACTTCCAATAGGTATGATGTCACTATCGGAGGTTATTTATGCCACGAGAAAGAAGAACGTTCTCAGAAGAATTTAGCGCGAGGAGCTTACGAGCGCATGCAGCGCGAGCTGGCAAAGGTAAAGACGGAGCGCGACATCTAAAAAAGGCGCTCGGTTACTCTGTAGCCGACCTCAAGTGAAGTATGGCTTTATCGCCAAATATAGAAACCTCTGGCCGACACGAACCATGTGCCGATTGCTCGGCGTATCCACTAGTGATTCTACGATTGGTTTGAACGGCCAGCCAGTGCGCGCGAGTGTGAGAATGCTCAGCTGCTGCAGGCTATCAAGACCAGCTATGAAGCGAGCGGCGGCACCTACGGGTCGCCACGGGTTCTGCGTGACCTGATTGGTGCCGGATTGGCGTGCAGCGAGAATCGCATCGCGCGTCTGATGAAGGCCGCCGGCGTCAAGGCTCGCCATAAACGACGTCGTACACCGGCGCAGCTTGAAGCGGCGGCCCATTCAATTGCGCCGAACCTGTTAGACCGGAAGTTTGAAGCAAGCGCGCCAAATCCGAAATGGACGGCTGACTTCACCTACATCTGGATTGGCGAAGGCTGGCTATTTGTCGCGATCGTGCTAGACCTGTATTCGCGGCGGGTCGTGGGCTGGTCGATGCAGACCACAATGACTGCCCAATACACTAGTGAAGACTTCCAGCGACTGCTTGAGTCGCACGGCATTGTACGCAGCATGAGTCGTCGCGGAAATTGCTGGGACAACGCAGCTATGGAGAGTTTTTTCTCGAGATTTACGTTCTGCTGTATTCGACTATCGAAAGGTTCTACAATCCACGACGCCGACACTCAACAATCGGCTATATCAGCCCGGTCCAATTTGAAAATCTAAAATGCGCCCAGCGGAAGTGTCCGTGCTGAGGCCTTGCAAACCAGGTTAACAGTGGTCGGGGTGAGAGGATTCGAACCTCCGGCCTCTACGTCCCGAACGCGCTTTTCGCTACTATTACCGTACCCCGGGTTGTGGGTAACTCATTATAAATCAAATACTTACCAGTATAGAGTTTTTCGCTTTGGGCAGGGAAATCAGTGGCAAAAAACGAAATGTGCCACTGATTTGCCACTGATTTTTGAACCGCTGCCACTGCCACTGATCTGCCATTTCACCTAGTGCCGCTAGTGAATACGGAGATAGTGTCCTACCCGGCCTGGTAGCCCTCCCGACAATACCACTCGCTGCTGGCTAGCGCCTGGTAAAGGGCCGTCTTCCAGCAGTTTGCGTGGAGGCTGCGATGAACGGCCGCATATTCGACAAGCCGAGCTCGCCGCGAATCCTCTGTAGGACAAAACATCGAAAGCGTTTGTCGAAGCGCCGCAAGCTCACTGGTAGCCTGCACGCCAAACCTCCTTGGAAGCTGGAAGCCGGAGAAATGGGACACAATTCGCTCCCTCGAGATGTCATTCCACCCAGGCGGCGGCGACACGTAGTACCTGACTGTCGGTGGAGAGGTTTCTCTCACTTCGGCATAAAGCCACTGTTCTGCAACATAGGCCCCATGGTCATAGTATGGGTGAAGCGGCTGCTGACCAGCCGTCGTAGCGACCGAATCCAGCTTCCCATGGTTGCAGCTCTTGCAAGCTGGAACAAGGTTATAAGGAAGTACGGAGAATTGAGGGAAGCCAGCTTTATTCAGGTAGTGATCCAGAGTTTCTGCCTGGCCGAAGCCACAAGATGGACACAGTCCCAGCGGCGCACGATCAAGCAAGGCCTGATAGATATCCCTTGCCTGTTTGCTCTTCGCGACCATGTGATTGGTGTACACGTTCTTTAGTTCGGCCTTGGTAACCATGCCGCGGACGATTGCGTCGTTTTCATTCACGTCGGCCGCGAGGGTATAAAGCTGTGCGGCGGCCGCCCTTCGGTCGTAGTCGCCGCCTTCCGCGAGCAAATCCGCGGCAATGGCGCCAAGCCGTGCCTGAAGGTTCTTGTTCGCGATGCTCTGGATGCACCTGCCAAAAACATCGTTTGCATCCTGCGTCGGCTTCTGCATTGCACGCATTAGCCACCTACCTTGAAAGAGTCCCTCTCAGTTACCAGGGACATTAGTAGAGCTCGTCCTTCAAAGCCGATCTGACCACCAAACTCTTGAACGATCTGCTCGAAGCTCTTACCTTCGGCCACCGACCGTGCCAAGACATCGTGGAACCCTGATTTGGTCACTTCAAGCCCAAAGACCTCCCTTGTGAGTGTCCCTACGTTCTCTCCAAAAGTCTCGAGTTCTGGGCGGTCCACCTGCGCAGATAGCCTCGTGCGGCGCATCTTCCATACGCAGCTCTTGGGTACCTCCTGGAGAACTACCGGAGAGTGTGTGGCAATAATTGCGACCCCGTTTATCTTGTAGAGCAGATCGGCGAGTGCACGGGTAAAGGCCGACAACAGCGGAGGGTGGAGATGGCTTTCAGGCTCATCCATCAGGACCAGAGTCTTTTCCTCAGCTTTCTCAATGAGGCGAGTAATGGTTAACAGGACTATTGCGTGGCCCGAGCTCATCTTCAGGAAGACCTTTGAAGCACGCTTTTTAAGGTCTTCCTGGTCGTTGACTTCGACCAGACGGGCCAAGTCCATTTCACTGAAGTTCGCGTCGGACTCCAGGAAGCGGATCGCAGTAAGCCAGCGCTCTCTTTTTAATGACAGGCCGAAGCATCCCATCAGGCTCGACAGAAAGTCCTGCGCAAGATCGGGCAGGTCCTTGTGCTTGCTTGTTCGCGACTTACCGTTCGAGAGCACCTCCTTTAGTCCAATGTAGGAGTATCTCAGTTGGCTGGCTTCATCGTTCCGGTCCTGCGGGGGATTGAAAGGATCGAACGCGCTGAACGATACGGAAACTGCGCCTGAAAAGTAGCCATTACCAATCAAGGTTGGCTGCGGTTTGACCGCCATGTCGTAGAAATAGCCGGCGCCATCAACGTGCTCACGCTCATTAGTGAGCGCGGCAATCATCCCGTTCAGGAGTGTGGTCTTCCCGATTCCATTCCTCCCAATGAGAACATGGATGTTCTGCGACGGCTTGACATTCGGGTACACATCGAACGTCAGAGCGAATTCCGCGTGCTCGGCCTTCTGTCCGGTGCGATAACCGAAGTGATATTCGGTCCGGACAGCCCCCCCGTCGATGATTCGCTTAAACTGCTCGGCAATAGAAGCGTAGTTCACAGACCTGAGCAACGATGTCTGGAAGACGTCCTGTTCCATTGCTATGGCGAGCGCCTCGTCACCACGGACCACGTCGCGCAGTGCGACCAGAATTTGCTCCCGGTATTCACCAGGAAGAGCGCGTAGTGCGCTGTAGTATTCAGCGCTTTGCCCGAGCGAGAAAAAGCTGTTCGGAAGGCTTTCAAACTCGTCAGGAATGTGCTCTGCAGTCCAGCCTTTGCCCTGGCGAATATAGCCGATCTTTAGGTCACCGATACCATGTACCTTTCCGGCCGAATCAACGAACGTTGCATGAAACGTCGTTTTATAGCTGTAGTCGTCCCAGTTATTCAGGGCGAGGTAGACAACGTTTGGCTCCGTTTCCACGCTGTGCTTTGACGTGTCTTTTTTAAATTTGAGTGCCATGCAACGCCTTATGTGAATGGATTCTCAGCGCGAAGACTACCTCGACTTCGCGTTGCTTATGTCTCTGGACCGGACTCTTCCAGTGCTGAAACCACCAGGGTTACGAAGGCTCCTGGCGGCACACCTACAGCACGACAAATTCTCAAGACTGTCTCTAATGACGGGGATTTTTGGCCAAGTTCAAGCTCGGAGACGTACTTCCGTTGAATGCCGGCCTCAAATCCCAATTTTTCTTGCGTTAGCCCGGCGTTGATCCTTGCTGACCGGAGCACTTTTCCAAAAGCATTGCTTAGTTTATCCAAGAAAATTCCCCCTATTGCGGGAATTTTGTCGGCCGAGTAACATGGGGTCTTCCCGCTATAGCGGGAAAAATCTCACTTTAACGTAATGGTTATTTTGCAACCAAATCTATGTCAATGATTGTTTTCCAGGATGTTTGTAAGAAGACGGCTACGTCAGTGGCATTTATCAGCGCGCTGGCGGCCACTATGCCGAGCATGGCGTGCACTTCCTTTAGCACCGTAGAAGTCCAGCAGGTAAGAACGGCCGCTGAAGCAAACGGTAGCTATCAAATTTCGGACTCGCAATGTGAGCTGTTGAGGCGAAAAGGCCTGGTCCTTCATGTCGTGGGCTACGGGGCGGTTCTAAGCGGTGTTGCCGTTGGGTGGGCTGAAGTGAGATTGCAAGACGCTGCGATAGGCGCAATTTCAGACCAGGCAGGCCTAAGCACGTTTGTAAATTCGGCGAACGCTACGCAGGAATTTGCGGACCAGCTTCTCGTTGCCGCTGTTAGGGACGCAATTGGCAGAATGAATTTTGAGGTAGCTGCTGGCCAGATTGAGGGCTACCGGAAGAAAGCATCGTCTGGCAATGCTGGCCGTCAACGGTAGGCTACGGAGTCTGCTTTGGCGTCTAGCCGCTCCATCCCGAGTTCAAACGACATGAAAGGAGATACATGAGTCATTGTGAAATCGATATCAGTGAACTTGATCCCACTGCACGGTCTGTGCTGGGTGCTGCCTTGACGCACGCTCGACAGAACCGTGAGACCCGAACGCACGAGGTACCTCTTGATGACTTTTATCGCCTGGCGGGCCTTGGTGATGAAGTGTACGTCCGCAACTTCATGGGATGGGTTATGGAATCCATGACGGCGGTGGTTCTTTCTCCGGCTGATGAGCTTGAAGTCCTGGATGGCTGGCCGGTTTTCGACAAAGTAAAGATCACCAAAACGTGCTTTGAGTTCGAAGTAAATCCGATGGCCCTAGACGCAATCGAATTTCCGTTGCGGTGAGGCGTCAAGCAGGAAGCACGCCATTGGCATCGCTTCGCTCCGACCGGGATTGCCTTTGCTCAGAGTAAGACCAACGATATGTGACACTAAGGACATGCATGGACAATGAAGAATTCAGCATACCTGATGACTTTCCAAAGCCGGAGGCATTAGGTGCGGTCAGCGGCTTCCAGGACAAGCTGCTACTTGTCCAATTCGGCGGCAAGTTTTATGCACCAGGATGTACACCGCCGCAGCTGCGCGCCAGGTGGAATCTCTGTGAAGACCTTGCAATGCAGTTTGTCGAAAAGGCTCGTGAAACCAAGGCGGGCAAGCGCGCACATATGGCCGAACAGGAGATTCTTGAGCAGTATCTCGCCCGGTCGATGAAGATGAACTGGGGTTCGGCCGACGAAATGCGGTGGGTCTTCCGCCGTACCGCCGCCGTCCTAGGCTGGCCGGCGCCGCCGTCAGCATCAACATCCAGCGAGTAGGCCCGGATCGGCGATGGGAGAGCTTTCAACACGAAGCGTGCCTTCTCTTCATGATCTTGTGGTCTACCTCGATTTTGATGGTGTGCTTCATGATGACGCTGTGTATTGGTCGAAGCAAGAGGGAATACACATCCGAATGCCAGGGAGATCGCTATTCGAGTGGGCCCCCATTCTTGAGCTGCTGCTGGCCCCTCACCCAACTGTGAAAATTGTGTTGAGCACCAGCTGGGTCAGGGTAAAAAATTTCGAATTCGCAAAGCGGAAGCTCCCTGTCAGCCTGCAGGAGCGTGTTATAGGGGCGACCTATCATCGACGCGAAATGAGGAAGTGGGAGTTCGATAACATGACCCGAGGTGCGCAGATTGTGGCCGACGTGAAGCGTCGCCGGCCGACACATTGGCTGGCCGTCGACAACGATGACAAAGGATGGCCAGAAGATTACCGCGATCACCTGGTGAAAACCCAAGATCGGCTCGGTCTTAGTGACCCTAAAGTTCAGCTGGAACTACAGACTCGTTTGGCTCAGCTAGTGCGCAGTCAAGGTTAGCTCTCAATAATCGCCGAGTACCTGAAAACAAACGGAAAGGGCTTATCTTTCGTGCTGATTTTTCTCGACATAGACGGTGTCCTGCACCCGAATATAGTTCATGATCCAGAACTCCTGCTAATCCACCGGCCTACGCTGGAGGCTGTGCTGCGTGCTCGTCCTGATGCGGATATTGTAATTAGCTCCACCTGGCGAACCACTCGAACCCTGGCCGAATTGCGTGCCCTTTTCTCAGCTGATATTGCACCCCGGATCATCTCGGTGACTCCACATTGGACCGAAGTTCAGGACGATGACAGTTGGGGAGCGTATGTGCGCCAGGCGGAGATTGAGGCATGGCTGCGGGCCAACGGCTGTCCGTGGCGGGAGTGGGTTGCGGTTGACGATCAACCTGCTCTATTTCGACCGTTCTGTAAAAATCTGGTCCAGACATGTGGGGCAACCGGCCTGGACGAAGCTACATGTGTCACGCTGTTGGAGCGATTGAAGCCTCAGAATTGATGTGCCCTGTCCCTGTTGGACGGCTTTACCTTAGCGAAAATTACCAAGCTTTTAAGCTAGTTTTTCGCAGCACTTAATTTGGTTGATTCGACTCTATACTTCCCTGCACAGCTTGTAAAAATGCACGGTGACGCGAAAAGCCCCGGAACCGAAAGGTATGCTCCCAGGGAGCGGCATGACAATGGCGACTACTTCGTCCGGAGTCCAGGCACACAGTGACTAATCGGTCCCTGATCTTTCATTTGAAAGGCTCTGATCGACGAATTCCGCAATGACAGCGGATCGCTCTGTGAAACGTGCCGCTGTAGTCGACGGGTAAGTGACGGTGGGGCTACAGGGACAGGGGAAGACCACGGGATGCGCATGAGAAATTCCCACGAACTGGCGAAGGTAGAGTTCGTTGCGCGTAAAGACTGCCGGGCCAAAGCCCCCATGGCGTGGGGGTTGAGGGTGAAGGGGCGATCCTGCTTTAGCTTTTGCTTTAGCCTAGGAGGCTGGCCCTTCCTCTCAGCAAGGGGCCCCTCCCTAAAAGCGCCAACCAGGCGGAGGGCTCTGCCCTCCGCTAAGAGTCTCCCTAGCAAGGAGGGGCCCCTTAGGGAAGGGCCAGGAAAAACTCAATGTTTACACCCCGAGGCCATAGTTACGATTGAGGTATGACGGACATCGTCCGTTTTGTGAGGCTGAGTCAGAGTGACGGTACCGAAAGCACTTGAACAGCGAAGCTATTGACGCCCTATGGCTTTGCAACCTGAATGGCTTCAGCGAGACCAGGTTACTCATCGACATCACTGAAGACAGAGCGGCCACCTTCCTGTTCACGCTGTACAGCGCGAGGAACAGTGCTAAAGAAGCTGCCTTCCTCTTCCTCGGTTGACCTTTCAGCTTCGACTTTTTTCTTGGCTTGCTCCAAGTCAGCGACCAGTTCCTTGTGCTTGTTTTCGAAAACCTCGTCGGCCTCAACGAGGTAACGGATGTGGTCAAGGAAATCAGACACCTCCTCGAACTGACTGTCAATGTCGCCATCCGGGTCTGCTTGAACTCGGCACTCTTCGATCTTTTCCGCTAACTCTGAGTCCAGCTTAGCCAGTAGGCCGGAAGTCAGTTGCATCAGCTCTGACGGCCGGAACATGGCAAGGATACTGTCATCTTGGATGAAGGAAGCGTCGAGGGAGTACAGTGCGCCTTCCTCCAGCATGCTTGCCGTAGCTGCGCGTGCGCGCTCGTTAAGCAATCCCATCTCATTTGCCGTCGCGCGGAAACGGACTTCTTCCCTGTACCGGAGCCGGCGCCATGACGGGCTTTCGCCTTGTCTTTCCAGCAGATCGGGAGCCCGCTCCACGACCTTCTGCACTAAGTCCCCAGGAAGCCGGCGGTTCAGGAACTCAAACAATTGCTGGTTAGCCCCATTTTCGTCCGGGGTCTCGAGTAGCCGGTCAATAAGCGCCTCACTGCTGCGGAGCGGCACTACTACTGCGTCGCGGACAGGCGGGGCGCCCTCGCAAACCACCTCTGCGAGGAGCGTATCTAGGCCCGCTCCGCGCACATAAACGTCGATCAGGTCGGGGCGCTTGCTTAGGATCGCGCTAATGGCGTCGGCAAATGTAGGATGCCAGAAGGCCCAGTATTCTCTGTCGCCGTCCCGTTTCAGCACAACAAAGGAGCCAGCCAGTTGCAGAAGGGCCTGTGTCATGCTGGCTTTCGTCACGCCATAACTTGTCGCAACTAAGGTCGCCTCAACATCAGGTAGAAGCTGGACAGGCAGCCGGGAGCGTGCGAGAAACACCAAGGTGAGCGCAGCTTGCTGCTCTGCGGATAGCTCCTTGAACGTTTGAACCAGGAACTCCTGAGGTTGTGCGATGAAACTGAATAGGTCATCAGGAAGCTTTCTGATGTTTCCAGTGTAGTCCTTGTCACCAAGACGCCGGGCAAGCTCTGGCAGCAGGCCATACTCCTTTGACAGTTGACGAAGGTGGTCTTTGATCTTCGATTTCCAGTCAAGTGGCTGATTTCCAGCTTTCAGATGGTTATAGAGAATCTGCTGGCGCTCCGATTGGGTTAGGTTCCCGACATTCACGACGGCGGTGCCTTTGGCCAAAAGCGGATGGTTTCTTGACCCAAGACGGGGCTCAGCCTCATTCCAGATATGTGTGCGGGATGTAAGGATGAAATGACATCCATGGTCAAGCGCGGTTCTGAGTTTGGGCATAAACTCAATCCAAGCGTTGACATAATCGGGCATTAGCAGGTTTGCACCGAAGGCGTCGTCAACCCAGAATAGCCGCTTGTTATCGTTGGGGTTCCAGTGCTCCTTCAGCTCTATGGGACCGTCGCACTTGAATACCTGCACTTCGTTCTTGTCTACTGCCATCGTGGCCAGGATGGCAGCCAAGGTAGACTTCCCAGTTGCTGGAGCACCCAGAAGGAGCACCAGCTTATGGTCTGCCAGGATGTCAACTGCAGCGCGATGAGGTGCTGTCGGCACGTAGACATTCAGGGCCTTACGATGGTCGCCTAACAAGGCGAGGGTCTGAGCAGCGCACCTTTCGTCGATGATCGTCGAGAGGTCCCCCAAGCCGTAGACACGAGGGACCATGGCGCGCAAGCGAGGGCTCGCCTTGATTTTGCCGGTCAACCACTCCTTTCCGACTACGTGCGGCTCGACTACTCCTAGGCGAGAAAGCCGTCCGCGAATCTCTCGTGCCACATCGGCATCCACTCCCATGCTGGTAATGAAGTAGTAGACGGCCGCCATTTGCTTACCTACCAGCTGCTCGACGTGTTCAATCTCATCGGTGATGTCCGACGGCTTTAAGCGTTGTTCGCGCTTGCCGGAGAACTTGCATTGCGCAGTTCCCACAACGTTACGGCCATCGGGACTCTTCGCTAGGAACACCGCATCTTGGCCTCCGTCTTGCGCCTCGCGGTACACGGAGACCGTGCTATTCAGCTCTTCCTCCAAGACCTGCGCGCACAAATCCTGGAAGGCCTTCCACCCGAGTGTGTGGAGAGCGAAATCGACGTGATAAGCCTGCGTGTTGATGGTGGACATCGGGGCGGCCTCCCGGAACTTAGTTGGACGTTGACGCGATGTCGAGTTTGGGTAGCGCCCGTATGATCTTCATCGTCTCCAAGCTCACGGTGACCACTCGCTGGAACAGTTCCAACGGATAGCGTGGATTACCCATGGTTTCGACCGCCCAGTCATTGGCATCGTTGATGATGCCACTGTCCTTGTCAATCTTAACGCTCTGGCGCTCAACCACCCAGTCCAGAGCCGGTTTACCGTTGACCACGTATTCGTAAGCATCCAACGGAATGCCGGTGAGGGTAATGCGGTCGTTGTAGTGCAGAGTCGTCAAGTCTTTGTCCTTGCCCTTTTTGCCGTAACTCATCTTCTCGACACGATAGTCTATATCGGTGAGCTTTTTGCCTGCGCTGTCAATTTTCAGCGGGAAGGGCTCGACGCTTTCATAGTTCAGGTGCAGGTCGGCCAGTTTTCGGCCGGCTTCGGAAAACGCCCAGAAGTCGGCGGCTGTCTTGACGCGCGGAATGCGCGGCAACTCCTTGCCTAGGTTGTCGGCAAAGCGTTCTCGGTAGTCGGGTGAGTGCAACAGGCCATAGACGTAATAGAAAATGTCTTCGCTGCTGATGTTCTCGCCGGGGTAGGCGGACTGGAAATGAAGCAGTCCCTCCGCCGTGATGGCATCACGGCGCTTGGCTGTCGAGATTTGAGTCAGCTGATCTAGTTCACCGAATAGAGCGGACTGCTTAGGGCTAGTTTCTGCGGTCTCGAGTTTTGGGTCGTCGTAGAGGTAGAGAGGGAAGTATTGTGAGCCCACCATGTCCACAGCGTGCAGGCTGGTCACATGGTCGCTGATGAACACCGAATATGCGCTACGCGAGTCTGACGCAGACACGCCGATCACCACGTTCTTGGCTGCAGCATCTGGGAAGAGGCGCGGCATTTGGTAGACCATCTCGTTGAACCGGCGATTGAAATACAGCCACTGCTTGTTGAATGGTCGGTACAAGCCCGGCACTAGGCATGCCTGCTCAAAAGAAAAGCTCTTGTCCTTGGCCAGGTCTTGCTTCAATGCTCGAGTCCAGGCGATTTTCGTGGCATCAGGATTGATGAAGTCATCCAGTATGGCTTCGCGCTGCTTCTTGTCCAATCCAGGATGGACTTGTGCCAAACGCGCGCGCTCCGCGTTGTAGAACGCGATCATTCGCGTCATATTGGCGGTAACGCTGGCCTTGGAGGCGTTGTAACACCAAGCGTCGCGCTGCGTTTTAACACCATTGGAGTAGTTGGCAAATAGCTTGATAACAGCGTCATCTTCTTTCGTGCCCATTGCAAGGTACTCCGTGAAGCTGTTGTCGCGTTGCTTCAACCAATCGCCGTGTGCGTCTGGCGTGATGACCTGCCATCCGTCGGCTGCGGAAATGCCTGCGATACTCCTGAAGGATTCGATCTCGGCAAGCTTGTCTTCCCTGCTTAGATAGTCGCCAATGTCATAGAAGTGAATTTGCCCATGGTTTTTGGCGGACGGGTTCTTCACCAGGAGCGAGATGGCAATAGGCGCACGGCTGCCACTACCGAAAATTTTTCCGCCTTCCTTGCGTGACAGTTCGCCAGCCGTACGTTGATTGCCACGCAGGTGAAAGACATAGATACTGCTGAATTCATCGGCCAGGCAACGGCGTAGACCGTCCGCCGTATTGGCATCCAAAAAACCTGCGTTCGTGACAAAGCCGATGATGCCGCTACTACCGACACGGTCGCTGGCCCACCGAATAGCGCGGATATAGCTATCGTAGAGTGCTTTCTTGTTAGTTGCCTGTGAGCGCTCTGCATACGTACTGCGTATGCGGCCATCCAGATGGGGGTACTGAACGTTGTCGTTGTTGTCGTTCTCGCTCTTCTGGCCCACAGAGTAGGGCGGATTACCCAGGATGACCCGTATGTCCAATTTCTTCTGCCGCTTGCGCCGCGCACTGTTATCCACCAGCAGTGCGTCAACTAAGTCTTCCTTTTCGTACATCTGGAAAGTGTCGGTCAGGCAGATACCCTCGAACGGTTGATAGTTGCCACCTACTATACCGTGATAGACCGCCTCGATATTGATGGCGGCGATATAGTACGCCAAGAGCACTAGCTCGTTGGCATGAATTTCGTGCTTGTACTTGTGAGGTAAAAGATCGGGGGCAATGAGCCCGCTCTGCAAGAGTCGGGTGATGAAGGTCCCGGTACCAGTGAACGGGTCGATGATGTGCACGCCCTTGCTGCCCAAGGTCTGCCCAAACTCTGTCTCCAGGATGTGGGCAACGCTGTGGATGATGAAGTCCACCACCTCTACGGGAGTGTAGACGATGCCCAGCCGTTCGGTCATCTTGGGGAATGCGTTTCGGAAGAATTTGTCGTAGAGTTCGACGACGATCTTCTGCTTGCCGGATGCATTGTCTATTCCCTGTGCCCGCATCTTCACGCTGTCGTAAAAGCGTTGGAGGGTATCGGTTTCTTTTTCTAGGCGGTGCTCTTGCAGCAGGTCAAGCACTCCCTGCATAGCCAGCGACATAGGATTGTGCTGAGCAAAGCTATAGTCCTCAAAGAGTGCGTCGAAGACCGGTTTGGTGATGAGATGCTGTGCCAGCATCTCGATGACCTCGCCATCGCTGATACTGCCGTTGAGGTCGTCACGCAGTTCATCGGCGAAGGCATCGAAGGCAGCTCGTTCTTTCTCATGAGTTGGGTCTTCAACGATGGCCGTGATACGGTCAATGTGGGTGCGGGCGATCTTGGCAATGTCGTTGGCCCAGTCTTCCCAGTGATGGCGATTGCCTACCTTCTGCACCAGTTTTGCGTAAATTGCCTTCTCAACTTCACCGATTTCGAACTGTAAAGTAGCTTGGTCTCCCTTGCCGTAGGGCGTGGCCGGTGACTCGCCGATGACGAATTCGCCCCGGCCCGCCGCCTTGTTATTCGGTCCTTTAGCTTTCGTCTGCTTGCGTTGAATCTTGTCAGTGATGGCGACAACCTCCATCTTGCTGGTGTCCCTGCCGATCAAGTCCAACTTGTTGACCATAGCGTCAAAGCGGTCGTCGTGTGAGCGCAGTGCTTGCAAGACCTGCCACACAACGGCATAAGTCTTATTATCGTTAAGCGCAACATGGGGCTCCACCCCGGCTGGAATCACCACCGGCAATACGATGTAACCTCGTTTCTTAAGGTTCTCCCCCGTAATAGGGTCCTTTACAGTACGCATGACCCGGCCAACGGACTGCACTACGTCCACCTGAGAGTTGCGTGGGGTCAGGAATAACACCGCATCCAGCGCTGGCACGTCGACACCCTCGGACAGGCAGCGCACATTGCTCAGGATACGACAGGTATTATCTGCCGCATCGGCCTTGAGCCACGCCAGCTTGGCCTCCTTCTCGCTTGCATTCATACTACCGTCAACGTGCTCGGCCTCGCAGGCTAGCGTCGAAGCCGCATCGTCTTCTTCGGAAGCTTGATAAGCCTCGACCACCGACTGGAACATGCCTGCGATGTTTTTTGAACTGACCTTGTGAGTCTTTGCCCCTTTGCTGACGTCGATGACCTGGCAGAACGCCACGGCACGCTTCATAGCTTCGTGGTCGCCGTTAAGTTCCTCCGTCAGCCCTTGCTTAGCCAATGCCTTCCAGCAGCCGATGATCTTGGCCGCATCGTCCACTTTTAGCTGATTGTTCTCGTCCTTCAACAGGGACTGGATACGACGGCTGACGTGGCTCTCCTCAACGGACAGAACGATGACCTTGTAGTCGACCAGTAAGCCGCGTCGGACTGCTTCGGAAAAAGTGATGACGTGAAGCTCTGGCCCGTAAAGGGATTCATCGTCCATCGAGCAAAGAGCTACGCTGTCCTGCTCGGCCTTAGCCTTGGCGTTGTCACCATAGATGCGTGGCGTTGCGGTCATGTAGAGGCGCTTAGCCGAGCGGATGAAAGCGGAGTCATGCACCTTTACGAAGTTGCTCTCGTCATCATCGCCGAATGTGGCGCCGGTCGTGCGGTGTGCCTCATCGCATACGATGAGGTCGAAGTCGGCCAGGCCATGGTCGTGCTGGGCGCGACTGATAACATCGATGGAGTGGTAGGTGCTGAAGACGACGCTCATGTGAGCGGCATCGTGCCGCTTGGCCATCTCCGTGGCCAAGCGGGCTGGTTGGGTTGTGGCCGGGTAGCGCAATTCGTGGGTGAAGGTTTGAACGCTATCGTCGTCCTTTTGGCGCTTCTTGCCAACGTCACTGTCCGAACAGACCGCAAAGCTATGCAGCGGCGTGTAGCTCTCTTGGGTCCATTCGGTCAACGTCTGCGAGAGCAGGGACAAGCTAGGCACAAGGAACAGGACGCGTTTCCCACTGCCGGCCAAAGCCTCCGCGATCTTCAGGCTGGTGAAGGTCTTACCCGTTCCGCACGCCATGATGAGCTTGCCGCGGTCAGCGGAATGCAGTCCCGCCAGTGATTCATCCAGCGCTCGTTGCTGGTGCGGCAGAAGCTTCTTTTTGATCTTTAGTACCGGTGCTGCTTTCGGCTCGTATTTGCCCCAGTCGATCTGACTGTTTTCCAAATCGTTCAGGTCAATCTTGCTAACGGGAGGCTGCTGATCGCGCAGTGCCTCCTCGGCGTGAACGCTCCAGTGATTCGTTGTACTAACGATAACACGATGGGTAAAAGGTTTTTTGCCCGAAGCGGTAAAGAAACTGTCGATGTCGCTCTTCTGCAGCCGGTAGTCCTCGGCATACAGCTTGCACTGGATCGCGTGGAATTCACCTGTGCCATGGGTCTTGGCAACCAGGTCGATACCGGCATCGCGCTTGTCTAAGTTTTGCTGGGTGGCCCAGGCTGAGTAGGTCCAGACTTCACTGTAGAGGTCACGATATGTGGCCTCGTTGCGAAGGTAGCAGAGCATTAGCTCTTCGAAATATGTTCCCTTCTCGCGCTCCGACATTGATGAATTGCGATAATGGTCGAGCAGGGAAGAGAGAGCGGTCATGTCGGTCGAAAGATTTGTTCTGGGTTTCTGGAGATATTGGCAGTTAGGCAGTCTGATTTGACTTGCGCTACTTGGAGGCTTTGCCTTGGGTGAGCGCGATCCCGTGCGTCCGACAGTATTCAATCACCATGAATTCCACCATAGAGGCAAGGCTGCGTCGCTCCTGTTCCGCCGCTTTGACGAGTGCGGCTTTCACGTCCGGCGGAACGCGGACGCTGACAACTTCGGTTTTGGTAACGGCCAAGGGATACTCCTGTATGCAAAGCGCTAGCGTTTTGCAAATCGTATCAGTTTATAAGGCCGAGGTCATTGCTTTTTGGCTATTAGTTATTGAAACTTACACCGACCAGGCAACCGTTACAGGTTCATGTGGCTATATCCGTGCCAGAACAGATGCGGCCATCCGTTTGGCGTCGGTATGGTCGGAGGCATGGTTTGATTCTAAAAGGTGGCCGCCGAAGGTATGGACTGAATAACCCCACCCATATTCGTTCTCCCAGACGTGGGCAATATGCTTGTTATAGCTTGAATATGTGCCGCCTTCCTGGTGTGGATGCCATCCCCAGGAGTCGAGAACCTTCAAGATGCGGCTCGCGCGGTCAGTGCTAAGCTGTTCTTTCTGGATGTCGACTTTGCCCACTCCAGCGCATCCTCGTAGAGTGCATTTAGCCCAGTAGATGCTCAGCTCATTCTTGGCTACGGCTTGGATCGCGTTACGCACGCGTGTTTGATGGCTCAAGTTATACCCGCGCTCATCAATGGCGGAAGGGACGAATGCCACCATCGCAGAATTCGGCTTGAAGCCTGCGATGGATGCTGCCTGGCCGCTGGCGACGATGCTCAGCGCATCTGCCAGCTTGCGCATCTCGTATCCAGATTTGCGTGCATTTTCGACTTCGAGATAGATTCCCTCACCATCTTTTACAGCGAACCCGTCTGGAATCTTTGGGTACCCCTCGGCGAGGCGACGGAGTTCCATTTCTGGATATACATCGTAACCACGTCGATGAAGATCGCAGAGTACGCCATGTCCGATCAGATCGTGACGCCAGGAAGCAGGGGGTAGCCAACCTTCATCATTGAGGCGACCGATGCCTTTGCCGCTTCCGGCTTCGATGCCGTTTTCGGCCAGCAGCCGAACACCAGCTGCTGCCAGCACGAGTGCACGGCCGGCTCCGCCAGGAAGGTCTCGTACGATGACGAGCTGGCGCTCGATCCAACTCCTAGCCAGGCGGTCGGCAGCGTGCCGGCTGGCAGGGCTGTCTGGCCACATAAGCTTGCCCAGTTCGGCAGTGCGCAGCCAGCCAAACCGATGTACAAAGAGAAGCCCTTTTGCGTCTTTCAGCCGCCGCTGTTCGAATGGATTCATGCTCAGTATAGGAGCGTGACATGCTCATCTCCTTGTTCATTGCCGCCGGGGGCAGCAATGAACAAGGGCTACGGCTCTCCTCCTAAGGTCGGAGAGCCTGCGCACCCTGGGTCGTTTGGCAAGCCAAACTCCTGGCCGGGCTTGCCTTCACGTCCGCACTTCGTGTCGGACTCCAGCGTCACCCTACGGGTGACTCGGGGCGCCTCCCGCGGCCTCCGGCCTTCACTTCGTGAACCGCTGCGCGGGCGGGCACGGAGTTTTCGGCACTTGCCCTTACGGGCTCGGCTCCGAGCTGTGCTCGGCCTGCACCTTACGGTGCAGCAAAAACACCGTGCCCGCCCCCTTACCGGGACCGGGAGGCGGGGCGTTGCCCCCAACGAGCTTTTGACGGACCTGTCGCCCTACGGGCTCCGGCTTGTCCGTCAAAACTCGTCGGCTCCCCCACCAGGGCTGCCGCCTGGACCGGGGCTGGCGCCCCCACTTTGCCAACTCCGGCCGCCAGTCCGCTACGCTCCCGGCTTGCGACCGGAGATGGCAAAGCGGCTCCCCGCCATTGCGCTGCTCGACGATCACGTACAAACGCATAACGCTAGAAGGCGTGGTTATCGGCAATACGCCGCGAGGGAAATCACTGTGGCGCAGGGACGTCCACTAGGAAGCTGAAGGCGAGTCTTAATCTGCGACTTTCTTGCGAGGCAACATGCACTTCAATCCTTGGGAAGTCGCGTCGGATACTCCTCCCGCCAGGTGCATTAGTCCGGCCATGCTGCGACTTAGCGCTTACTCTTACTGTCATTTTAGTAGCGACTTGAGCTGCAACACGGGGACTCAAATAGCTTGCCAAGCGATCAATAATCGCCAATATTACTGAAAGCAAAATTTGATCACCTACGCATAATTATGGATAACCTCAAACAATCAGAGTTTCCTCGCGGGTCGGAGTGGCGCAGGTGGGACCTTCACGTACATACGCCGGAAAGCAAGCTCGGAGACTCATTCACTGGCACGAGCTGGGAGGCCTACTTAACGGCGATTGAGAAGGCCGCTGAGGAGTCGAAAATCGCTGTCATCGGCGTCACAGACTATATGACCATAGACGGGTATGAAAAAATTCTGTCTGCCCGTGCCGATGCCCAGGCGCCGCGTCTCCAGTCCGTGCAGCTGGTGTTGCCCAATATCGAGTTCCGTGCCACCCCTCCCACTAAGGACAATAAGGCGCTCAACATCCACCTGCTCGTCGATCCGAGCGACCCGGATCATGTGGATAAGATAAAGCGGGCGCTCAAACAGCTCCGCTATGAATATGACGGCGAAAGCTATGGCTGCTACCGGGAGCAGCTGATCGAGTTCGGGCAGAAGCTCGACTCAAGCCTGGATGATGCCGCCGCATATCGACATGGTATCGAACAGTTCAAACCCTCATACGAGGTCATCGAGAAGTGGCTCGCAGGCGAGAAATGGCTACGGGACAACTCCTTGGTGGGTATAGCCAATGGCAAGGACGGGATAAGCGGTCTACCGCTTGACGGTTTCTCTGCAACCCGGGATAAGCTTCTCCGTTCCGCGGACTTTGTGTTTTCGGGTAACCCAAAAGACCGCGAGCACTACCTGGGGCAAAAGGAAGGAACCCCAGAATCCGAAATCGTACGGCAGTATGGTTCTCTGAAACCATGCGTTCATGGTTCCGACGCGCACGCCGTTGAAAAGCTCTTCGTTCCGGACCAAGACCGATACTGCTGGATCAAGGCTGATCCCACGTTCGAGGGGCTAAAGCAGGTTTTGTGGGAGCCGGAAGCGCGCGTCTCAATTGGGAAGTCGATGCCGCAGCAATCCGATTCCAGCCGCGTGATAACAAGCCTTAAGATAACCGCTTCCAGCGGATGGTTCACCAATTCAGACATACCCATAAATTCCGGACTGGTTGCTATCATCGGTGAAAAGGGCTCAGGCAAAACAGCCGTGGCTGACCTGGTCGCGTATTCCTCCGGGGCCTACGTCCGTGAGAACTCCCAGTCGTCCTTCATCGAGAAAGCGCGTCTTCACCTCAACGGTCTGAAGACGACGCTGGAATGGGAATCTGGAAGTGTCACGAGCGCTGAACTTGTCGGAAAGCCGTTTGTTGCCCAACGCCCGCTGGTTCGCTACCTGTCGCAGGATTTCGTGGAACAGTTATGCAGCAATGACCACGAAGGGCATGAGCTCCAAGAAGCTATCGAGGAAGTCGTCTTCGCACATCTGGAAGAGGCCCGCCGAGAAGGCTTTTCCTCGTTCAGCGAGCTCCGTGCATCCAGAGAGTCCGCCTCCCAGGCGGAAAGGGATGCGCTGCGAGGGGCGCTGGCCTCGTCTCACAGGGAAATCGAGCGAGCGATGCAGGCTATCGAACAGGTCCCGAGCAAGTCCGCTCTCAAGGCACAGGCTGAAAAGCAGGTCGAGGAGCTGAAGAAGCAGCTGCCCCAAGTCGAAGCTCTCGCGGACAAGGAAGTGCTCAAAAAGCTCGAAATGGAGAAGACCGGAAAGCTCGAAGTCGAGCAGTCCATCGCTGAGAAATCCCGCGAAAAGCGTGGTATAGAAGACATCGCAAAATCCTACGCGCTGATAAAGGAACGCACCACCAAGCAAATTGACGAGCTGATCGAAGCTGCAAAAGGCATTGGCCGGATACCGGAGGATGTGTCCAAAGCGATGCATCCCGACTGGAACGAGACCGTAGAGGCAGAACTGGCGAAGGCCGCACTGGAGCTCGACCGCGAGATTTCTGAACTCAAGGGGCCGGCCGAAGGCGCCATGCCCGACGGAGCTTCATTGGTGTCCAGGGATATCCGCATCAAGGCGCTGCAAGAGTCGCTGTCCAAAGACGAGCTGAACCGCAAGCGGCTGCTTGACCTGCAGAAGCAGATCGCGGCCCAAGAGGCGACCGTCTCCAGGATAACGAAGGAGATTGCCGACTTGGAAGGCAAGACGACGAAGCAGCTCGCTGCGAAGATGGTCGAGAGAGGCAAGCTGTATGCGGAATACTTTGTAGTGCTCAAAGAAGATGGGACTGGCCTTCACGAACTTTACGCTCCGATGAAAAGCCAATTGGACTCGTTAGGCCCCGAAATGAAGTTCGAACTGTCGGCCGGATACCGAGTCGATACCAAAGACTGGCTTGACCGAGCGACCCGCTTCTATGACGGACGAAAACCGGCGGCGTCCGCAAAGAAGGACGACATTGAAAAGTTCGTGCTGGACAGCCTCGCCCCGGCATGGAAGTCCGGGGACGACGCAAAGGTAGCTGCGGCGTTCGACCAGTTCTACGTACTGGTCGACCCGCCAAAGTTCATGCGGGAGTTCGCTGCGCCGAGCCTGAAGCTTGTCGAGCTGTTCGACTGGATGTACGCAACAGACCATATCAGCGTTAGCTACAAAATCCTTTACGGCGGGATTGGCCTGGAAAACCTATCGCCCGGTACCCGGGGGATAGCGCTTCTGGTGCTTTATCTGCTAATGGACGCTGATGACAGGCGCCCGCTCATTATCGATCAACCGGAAGGAAACCTGGATAACGCGTCGGTTTATGAGCAGCTTGTCCCTTACATTAAACGTGCCAAGGAAAAGCGCCAGATCATCCTCGTTACGCACAACCCGAACCTTGTCGTTGCTACCGATGCCGAGCAAATTATCGTGGCGGTGGCCGAGAGACCTACGACTCAGGCGTACCCTAGCATCCGGTACCACAGCGGCTCCATTGAGCATGCCAGCAAGGAAGGTGTCCCGGGAATCAGGCAAGCGATCTGCACGCTTCTGGAAGGAGGGAAGCGGGCTTTCAAGGACCGCGAGGAGAGGTACTCCATAAGGGATTGACTAACGACAGTACAAGAACCTTCCGAGTATGATCGGTCACGCTTACCCTTATGGCCAGGCGAGCGCGGCGACTGCCGACTGGAACGCCTCCAGCAACGCAAGGGGAGTTCAGGTACTCACGCTCCAGCCAGTCCTCAGCGGAATAGATTAGCCCCGGCGAGTGCCGGGGCAGAGCATGCTTGTAAGTGACGGAGCTAGCGAAGTGCGTAAGCCCGCTGCGACCAGCGGGCTTAAGACGACGATGAAATTGTTAGGCGGCTTGGCGCCGGAAGTTCACGTGAATGACGTTTTCAGCGAGCGGAGTGGCGACCTCGGTCGCCGTCGTTGGCATAGAAAAGGCGCCGGCAGCTGGCGGCGGCGTTATGCTGGCTGCCGTCTGTTCCTGCGGTTGATCGTCTAACCCATCGTCAGGCCGCGCCACAACTGCGTCTTCGATGATGTCATGGACCGAGATTTTCGCCGCTGGCTTGAGACGCTTGCGTCCGCGATGGATTCCATGAGCATTACTGGAGCTGAATGCTGCGTCGAGGCGCTTAGCAAGGCCCTGAGCGCACAAGTGTGCATAACGCAGTAGCATCCGCACATCGCGGTGGCCGCTAAACGCCTGCAGATCGAGCAGCGAAAAGCCGCCAGGCGTATTGCTGCCGATCTCGGCGACCCGGGAGATGGCCTCGTGTCGCAGATCATGCACGTGCAGGTCGAATTCACCGATAAGCCCAGCGCGCTCGCACATGCGCTCCCAGGCTTTGCGCAGGGCATCATTGGTGAACTCGAATACGTGCTCGCTGGTGCGCGGTAGTTGTCGAAGCAATTCGACAAGATCGCTGCGCAGCGGCAGCTTACGGGAACGGCCGTTCTTCGTTTCCGGCAGAAAGGCGGTCTGGGCTTCCAGGTCGACGTTTGACCAACGCAGGGACAGTGACTCGCTGCGCCGTGCCCCGGTCATGAGCTGGAACTGTATAAAGCACTCAAACATTGGAATATGAACCCAAGTCGCTTGTGCCTCGTTCATAAGCTGCTTGCGGGTTTGCCAGAAGCGATAGCGGGTAGGTCCCCCTTCAATGCCTTGGAGCTCGGCGGCAACCAGTTGGTCATGACGGAAGGCCTGGGACCATTTTTCATCCTCCTCAAATGCCGCGTCCAGCAGGCTCTCTTCCTCACCAGGCTTAAGGCGACGGTCACGTTCATTGAAGTATTGCGGGCGCTTCACTCCGTCCATGGGATGCTGCAGGAGATGGATACGCCAGGTCTTCATGGCGATGTTGCAAACAGCGGAGAAGATGTCGAGCTCACGGTCCACCGTCGCGTCCGAGGCGGCTTGGCAGCGTTCGTCAACATATTCAGTAAAGTCATCAGGCACGATGTGCGCGATGGGCTTCAAGATGAACTGCGTCGCGGAGCAGGGCTCGTGCATCTTCTTACCGTTCTCCTTGCGAATCTTCATCCCTTTGACCTTGTCGCAAGGATTGGGATGGCTGGTGACGATTTCTGCGATGGACTGGCGGCGGATGCCGGCATCTTCCAGCATCGCATTGATCTTGTAGGCCTCGACTTCAAAGCTCTTATTTCGAGGCGCCACCTCCCACAGATAGCGGATCATGGCCTGTGCGAGCGTGGTGTTCTGTCCCTTGGAATAATCGCGGATCAGGCCTTGGCCGTGTTCCACCTTCAACGTCATTTTGATCTGCTCTGCTTGCCCCAAAGAGTCCGCATGCAATACCTGCTCCGCGATGCCCTTCTCACGGACTCGGACGATGAAGTGATCGTTCAGGCGGGAAAGTTTGGGTTTGAATTTTTGGGACTGCAGAAGCTGGCAGTAAGCTTCAGCCTTTTTCACCTGGTTGTGGGGGAAGGTTTTCGTCAGGTCCTCACGGTTCTTGACCGTGACCTGGTGGTGCGAGCGATTCTCGATGGACGCCATGAAACGTACTCCTGTGAAAAGTGTGGGAGTACGTAAGTAGTGCTAACGCAAGGGCATGATTTGTCGAGCTTTTAGCTCTTCGGCCAAATCGACCTTAAATTAGGTGCAGAGTTTTCAGGTGCAGAAGCGTTAAATAGTCAGCGCCACTGATTTGCCACTGATCGACCAACAAACGAAAACAGCGGGTCGCATAACCCGCTGTTTTCTAAGGAACTATTTGGTCGGGGTGACTGGATTCGAACCAGCGGCCTCTACGTCCCGAACGCAGGGTGATCTGCTTTATTGACGGGCCCTATTCGTGGATGTACCATTTATTGGGTACAAGAATGGGACATCGGGATATAACCAGGTAATGGGCACACTAGTCAAACGAGGTGAATTGCAGTGGCAGGCCAAGATTCGGAAGAAAGGCTTTCCAGTTCAGTCGAAAACCTTCATGTACAAGGAAGACGCAGAGAAATGGATTCGAGCGACCGAACACGAGCAGGAGACCTCTGGATTTATTGACCGACGCGAAGCTGACAAAAATTCTCTTGCGGAAGTGCTCCGACGATACCGACGGGAGATCACGCCTAAGAAGAAATCGGCGGAAATCGAGACGATTAAGATTGAAATGATCCTGCGGGACGCTGCACTTTCGAGCCTCAGGATGTCCGCGCTATCTACTGCGGCGATAGCCGCATGGCGCGATCGGCGACTCAAGGCCGTCTCCGGCGCGACCGTCAATCGAGAATTTGATGTGTTATCTGCTGTGATAAACCATGCGCGCCGCGAGTGGGGAGTACACATCATCAATCCCGTTGCTGATGTAAAGAGGCCCGCGAAAGCTCGCGCCCGCGATCGACGTTTTAGCGCACTGGAAGAGCAGTATTTGCTTGGTGCTCTTCGGGAAAGCGAGCGTAAGTCGGATGGCACCTTCGCTAAGGGAGCCAGAAATCCGTGGCTTGCGCCGTTGGTTCAATTGGCGCTGGAGACAGCTATGCGTCGTGGCGAACTACTGTCGCTGCGTTGGGAGAACGTTGATCTTGAGCGGCGGGCAGCTTTCTTACCCGATACTAAGAATGGGGACTCTCGCGATGTTCCGCTGTCGTCTCGTGCAGTGACTATCTTGAAAAATCTCTGTGAGTCAGAGGAGGGGGAGGGGCCAGAGGAGAGGCATGGCCTGGTTTTCCCAACGACGGCAATGGCTCTTAGAAAGGGCTTCTCACGTGCCATCGAGCGCGCACAACTCGCATACGCTGATGATTGCAGAAGGGCTCACTGTAAGCCCGTCAGGGGATTTTTGGAAGATGTGCATTTTCACGATACTCGGCACGAAGCGGCGTCGCGGCTAGCGGATAAGCTCTCCAATGTGTTGGAGCTATCTGCTGTGACGGGACACCGAGATGTACGTATGTTGAAACGTTATTACCACCCTCGCGCAGAGGACCTGGCCAAGAAGTTGGGCTAAGAGGCCAGCATCGTGCATTAACTCTTGTCAGCGAATAGATTCCAATCTTGCAGCGTAGTCACTAGAGCCTCATCCACGGCATGTTCATCAGCTGTTGTCTCGATGAACAGCAAAATTTCAGAACTGTCTGCGCCAGGCTCTGACCTGACGTTGGCTTCCAAGTCCGGCAAGCGGACGCTGAATTCAAACGGTGCTCGCTCCAATGCCGTGGCGATCTCTTCTGGAGACTTCTTCATCGCGAATGGGGCGCTCTTCGTTCGCCCAATCCATTGATAGTAGACCCTAAATTTGTAACTGGTCATCTGCCGCTCCCTAGGTTAGGCGAAGCGCTTGCCTATTAAGTGCTCAACTCGGATCATCGTAGTGCCTAGTTCAGCGGTGAAGATCCTCTTGCCGTCATGGCCATGTTCAGGCCTTCCATCACGATATCTTGAATGTTCAAATCCTCGCGTGCACAGAATTCCTTGAGCTGCCTGTCTTGAGCTGGTGTGAGACGAAACACTTTCTGACGCATTTTAGCGGCACCGTCAGCTGCGGATGGTGGTGCGACTGCGGTTGAATTGGGTTTGGATTTCATCGATGTGGACTGCTGAGAGAGTGAGTTGTGGACTTCCAACACGAGGGCTGTCTGAAGAATCCATGGTCGTTCCGGCCTCGTTGACGGGAATTCGGTGGCGTTCATGAATTATAGCAATATATCATACGATTCTTGGATGAATGATGCAAAAATAAATCTCAATATTTATCCATTTCGATAAGAAAAAAAATTTAAAAAATCGCTAAATTGTAAATAGAATCAATGAGTTAAAGACGTCGCAATATAATCTATCCAGAAAAACTTTCGGATGAATTTTATGGCGAATCCATTCTCCCCGTCCCCCAACGATGGGGCCGTCAAGCTGTTACGTGCGATATTTGGACCGGTGATCGACACCATTACTGGTGGGGTATCGGCGGGCAGCATTGGTACCCCCACTATGCTCAGCGAGGCCTTTCGGTTTTTCAATTCTGGCGTCCTCTTGTTTGGCGTGCTCGTGCTCTTGATCGTAACTGTGATGGGAGTGACGAACACCGCAAATGATGGTGTGGCGCTAGGTAAGAAGTGGTCTACTTTCTATACACCTTTGCGCACATTAACGGCTGCCGCAACCCTAATACCATCCGCCTCTGGATACGCTGGCATTCAGATCGTCATGCTGATCGTGGTGTGCAGCTCTATCGGCTTTGCCTCGAACTTATGGGGAGCTGTTGTCAGGTTCGCTTCCGGAGACGATGTTGCAGCCCAGGCGATTTCCAGTGTGACGAATGATGCTGGATTTGAGTCGGTCGCAGTTGGAGCATTAAAGATGCAGGTGTGCGCTAAGGCGCTTGAAAACGCTGTGAATGCGTTTGGCATCGGACAGCCTATCACTCTTTCGCTGAATGTTGAGCGTGACCCACCTTCGTCATCGAGGACTATGTGGCCCGGTTCTTCCAAACCGTTCTTGGGGACTACGCTCACTTACCGAACAAAAGTTTTTTATCGCGACGCGAAATGGGTGAGTAGTGAAGACGTTTGCGGCCGCATCGTTTTTTCAGACACTTTCGACGCGCCAGGAACAGCGAGTGCAAGTACCACCGACGTCGCCCGCTCGTTACAGCACGCGATCGCACTTGTGCGGCAGAGGCAGATTGAAAGGCTCTTCCAACCTAATCAGCCCATCGCATTGGCTGCAGCGAAAATTTCCGCCGTTGCGCAAGGGCAGGAGAGCACTTTTTCCAGTCAAATAATCCGTGACGCGCTCGATATTAGCCGCTCTCAGTTTGCAGCTGAAATCACACAAGAAGTATCCACGACGGTTAAGCAGGGCAACGGGCCTGTTGTTGAGCGGTTGACGAATGGTGGGTGGATATACGCGGGAGCGCTGTTCATGGAGCTCGCGAGAATCAAGGACGCTGTAAAAAATGCCACCACTACTCAGGCGGAGTTTATCGACGGCAGTACTAGCCTGAAAGGGGTTCTGACTGGCGATTTTGAGCACACAGCCTCGGCGACTTTCGACACACACATGATCATCCTCGCCACCGCAGTTAAGAAGGCGCAATCTCTACCAGTAGCTAACCAAGTTGCTGGACCTACGCTACCTACAATGGCTGATAGTGTCACTCCAGCCGATTTTGCAGATGGCGGAAATGGGATTAAGACGATGTTCACGTCTTGGGCAAATAGGTATTCGATGAGCTTAATCACTGGGATGGTTCACCATCTAAGTGAGCCCGATGTAAACCCGGTTCTCAAAGTGAAAAATTTAGGTGATTGGCTTAGTTCTGCTGCAAGTGTTGCATTGATTGCGCAAGCCAGGCTTGGGGCAGCATTAGTTGGGATTAAGGACGGCGCAGCCGCTGAATCTAATCAGCAAGTGCTCGGTATTCCAATGGGAATTCTGGCAGGCTATGCGTCTACTGCAGCTGAGCTTTTGGGAAAAATGTGGTCTTATCTCGCTCCCTTGATTACCGCGATACTCTACGCCGGGCACTATCTTGGTAGTTGGATTCCTCTTGTCCCATTTTTCGTCTTCTCCCTGGGTGTGGTGGGGTGGGTGCTCTTCGTCGGCGAGATGCTTGTTGCTTGCATGCTTTGGATGGTTGCTCACTTAACTCCCAGCAGTGACGATAGTTTCATAGGAGGTCAATCGCAGGGGTATCTGCTGGTCGCGTCGGGATTTTTCCGGCCCGCTCTTATGATTCTGGGGTTTGTTTTCAGCGCTGTGGTTTTAGGGCCTGTGGTGGAGTTCGTGAATACCGGTTTCGTTCTTTCCGTTTCTGCGACACAGGCTGACTCCCTTACCGGCTTAGTCAGTGTGGCCTCCTTCGGAATTTGTTACTGCTTCCTGATTTCTGCCGTTTTTATGATGGTGTTCGGCTTACCGCAGACGTTCCCTGACCGTATCCTTCGTTGGGTCGGGGCTGGTATTGGTGACATGGGTGAACAACAAACAATGGGTCGTCTGGAGAATAGCGCGAGTGCTCAAGCAAGGACCGCAGCTATAGGTGGAGCGGCTCATTTTGCGGCTCAAAGCAAGAGCGAGCGAGCTAGCCGAAGTACCGCCGAGCTGGATGCAACACAGAGTCTTGCGGCCTCCCTGAATGCTTCGGCACCAGAGGGCATTTCCGGCCAGTCGACTGCGCTGGAGCCTTCAGAGGCATCTCAGCGCCCCGCTGGACAGAAGCCAGATCCTACTCCAGAGTTATAGGTTGCAAAACGGAAACATATGCACACTTGCCGTAAACTGAGATTGCCAACTATACTACTGTATATGCATACAGTATTTGGCTCTCATGCTCACTACCACCCCCATCGTCGCTCAAAGCACCATCGCGCCGCCGCATGCTATGCGCGACGTATGGCGGGCAAGTGAGCTGGCCATATGCCGATCGACTACGATTACTACAGGTCACGCAGCGATAGATCCTGAGCTACCGAATGACGGTTGGCCACGATCGGCATTGGTCGAGTTGCTGGTCCAGCAGCATGGCATCGGAGAAATGCAGCTGCTGAAGCCCGCCTTGGTTGAGCTAGCCTCCAAACAGCGTGTCGCCTTAGTCCAGCCACCGTTTATTCCTCATTCGATGGCGTGCCGCGCATGGCACATCAACGAGCGAAACGTTCTGTGGCTGCGGCCTCAGAGCTCCGCCGATGCCCTCTGGGCTACAGAGCAGATACTGAAGAACGGAAGCTGTGGTGGCGTCATCCTGTGGCAAACGAATGTGAGGCCCGAGTCGCTTCGTCGACTCAACCTGGCCGCGCAAAGTGCAGAGACGTGGCTTTGGTTGATCAGGCCCTTAGCTGCAGCTGCAGACGCGTCACCGTCTCCTCTGCGCATCGCACTACGCCCAGCCTTAGGCGGCATCTCAGCCGAGATCGTGAAACGACGAGGTCCCCATTGCGATGCGCCGATATTCGTACCCCTTTTAGACATGCCAGCAAACCACCAGAACGCCGAGACTGATCATGAAACTGATGTTAAGCGTGCACCTGCCACTACTGCCGTTAGAAGCTTTGCGGCCGCGCTGGTCTGAGCCAGGAGCGTTTGTGGTCATTGACCACGGTGCAGTTCTCAGCATCTCCCAAGAGGCGGCGCAGCTCGGGGTGAAAGTGGGCATGCGCGCTGCTGGTGTCGCAGCCATTGCGCCGCAGACGCAAATCTTGGAACGGTCACTCGACAAGGAAGAACGGATGCTCAACGCCATCGCCACGGCGTTGATGCAGTACACCCCTGATCTCACGCAGTGGAAGGACTTCACGATCATGATGGACGTGAGCGCAAGCCTCGTCCTGTTTCGCGGTCCACATGCGCTGTGCCTTCGTGTAGCGAAAACCGTAAAGACCTTAGGGTTCACAGCCCACATCGGGGCTGCCCCGACTGGGGAAGGCGCTTGGCTACTATCACGCAGTCGGCGGCGAAGAGGATGGACTCACCGCCGCAGGATGCTGTCAATGAAGTCGATGACCCTGCGTCTGAATAGCCTACCCTGCGGTCTGATGCCGGAGGCGCTGGCTTACCACGACTGGCTGAACGATATCGGTGCAAAGCAGGTTGGCGCATTGAGGAGGCTCCCTCGTGCAGGCTTACTACGCCGTACCAGTAAAGAGCTCCTCGCTGCATTGGATCGAGCCTTTGGCGGTGCGCCAGAGATGTTCGATTGGATGAAGCCACCACTGCAGTTTTCGGCTCGGATCGAGACCTTTGACCGTATAGAACACGCTGATGCTTTGCTCGATGGAGCAACCACATTGTTACTTCAGTTGGTGGGATGGCTGGTATCGCTCCAACGTGCGATCAGGACGCTCACGTTCTATCTGGAGCACGAGCGCGGCCGGGCGGCCGTACCGTCCACCGAACTGGAAATCACACTCGCGGAACCAACTTGGGCTGAGACTCACCTGATCCGATTGCTGAAGGAGCGGTTGGCGAAGCTGGAATTAGCCAGGCCGGTGATTGCGTTGCGCCTTGAGGCTGTCAAGATCGAGGCAATGGCACCTCTCAATGATTGCTTATTCCCTGAACCAGGTGGATCACCACAGGACTTCCTTCGGTTGATCGAACTGCTTACGGCACGCATTGGCGCGGAGAACGTGCTGACGCCCGCAGATGTGGAGGACTACCGGCCGGAAGTCTGCAATGCCTGGATTCCAGCCACAACCAAGCAGCCCAAGGCGCAGATCAAACAGGTGTTCGATGGGCGGCCGTTCTATTTGCTGCCAAAACCGATACCGCTGCTCATGCGCGACGACAGGCCGCTCTATGGCAGTGGACAGCTGCGTATCGTGCAGGGCCCGGAACGCATCGAAGCTGGATGGTGGAACGATCAAACTGCAGCGCGCGACTACTATGTGGCTCAGGGGAGCGATGCGATCTGCTATTGGATTTATCTGGAGCGTACGCACGAGGCTCGCTGGTACCTGCACGGACTTTATGCCTGATCAATCATGGACCAGTTCCCACTCCCGCCACGGCTGCCGGACTATGCCGAGCTGCAAACCTATTCCCACTTCAGTTTTTTGAGCGGGGCATCAGCGCCAGAGCAGATGGTAGAGCGGGCGTACAACCTTGGCTATCGAGCCATTGCTATTACTGACGAATGCTCTTTTGCCGGAGTTGTGCGTGCACACAGCATGGCAAAAGAGCTGGGGTTGCCACTCGTTATCGGCAGCCAGATCGTGGTCACACCGGAGGATGGTAGTCCGCCGTTTCGCCTTATCGTGCTCGCCATGAACCGGAATGGCTATGGGAACCTTTCGGAACTGATCACGGTAGGCAGACGAAACGCCGAAAAAGGCACCTACATGATTTGTCCCCGCGATATTGCACAGCCGGTGGGTGACCTGGTTCACCTCCGTGGCGTGCCAGACTGCCAGTTCATCCTGGCTCCCGATTACTGTGCGGATACTGCTGTCGTAGAACGTCAGGCTGCATGGCTCGTCCAATGCGCGCCGGGGCGATCACGTGTGGCCCTGACCTTGCACCATCGGACCAAGGATGCAAAGCACCGCCAGCTGGTGAAGCAGATATCTGACGAATTCAGCTTGCCGATCGTAGCTACCGGCGATGTGTGCATGCATGTCCGATCGTATAAGCCGATTCACGACACCATGACCGCTATTCGACACGGGATTCCCGTCGCCCAATGTGGATTCAAGCTCCCACCGAACGCCGAGCAGCACCTTCGATCACGTGTCAGGCTGGGAAATCTATATCCTCGCGAAGCATTGGATGAAACTATCCGGGTCGCGCAGCTTTGCACGTTCTCGTTGGATGAGCTGCGCTACGACTATCCCAAAGAATTCGTGCCTGAAGGCGAGACGCCGACAAGTTATCTGCGAAAAGAAGCTTTTATCGGTGCTCACTTCCGCTACCCGCTTGGCATCCCAGATAACGTCCAGGCGCTACTGGAGCGTGAGCTCGATATCATCAAAGAGCTCCAATATGAGCCGTACTTCCTGACGGTCTTTGACATCGTTCGCTTTGCTAAACAGCAGCACATCCTCTGCCAGGGGCGGGGATCAGCTGCGAACAGTGCTGTCTGCTACTGCCTTGGTGTCACCGAGGTGGACCCTTCTCGCGGCACGCTTTTGTTCGAACGGTTCTTGTCCAAGGAGCGCAACGAGCCACCGGATATCGACATCGATTTTGAACACCAGCGCCGTGAGGAAGTGCTGCAATACGTCTACAACAAATACGGCCGCAATCGCGCAGCCATGACTGGTGTCGTCACCTCGTACCAAGCAAAGAGCGTCATTCGCGATGTGGGAAAGGCTTTAGGTGTGGACCTGAGCATCGTGGACAAAGTGGCGAAGTCGGAAAGCTCTTGGTCAGGTCGAGCCAAACTGAAGGAACGAATGCTCGGATGCGGCTTTGAAGCCGATTCACCGGTTGTCGAGAAATGGAGCTCACTGGCGGAGGCACTCATTCAAGTGCCGCGGCACCTGTCCCAGCACGTAGGCGGGATGGTCATCTCACACAGCAAGCTTAGCAGGCTGGTGCCGATCGAAAATGCAGCGATGGCGGATCGAACGGTCCTGCAGTGGGATAAGGATGACCTCGATGCGGTGGGTCTGATGAAAATCGACTTGCTCTCACTCGGCATGCTTAGCTGCATCCGACGCGCTTTGGATCTCGTATCCTCGTGGCGTGGGACATTGTTTGAGCTTAAGGACGTTCCAGCCGAAGATCCTGCGACCTACGACATGATCTGCCAAGCAGATACCGTCGGCGTCTTCCAGATCGAATCGCGTGCGCAGATGTCCATGCTGCCTAGACTACGGCCACGCACCTTTTATGATCTTGTCATCGAGGTGGCTATCATCCGCCCCGGTCCGATTCAAGGAGGCATGATCCATCCATTTCTAAAGCGCCGCCAGGGGATCGATCCGGTGACGTATCCAAGCCCTGATATTCAAGGTGTTCTTGAGCGCACGTTGGGAGTACCGATCTTTCAAGAGCAGGTCATGCAGATTGCGATGACAGCTGCAGGTTTCACGGCTGGCGAAGCCGATAGGCTGCGCCGGGCAATGGCAGCCTGGAAGAAGAAAGGTGGCCTGGAACAGTTTGAGGACAAGCTCAGGTCAGGGATGGCTGAGCGTGGCTACACGATGGAGTTCGCTGAATCGATCGTTGAGCAGATTAAAGGCTTCGCTGAATACGGCTTTCCGGAATCCCATGCAGCATCGTTTGCGCTGCTGGCTTATGCCTCCAGCTGGCTGAAGTGCCACGAACCGGCCGCCTTCCTCGCGGCTCTGTTGAATTCGCAACCGATGGGATTTTACTCACGGTCGTCGCTGGTGCAAGACGCGCGCCGGCACGGCGTTGAGGTACGACCTGTTGACGTCACAGTAAGCGACTGGGAGACCAGTTTGGAGCCTTCGCACGACGGTGATGCGCCAGCTGTCCGACTGGGACTGAGTAATGTGTCGGGATTTGATCAGGAGGCTGCTTGGCGTGTCGAGGAGGCGCGTTCAATCGAGCCGTTCCGTAGCACATCGGATATGGCTGCGCGCGCGAACCTCAATGCGGGACATATGAAGATGCTGGCCAGCGCAAATGCATTGGTAACGCTAGCTGGGAATAGGCGTGAGGCTATGTGGGAGGCAGTGGCGGCCGTTCCCGATAAAGGGCTCCTCCGACCAGCGTCAATCGCGGAGGAGCAGCTGCAGCTTGAGCAGCCGACGGAAGCAGAAGACATCGCTGCCGACTACCGATACGTTGGGCTCACACTGGGACGCCACCCGCTGTCATTCCTAAGAGACCGGCTAAATGCTATGCGCTTCGTGCCTAGCGACGTGCTTCAGGATTTTGCTAATGGCCAGCTAGCTCGCGGATGCGGCATCGTCACTGTCCGTCAGCGCCCAGGAACCGCAAAGGGAGTTGTTTTTCTGACTATCGAGGACGAGGCTGGCACCGTCAACGTCATCTGCTGGTCCAGCCTGGTAGAGAAACATCGAAGAGAGGTAATGGGCGCACAGCTGCTGGGTGTTTATGGCATATGGCAGTCTGAGAACAATGTCCGACACTTGGTGGCCAAGAGGCTGGTCGATCTTTCGCATATGCTCGGCGATCTCAGTACGCGGTCACGTGATTTTCATTGACCCTTGGAGTCATTCATTCCTCGGTCCGCCACAATCAACTACACTGTAGAGATCGCGCCCGCTATACAAGCCATCGACGTAGCGCAAACAAAGGCCCGCCTGACAACTATCCGCTGCACAGATACGAAAAATGCCAAAGCCACTTTACCAACGGGTTCTCGACTTCGCCACGAAGGAGTGGTTAAAGTACCAGAGCCCGGTCGATACGCTTAGGGTCGCACAAGAGCTGAATTCCCGACATGCTAACGTTATGAAAGCTGCCGAGAGACTAAAGACCGAGGGTCTTGTTGAACTTAACAGTAACGTCACCCTACACCAAGCTGAAATATCGCCTCAGGGCGGCGATTTTAAGTTCACTCCAGTCGTTTGCCACGTGATTTTCGTCAGCCCAGAGGTCGTGACAGAAGCGTTCCACCAGGCCGGACTCGCACGGGGAAATCATCCGGTCTACCATGAGCGAATCGTGAAAGGTGCTCAACCTTACCGAACTTTGTACTTCCACGAGGAGGTTCTTCGAAAGTATGTTCGCGATCCTCAAAACTATCGGGTACGGGATACCAAGGCATCGGTCGAAGTTGAATATGTAGGCGATGACCCCGAGCAGTATTTTCAAATCCTGGCAGGACGACGGCGGCTGAAAGACAAGACACGATGCGTTGCGCCGCTGCTTGTCGACCTCAGGAAACTCGAATCAGCTGAGCAGAGATACTGGCATGCTTATGAGTTGGATGAGGTTGAGTTCATGGAGGACGACACCGAATTCTCTAATTACGTCAACGTAGTCTTCGGGGGCGCATGGCATGATTTCAATGATCCGCTGACCGATTTCACCAACGCCATATCGAACATCAATGACAGCTTGGGCTTCGAACTTCTAGGCAAGAGCTCTAATCAACTAATCCATGTGCCTGCGGAAAATACCGAACGAGCGTATTCCGAAGCGTGTGGAGAGTTGTATAAGCTAATCGGAAACGACAATCTGCAGACCAAGAACATGCAGAAATTCATGACGACCGCCTTTGGTGCTACGCAGGCAGATTTCGTGCACACAGAAAGTGGTAGAAACAAAAGCCAACGGCAGCTCCTCGAAATGATCGAAGACTTTGCAGGCATCGAGCACCGCCTCACCTCAGCAATCAAGCTACTGGGAGAGGCGAGGCAAATACTGGCACACCGTGTTGATGTGCAGGGTGAGCCGGGCCAAATCTATGTTGATTCCTTCTTCGAACAATGTCGCCGTGTCTCTTCAGCGATTGAGTACTTCTGCGAGGGGGTGAGGCGGCAGTTGGAATCCCGAAAGGCCCCTGGATAATCATGAGTCAGAATCGAATCACACATCGAAATCACTTCGTTGCTGAATCCTATCTGCAGCGATGGAATAACTCTGAAAGTAAGGTCGCGAGTTATCGGCTATTGGTCCCGCACGACAGCATGCCGGTATGGTCGACCAAACCGCCTCGCTCAATTTGCTATATAGAACATCTCTACACTCGTATTCAAGACGGTGGAGAAAGTGACGAATTCGAGAGGTATTTGAGCAGGAATTTCGAAGAGCCAGCCCGAGATCCAATGCTACGTGCGTTAGCTGACCAGCGGCTTTCACCTGAAGATTGGCATCACTTAGTCCGCTTTGTCGCATGTCATGACGCACGAACGCCCAAACAGATGGCACAGATGGTGGAGCTTCTGCAGCGGACGATGCAGGATCACTTGGATAACACATTAGACGAAGCTAGACTCAAGCTAGTATCGGGAGATCCTCTGCCAGAGATACCTCCGTTGGCTGAATATACGAGTTTGTTACCTCTTCGGCTTTCCACAATCGTCCCGGATGATCGTAGAGAGAACGTGACTATTCGTGCACATGCGTTGATTGGGCGCAGCGCAGCACTTTACGGGTTGACACATAAGCTTGAAGAGACAATCAAGGTCCTTTATCGGCAACGATGGACAATCCTGCGCGCTCCGCAAGGAGTGCATTGGCACACGTCAGATAACCCGGTGGTCAAAGTAGATATTCACCCCAATGGAACTTACCAGTTCAGTCAAGCTTGGGGTACACCAGGCACGCTCATATTCATGCCGCTTAGCCCAACGCACATCATATACACCGTAATAGGTCATCGCTCTCCCCAACGCGGTGAAGAAGTCTCAGCCGCTTATGCCAATGAGTTGCAACGACTGATTATCGCTAATGCATATCGCTACATTTTCGCGGCTGAAGTAAATCCTTCAATTGAACTGCAACGCCCTCGCACTGTGGACATAGAAGCCTATCGCAATGAAAGAACTTATTGGACGAACTTTCATACCGAACAGACCCAAGCCGAGAATGAGTTCAATGAAGCGCATTCAGCACATCGCACTTCGGTATCGACTTCACCACGTTGAAGGACCCGATCAAGCACTCTTCTCATCCAACGAGACAGGCAGGTTGTGAGGTAGAGTGATAGGATCATTGAATGGGCTTAATTACATGTGCGTCAACTACATCACAGTCAGCCGCCAAATATGCTTCGATTGGTTTCGAACTCCGCTAGAAGTCGGAGAAGATTGGCGCGAGGAGATTTATCAGGACTACGAGGCGCCATTTATCATCCACGATGAAAATGGAAACCGGAAAGGACTGGTTGGTTCCTATGGGTTCGTCCCTCAGCGCCACCGACCAAAGCGAAAATTGGAGCCTGGCGAAATGCCATGTGATCCTCCAAAGCTTATCTCGATGGCGACGATGAATGCTAGGGCCGAAGACGTCGGTACGCGTAGACACTATAAAAAGTACTGGTTTCAAGCCCAACTATGTCTCGTTCCAGCTATGGCAGTGTTCGAACCAAATTATGAATCTGGAAAACATGAGCGCTGGGCTATCGGCATGGCCGACAAATCCCCGTTTGCCATGCCCGGAATGTGGAGGTCATGGGAGGAATCCGACGGCTCTATAGTGCACAGTTTTACGCAGTTTACGGTCAACGCTGATGATCATGAGCTGATGCGCCGCTTCCATAAGCTTGGGGAAGAAAAGCGCAGTGTGGTCATGCTCAGGCCGGAAGATTATGATGAATGGCTGGCGTGTAAAAACCCGGAACTGGCAAGAGCCTTTTTGAATTTACTTCCACCCGAGGAGATGGCGGCATATCCTGCGCCGAAGCCACCGAAGTTACAACCTAAAGAATCCATAGCAACAACCGAACTACCGACCTCAGCTTCGCAACAATCTTTGTTCTAGTAAACTCGATGGAACAAGCCCGTGGATGAACGCGCGAAAGAACGGACTCTCATGTTGCGGTGCCTAGCAGCGATCAGGTGCGAGCCCGCATCAAAGCCAGTAAATGCGGTCGAGGGAAATCTCTTCCGCGCGGCCGCTATGGTTCTTCAGCCGCGTTTTCCTCAAGAAGCTCAGCGCCTTCGTGAAATCTCCGACGAGTACTTCAGCGAATATTCAGATCAGCTGATGCCTGTGGTCTGGCTTGTTCATAACAACCACATCACAAGCATGCCGCGTTTCCGCGACAACTTGGAGCACTTGATAGTCGCCGAAGAGCGTCGGCATATTTAGGTGCTGTACGGACTGGGCCGGAGCGGAAAATATACGACGGACCTGATGCATCACTTAGGCACTGCACTCACGTCGTACCAGCCTCGTTCGGTAACCAATTTGCTCCCACGCGGATCGTGTTTCATCGTGCCTGTGGCGAGGAATTTCTCGACCTGAGCGTGATAATTAGTGGTTCGCAAAGTCCGCAGGAAGTAATTCGACTCCGCATCCGAGCCACCGTTTTTCCCAATCAGAACTTCGACAGTCTGACGCAATGTCAGCGCCGCCGAGTTAGCGACGGCAACACTTTCAGCGTTCTGTTCGCGAAGACGGAGGAGATCCTGCTCTGCCATCTCAGCGCGGGCGGTGACGGCCGCAAGCTGCGCTTGTAGCGCTCTGATCACTGCGGCCTGCTGATTAATACGGTCCGCAGACTTCTGCATCAGCTCTGTGCGTGCAGAAGCTTGGGATGCGACGTCCCTGTCAATTAAGCCTTGCGTCAGGGCTTGAGTGAGGAAGACGTCCTCTAAAGTGTTCGAATTCGCTGCCATATTCACCTCACGTTAATGGCACTTCAATCAACCAGCACGTGCGAGTGCAAAGAGTAGCATACCCAGCAATACCGCTGCGATAGTCGAGACGGTACGCTGCTGCCTACTCATGGTCTTTAGCTTCTGCCTCAGCAACAGGATTCGCTCCGCGTCCGTTGCAACCTTGAGGTGCTTCCTGGCGATGTATTGCAGCAGCTGAAAACCTCCCAACGTCAACGCCGAGTAAAGGATCACGCCTGCGATCAGAAGTGTTATGCAAAGGTGTGGGGTCATACTCATTTCGTTAAATCCTCAAAACAGGCGGCTCATTGTTGACAGCGGAACGGCGTTCAGCGCGCCGCTCGTTAAGTAGTTGCCGAAGTTCCTGCGCCAAGCGTGCTCGCTCTTTGGTTATAAGGACGCCGAGCTCGGCAAGATCAGCAAACTTCTTAATTTTTGTGGAGGTTTCGATGGCGAGCATAGATGGCTCCAGTAGTCGAAAATCTTATTTTATTGAACTCATGAATTATAGCAAGCTATATTTCATGATCGGTGTTTGGAGGCGAGTGTCTGCGCACGACAGCAGCCTTATTCCCGAGGATCAGGCGCTCCTTTTGCCTCAAGTCGTCGTTCCAGTCCTTACCTTTCGGAGACATCCTCTTCGGTGTGCTCAAGCCCAAAAGTGCTGTTTCAACGTAATCCGCCATTTTCTGCCCTGCAGCGTCGTTATCGAATGCGCTGATGACTTCCCATCCTTTCTCGTGGAGTCTCAGCGCCATCTCGATGATCAGGTTCTTTGCTTGGCCACCAAAGGAAACGATTTTTCCTACGAAGCCGAGCGCGCGTAGGCTTAGCGCGTCGATGCCACTTTCAACCAGTGCCGCGGCTCCTGTCGATAGGGCGGGAAGTATGAATGGCCCTTTCTTTCCACGCTGGCCATGGAATGCATGTCCGCGTGTGCCCCGGAGCTCGCAACCAGATTTGCCGGAGTTCATGAACACCAGATTCTGGTGTCGATCTGCGTAAATGAGCCCTGCCGTATAGGCTGAGTCCACCGTGGCTGCGTCGAGACATCGTTCGCGGAGAAGGTAGTTCCTAGCCGCTGCCCAATGTGAATCTGATCGCTCAGGCGGGAGAATAGGATGCACGGGTGAGGCGGCAGCAAGCACCGCTTCCCGCTTAGCGCGTGCCATTGCGGCCCCGATTGCAGGAGCGACGCCAAAATTCTGTCCAAGCCACCCTACAGCTTCCCGATAGGGGAGGTCAGTTAGGTGCATTACGATATCAATCGCGCCCCCACCGCCTACCTCCAAAGTATGGTTGAAGAACTTCGCGCCTTTGACTGCCACCCGCCCAACGCCCGTCATCCAGAGGTTCTTGTCATTCGCGGCCCGCTTCGCATCCAATTTCTCCAAAATCGGTTCTAAAGGCAAATCACGCACCAGGGCAGCCTCTTCACGGAGTTTAGTGATCACCCTTGCGTTCGCATCGCTTCGGCGGCGCATTGCGTCGAATTGCGCTGCTTTGGCTCTGTCCACATCTCGTTGGCGTTCATCATCTTGAGCTGGGCGTTCTCGTTCACCGTCGACATTTATTCGCGCCTCAGCTCCTTGTGGGGGCGGCGCGGAAACACGCCCGTAGTATTTTTTTATGTCTTCATGCTTGGCCTTGCTGCCTTCAAGTCCACGTACAAGACCGAGATGCCGCAAAGAGCTTGCATAACCGGTCTGATTGTCGATCAGTGCTTGGCGATTGAATACGTCACGACAATTAAGTCTTCCACGACTGTCGAGAGGGACAATGATTGCGTGAATGTGCGGTGTGGCTTCGTCCAAATGTAAGGTTGCGGATACCAATCGGTCACCCCATTGCTTACGCAGATATGACATCGCGGCGCTCTTCCATGAATCGAAGCGACCTGCCTCCCAAGTGCCGGCGGCCCCTGGGTTGGATGGACGGAAATACTCTGGCGACGCCGTATAAAGCATTTCCACTGCTAAGACCGCATTCTTTCGAATCTTGTCCGGAAGTCGTTTGGTAACGTCATCATTTAGCATACCGGTGCCCTCCAACTGCTCTACTAGCGGCGAGCCATTCAGATGATGGATCGGCATCAAGCGGCTATTGTGAGCTTGGATCGCATGCAGTTCCTGACGTGTGTGAACTTTCCGACCCAATCGAGTGATAGCGTAAATGGGATTGGCAACGTGCATGGTTCAGCTTTCTTTTCCGCAGTAGCAGGGGGGCTTAGGAGAATGGTGATCAGCATGTATCACCCACGATACAATTTGGCGGAGCCAAATTGTGTGGGCAAGGGGTTCCCCCTTGACCCCGCGCGACGCGCCTATGCTCCTGCGGAAAAAAAAGAAGTCTGAGAAGCCCCGATTTGCTTCCTCGGTTCGTGCATGATGTCGCGAATTCCAGAATTTATGGGAAAGCTTTAACAGCGATGTATTGGGGACGATATTTTTACATTCGTTTACATCAATATTCATTCGTTTACACCCGATTACATCAATGTTCATTGGTTTACATCCGATTACATTGACGCGCGCGCTGCCTACTTCAGCTATCACTTTCGATTTCACGTGTTGCCTCCAGTTCCCACCAAGTACAGCCTTCGCGTTGGTACCACATCGATTAAAAAGGATTAAGAAAAGATTAGTCGGCCGAGCTATCCGCGCGAATCCCTTTTGGGTACGGCATCTCTGACCCAGCAACTCATTTTCGCTGCATCCGCTGTGACGTGATTCTTGCATCCGCCGTAACGGTGAACGTGCATCTGCCCTGACGTTTCGCCACGATTTCGCAGCTGCATTGCATCTTTTGTGACGGTACGGTGCGCATCCGCTGTGACGGTAATGGCATCCACTGTGACGGCATTTTTCTTGGTCTTGTCGCTCAAGGTGGCATCCATCGTGACGGGATCTATCTAAGAAGATCCTTTCGATGCTGGGGAACGTTAGCATTCCCACCTCACCCGCACGCAACCCTTATTGATCGTCCATCGCAAAATCCTGCCGTGGTCCGCGCAGGCTAACTCGACCGCACTTAACGCCTTCCGGAGCTTCTGTGTAGCGCTACGAAGATTAGTATTTTCACTCCCGCTCCACCTCATAAGGCTAGCGATGCGCAGTTCAAACGGTGCTGCATGGCTCTCATAGAAGCCATGCAGCCATTGAGCCAATGGCTTACCCTCAAGATCTAATCGGACCTCCCAGCTCACCTGCGTGAATTGATCTGGGTCAAAGAATGGAAGAAGTTTGGAGTTGAGAGTCATTACATACTCCCCTGTTCCTTCATCGCGCTTGAAGTCCTCGATCAGACTGCCGACATAGGTCCTGTGGTCATGAACGATTTCAACGGCATTGGCCGTCAAGCGGAGCAAGCGTTTGTGGAGGACTTTCCGATTTCCGCCGGTGTCGGTTTTACGCAGGCCGGTAAGCATGCCATAAGCCGTGAAGCGAAACTCCTGTCCCATCTGTGCTCGTTGGCTCCGGGCATAATTTAGAACCATGAGCCATACACTTAAGTCACCTTGGTCCAGTTGCTGACCTGTATAAAGAACCGAGAAATTCTTGAATGAAGCCAACGGCATTTGGTCTAGGTATGTCCGGCCGCCCTTACCAATCGCTGCGCAGAGTGCTGACCGCAAAATCACATTCGGGACACCTCGGGTTGGGTCTGGCCAAAAGGGCAGCGTATGCTCTTCTAAGCGTGCCGGAGGCCGCTTAGCCACAGGATGCTGGCTTCTGATCGACATCGCGGGCGTCACTTCAGATCCTCGCCAGCTGTAGGTTTGGTTTTCAGGCGAGCACGTTGAATCTGCTCCAGCTTTGTTGGCCTACCACGCGCACGACGTAAAGGGGCGAGAGGCGCTGGGCGCTGGGATTCCACCCATTCCATAACCTCGTGTTCGTACCAACAGAGACGCCGACTGTTGGGCATTTTCCAAGGGCGAGGAATGAGATGCAGGTACTTAGGGTTTGTGGCGCAGGTGCGAATCGTCGTCGGAGTTTTCCCGATGATAGTCGCAAGCTGTTCAATAAAGAGTACGCGTAGCGCGTTTAATGATGGGGGCTGGGTGCTCATTGGGCCTCACAAGCGTAGAGCGCTTGGGAGGGTCTTTATTGGCGATCACCCCGTTGTCATCGACAGCCGTGTGAACTACCTCACGATTCTGGCCCACTGAGGACTGCATGCACACCCTGTTGCGCTTCGAGTGTGTCTGCGTATGATCAAACCTTGGCGCGCAAGGTATGTGACCATCGTCTGGTCCCTGGCATAAAATGCCGAGTGTTGGTCTGCTCTTTTCGATCAGCATATCCCTCGATTTTGCTGACGTCACCCGCTGCTCGCGCCGAGGCTACATGGTGGTTTATTAGGCGCTACGCGGGGTCACCATTACGTTGACCTCGAATAATGTGGAACAGTTTAGATGTACTGAGAAAATTGGTCAATCTTAAATCGCAGCATGAGTATGAGTTTAGCTTTTACGCTATCCCGTAAATCTTTGCGCGACGGGTAAACGCTTCGCGCGCGCCTTCCAAAATCTTACATGCGGAGTCTCTCGCTACCGGGTCATCAATAGATCCGCGCGCTACGATTTTACTTTTGTCGCTATTGCTCTTGAAGACGATCAGCTGCTCGGCATCGCCGAGAACTGCGATGTTCGCGTTGTGAGTGACAATGATGACTTGTCGACGCTCCTTGGCCCGACGTAGCACTGGTACGAAAGTTTGGAAGATGAACTCGCTGTCTAAATTGTCTTCGGGCTGGTCGATGATAAGAGGACGCTTGCTGTCAGATGAAAGAATCAACGCTAGAAGAACAGACTGCTGCTGCCCTAAGGAGAGTTGGCCAAAATCTCTTGTAACGTACTTTGGTCCCGCATCACCGTCCACGCGTTTTGTCACGGTCAGCTTAGGCAGGTCATTAACTTCACATTGCTCCAACGACGCGCGCACGCTACCGTCACTCAGCTTCTCCAGAATTTGCCGTGCCTCTCCCTGGGTAAAGAGCCGCGCTCCATCTACTTCTATTTTCGTTAGTGCGTCTGTGCGGTCTCGCTGAATGCTGTCAAGGAGGCCCGGCACGGTCGCGTGTTCGACAATGGCACGGGCCTTGGAATGATTAACAGTCCTCCATCCAAGTGCGCCAGCGATGATGCCCACTGCCTCCTCAGAATACGCACTGGACGTGTATTGAAGTTTCACCTGGAGGTCCGAAAGAACCTCAGCAAGAGCCCTAGATGCCTTATATGCGTATTGTTGACGCAACGATGCTACCGCCTCACGCTTCTTCCAACGCGCTTTCAATGCATCCGCATATTCCTGCCTCTTCTTCTGAAGATGGGGCTCCCACGACTTCAAAGCTTTGACATTTTTTTCCAGTCGAGCCTCCTCGGTTGTGAGCTTCGCAATATGGGACATGTCAAGCTTCACACCCTTAGCATCCAGATCGACCCGCTTTTTTTCTACTTCGTCATGGACAGGCCGCTCCTTGGCCTTCCAGGTGGCGGTTGCTTCCCTTGCTAACCTATTCGTTTTCTCGAACGCAGCTGTAATTTGGGCCGCTGACTGAACTACCACGGCGCTAAATTCATCGATCGATGCGAGAATATTCTGTGCCTCTTCGATCCCAATGGTTATGTCGCCTCCATCGAGAACTGACCTCAGGGACGAGACAGCATCTGGAATGTTTGTTCGAGTCACTTCGGACTTCAAAGCCTCCAGCTGCTGATCAAGACTTTCTTTTTTGGTTTTTTCGAGTGCCAGCTGCCTTTGGAGCTTTATCACCTCACTGCCGTTCGCGGCTTCGAAAGCCTTTAACTGCTGCTGGGTAACGGAAAGTGTTCGCTGGGTCGGTGCGATCTGATCGACGTTCACTACGGCTTTTTGAATTTCGGACCAAAGTTCCTTGAGTGTATCGATTGAATGCTGTTCCTCTTCGCGCGCAACTGATACATGAGTAAAAGTGTCCAAGTATTTCATTAGTGCCAAAGGGTCTTTTCGGGATTCATCTCGGACCTGTGCTGCCTCTCCTTGCCCGAACGAGTCAATCCCGAACTCGACCGGACCGTCGTAAGGATCATCTAAATTCGCTAGGCGATCGCCCATGGGCCTTACCAATGAGTGGCGCTGTCCTGCCTCGTCCTGCCAAAAAATATGAAGCTCAGCAGGCCAGACTTCGGAGTCAACGACGTCTGTGGGCTGAGCGTTCGTTAGGCAACGTACCGCTGCAAACGTTGTTGACTTGCCTGCCCCTCGCCCACCGATAATGCAGTTTAAGTTTCGGCTGAAGTGAATTGTTTGCCCATCCAAGAAACCGCCACCGAACTTGAGGCCCAACACAAATGGCGTGGTGGCCGGAATATCCTCTTCAAGTCGGATACGCGAGTCTCCTTCGTCGAGCGCATGTTTCAGACCATCGAAAGAGGGAGCGCTCATTTTGTAGCGTGTGAGCTTCCTGTCTTGATTCGCGTTCCTGCCCAATGCTGTTAGGGAATGCGAATCGGAGTTCAGAATTCGCGACAAGTACTGCTTTTCGCCAAGGCCCAGCCGTTGAATTCGCTGCGCACCTAAGTGAGCACGAGCTCCATCAGTATCTTCTGGTGAATATTTCACGTCGCAATTAGCATTTGGAAGCTCGATTCCGGCGAGAGCGGCATGGCAGATGATGTCAGCCTTGTGATTCGAACCTCCCGGATGGTTCTTTTCTAGACCATTACCCGCATCGACGTGGGCGAGAATGGCGAAGCCGCCAAATTGCTGCACGAGATCAAGGCAGCCGTGCATCGCTACTTGGCATCGGCTGTTTTGCGTGTCGCGATCCGCGATGCTCAGTCGGTTGTAGAACTTGGAAAGGGAATCAACAGTGGGGAAATAGCAGAGTAGGTGTCCCTCAGGAGTCGATAATTCCACTGCGGGAATCACCGTTATGCCCACCTGGCTGCCAAGGGCCACCGCTTGCTCCACATTGCGGATTTCATTGTGATCGGCAATGGCGATCAATGCTAGGTTTTCTGCCAACGCGGTATCCACGATCCCCTGCGGGGTCATCGTTTGGTCTTTTACATCGTGCGAGGCACCATAGGAGTGGATGTGAAGGTCTCCCCGGAAGAAGTGCGCACCGTCATCAAAGCCCAAGCAGTCTTCCAGCGGACTCATCATAAACTCCCTAAGATTATTACAAGCATGTTGATGGAAACATAACTTTGAGATGCTTATAGTAATCGGAAGTTTATCCTTGGATTCTCACAAATTGTCACTCCTGCGGAATCAAGTCCCACACGCAGCAGTGCACACTGCCACATGTGTCATTGCACACTGACTCGGTGAACCAGCAGCCCCAGTTTGAATAATTCGGAGTAATTCTGCTGTGCTGATGGGACACTGGCGGGACAACGACGAGGGAGAATTACTCTAAATCGTTATGAATGGCGAAATAGAATGAGTAGGGTAACTATCTGATTTTAAAGGAGGGAGGTGGTCGGGGTGAGAGGATTCGAACCTCCGGCCTCTACGTCCCGAACGTAGCGCTCTACCGGGCTAAGCTACACCCCGACTGGTAGGAGACTTAATTACACCAGAACTTTGCGGGTTTATCAACAGTGCTTCATAGGGGAAACGGCTGCCTGGCTTGCTTGTTTCGACTATTTCCAATAGTATCGAAATATGGAGACTAAAGCCGTTATCGCATCGCTTGCCGCGCTCGCGCAGGAGTCGCGCCTGGGCGTGTTCCGCTTGCTGGTGCAGGCGGGGCCGGAGGGCATGGCGGCCAGCCGGATTGCGGAGGCGATGGCGATTCCGCCATCGTCGCTGTCCTTTCATCTGAAGGAGTTGAGCCATGCGGGGCTGATTGAGCCCAAACGGGAGGGCCGCTCCATTATCTATAGCGCGAACTTTGCGGCCATGGATGGCCTGGTGGGCTTCCTGACCGAGAACTGCTGCGGCGGCGTGCCGTGCGGGACGCGCTGCTGATTTTTGAGGTTTTATGAGCGTTACGATTTATCACAACAATGCGTGCAGTAACTCGCGCGGCGCGCTGGCGCTGATTCGCGAGGCGGGGATTGAGCCGGTCATTATTGAGTATGTGCAGGAGCCGCCGAGCAAGGCGGTGCTGAAGGAGCTGGTGTCCAAAGCGGGGTTGACGGCGCGGGGGGCGATGCGGACCAAGGATGCGCTCTATACGGAGCTGGGGCTGGGTGATGAGTCGCTTAGCGAGGATCAGTTGCTGGAGGCGATGGTCGCTAATCCTAAGTTGATTAATCGGCCGTTTGTGGTGACTTCCAAGGGGGTGCGGTTGGCGCGGCCGCCGGAGCTGGTGCGGGAGATTTTGTAGGTGCGGACTTCAGGCGGCGGCGGACTGGGTTATCGGGGACAGACCCCAATTAAATCGCAACTTTTCGGTAGAAAAGTTACGATTTAATTGGGGTCTGTCCCCATCTGCTAACTTAGTGCGTGCGGTCGACGGCGAAGCGGGCGAGGTCGAGGAGCGAGGTTTTATACTGGCTCGAGGGCATGCTCGCGATAGCGTCAATCGCGCGCTGGCTGGCGACTTCCGCGGCGCGGCGGGTGTAGTCGAGGGCGCCGCTGGTGGTGATGGCGGACAGGATGGTGTCGAAATGCTGCTCGTCGCCGTTTTCGATGCAGGAGCGTACCAGCTGGCGCTGTTCTTCGGTGCCGTTTTCCATCAGGTAGATCAGAGGCAGCGTTGGCTTGCCTTCGCGCAGGTCGTCGCCGACGTTCTTGCCGATTTCGGTGGCGTCGCCCGCGTAATCGAGCACGTCGTCGATCAGCTGGAAGGCCGTGCCGAGGGAGCGGCCGTATTCGCCGGCGGCGGCGATTTCTTCGTCATTGCAGCCCGAGATCAGGGCGCCCAGTTCGGCCGCCGCTTCGAACAGCTTGGCCGTCTTGGAACGGATCACCTGCAGGTAGGCTTCTTCGTTCACGTCCGGGTCGTGCATGTTCAGCAGCTGCAGCACTTCGCCTTCCGCGATCACATTGGTGGCGTCGGACAGGATCTGCATGACGCGCATATTGTTCAGCGAGACCATCATCTGGAAGGCGCGCGAGTACAGGAAGTCGCCCACCAGCACCGAAGCGGCATTGCCGAACAGGGCGTTGGCCGTCTGGCGGCCGCGGCGCATCGAGGATTCGTCCACCACGTCGTCGTGCAGCAGGGTGGCGGTGTGGATGAATTCCACCACCGCGGCCAGCTCGTGGTGCGCCGTGCCTTTATAAGCGTAGGCGTTCGCTACCAGCAGCACCAGCACCGGGCGGATACGCTTGCCGCCCGCGCTGATGATATATTCCGCAATCTGGTTGACCAGGGCGACTTCCGAATGCAGGCGCTGGCGGATCACCGTGTTGACGGCGTCCATGTCGGCGGCAATGGTGCTGGTGATGGTGTTCTGGCTGGAAGGTTGGGTAGCGGCTGACAAGGCGAACCTGCACGGGCGTTTAATTAGGTGCCGCGATTATACGTCATGCGTTGCCGACATACCACGAGCGCACCCCCTTTGGAAAGCTTTTTGACCGGTTTTTGAAACCCGTGTATAATCCTCGGTTCTCCGTTTCCGTCCGTCTTGTGCGGATGTTGCAGGCGTGAGTAATTTCTTAACATTTGATGAGGTTTCAATCATGTACGCGGTCATAAAAACCGGTGGTAAGCAATACAAAGTTGCTGCTGGCGAAAAACTCAAAGTAGAACAGATACCGGCTGACATTGGTTCCGAACTCACCATCGATCAAGTGCTCGCAGTGGGCGCAGGCGACAGCATCAAGTTTGGTGCTCCGCTGGTTGAAGGTGCAAAGGTTCTGGTGAAAGTGGTTTCCCAAGGTCGTCACGACAAAGTGCGCATCTTCAAAATGCGTCGTCGTAAGCACTACCAGAAGCACCAGGGCCATCGCCAGAATTACACCGAAATCCAAATCGTTTCGATCAACGGCTAATTGCCGCTTGCCCGAATTTAGCTAGTCAAGGAGTACAACAATGGCACACAAAAAAGGCGGCGGTACTACCCGCAACGGTCGCGATTCCGAATCAAAACGCCTGGGCGTTAAGGTTTACGGCGGCCAGTCGATCAATGCAGGCGGCATCATCATCCGTCAACGCGGCACCCCAGTGCGCGCTGGCGAAGGTGTTGGCACCGGCAAGGACCACACCCTGTTCGCCCTGGTGGACGGCGTGGTCAAGTTCGTGACCAAAGGCGCTGGCAACCACAAGTTTGTCACCGTCGTCGCAGCGGCTCAGTAATAGCCAGCGCGATCACGTAAAGTAAGGCGCAAGCCTTCGCATCGAAAGGCTCTGCCAACGGTAGAGCCTTTTTTAGTTTATGGCGGCAGATTATGAAGTTTATCGACGAAGCACGGATTGAGGTCATCGCTGGCGACGGCGGCAATGGCTGCGCCTCTTTTCGCCGTGAGAAATTCCGTCCGTTCGGCGGCCCTGATGGCGGCGACGGCGGCAAAGGCGGCTCGATCTGGGCGGTAGCAGACCGCAACGTGAACACCCTGGTGGATTACCGGTTCTCGAAGATGCACCGCGCCAGCAATGGCGAAGCGGGCCGCGGCTCCGACTGCTACGGCAAGGGCGCTGACGATGTCACGCTGCGCATGCCCGTCGGTACGCTGATCATCGACGAAGTGACCGGCGAAATCATCGCCGACATGACGGAACACGGCCAGGTCGAATTGCTTGCCAAGGGCGGCGAGGGCGGCTGGGGCAATATCCATTTCAAGACCTCGACCAACCGCGCACCGCGTCAGAAAACCGAGGGTAAAGAGGGCGAACGCCGCGAACTGCGCCTGGAGCTGAAGGTGCTGGCGGACGTGGGCCTGCTGGGCATGCCGAATGCCGGCAAATCGACCTTTATCACGGCGGTGTCGAACGCGCGTCCGAAGATTGCGGACTACCCGTTCACCACCCTGCATCCGAACCTTGGCGTGGTGCGCGTGTCGCACGAGAAGAGCTTCGTGATCGCCGATATTCCGGGCCTGATCGAAGGCGCGGCGGAAGGCGCCGGCCTGGGGCACCAGTTCCTGCGCCACCTGTCGCGCACCGGCCTGCTGCTGCATATCGTGGACCTGGCCACCTTCGATGACAAGACCGATCCGGTCAAGGAAGCGAAGGCGCTGGTGAAGGAGCTGGAGAAGTACGATCCGGCGCTGGCCGAGAAGCCGCGCTGGCTGGTGCTGAACAAGCTGGATGTGATTGCGGAAGACGAACGCGCCAAGCGCGTGAAGGATTTCGTCAAGAAGTTCGGCTACAAGGGGCCCGTATTCGAGATTTCCGCGCTGAGCCACACCGGCACGCAGGAACTCGTGAACGAGATCTACAAGCACCTGGAAGCAAAGCGCCACAGCGAACAGCGCGCAGAAGAAGTGCAGATGACCGAAGAAGCACGCGGCATCTCGTCCATCGATCCGGACGACCCGCGCTTCAAGGTTCTCGATTAAAATCATCTCTCCCGGCCTGTCATTCCCCACGCTTACCCCGCGTGGTGGAATGCAGGTTGCGGCAAGCAGGGCAAACCGCCCGGCGATTCAGTACACTGTCCCTTTTCAGAAGAGAATTGCCGTCTCATGACTTCCTCCGTCATCCAGAAAGCCACCCGCATCATCATCAAGGTGGGCTCCTCGCTCGTTACCAACGATGGGCGCGGACTCGATCACGCAGCCATTGCGCGCTGGGCGTCGCAGATTGCGGCCTTGCGGGCCATGAGCAAGCAGGTGGTGCTGGTGAGTTCGGGCGCGATTGCGGAGGGCATGCTGCGGCTGGGGTTTGAAGCGCGTCCTACCGATATCCACGAACTGCAGGCTTGCGCCGCAGTGGGGCAGATGGGGCTTGCACAGATTTATGAGACCAGCTTCCGCGCACACTCGCTGGGTACGGCGCAGGTGCTGCTCACGCATGCCGACCTGGCGGACCGCGAACGCTATCTGAATGCGCGCTCCACGCTGACCACGCTGCTGCGGCTTGGCGTGGTACCCATCATCAACGAGAACGACACGGTGGTGACGGACGAAATCAAGTTCGGCGACAACGACACGCTGGGCGCCCTGGTGGCGAACCTGATCGAAGCCGACGCGCTGATCATCCTGACCGACCAGCGCGGCTTGTTCAGCGCTGATCCGCGCAAAGATCCAGCCGCCTACCTGATCACGCACGGCAAGGCCGGCGATGCGGCACTGGAAGCGATGGCGGGCGGCGCCGGTTCTTCATTGGGCCGCGGCGGCATGCTGACCAAGATCCTGGCGGCGAAGCGCGCGGCCAAGTCCGGCGCACATACGGTGATTGCGTTCGGGCGCGAAGCCGATGTGCTGACGCGGCTCGCAGGCGGCGAAGCAATCGGCACCGAGCTGTCCGCGCAGACAGGCCATCTCACGGCGCGCAAGCAATGGATGGCGGACCACCTGCATACGGCCGGCCAGGTGGTGCTGGATGCGGGCGCGGTCGAGAAGCTCTCGCGCGAAGGCAAATCGCTGCTGCCGATCGGCGTGGTGGAAGTGCGCGGCGAGTTCGGACGCGGCGCCGTCATCACCTGCATCAGCGAAGGCGGCGTGGCCATTGCGCGCGGCCTCACCAACTACACCAGCGCCGAGGCGCGGCGCATCCTGCGCAAGCCCTCGGCGGAGATCGAAACCATCCTGGGCTTCATGGAAGGCCCTGAATTGATCCATCGCGATAATCTCGTGCTGCTCTGAGCTCCGATGCTATAGTTTCCTTTTTGGGAACTACAGGTGCTTGAATGCGTATTGCCGGTTCGCTGTTTGTCCTGTCCCTGATGCTGGCGCTGCCGCAGGCGGTGGCTGCGCCGCAAGCGTTGCGCATCGACATCAAGCCCGTTTTCCATGCTTCCCAGCTTGCCTTGCAGGTCGATCTGCGCTATCGCGCGGGCGCCGACGGCACCTGCTCCATCGAGCTGCCCAATGAGTGGGCGGATCAGCAGGAACTCCACAAATCGGTGCATGGCCTGCAGCTCGTGGGTTCATCGACGCCGCTGCGCGAGACCGATAAAGCGCATGTGCGCAGTTTCGACTGCAAGTCCAATCAAGCCATTCACCTGCGGTATGAGCTGCGCCCCGAGTCGGCCGAGCCGCTGAACAACGCACGCCGCTACCGCTTTGCGATGACGCCCGCATATTTCCACCTGATCGGCTACGCCGGCTGGGTGCTGCCGGAAGCGGAGGACAATGACCGTATCAAGGTGGACCTGCGCTGGAATGGCGTGCCGAAAACCTGGACGCTCGCCAACAGTTTCGGCAGCGGCGCGCGACGGCAGAGCATATCAACCAGCGTGAACCAGTTCCGCGCGTCGGTCTTTGTCGGCGGCGACTTCAGGGTGCGCAGCATGAAGGACGACGGCGGGCGCGGCATCACGGTCGCCATGCGCGGCGACTGGACCTTCAGCGATGAGGCATTCGCTACCAAAGTGCAGAGCATCATTGGTGCGGAACGTGATTTCTGGCGCAGCAGGGAATCGAGCTATCTCGTGACGCTGGTTCCGGTGAGCGAACCGCCAGGCGCGACATCGATCGGCGGCACAGGTCTGACGGGCGCCTTCGCCACTTTCGTTACGCAGAACGCGAAGCTGGAGGAGATGTCCATGCTGCTGGCGCACGAGTACTTCCATAACTGGAACAGCCAGCAGCTGGGCTATATGGCGGAGCCGCAGCAATCGGTGTACTGGATCAGCGAGGGCTTCACCGACTACTATGCAGCGCTGCTTCTGCTGCGCAGCCGCCAGATGACGCTGGAAGCCTATATCGATTATTGCAACCGCCTGCTGAAGAACCTGTACATCTCACCGGCGCGGGAGGCAGACAACAAGCGTGTGGTCGAGGCCTTCTGGAGCGATCCGGACGTGCAGAAGCTGCCCTACAACCGCGGCGCCTTGCTGGCCATGGAGTGGCAGGCGCAGATCCACGCGGCCAGTGGCGGCAAGCATTCCTTCGACGACGTGATGCACGGTTTGCAGCAGCAGGCCGCGTCGGCGATGCAGAAGATGGAGAAGCTGCCGGACCTGGGCGCCGAGCGTGTTGTTGGCCTGCTGGCGCAGCTGGGCGCCAGCGAGACCTCCAGCCTCGTGCAGCGGCATATCGAAGAAGGGCGGCTGATCGTGCCGCGCGCCGAGTGGTTCGGCCCTGCAGTGGAGCTGCGCCAGGTGGAACTGCCGGTGTACGAGCTGGGACTGGACCTGCCGCAGCTGCGCGAAAAAATCATCGATGGCGTACGCGAAGGCAGCGCGCCATACGCGGCGGGTCTGCGCAACGGCCAGCGCGTGGTGAAACGCACACCTATCTTTCTGAATAACACGGACCAGACGATTGAGGTAACGGTGGCAGATGGTGAAGGCCAGCAGACCTTCCGCTTCCAGCCGCACGCGGAGAAGGGCATCGTCGTTCCGCAATTCATCCTGCGCTCCGATGCCACGCCGGCCCAGCTGGCGCAAACCCGCCAGCTGCTGGGCATCGCGATTCACTGACACCATGGGGTCAGGCACCGTGTGTCAGTACACGCGGTGTGCCATGGCCCACTGCATGTTGCAGGTTGAGCATGACACTGGGGTCTGACCCCAGGGTGTCAGGCGTTGGCGGGGGCGGGGGTTTTTGCTTTGTATTCGCAGAGGTCGGCGATCAGGCAGTTCCAGCACAGGGGCTTGCGGGCGATGCAGGTGTAGCGGCCGTGCAGGATCAGCCAGTGGTGGGCGTCCTGCAGGAACTCCTTTGGCACGAACTTCAACAGCTTCTGCTCGACGATGTCGACGTTCTTCCCCGGCGCCAGGTTGGTGCGGTTGGAGACGCGGAAGATGTGCGTGTCCACCGCGATCGTCGGGTCGCCGAAGGCGGTGTTCAGCACTACGTTGGCCGTTTTGCGGCCCACGCCGGGCAGGCTTTCCAGCGCTTCGCGGTCGTGCGGCACCTCGCCGCCGTATTGCTCGATCAGGATCTGGCAGGTGGCCATCACGTTCTTCGCCTTGGTGCGGTAAAGGCCGATGGTCTGGATGTAGCCCATCAGCTCGTCCAGCCCGAGGTCGAGGATCGCTTGCGGGGTGTTGGCGACGGGGTAGAGCCGCCGCGTGGCCTTGTTGACGCCCACGTCGGTGGCCTGCGCCGACAGCAGCACCGCAATCAGCAGTTCAAATGGCGTGGTGTATTCGAGTTCGGTGGTCGGGGTCGGATTCGCTTCGCGCAGGCGGCGGAAGATTTCCTGGCGTTTGGCTGGATTCATTCTTGGTCTTTGTCGGCTTTGGCGGCTTCGGCGCGCAGGCGGGCGCGTTCCATTGCGGCGGCGATGATGGCGCGCTTGCGTTCTTTCTCGGCTTCTTCTGCCGCGTTCTCCGGGCTTAATCGTTCTACCGCGGCCATCTTGGCCTGCGCCTTGGCAGCGAGGCGGGCGTCGTTCTCATCGCGCTCGCGCTTGAGGCGGGCGGTCCGGAAGTCGTGGCGGTCGCGCGCAGCGTCGGCGTCGGCCTGGCTCCATGCGTCCCAGCCCGTTGTTTCCGTGACCGGGTACATGACGATGCAGTCCACCGGGCACGGCGTCACGCACAGGTCGCAGCCGGTGCACAGCTCGGGGATGATGGTGTGCATCTGCTTGGCCGCGCCCATGATGGCGTCCACCGGGCAGGCCTGGATGCACAGCGTGCAGCCGATGCACAGCGCTTCGTCGATGAAGGCGACCGCACGCGGGCGCTCGAAGCCATGCACCGGATTCAGCGGAATCACCTTGCGCCCGGTGACCGAGGACAGGCGCACGATCCCCTCGGCGCCGCCGGGCGGGCACTGGTTGATCTCGGCTTCCCCCACCGCAATCGCTTCGGCATAGGGGCGGCAGCCGGCGTAGCCGCATTTGGTGCATTGCGTCTGCGGCAATACATCTTCGATGCGGTCGGCCAGGGGCTTGGTGTCGGTCACAATGGAATGGCAAAACGATAAAGCGCCATTATCCTTCATCCCGCTGCAAGTGGCAGCAAATCCCCTGAACCCTTTACGGCTTCGCCGGCTTGTGGGAGCATTGCTTTTAATCAAAATAGCGCGGGACGAGCGATGTCACTCCTTAAACCCGCTGCGCTTGCTTTCTGCCTTGCCTTGGCCCTGCCCACTTTCGCCCGCGAGCCCGTCCGCTTCGCGGGGGAGGAGTGGCCGCCCTTCGTCACGCCGTCGCTGCCTGAGCACGGCCTGTCGTCGGCCATCATGCAGGCGGTATTCGCGAAAGCCGGCCGCAGCGTCCAGATCGATTATTTCCCCTGGAAGCGAACCATGGAACTGGGTTTGCACGATCCGCGCTACGCGGGTTTCCTGGCCGTGTGGCGCACGCCGGAGCGGGAGAAGCTGTGCCACTTCTCTGCGCCGGTCGGCAATACGCTGACAGTGATTGCTCACCTGCGCGATACGCTGGTGGCGGCGGATTCGGTCGGCGACCTGGCGCAGTACCGGGTGGGCACCGTAGCGGGTTACGCCAACGATGAACGCTTCGACAGGCTGGTGCAGCAGAAGAAAATCGTGGTGGAAGAGGGCGTGAACGACGAGACCAATGTGCGCAAGCTGCTGATGCGGCGCTTTCCCGTCATCCTGATCGAGCGGCGCGTGCTGCAGCACCTGCTGGCTTCGGGGCGCTTCAGCGATGCGGACCGGGTGCGCATTGCCGTCAACGATACGCTGTTCAAGGAGCGCCCGGTGCACCTCTGTTTCAAGCGCACGCCGGACGGGCTGGCGCTGCAGCGCAGCTTCAATGAGGCGGCGCGCCAGGTCGATACGGGAAGGATAGAGCGGGAATACCTGCGGCAGATGGGGACAGACCCCAATTAGCTTCGCTAATTGGGGTCTGTCCCCGAAAGCCTGGTCCGCCACCGAACACAGTTGGCTGACTATGATCGGTGGTCGACTAAGACACCGGGGACAGACCCCGATTGCTTCGCAATGGGGGTCTGTCCCCTCTGCTAACAATTATCCGTGCTGGCGGATGAAGGCGGTGATCTTCGGGCAGACCAGCTCGCGCCAGCGGCGGCCGGAGAAGATGCCGTAGTGGCCGGCCTGCGGTACCACATAGTCTTCCTGCTTATCAGCCGGGATGCCGGTGCACAGCTCGTGCGCGGCCTGGGTCTGGCCGGCGCCGGAAATATCATCCAGCTCGCCTTCCACGGTCAGCAGCGCCACGGACTTGATGTCCTGCGGACGCACCAGCTGGCCGCCCACTTCCCAGGTGCCCAGCGGCAGGCGGTGTTCCTGGAACACGGTCTTGATCGTGTCCAGGTAGTACTCGGCCGGCATGTCCAGCACGGCATTGTATTCGTCGTAGAACTTGCGGTGGCTTTCCGCCGGTTCGTCGTCGCCTTTCACCAGGTGCATGTAGAACTCGCGGTGGCTCTGCGCGTGGCGGCCCGGATTCATGGCGATGAAGCCGGCATGCTGCAGGAAGCCCGGATAGACCTTGCGCCCGAAGCCCGGATAGTTCGGCGGCACCGGATACACCACGGTGTTCTCGAACCACGAGTACGGCTTTTCCACCGCCAGGTTGTTCACCGCCGTCGGCGATTTGCGCGGATCGATCGGGCCGCCCATCATCGTCATGGTTTTCGGCAGCTTCGGATCCTTGTTGGTGGCCATCAGCGAGATCGCAGCCAGTACCGGCACGGTAGGCTGGCAGACGGAAATCACATGCAGGTCCGGGCCCAGGTGGCGGATGAAGTCCTGCACATAGTAGATGTAGTCGTCCAGGTGGAAAGGACCTTCGGACAGCGGCACCATGCGCGCATCGGTCCAGTCGGTGATGAACACGTCATGTTCCGGCAGCAGCCCGCGCACGGTATCGCGCAGCAGGGTCGCATGGTGGCCGGACAGGGGCGCCACCAGCAGCACGGTCGGCTGCTTCAGGGCCTTGAATTCCTTGTCGCTGATGTCTTTCTTGAAATGGATCAAGCGGCAGAACGGCTTGTTGACGGCCACGTGCTCCAGCACGCCAATCGTTTGCTTACCCTTGATGGTGGTCGTGTCGATACCGAACGCAGGCTTCTCGTAGTCCTTGCCCAGGCGGTACAGCAGTTCGTAGCCGGCGGCGATACGCTGCGAGAATGGGGTGTGGGCGAAGGGCGATACAGGGTTGCTGAACAGTTTGGAGGATGCTTCCGCCCACTGCATCAGCGGGTTGAGGAAGGTGCGTTGCATCTCGTGGAGTTGGTAAAGCATAGTCGTTCCTGTGTTGATGCCGCTCGGAAAGCAATCGTGCGACACGAAAATCGTGAACCCATTATAGGCGATTTGTTCTGCGGAAAGACAACAATTACGGACCTATTGCCGTAAGTAGAACGATAATAATGATACTAAAACAAAAAAAGCAGCGTTGCCGCTGCTTTTTTGTAGGAGGGTGCCTGAAGGCTGAGTAAGATCAGTCAAACACCGGGGTTTCCACGCCCAGCACCTTGTGCAGCTTGGGCGAGGTGGTGGTGTACTGCATGTGGATCTTCTTGTCCGGGAAGATGTACGGCGCCGCGCCGAAGGCAGCCAGGGCCGCTTCATGGAAACCGGACAGGATCAGCTTCTTCTTGCCCGGGTAGGTATTGATGTCGCCCACGGCGAAAATGCCCGGCACATTGGTTTCGAACTTCTCGGTATTCATCACCTTCAGCTGCTTGCGCTCGATCTCCAGGCCCCACTCGGCGATCGGCCCCAGCTTCGGCGACAGGCCGTAGAACACCAGCAGCATGTCCAGCGGCACGCGGCGGGTCACGCCGTCGGCGCCGGTCACGCGCAGTTCGCTCAGCTTGCCTTCGGCATTGGTCTCGAAGCCCGAAGCCTGGCCGATGATCAGCTGCATTTCGTATTCCTCGCACAGCTGCTTCATCTTGGCGACGGAAGCGGGCGCAGCGCGGAATTCTTCACGGCGGTGCAGCAGCACCACGGATTCGGCCTTGCCCACGAAGTTCAGCGCCCAGTCCAGCGCGGAGTCGCCGCCGCCACAGATGACGAGGTTCTTGCCTTCGAAAATCGAAGGATCTTTCACGCGGTAGTGCAGCTGCGAGTTCTCGAAGGCCTCGATGCCGTCCACCTTCATGGTGCGGGCCTGGAAGGAACCCACGCCGGCCGCGATGAAGATGGTCTTGGTGATGAATTTGGTGCCGGCGCTGGTTTCCACATCAAAGCGGCCGTCGGCGCGCTTCTGCACCACGGTCACTTCCTGGCCCAGGTGGAAGGTCGGCTCGAACGGGGCAATCTGCTTCAGCAGGTTGTCGGTCAGCTCCTGGCCGGTGCACGATGGAACCGCAGGAATATCGTAGATCGGCTTGTCGGGATACAGTTCCACGCACTGGCCGCCCACGGCGTTCAGCGAATCGATCACGTGGGCCTTGATTTCCAGCAGGCCCAGTTCGAAGACCTGGAACAGGCCGACCGGGCCGGCGCCGATGATGACGGCATCCGCTTCGATGACGCCGTCTGGAGTGGTGCTTACGTTACTCATGCGATTTCAATCCTGTATTGATCAGCGCGCCAGCAGGTGCGCCTTTTCCTTCACGTCCTTGAACTGCTCCGCATCCGGGAGCGCCGCTTTGGTCTTCGTGATCGAAGGCCAGTTGCGGGACAGGTCGGCGTTAATCTTGATGAAAGACTGCTGGTCGGACGGCACGTCTTCTTCGGCAAAAATGGCATTGACCGGGCATTCGGCCACGCAAACGGCGCAGTCGATGCACTCGTCCGGGTCAATCGCCAGGAAATTCGGGCCTTCGCGGAAGCAATCGACCGGGCAAACATCAACGCAGTCCGTGTAACGGCAGGCGATGCAGGATTCGGTGACAACGTGGGTCATGGAACAGTCCTATCTATATTGGTGCGCTGTGAGTGGGCTTGCTGCAAATTCGGCAACCATACCTTCAGCAAAGCACTGTATTTTAAGGCAATTCGCCTTTTCTAACAATTCGCGCTTAGACACAATACAAATAAGCAAATTCGGCCCATGCACGGGCCGCTGCGGCCTGGCGCCAGGTTCAGGCGGCCAGGATGAGGGAGAGGAGGGGCTGCCAGCGGGCAGCGTCGGGGCTGCCGTCGGCAAATTGGAGGGAGTGGCTGCGGCCCTGGTCTTCGATGTGGATGGCCCAGCGCATGAAATCGGCAGCCCCCTCCGCTTCGGCAGCATCGGGGGCATCGAAAAAGCCGCTGTCGCGGACCGCGGCTTCCAGCGCGGGGCCGGCGGCGCTGGCGCCGGTATCGACCGCATGCTGCTGGACGATGCCGGCGAAGCCGCCGCTGCCTGTCGCTGTAATCTTCATTATTTGACCGCCGCTTCTTCCGGCGCCGCCTGGCGCGCGGCATAGCCCTTGCACCATTGCGCCAGCGCCTCGCGTTCGGCGTCCAGCACGCCTTCCAGCTCAAAGTACTGGGCATTGTTCATGGTGCCGCAGCAGGCACGCCGGTCTTGCGGCATGCTGGGCGAATCCTCCACCATGGCGGCCAGTTCCACGCCGGATTGCTGGTCGTCCGTCAGCGGCACCGGGGACACCACCACTTCGCGCAGCGCAAAGCGGTTGCGGATGAAGTTGCGGTACTCGACCGGCTTGCCGTCCGCTTCGCAGATGCGCAGCATGTGGTTCACCACATGGGCGTAGGTGGCGGCGCGGTCCGGCGCGGCCACCAGCGAGCGCAAGGTCAGGCTGCACAGGTAGTTGCCGATGCGGTGCAGCACGGCGGCGTCGTCTTCCAGGCCGGGCTGGCGCTCGTAGCTGAACATGTCGGCCAGGATGTCGTAGATGGCGCCCGTGAACACCTGCGAGATGGCGTGCACTTCATTGCCGGTGTCGGACAGCTTGAGGTCATTGTCCGCATTGCGCAGGCCGTTGGTGCGGCCGAGCGCCAGGCCGAACTGTTCGGCCATGTCGGCCAGGAAGGTCTTGTCATGCAGGTCGGCCTTGGTCTGCGCGATCACGGCTTCCACCTGGTCCATCTGCGACAGGCAGAGGAAGATGGCGGTCAGGTCGCCGAAGGACTCGTGCAGGCCGCCCGTCTGCGGCGGCGCGCTGCTGAGGATCCATTGCGGCTTCAGGCCGTCCAGCACTGCATGGCCGGCTTCGTGCGACACGATGTCGAAGGAGCGGCAGGTAAACACGCGGTCGGTGCCGCCGCTGGGCACGAAGTCGCCGAACTTGAGGGCTTTTTCGTTGCGGCTGTAGTAGGCGTTCATCACGTTCGGCAGGCCGCGCGGGAACACCGCCAGCGGCTGCGTGTTCGAGGCGCTGTTCCAGGCCCAGGGCAGGGGGGCGCCGCTGTCGCCGGTGGCCAGCACGCGCTGGTACATGGTCAGCGTCTGGCGCACCACGGTGAAGGTGTGCACGGCGTCGAACTGTTCGGTGTCGGGCGACATGATGAAGTCGCCGAAGGCATTCGGCGATACCGGCGCAATGCCCGGCTGGCCGAAGGTGACGCGGGCATCGCGCGGGCCTTCCAGGATCACGCCCGGCAGGAAGGCCTTGCGCGTGCCCATTTCGCTTACGGACGGGTCCTGCTTCCACATCAGCACGCGCGAACCGGCGGGCGGCGTGGCGAGCAGGTTCATCGGCATGCCCGCCATTTTCAGGCGGGGCTGACCGGGCTGCTGCGTCAGCATGGCGGCGCGGCGGTGGATGCGGTAAGGCGCAGAGGGCGTGGGCACATAGCCCACCGGCAGCGACAGGCATTTGGTCAGAACGGCTTCGACCGGTACGATGACTTTCTCGTCCATGTTACTTCTCCTTGTTGGCTCGTGCGGTGAAGGCGCCGCATGCGAAGGACCATGGTCGCGCCGCCGCCCGCGCCATCGTTTGATGCATCGCAAAGTCGCTGTCGTACAATGCGCGGCAGAGCTATAAAAAAGGAGAACCGCGTGACCCCCAGCACCGTTGAAATCGCCGGCGCCTGCCTGTTTGCCATCGCCATCCTGCACACCTTTACCGCGCCTTACTTCAGCCGCCTGGGCGAGCGCTACCCGGCCCATGCGGGCATCTGGCATTTGCTGGGCGAGGTGGAAGCGGTGTTCGGTTTCTGGGCGCTGCTGCTGGTGCTGTTCATCTTCGTCAGCGGCGGCTCCGGCCGCGCCGTGGAGTACCTGGACACGCGCAATTTCACCGAGCCGCTGTTCGTCTTCGTGATCATGGTGATGGCGGCCACGCGGCCTGTGCTGCAGACCGTGAAGCGCGGCATCGGCGCGCTGGCGCGCGCCATTCCGCTGCCGGGCAGCATGGGCTTCTATTTCACCGTGCTGGCGCTGGTGCCTCTGCTCGGCTCCTTCATCACCGAGCCGGCCGCGATGACGCTGGGCGCCATGATCCTGGCGCGCAGCCTGTTCGATGGCGGCATTTCGGACCGCCTGAGATACGCCACGCTGGGCGTGCTGTTCGTGAACGTCTCGATCGGCGGCACGCTGACCTCCTTTGCCGCGCCGCCGGTGCTGATGGTGGCCGCCAAGTGGAACTGGGACATGGCTTATATGCTGAGCCATATCGGCTGGAAGGCCGCGCTGGCCGTGCTGGTCAACGCGGGCGCGGCCACCTTGCTGTTCCGGCGCGAGCTGGCGGCGCACCGTCCGGCCGCCGGCGCGGCGGAAGCGCCGGTGCCGGTGGCGCTGGTCATCGTGCACCTGCTGTTCCTGGTGGGCGTGGTGGCCTTCTCGCACCATAGTGCCGTGTTCATGGGCCTGTTCCTGTTCTTCCTCGGCGTGGCCCATGCCTACGAGCGCTACCAGGACCGCCTGATCCTGCGCGAAGGCCTGATGGTGGGCTTCTTCCTGGCCGGCCTGGTGGTGCTGGGTGGCCAGCAGCAATGGTGGCTGCAGCCGCTGCTGCTCAGCATGAGCAGCGAGGCCGTGTTCTACGGCGCCACCGCGCTGACCGCCGTCACTGACAATGCGGCGCTCACCTATCTGGGCTCGCTGGTGGAAGGCCTGAGCGAGGAATTCAAGTACGCGCTGGTGACGGGCGCCGTAACCGGCGGCGGCCTGACGGTGATCGCCAATGCGCCGAATCCGGCCGGCCTGTCCATCCTCAAGGGCTACTTCAAGGATGAGGCGGTGAGCCCGCTTTACCTCCTGCTGGCAGCGCTGGCGCCGACCTGCGTTGCCATCCTCGCTTTCCGCCTGCTGTAAGGCTGTGGCATCATTGCGGCTTTTTGCTCAGGAATATGGCGGACATTGATATCGTGCAGGCGCACAGCCTGGAACCGGCCGCGGCGCGCGCGGCGGCCGAACAGGTGGCGGGCAAGATTGCCCAGGAATTCGGACTGGCCTGCAACTGGCAGGGAGATGTGCTGCGTTTCGAACGCAGCGGCGTGGAGGGGTCGCTGACGCTGGCGCCGCAACAGGCCCGGCTTCAGATCAAGCTGGGCTTCCTGTTCGGCGCCTTTGCCCCTGCCATCGAAGGCAAGGTCACGGAGAAGATGCGCAAGGTGTTTGCGGGCCAAGCCGCTTAGCCCTTCAATTCTTCGATCAGGTCGATGTACTGCTGTTTGGCCTCGTCCTGCGAGGTGCCCTGGAGCGCGGCCCAGGCGTCGAATTTGGCGCGGTTCACGAAGTCCGTCATGCCGGGACGCTCGCCGGTGGCGTCGCCGCTGGAACCCTGCTTGTACAGCGCGTAGATCTTCAGCAGCGTCATATTGTCCGGGCGTTCCGGCAGGTTCTTGGAATCGGCTACGGCCTGGTCGAACTGTTCTTGCAGACTCATTTTTGTCCTCTTGTTTGGGTTGCGATGCGCCATCATACAAAAGATGGCGCGCTTCGCCGTAGAGGAATCGTTCCAATAAAAAAAACGGCGGATCAAGCCAGCCCGCGAGGGCTTCCTTGATCCGCCGTTCTGGCGAAAGCCGGAATTACTTCTTCTTGGTTGGGTTGACTGCGGCTTTCAGGGTCGCGCCAGCCGAGAATTTCGGGGTCTTGGAAGCGGCGATTTTGATCGCTTCGCCGGTTGCAGGATTGCGGCCTTTGCGCGCAGCGCGCTTGGCGACGGAGAAGGTGCCGAAGCCGGTGATGCCGACCGTGTCGCCCTTTTTCAGACGCTCGGTAACGATGGCAATCAGAGTGTTCACTGCATCGTTGGCTGCAGCGCCGGACATCTCGGTACGCTTCGCAAATTCTGCAATCAGTTCGCCTTTTTTCATTACTACCTCCTTGGTTAATGGAGCGCGCAGATTAGCACAATAATTGCCAAATGTAATCCTTTCTCGGCGAAGAAACCCATACAGTAGCTGGCTTGCCACGCAGCGCGCCCCAAAACAGGGCCTGGCGGCAGGCGTTTCGGGCCATGCTGCACCGCAGTGTACGCAAGCCGGGCGCGGGCTCCCGCCATGCCGGTGCTAATATGGAAGCAGCTGTGAATCAAGCGCGAGCGAGGATCGATATGAGCTTTTCGGATGAGGTTCTGATGGCCTATGCCGACGGCATGCTGGGCGCCGAAACGCGCCGCGCCGTGGAACTGGCCATACAAAAGGATGCGGCGCTGGCGCGCCGCGTTGCTCAGTACAAAACCCGGCAAGCCAATGCCTGCGCCGGTTTCGCGCCGGGCGAGGAGTCCGCGCCGCAACGGGCGCAGCGCCTGCGCCAGGCCACCATCATCAACCTGGGCGAGGTGCGCGCGCGGCGCGAAGCCAGCCAGCTGGCGGCAAAGAAGGCCGCGCAGCCGAAGCGCTGGACCTGGCAGGTATGGGGCGCGCTGGGCGGCGTGCTGCTGCTGGGCGTGCTGGGCGGGAAGTTCGGCCTCGACTACCTGATGCAGCCCGACCCGGGCAAGACGGAAACCATTTCCAGCCGCGATGGCGCGCTGACGGCACAGGGCCGGCTGGCCATCGCGCTGGACCAGCAGCTGTCCAGCACACAGGGGGTGCAGCTGGCGGCAGCCGGACTGCCTGTATCGGCCACGGCGGCGGCCAGCCCGGTGCGCATCGGGGCCAGCTTTGTCTCCAACGATGGCAACTACTGCCGCAGCTTTGTCAGCGGCGGCAGCGTACAGGACCTGGCGGGGCTGGCCTGCAGGGCAGGACAGGAATGGCGCATCCTGCTGGCGGTGCAGAATCCGCGCCTGGGCGGTTTCCGCTCACTGGAACTGCCGGCGCCGGTGCTGCAGGCGGTAGAACAGCAGATCAGCGGCGACCTGCTCGATCCGCGCGCGGAACATGAAGCGATGCAGCGGGGCTGGCAGCGCTGAAGAAGGGAAGGGTGCTGCAGGGCAGCGTTGTGCTGGAAGGCTTGGGCCGAAAGGGTTATGCCGGATTCACTGCCCGGCTTTTTTGTCTTCTTCATCGTCGCCGGAGCCCACCACGGCCTTGCCGACAGAGTAAGCTCCTTTGCCGACCGCCACGCCGGCACTGACGGCGGTGGAAGCGACGGTGACGCCGGCGCCAACCACGGCGCCTGTGACGGCCACTACCGTGCAGCCGCTGAGCGCGGCTGCGGCGGCCAGCGCGCAGGGCGCCAGCAGCCAGCGAAACTGTCTGTTCATCAAACGTCCAGCAGGTCCACGTCGAAGATCAGGGTGGCGTTCGGCGGAATCACGCCGCCCGCGCCGCGCGCACCGTAGCCCAGCTCAGCAGGAATGACCAGCTGGCGTGTGCCGCCGACTTTCATGCCCTGCACGCCTTCGTCCCAGCCGCGGATGACCATGCCGGCGCCCAGCGCGAACTCGAAGGGATCGTCGCGGTCCTTGCTGGAATCGAACTTGGCGCCCTTGCTGCCGTCGGCATTCTGCAGCCAGCCGGTGTAGTGCACGGTGACGTTCTGTCCCGCTTTCGCCTCGGCGCCGTCGCCCACGGTGATGTCGTCGTACTGCAGGCCGGATGGGGTGGTGGTGATGGCCATGATGCTCCTTCAATGGTGAGTGAGAGCCGTTGCCGGCTTAGCCTTCGATTGTAGTCCATGGCTCAGTAAAGCGCCATGGCGTTAACTTCTCGACCACGAGTGTGAGCAAGGTGTTATGGCGCCGGTGGAAGCAGCGTTGTTTTTGCGGGGCACCCGCAGGCGGAATGGCCCTGAAATATTGTCGGCAATAACTATATTCGCCCGTTTTCCCCGTAGAATAAGGGCTTATGTCTTCTCCGGCGAGCTTCTCTATGTTCCGCAGTTTCACTTGCGCCACCCTTCGTGCGATGGTGTTTCCCTTGTTGCTGGCGGCAGTGCCGGCCGCGCAGGCCAATGTTGTGGTTGTGCTTAACTCGCGCGATGCGACGGTGCAGCTGCTGGACCAGACCACGCACAAGAGCCTGGAAACCATCGCCGTGGGCAAGGAACCGCACCACCTGATGTCCACGCCGGACAATAAATCGCTGATCGTGGCCGCCGCCGTGGGCAACGAGCTGGTCTTCCTCGACCCGAAGACGGGCCAGGTGCAGCGCCGCGTCAAGGACATCCTCGATCCTTACCAGATCGGCTTCTCGCCGGACCAGAAATGGTTCATCGCCACTTCGCTGCGCCTGGACCGCATCGACCTCTATAAATACGACGGCAAGGACTTCACGCTGGGCAAGCGCATCCCCCTGCCCAAGCTGCCCAGCCATATCGCCTTCGATGCGAAAAGCACCATGGCCTTCATCACCCAGCAGGGCAGCGACCAGGTCAGCGCCATCGATCTCGCCACCCAGACCGTGAAATGGACCATGAGCGTGGGCAAGCTGCCGGCCGGCATCACCATGACGCCGGACGACAAATACCTGCTGGTCGGCATCATGGGCAAGGACTATGTGGAAGTGATCGACTGGCGCACGCAGAAGTCGGTCAAGCGCATCAAGGCCGGCGCCGGCACCCACAACTTCCGCGCGCAGGGCGACAACCGCCTGACCTATGTGTCGAACCGGGTCTCGAACACGATCAATATCATCGACCAGAAAACGCTGGAGAATGTCGGCACCATCAATGTGCCGGGCGGTCCGGACTGCATGGAAATCACGGAAGACGGCAAGACCATGTGGGTCACGCTGCGCTGGATTAAGAAAGTGGCAGTGATCGATCTCCCTTCGCGCAAGGTGGTGAAGATGATTCCGGTCGGCCGCTCGCCGCATGGCGTGTTCTTCGCCAATTCCTCGGCCCGCATGTAAGGGACACGGCCCGCGCGGCGCCATGAAGCGAGCTTCCCTGATCCTTGGCGCCGCCCTGCTGGCGGCCCATGCAGCCGATGCAGCCACTCCCGCGGCCTGCAGCGGCACCATTTACCTGACCTTCGACACCGGCAGCCAGTCGCAGGCCGAACTGATCGCCGCCACCCTGAAGCGCCACCATATCAAGGCCACTTTTTTCCTCGCCAACGAGAAGACGGTGCGCGGCGACTACTCGCTGGATCCGTCCTGGGCGGCATTCTGGCAAGCCCGCGTGGCGGAAGGCCATGCTTTCGGTTCGCATACCTTTGACCATGTCTATTTCGAAAAAGATGCGGCCAAGGGCTTGATCCAGGTCAAACCCCAGTTCGGCGCCCAGGCCGGAAAACGCCAGCAATGGACGGTGGAGCAGTTCTGCAGCGAGCTGCGCCGTGTGGACGAGCGCTTCCAGCAGTTGACCGGTGCAAAGCTGGACCCGCTGTGGCGCGCGCCCGGCGGCCGCACCTCGGCCCGCACGCTGGCGGCAGCCCAGGCCTGCGGCTACCATCACGCGGGCTGGGCGCCCGCCGGCTTCTCCGGCGACGAGCTGTCCAGTGCCAGCCACCCGAATGCGCTATTGTTGAAGAAGGCGCTGGACGGGCTGCGCGATGGCGATATCTTCATGGCCCATATGGGCATCTGGTCGCGCAAGGATCCGTGGGCGCCGGCCAACCTGGAGCCGCTGATCGCCGGCCTGGAGAAAAAAGGCTTCTGTTTTGCGACCCTGCGCGAACATCCCGACTATTCCTCTTTCATGAAACAACGATGATCGACTTCCTGACCGACCATTTCGCGCTGGCGCAGGGGTGGCTGTTCGAAACCGTGATCGAACCGCTGCTGTACTACGCCGGCCTGGGCGATGTGATTGAAGATGCCTTCGAAGGCACCGAATGGCTGCTGATCGGCATCTGCGAGATTGTGCTGATCTTCCTCGTGCTGCGGCCGATGGAGGCCATGATCCCGGTGCACCGCTTCGACGACCGGCGCGCACGCTGGAACGATTTCATCTATACCTTCCTGCACCGCATCGGCCTGTTCCCGGTGCTGATCTTCTTCACGCTGGACCCGCTGATGGACCACGTGGCGGCCTGGCTGCACCTGGAGAACATCAGCCCCTTCAACCTGGAAGAGCTGGTGCCGGACATGAGCCCGCTGACCAGCTTCTTCATCTATTTCGTGGTGCTGGACTTCTTCGACTACTGGTTCCACCGCGCCCAGCACCAGTTCAACTGGTGGTGGGGCCTGCACAGCCTGCACCACAGCCAGCAGAACATGAACCTGTGGAGCGACGACCGCAACCACCTGCTGGACGATGTGCTGCGCGACCTCTACCTGGCGCTCATCGGCCTCGCCATCGGCGTGCCGCCGGGCCAGTATGTGCTGCTGATTTCCCTGTCGCGCATCCTGCAAAGCCTGCAGCATGCCAATGTGCGCATCCACTTCGGCCGCATCGGCGAATGGCTGCTGGTGTCGCCGCGCTATCACCGCATGCACCATGCGGTGGGCGTGGGCCATGAATCGCATGGCAAGGGCACGCTGGGCGGCTGCAATTTCGCCGTGCTGCTGCCGGTATGGGACATTGTCTTCCGCACCGCGAACTTCACGCCGAAGTTCGAGCCGACCGGCGTGCGCGACCAGCTGGCGCGTGAGGACGCCGACGGCGCCGTGCGCCCCGGCCGCGACTATGGGCGCGGCTTCTGGCAGCAGCAGTGGCTGGGCCTGAAGCGCATGGTGGAATTCGCCGCGGCGCGGAGGCCGGGCTGATGCGCGCCGTCGCCAACGCCTACGGCCGGGCGCTGCTGTCCCAGCTGCACGGCAAGATGCTGGTGCTGAGCATCCTGCCTTTCGTGCTGTCGGTGGCGCTGTGGGCGCTGCTGCTGTGGCTGGGGCTCCAGCCCCTGCTGGACTGGCTGCACATGCACTTCGTCGAATACGAAATCTTCCGCAGCACCAGCAGCTGGCTGGAGTGGCTGGGCCTGGGCATGCTGAAGACCGTGGTGGTGCCCTTCTTTGCGATGCTCCTGCTGTTGCCGCTGATGATCCTGACGGCGCTGGTCTTCATCGGCGTGATCGCCATGCCCGTCATCGTGCGCCATGTGGGCGGGCGCCACTTCACGCAGCTTGAACTGAAACGGGGCGGCAGCATCCTAGGCGGGCTTGGCAAGGCGCTGAGCTCCTTCGCCGTGTTCGTGGTGGTGTGGTTCTTTACGCTGCCCCTGTACGCTTTCCCGCCGCTGGCGGTGCTGTCCTCCTCGCTGCTGTGGGGCTGGCTCACCAGCCGCGTCATGAGCTACGACGCGCTGGCCGACTATGCCAGCGAAGAGGAGCGCCGCACCATCCAGCATGAAAGGCGCTGGGAGCTGTGGACCATCGGCGTCATATCGGGCGCTGCGGGATCGCTGCCTGCTGTACTGTGGGTAGGCGGCGCCGCGATCGCGGTCGTATTCTTCCCCTTCCTGCTGGCCGCCTCGATCTGGCTCTATGTGCTGATCTTTATCTTCACCGGCCTGTGGTTCGAATACTTCTGCCTGCAGGCGCTGGCCGAACTGCGGGGCAGGGAGCGCAGCATCACCATCGAACAGGATACGGAATGAGCATCGGACTGATTATCATCGGCGACGAAATCCTGTCGGGCAAACGCACCGACCAGCATTTCCCGAAAGTGGTGCAGCTGCTGGCCGCGCGCGGCCTGCAGCTGGGCTGGGCCGAATACCTGGGCGACGAACGCGAACGCATTGCGGACACGCTGCGCCGCACCTTCGCCAGCGGCGACATCGTGTTCTGCTGCGGCGGCATCGGCGCCACGCCGGACGACCACACGCGCCAGGCGGCTGCCATGGCCGCCGGCCTGCCGCTGGTGCTGCACGAGGAGGGCAAGCGCCTGATCCAGCAGCGCATTGTGCAGATGGCGCGCGAAGCGGGCCATGAGGCCGACCTGGAGGCGCCGGAAAACCTGCAGCGCCTGCAGATGGCGGAATTCGCCGAAGGCGCGGCGCTGATCCCCAACCCCTATAACAATGTGCCCGGCTTCGCCATCGGCACCCATTATTTCGTGCCCGGTTTCCCGGTCATGGCCTGGCCCATGATCGAGTGGGTGCTGGACACGCATTACGCGGACCTGTTCCACCGCGAGCAGCGCGCCGAGCATGCGGTGCTGGTATACGAAATCGCGGAGTCGGTGCTGACGCCGATGATGGTGGAGCTGGAAGCGGCCTTCCCGCGCATTAAAGTCTTCAGCCTGCCCAGTGTGGGCGACGCGCACACGCGGCGCCATATCGAGCTGGGTGTGAAGGGCGAACCGGAGCAGGCTGCTGCCGCCTTCGCGCAGATGTGCGCCGGACTGAAGCAGCTGAAGGCTGAATTCCACCCGGCCGGGAGTGGCAAAGCCTCTGGCTAAAGGCAGGGGCGCGTTGTTTTTTTGCGAAAAAGCAGGGCGCGGATGAGATTTTCAATTGTATCGCCCGTGCACATTTGCCTGATGTGGTGCAATGGCATTGCACGCTGTAACTAAGTCTGCTGTAACCAAGTCTGAACTATGTCTTCCCAATACGATCAAGAGAGTCCGCACCTGGACGAGGAACAAGCCGCCACGCCGCCGCCTTCGGAGCCACGGAAGAGCAAGCGCTCCCGCAATGCCTTCATTGTGCTGATGCTGGTCCTGCTGTCGCTGGCGGTATGGTGGATGCTGCGCGAATTCCGCACTTCCACCATGCAGGCCAAGTACTTTACCCACCTGGTCAAGCAGCTTAACTACAAGGTCGAGCCGGGCCCCAGCGATGCGATCCGCTTCCCGCATGACAGCCCGTATGACGAACGCCTGGGCTACGCCAACCTGCCGGACTACCTGGCCAAGCTGAAGACGCGCGATTTCGAGATCACGGCCCAGTCGCGCTTCTCGCCCAAGATGGTGGAATTGTCGGACATGGGCATCTTCACCACCTTCCGCGAGAAGACCCGCACCGGCCTCACGATCTACGACTGCCGCGCCCAGCCCCTGTTCTCCACCAGCTATCCGGAACGGATCTATCCCGGCTTCGAGCAGGCTCCCGCCGCGCTGGTGCATAGCCTGCTGTTCATCGAAAACCGCGAACTGCTGGACAAGACCTACCCGAAACGCAATCCGGCCGTGGAATGGGACCGCCTGTCCAAGGCCGTGCTGGAGAAGACCGCCAGCGCCGTCGGCGCAGGCAGCCACCGCGCGGCGGGCGGCTCCACGCTGGCCACCCAGATCGAGAAGTACCGCCATTCGCCGGAAGGCCGCACCGGCTCCATGAAGGACAAGCTGCAGCAGATGATTTCGGCTTCGCTGCGCGCCTACCAGCAGGGCGAAGACACCACGGCCGTGCGGCGCCAGATCGTGGTCGACTACCTGAATACGGTGCCGCTGTCGGCCAAGCCGGGCTACGGTGAAGTGAACGGCATCGGCGACGGCATGTGGGTCTGGTATGGCCGCGACTTCGATGAAGTGAACAAGCTCCTGGGCGGCAAGATGGACCAGCCGGACAGCCCGCTGGCCTTCAAGGAAGCACTGAGCCTGCTGATCGCGCAGCGCCGCCCCAGCCACTACCTGGGCGACGGCGACGAGGACCTGGAAGTGCTGGCCAACAGCCACCTGCGCCTGCTGGCCCAGGCGGGCGTGATCACGCCGCAGCTGCGTGACGCGGCGCTGAAGGTCAAGCTGAAACCGGCCCACGGTTCGGGCGTGCAGTCGGCGCCGCCGATGAGCTATGTAACGAAGAAGGCCTCCAATGCCGTGCGCGTCCACCTGGCCAACCTGCTGGGCGATAACCGCATGTACAACCTGGACCGGCTTGACCTGTCCGTGGTCAGCACCCTCGATGCGGACGCGCAGAAGGCCGTCACGCAGATGCTGCGCGACCTGAAAGACCCCGAGACCGCGCTGAAGGCCGGCCTGACAGGCAAGGGCATGCTGGGCAACGGCGACCCGGCCAATGTGGTCTACAGCTTCACGCTGCTGGAAAAGGGCAAGGACACCAATTACCTGCGCGTACAGACCGATAACTACGACCAGCCGCTGGACATCAACGAAGGCGCCAAGCTGGACCTGGGCTCCACCGCCAAGTTGCGCACCCTGGTGACCTATCTCGACATCGTCGACCAGCTGTGGAAGAAGTACCAGGACAAGAGTCCCGAGGAACTGAAGAAGGTGGCCGTCGATCCCAAGGACAGGCTGACGGCATGGGGCATCGAATACATGCTCACCACGCCGGCCGCCCAGCGCAGCCTGCCGCATATGCTGAACGCGGCCATGGAGCGCAAATATTCCGGCAATCCCGGCGAAGGCTTCTTCACCGGCGGCGGCCTGCATTACTTCGGCAACTTCTCGAAAGAGGACGACTTCAAGATCCTCACCGTGCGCGAAAGCCTGCGCCGCTCCACCAACCTGGTGTTCGTGCGCCTGATGCGCGACGTGGCCAAGTACTACTCCTTCCAGATGCCCGGCTCCTCGGCCACGCTGCTGGCCGATGCGGACGATCCGCGCCGCGCCGACTACCTGGCGCGCTTCGCCGACATGGAAGGCAAGGAGTTCCTGTCCCGCTTCTACAGCAAGTACAAGGGCAAGAAGGTGACGGAGCTGGACCGCATCCTGGTCGATTCCGTGCGCCCCACGCCGGTGCGCCTGGCGAATATCCACCGCACCCTGTTCCCGAAAGCGTCGCTGGCCGAGTTCACCATGTTCGTAAACGGCAACCTGCAATCGCAGAACGAAGTGCCGGACGACCGCCTGGCCCGCATGTACGACCAGTACGCAATGGACAAGTGGAGCCTGGCCGACCGCGGCTACCTGGCCAACCTGCATCCGCTGGAACTGTGGCTGGTGGCCTACCTGCGCTCGCATGACGGCGCCACCTTCAGCGATGTGGTGGCGGCCAGCGAGAAGGAGCGCCAGGAGGTTTACCAGTGGCTGTTCAAGACCCACCGCAAGCACGCGCAGGACAAGCGCATCGCCGGCCTGCTGGAGATGGAAAGCTTCATGGAGATTCACCGCCAATGGAAGAAGATGGGCTATCCCTTCGATTCGCTGGTGCCTTCCTATGCGACCACGCTGGGCGCTTCGGCCGACCGGCCTTCCTCGCTGGCCGAGATGATGGGCATTATCGTCAACGGCGGCGTCCGCAAGACCACGCAGCGCATCGAATCGCTGCACTTCGCAGCCGGCACGCCTTACGACACCAAAGTGGCGCGCGCGAAGAGCAGCACGAACGAACAGGTGCTGTCGCCGGAAGTGGCGCGGGTGGCGGCCGATGAAATCCGCGGCGTGGTCTCGGACGGCACCGCGCGCCGCGTGAAGGCGGCCTTTGTGGGCGCTGACGGCGCCATCATTCCGGTGGGCGGCAAGACCGGCACCGGCGACCAGCGCTTCGACGTGTATGCGGCAGGCGGCCGCCTGATCGAATCGCGCTATGTGAACCGCTCGGCGACCTTCGTGTTCAATATCGGCGAACGCTTCTTCGGCAGCATGACGGCCTATGTGCACGGGCCGGAGTCGAAGAACTACGACTTCACTTCGGCACTGCCGGTGCAGCTGCTGACGGTGCTGGCGCCCAGCCTGATGCCGTTGATCGAACCGCAGACGGCGCTCAAGCCGGGCACCTCGGTGGCGGCAGCGGCTGCAGCGCTTGGCGCCCCCGTGAAGGCTTGCGGGCGTTAAAATCGGGGCATGAAACCCGTACGCCACCACGTCACACGTATTCTCAAGTTCACGCGCTTTTCATTCAGCGACCTGTTTGCCAGCGCGGCGCCCACTTTCCTGTTGATCGCCGCGCTGTGCGTGGGCGCCTACCTGATCGTCGATCCGGCGCCGCCGCGCCTCGTCACCCTCGGCACGGGGCAGGAGAACAGCGCCTATGACCGCATCGGCCAGAAGTACGCGCAGGAGCTGGGCAAGCACGGCATCGCCGTCACGCTGAAAGGCTCGCACGGCTCGCGTGAGAACCTGCGCCTGCTGAACGAAGGCAAGGTGGATATCGCCTTCGTGCAAAGCGGCACCACCGACCAGGCGGAAGCCGAACGGCGCGGCCTGGTGTCCCTGGGCAGCCTGTTCACGGAGCCGCTGTGGCTCTTCCTGCGCGAGCACAAGGGCAAGCCGCCCATCACCCAGCTCACGCAGCTGAAGGGCATGAAGATCAATATCGGCGCCAAGGGCAGCGGTGCGCCGCGCCTGTTCCGCCAGGTGCTGGAAGTGAATGGGCTGGACGTGAAGGAGATCTCCGCCTCGCAGCTCGATAACACGCCGGCCACCGTGGAACTGATCGAAGGCCGGGTGGACGGCATCGTGTTCGCCGCGGCGCCGGACGACCCGCTGATCCAGATGCTGCTGGCCACGCCCGGCATCGCGCTGTTCGATTTCGCGCAGGCCGAAGCCTACACGCGCCGCCTGCCTTTCCTCACGCATGTGACGCTGCCGCGCGGCATCGTGGACCTGGGCCGCGACCTGCCCGCGCGCGACTACCACCTGATCGCACCAACCGCCACGCTGGTGGCGCGCGAAGACCTGCACCCGGCCCTGGTCGATCTGTTCGTGCAGGCAGCGGCGCGCATCCACAGCGGGGCAGGGTGGTTCCAGCAGCAGGGCCAGTTCCCTTCGCCGCGCTTCAGCGAGATTCCGGTGGCGCCGGAAGCGGCCAAGTTCTACAAGGACGGGGCGCCCTTCATGCAGCGCTATATGAACTTCTGGCTGGCCAATTTCTTCGACCGCATGTGGGTGGTGGTGGTGGCGCTGGGCGCGCTGATCCTGCCGCTGTCGCGGGTGGTGCCGCCGCTGTATGTGTGGCGCATCCGTTCGCGCATCTACCGCTGGTACGGCCAGCTGCGCGCGGTGGAACAGGCGCTCGAAGCGGCGCCGCCGGAGCGGCGCGAAGAAGTCTGCAAAACGCAGCTGGAACGCCTCAACGATATCGAACAGCGCGTGAACCAGATCTCGATTCCCCTGTCCTTTGCCGACGACCTGTATGGGCTGCGCAGCCATATCAACTTCGTGCGGCAGCGAGTCATCGGACAAGTAAGTACTAGTACTGACTGAACTTTATTGGTGAAACGAAACAATGTTGTTTCTTTCCCCAATTGGTGAAATTTGATCCCGAATTAATTGACAGGCGAGCAGGCTCATCACTACATTAAATTAGGCCTTGCGCAGCAAGACCGAATAAGCCCCATCGTTCGATCAAGCCTCAAAAATAATTCGAAGGGATCAACAATGCAGAGTAAGAACGTTCCAAACAAGAGCCTCCTCGCGGCCACCATCGCCTCGCTGTTTGCCGGCGCCGCATTCGCACAAACCCCAAGCCAGGCGACGGAAGACAGCCAGGCCACCGTGGTGGTGACCGGTACCCGCGTGTCCAACCGCACCGTGCTCGATACCTCGGCGCCGGTGGACGTGATTTCCGCCGACACCATCAAGAACACCGGCGTGCCGGAGATCAGCCAGGCGCTGTCCGTGGCGCTGCCATCATTGAATTTCCCGCGTCCGGGCCTGGCCGACGGCACCGACACGATTCGCCCTGCCACCTTGCGCGGGCTGGCGCCGGACCAGACCCTGGTACTGGTGAATTCCAAGCGCCGCCACACCTCTTCGCTGATCAACCTGAACGGCACCATCGGCCGCGGTTCGGCAGCGGTGGACATGAACACCATCCCGACCGCGATGGTGAAGAATATCGAAGTGCTGCGCGACGGCGCCTCCGCCCAGTACGGCTCTGACGCGATTGCCGGCGTGGTCAATATCCGCCTGCGCACCGACCGCAGCGGCGGCGAAGCCACCGCCAGCTATGGCGCGCGCATCACCGAATACGAATTTGCCGTGGCGCCGCCGCCAGCGGGCGCCAACTGGGGCGCGGGTCCAAGCTCGCGCGAACGCACCGACGGCCAGACTGGCACGGTCAGCCTGTGGAAAGGCCTGCCATGGGGCGAGACCGGCCACCTGACCATCGCCGCCGAATACAAGGACCAGGCGCACACGGAACGCAGCGGCTACGACATGCGCCAGCAATATCCGCTGGTGAGCGGCGCCTTCGACCCGCGCGAAGCCACCATCAACCGCTTCAACGCCTGGTATGGCGAGCCCGAGATGAAACAGTCCACGCTGTTCGTCAACGCAGGTAATGACCTGGGCAATGGCGTCAAGCTGTATGCCTGGAGCAGCTACCAGAAGCGCGAGGCGAAATCGGGCGGCTTCTTCCGCCGCGCGCTGCAGGACAACAACACCATCCAGATTTATCCGGACGGCTTCCTGCCCATCATCTCGCCGGACGTGGACGACTACAGCGCGGCGGCAGGCGTGAACTGGACGCTGGGCGGCTGGGAGATGGACACCTCGCTGAGCTACGGCAAGAACGAGATGGCCTACACCATCGAGAACACGCTGAACCGTTCGATCGGCCCATCGTCGAAGAAGAGTTTCGACGCGGGCGGTTATTCCTATGACCAGCTGACCTTCAACCTGTCCGGCGTGCGCCAGTTCGATGTGGGCCTGGCCTCGGACCTGAACGTGGCGCTGGGCGCCGAAGCCCGCCGCGAAGGCTACAAGCTGTGGGCCGGCGAGCCGGATTCCTACCGCAACGGCGGCGTGCTGCTGCCAAGCGGCGCACCGACCGCTTCAGGTTCCCAGGTGTTCCCCGGTTTCCGTCCCAGCGATGCGTCGAACAGCCACCGCACCGCGCTCAGTATCTTCGCCGACTTCGAAGCGAACCTGACGCAGAACTTCCTCGGTTCCTTCGCGGTGCGCGGCGAGCACTACTCGGACTTCGGCAACAACTGGTCCGGCAAGCTGGCAGGCCGCTACAACTTCACCAGGGACTTCGCGCTGCGCGGGTCGGTGCAGAACGGCTTCCGCGCGCCATCGATGCAGCAGCAGAACTTTACGTCGACCTCGACCAACTTCATCAACGGCATCCCGTACGACATCACCACCTTCAAGCCTAGCGATCCGGCCGCGATTGCACTGGGCGCGAAGCCGCTGGAAGCCGAGAAGTCCACCAACTACTCCTTCGGCGCGGTGATGAAGCTGGGCCGCGGCAGCCTGACCGTGGACGGCTACAAGATCAAGATCCGCAACCGCATCGTGCTGTCGGAGAACCTGACGGCCACCAATGTGCGCGACTACCTGACCGCGCGCGGCTTTATCGGCATTGGCGGCGGCCGCTTCTTCATCAACGGCGTGGATACCACGACGGACGGTGTGGATGTGGTGTTCAACCATCCGTTCGCGCTGGGCACGGCCGGCAAGCTCGATCTCACGCTGGCGGGCAACTACACCAAGACCGACGTGACCAAGGTGCCGGCTACCGCGCAGCTGGCGGCCCTGAGCCCGGCGCCCATCCTGTTCGACCGCGTGAACGTGCTGACCTTTGAAGAAGGCACGCCGAAGACCAAGTTCAGCGCCAACCTGAACTGGTCGATGGGCGCATGGGGCGCAACGGCACGCGCCACGCGCTACGGCAAGATCCTGACCCCGGCCTCGCCTGCGACGCTGGACCAGTGGGCATCGGCCAAGGTGCTGGTGGACCTGGAGGGCCGCTATGCCTTCAGCAAGCAGCTGTCGCTGGCGATCGGCGCGGATAATGTGTTCGACCAGTATCCGGACGCCTACACGGTGGCGCAGAACACCACGGGCAATGCGCCGTTCTCCAACTACTCGCCGTTCGGCCGCTCCGGCCGCTACGTCTACGCCCGCGTCAACTACGCCTTCTAAGCAACAAACCCTGACACCATAGGGCCAGACCCCATGGTGTCAGTATTGATTTACAAGTGAACAACAGTACGATACAAAAAGCTGCGTATTAGAAACTTGTTCGATACACACGATTGAGATCATGGGCCCTCATGGGCTCACGATCTCTTTCTTTTTCCGGCAAACGCTTCCTGCGCGGCGCGCTGTGCCTGCTCGCGATCTTCCTGTTCTGCCTGAGCTACTGGATCCACCGCTACTTCGGCCAGCTGGATGTCAACCAGATTGCCTATCACCTGAACTTCGGCGTCGATATCGTCAGGACCTCCGATCCCGTCTTTACCAAGCGCTTTGTACGCTGGTGCGTGCTGGCGCCATTCGTCTTCCTGCTGCTGCTGGTGCTGGCCGAACGCCGCTTCGTCTGCGCGCTGGCGCGGCTGCCCCGTGTCTGGCGGCCGGCGCTGTGCCGGCTTTACCGCCAGCTGCCGTATGTGCTGCTGGCCGCCGCTTCCGGCTTTTGGCTGTGGGATGTGTCGGCCCTGAAGTATGTGGGCGCCAATTTCGGGCCGGATTATTTTGCTGCGCACTATGTGCGGCCCGCTTCCGTGGAGCTGGTCGAGCGGGAGGCCAGGAACCTGATCCTGATTTATGTGGAAAGCCTGGAGACCGGCTATGCCGACCGGGCCGCCTTCGGCCGCGACCTGATCGCGCCGCTGACCGGCCTGCATGGCGCCAGCTTTGCCGCCTACCAGCAGGCGCCCGGCACCGGCTGGACCATCGCGGCCCTGGTCGCCACCCAGTGCGGCGTGCCGCTGGAAAGGGTCACGATCTTCGACGGCAATACGCAGGGCCAGATGATGGATTCCTTCCTCGGCAAGGCGGTCTGCCTGCCCGACCTGCTGGCGCAGCGCGGCTACCGCAATGTGTTCATGGGCGGCGCTTCCACCAGCTTTGCGGGCAAGGACAAATTCCTGCGCCAGCACCATTACCATGAGGTCTACGGCCGGGAGGAGTGGCTGCGGCAGGGCGCCAGCGCGCACAGCATGAATGGCTGGGGCCTCTATGATGCCGACCTGTTCCGCGAGGCCAAGGCCAAGCTGCAGCAGCTGCAGGCGTCGAAGCAGCGCTTCAACCTGTCGCTGCTGACGGTGGATACCCACGAGCCGGGCGGCAAGCAGTCCGCGCATTGCGCGCGGGCCGGGTATGCGGCGCGCTTCGAGGGCATTGTGTCCTGCACCGCGGCCGAGGTGGCGGACTTCGTGCGCTTCGCGCGGGAGCAGGGCTACCTGGACAACACCAATATCGTCATCCTGGGCGACCACCTGGCGCGCAAGAATCCGCTGTCGGCCCAGCTGGAGCAGATGCCGCGCCGCGCCATCTTCAACAGCTTCATTGCGCGCGAAGCGCCGGCGCCGCAGCGCAGCCAGCTGCTGCATTTCGACCTGATGCCGACCATCCTCGAATTCGCCGGCTATGCAGTGCCCGGCGGGCGCCTCGGCCTCGGCTACAGCGGCTTCAACCGCCACCCCCAGCCGCCGCCGCAGCGCCTGCAGGAGATGGAGGGCGCACTGCTCAACCGCTCGGGCGAATACCTGGCGCTGTGGGCCGATCCGGACTGAATCAGGCGCCCATCCAGGGCAGGCCGGCCTTGCACCAGCCGCCCACCGTCTTGCGGTGGCCGGCGCTGTCCTTGTCGCCTTCAAAGCCTTCCAGGATGTCGTAGCAGCGCGTGTAGCCGTGCTCGGTGGCCAGCTTCGCCGAGTGGCGCGAGCGCACGCCGGAACGGCACAGGAAGAGCAGTACATCGTCCTTGCCGGCCACGGCCGACAGCTGGGCCAGGAAATCGGGGTTCGGCACGCCGCCCGGCCAGGTGCTCCATTGCACGGCCGCATGCTGGGCTTCCGGAATCGTGACGCGGCCGACCCAGTCGCGCTCCGCATTGGTGCGCACATCCACCAGCTTCACGGCGGGATCGGCTTTCAGCAGCTGGTAAGCCTCGTCCGGCGTCACCGCGCCCGCATAGGGCAGGGAGGTGTCGCGCGTGCGGGCGCGTTCGAGAATTTGTTCCGGGGTCGCCATGTCTTTCCGCTTTCATCTTGGTTTATGATGGCCGCGCACCTGCACCATCGCGATGCATTTTCACCATTTCAGTGCAAACTGATGAGATTGCACTAATTCGGTGCTTGTGCGATCGTGGTGCGCGGGCTTTGCCCAAAGGATTTTAGCGCCGATGCCAGCTGGCATGGAACCTGCTTATTCAATCCACGAGTTTTTGCCGCATTCCGGTGCGGCAGCCCTTTTCAACTAGGAGATATGCATGGCAATGACCGCCGAAGAAGTTCTGAAGATGGTAAAAGATAACGAAGTCAAATTCGTTGATTTCCGTTTTGCCGATACCCGTGGTAAAGAACAGCACGTGACCGTGCCTGTGTCCGCTTTCGACATCGACAAGTTCGAGTCCGGCCACGCCTTCGACGGCTCCTCGATCGCCGGCTGGAAAGGCATCGAAGCGTCCGACATGCTGCTGATTCCTGACCCGAACACCGCGAACATCGACCCGTTCATGGAAGAGACCACCCTGTTCATGCAGTGCGACGTGATCGAACCGTCGGACGGCAAGGGCTACGACCGCGACCCGCGCTCCATCGCCAAGCGCGCCGAAGCCTACCTGAAATCTTCCGGCCTGGGCGACACCGCCTACTTCGGCCCGGAACCGGAATTCTTCATCTTCGACTCCGTGAAGTGGAAGATCGACATGTCCGGCGCCATGGTCAAGATCGACTCCGACGAAGCTTCCTGGTCGACCGACAAGGACATCGAAGGCGGCAACAGCGGCCACCGTCCAACCGTCAAGGGCGGCTACTTCCCGGTGCCACCGGTCGATTCCTTCCAGGACATGCGTTCGGAAATGTGCCTGATCCTGGAATCGATGGGCATCCCGGTCGAAGTGCACCACCACGAAGTGGCGGGCGCCGGCCAGAACGAAATCGGCACCAAGTTCTCGACCCTGGTTGAGCGCGCCGACTGGACCCAGAACCTGAAATACATCGTGTGGAACGTGGCCCACAGCTACGGCAAGACCGCCACCTTCATGCCGAAGCCGGTCGTTGGCGACAACGGCTCGGGCATGCACGTGCACCAGTCGATCTGGAAAGACGGCAAGAACCTGTTCGCCGGCGACGGCTATGCCGGCCTGTCCGACTTCGCGCTGTACTACATCGGCGGCATCATCAAGCACGCCAAGGCGCTGAACGCGATCACCAACCCGGGCACCAATTCCTACAAGCGCCTGGTGCCAGGCTACGAAGCGCCGGTGAAACTGGCCTACTCGGCCCGTAACCGTTCCGCTTCGATCCGTATTCCGCACGTGGCCAATCCAAAAGGCCGCCGTATCGAAACCCGCTTCCCGGACCCGCTGGCCAACCCATACCTGTGCTTCGCGGCACTGATGATGGCCGGCTTGGACGGCGTGCAGAACAAGATCCACCCGGGCGAAGCAGCGTCGAAAGACCTGTACCACCTGCCGCCGGAAGAAGATGCACTGATCCCGACCGTCTGCGCATCGCTGGAAGAAGCCCTGGATCACCTGAACAAGGACCGCGAGTTCCTGACCCGCGGCGGCGTGTTCACCGATTCCATGATCGATGCCTACATCGAGCTGAAAATGACCGAAGTCACCCGTATGCGCCAGACCACGCACCCGGTTGAGTTCGACATGTACTACTCGCTGTAACAGCGCTTCAGCCGGTACCCGGACCGGCGCAAAACGACGCGAGGCGAGCCAGTGCTTTCCTCGCGTTTTTTTTCGAATGTTGTATAGTCGGGGCATGAAAAAACGCATTCTTGTACTGGCGCTGATGGCCGGTTCGGCCCAGGCGCAGATCTATCGTTGTGTGGATGCCAGCGGGCACAAGGAGTACACGGACAGCCGCAAGGGCAGCCACTGTGTACTGCTGGATGTGCCGGGCGCGATTGCGGCGCCGGCCGCGCGCAGTGCGCCGCCGAAAGTGCGGCCGCAGGTGCCCGCCGCCGCCTCGCAGTTTCCGCGCATCGATAACGCCGAGCAGAAGGCGCGCGATGCGGACCGGCGCGCCATCCTCACCGAGGAGCTGAACGCAGAGATGAAGAAGCTGGCGGAACTGAAGGTGGAGTTCAATAACGGCGAGCCGGAACGGCGCGGCGATGAACGCAACTACGCCAGGTACCAGGAGCGCGTGGCCGCCTTGCGCGACAACATCTCACGCTCGGAGAAGAACGTGGAAGCCCTGCGCAGGGAAATCGCAAACATACGATGACAAGAGCGAGCAATTTCGCGGAGCCGCGCCCGCCTTCGCTGGCCGGGCTGGACCTGCTGGCTTCCGCCGTGCTGCTGATCGACGGCGCCAACCATATCGTCTACGCCAATGCGGCGGCCGAGAACCTGCTGGAAAGCTCGCTGAAGGCCATGTCGCGCCAGACCCTGGGCGACCTGTTCATCAATGCCGCCGAGCTGGACAACATCGCGGCCCAGGCGCGCGCCCACAAGTTCTCCGACCTGCGCCAGGAACTGACGCTGGAGCGGCTCGGGCGCGATGCGCTGCAGGTGCACACCATCGTCAGCGCGCTGGAGGAACCGGCGGGCGGCGTGCTGGTGGAGCTGCGCGAAACCGTGCAGCAGATGAAGCTGGACCGCGAGGAGCGCCTGCTGGATCAGAGCCAGGTGAACAAGGAGCTTATCCGCAACCTGGCGCATGAAATCAAGAACCCGCTGGGCGGCATCCGCGGCGCGGCCCAGCTGCTGGAGATGGAGCTGCCGCCGCTGCACCTGGGCCAGCTGCGCGAATACACCCAGGTCATCATCAAGGAGGCCGACCGCCTGCAGACCCTGGTGGACCGGCTGCTGGCGCCGCACCGCCGCCCGCATATCGTGGGCGATGTGAATATCCATGAAGTGCTGGAGCGGGTGCGCAGCCTGATGATGGCCGAATTCCCCAGCGGCCTGGCCATCCTGCGCGATTACGACGCCTCGCTGCCGGAGTTCCGCGGCGACAAGGAGCAGCTGATCCAGACCGTGCTGAACATCGCGCACAACGCGGCGCAGGCGCTGGCCGGCCGCATCGAGGCGGGCGACGCGCAGATCACTTTCAGGACGCGGGTGGCGCGCCAGGTCACGCTGGCGAAGGTCCGTTACAACCTGGCATTAGATTTGCATATCATCGACAATGGACCGGGCATTTCGCCGCAGATCCGCGACCGCATCTTCTATCCGCTGGTATCCGGGCGGGAAGGGGGCAGCGGCCTCGGCCTGACTTTGGCGCAGACCTTCGTGCACCAGCACCTGGGCGTCATCGAGTGCGAAAGCCGGCCTGGATACACGGACTTCCGGATTCTGCTGCCCTTGCCATAAGCGAGGCGGCCCAGACCGCCGGTATCCCTGATTAAAGATCCATATTGCGGAACCACACAACACATGAAGCCAATCTGGATAGTCGACGACGATGAATCGATCCGCTGGGTACTGGAAAAAGCATTAGCGCGGGAGAACCTCGCCACCCGGAGTTTTGCCAATGCGCGCGACGCGATCGCCGCGCTGGAGTACGAGACGCCGCAGGTGCTGGTCTCGGATATCCGCATGCCGGGCGATTCCGGCCTCGACCTGCTGCAGCTTGTGAAGCAGCGCCATCCCGGCCTGCCGGTCATTATCATTACCGCCTTCTCCGACCTTGATTCGGCTGTCGCGGCCTTCCAGGGCGGCGCCTTCGAATACTTGGCCAAGCCCTTCGATATCGACAAGGCCGTCGAACTGATCCGCCGTGCGCTGGACGAGAGCCTGCGCGAAGCCAGCGTGGAATCGGGGCCGGCCGAAACGCCGGAAATCCTGGGCCAGGCGCCGGCCATGCAGGAGGTGTTCCGCGCCATCGGCCGCCTGTCGCAGTCGAATGTCACCGTGCTGATCACGGGCGAGTCGGGCACCGGCAAGGAGCTGGTGGCGCGCGCCCTGCACAAGCACAGCCCGCGCGCAGCGCAGCCCTTCATCGCGCTGAACACGGCGGCGATTCCGAAGGACCTGCTGGAGTCCGAGCTGTTCGGCCATGAACGGGGCGCCTTTACCGGCGCCCAGGCCACGCGGCGCGGCCGCTTCGAACAGGCCGAGAACGGCACGCTCTTCCTCGATGAAATCGGCGACATGCCCTTCGACCTGCAGACCCGCCTGCTGCGCGTGCTGTCGGACGGCCATTTCTACCGCGTGGGCGGGCACCAGCCGCTGAAGGCCAATGTGCGCGTGATTACGGCTACCCACCAGAACCTGGAACAGCGCGTGCGCGACGGCCTGTTCCGCGAAGACCTGTACCACCGCCTGAACGTGATCCGCCTGCGCCTGCCCAGTTTGAGGGAGCGGCGCGAGGATATCCCCATTCTGGTGCGCCACTTCCTGGTGCAGAGCGCCAAGCAGCTGGGGGTGGAAGCCAAGCGCATGAGCGATGCCACGCTCGCTTTCCTGCAAAGCCTGGACCTGCCGGGCAATGTGCGCCAGCTGGAGAACCTGTGCAACTGGATCACGGTGATGGCGCCGGGCCAGACGGTGGAGGTCAAGGACCTGCCGCTGGAACTGAGCGAAGGGCAGGGCGGCAGCGCCGGGACCGCCGCCGAGCACACGCTGCCGCAGCACCACGGCACCGTGCTCAGCGCACCGCCGGCCGCTTCGCCGGACGGATGGCTGAGCCTGCTGGAACTGCAGGCGGCCAGCATGCTGGCGGCCGGGCAGCAGGAAGTGATGGATGTGCTGGGGCGGCAGTTCGAGTCCTCGCTGATCCGCACCGCGCTCAAGTTTACGCACGGGCGCAAGAACGATGCGGCGGTGCGGCTCGGCATCGGCCGCAATACCATCACGCGCAAGATCGCGGAGCTGGGCATCGACGGCGCCAAGGACGACTGAGGCGGCGGCGCGCCGCTGCGCCGAGTGGTAAGCTTCGGGCAGGAAACTGTCCGGAGCTTTTTTTATGCTGATTAATTGTGTCGCTTACCAGGATGGCCGCAAGCTGGCAGATGTGCCGGTGGCCGACATCAGCGACTATGTGTCCCGTCCCGACGCCTTCGTGTGGGTGGCCTTGCGCGATGCGCTGCCGGAGGAACTGGCCGTGATGCAGGAAGAGTTCGGCCTGCACGAGCTGGCCGTGGAAGACGCCCAGCGCGGCCACCAGCGCCCCAAGATCGAGGAATACGGCGATTCCCTGTTCGTGGTCGTCAAGACGGTGGAGCTGCTGGACGACGAGCTGCAGGTGGGCGAGGTCGACGTCTTTGTCGGCAAGAATTATGTGCTGTCCTCGCGCCAGAACAGCAGCCAGGGTTTCCTCGGCGTGCGGGCGCGCGCCGAGCGCGAACCGGAGCTGCTGCGGCAGGGCTCGTCCTTCGTGCTGTATGCGCTGATGGACGCGGTGGTGGACCGCTATTTCCCCATCGTCGATGCCTTCGAATCGGAGCTGGAACAGATCGAGGAGCGCATCTTCATCCAGGGTTCGCAGCGCGCCAATATCGAGCGCCTGTATGACCTGAAACGCAAGGTGATGACCCTGCGCCATGCCGTGGCGCCGCTGCTGGACGCCATCGGCAAGCTGCATGGCGGCCGCGTGCCGTCGATCTGCGCCAACACCCAGGAATACTTCCGCGACGTGCACGACCACCTGCACCGCATCAACGGCACCCTCGATACCATGCGCGACACCATCGGCACCGCGATCCAGGTCAACCTGTCCATGGTGGCGCTGGAAGAGGGGGAAGTGAACAAGCGCCTGGCGGCATGGGCCGCCATCTTCGCCGTGCTGACGGCCTTCGCCGGCATCTGGGGCATGAACTTCAAGTCCATGCCGGAACTGGACTGGCGCTTCGGCTATCCGCTGGCGCTGGCCACCATGTTCGGCACCAGTTTCTACCTGTACCGGCGCTTCCGGCGCGCCGGATGGCTCTGATTTTGCCAATCTGTTGCAGCTTCACAGAGTAAGACATCTTTTCGACAATTTTGTGACAAATATGCGCCCACACGTGGGCTATGCGCGGCGTGCCGGTTAGTGCTCAAACCGGCCTGCGCGCGTCTGTCATCGATGTGTCACAGCCTTGCGCGCAAAGGGCTGCCGCCGCCTTGGCAGCGCGTTGACGCTGCTCCTTCCCCCATGATTTTATTGCCGGCTTGAACACCTCGCATTCATCGGCGATGTGTTCGACGTGTGACGTTCCGTGCCCCTGCCTGCCGCGACCCGGCAGGCAGGAGAGCGTTCAATCCAATGATCGGGAAAATAAAATATGTTGAATAAAAAAGTCTTGGTGCGGGCCGTACAGCTCGCATTGGCCGGCGCCATCAGCACCGCCATGATGCAGCCGGCACTCGCGCAATCGAATGCCACCGGCAATATCGTCGGCAAGCTGGCGTCCGGCGCCGGCAGCTCCATCAGCGTGGTCGGCCTGGACAACGGCCTCAAGCGCACCATCGCACCGGAGGCCGACGGCAGCTTCCGCGTGACCTCCCTGCCGGTCGGCAACTACAAAGTCACCCTGGTGCAGAACGGCGCCCAGGTCAGCACGCAGAACGTGGAAGTGCGCATCGGCCAGGAAGCGGAAGTGGCGCTGGCGCTGCAGACCGTGACCGTGTCGCAGCGCCGCAAGACCATCGACATGAGCGCCTCGAATTCGGGCTCCTCCTTCAATGCGCGCGAACTGGCGGCGCTGCCGCTGGCGCCGGAAGTGGCCAATGTGGTGCAGCTGGCCGGCGGCACCACCCGCGCCGACTCGCGCTACGGCAATAACGCGGCCAGCTTCGGCGGCTCCAGCGCCTCCGAGAACGCGGCCTATATCAACGGCTTCCCCGTCACCAATAGCCTGTACCAGGTGGGCTATTCCTCGCTGCCTTTCGGCTCCATCGGCGAGGCGCAGATCATCACCGGCGGCTACGGCGCGGAGTTCGGCCGCTCGACCGGCGGCGTGGTCAACATCACCACCAAATCCGGCAACAATACCTGGGAAATGGGCGTGGGCGCCAGCTGGGCGCCAAACTCGCTGCGCGCTTCGCCGCGCAACATCATGTACCCGATGACCGGCGCGCCGATCAATGCCAATACCGACGGCAAGATCAACATCTACAAGGCCGGCGACGTGCTGGACGAGAAGATGTACAACGCCTACATCAGCGGCCCGATCATCAAGGACCGCCTGTTCGTCTACCTGGCCGGCGAATATAACGATGTGCACCGCGAAGCCGCCCGCCAGGCCGCCAGCAGCACCGTGGCCAACCAGACCGGCTGGGGCGTGCAGGAGCAGCGCGTGCCGCGCTACCTGGCCAAAGTGGACTGGAACATTACCGACAACCACCGCCTGGAATACACCCGCATTGCCGACGTGGCGAAGCTGGACGAGAAGTACTATGGCCTGGACTACAACACCCTGACGCACAACAATGTGGTGGCCGGCGGCGCCACCTACCGCAACTACGCTTCCGGCGTGCTGGGCCTGTCCGGTACCGGTGCCGCGCTGGCGGCGCCGCAGGGTGCGAATGTGAATATCTTCAAGTACACCGGCTACATCACCGACGACCTGACCGTGCAGGCGCTGGTGGGCAAGGCGCGCACCGAACGCGTGCAGGTCCCGCTGGGCTATGTGCCTGGCCTGCGCCCGATTTCGGCCGCCGCCGCCTACCGCGTACCGGGCCTGAACTACACCCCGAGCCAGGTGCAGGGCTTCTCCGACCAGCTGCTGCGCGACGATGCGCATGACGAGAACAAGGGCCACCGCCTGGATGTCGAATACAAGCTGACCAAGCAGCACACCCTGCGCGCCGGTCTGGACCGCAACAAGATCACGGCGCTGAACGGTACCGAATCCGCCGGCGGCGGCTCCTGGACCTATCTGCGCGTCACCGATCCGAACCAGGTGCTGTCCGGCCACAATATTTCGCCGGCAGCGGGCGGCGGCTACGGTACGCAAGGCTACTATGTGCAGGAAAACATCCAGCGCGGCGGCTCCACGCCGGCCGTGGACCAGTCGGCCCAGTACCTCGAAGACCGCTACCAGGTCAACGACAACCTGGTGGTCACGCTGGGCCTGCGCAATGAGGCGTTCAAGAACTTCAACGGCGCGGGCGAGGTGTTCGTGGAACAGAAGGACATGCTGGCGCCGCGCCTGAACGTGGCCTGGAATGTGTACGGCGACGGTACGCTGAAAGTGTTCGGTACCGCCGGCCGCTACTTCATGCAGCTGCCGGCCAATATGGCGGTGCGCTTCGCGGGCGCCGCGCTGAACACCGACCGCTTCTACACCTATACCGGCGTGGACGCGGCCACCGGCGCGCCGACCGGCCTGAACCCGATCAGCAATGTGCTGTCGGCAAACAATGAGTTCGGCCAGGAGAAGATCGCCAAACAGCTGGCGGCGGAGGGCCTGAAAGCGCACTACCAGGACGAGATCAACCTCGGCTTCGAGAAGGCGCTGACGCCCGACTACAACGGCGGCGTGAAGCTGACTTACCGTACCCTGCGCAACAGTATCGACGACTTCTCCGATCCGCGCGCCATCATGCGCAAGCTGAGCGCTTCCGAAGCGGAATACTTCCAGAGCGTATGGACCGGCGCGCTGTTCAATCCGGGCAAGGACAACACCTTCCTGGTGCCGATCGGACCCAACGGCCAGTCGCGCTCCGTGCATGTGACGGCGGCGGAACTGGGCTTCCCGGATGACGTGAAGCGTACCTACACGGCGCTGGAATTCATGCTGGAACACCCGCTGCGCAATGGCTGGTACGGCAAGGTGAACTATACCTGGTCGCGCAGCTACGGCAACCAGGAAGGCCAGACCAAGTCGGACAATGCCCAGCCGGACGTGGGCTTCACTTCCGGCTGGGACTTCCCGGAGACCATGATCAACGCCGTGGGCCTGCTGCCGAATGACCGCAAGCATCAGCTCAAGGCTTATGGCTACTATGAGCTGAACAAGGAGTTCGCGCTGGGCGGCAATCTGCTGGTGGCGAGCGGCCGTCCGAAATCGCGCACCTGCAATATTCCTGCGGCGATGGACCAGGAAGGACTGGGCCTGTTCCAGTACGGCCCGGTGTTCTTCCTGTGCCCGGATGGCCAGAACGGCCGCGGCGCCCTCGGCCGCCTGCCGACCGAGTCGCGCATCGACCTGAACCTGACCTATAAGCCGGCTTTCCTGAGCGGCACCATGTTCAAGGTCGACGTGCTGAACGTGACCAACCAGCAAGTGGTGCAGCGTATCAACGAAGGCTATAACGTCAGTCGTGCCGGCACCACGGTCAGCGCGACCGCCCTGCAGGAAGCGGCGTATTCCACGCCACGCAGCGTGCGCCTGACGGCCCAGTACAACTACAAGTTCTGAGGCTCAGCTGCACCATGAAGAACGCCGGCTTGCGCCGGCGTTTTTTTTATTGGCGCGCCATCGACAGGGCGACGGCTTCGGCCACCTTGATGCCGTCCACCCCGGCCGACAGGATGCCGCCCGCGTAGCCTGCGCCTTCGCCGGCCGGGAACAGGCCGCGCGTGTTCAGGCTCTGCAGGTCGCCGTCGTTGCGCTTGATGCGGATCGGCGAGGAGGTGCGGGTTTCCAGGCCGGTCAGCACCGCGTCTTCCTTGAAGTAGCCCTTGACCTGCTTGTCGAAGGCCGGGAAGGCTTCGCGCAGGGCCAGCGTGGCGTAGTCCGGCAGGATGCGCGCCAGGTCGGTCAGGTGCACGGCCGGCTTGAAGGAGGGGATCACGGCGCCGAAGGCGGTGGACGGGCGGCCCGCCACGAAGTCGCCCATCAGCTGGCCCGGCGCATCGTAATTGCTGCCGCCCAGTACATAGGCCTTCTCTTCCAGCTCGCGCTGGTAGGCGATGCCCGCCAGCGGGTGGCCCGGATAGTCCTGTTCCGGGCTGATGCTCACCACGATGGCGCTGTTGGCATTGCGCTCGGCGCGCGAATACTGGCTCATGCCGTTGGTCACGACCCGGCCCGGCTCGGAAGCCGCGGCCACCACCGTGCCGCCCGGGCACATGCAGAAGCTGTAGACGGCGCGGCCATTGGACGCATGGTGCACCAGCTTGTAGTCGGCGGCGCCCAGGATGGGGTGGCCGGCATTCGGGCCGAAGCGGCAGGTATCGATCAGCGACTGCGGATGCTCGACACGGAAGCCGATCGAGAAGGGCTTCGCTTCCACGTACACGCCGCGCGCATACAGCTGCTCGAAGGTGTCGCGCGCGCTGTGGCCGACCGCCAGCACCACATGGTTGGTGGCGACCCGCTCGCCGGAGGCCAGCAGCAGGCCGCGCAGCTGGCGCTGGCCGTCCTTCTCCTCGATCTCGAAATCGGCCACGCGCTGTTCGAAGCGGATCTCGCCGCCCAGGGCCTGGATTTCCTCGCGCATGTTTTCCACCATTTTCACCAGGCGGAAGGTGCCGATGTGGGGCTTGCTGACGTACAGGATTTCCTCCGGCGCCCCGGCCTTCACGAACTCGGTCAGCACCTTGCGGCCGTAGTGCTTCGGATCCTTGATCTGGCTATACAGCTTGCCGTCCGAGAAGGTGCCGGCCCCCCCTTCGCCGAACTGCACGTTCGACTCCGGATTGAGCACGCGCTTGCGCCAGAAGCCGAAGGTGTCCTTGGTGCGCTCGCGCACGGTCTTGCCGCGCTCCAGCACGATGGGCTTCAGGCCCATCTGGGCCAGGATCAGGGCGGCGAACAGGCCGCAGGGCCCCATGCCGATGACCACCGGACGCGGCTGGCTGCCGTCGCGGTTGACGTCCTGCGCCACGAATTTGTACTGCATGTCCGGCGAGGGCATCAGGTGCACATCGTGCTGGCGGCGGCGCAGGATGCCGGCGTCGTCCGTGGTTTCCACGTCGACCGAATAAATCAGGATGATGTTGGACTTTTTGCGCGCATCGTAACTGCGCTTATGGACTGAAAACCCAAGCAGTTCCTGTTTGCCTATCCCAAGCCGCTCCAGAATGGCGGATTCCAGGGCCATTTCCGGATGGTTCAGTGATAACTTGATTTCGTTCAGTCGCAGCATGGTTTTGTCCTCTATGGGGCGGTATTTGACCGCCAGACCGCTATTGTACCGTCTCCTCCCGGCGCCGGAACGGCGACAAATTTCCGACAATTTGCGGCGAAAACACAACGGAACAGGGCTTGCATTTTTTGCGGGATTTCCCGCCCGAACTATTAGTAAGTGAATACTGTTGTTTTCCAATAACAGACGGGACCGTGTCGTTGACACTGTCTCTTTCGATATGGTCTTATCGGAGGCTAAACCTGTTGAGGATTCAACGAGTTTTACGGAAGCCCATGGCAGCGCGCCGCTATGGGAATGTTGGGACAAAAAAGAGCGCTACACCTTACCCAGGTTGTCAGACGTCTATTTGATAGGAAAACCATATGTTGAGAAAAACTGTTTTAGCTCGCGCACTGATGCTGGCATTCAGCACCGCCGCCCTGACGGCTGCTGTGGTCGAGCCAGCGATGGCGCAGTCGAATGCGGCCGGTAATGTCTACGGCAAAGTGGCGCCAGGCGCCGCAACGACCGTTGTGCTGAAGAATCTGGACACCAACCAGACCCGTAGCACCGCAGTCGAAGCCAACGGCGCTTTCAGCGTGTCGGCACTGCCTATCGGCCGCTACAGCGCCACCCTGATGAAGGGCGCCACGCCGGGCGCCACCACCCAGATCGAAGTGCTGGCCGGCCAGGGTGTGGAAGCCCTGTTCGCAGCGGACGGCGTGCAGTCCGTGCAAGTGACGGGCCGCCGCAGCCGTATCGACATTTCCAGCGCCAACAACGGCGCCACCTTCGTGGCGCGCGAACTGGCCAAGCTGCCTATCGCCCAGAACGTGGACGCCATCATCCAGCTGGCGCCGAACACCACCCGCGCTGACTCCCGTTATGCCGGCGGTGCCTCCTTCGCAGGCGGCGGCGCTTCCGAGAACGCGTACTACATCAACGGTTTCCCTGTCACCAATCCGCTGACCCAGCTGGGCGCTTCCGAACTGCCGTTCGGCGCGATTGCACAGGCGCAAGTCCTGACCGGCGGCTTCGGCGCGGAATTCGGCCGTTCCGTGGGCGGTGTGGTCAACATCACCACCAAGTCCGGTACCAACAACTGGGAATTCGGCGCGATGGCTTCCATCGAACCGAACTCGCTGCGCGCCAGCCAGCGTGACCTGTACTACGCCAACACCGGCGCCTTCCCGGCGACCGACGGCACCCTGTACCGTGCACGCGCCGAAAGCGAACGCACCCAGAAGCGTATCGGCGCCTACGTCGCCGGTCCGATCATCAAGGACAAGCTGTTCATGTTCCTGTCGGCTGAAACCACCAAGACCGACACCGAAACCACCGACGCCACCTCCGGTGTGCGCATCGGCGGCAATCCGGCTGCAGGCTGGAATGTCACCAAGCGTACCGTGGAACGCTACTTCGGCAAACTGGACTGGAACCTGACCGACAACCACCGCCTGGAACTGTCCTTCATCGGCGATACGCCGGAAAACAAGGTCAGCAACTACGGCTACGACTACGCGACCCGCAAGCACGACAATGTGCGCGCTTCGGCCAAGCGTGAAGAGAACGTGGCCGACAATGGCGCCGACGTGCAGATCCTGAAGTACACCGGCAACATCACCGACGACTTCACCGTGCAGGCCCTGTACGGCCAGGCCAAGTCCAAGCACATCAACGAGTTCCAGGGCTACGATCCTAACCTGTTCGTCGCCACCTTCTCGCCGACCGTGATGGCGCCAGGCATCAACTACGTCAACAAGCAGACCATCTCCACCGCCACCGGCAACGTGCTGCCGGACGGCGCGGAAGACAAGATCGAATCCTTCCGCCTGGACCTGGAATACAAACTGGGCAACCACACCATCGGCTTTGGTCTGGACAAGAACAAGCTGAGCTCGATCAACGCGGGTGACATCGCCATCGGCGGCGGTACCTGGGCCTACGCGAAGCAGGACGACCCGATGGCCTCCTTCGACCTGGGCGGCGGCGTGATGTCGGCTGGTCCTGGCACCAGCAGCAGCCCGCTGGGCAAGATGGGCTACTATGTGACCAAGAACCTGCTGACCACGGTGACCAATGCCTACTCGAACCAGGATGCGCAATACATCCAGGACAAGTGGCAGATCACCAAGGACGTGCTGATCACCGCCGGTATCCGTCGTGAAGGCTTCGACAACCAGAACGGCGACAAGAAGAAGTACATCGAGCAGAAGAACCAGATCGCTCCACGCCTGAGCGCGGTATGGGACGTGAACGGCGACGCCTCGATGAAAGTCTTCGGTAGCGCCGGCCGTTACCACCTGCAGATCCCGACCCACCTGGCAGTGCGTGGCGCCGGCCGTTCCACCAACACCTCGCAGGCCTTCGCCTACACCGGTGTCGATGCCAACGGTGCGCCAACCGGCCTGACGCAGCTGTCCGCGCCAGCCTCGGCGAACAATGAATACGGCCAGGAAAAAGCCGTGCAAACCCTGTCGGCCATCGACCTGAAGCCAACCTATCAGGACGAGCTGACCATCGGTTTCGAACGCGCCTATTCGCCAGACCTGAACTTCGGTGTCAAGGGTACCTACCGCAAGCTGGGTTCGACCATCGACGACTTCTGCGATGGCCGTCCGTTCATCAAATACGCGGCTGACCACAAAATCGACACCTCGAACTGGGGCGGTTTCGGCTGCGCCAACTTCAACCCGGGCGAAGCGAACAGCTTCTGGGTGGACTACAGCGGCTCGACCCAGAACGGCGGCACCGCGAAGAACCTGACCAAGGTCGACTTCTCGGCCGCGGACCTGGGCTTCCCGAAAGCCGAGCGTAAGTACAAGGCGCTGGACTTCTTCGTCGAGCACCCGCTGCGCAACGGCTGGTACGGCAAGGTGAACTACACCTGGTCCCGCTCGGAAGGCAATACCGAAGGCCAGACCCTGTCCGACGTGGGCCAGACCGACGTGGCAGCAACCCAGACCTGGGACTACAAGGAACTGTCGATCGGCGCCTACGGCAAACTGCCGAACGACCGCACCCACCAGCTGAAGGCTTACGGCTTCTACGAGCTGAACAAGCAGTGGACCATCGGCGGCAATGCGCTGCTGGCATCCGGCCGTCCACGCAGCTGCCTGGGCCGCTTCCTGTTCGATGGCACCACGCCAAACTACAGCAATGGTCCACACTATTGCGGCGGCGCCACCATCGCCCAGAACACGCTGTCGCCACGCGGCACCCGCGGCAACCTGCCATGGGACAAGCGCCTGGACATGAACCTGGTGTACCGTCCTGAGTTCGTCAACGGCCTGGCACTGAAAGTGGACGTGTTCAACGTCTTCAACGATCAGATCGCCGAATCCGTCGAAGAGCGCTGGAACAACGCCAACCAGCGTCGCAACACCTACGAGCGCATCCTGAGCACCACCGCGCCACGCAGCGTGAAGCTGACCGCAGAATACAACTACAAGTTCTAAGCTTGTAGGCAGTATCCTGGCCCGCCTCGCAAGAGGCGGGTTTTTTTTTTGCCCGGCCGCTTGCGAGACGCAAGTCCCGCGTTACATTTTTTATGTAGTTTCATGGCGGCCGGGCGCTTATGATCGTTCTGTTACCAACCGAATTGGAGACAAGCATGAAACGGATTGTTGCGGGTGTGTTCCTGGCGGTGCTGGCCGGCCTGGCCGGCGCCGATGAACTGGCCGACGGCGTCAAGGCCTGGGAGGCGCAGGACTTTAGCCGCGCGCACCAGATCTTCAGCAAGCTGGCCGCAGCCGGCAACGCCGAGGCGCAGCTGTTGCTGGGTGAAATGTACGGCTTCGGCGAGGGCGTGCCGGAAGATCCGGCACAGGCGGCCAGCTGGCTGACCAAGGCGAAGGCGGGCGGCCATCCGGATGCCGCCGCCTCGCTGGCCACGCTGCAGCAGCGCGGCGTGCGCAAGGCCGATATCGCCTATTACACAGGCGGCGGCTACCAGGCCGACAAGCTGCGCCTCGACAACTATGCCTGTGTGAAACCGGCGTTCCCCGATGTCTCGCGCACCCAGCCCGAGATCCGCAAGACCCAGGCCGAGATGACCGCCTGGAGCGAGTGCTACCAGCGCTTTACCCAGGGACTGGCCGCCGTGATGCCTGCTGGCAAGGCCATCCCGGCCGACGTGGCGCAGCTGATGAGCCTGAGCGAACTGGCCAGGGCGCGCGCGGCGATGGACAAGGTATATGCCGCGATTGCGGCGGCCGGCGAAGCCGAGGGCCGCGCGGTGCTCGCCGCCAACGACGCCTGGGCGGCCCGCACCAAGGAGAGCGTGGAGAGCATGGCCAAAAAGACAACGGACGAGCAATACGCACGGGCCCGTGAACGCGACCGCCTGAGCGAGCGCTACCGCCAGGCCCTGGAAACGGCGAAGAACGGACGCTGAGTGTCCGGGCGGACACCGGCCGGCCCTGCGGGGCCGGCTTTTTTTTTGTCCGCCGGACAGCGGCGGACGGTCCAAACGGTCAAATTGTCATGAATTTGTCGTTTTTTCCTCACAACCACATCGATAGATTTGACCCAACGCGGGCTGATGTGTTTCCATCAATTTTTGAGCGGTAAGGAAATCGTGCCGTTCAAAAAAAGACACGTCGAAAAGTACCTGTTTCACGTAGTCGGGACAAACAATATTAAGTCGAAAAGACTTTTGTCGAAACAAAAATTGGCTCCACTAGCCTTCACTCAACTGAGGAACCACATGTTCAGAAAAACAGTACTGGCCCGCGCACTGACCATCGCGTTTAGTGCCGCCGCCGTCACCGCAGTGGCACTGCCAGGCAGCGCCTATGCAGCGTCGAACACTGCCGGCTCGATCAATGGCCGTGCCGCGCCCGGCACCGTCGTGACCATCCAGAACCGCGAGATCGGCGTGACCCGCACCGTGACCGTGGAAAAGAACGGCACCTATGCCGCTTCCCAGATGCCACCAGGCAACTACACGGTGAGCGCCAAGCTGCCGGACGGCAGCAACCAGGAGCAAGCCGTGGTCGTGGTGCCAGGTGAAGGCTCGTCCGCGAACTTCGAAGAAACGCAGAAAGTGGTTGTTACCGGCCGCGCTACCCGTATCGACATGAAGTCGCCGGAATCGGCAACCACCCTGAACAAGGCAACCATCGACCGTATTCCGGTCAGCCGCAACGTGACCGCGGTGGCCCTGCTGGCCCCGGGCGCGACCCAGGGCGACACCCGTATCGGCCAGACCGCCCTGCGCGGCGGCAACGTGCCTTCGCTGGGCGGCGCATCGCCAGCGGAAAACGTTTACTACATCAACGGCTTCAACGTCACCAACGCCCTGAACGGCGTGGCGTTCAACCAGGTGCCGTTCGACGCGATCGGCCAGCAGCAGGTCAAGACCGGCGGCTACGGCCCTGAGTACGGCCGTTCCCTGGGCGGCGTGCTGAGCGTGACCACCAAGCGTGGTACCAATGAATGGCACGGCGGCGCCAACGTGATCTACTCGCCTGAATCGCTGGAAGGTTCGGCTGTGTTCACCGAGAAGAGCTCGAACACCGGCAACTGGAACCTGCTGAAGAAACCAGGCGGCACCGACGACCTGCAGTCGAACGTCTGGATCGGCGGCCCGGTCATCAAGGACAAGCTGTTCATCTTCGGCCTGGTACAGGGCGCGGACATCGAGCGCAAGTCCTACTTCGCCAGCACCCAGGAAGTGATGAAGTCCAACACCCCGCGTTACCTGGTGAAGGTGGACTGGAACATCAACGACAAGAACACCCTGGAATTCACCGGCTTCAGCGACAAGTCCAAGGACAAGGCGCACAACTGGCGTTCGCCAGTGCGCTACGGCACCCAGAAAGGCGTTGACCTGGGCGAGGACGAGTACACCACCGGCGGCCAGAACCTGATCGCCAAGTACACGTCCTGGATCACCGACGACCTGACCGTGTCGGCCCTGTACGGTATCGGCAAGTACAACCGCAAGTCCGACATCGCTTCGGCAGACTGCCCGAACGTGCAGGACCGCCGCACCTCGCCGACCCTGACCTACGGCTGCGCAACCGCGACCAGCATGAGCGATCCAAAGGCCAACGACAAGCGTAATGCATGGCGTCTGGATGCGGAATGGAACCTGGGCAACCACGGCCTGCGTTTCGGTGCTGACAACGAGAAATACAAAGTGATCGACGGTACCGAGTACCCGGGTGGCGTGTTCTACCAGGTGCGTAACCTGGCGAACGGCGGCCGCCTGTCGAACGGCTACGTGAACACCACCGGCGCAACCCAGCAGTACATCCAGGCCCGTACCTTCGAAAACGGCGGCGCGTTCACCACCAAGAACTCCGCTTACTACATTGAAGACAACTGGCAGATCCACCCAAGCGTCCTGCTGTCGCTGGGCGTGCGTAACGAATCGTTCGAGAACCTGAATGCTGAAGACAAGAGCTTCATCAAGGTCGACAACACCTGGGCTCCACGCTTTGGCGTGACCTGGGACGTGGCAGGCAAGGGGACGACCAAGGTGTTCTCGAACCTGGGCCGTTACTACATCCCTGTGATGTCGAACACCAACGTCCGTCTGTCGGGCGCTGAGACCGACTACACCGACTACTTCGCCTTCGGCGGCAGCTTCGGCACCGACCGTTACCAGCTGCCGGTCAAGGGCGCACAACTGGGCAGCCGCCTGGTGGTGTCCGACGGCAAAGCCGGCGACCCGCGTTCCGTCGTGGACCCAAACATCAAGCCGATGTACCAGGACGAGTTCATCCTGGGTATGCAGCAGGCCCTGGTGGACCGCTGGAGCGTGACCACCAAGTTCACCTATCGCAAGCTGAAGAGCGTGATGGACGATATGTGTAACGACGAAGGCGCGTACAACTGGGCAGTGAAGAACGGCTTCTCGTCCGACAAGGCCGACATCCTGGCCGCGGCAATCGGCCACTGCTTCCTGTACAACCCGGGCGGCGACCTGACCGCGAACATCGACTACGAAGACGGCAAGGGCCTGACGGCCACCACCATCCCGGCCAGCGCGCTGGGCTTCGAGAAGCCAAGCCGTATCTTCCGCGCCCTGGAGTTCAGCTTCGAACGCGCATGGGACGGCAAGTGGATGCTGCAAGGCTCCTACGTGCTGGCTTCGTCCAAGGGTAACACCGAGGGCTACGTGAAGTCGGACATCGGCCAGGACGACGCCGGCATTTCGCAGGACTGGGACTACCCAGGCCTGATGGAAGGCGCTTCGGGCTACCTGCCGAACGACCGCCGCCACACGGTGAAAGCCTTCGGCGCAGTCAAGGTTGCTGAAGAATGGCGCGTTGGTGCGAACGTCCTGCTGCAGAGCGGCCGTCCACGCAACTGCCTGGGCTACTACGCTGGCGACCTGGACACCGTGTCCATCGCCTACGGCGCCGCTTCGTTCTACTGCAACAGCAAGCTGCAGACCCGTGGCACGCTGGGCCGCCTGGGCTGGACCCGCGAGCTGGGCCTGCAAGCACGTTACGACCCGAAATGGCTGAAGGGCGCAAGCTTCACGGTTGACGTACTGAACGTGTTCAACGAACGCGGCGTACTGAGCGTGGAAGAGGCTGGCGAATCGGCACAGAACTCGCCGAACCCAACCTACCAGCAGCCGATCGGCCTGCAGAAGCCACGTACTTTCCGCTTCACCGCGCAGTACGAATTCTAAGCAGCGTTGTTCCCGCTTAGATAGCAAAACCGCCAGCGCAAGCTGGCGGTTTTTTTTCATCCCGTGTTTTTTACAGGCCGCCCCAGGCCGCCCCCAGGATGGCCAGCGCCGCCAGCCCCGCGGTTTCGGTGCGCAGGACGCGCGGCCCCATGGCCAGCGGCAGCGCGCCATGGCGCAGCGCCGCCGCTTCTTCCTCCTCGCTGAAGCCGCCTTCCGGGCCGACCATCACGGTCAGCGCCTGCGGCGGCTGGTGGCGGGCCCAGGCGGCCAGCGATTCGCCGGCCCGCGGCGTCAGCAGCACCCGCTTGTGCAGGTCCTGCTGCGCGATCCAGTCGCCGAAGGCAGCCGGCGGCGCCACCTGCAGCAGGCGGTTGCGCCCGCTTTGCTCGGAGGCCGACACCACCACGCCCTGCCAGTGTTCGAGTTTCTTCTCCGCGCGCTCGGCCGACAGGCGCACCACGGAACGGCGCGCCGCCAGCGGCTGCAGGCCGGCCGCACCCAGTTCGACGGCCTTCTCCAGGATCCAGTCCATCTTGCTGCCTTCGGGCAGGCCCTGGGCCAGCGTGACGGCATACGGCAGCTCCACCTCGCGCGGGTCGAACAGCTTCACCGTGCAGGCGGCGCGCTTTTTCTGCACCTCGTCCAGCACGGCCGTGTATTCGCCGCCTTCGCCATTGAACAGGGTGAGCCGGTCGCCGGGGCCCAGGCGCAGCACATGGACATGGTGTGCCACCTCGGGCGGCAGGTCCATCACCTGGCCTTCGGCCAGGGGCTGGGCGACATAAAAACGGGGCATTGCGGCTCCTGTGCTGGAAAATGCGTCAATTTTAAGCGGCGGGGGCGTGCTCTGGTAAAATATTGGGCTCAGCTTCTCGCAATCCGCAGCGCACCACCATTCCAAACCTTCCGTAGAACACCATGACCTCTACTCACACTCAGATGGCCAACGCGATCCGCGCGCTGGCAATGGACGCAGTTCAAAAAGCCAATTCCGGCCACCCCGGCATGCCGATGGGCATGGCCGAGATCGCCGTGGCCCTGTGGGGCGGCCACCACCGCCACAATCCGGCCAACCCGAAATGGGTGAACCGCGACCGCTTCCTGCTGTCCAACGGCCATGGTTCGATGCTGCACTATGCGCTGCTGCACCTGTCGGGCTACGAGGTGTCGATGGACGACATCCGCAACTTCCGCCAGCTGCACTCGAAAACCCCGGGCCACCCCGAAGTCGATATCACGCCGGGCGTGGAAACCACCACCGGCCCGCTGGGCCAGGGCATCGCCAACGCGGTGGGCATGGCGCTGGCCGAATACCTGCTGGCTGCCGAATTCAACAAGCCGGGCCATGAGGTAGTGGACCATTACACCTACGCCTTCCTGGGCGACGGCTGCCTGATGGAAGGCATTTCGCACGAGGTGTGCTCGCTGGCCGGCACCCTGGGCCTGAAAAAACTGATCGCCCTGTACGACGACAACGGCATCTCGATCGACGGCAAGGTCGAAGGCTGGTTTACCGACGATACGCCGAAGCGTTTCGAGTCCTACGGCTGGAACGTGATCCCTGCGGTGGACGGCCACGATGTGGCGGCCGTGTCCGCCGCCATCGAAGCGGCGAAAAAATCCGACAAGCCAACCCTGATCTGCTGCAAGACCGTGATCGGCAAGGGCTCGCCCAACCTGCAGGGCGGCGACAAGGTGCACGGCGCCGCGCTGGGCGACAAGGAAATCGCCGCCGTGCGCGAATACATCAGCTGGGGCCATGAGCCTTTCCTGATCCCGGACGACGTGGCCAGCGCCTGGAACTTCAAGGAGCAGGGCGCCAGGCTGGAAACCGAATGGAACGGCAAGTTCGCCGCCTACGAACAAGCCTTCCCGCAGGAAGCTGCCGAGCTGAAGCGCCGCATGAACGGCGAACTGCCGGGCAATTTCGACGCGACCCTGCAGGCTGCCATTGCCGCCTGCGTGGACAAGAAAGAAACCATCGCCACCCGCAAGGCCTCGCAGAACGCGATCCAGGCGCTGGCCCCGATCCTGCCGGAATTCCTCGGCGGTTCGGCCGACCTGACCGGCTCCAACCTGACCAACTGGAAAGAGTCGGTTAACCTGCGTTCCGGCAAGACCGGCAACCACATCAACTACGGCGTGCGCGAATTCGGCATGAGCGCGATCATGAACGGCGTGGCCCTGCACGGCGGCTATATCCCCTTCGGCGCGACCTTCCTGACCTTCTCCGACTACAGCCGCAATGCCCTGCGCATGGCCGCACTGATGAAGCAGCGTTCGATCTTCGTGTTCACCCACGACTCGATCGGCCTGGGCGAAGACGGCCCGACCCACCAGTCGGTGGAGCACGTCTCCTCGCTGCGCCTGATTCCGCAGCTGGACAACTGGCGTCCATGCGACACCGTGGAATCGATGGTGGCCTGGGGCGAGGCGGTCAAGCGCAAGAACGGCCCATCGACGCTGATCTTCTCGCGCCAGAACCTGCCGTTCCAGGAGCGCAGCGCAGCAGCCATCGCCAATATCGCCAAGGGCGGCTATGTGCTGGCCGATGAAGCCGATGCGAAGGCCGTGCTGATCGCCACCGGTTCGGAAATCGAACTGGCCCAGGCCGCCGCCGCCGCGCTGAAGAGTGAAGGAATCCCGGTCCGTGTCGTGTCGATGCCTTCGACCGATGTGTTCGACCGCCAGGACGCCGCTTACAAGGCGAGCGTGCTGGGCAAAGGCCTGCCACGCGTGGCGATCGAAGCCGGCGTGACCGATTTCTGGTACAAATACGTTGGTCTGGAAGGCGCTGTGGTCGGCATCGATACCTTCGGTGAGTCGGCCCCGGCAGGTGTGCTGTTCAAACATTTCGGCTTCACGGTGGAGAATGTCGTGGCCAAAGTGAAGTCTGTGCTTGCATAAGAAAAATCCGATTCAATTCAATCAGGAGCAAACGTAATGACGATCAAGGTAGCAATCAACGGTTATGGCCGCATCGGCCGCAATGTGCTGCGCGCTTTCTACGAAGGCGGCAAGAAGCAGGACATCCAGATCGTGGCGATTAACGACCTGGGCAATGCGCAGTCGAATGCGCACCTGACCCGCTACGACACGGCGCACGGCAAGTTCCCGGGCACCGTGGAAGTGGAAGGCGACAACATGATCGTGAACGGCGACAAGATCCGCGTGTTCGCACAGCGCAACCCGGCTGAAATTCCATGGGGTGAGCTGGGCGTGGACGTGGTGCTGGAGTGCACCGGCTTCTTCACTACCAAGGAAAAGGCTTCGGCCCACCTGAAGGGCGGCGCCAAGAAGGTCATCATCTCGGCACCGGGCGGCAAGGACGTGGACGCCACCATCGTGTTCGGCGTGAACCAGGACGTGCTGAAAGCCTCGGACACCGTGATCTCGAACGCTTCCTGCACCACCAACTGCCTGGCCCCGCTGGTCAAGCCCCTGCATGACGCCATCGGCCTGGAAACCGGCCTGATGACCACCGTGCACGCCTACACCAACGACCAGGTGCTGACCGACGTGATGCACGAAGACCTGCGCCGCGCCCGTTCCGCCACCCAGTCCATGATCCCGACCAAGACCGGCGCCGCCGCCGCGGTCGGCCTGGTGCTGCCTGAGCTGAACGGCAAGCTGGACGGTTTCGCGATCCGCGTGCCGACCATCAATGTGTCGCTGGTCGACCTGTCCTTCATCGCCAAGCGCGACACCACCGTTGAGGAAGTCAACGCGCTGATGAAGCAGGCCGCCGAAGGCGCGCTGAAAGGCATCCTGACCTACCAGACCGAACCGCTGGTATCGGTGGACTTCAACCACAACCCGGCCTCGTCGAACTTCGATTCGACCCTGACCAAGGTGTCGGGCCGCCTGGTGAAGGTATCGTCCTGGTACGACAACGAGTGGGGCTTCAGCAACCGCATGCTGGACACCACCGTGGCGCTGATGAACGCCAAGTAATTGGCGTTATGACGAAAAAAACCTCCCGGTGCGAGCCGGGAGGGTTTTTTTTATTTAAAGCGGTGTTATTATTCCGGCGCTACCGGAGATAATATGAAAATATTATATCGATAGTTATAGCTGCATCGTGGGGTTTTAATTAAAACTATTTAATTGAAAGTGAGCCATAATGATCAGTTTTAAAAAAGCGCTGTTCGCCCTGTCCTTCGCCCTCGGTCTCGGTTATTCGCTGAGCGCCTGGGCCTTCCCCTCGCAGGAAACCTGCCAGTCCTTCCTGGATGAGTGCCGCGCCGGCGACCAGTTCAATTGCGACGAATTCGCGCGCCTGCGGTGCCATACCTACGGCTACCACTTCGATTAAAACGACTTTCGGTCACATAAAAACCGGGGCTGGCCCCGGTTTTTATTTTGGCCTACAAATTCCATACAAACAGCGCGGAGCGGAGCGCTATTCTTTCCACGCAGTTTCTGAAAATCAATAACACAGACTGAGGAGAAGATATGTCGGAGAAGCACTGGGGCGCGCTGGCGCTGGCACTGGTACTGGCGGGTTGCGGGAGCAGCGACGGCAGCCCTCCGCCGGTAATCGTCGATCCGCCGCCGCCGCAGGCCGCGGGCCCGGCCTGGCTGAACCACGGCCGCGACGCCCAGCACAGTGCGCGGGGCGGCAATGTCGCCGCGCAGAGCCTGAGCCGCATGGTGTGGCGTACCGACGTGGACCTGGCGCCGGTGCGCAGCACGGATTCGCTGGACACCGGCCACTACGGATCGCCCGTGATCACGGGTAAAAACACGGTGCTGCTGCCGGTGCGCACCACGGTGGCGGGCACCTACCGCATCGAGGCGCGCGACGGCGGCACGGGCGCCTTGCGCTGGCAGGCGGACACGGACTTCGTGCCGGTTCAGAACAACTACAGCTACAGCATCGCCGCCACGCCGTCCGGCCGCATCTACTACCCCGGCATCGGCGCCAAGCTGTACTACCGCGACAATATCGATGCCACGCCGGGCGCCGTGCAGACGGTGATGTATTACGGCGCGGGCAAGTATGCGGCCGACAAGGCCGCCATCGATGCGGGCGCCGTCATCAACACGCCGGTGACGACCGACGAGCAGGGCAATGCATTCTTCGGCGTCTTCATCCGCCCCAGCGGCGCGGCGGGCCTGGCAGGCGCGCTGGTGCGCGTGGATGCGGCCGGCACGGCGACCTCGGTAACGGTGGCCGCAGCGGCCGGCGACAACCGCGTGTCGCGCGTGGCGCACAGCGCTGCCCCGGCGCTGTCGCTGGACGGCAAGACCGTCTATATCGTGGTGACTTCGGTGGCGACCAACCAGGACAGCACCAGCTACCTGGTGGCACTGGACAGCAGCACGCTGGCGGTACGCGGCAAGATCCAGCTGATGGATCCGGAAACCGGCAAGCCCGCCAATCTGTCGTCCTTCAGCACGGCCTCGCCGATGGTGGGCCCCGATGGCGACGTCTATTTCGGCGTGCTGAACGGCCGCGGCAGCGTACGCGGCGCCTCCACCGGCTGGCTGCTGCACTATGACGCGGCGCTGTCCGCCGCGAAGACGCCCGGCGCCTTCGGCTGGGACTACACGCCGACCTCGGTGCCGGCGGCCGCGGTGGGCGGCTACACCGGCCAGTCGCCCTACCTGCTGGTGGCCAAGTACAACAGCTACAACGACGGGCAGCACCGCATGGCCGTGCTCGATCCGCACGGCACCCAGCCGGACAAGGGCGTGCCGCGCATCAACGTGATGAAGGAAGTCATCACCATCCTGGGTGTGACGCGGGTGGAACCGCAGGACCCCTATCTGCACGAATGGTGCATCAATACCGGCGCCTTCGACCCGAACACCAAATCCGTGTTCGTCAACAATTCGGATGGCTACCTGTACCGCTGGGACCTGTCCAACAATACCCTGGCCGAACGCTTCAACCTGAATTCCGGCTACTTCCAGTCCTATACGCCGACGGCGCTGGGGCCGGACGGCAAGGTGTACGCGATCAATAACGCCATGCTGACCGCGGTGGGCAAGTAATGGCGATGCGGCGATGGCGCCTGCCTGCCAGCCTGCTGGTGCTGGCCTTGCTGCAGGCTTGCGGCGGCGGCGCCGCACCGCAGGCGGCATTGCCGCCGGCGCCGCCACCGGCCAGCGGCGCCGAACCGCTGTCGGACGCGGCGCAGCTGGGCCAGCAGATGTTTGTGGATACCTCGCTGTCGGCCTCGGGCACACTGTCCTGTGCCGGTTGCCATGTGCCGGGCAATGCGCATGCGCCGGCCAATGCGCTGGCGGTACAGCTGGGCGGCGCCGATGGCCGCACGCCAGGCAGGCGGGCCACGCCTTCGCTGCGCTACCAGAGCTTTACGCCGCCGTTCAAGCTCGATGCGAACGGCGTGCCGTCCGGCGGCTATGATGCGGACGGGCGGGTGAGCACGCTGGCGGAGCAGGCCGCGTCGCCGCTGCTGGCGGCGCACGAGATGGCGAACCTGAGCAAGGAGGCGGTGCTGGACAAGGTGCGCAAGGCGCCGTATGCGGAGCGCTTCCGCACCGTGTTCGGTGCGGCCATCTTCGACGATACGGCGCTCGCCTTCGAGCGGGTCACCTTCGCCTTGCAGCAGTTCCAGCGCCAGGAAGCGGCCTTCCGCCCCTTCGACTCGAAATTCGACCGCCATCTGGCCGGCCAGGCCGTGCTGTCTGCGGCCGAGCAGCGCGGCCTGGCCCTGTTCAATGAACGCAGCAAGGGCAACTGCGCCGCCTGCCACAGCAGCACACCCTTGTCCGACGGAACGCCGCCGCTGTTCACCGGCTTCGGCTACTACAATCTGGGCGTGCCGCGCCGGCCGGGCAGCGAGGCGGGCGCGGACCTCGGCCTGTGCGGCCCGGAACGCAGCGACCTGCTGGCGCGCAGCGATCTGTGCGGCGCTTTCAAGGTGCCTTCGCTGCGCAATGTGGCCACGCGCCAGGTGTTTTTCCATAACGGCGCCGTGGGCAGCCTGCGCGCAGCGGTGCGCTTCCATGTGCAGCGCGACAGCGATGCGCGTGCCTGGTACGGGGGAGAAATGTATGACGATCTGCCGCCGCAGTACCGCGCCAATGTGGTGCGCAGCGCGCCTTTCGACCGCGGCGCCGGCAATCCGCCGGCGCTCAGCGAAACGGAGATCGACGAGGTAGTGGCTTTCCTCAAAACGCTGAGCGACGGCTACCAGCCCTGAGGACGCTTACTTGTAGATGCCGGAACCGATCAGGTAATCGTCCACTTTTTCGATGTAGCCGGATTTCTGCTCCACGGCCTTGGTGACAGGGTTCGGCCACTTGAAGTCGACCCAGCCGCTGCCCTTGGCCTTGGCCACGTCCACCATCTCCTTGATCATGGCCTTGCCTTCGCCATCTTTCATGCCGATCAGCGGCTTGCCGACCAGCTTGGGATTATTGCCATGGGCGAGGGCGACGCCGTTCAGGTCGTAGACGTAGATATACAGGTCGCGGTCGTGGAAGTCCTTGTTGGCCGGATCGGAAATGGCCGCCATCATCTTGTCCTTGCCTTCCGCCTTGGCCAGCGCGACGGCCTTCTTGACCATGGCCACCGCCTCGTTGGCAGCGCCCCGGTCCGCTGCCAGCACAGGGGCCGCAATCAGGCTCAGCGTGATGGCGATGCCGCTCAGATAAGCTTTCATATTGAAGGTCTCCTTTTGTTATGTGGTGACTTCAATATACGCCCGCGCCTTTCCGCCGGCCAAGGATTCTCAGGCTGACTGTTGGCTTTCCGCATCGCCGAACATGGCCTGCCACAGCGCGGTGACTTTGGCTGCATGCTGCTCCACGCGCGAAGGATCGACGCGCGACTGGTCCTGGCCCTGCAGGCGCAGCTGGTGCTGCAGCTTGCGCATGGCGCGGTAGGCGTCCGCCGTGCCGCTGGCCAGCGCGGCGTCGATCAGGCCCAGGCTGCCGCACAGCTTGAGCAGGGCGATATTGCCGATATTGCCGGTCAGCTCGCGGTACTGGGCGGAATGGCGCAGCACCAGGTACTGCACGATGAACTCGATATCGATCATGCCGCCTTCGTCCTGCTTCAGGTCGAACTGTTCGCTGCGGCTCGGGTGGGCCTCGTGCATGCGCTTGCGCATGGCCAGCACTTCGCGCCGCAGTTCCGCCTCGTCGCGCTCCTTGCGCAGCACCTGGCAGCGGATCTTCTCGAACTGCTCGCCGATATCCGTATCGCCGGCGCAGAAGCGGGCCCGCGTCAGCGCCTGGTGTTCCCACACCCAGGCCGAATTCTGCTGGTAGCGTTCGAAGGCCTGCACGCTGGACACCAGCATGCCGCTGGCGCCGTCCGGCCGCAAGGCGACATCGATATCGAACAGGATGCCGGCCGAGGTGTGCGAGGTCATCCAGGTGATGAAGCGCTGCGCCAGCTTGGCGTAGTTGCCCGGCGCCTCCTGGTCCTCGTCGTCGAACAGGAAGATCACGTCCAGGTCGGACACATAGCCCAGTTCCTTGCCGCCCAGCTTGCCGTATGCGATGACGGCGAACTTCGGCACCTCGCGGTGGCGCGTGGCCACGGTGGCCCACACGCATTTGACGACGGCGGCCACGATCACGTCGGCCAGCGCCGACAGGTGGTCGGCCAGCTTTTCGACGGTGAGGTCACCCGCCAGGTCCTGGGCCAGCAGGTGGAACAGCTGGGCGTGGTGCACCTCGCGCAGGATGTCCAGCTGGCGCTCGGTATCGCCTTTGGCCACGGCCAGTTGCGCGTCCAGGTCGATTGTCAGCGCGGCCGGATCGAACACGGCGTTGCGGATGCGGTCGTCCAGCAGCTCGTCCAGCAGGATGGGGTGCTGGTTGAGGAAGGTGGCGGCCCAGCGGCTGGCATGCATCATGGTGATCACCCGCTGCAGCGTGTGCGGGTATTCGGTCAGCAGCGACAGGTAGGCCGAACGGCGCGCGATGGCTTCCAGGAAGTCCAGCAGGCGGCCCAGCGTGGCCAACTGGTCGCCGGCCGCGTTCTGTTCGTCGGCGCGCGCGATCAGGGGCAGGGCGGCATTGACCAGCGCCACCAGGCGGTTGCGGCTGGCTTCCGGCAGCGACTGCAGGCGCGGCGCCTGCCAGGTGGCGATCAGGCGGTTGGCGGCCGCGGCCGGGTCGGCGTAGCGCAGGGCGGCAAAGCGTGCTTCGATGGCTTCGCGGTTGTCGGGATCGGCGCATTCATTGCTGGTTTCCGGTTCGATGCCTTCCTCGCCGCCGCTCTTGTCGGCAAAGATGGCGTCGAACTGCTCGGCCACGAACTGGCGGTGGGCGTCCAGATGCGCCAGCAAAGACGGCACGTCGGGCAGGCCCATCATGTGCGCGATGGCCAGCTGGTCGTCCGGATTCGGCGGCAGCGTGTGGGTCTGGGCGTCGTCCAGGTATTGCAGGCGGTGTTCCAGGTTGCGCAGGAAGGTATAGGAGTCCAGCAGGCGCTGCACGATGTCCGCATCCAGCAGGCCCTTGTCCGGCAGCTGGCGCAAGGTGGCGCGGGTGGAGCGGTCGCGCAGGCTCGGGTCGCGCCCGCCGCGGATCAGCTGGAACACCTGGGCCAGGAATTCGATCTCGCGGATGCCGCCGCGGCCCAGCTTGACGTTATTGCTGCGGTCCGGATGCAGGCGTTCCTGCCGGTTCACCTCGGCGCGGATCTGGGCGTGCATGCTGCGGATCGCGTCGATCACGCCGAAGTCCAGGTAGCGCCGGAAGCAGAAGGGCCGCACGATCTGCTCCAGCGCCGCAATGTCTTCCGGACGGCCGGTGACGGCGCGCGCCTTGACCCAGGCATAGCGTTCCCATTCGCGGCCCTGCACGATCAGGTACTGTTCCACCATGCCGAGGCTGGCGGCCAGCGGGCCGGAGCCGCCGTTCGGCCGCAGCGCCATATCGACGCGGAAGGTGAAGCCGTCTTCCGTGATCTCGGCGATGGCCGCAATCAGCTTCTTGCCGAGGCGGATAAAGTATTCGTGGTTGGACAGCACGCGCTGGCCCGGCGCCGTGGGCACGGTTTCGCCGTCTTCCGGGTAGACGAAGATCAGGTCGATATCGGAGGACACATTCAATTCCCCGCCACCCTGCTTGCCCATGGCCAGCACCATCAGCTCCTGCGGCTGGCCGGACTCGGCGCCGGTCGGCACGCCATGGGCGGCGCGCAGCTCGGCGTCCACCTCGGCCAGGTGCGCGCGGATGGCGAAGTCGGCCAGCCGCGTGACGGCTTCCACCACTTCCGCCAGGTCGGCCTTGCCCTCCAGGTCGCGCCGGATCAGGGTGGCAATCAGCAGGTTGCGCAGGCGGCGCATGCCGCGTCCCAGCGGCAGCTCGCCATTGTTGCGTTCTGTTGCCAAAAGTTCAGCAAGATCGACTTTCGCAAGCGATAATTGCGCCAATGCATCAACTTTGGCCTGGCGCTCAGGAGCGGCGGACAGCCAGCGCTGGTAGAAGCGGGATGCAGGGAGGAGGCTGGACGTCATCGGCTTAAGTAACCTTATGTAATTTGCGGTAAAGCGTCGTCGGAAGTCGCCGGGCGATGCGGTAGAATGGCCGTCCAGGCAAGAGAACGATTTTGGCGACTTATTTTACGCCGGGCAACCGGCCCCCGGGCCTGAGTTATTAGCAGATTGATGGAAAAAGCGGAAGAAGACAATGTGGCAGGCGAAGGCCCTCTGGCCGCGCGCTGGCACCGGCTCAGTGCCGCCTATCGCATCTGCAACCTGGCCACCCATCATGTGCTGGGCTTCGTGCTGAAGACAGCCCTGCTGCTGTACTTCCTGTTTGCCTGCCTGTTCCTGATCCTCAAATACGGCGTGCTGCCGAATATCGACCGCTACAAGGGCGATATCGAGCGCATGGCCAGCCATGCGGTCGGCAATCCCGTCACCATCGAGCGCCTGTATGCTTCCTGGTCCGGCCTGCGGCCCAATCTCTTCCTCGGCGATGTGGTGCTGCGCGACCGCGACGGCAAGCAGGCGCTGCGCCTGCCAAGCGTGTCGGCCACGCTGTCCTGGTGGACGGTGGCGACCGGCGCCGTGCAGTTCGAATCGCTGGAGCTGATCCGCCCGAACCTCGAAGTGCGGCGCGATGCCGACGGCCGGCTGTATGCGGCCGGCCTGCCGATCGACCTGAACAAGCAGGACGACGGCAAGGGCTCGGAATGGCTGCTGACCCAGCGCGAGATCGTGATCCGCGAAGGCCGCCTGGACTGGACCGATGCCCAGCGCAATACGGCGCCGCTGGCGCTGCAGAACGTGAACCTGCTGATGCGCAACCACTGGCGCCGCCACCAGTTCGCGCTGACGGCCACTCCGCCAAAGGAACTGGGCGGGGCGCTCGATGTGCGGGCCGATTTCAGCCACCCGGCCTTTACCTCGCGCATCTCCGATGTGCGGCAGTGGAAGGGTGAGATCTACAGCGATGTGCGCAATGCCGACCTGGCGGCGTGGAAGAGCTATCTGCCGGTAGCGGCCGAGCTGCGTTCAGGCCGCGGCTCCCTGCGCGCCTGGCTGGGCGTGGACCATGCGCGCCTGCAGGGCGTGACGGCCGATGTGGCGCTGCACGATGTGGTGGCGATACTGGGCAAGGACCTGCCGGAGCTGGACGTGGATGCGCTCACCGGCCGTTTCGCCATCAGCGAAGAACGCCTGCCGCGCGGCAGTACGCGCAAGGAGCCGTTCGGCGCCTATGGCCACAAGGCCAGCGTAACAGGGTTGTCGCTGCGCACGCGCGATGGTGTCGCGCTGGCGCCGACCACGCTGTCCGAGAAATTTACGCCCGCGCTGGGCGGCAAGGCGGCCCATACCGAAGTGAAGGCGCAGCTGCTGGACCTGAAGATGCTGTCCGAGCTGGCGACGCGCCTGCCGCTGCCGTCCAATCTGCGGGCGCTGATGGATGAGGCCGCGCCGCGCGGCCGCGTGCAGAACCTCGCCGTGCAGTGGCAGGGCAGCGCGGCGGCGCCGCAGAACTACCGTATCCAGGCCGAGCTGCAGGAACTGGGCATGTCGCCCGTCGCGGCCCGCGCCGCGCTCCCGAAAAGCGGCAGCGGCCCCGCGCTGCCTGCCCTGCCGAACATTCCCGGCTTCGACAAGCTGAGCGGCTCGGTCGATGCCAGCGAGAAGGGCGGCAAGCTGCAGCTGGATGCGCCCGGCCTGGTATTGAGCATGCCCGCCTGGTTTGCCGAAGCGGACATGCCCTTCGAAAGCCTGAAGCTGGACGCAGGCTGGCAGCTCGACGATCCCGCCAATATCAAGCTCAGCATCGACACCCTGGAAGCGCGCCAGGACGGCATGGCAGTGTCGCTGTCCGGCTCCCAGCTGCTGCCGCGCGGCGGCAAGGGCGGGGCGGGTGTCGCCGACTTCACCGGCAAGCTGGATGGTTTCCAGATCAACCGCATCGGCCGCTACCTGCCGCTGAAGACGCCGGAGCACCTGCGGCACTGGCTGAGCGGCGCGCTGGAAGAGGGCATGGCGCGCGACGTCAGCCTGCGCCTGCGCGGCGAGCTGGCGCATTTCCCCTTCGCCGCCGATACGCCGGACCGCAGCAAGGGCGAGTTCCGCATCGGCGGGCGCATCGTGGATGGCCGCCTGAACTATGAACCGGGCTGGTACGCCAAGGACGGCAAGACGCCGCTGTGGCCGCAGGCCGACAAGATCCGCGGCAGCTTCCTGTTCGAGCGCGCGCGCATGGAGATCAAGGCCGATACGGCGCGCACCGGCGGCGTGGCGCTGGCCAATGTGAAGGCGGTGATTCCCGACCTGGCGCACCACAACGGCGTGCTGGAAATCGACGGTACGGCCATGGGGCCGATGCAGGAATTCCTCAAGTATGTGGCGGCCAGCCCGGTGCTGGACTGGATCGGCCACTTCACCGAAGACACCACGGCCAGCGGTAATGCCAAGCTGGCGCTGAAGTTCAGCATGCCGCTGGAGCATATGCGCGACACCAGGGTGCTGGGCACGCTGGCGCTGCAGGGTAACGACGTGACCCTGTGGCACGACATGCCGCCGGTGCTGCTGGCGACAGGCAAGATCGAATTCAACGAGAAGGGCGTCAACCTGAACGGGCTGAACGGCACGCTGCTGGGCGGCCCCATCAATATCGCAGGCGGCACGCAGCGCGACGGCACTATCCAGGTGCGGCTCGGCGGTTCGGTGACGGCGGACGGCCTGCGCAAGACCTATCCCTCGCCCGCCATGCAGCGCCTGGCCAATCACCTGAGCGGCAGCACGCGCTACAGCGGCATGGTGACGGCGCATGACCACCAGTACCAGGTGGTGGTGGAATCGACGATGGCTGGCGCTGGCCTCGATTTCCCGGCGCCGCTGAAAAAGGCGGCGGCCGATACGCTGCCGGTGCGCTTCACGCTGAACGGCGGCGCGGCCAACGAAGCGGGCCTGGCGCAGGACGATATCCGCATCACGCTCGGTTCCGGCGTGGCGGCGCGCTACCAGCGCCAGAAACAGAATAAGGGCCCGTGGAAGCTGGTGCGCGGTGGCATCGGCGTCAATGTGCCGGCGCCGGAACCGGACAGCGGCATGATGATCAACGCCAGCCTGAAGTCCCTCGACGTGGACCAGTGGACCAGCCTCGGCAGCGAAATCGCCGGGCCGGCGGAGGCCGCAAAACCGTCCACCACGGAAGGCGCCGACCTGTCGCAGTATGTGGTGCCGGATGCCGTAGCGGCGCGCGCGACCGAACTGATCGTCGATGGCCGCAAGCTGGACGATGTGGTGGTGGGCGCCAGCCACCAGAAATCGCTGTGGCAGGCCAGCATCGATTCGAAGCAGGCGAGCGGCTACCTGAGCTGGAACGAAGCGCCTACGGGGCGCGGCATCGGCAAGGTGACGGCGCGCCTGTCCACGCTGATCATTCCGGAATCGGCGGCCGGCGAGGTGAAGGAACTGCTGGAAAGCTCCGTCAGCTCGCCCTCGATTCCTGCCCTCGACATCGTGGCCGAGCGTTTCGAACTGTTCAACCGCTCGCTGGGCCGCATGGAACTGCAGGCCTATAACGCGCTGCTGACCACCTCGCGCGAATGGCGCGTCAGCAAGCTGGCCCTGATCAACGCGGACGGCGAGCTGCACGGCACCGGACGCTGGGTCGCCAACAAGGGCCAGCACGACAGCTCGCTCAACTTCAACCTCGACATCCACGATGCCGGCAAGCTGCTGGAGCGCTTCGGTTTTGCCGATACCCTGCGCGGCGGCAAGGGCAAGCTGAGCGGCGAGATCTCCTGGCAGGACCTGCCGTATGCGCTGGATATTCCTACCCTGTCCGGCAAGCTGCAGCTGAATGTGGAGAAGGGCCAGTTCCTGAAGCAGGACCCGGGCGCCGCCAAGCTGCTGGGCGTGCTGAGCCTGCAAGCGCTGCCGCGCCTGCTCAAGCTGGACTTCCACGATGTGTTCTCGGAAGGCCTGGCCTTCGACGGCATCACGGCCGATGCGGTGATCGACCACGGCATCGTGCGCACCGACAACCTGAAGATGCACGGCGTGCAGGCCACGGTGCTGATGGACGGCACGGCCGACATCGCCCATGAATCGACCAATCTGCGCGTGGTGGTGATCCCGCAGGTCAACCTGGGCACGGCGCCGCTGGTGTATGCGCTGGCGGTGAACCCGGTGATCGGCCTCGGCAGCTATCTCGCCCAGCTCTTCCTGAGCGCGCCCGTGATGAAGGCGCTCACCTACCAGATGCAGGTCACGGGGCCGTGGAAGGCGCCCGTGATTACCAAGCTCGACAATAATCGCCTGGAGGCGGTCCCGACCCGCAGCCAGTAGTCTCCCGCGAAAGGAAGCGTTCCATGAGCACCGTAGCCGCCATCCAGATGGTGTCCACCCCGAATGTGGACGAGAACATTGCCACCGCCCGCCGCCTGGTGGCGCAGGCCGCTGCCACCGGCGCCAGGCTGGTGCTGCTGCCCGAATATTGGCCCATCATGGGCATGAGCGACAGCGACAAGGTGGCCAAAGCCGAGCCGCTGGGCCAGGGTCCGATCCAGGACTTCATGGCGCAGGCCGCGCGCGAGCACGGCATCTGGCTGCTGGGTGGCACCCTGCCGCTGGCCTCGGACGATCCGGAGAAGGTCATCAACACCACGTTGGTCTACGACCCCGAGGGCAGGCATGTGGGGCGCTACGACAAGATCCACCTGTTCGGCTTTACCAAAGGCACGGAGTCCTACAACGAATCGCGCACCATCGTGCCGGGCCGGCATGTGGGCACGGTGGAGACGGCGGTGGGCAAGGTCGGCATGTCGGTGTGCTACGACCTGCGCTTCCCGGAGCTGTTCCGCGCCATGGGGCCGCTGTCGCTGATCGTGGTGCCGGCCGCCTTTACCTACACGACGGGACGGGCGCACTGGGAAATCCTGCTGCGCGCGCGCGCCATCGAGAACCAGTGCTATGTGCTGGCGGCGGCGCAGGGCGGCGAGCACGTCAACGGGCGCCGCACCTGGGGCCACAGCATGCTGGTCGACCCCTGGGGCGAAGTCAAATCCGTGCTGGCCGAAGGCGAGGGCATTGTGCATGGCGAAGTCGACCCCAGCTTCATCGAGAGCGTGCGCGAGAGCCTGCCCGCCTTGAAGCACCGCACGATGTAATCCACTACAATGGCCGCAACGAATAACGCAAAAGAGTTCCACTATGAAACCATTTGAACCGAACCTGTCCTCGCTGGCTGTTGCGCGCGATGTACTGCTGACGCCGTTCGGCCTGGATGAAGGCAAGCTGCTGAAAACGCTGGGCAGCATGTTCACGCACAAGGTCGACTACGCCGACCTGTATTTCCAGTTCACCAAGAATGAAGGCTGGAGCCTGGAAGAGGGCATCGTCAAGACCGGCAGCTTCTCCATCGACCAGGGTGTGGGCGTACGCGCCGTATCCGGCGAAAAGACCGCCTTCTCCTACTCGGACGAAATCTCCGAAAGCGCGCTGATGGACGCGGTGCAGGCCACGCGCACCATCGCGCGCCAGGGCGCAGGCAAGATCAAGGTTGCCTCGGCGGTGCTGCCGCAGGGCGGCCGCTCGCTCTACCTGCCGCACGACCCGCTGGCCTCGCTGGATGCGGCGGCCAAGGTCAAGCTGCTGGAAAAGGTTGAAAAGATGGCACGTGCGCGCGACCCGCGCGTGGTGCAGGTCATGGCCGGGCTGGCGGGAGAATACGACGTGGTGCTGGTGGTGCGCAGCGACGGCGTGCTGGCGGCCGACATCCGGCCGCTGGTGCGGGTCTCGGTGACGGTAATCGTCGAGCAGAACGGCCGCCGCGAAGTCGGCTCCTCCGGCGGCGGCGGCCGTTACGACTACGGCTACTTCAGCGACGCGCTGCTGCAGCAGTATGCGGACGACGCCGTGAAGTCGGCGGTAGTGAATCTCGATGCGCGTCCTGCGCCGGCCGGCCCGATGACGGTGGTGCTCGGCCCGGGCTGGCCCGGCATCCTGCTGCACGAAGCGATCGGCCACGGCCTGGAAGGCGACTTCAACCGCAAGGGCTCCTCGACTTTCTCCGGCCGCATCGGCGAGCGCGTGGCGGCGAAAGGCGTGACGGTGGTGGACGACGGCACCCTGGCTGATCGCCGCGGTTCGCTGAACATCGACGACGAAGGCAACCCGACACAATGCACGACGCTGATCGAGGACGGCATATTGAAAGGCTACATCCAGGACACGATGAATGCGCGCCTGATGAAGATGCCGGTGACGGGCAATGCGCGCCGCGAATCCTTCGCGCACCTGCCGATGCCGCGCATGACGAACACCTACATGCTGGCGGGCGACAAGGATCCGGAAGAAATCCTGGCCTCGGTAAAGAACGGCATCTACGCCGTGAACTTCGGCGGCGGCCAGGTCGACATCACGAACGGCAAATTCGTGTTCTCGGCCAGCGAAGCCTACATGATCGAGAATGGCAAGATCAGCTATCCGGTGAAGGGTGCAACGCTGATCGGCAACGGTCCCGAAGTCCTGAACCGCGTCAGCATGATCGGCAATGACATGAAGCTCGACCCTGGCGTTGGCGTCTGCGGCAAGGAAGGCCAAAGCGTCCCGGTCGGCGTCGGCCAGCCGACCCTCCGCATCGACGGCGTCACCGTCGGCGGCACCGCCTGACACCATGGGGTCAGGCACCATCTGTCAGCCCTCAGCAGTATTGAGCTGAATCATAGGGCCGGCGCCGTTCGCCCGTAAGCTGGGCGAATGGCCCGCCGTCTTCGCATTCAGTATCCCGGAGCGCTTTACCACGTGACTTCCCGTGGTAACCGTCGCGCACCTATTTTCATCGATGATCGCGATCATCTGATCTGGCTCGACCTGCTGAGCGAAATGGTCGAGCACCACCGTATCGTGGTGCATTCATACGTCCAGATGCCCAACCACTACCATCTGCTGGCAGAAACGCCAGAGGGAAATCTATCGGCGGGCATCCATTTCCTGAACGGGCACTATGCACAACATTTCAATAAGCGGCGTCAGTTGAGCGGCCATGTTTTTCAAGGAAGATTTTATGCCGAGCCAATCGAACACCAGGCGCATTTGCTCGCGCTGGCACGTTACCTGGCACTCAATCCTGTGAGGGCGGAATTGGTTGAATCGCCCGAGAACTGGAGATGGAGCAGCTACACCGGCTTATTGGGAACGTTGCCTTCGCAGGTGCGCGTTCATAACGCGTGGCTGCTGAGCCAGTTTGCCGGTGCTGACAGGCATGCCCAGCTTGACGCTTACCGTGAGTTCGTGGCGCAGGGTATCGGGATGGAGCACCCGCTTAAGTGCCGTTACGAAGCCAAAGGCCGAAGTTTGATCAACTCATCCGGTATTCTGGAGGCCAATCGCTCGGGGAAGTACACAGTACGTGAGATAGCTGAGCGATTCAGCGTATCTGAACGTACCGTGTACCGGATCATACGATCACCCTAGGTGTTCGGTTGCGCCACTGGATACTGACACAGGGGGCCTGACCCCATGGTGTCAGAACTGGTGGCGCAGGCCGAGGTTGAAGTAGCGGCCCATGGCGCCGCTGTAGTCCAGCGGGTTGAAGCCGGCGGCGCCGTAGGTCAGCGGATCCAGCGGCGGTTCTTTGTCGAACACGTTCTGGATCGTCGCGAACAGCTCGGTCTTCGTGTTCAGCTTGTAGCGCGCCGTCAGGTCCAGCGTGGTGAACGAACTCAGCTTGCAGCCGGTGGGGGCGTCGTCGCCGTTCGCGAAGTGGAAGGCGCAGCCGTCAGGGTCGTCCTTGAAGAGGACGTTGTCCAGCTTGCCCCTGTAGTTCACTACGCCGCTCAGGCGCAGCGGGCCGCGGTCCCAGGTCAGGCCCAGGTTGACGCGGTCGTCCGGCGTGCCGATGCAGTTGGTGACGTCGCAGTTGCCGTGGGTGCCGGCGAAGTCGCGCATTGTGCCGTCGCGCTCGGTGCGCTCCCATTTGAACAGGTGGGTCCACTTGATGTCGGCCGCCAGCGTGCCTGCATTGCTGCCCAGCTGGAAGGTCTTGCGCATGTCGAGGTCAACGCCGTTGACCTTGGTCGAGGCGGAGTTGACGTAGTTCGCCAGTACCGCCGTGATGCCGCCCGGATCGCCCGGAATGCCGGCTTCCGCAGTCGATGGGTCGCGCGCCACCTTGCCGGCCGCAATGGCCTGTTCGATCGATTCCTGGTTGATCTCGTTGCTGCGCTTGATCTGCCAGAAGTCGAGCGAGATGCTGGTGCGCGGCAGCGGGTCCCACACCATGCCCAGCGAGTAGCTCTTCGAGCGTTCCGGCGACAGCGCGGGATTCGGCGAGGTGATGATGGCCACTGCCGCCGGATCGCAGGCCGCTTCCACGCCCAGCGCGCAGCGCAGCGGATCGTCCGCATTGGTGAAGGCGGCCAAGCCGCCGCGGCCGTTCTCCGCCGCGCTCGGTGCGCGGAAGCCGCGTGCAAAGGTGCCGCGCAGCGCGAAGGCCCGGCTCGGCGTCCATTTCACGCCCACTTTTGGCGTATAGGAATTGCCGATGTGCTTGAAATGGTCGGCGCGCATCGCAGCCGAGATTTCCACCGTACTCAGCACCGGCGCCAGCAGCTCGGCATACACGGCGCTGGAGTGGCGCTGGCCCGCATAGGCCGAGTAGCCGAGGCCGATGATATTGCCTGTTTCGGTGCCCGATGTCGGGATCAGCTCCGCTTTCTCATAGCGGTATTCGGCGCCCACCGCCAGCCCCATGGCGCCGCCCGCCAGTTGGCCCAGTTCGCGCGTAGCCTTGAAGTCCAGCTGGGCCAGGCGGGTGGTGGCGTCGCTGCTGATCATCGGCGAGATAGCGTTGTAGATGGCCTGCGAATTCAGGCCGGCATTCTCGCCGATGCGCCAGTAGCTTCCTGCCGGCAGCGCTGCATAGCCGGGGTTGTTCATGGCTGCCGCCACATTCGCTGCCGTGGGATTGAGCAGCGCAAACACGGCATCGCGCTGCAGGAAGCCGAAGCGGTCGTTGCCGACCTTGTTCTGCGAGAACAGCAGCGCGGTATCGATGTCCCAGGCGCCCATCGTGCCTTTCAGCCCGGCCACGGCGCGCGTGAATGTGGACTTGATATTGCTGCGGCGCGGGCCGACATCCCAGGCCAGGTAGCGCAGCCGCGCCGCGCTGCCGAAGTAGGGATTGTCCGGATGGTTGGCGCCCAAGGCCACCGCCGCATTGCTGACCGGCCCGCCCGGATAGCCCACATTGGCATTGATGCCGGACGGCGTGGTGTTCGCCTCCGTATAGCTGTGGTAGCCGTTCAGTTCCACATAGGCCTGCCACGCCGGATTCAGCTGCCAGGTCAGGCGGCCATACAGGTTCAGGGTTTCCTGGTCCGGCTGCATTTCGCCGTACTGCTGCACGGCGTCGGTCAGGCAGCCGCCGCCGGGATCGCCTTGCGGATGGCTGGTGAGATTGGAGCAGGCCGCGCCCGGGAAGGTGCGCGTGAAGCCCACCCCGGCCGGATTGCCGCGGCTGTAGTAGTCGAGCGTATCGGGATTGCGCACATTGCCGACAATGGAACTGCCCGCCGCATTGTTGCCGGTGATGGCACCATTGCCGCCCAGCGCTTCCTGCGCGCTGAAGCCGAAGGCACGCAGGTCGCCCAGGCCCACCGGCCCGCGCCCGGCGCGGTCGATATTGCGCACTTCGCGCTTGCGGCCATACTCGGCCGAGAACAGGAAGTTGTAGCTGTCCTTGTCCAGGTCGCCTACGCCATGCGTGACCGAGAGCCGCGTGTCGGCGCCGTCGCCTTCCTCTGAAATGCCCTGGCTGGCGCGCGCCGTGGTGCCCTGGAAGTCCTTGCGCAGGATGACGTTGACCACGCCCGCAATTGCATCCGAACCATAAATGGCGGAGGCGCCGTCCTTCAGGATCTCCACGCGTTCCACCGCGTCCATCGGAATGATATTCAGGTCGGCGAACACTTTCTGGCCGTCGTCCGCCAGCCCGTAGGGCGCCACGCGCCGCCCGTTCAGCAGCACCAGCGTGGAAGCGGAACCGAGGCCGCGCAGCGATATGCCGGAGGCGCCCGCCGCAAAGCCGCCGCCAAAGGTGGTGGGCACCGAGCCCTGGTTATCGACGGCCAGCGTCTGCAGCAGTTCGGCCACCGAGGTCTTGCCCGATTTTTCCAGGTCGGCCCGGTTCAGGGTTTGCACCGGCGAGGCCGTTTCGGCCTGGGCGCGGCGGATATTGGTGCCGGTAATTTCCACCCGCTGTATCGGGGCGGCCTGGGGCGCGGGAGCGGCCTCAGATTGGGCCAGTGCGGGAGCACTGAGTACGGTCAGCAGGAGAGGGACGCCGGCGACGGGAAAAGCCCGTCCCAGCACGCCCGTCAAAGGGCGCAGCTTCAGGTTTCGCATTACAAGTCTCCAGAAAATGAGTGGGTGGTTTTTTTCTTGAGGAGTGCGAGTTATATGTCAATTTTGATATGCAAGTTCCTGTCGAGTCGTTTGTGCGCTACACAATTCCGCCAGACAAGATGCTTGCCAAACGTGGCGGCTTGTTGTTATAGTGACCCCAACACATTGGGAAAAGTTCCATGCACCGCTTCGTTTTCTTTACCGGCTATTTTTATTTTTGGCTTTCCAGCCCTCAGGCGGTGGAGTAGCGGCCGGTTCACGTAAGCAGCAAAACGAGTCCCAGCAAATACCTAAAAACCGCCAGCGATGGCGGTTTTTTTTTACCCCGACATTTTCAGGAGAATGACCATGCAACGCACCGACGACTTGCGCATCCGCGAGATGAAGGAACTGACCCCGCCCTCGCACCTGATCCGCGAGTTTCCCTGCACCGACGTGGCCTCGCAGACCGCGGCCGATGCGCGCATCGCCCTGCACCGCATCCTGCACGGCCAGGATGACCGCCTGATGGTGGTGATCGGCCCCTGCTCGATCCACGACCCGAAGGCGGCCATGGAGTATGCGAAGCGCCTGGTGCAGCTGCGCGAGCGCCTGAAGGGCGACCTGGAGATCGTGATGCGGGTCTATTTCGAGAAGCCGCGCACCACCGTGGGCTGGAAGGGCATGATCAACGACCCGTATATGGACAACAGCTTCCGCATCAACGACGGCCTGCGCATGGCGCGCGAGCTGCTGCGCGATATTAACGAGCTGGGCCTGCCGGCCGGCACCGAGTTCCTCGACGTGATCAGCCCGCAGTATATTGCCGACCTGATCTCCTGGGGCGCCATCGGCGCGCGCACCACGGAATCGCAGGTGCACCGCGAGCTGGCGTCCGGCCTGTCCTGCCCTGTCGGTTTCAAGAACGGCACCGACGGCAATACGAAGATTGCGGTGGAAGCGATCAAGGCCGCTTCGCAGCCGCACCATTTCCTGTCGGTGACCAAGGGCGGCCACTCGGCCATCGTGTCCACCAACGGCAATGAGGATTGCCACATCATCCTGCGCGGCGGCAAGACGCCGAACTACGATGCGGCCAGCGTGGAAGAAGCCTGCAAGGCGATCGCCGGCCACGGCCTGGCCGCGCGCCTGATGATCGATGCCTCGCATGCCAACAGCTCGAAGAAGCCGGAGAACCAGATTCCGGTCTGCGCCGATATCTCCGGCCAGATCGCGGGCGGCGACACGCGCATCGTCGGCGTGATGGTGGAGTCGCATCTCGTTGCAGGGCGCCAGGACCTGGTGCCGGGCAAGGAGCTCACCTACGGCCAGTCCGTGACCGACGGCTGCATCGACTGGGACAGCAGCGTGCAGGTGCTGGAAGGCCTGGCCGAAGCGGTGCGCCAGCGCCGCCTGAAAGGCGAATAAAAAATGCCCGGCAGTGCCGGGCATTTTCATTTCTGCGAAGCAGATTACATGAAGCGGTAGCTGGCGTTCACGTACAGGAAGCGGCCGCGCGGATCGTACTGGTTGATGTCGTAGCCAGACTGGAACTGGTTGGACACCGGCACGAAGGTGCTTGGCTGCTTGTCGAACAGGTTGCGTACGCCTGCCGTCAGGGTCAGCGGCTTGACCGGCTTGTAGCTCACGTTCAGGTCATAGGTCGCCTGGGCGCCGACGAAGTTGCGTTCGTCGTCCACGAAGCGGTGGCCGGTCTCGTAGCGCGAGCTGTAGTTCTGGATCACGGTCGCAGTCCACTTGTCCTTGCTCCAGCTGGTGGACAGGGTGTGTTTCCAGCGCAGTATCACGCCGCCGTTCTGCGCGCCCAGTACCGGGTTGCCGGCCGCATCCACCAGGGTGCCGACCTTGTGCGACATGTCGCCGCCAGGGCTGGTCTGGTCGAACTGGTCCATGTAGGTGCCGTTCAGGTTCACGTCGAAGCGGCCGTAGGCGGTGTTCTGGCGGTAGTTCGCGAACACGTCGAAGCCCTTGACGATGGCGTCGCCGCTATTCGTCAGCAGGGTCTTGATCGAAGCGATTTCACCGGTCGAGTTCAGCGCCACCATATTGGCGTAGGAAGGATCGCCGGCGCGGAAGCGCGACACCACTTCCTGGGCCGACGGCGTCGACAGGATGTTCGAGACATTGATCTTGAACCAGTCCAGGCCCACGGTGAAGTTATTGAACGGCACCAGCACCAGGCCCACCGACTTCTGGCGCGACTCTTCCGGCTTCAGGTCAGGATTGCCGCCGGACAGGGCGTTGACCTGGATCTGCGTCTGGTTGGTCTTCGGATCGTTGAAGGTCTCCGACGATGCCAGCGTCTGCGGCTGCCACAGGTCGGTCAGCGTTGGTGCGCGGAAGCCCGAACCGGCGGACGCACGCAGCAGTACCTGCTTGGTCGGCTGCCAGCGCACATTGGCCTTGTAGTTGGTGGAAGGGCCTACGTCGTCGTAATGGTCGTAACGCACGGCGGCGCCGATATCCAGGTTCTTCAGCAGCGGCACATTGGTTTCCGCGAAGGCCGAGTTGATCTTGCGCTCGCGGTCCACCGGCGGCACGCTGCCGCCCAGGCCGGCGATATCGCCTGCTTCCAGCGCCGGCGAAGGATTGGTTTCCAGCTTCTCGATGCGCGACTGCAGGCCCGCCGCATACTGCGCGGTGATGCCGGCGATCTGCGGCAGCTCGCCGGTGATCTTGCCGTCGAAGGAGGTGCTGGTGGACTTGCCGGACAGCGTGCTGCCCGTGTACTGCGCTGCCTTCAGCTTCTCGGCCAGGGCACCGGTCTGCACGCCGCCTGCGGCCCACGGGTTCCAGTTGTTGGCCGGATCGTTGATGATGCGTGCATACGCCACCTGCGAGAAGTAGCCGCCCGGCACGGTGCCGTCGATCTTGCTCTGGTTGTGGGTCAGGGCCACTTCGTAGTCCTGGCCTGCCACCACGCCCTTGGCGCCGAGCACCACGCGCGACTGCTTGGCCTTGTCTTCGCTCACGCGGTTGCCGTAGTCAAACACGCGGCTGGTGATGGACAGTGGCTGGCCGATCAGGCTGTTGAAGCCCATCGATTGCAGGTAAGGCAGGGCGATGTTCTGGTAGGCCGGGTTGCTCGGGTAGAGCAGCAGTGCCGGGGTCACACCCTGCTTGCCGAATTCCGCGTCGGTTTCCAGGAAGCTGGCGCGTACCGGGCTGCCCTGGAAGCTCTGGGTCACGGTGGATTCGGAATACAGCACATCGGCGAACAGCTCGTGCTGGTCATTGATCTTGAAGGTGCCATTGGCGGTGAAGTTGTTCAGCTCACGCTTCGGGGTCAGGCCCACGAAGGCGGCGCTGTCGAACACGCAGACGGGGGCGCCCAGCGAGGTCTTGCTTTCGCCGGCGATCATCTGGATCTGGCTGCAGTTGCCGGCAGCGGCCAGCGGATTGCCGTACAGCGGCGAGGTCGGGTTGAACATGCCCACCGTCTGCAGCGGGTTGGTGCCCGGCACCACGGCGCCTTCGATATTGCCCTGGCCGGTGGCGCCGGAGGTGTAGTACGGCGGCTTGTTGCCGGTGGCGGCGAAGCCGCGCTCGGAAGCGAACAGTGCGCGCTCGCGCTCCGCGGACGCGGACAGCACGACGGAGTAGCGGTCGGTATCGAGATCGCCGAAGCCTGCGGTCACCGAGTACTTCTGGTTCTGGCCGCCGCCCGAATGGGTGGGCACGCCACCGCCGGCCTGCACTTCGATGCCCTGGAAGGACTTCGACAAGATGAAGTTGACCACGCCGGCCACGGCATCCGAGCCGTAGACGCCGGAGGCGCCGTCTTTCAGCACTTCCACGCGCTCGATGGCGGCCAGCGGAATCACGTTGACGTTGACGGTGGCGCCGCCGCCGCCGGCGAAGGCCGCCAGGCGGCGGCCGTTGACCAGCACCAGGGTGCGTTCGCCGCCCAGGCCGCGCAGCGAGATGGACGACAGGCCATAGGTCGAGGAGCCAGCACCGGTGGAGTTGTTGGTGGCGCCGGCAGTGGACAGGGCGGAGATGGTGCCCAGCAGTTCCTGCGTGCTGGTGGCGCCGATCTTCGCAATGTCGGCCTTGCTGATGGTCTGCACCGGCAGGGCAGTCTCGGAATCCACACGTTTCAGGGACGAGCCAGTGATTTCAACGCGCTGAATCGGTGCTTCAGGCGCGGTCTGCGCGAACGCAGCTTGCATGCCGACGGCCAGGCCGCCAGCGCACATCACGCGCACGGCGCGCGAGATGACGGTTTCTTTCATCATTTCTGTTGTTCCAATACCAAGTTATTGTGCGGAAGTGGGCGAGACTTTTTCTCGACCGGGCGCTATCAGACCACTTGGCTTGGAACTGTGTCAATGCACGTTTTTTAATCAATTGCAAGAAAAATCATGCAAATTTCGTAAAAATACAACGCATTATTTACTAATGAATTATTAAAAAACGTCAAGTTGATGCTAAAAACTGCTCAACTGTCGCTAACGTGTTTCGACGGAAAAATCAGAAGAAATGCAAGAAATTTCGGCGTAACTGTGATTTTTATGCGACAGTTTTGCCGAAAACTGGCCGTGCATTGCGGTGGCGGCCAATAAAAAAGCGGCCCCGAAGGGCCGCTGAGTCGCTACTGCTTTATTAACAGCTTAGAAGAATTTGTAGCTCAGGCCAGCTTTGAAGTAGCGGCCCATCGCGCCCGATGCGTCCAGCGGATTGAAGCTGATGCCGCCGTAGGTCAGCGGATCCAGCGGTGCTACCTTGTCGAACACGTTCGCCACCGATGCGAACAGCGTCAGCTGCTTGCTGAAGGCATAGCGTGCCGACAGGTCGGTGGTGGTGAACGACGGCAGGCGGCAGCCTTCCGGTGCATCTTTGCCGTTAGCAAACTTGAACGCGCAGATATCGCCTTCGTACTTGATGTTCTTCATGTCGCTGCGGTAATTGGTGGTCGCGGTCACATTGAGCGCGTTCCAGTCCCAGGCGGCAGTCAGATTGATCTTGTTCTTCGGCGAGCCGATGCAGTTCGAGGTGTCGCAGTTGCCGTGGGTACCGTTGAACTGGTACTTCAGGGTTTCCGACTCCGCGCGCAGCCAGGAGGCCACGTGGGTGAAGGTCATGCCCACGGTGGCGCGGCCGTAGTCGCCCAGGCGGATGCGCTGCTTGACGTCGATGTCCACGCCCGACACTTCGGTGTAGCTCGAATTGCGGTAAGCACCTGCAATGATCAGCAGCGTGCCCGAGTTAGGGATCACGGCGCCGGCGGCGTTCTTCAGGTTGTTGTCGTTACGGATCGCGGTTGGCGACAGCGCAGCTTCAGCGTAGGAGACCGGGTTGATCTCGTTGTTACGCTTGATCTTCCAGCCGTCGATCGACAGGCTGGTGCCTTCGAACGGATCCCAGACCATGCCCAGGGTGTAGCCTTTCGACTCTTCCGGCTGCAGGTTCGGGTTGCCGATCTTGATCGAGCTGACGGTGATCGAGCAGTCGCCGGTGCTGGCGCCCGGTGCCGGGGTGCCGTTCGGGCAGCGGATCGGGTCACGTACCGGTGCATTGCCGACAGCCTGGCTCAGCGGGTTGTTTTCCGCTGCGCTAGGTGCGCGGAAGCCTTCGGTGTAGGTGCCGCGCAGGGCGAAGTTCTTCACCGGAGTCCATTTCGCGCCCAGTTTCGGGGTGGTCGAATGGAACTTGTCGTAATGGTCGTAACGCAGGGCAGCGCTCAGTTCTACCGTCTTCAGCACTGGCGCCAGGATCTCGGCGTAGATTGCCGATACTTTGGATTCGCCGAAGGCTGCGGTGTAGCTGGAGTTGATGGTGCCGTCTTCCGAACCGCCCAGGCTTGGGTTGTTCAGCTTGTCCTGGCGGTGTTCGGCGCCGATAGCCAGGCCCATGTTGCCGCCCGGCAGAGCGAACAGCTCGCGCGATGCCTTGAAGTCAACCACGTCCAGTTCGGTGGTCGAGTGCGAGGTAGCGCGAACGCGCAGCGCGTCATACAGCGCGGCGGAGTTCTTGCCGGACTGGTCGCCGATGTAGTAAGGGAAGAACTTGCTGGTCGGATCGCCCAGGGCAGCACGCAGCACCTTCATGTTCAGCATGTTGGTGTAGGCCAGGTCCAGCTTCGACTGCGAGTGGGTGTAACCGGTCTCGTAGTCCCAGCCTGCGTAATTGCCTTTCAGGCCGATCACGAAGCGGGTGAAGTCGTTGTTGGCATTACGGGTGGTTGGGCCCACATCCCAGGTCGAGTAGCGCACGCGGGTGGCCACGCCGTACGGGTTCTGCGGGTGGCTTGGCGCCAGGGTGATCAGGTTGCCGTAGTTCAGGATCTGGTTCGGACCGCCGTTCGGGCCAGGGAACACCGTGGTGGTGCTGGTGGAGTTCGGCGGCATCTGGAAGGCGCTCTTACGCGTCGAGTAGCCCAGTTCCGCGTAGGCCTGGGTGTCGTCGTTGATCTGCCAGGTGCCACGGGTGTACAGGTTGACCGCTTCGATTTCCGGCTGCATGGCGCGGAACATGTCGTGGGTCCACACGCAACCGCCGTTTGGATCTTTCGGGGTCACTTGGGAGAACTTCTCGCAGCCTGGCAGCGATACGTACTGGCCCGTAGCCGGGTTCAGCAGCGAGCCGGTTGGCGACGGGGAAGCGGAGCCATTGCTGATGTAGCCGTTGACGAACTGGGTTGCCAGCGGGTAGCCCCATGGACGGATGTCGCCGTGGCCGATCCAGTCGCGGCCTGCGCGCTGTTTGGCCAGCACGGTGTCGTTCTGGAAGTACTCGGCGTTGACCACCCAGTTGTATTTGTCTTCATCCAGGTTGCCCTGGCCATAGGTCAGCGAAGCCTTGTTCTGCTTGCCGTCGTCGTAGCGCGACCAGCCGGTTTCGGCACGGGTCTGCAGGCCCACGAAGTCCTTGCGCAGGATGATGTTGACCACGCCGGCGATGGCGTCTGCGCCGTACAGCGAGGAGGCGCCGTCTTTCAGCACTTCGATGCGCTCAACGATCTGCATCGGCACGGAGGACAGGTCGGTGAAGCTCTTCTGGCCGTCATCGGCACGGGCGAATGGCGCCATGCGGCGGCCGTTCAGCAGCACCAGGGTGGAGGTTGCACCCAGGCCGCGCAGGGAAATGGCGGTGGAACCGGCAGCGAAACCGTTACCGAAGCTGGTTGGCAGCGAACCGGCGCCGTCCACGGTCAGGGTCTGCAGGTATTCGGCAACGGTCGCCTTGCCGGAGCGCAGCAGTTCGTCGCGGCCGATCACGGTGATCGGGGATGCGGTTTCGGCGGTTGCGCGCTTGATGCTCGAACCGGTAATTTCCACGCGTTGGATATTGGCTTCCTGCGCCATGGCAGCGGTCGCCGCCAAGCCCAGGCCGGCTGCGCACGCGATGCGGATGGAGCGCGCCATCAATTTCTCAATCATTCAGACCTCCAGATTTTGTTTCAACGAGGGGTAACAGCAAGACTTCTCTTTTCTGTTCACGTTGAGAAAAACCGTTTTGTGTTTCTCTCAACCGTGGATCAGAACATTGCGCATGCCTCCGCGTCAATGAAGGGCTCGGCTGCTTTTCGCAGGAAAATGATGAAATAAGGCAAACGTTTGCGCAGCTTTGTGCTCAAAAGGAGCGAATTTCGCGCATCCACAGCTATTTACATCAAGTTACAATTCGTTACCAGCTCATGAGCCAAGTGTTGCGACCTGTGACTTTTTCGCTACACAAGCCGATAACTTATTGTTTGAACGGTATGTTTTTGCCTTATTGCCTGCAAAATCCACGCTGTTGATAGACCGAAATTTGCGCTATCGTTACGGTTTTTGCTGCCGCTGCGACAAGGCCTGGAATGAAGAGAAAGTGGTATTACGCGCTGCTGCCGGTTCTGGCGTGCACCGCGCTGGTGCAAGCGGCCGAGCCCCTGAAGACCCTGCGCTACATCTTGCCGGCGGCCGAAACCAGCCTCGATCCCGCCGTGTCGCGCGATCTGTACACCGGCCATATTACCCAGGCCATCTTCGACACCTTATATACCTACGACTACCTGGCACGGCCGGTGCAGCTGGTACCGGCCGCCGCCGCCGCGCTGCCGGAAGTGTCGGCCGACGGCAAGACCTACACCATCCGCCTCAAGCGCGGCCTGCGCTTCACGCCGGACCCAGCCTTCGGCGGCCAGGCGCGCGAACTGACGATGGCGGATTTCGTCTATTCCTGGAAGCGCCTGTTCGATCCGCAACTGGCCTCGCCCCACACCTGGTTGTTGGAAGGGAAGGTTGCCGGCCTCGACGCGCTGGCGGCCGAGGCGAAGAAGACCGGCAAGTTCGATTACGACAAGCCGGTGCCTGGCCTGGAGCTGCTCGACCCGTACACCCTGCGCATCCACCTCACGCAGACCGACTTCAACCTGGGCATGATTTTCGCGCACGAACCCACGGCGGCTATGGCGCGCGAAGTGGTGAAGGCCTACGGCGATTTCAAGGGCGAGGTGCAATCCCACCCGGTCGGCACCGGCTACTACAAGCTGGGCGCCTGGACGCGCGGCAGCAAGATCGTGCTGGAGAAGAATCCCGGCCGGCCGCCCGAAGTGTGGGACTTCAAGGCAGGCAGCGACCCGGAAGACCAGCGCATCGTGCAGCAGATGAAGGGCAAGTCGATTCCGCAGATTGACCGCATTGAAATCACCATCCTGCTGGAAGACCAGTCGCGCTGGCTGTCCTTTACCAGCGGCGGCACCGACCTGTTCTGGCTCGATGGCCCGCTGGCGCCGAAAGCGATGCTGGACGGCGGGCTGCGGCCGGAACTGAAGGCGCGCGGCATCCAGCTTTCGCGCCAGATCGATCCCGAACTCACTTACTACTACCTGAACGCGCGCGACCCCGTGGTGGGCGGCTACAGCAAGGAGAAGATCGCGCTGCGCCGCGCCATCATGATGGCGCATAACGTGGACGAGGAAATCCGCCTGGTGTGGAACGGCCAGGCGCTGCGCCTCGACTTCCCTGTGCCGCCGGGCGCCGTTGGCCACGACGACAACTACCGCAGCACGCTGCAGTACGATCCCGTGCTCGCCAACAAGCTGCTCGACAAGTTCGGCTACCGCAAGGGCGCCAATGGCTGGCGCACGCTCCCGGACGGCAAGCCGCTCGTAATCCGCTACACCTCGCGCAACGAGGCGAGCGGCGTGCTGCTTGCCGAAGTCTGGCGCAAGACCTACAACGCGCTCGGCATCCGCATGGAGAACGACCGCCTGATCTTCACCGACATCCTGAAGGCGGAAAAGGAGTGCAAGCTCCAGTCGCGCAACTTCCAGTGGATTGCCGACTTCCCGGACGGCGACAACTTCATGCAGCTGTTCTACGGCCGCAACGTCAACCAGAACAATAACGGCTGCTTCGAGAAAGCCGAATACGACAAGCTCTATGAGCAGGCGCGCGCCATGCCGGCCGGCCCGGCGCGCGATGCCCTGTACCGCAGGATGGCGCGCATCATCGAGGTGTATGGCGGCGGCATGATGGGCTATGCGCGCTACCGCAATATGCTGGCCCAGCCCGCGGTGCTGGGCTACAAGAAGCACCCCATCCTGCACCAGGAATGGGCGTATATCGACATCGACCGCAGCAAGGAAAACTAGACAATGCTCGCCTTCATATTGCGCCGCCTGTGGCAGATGCTGCCCACCATGCTGGGCGTCGTACTGCTCGTATTCGTGCTGTTCAACTGGGTGGGCGGCGACCCGGCCTATATTTTGGCGGGCAAGATGTCGAATGCCGAAAGCATCGCCAACATCCGCAAGCAGCTCGGCATCGACCAGCCTTACTACGTGCAGCTGGGTATCTTCCTCAAGCAGATCGTCACCTTCGACTTCGGCCAGAGCTGGGCCACCGGCGAAACGGTATCGAACATCATCACCACGCGGCTCGGTCCTTCGCTGACGGTGCTGGTGCCGCTGACCGTGCTCGAAACCTTCTTCGGCATTGCGCTGGCGCTGGCGATTGCTTTCGTGCGCGGTTCGCTGACCGACCGCGCCGTGATGGTTGCCTGCACGGTGGGTATGTCAATCTCCATCCTGGTCTACATCATCGTGTTCCAGTACGGGCTGGCCTACAAACTGGGCCTGTTCCCGGTGCAGGGCTGGGGGGGGAATTTCGCGGAGAACCTGCTGCGCTACTCCACGCTGCCCATCCTGATCGGCCTTGCGGTATCGATAGCGCCCACGCTGCGCCTGTACCGCACCTTTGTGCTCGATGAGGCGAACCAGGACTATGTGCGCACCGCGCGCGCCAAGGGACTGAGCGAGCGGCGCGTGATGTGGGTGCACGTGCTGCGCAATGCATCGATTCCCATCATCACGCATGTGATGGCGAACCTGCCCGCGCTGCTGATCGGCGCTTTCCTGCTGGAGCGCTTCTTTGGCATTCCCGGTATCGGGCGTGAAGTGATCCTGGCGGTGGAACGCAGCGACTTCCCCGTGATTAAAGCCATCACCGTATACGTGGCTGCGGCCACCATGCTCTTCAACCTGCTCACTGACCTGATGTACCAGGCGGTCGATCCGCGCGTACAACTGAAGTAAGGAATATCCATGCACGATACTCACGCATCTCCCGGCCTGTGGGCGCTCGCATGGAAGCGCCTGCGTGCCGACCGCCTTGCGATGGCGGCGCTGGCCGTGGTTGGCGCTTTCCTGCTGATGCTGGTGCTGTCAGCCACCGGCCTGATTGTGGCGGACTGGGAGGATGAAGTCGGCGTGAACTATGCGCCGCCATCCTTCATCGGGGCGCAGTCGGGCGGCGAGACTGGCTTCGGCGCCACGCCTTCCGCGAAGCAGGCGGCACTGCCGGACAACCCCTTCGATCCGCTGGCCGAGGATATCCGCCAGCTCAAGGCCGAGACGGAAGGCAGCCACACGCAGGACGTCGATATGTACGGTGTGGCCGATCCGCTGGCAAAGGAAATGAAGGAGCTGCGCGCCAGCCTGGCGAAGACCGAGCGCCAGGCCCATATCGAGCGCCAGCCCACGCTGCCATTTGGGGCCGACAAATGGGGACATGACGTGATCAAGAAAACCATCAAGGGTGCGGAGACCTCCATTATTGTGGGCCTGGTGGCAGCGACTCTGGCGGTGGCGCTGGGCACCCTGTTCGGCGCCTTCTCCGGCTTCTACGGCGGCGTGGTGGACGACTTCTTCAACTGGTTCTACAGCATCTTCACTTCGATTCCTTCGATCCTGATGATCCTTACGGTGGCGGCCGTGCTGCAGCAGAAGGGCGTGCTGACGATTGTGCTGATTCTCGGCCTCACCGGCTGGACCGGCCCTTATCGCCTGATCCGCGCCGAGTACATCAAGCACAAGGCGCGTGAATATGTGATGGCGGCCGACGCCATCGGCGCATCGAACTGGCGCAAGATGTTCTCGCATATCTTCCCCAACGTGAGCCATGTGGCGCTGGTGCAGCTATCGATCCTGGTGGTGGGTTTCATCAAGGCCGAGGTGATCCTGAGCTTCCTCGGCTTCGGCGTGCCGGTGGGTGTGGTGAGCTGGGGTTCGATGCTGAACGAAGCGCAGAACGAACTGATACTGGGCAAATGGTGGCAGCTGACGGCGGCCGCGGTTGCGATGGCGGTGCTGGTGACGGCCTTCTCGCTGTTCACCGATGCGCTGCGTGATGCGCTCGACCCGAAAGTGAAGTGATATGGACAAACTCCTCGACGTGCGCAACCTGCGCATCAGCTTCCGCATCGACAAGAAGAACACCTTCGAAGCCGTGAAGGGCATTTCCTTCAGCGTGCCGCGCAATGCGACGGTGGCGCTGGTGGGTGAATCGGGCAGCGGCAAGTCCGTCAGTTCGCTGGCCGTCATGGGCCTGCTCCCGGAGCAGACTACGATTATCGATCCCGCCAGCAGCGTGCTGTTCGACGGCAAGGAAGTGCTGCACCTGTCCACGCGCGAGCGGCGCGCTATGTGCGGGAAGGACATCTCGATGATCTTCCAGGAGCCCATGTCCTCGCTAAACCCCGTGTTCACGGTGGGCTACCAGATCGGCGAAGTTCTGCGCCAGCATATGGGCATGAGCGGCAAGCAGGCGAGGGCGCGCACGCTGGCGCTGCTGGAAGAAGTGGGCATTCCCGACCCGGCCAGCAAGATCGATGCGTATCCGAGCCAGATGTCCGGCGGCCAGCAGCAGCGCGTGATGATCGCGATGGCGATTGCCTGCGAGCCCAAGCTGCTGATCGCAGACGAACCGACGACGGCGCTCGACGTTACCATCCAGAAGCAGATCATGGAACTGATCGCGGGGCTGCAGAAGAAGCACCAGATGTCCGTGCTGTTCATCACGCACGACCTGGGGCTGGTGGGCGAGATTGCGGATGAAGTGATCGTGATGCGCCACGGCGAAGTGCGCGAGACCGGCATCACGCAGCAGATCTTCGGCAATCCGCGCGACAGCTACACGCGCGCGCTGCTGCACTGCCGTCCTTCGCTGGATGCGCGGCCATGGCGCCTGCCGGTCATCAATGACTATATGGACGGCAAGGCGGGACCGGATGTGGCGGTGCCGCAGCGCGAACGGGGCTTCAAGCCGGACGACGACATCGTGCTCGATGTGCAGGACCTGCAGAAAAGCTTCTGGCTGCGCGAAGGGCTGTTCGGCAAGCGCGAGTTCAAGGCGGTGAAGGGGGTGTCCTTCAAGCTCCCGCGTGGCAAGACGCTGGGTGTGGTGGGCGAATCCGGTTCCGGCAAAACGACGGTGGGCCTGACCCTGCTGCGCCTGCACCAGGCCACGGGCGGCCGCGCCATCTTCGAAGGCAGGGACCTGATCTCCATGCCGGAGAAGGAGTACATGGCCTACAAGCGCCGTATCCAGATCATCTTTCAGAATCCCTACGCCTCGCTGAACCCCCGCTTCACGGTGGGCCAGATCCTGCTGGAGCCGATGCGCCTGCATAAGATCGGCGCCAGCGACAAGGAGCGCATCGAGATGGCGCAGCAGCTGCTGCAAAGGGTGGGGCTGCCGGCGCATGCCTACCACCGCTACCCGCACGAATTCTCCGGCGGCCAGCGGCAGCGCATTGCAATTGCGCGCTGCCTGACGATGAAGCCGGAAATCCTGGTGTGCGACGAATCGGTATCGGCGCTGGACGTATCGGTGCAGGCGCAGGTGCTGAACCTGCTGCAGGACCTGCAGGATGAATACGGCCTGTCCTATATTTTCATCTCGCACGACCTCTCGGTGGTGAAATACATCTCCGACCAGGTGATGGTGATGAACAAGGGGGAAGTGGTGGAAATCGCCAATTCCGACGAACTCTATCGCAACCCCGTTCATCCTTATACGCGCAGCCTGCTGGGAGCGATTCCGCGCGGCCTCTCCTGAGAGCAGGAATTGCGCTAAGATAGAAACATTATGGCGAACTTGATTTCACTTCTGCAGGAATACGGTGTACTGATCGTGTTCGTCGTCGTGCTGGTAGAACAGATGGGCTTGCCGATTCCGGCCTACCCGGTGCTGATCGTGGCCGGCGCGCTCGCGATGGACGGCGGCACCCCGCTGCCCGGCGTGCTGGCGGTGGCCTTGCTGGCCTGCATGATCAGCGACTTCTTCTGGTTCCGCGCCGGCCGCCATTACGGCAAGCGCATCCTCAAGCTGCTGTGCCGGATCTCGCTGTCGCCCGACTATTGCGTGAGCCAGACGGAGGACAACTTCCGCAAATGGGGCCCGAAATCGATGATCGTGGCCAAATTCATCCCCGGTTTCAACACGATTGCACCGCCGATGGCAGGCGCCCTGGGCACCGGCATCCCGACGTTCCTCAGCTTCAGCGTGCTGGGCGGCCTGCTGTGGAGCCTGACCGGCATTTCCATTGGCGCCTACTTCCACCGCGACGTGGACCAGGTGCTGGGCATTCTCGAAACCATGGGCTCGACGGCCCTGATGGTGCTGGGCAGCCTGCTGGTGCTGTTCATCCTCTATAAATATGTTGAGCGCAAGCGCTTCCAGAAAGCCATGCAGACGGAGCGCATCAGCATCGACCAGCTGCGCGAGCTGCTGGACGAGGGGCACGACCCGGTCATGGTCGACGCCCGCAGCGCCACGGCGCAGATGCTGGAACCTGCTGTTCCCGGCGCCTTGCTGGTGAATGGCGACCCGCTGGGCGTAGTGAAAGCGCTGCCGAAGGACCGCCACATCATCGTCTACTGCAGCTGCCCGAACGACGTCACGGCGGCCAACGTCGCCAAACAGCTGCACTCCCACGGCTACAAGCTGGCCCGCCCCCTGCATGGCGGCCTCGACGCCTGGAACCTCGCCTTCCGCGCCGAGCCCATCACCTCCGATTCCGACCCCGACACCGCAAAAGTTTCCTGAAAATATTGGGGAGAGGCTAATTGGGGACAGACCCTAATTTCGGCGAAGCCGAAAGTGAGGGTCTGTCCCCAATTAGCCTCTCCCCAATTTCCCGCAATAGTAGTCGGACTACTGTAGTGATTTTTCATTTTGCAAGTTTCTGTGGCGTTTTGTAGTCGGCTGTACTAAAACTACAAAGAACTCTTGCGTAGAAGCCAAGAAATCTTTAGGATTAGGCCTCAACTATTTTGTCGCCGTCCATGAACGCCTATACCGATTCCGCAGTGAAAAGCCCTTCGTCCGCCTATGCCGGCGGCGCTCGTTTACTGGCGGATGTAGGCGGCACCAATGCACGGTTTGCACTGGAAACCGGCCAGGGCCAGATCAGCCATATCCAGGTGCTGGGCTGTGCCAGCTACCCCACGATTGCCGACGCCCTGCGTGCCTACCTGGCGCTGCCCGATGTAGCTGCTGTAGTGGGCGGCCAGGTGCGCCATGGCGCCATCGCCATCGCGAATCCAATCACCGGCGACTTCGTCAAGATGACGAATCACCATTGGGAGTTCTCCATCGAGGCGCTGCGCCAGGAGTGCGGCTTCGATGTGCTGGTGGTGGCAAACGACTTTACCGCGCTGGCGCGTTCGCTGCCCCTGCTGTCCGATGCGCAGAAGCGCAAGGTGGGCGGCGGCGCTTCCGTGCCTGGCACGCCGCTGGGCCTGGTGGGCGCCGGCACCGGCCTCGGCGTCTCCGGCCTGATTCCTTCGCAGGGCAGCTGGACCGCGCTGCTGAGCGAAGGCGGCCACGTCAGCTTTTCTCCGGTCAACGAGGTGGAAGTGGCGATCCTGCAGTTTGCCTGGCGCGAGTTCGAGCACGTGTCGGCCGAACGGCTGATGTCCGGCGCGGGCATCGAACTGCTGTACCGCGCGCTGGCGGACTACCGCAAGCAGCCGGCCGAAGCGCTGAATGCGGCCGAAATCGCACGCCGCGCCCTGGCAGGCGAATGCCCGCTGTGCGACGAAGCCATCGAGAATTTCTGCTGCATGCTGGGCACCATCGCGGGCAACCTGGGCGTGACTTTGGGCGCGCAGGGCGGCATCTTCATCGGTGGCGGCATCGTGCCGCGTCTGGGCGAGCGCTTTGATAAATCGGGCTTCCGCGCCCGTTTCGAAGCCAAGGGCCGCTTCCGCAACTACTTGTCGGCCATCCCGACTTTCGTGATCACGGCGGATTATCCGGCCTTTGTGGGCGTGTCCGCCATCCTGGCTGAGCGCCTCGCCGGCGCCTGAGCCGACACAGACTGTTACCGGCGAAATGCGCCACGCGCAGTTTTATCAGGTACAATGATTACAGTTGGATGAAACGGCGCCTCGCTTTTCCTGGCTTTGCCGATCAGTTTTCGCCCCGAAAACCTTCTCTCCACATGTAATCCTCGCCCCGGCAAGCAGCGGCCCGGCGGCCCTTTGCAATAGATTTGCAACCACAAGATTGCTATGAATACAGTTGAGGCGAAAAAAGTCCTCGAAACCGCGCTGCTATGCGCTCGCGAGCCGTTGTCGATCCACAGCATGAAAAAGCTGTTCGTCGAAGTCGACGACCAGGGCAATCCGCTGGAGGAGGGGCTGTCCTCCGATGCGATCAAGGCCATGCTCGAAGAGTTGAGCCAGGAATGGCAGGGCGAAGGCGTTGAGCTGGTGGGGCTGTCCAGCGGCTGGCGCTTCCAGAGCAAGCCGGAAATGAAGTTGTACCTGGACCGGCTGAACCCGGAAAAGCCCCAGAAGTACTCGCGGGCCACGCTGGAAACGCTGGCGATCATCGCCTACCGCCAGCCTGTGACCCGCGGCGATATTGAGGAGATACGCGGCGTTGCCGTGAATTCCCAGACGATCAAGATGCTGGAAGACCGCGGCTGGGTCGATGTGGTCGGCCACCGCGATGTGCTCGGACGTCCTGCCCTGCTTGGCACCACGAAGCAGTTTCTGGACGACCTGGGCCTGAATTCGCTGTCCCAGCTGCCGCCATTGCAGCAGATCGGCGATGCGCAGAACGCGAATCCAATGGAAGTCCTGGAAGCCGCGCTGCAGGAGAATTTCGAGAAGGCGGCCATAGCTGCCGAACACCCGAACGAAGCAGTACCTGAACAAGAAGAAGCACCCGCCGCAGAGGTAACGCCCGACGACGCGCCCGCCGTCCCGGACGTGTCCGCCGCAGACGAGTTTGCTGCAGACCAGTCCGATGAACCGGCGCCGGTGGAAGAAGCCGCAGCCGAAGTTGAGCCAACGCAAGAACAAGATAATGACCAACACCGATAACACCAACGAGACCGGCGCCCCGGCCGCCGACGCAGCTCCTGCGAAACCGAAGCGCCGCACCAAGGCTCAGATCGAGGCCGACAACGCCGCTGCGCTGGCTGCAGGCGAGACCCCGAAACCAAAGCGCCGTAGCGTCAAGGCCGCCGCAGAACCAGCCGCTGACGCTGCTGCGCCAGCCGCCGTGGAAGCCCCGGCCAAAAAGCCGCGCGCCAAGGCCGCCCCGAAAGCGAAAGCTGCGGACGCCGCAGCGCCATCAAACGCTGCAGAAGCCGCGCCGCGCGCCGCTGCGCCGTCGGAAGCTGCTGAAGCCGGGCCGCGCGCCGCCGCCCGTGCGCCGCGCGCCGAAGCCATCGATGCGGCGCCGGCCGCCGATGGCAGCGCCGCCGATGCATCCAAAGCCCGCCCGCCGCGCGGTCCGCGCCAGATGCGTGAACTGCGTGCCCTGCGTGAGGCCGAGCGTGCCGCCGCCCAGCCGCAGGCCGTCGAAGCCCCGGCCGAAGCGCAGGCCGCCCCGGCCGCCGACGACCAGCAGGCCCCGGCCGCAGGCCAGGAGCGCAATCGCGAACAGCGCAACAAGCACGGCAAGAAGGGCCGCAACAAGGGCAAAGGCGCGAATGGCCAGCAACAGGGCCAGCAGCAAGGCCAGCGTAACGCGCAAGGCCAGAAGCAGGGCGGCAAAGTCAGCGACGCCGATGCCGTGTTCTCCTTCGTTACCTCGGAGGCCTTCGACCGCGATGACGGCGCCCGTGGCAAGCAGCCGCAGAAAGCGGTGCGCCGCGACCTGACGGCCGAAGACGACGCGCCGAAGCTGCACAAGGTGCTGGCGGAAGCGGGCCTGGGCTCGCGCCGCGACATGGAAGACCTGATCGTGGCGGGCCGCGTGTCCGTCAACGGCGAGCCGGCCCATATCGGCCAGCGCATTCTGCCGACTGATGCCGTGCGCATTAACGGCAAGCTGATTCAGCGGAAAGTAAGCAAGAAGCCGCCGCGCGTGCTGGTCTACCACAAGCCGGCCGGCGAAATCGTGTCGCACGACGATCCGGATGGCCGTCCTTCCGTGTTCGACCGCCTGCCGACCATGAAAACCGGCAAATGGCTGGCCGTGGGCCGGCTGGACTTCAATACCGAAGGCCTGCTGCTGTTCACCACCTCGGGCGACCTGGCGAACCGCCTGATGCACCCCCGTTACAACATCGACCGTGAATACGCGGTGCGCACCCTGGGCGAGCTGGAAGAAGGCATGCGCCAGAAGTTGCTGGCCGGCGTGGAGCTGGAGGACGGCATGGCCCAGTTCACCAAGATTGCCGACGGCGGCGGTGAAGGCGTCAACAAGTGGTACCGCGTGGTGATCGGCGAAGGCCGTAACCGCGAGGTGCGCCGCATGTTCGAAGCCATTGGCCTGACCGTGTCGCGCCTGATCCGTACCCGTTACGGCGCCATGACCCTGCCCAGCAACCTGAAACGCGGCCGCTGGGAAGAAATGGAAGAAAACTCGGTGCGCGACCTGATGGCGGCCGTGGGCGTCGAGAAAAAACAGCCTGCCGGCGACAAGAACGGCAAGAAGCCGCAAGGCCAGGGCCGTGAGCGCGAGCGCGAACAGAATTTCAACCGCATGGATGTCAGCAACAAGAACGCCGACCCCTTCCCGCAGGCGCCGCGCCGCGGCGGCCAGGGTGGCCAGGGCAGCTACTTCGGCGCCGGTTCCGGCCGTCCGGGTGGCCGTCCGCAGACACCGGGCTTCGGCAACCGCGCCGCCTTCGGCGAGCAGGGTGGCGGCGGCCGTCCGGGCCAGGGCAAGCCGCGCAATGGCGGTGGAGGCAGCCGCCAGCCGGATCCGCTGCAGACCACGTTCGGCTTTGCCGGCGCGGGCGCCGGCCAGCCGCGCCGCAACCGTGGCGGCGCCATGGACCACGGCATGCCGCGCCGCCGTAAAGGCTGAGCTTGACGTTGTTGCAATGCTGCGCGCAGGGGCTCTCTCTTTAGTGCGGCATTGCAGCGAAGTCAATAAGACGCTATAATAGGCAGCCTGGTAAAAGTTCTTCGCAGACGTCAATTGCTGAGGGCTCTTTCATCTGGCTGTTGTAACAAGAAGATGGGCAGATGCCCATTTTTTTTTTGGTGAACCGTTTTTGGAGATTTTCTTTGCAACTGCCGGAACTCATTGAGACCACTGTCACGGGTCTGGGCTACGACCTGGTTGATTTCGAACGGGCCGAGCGTGGACTGCTGCGTGTGTACATCGACTTCACGGCGGAGGATGCGGAAGAAAAGGGCCCGATCACGGTGGAAGACTGCGCCAAGGTGAGCCATCAGCTGTCGCACGTGCTCACCGTTGAGAACGTGCCGTACGAGCGCCTCGAAATTTCCTCGCCCGGCCTGGACCGGCCGCTGCGCAAGCTCTCGGACTTCGAGCGCTTTGCCGGCAGCGAGGCGATTGTGAAGCTGCGCATGGCGGTGCCGGGTTCCGGCAACCGCAAGTCCTACCAGGGCATCCTGCAGCAGCCCGAGGGCGATCAGCTGGGTATTGAATTTGAAGGTAATGAAGGTCCTGCGGTGCTGAATTTTACGCTCGCGGATATGGATAAGGCACGCTTGGTGCCACAGGTGGATTTTAGGAGCCGCAAAGCATGAGTCGCGAAGTTTTGTTATTGGTGGATGCGCTGGCGCGCGAGAAGAACGTCGACAAGGACGTGGTATTCGGCGCACTGGAGTTCGCATTGGCGCAAGCCACGAAGAAGCGCTATGAAGGCGAAGTGGACATCCGCGTTTCGATCGACCGTGAAAGCGGCGAATTCGAATCGTTCCGCCGCTGGCACGTAGTGCCTGACGAAGCCGGCCTGCAGCTGCCTGACCAGGAAGTGCTGCTGTTCGAAGCGAAAGAGCAGATCCCCGATATCGAAGTCGATGAATACATCGAAGAGCCGATCGAATCCGTGGAATTCGGCCGCCGCTTCGCGCAGGACACCAAGCAGGTGGTGCTGCAGCGCGTGCGCGACGCCGAGCGCGAACAGATCCTGGCCGACTTCCTGGAGCGCGGCGACGCCCTCGTGACCGGCACCATCAAGCGCATGGAGCGCGGCGATGCCATCGTCGAATCGGGCAAGATCGAAGCGCGCCTGCCGCGCGACCAGATGATCCCGAAAGAGAACCTGCGTATCGGCGACCGCGTGCGTGCCTATATCCTGCGCGTGGACCGCAATATGCGCGGCCCGCAGGTGATCCTGTCGCGTACCGCGCCGGAATTCATCATGAAGCTGTTCGAGCTGGAAGTGCCGGAAATCGAACAGGGCATGCTGGAGATTAAATCCGCCGCCCGCGACGCCGGCGTGCGCGCCAAGATCGCCGTGTTCACTTCGGACAAGCGCATCGACCCGATCGGCACCTGCGTCGGCATGCGCGGTTCGCGCGTGCAGGCCGTGACCGGTGAGCTGGGCGGCGAGCGTGTGGACATCGTGCTGTGGTCGGACGATCCGGCCCAGTTCGTGATCGGCGCACTGGCCCCGGCCAATGTGTCTTCGATCATGGTGGACGAAGAGAAGCACGCCATGGACGTGGTGGTGGACGAAGAGAACCTGGCCATCGCCATCGGCCGCTCCGGCCAGAACGTGCGCCTCGCTTCGGACCTGACCGGCTGGAAGATCAACATCATGACGGCCGAAGAATCGGCCGACAAGGTGGCACAGGAAACCGCTGCAACCCGCGCCCTGTTCATGGAAAAACTGGATGTGGACCAGGAAGTGGCCGACATCCTGGTGGAAGAAGGCTTCTCCAGCCTGGAAGAAATCGCCTACGTGCCGATTTCCGAAATGCTGGAAATCGAAGCGTTCGATGAAGACACCGTCAACGAGCTGCGTACCCGCGCCCGCGACGCCCTGGTGACCGAAGCCATTGCTTCGGAAGAAGGCCTGGAAGGCATGGAAGAAGCGCTGGTTGGCCTGGAAGGCATGGACCGCGTTACCGCGGGCAAGCTGGGCCTGGCCGGCATCAAGACGCTGGAGCAGTTTGCGGGTCTGGCCTACGACGAATTCGGCGCCATCCTGGCCCTGTCGTCCGACCGTGCACGAGAACTGATTAAATCTGAGTTTGAAGATGTGACCGACGATGAAATGAAGCTGGTCGATTCGAAATACGACGACCGCGCCAAGGCCCTGCAGGCCAAGGCATGGGCCTCTGCGGAATCCGCCAAGGCCTGAGCAGCAATCCATATCATCGACGCGACACATAGAAAAGAGGACTGAATGGCGAGTAACAACGTAGCCCAATTTGCCACCGAACTGAAGATGCCTGCAGATCTGCTGCTGACGCAGCTGCGTTCTGCTGGCGTCGAGAAAAGTTCGGCGTCAGATCCATTGTCGAAAGATGATAAGGACAAGCTGCTGGAACACCTGCGCCGCACCCACGGCGCGGGCGAACAAACCGAAAAGAAAAAGATCACGCTGACCCGCAAGGAAACCACCGAGATCAAGCAGGCGGATGCCACCGGCAAGTCGCGCACCATCCAGGTGGAAGTGCGCAAGAAGCGCACCTTTGTGCAGCGCGACGACCTGACCACCACCGCTGCTGCCGCACCGGCGGCGCCTGCCGCGCCGGTGATCGACGCCGCCGAACAGGCGCGCCGCGAAGAAGACGCGCGCCGCCAGGCCGAGCTGATCGCGCGCCAGGAAGCGGAGCTGAAGGAAAAGCAGGAGCGCCTGGCCAAGCTGGACGCCGAGAAGGAAGCCCAGGCCAAAGCCACCGCCGCCGCTGAAGCGGAAGCGAAGAAGGCTGCCGAAGCCGAAGCGAAGAAGGCTGCTGCCGAAAAGGCTGCCGCGGAAAAGGCCGGCACCGATGCCGCCGCCACCGCCGCTGCCGACAAGAAGCGCGCCGCCGACGCTGAAGAAGCCAAGAAAAAGGCCGAAGCCGCCGCCAAGGAAGCCGCCGAACGCGCGGAAGCCACCGAGCGTGCGCGCAAAGCCGTGGCCGACGAAGTGGCCCAGATCAAGGCCATGATGAACGCGCCGCGCCGCGTGGTGAAGGCGCCCGAGCCTGCGCCTGCCGCGGTGAAGCCGAAGACTGCCGAAGGCACGCTGCACAAGCCGGCGGACAAGAAGCCTGCCGCCGGCGCTGCGACGGCCGCAAAAGACGACAAGAAGCCTGGCGACAAGAAATCGATCAAGTCGGCCAATGTGTCCTCGACCTGGTCGGACGACGCCAAGAAGCGCGGCGCACCTGGCGGCGGCATGAAAGGCCGCGGCAATGCCGCGCCGACCGGCCGTGACGGCTGGCGCAGCGGCGGCAAGGGCCGCCGCAACTCGCACCACGAGGAACGCGAATCGAACTTCCAGGCGCCGACCGAAGCCATCATCAAGGAAGTGCACGTGCCGGAGACCATTACGGTCGCCGAGCTGGCGCACAAGATGTCGGTCAAGGCCTCCGAAGTCATTAAACAGCTGATGAAGCTGGGCCAGATGTGCACCATCAACCAGGTGCTGGACCAGGAAACCGCAATGATCGTGGTGGAAGAGATGGGCCACAAGGCCTTCGCTGCCGCCGAGGACGATCCGGAAGCGCTGCTGGCCGACCAGGGCGAGCACGCCCACTTCGAGTCCACCCCGCGTGCGCCGGTGGTGACCGTGATGGGCCACGTCGACCACGGCAAGACCTCGCTGCTGGACTACATCCGCCGCGCCAAAGTGGCGTCGGGCGAAGCCGGCGGCATTACGCAGCACATCGGCGCCTACCACGTGGATACCCCGCGCGGCATGATCACCTTCCTGGATACGCCGGGTCACGAAGCCTTTACGGCAATGCGTGCCCGCGGTGCGAAAGCAACCGACATCGTGATCCTGGTAGTGGCAGCCGACGACGGCGTGATGCCGCAGACGAAGGAAGCAATCGCCCACGCGAAAGCCGCAGGCGTGCCGCTGGTGGTGGCGATCAACAAGATCGACAAACCGGGCGGCAACGTGGACCGCGTGACGCAGGAACTGGTGGCCGAAGGCGTGGTGCCGGAAGAATACGGCGGCGATTCGCCATTCGTGCCGGTGTCCGCGAAGACCGGCCAGGGCATCGACGCACTGCTGGAAAACGTGCTGCTGCAGGCCGAAGTGCTGGAACTGAAAGCCCCGGTGGAAGCGCCAGCGCGCGGCCTGGTGGTGGAAGCCCGCCTGGACAAAGGCCGCGGCCCGGTCGCTACCATCCTGGTGCAGTCGGGTACCCTGAAGCGCGGCGACGTCGTGCTGGCAGGTTCCTCGTATGGCCGTGTGCGTGCAATGCTGGACGAAAACGGCAAGGCCATTTCGGAAGCGGGTCCTTCGATCCCGGTCGAAATCCAGGGCCTGACCGAAGTGCCGGCCGCCGGCGAAGAAGCCATGGTGATGGCGGACGAGCGCAAGGCCCGCGAGATCGGCCTGTTCCGTCAAGGTAAGTTCCGCGACGTGAAACTGGCGAAGCAGCAGGCCGCGAAGCTGGAGAACATGTTCGACCAGATGGCCGAAGGCGAAGTGAAGAACCTGCCGCTGATCGTCAAGACCGACGTGCAGGGTTCGCAGGAAGCGCTGGTTGGCTCGCTGCAGAAGCTGTCGACCTCCGAAGTGCGGGTGCAGATCGTGCACGCTGCGGTGGGCGGCATCTCCGAATCGGACGTGAACCTGGCGGTCGCTTCGAAGGCGGTCATCATCGGCTTCAACGCCCGTGCCGATGCACAGGCGCGCAAGCTGGCCGAAGCCAACGGCGTGGACATCCGCTACTACAACATCATCTACGACGCGATCGAAGAGGTGAAGGCGGCGATGTCCGGCATGCTGGCGCCGGAGAAGCGCGAGCACGTCACCGGCCAGGTCGAGATTCGCCAGGTCATCCTGGTATCCAAGGTCGGCGCGATTGCGGGCTGCCTGGTTACCGACGGTGTGGTCAAGCGTTCCTCGTCGGTTCGCCTGCTGCGCAACAACATCGTGGTGTGGACCGGCGAAATCGACTCGCTCAAACGCTTCAAGGACGATGCGAAAGAAGTGCGCGCCGGCCTGGAGTGCGGCCTCTCGCTGAAGAACTACAACGAGATCGAAGTCGGCGACACGCTGGAAGTCTTCGAAGTGCAGGAAATCGCCCGTACGCTGTAACAGCGTCTGGCAGCACACGTGGCGGGCGCCGTCCGTCTTGCGCGAAAGCGCGGGGCAGGGCGGCGCCCGCCACCATTTTTATCGGTAATACATCATGGCTAAACATAGCAAATCCATCCCGGCACGCGGCCTGCGCGTGGCGGACCAGATCCAGAAAGACCTGTCCGAGCTGATCGCCTTCGAACTGAAGGATCCGCGCGTGGGCATGATCACGCTGGCCGAAGTGCAGCTGACGCCGGACTACGCGCACGCCAAGATCTACTTCACCATGCTGAAGGACGATCCGGAATCCGTGAAAAACACGCTGGCGGGCCTGAATGCGGCAGCCGGCTACCTGCGCAACCAGCTGGGCAAGCGCCTGCATATCCACACGCTGCCGCAGCTGCACTTCGTGCATGACACCTCGGCCTCGCGCGGCATGGCGATGTCGGCGCTGATCGACAAGGCCAACGCCACGCGCGCGGCGGACGCGGACAGCGAAGAAGAATGACGCAAGCGAAAGTCAAGCGCGTCCGCGACCTCGTGGACGGCGTGCTGCTGCTCGACAAGCCTGTAGGCCTCTCGTCCAACGATGCCCTGATCAAGGCCAAGCGCGTGCTGAACGCGAAGAAGGCCGGCCATACCGGCACCCTCGACCCCTTCGCCACCGGCCTGCTGCCGCTGTGCTTCGGCGAAGCCACCAAGTTCTCGCAGGACCTGCTGGAAGCGGACAAGACCTACCTCACCACTGTGCATCTCGGGCTGAAGACCGATACCGGCGACACCGAAGGCGAAGTGATCGAAACGCGCGACGTCAATGTTACGCTGGATGAGATTCACGCCGTGCTGGCCCGCTTCCGCGGCCCCATTGCGCAAGTGCCGCCAATGTATTCCGCGCTGAAGCGCGACGGCAAGCCGCTGTACGCCTACGCGCGTGAAGGCATCGTGCTGGAGCGCGAAGCGCGCAATGTGGTGATCCACAAGCTGGAACTGGTTTCGTATGAGGCGCCTTTCCTCAAGCTGGAAGTCACCTGCAGCAAGGGCACCTATATCCGTGTGCTGGGCGAAGATATTGGCGAAGCACTCGGCTGCGGCGCCCACCTGAATGCGCTGCGCCGCATCGGCGTTGGCGCGCTGAAGGCCGAACACATGATCACGCTGGACGACCTGAATGCCCATGCCGCGCCGCTGTCCCTGCTGGCGCCGGTGGATGCGCTGCTGTCGTCCTTCCCATCAGTGGAGCTGACGCCCGAGCTGGCCAAACGCTTCCTCCAAGGCCAGCGCCTGCCGCTCGGCAAAGAGCCCGCCGTCACCGTGCCCGCTGCACGGGGCCGCGTCCGCGTCTACGCCGAAGGCCGCCTGCTCGGCACCGCCCAGCTGCAAGAGTTCTCCATCCTCGCCCCCGAACGCCTGATCGCCGCCGCGCAGCCTGGCGCTCAGTAGTCGAAGATGTCGTCCAGCGTGTCCGCGTCCAGGGTCCGGAGATTCCACACCAGCAATTCGTCGGATGCTGCGCGGGCAATCCGCTCACGTGTTTCGGCGGGCAAGGGGCCGAACCGGGCGTAGAGCAGCGCTTCGAGTATCTCGCGGCGCGCCGCGATCAGCCCCTCCTCTAAACCTTCCTGGCGACCTTCTCCAAACCTTCCTGTAGGCCCTGTGTAAAACCAGCTTCGCGGCCTGCGACATGCCCCCGTTCCCAGCCGTGGCGCTGCCATGAATCCATGTAAGGCATTTTCTTTATTCCTTCCAGAAACAGAATCTGATCCTCAAACGAGCGCTGCATCTCATCCGGCAGCGCCATCATCCAGTCGAGTACGCGCATTGTGGTAATGACGCGTTGAGCGCTCCATCTCTTCTCGTACAGCAAACTCCCAAGAATGAGTTTGACGTCGGCGCGTTGTGTCAGGTGATGACTGGTTGCCCGCGTCATCAAATGGGCTGCCGTGACAAGCGCGAACACGTTTTCGCTACGTAACAGTTCTGTCATGCGGCCCTGATAATCTAGTAGCTTCACTACTGGAAAGCTTAGACATAGGCGGCAGTCGAAAAGTTCATACCGAAATTCGCAGGGCCGCCAGCCCGCCGCTGCGTCGGCCAGCACCACCAGGCTGGAAACAGGGCAGCGGTAGCGGTCATACAGGCGGTAGTGATAGGTGAACAGGCGCCCGGCAAAATCGCGCTCGCGCTGCCCCTGCACTTCGATGTGGATATAGACCAGCCGGGGTGAGCGGTCCAGGGTGGCAACGCGGACCAGCTTGTCCAGCCGGCGGCGGCCGACGCGGGCGGCGCGGCTGAGCTGCGCCAGCTCCTGGTCAAGGAAAACCGGTGCGCTTTGCCAGTCGATGGCTGCGTGCGCGGCCGGAAAAAAGAAGGCCAGAAAATCGCCGAAGCACTCGGTGATTGCCGTCTTCCATGGGCTGTCGTAGTCGTCCATCCTGCTTGGACAGGCGCTGGACGGCGCAGTTGCGGCGGACGAGGAAGCAACTGATCTGTATCAAAAGCCGGATCGCGCTGGTTGGGTGCAGCGCAGCATGCTATAATAGTGGGTTCAGTGCAGCCGCACTCGCAGTTTTTCTGTAAATACAAACATCATGTCTAATTCTAAACGCGCAATTCGTAACATCGCCATCATCGCTCACGTTGACCATGGCAAGACCACCCTCGTGGACCAGCTGCTGCGCCAGTCGGGTACTTTCCGTGAAAACCAGCAGGTCGATACCCGTGTCATGGACTCGAACGACCTCGAAAAAGAGCGCGGCATTACGATTCTGTCGAAGAATTGCGCCGTTGAATACGAAGGCACCCACATCAACATCGTCGACACCCCAGGCCACGCCGACTTCGGCGGCGAGGTGGAGCGCGTGCTGTCGATGGTGGACTCGGTTCTGCTGCTGGTCGATGCCCAGGAGGGCCCGATGCCGCAGACCCGTTTCGTGACCCGCAAGGCGCTGGCCCTGGGCCTGAAGCCTATCGTGGTGGTGAACAAGATCGACCGTCCGGGCGCGCGCGCTGACTGGGCTATCAACCAGACCTTCGAACTGTTCGACAAGCTGGGCGCGAACGACGAGCAGCTGGACTTCCCGATCATCTACGCATCGGGCCTGAACGGCTACGCCGGCCTGGACGAATCCGTGCGCGGCGGCGACATGAAGCCACTGTTCGAAGCGATCCTGAAGTACGTGCCGGTGCGTGACGACAATCCGGATGGCCCGCTGCAGATGCAAATCACCTCGCTGGACTACTCCTCCTACGTGGGCAAGATCGGCATCGGCCGCATCTCCCGTGGCCGCGTGAAAGCAGGCCAGGACGTGGTGGTGGTAGACGGTCCGGGCGCAACCCCGATCAAGGGCCGCATCAACCAGGTACTGAACTTCAAGGGCCTGGAGCGCGTTCTGGTCGATGAAGCTGTCGCCGGCGACATCATCCTGATCAATGGTATCGAAGAAATCGGTATCGGCTCCACCGTCTGCGCACCGGACAATATCGATCCGCTGCCGATGCTGACCGTCGATGAACCAACCCTGACCATGAACTTCATGGTCAACACTTCGCCGCTGGCCGGCCGCGAAGGCAAGTTCGTGACTTCGCGCCAGCTGCGCGACCGCCTGGACAAGGAACTGAAAGCCAACGTGGCGCTGCGCGTTGCGCCAACCGACGACGACACCATCTTCGAAGTGTCCGGCCGCGGCGAGCTGCACCTGACCATCCTGCTGGAAAACATGCGCCGCGAAGGTTTCGAGCTGGCCGTGTCCCGTCCGCGCGTGGTGTTCAAGATGGTGGATGGCGTGCGCCACGAGCCGTACGAAATGCTGTCGGTTGACGTGGAAGAAGCCAACCAGGGCGGCGTGATGGAAGAACTGGGCCGCCGCCGTGGCGACCTGCAGAACATGGAATCGGATGGCAAGGGCCGCGTGCGCCTTGAGTACCGCATTCCAGCCCGCGGCCTGATCGGCTTCCAGGGCGAGTTCATGACCCTGACCCGCGGTACCGGCCTGATGTCGCACGTGTTCGATGCTTACGCACCGGTCGACAACAGCAAGGGCGAACTGGCCGGCCGCCACAACGGCGTGCTGATCTCGCAGGACGACGGCCAGGCCGTTGCCTACGCACTGTGGAAGCTGCAGGACCGCGGCCGCATGTTCGTATCGCACAACGACCCGGTGTACGAAGGCATGATCATCGGCATCCACTCGCGCGACAATGACCTGGTGGTGAACCCGATCAAGGGCAAGCAGCTGACCAACGTGCGCGCATCCGGCACCGATGAAGCAGTGCGCCTGGTAACCCCGATCCAGATGTCGCTGGAATACGCGGTGGAATTCATCGAGGACGACGAACTGGTGGAAATCACCCCGAAATCGATCCGCCTGCGCAAGCGCTTCCTGAAAGAGCACGAGCGCAAGAAGGCCTCCCGCGAAAGCGCGTAAGCCGCGCTCCGCGCCCCGGAAAACCGCCGCCTCCGCAAGGACCGGCGGTTTTTTGTTACAGTAGCCTCATCAAGCCACAGGAGAGCACTATGACCGACCCGCTGCAGCTCGCAAGGCAGGCCACCGAATACTGGATCGACGCCTGGCAGCGCTCCATCCTCATGCTGGACGTGCAGCGGCAGCGCGGCAACGAGAGCAACGAGCGCGCAGCCGAAACGGCGCCGCACGTACTGAGCTTCCAGTTCGAGCTGCTGGTGGACGGCAGCACCTTGCCGCGCCCCGTCAACTACGGCCTGCTGCGCATCGTGCCGCCGGAAGGCGTGGAAATCGATCCGGACAAGCGGCCCTTCATCGTGTTCGATCCGCGCGCCGGGCATGGCCCGGGCATCGGCGGCATGAAGCAGGACAGCGAAATCGGCGTGGTGCTGAAGGCGGGCCATCCTTGCTACTTCGTCGGCTTCCTGCCCAGGCCGGAACCCACGCAAACGATCGAAGACGTGTGCCGCGCCGAAGCCCATTTCATCGAACTGGTGGCTTCGCTTCATCCTGATGCCGAAGGCAAGCCTGCGCTGATCGGCAATTGCCAGGCCGGCTGGCAGATCATGATGACGGCCGCGCTGCGCCCGGACATTGTGGGCCCGCTGATGCTGGCCGGTGCACCGTTGTCGTATTGGGGTGGGGTGCGTGGCGGCAGTCCGCTGCGCTACCTGGGCGGCCTGCTGGGCGGCACCTGGCTCACCGCCTTGTCGGGCGACCTTGGCAACGGCAAGTTCGACGGCGCCCACCTGGTGAATAATTTCGAGATGATGAACCCTTCCAACACATGGTGGAAGAAGGACTATCACGTCTATGCGAATGTGGATACCGAAGCGCAGCGCTTCCTCGATTTCGAAAAGTGGTGGGGCACCCCGGTGTTGCTGAACGCGCAGGAAATGCAGTACATCGCGGACAATCTCTTTGTCGGCAACCGCCTCAGTAACGGCACCATGCATGACAGCGAGGGCCGCCGCATCGACCTGCGCAATATCAGCTCGCCCATCATCGTGTTCTGCTCCTGGGGCGACGACATCACGCCGCCGCAGCAGGCGCTGGGCTGGGTGCTCGACCTGTACGAAGACGATGCCGCCATGGTGGCCGCAGGCCAGACCGTCATCTACTCGCTGCACCAGAGCATCGGCCACCTCGGCATCTTCGTTTCCGCTTCGGTGGCGAACAAGGAGCACAGCGAGTTTGCACGCTCGATGGACCTGATCGACCTGCTGCCGCCAGGCCTGTACGAAGCTGTGTTTGTGCAGAAGGATGCCGGCACCACGAATGCGGAGCTGGCGGCGGGTGACTATGTGGTGCGCTTCGAGCGCCGCTTCCTGGACGACCTGCGTGCGCTGGGCGGCAATGACGAAGCCGACGAGCGCCGCTTTGCCACGGTAGCAAGGCTGTCCGAGATTAATCTCGGCCTGTACCGCACCTTCCTCAGTCCGTTAGTGAAAGCGGCGGTGAACGAACCGCTGGCGCAGGCGCTGCGCGACCTGCATCCCTACCGCCTGCGCTATGGCTTGCTGTCGGACAAGAACCCCTTCATGGCGGGTGTGGCCGCGCTGGCCGAACAGGTACGCGCGCAGCGCAAGGCAGTGGGTGAAGATAATGTCTTCCTCAAGCTGCAGGAGGCTATGGCGGCGCAGGTCGTCGCCACACTGGACCAGTACAAGGCGGTGCGCGACCAGTCGGAAGAAGCCTTCTTCCTGTCCACGTATGGACAGCCCTTGCTGCAGGCCCTGGTCGGCCTCGGCAACGAAGCCTCAGGCAAGGCGCGCCAGCGCATCGGCCGCGACCTGGCGCGCGAATCGGTGCTGGCGGCGCGGCGCACCGAGGCCGCCAAACGCTTGCATACGGGCGGTGAAAGGGAAGCTGTGCTGCGCGCCATTCTCTACATTGCGCGCAGTCCGGAGCTGCGGGTGGCGGACGAACGCGCTTTTGCCACGCTGCGCGAACTGCGCCAGCGCCTGCCGGCGAAGGAGCGCCTGCCGCTGGCGCGTTTCAAGGAGATTGTGCAGGAACAGAACATGATCCTGCAGCTGGATGAGGAGAAGGCGATGGAAGCCCTGCCTTCCCTGCTGCCTGCCAGCAGCGAGGCGCGCAGCCGCGGGCTGGCAGGCGTGCATCAGATCATGACTGCGGCGGGACCGCTGCACGGTGAAGCCGCGCAGCGCATGCAGCGTGTAGCGGCGCTGTTTGGCGGGGAGCCGTAGCAGCGCGACGCAGCAGCTTAGCTGCCGAAGCCGCCCCCACCTCCGCCACCGCCGGGACCCATGCCGCCGGGACCCATGCCGCCGGGGCCCATGCCAGGGCCCATGCCTGGACCGCCCGGACCACGCTGGCGCATCTGCTGGCCGCCGTTCTGCGGCAGGCCGCCGAAGCGGTACTGCAGGCCTATGTAAGCCACACGCCCGTCGAAACGGCGGGTGGAGGTTTCGCGCAGCGCGAAGGTATCCGTCACGGTGCGGATCTTGTTCTGGTCGAAGATATCCGTCACCGTCAGTACTGCCGCCAGCTGGTTGTTGAAGGCATGGCGCAAGGTCAGGTTCACCGTGGTATTCGGTTCACGGTAACCCTGGCCCGTCAGCGTCTTGCCCTGGGTCTGGACTGCTGCCTGCACCATATCGGCCGGCGTAGCCTGCCAGTTCAGGCGCAGGCGGCCTGTCAGCGTGGAAGCATTGCGTTTGGTCTGCGAGCCATCCATCTCCAGCACCGTCTGTTCGCTGCGCGCCACGTTGCCGCTGGCATTCAGCGTCAGCGTCGGCATCAGCTTGCCGGTCAGCGAGAACTCCATGCCGCCGGACGTAGTGCTGCCCGCGTTGTCGCGCGTGGTCAGCAGCACCGTATCGCTGATGAAGTATTTGCGGTCGAGGATGGAATCGGTCTCTTTGCGGTAGTAGCCGCGCAGGTTGGCTTCCAGGCCGAACAGGCGGCTCTCGTAGCCCAGTTCGAAGGAATCCGTCTGCGCAGGCTTCAGCTTCGGATTACCCGAGTAGACGTTCAGCTCATCCCGGTACAGCACCACCGGATTCAGGTCGGCCGCATTCGGCCGGCGCAGGCGGTGCGCATAAGCGAAGCGCAGCTGGGTGTCGTCGCTGTACTTGTAGGTTGCGAAGAAGCTGGGAATCAGGTTGGTGTAGCTGTTGCCTGCACTGACCTTCGCGGTCAGCTGGTCGATGTCCATCTCGGTGTGCTCAACGCGCAGGCCGCCCAGCACACCCCATTTCTCATTGAGGCGCATCTGGTAGGAGCCGTACACCGCCGTCACCAGTTCCTTCAGCTCGAACTGGTTGCTGCGCATTGCGTTCGGCGTGCCCACCTGGGTGACCGGATCGATATTTGTATATTCGTTCGACGTATCGTTCTCGTTCTGCGCAATCTTGTAGCCCAGCTTGATGATGCCCTTCGCAGTCGGCAGCTCGTAGTCGCCGCTGTAGTCGATGATGCGGGTCAGGTTGTCGCTCTGCTGTGCGCTGTCGAGATTGATGCCGGTGGGCGGACGCACCGCGTAAACGTTGCGGTAGGCGCTGTCGGCATTCACGTCGGCGGAGGACATGCGCAGATCCATCTTGAAGATTTCGCCGTTCGTGTCGCCCTTGTGGTCCCAGCGCGCATTCCACGACCAGGTCTTGCCATCGCCTTCACGGCGCGTGCTGCGGGTGTAGTCGCTGGTAACATCCTGCGCTTCGTTCAGCGACAGGTAGCGGTCGCTGCCATGCGCATCGTTGCTGCGCTTCGAATAGGTAACCTGCGCGCCCAGCGTGTCCTTGTCGCCCAGGTTGTAGGTCACGCCGGCGTTCATCGCGGCGTTGTCGTTCAGGCCCGAGGAGGTGGAAGTCTGCGTATTGTGCGACAGCGCGCCGGTGCGCTGGTCGGTGCGGTCGCGCACCGCGTCGCCCACCGAGTTGCGGCCGTCGTGGCGCACGTTGACGCCGCCCTGGAAGCCCCACAGGCCTTCGTTATAGGTGCCGGAGAGGGCGCTGTTATAGCGGCCCTCCGTGCCCACATTCGCATTCAGCACGCCGAAGCCGCCGGGACGGCGCGAACGCCGCATCACCAGGTTGATGATCGGGCCGCCGCCGCCTTCGTTGCCGAACTGGGCGCCAGGATTGTTGATCACCTCCACCGATTCCAGGTCTTCCGCCGGAATCGACTGCAGGGCAGGGCCGCGGTTATCGCCCTGCATCATGGCCGAGGGCTTGCCGTCCACGTAGACCTGCACATTGCTGCTGCCGCGCAGCGTCAGCGAACCGTCGGGATCGACGTTCACGGACGGCACATTGTTCAGCGCATCGGCGGCGGAGTTATTGCTGGCCGCAGCATCGGACTTCACATCATAGACCTGGCGGTCGATGCGGTTGGTGGGCCGTTCAGCAGAGACGGTCACGCTCGGCGTCGTACCGGCCGGCGGCTCGGCGGTGACGGGCGGCGTTGCAGTCGGCGTTGCTGGCGGTTTGGCTGGCTGAGCTGGTGGAACGGGTGTAGTCTGGGCGAAGGCGGCGCCTGCGCAGAGCAGGAGCGCGCCGGCGCCGGAGCGGGGCGAGATTGTCGGTTTCATATCGACCACGATTGTAGCCGAGCGCTAGCGGTCAAATATGTCCATTGTGTAACAGCGTTGTAAAGACAGGTAAAGCCGATGCCGGTATAATGTCCGGTCCCCCTTTTTGATTCGCGCCATCATGACCGACACCGCTACGACTACCGCACCCCGCGGCCGCCGCATCAGCGTGGCGCCCATGATGGACTGGACCGACCGCCATTGCCGCGTATTCCACCGCCATATCAGCAAGCACACCTGGCTGTATACCGAGATGGTGACCACGGGGGCGCTGGTGTACGGCGATGTGGGGCGCCACCTGCGCTTCAACGAGGAAGAACATCCGGTCGCCCTGCAGCTGGGCGGCAGCGATCCGCACGACCTGGCCATCAGCGCGAAGCTGGGCGAAAAGTGGGGCTACGACGAGATCAACCTGAACTGCGGCTGCCCCTCGGAACGGGTGCAGAAGGGCGCTTTCGGCGCCTGCCTGATGGCCGAGCCGGAGCTGGTGCGCGACTGCGTGAAGGCCATGCGCGATGCGGTCAGCATCGACGTCACGGTCAAGCACCGCATCGGCATCGACCAGAGCGAGAGCTACGACTTCGTGCGCGACTTCGTGGGCACGGTGGCCGAAGGCGGCTGCACGACTTTCATCGTGCATGCCAGGAATGCGATCCTGAAGGGCCTGTCACCCAAGGAGAACCGCGAGATCCCGCCGCTCAAGTATGAATACGCCTATCAGCTCAAGCGCGATTTCCCGCAATTTGAAATCCTGATCAACGGCGGCATCAAGACCGAGGCCGAGATCGACGAGCACCTGCGCTATGTGGATGGCGTGATGCTGGGCCGCGAGGCCTACCACAACCCCTACCTGATGGCCGGTTTCGACCAGCGCTATTACGGCAGCACTGCGCCGGTCAAATCCCGACTGGAAGTGCTGGAGGCTATGATTCCCTATATTGCCGCGCAGCTGGCGAAAGAGGGCGGCCGCGGTCTCAAGCTCAATTCCATCACGCGCCACATGCTGGGACTGATGCAGGGACTGCCGGGCGCCAAGAGCTTCCGCCAGACCCTGTCCGACAGCAAGCGGCTTGCATCTGGCAACCCTGAATTGCTTCGGGAAGCGCTGCAGCGAACCCCTCATTTGTCTTGAATTTGCCTGTTTCACAATGCATTTGTGGGCATTGTGGCGAATTCCCCATACAAAGTAAGTTTGCGTAGAATTTAGGCAGAATTTGCTTGCCGTGTGGCAATGAAGCCATCTATAATTTCAGAAAATACACAGATAATCACAGTTTGCAACTGTGAAACAGGGACGAAAAACGACAGCTTATCGCCGTTTCGCCTCCAATTTTTGCATTCGCAGTCATTGTTTGCTACTGTCAGGTCTTGCGTAGCAGCAAGGAACAGTGGATGTGGTCAACATGCAAATTGAGTGCATTCCTGGGCAATCTTTAACAATCGTCACTTACGAAGAGCCGAAATGAATTTAAGCAAAATGAAGGTTGGGACGCGTCTGGGTCTCGGGTTTGCGCTGGTACTGGTGTTCCTGATTGCAGTGACCAGTGTTGGTATTCTCCGCATGGGACAGATTCAGGATCGCCTGGATCACGTGGTTGCTTTTAACAACGTAGTGACCCGCCTGGTCGTCGACATGCGCAACAATGTGTCCGACCGCATCACTTCGCTCCGTATTCTGACGCTCATGGCCGATGCCTCCGATATGGAGCCGGAAATGAACAAGATCAAGGACCAGGCCGCCAAATACCAGGCCGACCTGAAAAAGCTGGAAGCGAAATTCGCCGCCGAAGGCACGCCGGAAGAAAAAGCCCTGCTGGCGCAGATCAAGGAACACGAAGGCACGGCCATGCCGGCCATCGCCAAGGCGTCCGAAATGTGGCTGGCCAATAACGCCGTTGAAGCCACCAAGGTGCTGATCAAGGAAATTCGTCCTGCGCAGAAGAAGTGGATGGAAGCGCTGGACCAGCTGGGCAAGCTTGAAGAGAAGCTGAACGCCCAGGTACAGGTGGATGCCGCCAACGGCTATGAAAATGCGCGTAACTTCATGATCGCCATGGGCGTGCTGGCCGTGCTGATCTCGTTGGCTGCCGCGTATGTGATTACCCGCGGCCTGCTGAAGCAGCTGGGCGGCGAACCTGACTACACCGCCTCCATCGCCGGTTCCATCGCCAACGGCGACCTGTCGATCTCGATCGACACCGCTGCCAACGACAAGGACAGCCTGCTGGTGGAAATGAAGGAAATGCGTAACAGCCTGGTAGGTATCGTGGGCCAGGTGCGCGTGGGTACCGAAACCATCGGCACCGCATCGCGTGAAATCGCGGCCGGCAATATCGACCTGTCGTCCCGTACCGAAATGCAGGCTTCTTCGCTGGAGAAGACCGCTTCGGCGATGGAAGAGCTGACCTCCACCGTGAAGCAGAACGCGGACAATGCCCGCGAAGCGAACGAACTGGCGGCCAATGCATCGGAAGTGGCACGCAAGGGCGGCGCCGTGGTGTCGCAGGTGGTTGACACCATGAGCTCGATCAACGAGTCCTCGCGCAAGATTGTGGACATCATCTCCGTGATCGACGGCATCGCCTTCCAGACCAACATCCTGGCACTGAACGCCGCCGTGGAAGCAGCGCGTGCCGGTGAGCAGGGCCGCGGCTTCGCCGTGGTGGCGGCCGAGGTGCGTAACCTGGCCCAGCGTTCCGCTGGCGCCGCCAAGGAAATCAAGGCCCTGATCGACGACTCCGTGGAGAAAGTCGGCGCCGGTACCAAGCTGGTGGGCCAGGCCGGTGTGACGATGGACGAAGTGGTGTCCTCCGTGCGCCGCGTGACCGACATCATGGGTGAAATCGCCAACGCCTCGCAGGAGCAGAGCGCAGGTATCGAACAGGTGAACCTGTCGATCATCGAGATGGACAGCATGACCCAGCAGAATGCCGCGCTGGTGGAAGAAGCCGCTGCCGCTGCGCAGAGCCTGCAGGACCAGGCCGGCGAACTGGCCCGCGTGGTCAGCATCTTCAAGCTGGAAGCCGGTGAAGAGCGTGCGGTGGCTGCCGCTGCCGCCCAGCAGGCTGCCCAGCACACCGCCGTGGTCAAGCCGATTGCGGCCCGTCCTGCCAAGAAAGCCATTGTGCCGGCGCCTGCCGCACCGAAGCCTAAAAAGATCGCCACTGCCGCCGCCGGTGCGGACGAGTGGGAAGAGTTTTAAGCAGTATCAGTAGTAGTTCAAGCAGCACTTCCGCCGCGCCTGGGGTAGGCGCGTCGCAACATGTTCTTAATAATTAGATTTTTGGAAAAGCAAATGAATAAGCGTCTGATCGGTTTTATCGCAGCATCCCTCGTTTCCTCCGCCGCGTTCGCGTCGGAAGTGCCAGCCTCCTTCGATGCGAAGAAGTGCAAGGCAGAGTACCCGAAAGCTTCCCTGCTGAATGAAGAGCAGGGCGCAGTCACCATGTCCTTCCTGGTCTCCGCTGCTGGCGACGTGATGGACTCGAAAGTGGAAAAATCCAGCGGCTACAAGAACCTGGACAAGGCTGCCATCAAGGCCATCAGCGCCTGCAAGTTCAAGCCAGGTACCAAGGACGGCGCCGTAGCACAAACCTGGACCAAGGTTGACTACGTCTGGTCGCTGTAACAACTGATTCAAAACACACTGGGGAAATCAGCATGTCCACGAATAAGCGTTGTTTGAGTGTTATGGCAGCAGTGCTCGCCCTGAGCGCACCAGCGGCATTCGCCGCCGAAGTTCCGGCCAGCTTCGATGCCAAAAACTGCAAGGCCGAATATCCGAAGGCATCCCTGATGAACGAAGAGCAGGGCACCGTGTCGATGTCCTTCCTGGTGTCCGCCGGCGGCGACGTCAAGGATTCCAAGGTCGACAAGTCGAGCGGCTTCAAGAACCTGGACAAGGCAGCCATCAAGGCCATCAGCGCCTGCAAGTTCAAACCTGGCACCAAGGACGGCGCAGCTGCCGAAACCTGGACCAAGGTGGACTACGCGTGGAAACTGGACTGATCTGTCCCCAGCAAAGGAAACCGGCTCGCGCGAGCCGGTTTTTTTTCGTCCCCACATCTGCTAATCTGGCACGATGAAATATCTGCTCTGCCTGCCCGTACTGCTCTGCGGCTGCGCCCTGATGCGCGATGCGCACGATCCCGCCAAAGATAAGCAATACGTTTCCGTCATCAACGCGCTGACCTGGACCAATCCGGTATCGGGCAAGCGCGATGGCGTGCGCACCAGCTGGCCGATTACCCAGCTGGCGGGCCATGAGGAGATTTTTCCGCTGGCGCAGATCAGCAAATGCGCCACGCCCGAGCGCAGCGCCTGTGCCTGGGGCATCCTGAGCGCCTCGCGCAATATCACGCGCTACAGCTATATGGCGGGCGGTGTCACGCTCGACCTGGGGCTGGCTGTGGACGTGCACCGCCGCCAGCAGGACCGCCGCCGCAATTTCCACACCTCGATGGCGATTCCTTCCGACGTGCCCGCACTGAGCTACCAGAAGCTCGTGCAGCAGGCGGTGGCGCTCCCCTATGGCAAGGTCTATACGATTGAGCTCGACTACGGCATTCAGTTCGCCATCTGCGCGCTGCGCATGGATGAAAGCGGGCGTGCGCTGGATCGCTGCGATATCCCGTATATTTAAGCTGCACGTTGCGCTGTTGTATGGGGCTGTAACGAGGTGTAAAACTGAGGCAGGGAAGCGCGAAATTCCCTATAGTTCTCTATTGGGAGGATTTTGCTATGAAGAAGAGTTTATTGCTATTGCCGGTCGCAGCGCTGGCGCTCGTGGGCTGCGCAAGCCAGCCGTATTACGCCCAGCCGTCGGACCCATATGCATGGCGCACCGTGTCGGTGACGCCGCTTCCAGCCGGCACTATCGCCAGCTCCGGTTCGCGCGTGGAATATACTACCGAAGAATTGCCCCCTGCCCGCACGGTGACCTATGTGCCGCAGCCGGTCTATGTGCCCGCACCGGTGTATGCACCGGCGCCCGCTTACTACTACCCGCCGGTATCGATCGGTTTTGACTTCATTTTCAGCAACCACCGCCACGGCTATCGTGGCTGGGGCCGCGGCCGCCGCTGATCTTAATGCAGCAGGAAGAAGTGGGCAGTGGTCATGGCGTCGGTCGAGCACAGGATGTAAGTGGTGGTGCCGACGAGGCTCAGAAGGACGGTGCTGAAAGTAAGAGGAATGTGCCGTAACATGATGGGCTCCTTGATGGACGCTTTTTGTATGGTTCCATCTTAAAGAAGCCTTAAGCCGCAGTCATCGGTAAAAGTTTCGCGAAATTGTAGGACTTTTACTCGTGGAAAGGGGCAAGTCGTCTGACTTGCCCCTTTTTGCGTTTATTTCTTGCCCCAGCTGATGGCGGGGCTCTCGGGCGCCGTGTCCAGCGCGTTCGAAAAAGCCAGCCACTCTGTCAGCCGTTCGGGCTGGCGTACCATGATTCCATTGCCGTCAATGACGCCGACCTGTTCCATCAGTTTCGCGTCCAGCTTGGCCTTGGAAACCGTGGGCGCGTTCGACACCATGCGGTCATAAGCCTTGCGGGCCTTGTTTTCCCACTTGTGGAGGCTACTTTCGTCAAAGCGGTTGGATTCGAAATAAACGGTGAGGGAACCGTCCGGATTGCCGAAGCCAACGATGCCCGCGCCTTTGCGGATCGTGGTCGACGTGGCGATATCGAATTCCTGCGTTGGCACGAACACGGCCGCCATGCCGTCGACATCGGGACGGCCGATCGGCGTGTCTTTGCTGAAGGTGGTGATTTCGGTCAGGGAGGCCATGGTGCGGATAAAAAAGTTCGACCCATGTATTTTATCGCTAAACCGATGCCTTGAGGAAATTGGGAGCCCAAATACCACAGCCGTTTTGCGGCTGAGATGAGCTCTTGATTATTAGTACACAGGCCTTATCGCGATTTTAATATGCTGGGCAGCGTCAACTCTGACTAAAAAGGAAAACATGATGAGAACGCTACTTCAGCAAACCCTGCTTGCCGCCGCAACCCTGATTTTCACCGCCAGCGCTTATGCAGGCATCGGCACGGCATCCGCTAATGACGCACATTTAGCGGGTGACGCTGCCGATGCCTTTGCATATAAAGACAGCTGGAATCCCCAGCAGGGACCGAATGGTAATACCAGCGGGTTTTTAACGGCATTCAGTTCTTATGGCAGCGGACCCTGGTCGCTGCTCAGTAAAATGGACAACGGCGATAAATCCGATACCTGGGGCTATTTGAAATTCACCTTCGATGATACCTGGGGACCGGGCGGCGTGTGGACGGTGAAAAACCTCAGCATGGACAAGGCGATCACCATTGACCTGGTGATGGCAATTCATGCAGGCAACCAGGGCGGCGCCTGGCTGTTCGACAACCAGCTGATCCTGCCGGGGCAGACCTTGAATGGCGACTGGCTGATTGGCTGGACCGTCGGCAATAATAACCTCGTCACCGGCAATGGCCGCAATCACGGGCTGAACAATCCCGACTTTTCCAATATGACGATTTTCGGCCGCGACAAGATTATCACCCAGGTGCCGGAACCGGAAACCTACGGCATGCTGCTGGCCGGCCTGGCTGCGCTGGGCGCCTTTGCCCGGCGCCGCGCACGCCCAGTGTAAGCCAGCATCCGGCGCGATTGCGCCAGCTTCTGGCTTGGCTTAGGCAGATGCAAGCCTGCGCCTGATAATCGGGCGCAGGCAATATTGGATTTTGCGGGCTTAATTGCGGCGGGGCGCCAATTTACCGACGATGCCAGAAGGGAAAAAGTAAATCGCGAGAATAAAGAGTATCCCCAGCCATAATAACCAGCGGTCCGGATGCAATGCCGCTTCCAGCAGTGGCATTCCAGACACGGCACCTGCCGCTTCCGCCATCAGCGATTTGAGATAATTATTCGCCAGAATATAGAGCGCAGCACCGATGACTGCGCCATACATGGTTCCCATACCGCCGATAACCACAATCAGCAGAATATCCGTCATCACTTCAAAACCCAGCGTGGTTTTCGGACCCACATAACGCAGCCACAATGCCATGAGCGCACCTGCCAGCGCGGCGGCCAGCGCGCCGATACAATTGGCGGCGATGCGATACAGCACGGTGCGGTAGCCCAGCGCCTCGGCGCGAAACTCGTTCTCGCGGATTGCCTGCAGCACGCGGCCGAAGGGCGAGTTGACCACGCGTAACAGGCACAGGAAAAGCAGCACCGCGCCGAAGAACACGATGTAGTAGGTGATCAGCTTGCCATCCAGCGAACGGCCCATGAACTCGCCGAATTCGGTGGCGGGCGACAGCAGTTCCGGCACGCTGAAGGTTTTGCCGTCCTCGCCCCCGGTCCAGTCAGACAGCTGCGAAGCCAGTACCGCGAAGGAGGAGGCCACGGCCAGCGTGATCATGGCGTAGAAGATGGCGCGCACGCGCAGCGCGAACAGGCCGATGATGAAGGCCAGGGCCAGCGTGAGGGCCAGCGCGGCGGCCAGGCCCAGCGCCATGCCGCTCCAGGTGGGCTCGTCGCCCGAGAGGCCAAGGCCGACGCCATAGGCGCCGATGCCGAAGAACATGGTGTGGGCGAAGGACACAATGCCCGTATAGCCGAGCAGCAGGTCGTAGGAGGCCACCAGCACGATATACACACAGATGGTGGCTGCCGTATTCAGCGGGCGCGCGCCGCTGGTGATGAAGGGCGCCAGCGCGAGGCCCAGCACCACCAACACCAGCAGGGTGGCCAGGGTGCGGCTGCGCGGCAGGTCGCCGGAGAACAGGGAAGTCAGCATCTTATTTCCTCGACAGGCCGGCCGGGCGCCACAGCAGCACGGCGATCATCAGCACGATATGGGACACCAGCGCCAGTTTGGGCGCCAGGAAGCCGGCGTAGTTGGCGGCCAGCGCCATCAGCAGCGCGCCGATGAAGCAGCCGCTTACCGAACCGAGGCCGCCGATGATGACGGTGATGAAGATCATTACCATCACTTCGCCACCCATCGATGCGCTCAGCGTTTCCTTGTACAGGCCCCACATCACGCCGCCCAGTCCCGCCAGCGCGGAACCGGCAGCGAAAACGGCGATGAACAGGCGGCGGATGCGGTAGCCCAGGGCTTCCACCATTTCGCCGTTTTCCACGCCGGCGCGGATCAGCAGGCCAATCTTGGTGCGGTTCAGCACCAGCGACAGCGCGAGGAAGACCAGCAGGCCGACCACCACGGCCAGCAGGCGGTATTTTTCGATGGCCGCATCGCCGATGACGATGGCGCCACGCAATGCGGCAGGCAGCGGCATCGGCTTATGGTCCGAGCCCCAGATCACGTTGATCAGCTGTTCGACAACGATCATGCCGCCCATGGTGATCAGGATCTGCTTCAGGTGCTGGCCGTAAACCGGCATGATGACCAGGCGCTCGAAGGCCCAGCCCAGCACCGCCGTCACGGCCATCGCCATCAGGATGGCGAGGCCGAGGGCGCCCAGGTTCATCCACAGCGATTCCGCTTCGAGCCAGCCCTGCATGGGTATCAGCACCAGCGTGGCGGCAAAGGCGCCCACCGACACAAAGGCGCCGTGGCCGAAGTTCAGCACATCCATCAGGCCGAACACCAGCGTGAGGCCGCTGGACATAATGAAGATCATCATTCCCATCGCCAGCCCCGCCACGGTCAAGGTGACCCAGGTAGGGAAGCTGCCGACCAGCGGCAGCATGGCCAGCATCAGTGCGGGCGCCAGCAGCAGGGGCACATAGTCGCGCGGAACGGATGGCAGCGTCGTATCGCTCACGTTCGCTCCTTATTGGTGTGAATCGAGGGCCAGGCCGAGCAGGCGTTCCTGCAGGGCGCGGTCCGAGGCCAGTTCGGCCATAGCGCCGCTGTGCACGATGCGGCCGTCGTCCATCACGGCCACCGTATCGCCCAGCTGGCGCACGAAGTTGAAGTTCTGCTCCACCAGCAGCACCGTGGTCTGGCCCTTCAGCTGGCGTATCGCTTCCGCCAGGTTCTGGATGATGGCGGGCGCCAGGCCCTTGGTCGGCTCGTCGATCAGCAGCAGTTCGCGCGGCTCGATGATGGCGCGCGCAATCGCCACCATCTGCTTCTGGCCGCCGGACAATTTGCCGGCCGGGTAGTTCCAGAACTTTTTCAGCGCCGGGAAGAAGGTAAAGATCCATTCCAGCCGCGCCGTGTCCATTGGGCCGCTGCGTGCGGCGAGGTAGAGGTTCTCGCGCACCGTGAGGTCGCTGAACACGGCCATCGATTCCGGCACATAGGCAATGCCGGCCTGCGCGATGTCCGGCGTGCGCAGTGCCGTCATGTCGCGGCCATTGAAGGTGATCTTGCCTGCGCTGGCCTGCCACAGGCCCATGATGGTGCGCAGCGTGGTGGTTTTGCCCGCGCCGTTGCGGCCAAGGAGAACGGAGAGGCCGCCGCGCGGCACCACCAGGTCCACGCCTTGCAGGATATGGTATTCGCCGATGTGCGTGTGCACGCCGGACAGGGTGAGCAGGGCGTCAGTCATGTGTTGCGGTTCCGAGGTAGGCTTCCTGCACGATGGCGGACGACATCACGGCGGAGGGTTCGCCATCCGCCACCAGGGCGCCGTTGTGCAGCACGATGATGCGGTCGGCCAGCGCGCGCACCACGTCCATCTTGTGTTCCACCAGTAGCACCGCCTTGTTGCGCTCGGCCTTGACCTGGTGGATCAGGTCCAGCACCACCGGCACTTCGTCCACGCTCATGCCTGCGGTAGGTTCATCGAACATCATCACATCCGGTTCCAGCGCGAGCAGGATGGCCACTTCCAGCTTGCGCTTGTCGCCGTGCGACAGTGCGGCGACGGCGGTGTCGCAGCGGCCCGCCATGGCCACCCGTTCCAGGTAGTGGTCGGCGCGCGCGATCAGCTCCTTGTGGCTGGACCAGATGGACCACAGCTTTATGCCTGCATTGGCCCGCGCCTGCACCGCCAGCCGCACGTTCTCGTGCACCGTGAGGTGGGGGAACAGGTTGGTGAGCTGGAAGGCGCGGCCGATGCCCTTGCGGGTGCGGTGCGCCGGGCCGCTGCCGGTGATGTCCTCGCCGCGCAGCAGCACCTTGCCGCTTGTGGCGGGCAACTGGCCGGACATCAGGTTGAAATAGGTGGTCTTGCCTGCGCCATTCGGGCCGACGATGACCGTCAGCTGGCCCGAATGGAAATCGGCGCTGACGTCATCAACGGCCGTATGGCCGCCGAAGCGGACCGTCAGCCCGCGGGTGGACAGCAATGGCGTCATGGCTCAACGCTTGTTCTTGACTGGCACAGGCAGTTCGGATGCCGGAATTTCGCGCACCAGCTCCAGCAGGTCCCATTCGGACTTCTGGTCCTTCTTGATGCGGAAGTGGTACATCGATTGCAGCGCCTGGTGGTCTTCCTTGCGGAAGCTCATCTTGCCTTTCGGCGTATCGAACTCCATGCCTTCCATCGCGGCGATCAGCTTGTTGGTATCCCCGCCGCCGGCCTTGGTCAGTGCAGTGACCACGGCGCTGGCTGCAGTGAAGCCGCCCGCCGTGAACATATCAGGCGGCGCCTTGTGGCGCTTCATGTGCTCAGCCACCAGCCAGTCGTTCATCTTGTTCTTCGGGAAGCCGTAGTAGTAATAGATGGTGCCTTCGGTGCCTGCATATGCCTTCCAGGTCTTCAGCACCGGCAGGATATTGCCGCCCGGCGCCAGCGCGATGCCGTAGCGCTCAGGCTTCATGTCGGCGATCTTGTTCATTGGGTTCGGGCCGGCCCACACAATAGCGAGCGCACGCGGTGGCGGTGCATCTTTCAGCTTGTCGAACAGGCGCTGTGCGGGTGCGGTGAAGTCGGTCGCATTCTGCGGTGCGTATTCCTCGTGCACGATCTTGGCCTTGCTGCCGGTGAGCGCCAGCGCTTCCTTGGCTGCCTTGACTGCATCCTTGCCGAAGGCGTAGTCCTGTGCCAGCACGCCCACGCTGCCCTGCTTGAAGGTGGTGGCCGCAGCCAGGCCGTCCTGCATGGAATTGCGCGCGGTGCGGAAGATGTACTTGTTCCACTTGTCGCCGGTGATAGCGTCGGCCACGGCCGGTTCAACGATCAGCACTTTCTTGTATTCGGCTGCGACCGGCAGCATGGCGATGGCCGAACCGGAGGAAGTGGTGCCCACTGCAATATCGACCTTGTCATCGCCATAGGCCTCGGCCAGCAGCGTGCGGCCCAGGTCAGGCTTGCTCTGGTCATCCTTGACGATGACTTTCAGTTTGCGGCCATTGATCTGCATTGTGCCGTTGGTCAGGTACTCCAGGCCCATCATGAAGCCTGTTTCGGTTTCCTTCGCATAAGGCTCCAGAATGCCGGTCTTGCCCGTGATGAGGGCGACCTTCAGGTCCTGCGCCATCGCAGCCTGGGCGGCCAGCGCGGACGCCACTGCGGCAACCAGGGGAATCAGTTTCTTCATTCGGTGTCTCCGTTTATTGTCCGGTCTTAAATTGTCCGGTCTTAATATAGTTCAATCCACGCTGTCGAGGAAGCCGCGCAGCGCCTCCTGTGCGGCGGGCTCGTTCAGCATCGGCGCGTGGCCGATATCGGGTATCTCTGCAAACTGCATGCGCGGCGCAGCGGCACGCATCGCCTTCACCTGTTCCTGTTCAATCAGGTCGGACAGGCCGCCGCGGATCAGCAGGGTGGGGCGTCGCCGCGCCAGGCGGCGGAAAGCGAAGTGTGTCACCATCGATGCCGCCTTGAGCTTGTTGGCGCGGATCGGCACCGCAATGTTCGCGTCGTAGCGCATGGCCAGCTTGCCGCCATCCTCGCGGAAGGCGCGCCGCGCCCAGCGCTCCCACTCCGCAGCCGTGTTGGCCGGGAAGGCCACTTCATTGATCGAGCGGATGTAATCGGCCGCCTGCTGCCAGTTCTCGAATGCTTCGCCCCTGCCGGTGTAGGAAGCGATACGCGCCAGGCCGCGCGGTGACAGTGCCGGACCCACGTCATTCAGCACAGCCGCCGCAATCAGTTCCGACTTGCGCAGCGCAAGCGTCATCGTAATCAGGCCGCCCATCGAGGTGCCAACGAAGACGGCGCGCGCAATGCCAAGGTCACGCGCCAGCTTCACGATGTCGTTGGCATAGACGGCGGGCGTGTAGCGGTCGGGCTGGGGATCGTAGTCCGAGTTGCCGCGCCCGCGCACATCGACCGCGATCACGCGCCGTCCGAGATCGGCGATCCATGGCGCCACATCCTCGAAATCGGCCGAGTTGCGGGTCAGTCCATGGATGCAGATGACGGGAAGGCGTGCAGGTCCGCTGGCAGCAGGGTAGTCGCGCGCATACAGGCGCAATCCATCGTCGCTGAGGTAGCTGATCTCGGAATACATGGTCCTCACGGGCAGCGTTACAGGAGCGTGCAGTGTGCGGGAAATGCGGCGCGCGGTGAACCCGAGGCAGCGCCCACTCTGTGTGCAATTTTGCACAGCGTTCGCGTTGCTGGGCAAATTGATGCACAATACTTCATCATGAAAACACTCCCTGAATGGACCGACCTGCGCTACTTCCTGGAGCTGGCCCGCTCCGGCACCCTGTCCGGCGCCTCGCGCCGGCTGGAAGTGGAGCACACCACCGTTGCCCGCCGCATCGACCGCCTGGAGCAGCAGCTGGGCGCCACCCTGTTCGACCGTTCGCGCGAAGGCTATGAGCTGACCGAGATGGGCCACGCCGTGCTGCCGCATGCGGAGGCCATGGAGAGCGCCGTGCTGGCCGCACAGGGCCAGCTATCCGGCACCGAGGTGGCGATTCGCGGCGTGGTGCGGCTGGGCGTGCCGGAAGCACTGGGCGTGCGTTTCATCACGCCGCTGCTGGCGACCTTCCTGCGCGACTATCCGGACCTCTCGGTAGACCTGCTGGTGCAGCCGCGCTTTGCCAACCTGGCCAGCCGCGAGGCCGATCTTGGCGTAACGCTCGATGCGCCGAACACGGGCCGTTACATGGTGACGCGCTTCGTTTCCTTCCGCGTTTACGTCTACGGTTCGCCCGACTACTTCGCGCGCCATCCGCCCATCAAGCGCCGCGCCGACCTGGCGGGGCACGACTTTGTCGACTACGTGCAGGACCGCCTCGCCAGCAATGAGCTGCACTTTCTCGATGAACTGGGCGTGAATCCGCGCCGCCGCTTGTGCTGCACCGGCATGCTGGCGCAGGCCGAAGCCGCCGCGCAGGGACTGGGGCTGATGATGGCGCCGCCGTATATGGCGATGGATGGCCGGCTGGTGCCGGTGCTGGAGAAGGAAGTGTTTGTAGAACGGGCCTACTGGCTGGTTGCGCCAGTAGACCTGTATCGGCTGCCGCGCGTGCGCGCGGTGTGGGATTTGCTGCGCAAGTTCGCCGAAGCGAAGCCAGGGCTGTTCACCCTGGCCCCCTGACATCAGAACTTGTACGAGGCGGTCAGCTTGTAGGTGCGCGGATCGCCGTAGTAGGTGGTGACGGTGTTGAAGAAGCCGCTGAAGTTGTAGCCCGAAACCTTGTAGCGCTTGTCGCCCAGGTTGCGGCCATGCAGGCCAATCTGCAGCTTGCGGTCCGCCGAAGTCCACACCAGGCTTGCATCCCACAGCGAGAAGCCGCCCTGTGCCAGCATCAGGTTCGACGGCACCAGTGCATCCAGCGAAGCCACGCCGCTGGTGCGCACCATCTCGGTCTGGTACACCTTGCTCTTGTACGACAGGCTGTTGTTCAGGCTCATGCTGCCGCCGCGGCCGAACATATTGGCGGCCCACTCGTAGTTGGCGCTGATATTGCCGGATGTCTTGGGCGTGTTCTGGAACTTGGCGGCATTCGCCACGTTGATCAGGGTTGCGCCCTGGGCCACCATCCATTCCTTGTACTCGGCATCGATGTAGCTCAGCATGCCGTTCAGCGTCAGCGCGTCGGTCACGCGGGCAACGGCTTCCAGCTCCAGGCCCTTGATCTTCGCCTTGCCGGCGTTGGTCAGCGTGCCGGCGAAGCCGTTCACCTGGCCTTGTGCATTGAAGGTCGGGATGGAGCCTGGAATCTGCACGTTCTTGTAGTCCGTGTAGAAGGCTGCGATATTGGTCTGCAAGCGGCCGCCGTTGGTGGAGGACTTCAGGCCCAGTTCCACGGTATCCACTTCTTCAGGATTCACGCCCTTGCGCTTCTCCAGCGAAGCCGGGGTGTTCGGACCGCCGGATGCCGTCAGGTCCATGCGCGGGTCGAACATGCCGCCCTTGAAGCCGCTCTGGTAAGTACCGTAGACGTTGTGCTCTTTCGACAGCTTGTAGCCGAAGCCCAGTTTCGGCGTGAACTTCGTATCCTTGCGGTGCAGGTCATTCGGACCGAGGTCCGTGTTCGGCGCCAGGCCTACGGCAGCCGGGTTGCCGAGGTTCGGCGAACCGGTCAGGCCCAGATAGGTAGCCTTGAAGATGTCTGCGGAACGCTCATCCTGCGTCCAGCGTGCGCCGACGCTCACGCTGAAGGCGTCGGTCACGTTGTAGCTGCCGTCCGCGTACACCGCCCAGGTTTTGGAATCGATATCGTCGCGCGTCAGCAGCGACAGGCCGCCGGCGGCGTTATAGAGCGTGTCGAATTCATTGAAGGCGTTGGTCTTCATGTAGAACACGCCTGCCACACCTTGCCACTTCGAGCCGGTGTAGGTCAGCTGGAATTCCTGGCTGTCCTGCTTGTCGCTGTAGATGGCCGGCGCTTCAAACAGCGGCGTGTTCAGCGAATCGAAGTCGATCGGCGCATAGGTCTTGGAAGAGCGGTGTGCCGTGACCGACTTGAATGCCAGGTCCGAATTCAGGGCGTAGTCGATGGTCAGCGAGGTGCCCTTGTTGGTCACCTGCTGGCGGTGTCCGTTGACCTTGTACAGGTTGGCGCGGGTATCGTAGTCGCCGCTCAACACCGGCTCATTGCCTGGCGCCGGACCTGCCGTCATACGGTGGCCCTGCTTGGCTTCCGAATCATCCTTCGTATAGTCGGTGGCCAGGCGAACGAACAGGTCCGCATTCGGCGCCAGTTCGACGCTCACGCGGGCTGCGCCCACATCCTTGTTGTAGTTCTCGCGGCCGTTGATCACGTTCTTGCCGTAGCCGTCGCGGTTGAAGGTGCCCACCGTCGCGCCAATGCGCAGCATATCGTTGATCGGCGTGCTGCCTTTCAGGACCAGGTCCTTCTGGCCGTAGTTGCCCAGCGTTCCCTTGATCTCAAAGGACGGGACGGTAGAGAGCTTCTTGGTGACGTACTTCACCGCGCCGCCGATGGTGTTGCGGCCGTACAGCGTGCCTTGCGGGCCGCGCAGCACTTCGATGCGTTCCAGGTCATAGATATCGGTCAGCGCGCCTTGCGGACGGGCGAGGTAGACGTCGTCCAGGTAGATGCCCACGCCCTGTTCATAGCCCGCCACCGGATCTTGCTGGCCAATGCCGCGGATGAAGGCGGTCAGCGTGGTGTTGGTGCCGCGCGACGCTTTCAGCGTGGTATTCGGCACAATATCGGTCAGCGCGGTGATATCCGGCAGCGCCAGTTTTTCCAGCTTGGCGCCGGAAAGAGCCGTGACGGCGCCCGGCACATCCTGAATCAGTTCCGCGCGCTTACGGGCGGTAACGATCACTTTTTCGACATCGCCGGCAGCCTGTTCACCGCCTGCCGCCGCCTGGGCGAAAGCCTGGTTGGCGCACAGCGCGGGCAGGGCCATCATCACCGCAGCAACCGAGCGGCGCAGTACGAAATTCTGTTTCGACAGACGCATCGAAGTCTCCTCATGTTTGTTATAGCTGAGGAGTGTGCATCTTTTGACCACTGTGCGAAACTGCCAGCTTCGCACTTACGTTGTGCGTTTTTGCACACCGTTTTTATGGCAGGGCCTGAATCTTGATCATGGGCGCGCCTGATGATCGGGTGTATTTGAGTGGGATACCGCATAGGGATACACTCACCATGATAAGGTCCTTCGCCCACCGTGGACTGGAACGATTTTTCCTAACCGGAAGTAAAGCAGGCATTCGGCCCGAACATGCAACCAAGCTATCTCACCAACTTAGATTTCTTGATCTCGCCAGAGCACCAAGAGATATGGATTACCCAGGCTGGCGGCTACATGCTCTTGCTGGCGATATGCGGGGGCACTGGTCGGTTCGGGTGAGCGGAAATTGGCGCCTGACTTTTCGCTTTGATGGTACCGACGCCGAGGTTGTAGATTATCGGGATTATCATTAGGAGTAGGGAAATGTCGCGTATGCATAACCCACCGCATCCGGGGAGGATGCTGAAGGAAGATGTGCTGCCGGAACTAGGTTTGACGGTGACACAAGCAGCCCAGCAACTGGGCGTTTCGAGAGTAGCCCTCTCGCGTGTTATCAACGGTCGTGCACCAATCAGTGCCGAGTTGGCCATCCGGCTGTCGCAATGGTTGGGCGGGCGGGCTGATATCTGGCTCCAGGCGCAGCTTTATCACGATCTTTGGAATGCCAAGCAAGCATGCACGGCGGATATCAAACCGGCCAAGCTGCCGACGGCAGCGTAGCTTGCCTAAGGGCCAGTGCTACCGCGGAAATTCATGCTGTATGACACTGTGGGCTGAGGAGTCCTTTGCCCGTTACTGAGAAGACAATGACATCGTTGGAAAGCAGTTGATGATGCTCGACTATGAGATGTTTGCGGACGCTCACGAGAAGGTCCCGCACTGACGGCGCGCCACCGTCCGATTCAGCCTCAAAGGATCTTCCAAAATTTGGGATATGATCTTCCAAAAATACAAAAGGGTCACAAGCGCAAACTTGTAACCCTCTAATTTTACTGCGAATTCTTGGGGTGGCTGATGGGGCTCGAACCCACGACAACAGGAATCACAATCCTGGACTCTACCAACTGAGCTACAGCCACCACTGTCTTACAACTGCCATGGCGTTCCAAGGCAGGAGCCGCATTATACTAGGTCGGTTGGCAACTGGCAAATCTAAATTGCAGCGATCTCAATTGCGCTGATATCGGGCTCCAGGCCAAGCAGGCCCTTGAAGGCGGTGGCGAGCACAGGAGCCTCGCCGCTGGTATAGCCGCGCAGCAGGGCGTGGCCGGCGGGGCGCAGCAGGCCGGCGCCTTCCAGCAGGCGGGCCAGTTGGCGCGCGACGGCGTCGCCGGTGTCGATCAGGGTGATGTGCTGCTTCGAATGGGCATCTACGATGCGCTGGATCGCATTCTGCACGAAGGGATAGTGGGTGCAGCCCAGCACGAGCGTATCCGCGCCGCGCTCCAGCAGCGGCACCACATAGCCTTCCAGCAGCTTGATCGTCGCTTCGGTATCGAGTTCGCCCAGTTCGATCTGGTCGGCCAGGCCGATGCAGGGCTGCAGCAGGAAGTCGGCTTTCGTCGCAGTGGCGATCTGTTCGCGCAGCAGCAGGAACTTTTCGCCTTGCAGCGTGCGTTCGGTGGCCAGCACGCCGACCTTGCCGCTGCGCGTGGCTGCAGCGCCGGGCTTCAGGCCGGGCTCCACGCCCACAATCGGCATGCCGGGGAATTCGGTGCGGATGGCGCGGATCGCCGCAACGGTCGCCGTATTGCAGGCCACCACCAGCGCTTTCACGCCTTGCTGCACAAGGAAATCGGTAATCGCCAGCGAACGCCGGATCACCCATTCCTCTTCACGGTCGCCATAGGGCGCGTAGCCGGAATCGGCGAAGTAAATAAGATGTTCGTGGGGCAGCTGCGCGTGGATATGGCGCAGCACGGACAGCCCTCCGACGCCGGAGTCGAAGACGCCGATGGGCGCATCGGCGGCGAGGGAGGGCAGGGGATGAGTCATGGGACTCAGGCTGGTTCAGCAGCCTTCAGCTTTTCGATCTTCACCGCCCATTCTTTCGGGCCGGTGTTGTGCACGGAGGTGCCGGTGGAATCGACCGCCACGGTGACTGGCATGTCCACCACGTCGAACTCGTAGATCGCTTCCATGCCCAGGTCTTCGAAGCCGACTACCTTGGCGTGCTTGATCGCTTTCGATACCAGGTAGGCCGCGCCGCCAACCGCCATCAGGTAGGCCGACTTGTGCTTCTGGATCGCTTCAATCGCTGCCGGGCCGCGTTCGGCCTTGCCCACCATCGAGATCAGGCCGGTTTTTTCCAGCATCATGTCGGTGAACTTGTCCATGCGGGTGGCGGTGGTCGGGCCGGCTGGGCCAACCACTTCGTCGCGCACCGGATCGACCGGGCCAACGTAGTAGATCACGCGGTTGGTGAAGTCCACCGGCAGCTGCTCGCCTTTGGCCAGCATGTCCTGGATGCGCTTGTGGGCGGCATCACGGCCGGTCAGCATCTTGCCGTTCAGGAGCAGGGTCTGGCCCGGCTTCCACGATGCCACTTCTTCCCTGGTCAGCGTGTTCAGGTCCACGCGCTTGGATTTTTCGGTGTCCGGCGCCCAGCTCACGTCCGGCCAGGTCGAAATCGCAGGCGGTTCGATGTAAGCAGGGCCGGAGCCGTCCAGCACGAAGTGCGCGTGGCGGGTGGCCGCGCAGTTCGGGATCATGGCTACAGGCTTCGAGGCCGCGTGGGTCGGATACATATTGATCTTCACGTCCAGCACCGTGGTCAGGCCGCCAAGGCCCTGCGCGCCAATGCCCAGCGCATTGATCTTGTCGCACAGTTCGATACGCAGTTCTTCCGTCTTGTTCTGCGGGCCGCGCTTTTTCAGCTCGTACATGTCGATGTCTTCCATCAGCGACTCTTTGGCCAGCAGCATGGCTTTCTCGGCGCTGCCGCCGATGCCGATGCCCAGCATGCCGGGCGGGCACCAGCCAGCGCCCATCAGCGGAACGGTCTTCAGCACCCAGTCCACCAGCGAGTCGGATGGATTCAGCATCACGAACTTGGTCTTGTTCTCGGAGCCGCCGCCTTTGGCTGCAACCATCACGTCAACCTTGTCGCCTTCCACCAGCTCCATGTGCACCACGGCCGGGGTGTTGTCTTTGGTGTTCTTGCGCTCGAAGTGCGGGTCGGCCACGATGGAGGCGCGCAGCTTGTTGTCGCTGAAGTTGTATGCGCGGCGCACGCCTTCGTTGACGGCGTCGGTCACGGTGCCCTTGAAGCCTTCAAAGCGCACGCCCATGCCGATTTTCAGGAAGACGTTCACCAGGCCGGTGTCCTGGCAGATCGGGCGCTTGCCCTCGGCGCACATGCGCGAGTTGGTCAGGATCTGCGCGATGGCGTCCTTGGCGGCCGGGCTCTGCTCGGACTCGTAGGCGCGCGCCAGGTGTTCGATGTAGTCGGCTGGATGGTAATAGCTGATGTACTGCAGCGCTGCCGCTACGGATTCAATCAGGTCGTCTTGCTTGATGATGGTCATGGCGATGGCTCTTTGGCGAGGACTAGTTAGTGTTTGGCTTTTTCGTGCGTGGCAGTCATCAGGCGGTCCGTGTAGGCAATGGCCATGGCGGACAGGAGGAAGACGACGTGGATCACCGTTTGGGAAATCAGCACTTTTTCGTTGTAGGCGTTAGCGTTGATGAAGGTCTTCAGCAAGTGGATCGAAGAGATGCCGATGATCGCCATCGCCAGCTTGGTCTTCAGCACCGAGGCGTTCACGTGCGACAGCCATTCTGGCTGGTCGGGGTGGCCTTCGAGGTGCATGCGCGAAACGAAGGTTTCGTAGCCGCCAACGATCACCATGATCAGCAGGTTGGAGATCATCACCACGTCGATCAGGCCGAGCACCACCAGCATGATGGTGGACTCATTCAGCTTGGTTGGCAGATCTGCGCCCGGCACGGCTACGGCCTGGAAGATGTGCTGCAGCGAGGCTTCATTGCCAAGGGCGGCGCCGATCAGGTCTTTCAGTTCAACCCAGAAGTGAAATACATACACGCACTGCGCGAGGATCAGGCCCAGGTACAGCGGCAGCTGCAGCCAGCGGGACATGAAAATGAAAGCGGGAATCGGGCTGAGGCGCTGGCCGTTCTGGCGCTGCGGGTCGGTCATCGGTACTTGCTCCTGTATGGCAATCGGAAAAACAGCCGACATTCTACACTTGCCGCCCGGCAGCCGCAGCCTCCCTGGCATTTACAAAGTCGAAACATTAAGCGCTTGATAACTGTGTAGAATACGTTCATTCATAAATAAAATCGGGTGGAATGCAAACGGTCAAAGACAAGCTTGCCTGGGTACAGGCCTTACGGGGCATTGCGGTCTTGCTAGTCGTTCTGACACACGCGCGTTACTATCTTCTTGATACTGAGCGCTGGCCCGTAGCCAACGCGCTGTTCTACCCCGGCGCCATGGGTGTGGACCTGTTTTTCATCATCAGCGGTTTCATCATGGTCTACACCACGGCCGGCGCCAGCGGTGGCCGTGCTGCGCTGTACTTCGGCATCAAGCGCTTTGCGCGTATCTGGCCGGTATATGCGGTGGTCGCATTGCTATTCATCGCCTGCACCCGCAACCTGGGGCAGATGCTGGCCGATCCGGTGTTGCGCAAACAGGTGGTAAAGACATTGGCCCTGTACCCGGTCGACCCGGCCACCGCGCCGTATTTCAGCCTGTTGCTGCCAACCGCCTGGACGTTGGCCTTCGAAATGTATTTCTACCTTGTCTTTGGCCTCTGCATGCTGGCCGGGCGCCTGCGCTGGTTCGTCTTCGGCGCCTGGATGCTGCTGACGCTGGTGCTCCTGCCGGCCACGCACGGCGGCCCCACCAGCGATGCGCGCAGCAACCTGCATTTCCATTCTGCATACGTGCAGTTGGCGACCAGCCCCATGATTTATGAATTCGTGGCTGGCGTGCTGATCGGCTTGCTGTATCAATGGCGGCGGGTGCGCATTCCGAATGCATCGCTGGTCTGGCAATTGGTCTTTCTCGCGGCCGGCTTGCCGCTCTGGTATGCCTATGGGGGGATTGGGGACTTCCACGGGCCCCTTAACTGGGGCTGGCCGCTTGCGGCCATGGTGCTGGTGCTGGCGCTCGCCAGCAAAACGGTCGTGCTGCGGCCGCCGCATTGGCTGGTATGGGTCGGCACCATTTCGTATTCGATGTACCTGACACATCTGCTGAGTCAGCAAGTGCTGACCCGGCTGATGCCAGCGTGGGGCTTCGATATCCATGGCTGGGGCCAGGTGTTCCTGTCTGTTCTGCTGGCAGTGCCAGTGGCATCTCTGTCCTACCAACTGCTGGAGCTCCGCCTGGGCGGCGCCGTGAAAAATTTTCTTCTGCGTATTGCAGAGCGTCTGTGGCCCGTGCGCCTGCAAGCCATCCGTGGCGGAGAGTTGAGTAAAACTGCATAATGTCTCTATTGCCAGAGCAGGGCGCTCAAGTGTAAGGGCGCTGTAAGGCCCCTCCCTTATTGTTTTGGCAAATTTATTACCATAACGGAGACAAGCATGACCGCATCAGCACAAGGCACCGAGCAGCAGGGACCAACGGAATCGCGCATTTTTGCGCCATCGGCGGCATTCACGGCGCAGGCCACCATCTCCGGCATGGACGCATACAAGGCGCTGTGCGCCGAAGCGGAACGCGACTACGAAGGCTTCTGGGCCCGCCTTGCCCGCGAAAACGTGGAATGGCAAACGCCGTTCACCCGCACCCTGAATGAAGACAAGGCCCCGTTCTACAAGTGGTTCGAGGACGGCAAGCTGAATGTGTCCTACAACTGCCTGGACCGCAACCTCAAGAACGGCAACGCCGGCAAGACCGCCATTATCTTCGAGGCGGACGACGGCGCCGTCACGCGCGTCAGCTACAAGGAATTGCATGCGAAGGTCTGCCAGTTTGCCAACGGCCTGAAATCGCTGGGCATCAAGAAGGGCGACCGCGTCATCATTTACATGTCGATGTCGGTGGAAGGCGTGGCTGCGATGCAGGCCTGCGCGCGTATCGGCGCGACCCACTCCGTGGTGTTCGGCGGCTTCTCCGCCAAGTCGCTGCAGGAACGCATTATCGATGCGGGCGCCGTGGCCGTGATTACCGGCGACGAGCAACTGCGCGGCGGCAAGCACCTGCCGCTGAAATCCATCGTCGATGAAGCGCTGGCCATGGGCGGCTGCGACACCATCAAGAACGTTATCGTGTACAAGCGCACCGGCGGCAACGCCAATATGGTGGCGGGCCGCGATATCTGGCTCAGCGAGCTGGTAGAAAAGCAGTCCACCGAATGCGAGCCGGAATGGGTGGATGCCGAGCATCCGCTGTTCATCCTCTATACCTCGGGTTCCACCGGCACGCCGAAGGGCGTGCAGCACTCCAGCGGCGGCTACCTGCTGTGGGCCGCGCTCACGATGAAGTGGAGCTTCGACATCAAGCCGAATGATGTGTACTGGTGCACTGCCGATATCGGCTGGGTCACGGGCCACACCTATATTGCTTACGGCCCGACCGCCGTGGGCGCCACGCAGCTGATCTTCGAAGGCATTCCAACCTTCCCGACCGCCGGCCGCTTCTGGGAAAACATCGCCAAGCACAAGGTCAACATCTTCTACACCGCGCCGACTGCCATCCGCTCGCTGATCAAGGCAGCGGACGTCGATCCGAAAGTGCATCCGAAGAATTACGACCTGTCCTCGCTGCGCCTGCTGGGCACCGTGGGTGAGCCGATCAATCCGGAAGCCTGGATGTGGTACTACAGGAACGTGGGCGGCGAGAAGTGCCCGATCGTGGATACCTTCTGGCAGACCGAAACCGGCGGCCACATGATCACGCCGCTGCCGGGCGCCACGCCAATGGTGCCGGGTTCCTGCACGCTGCCGCTGCCGGGCATCATGGCCGCCATCGTGGACGAATCCGGCGCGGACGTGCCGAACGGGCAGGGCGGCATCCTGGTGGTGAAGCGCCCATGGCCTTCGATGATCCGCACCATCTGGAACAATCCGGACCGCTTCCGCACCAGCTACTTCCCGGATGAACTGGGCGGCAAATACTACCTCGCTGGCGACGGCGCCATCCGCAACAAGGACACCGGCTACTTCACCATCACCGGCCGTATCGACGACGTGCTGAACGTGTCCGGCCACCGCATGGGCACGATGGAGATTGAATCCGCGCTGGTGGCCAACCCGCTGGTGGCGGAAGCCGCCGTGGTGGGCAAGCCGGACGATACGACGGGTGAATCCATCTGCGCCTTCGTGGTGCTGAAGCAGGCCCGCCCGACCGGCGAGGAGGCGAAGAAGCTGGCGCTGGAGCTGCGCAACTGGGTGGCCAAGGAAATCGGCCCGATCGCGAAGCCGAAGGAAATCCGCTTCGGCGACAACCTGCCGAAGACCCGCTCCGGCAAGATCATGCGGCGCCTGCTGCGCGTGCTGGCCAAGGGCGAGACGATTACGCAGGACGTCTCCACGCTGGAAAACCCGGCCATTCTGGAGCAACTGAAAGAAGCTTCCTGATCGATGCACAAGATCCGCATTCTCCTGCTGGCTTTCCTGTTTGTGCTGGGCATTTCGCATGCCCTGGCCAAATCGGTGCACACCTGCTGTGCCGGTGGAGATTGCGCGATCACGCAATGTATCGACATGGGATGTGCACCGGCGGCGTGCTCCATCGCAGTGGGTGCCGTGCATTCCATTACGCCGGTGCCGCAGCGTGCTGCATTCCCTGTGCAGGAAACGCCTGCTCCGCCAGAGCTGGCGGAAGAAATATGGACGCCCCCGGATTGAGCGGTTGATGCCACCCATCTTCCATCTCAATCACACAAGGAGTACCCATGAAATCGAAAGCAATCAAAATCAGTGCGGCTGTTGGCCTGCTGCTCGCATCCGCCGCCGCCTTCGCGGCGAATAACGCGTGCTGCGACAGCATTGCCTGCTGCCTGCAAATGATCGGCTGCTGCTGAACGCAGTAGCGTAGTAAAGGGCCGCGTCCGCGAGGGTTGCGGCCCTTTTTCATTCCATGGCTGCCCGCGCGCTCACCTACGGAGAACAATCACTGGCCAAGCTGCTGTTCGGCGACGCCATCGATTACGCGCGCGTGCGCATTCACGACCGCGGCTATTTCTGGAAGTTCCAGAGCCGCCACACGGCGGTAGCGCCGAATGGCCAGATTTACTTCAATCGCGAAGACTTCCTGGCGGATTTTTCACTGGCGGGACCGAAAGGCATCCACTGGTTCATGCACGAGATGGTGCATGTGTGGCAGTGGCAGCTCGGCTATCGCCTGCGCCTGCGGGGCGCCTGCCGCATCGGCCTCTCCTACCGCTACGAGCTGGCGCCGGACAAGCGCCTCGGCGATTTCAATATGGAGGCGCAGGGCGACCTGCTTGCCGACTACTTCATGCTCAAGTTCTTCAATGCGCGCAGCGCGCTGGCGCAGCAGCAGTACGCCGACGCCTTGCCGCTGTTCGAGCAGGTGCTGGCAGACTTCCTGCTGCAGCCGCAGTCGCCACGGCATCTGCCGGGCGGCTACCGCATCTTCCGCTCACGCGCCAAGCATCGCCAGTCCGAGCAGGACGAAGGCCAGGCCTGACACCTTGCGCATGGCGGCCAGCCGGCGCGGTTCGGCAAGCCAGCCGCGCGCGTGATGGGCGATCAGCACGAAGGTGGCATGCGCAGTGATGGCGCAGGCAATAAAGGTGCCGGTGAGGATGATGAATTGTTCCCACAGCGGCCGTTCCGCCCGCACGAATCGGGGAAACAGGGCTGCGAAGAACAGCAGGCCTTTCGGATTCGTCAACGCTACCAGCATGCCCTGCGTGAAGAGCGCGGTGCCTGTCGTATCCGGAAGCGTTGCCGCAGGTGTGCGCCATTGCCGTACACCGAGATACACCAGATACAGGCCGCCTGCGGCCCGCATCACATCCAGCGCAGCGGGAACCGCATGTATCACAGCAGCGACACCTGTGAGCGCAGCGCCGGCGACCACCAGGATTCCGGCTGCGTTGCCGAAGGAGCCCAGCATGGCCCGTTTGCCGCCATGCTGCAGCGTGGTCGATACCGCGAGCATGACGGCCTGGCCCGGGGAGAACGCCGTGAGCAGGCTGGCGATAAAGTAGGCAAGCCAGAGTTTGAATTCCACCTCAGTCTCCACCATGCGATATGTGGCCGACATGATAGCTGCATCCCATCAGGTCCGCAGGCGGCAAGCCGCGCCACAGCGCCATGCGCACCAGTGTCCAGGTGGTGGGCTCGAAGCCTGATACTGCCGCCAGCGCCCCCGGCAGGGCGGCAATGTGTCCGGCACGTTCAGATTCATCGGTTTGCAGCTCATCGAGCGCTGTATGCTCCCTGATGGGCAAACGCTCGATGGTGGCATATGTGGCCTCCGCCAGGTCTCCTTGTTCGATATGGCGCCACACCTGCCAGGTATTTACAACCGGCCATCCGAACGATGCGGTCAGCGCCTGGAAGCCTGGCCCGCAGAGAAAGCTGTTCATGCCTTCGACGCTGTGCCACAGATAGAATGGCGCGTAGCGATTGTCTGTGGCAGCGAGTTCGCCGGCTGCCGTGTCTGCGTGCAGATAGGCTTTGAAAACAAGCCCTGGCAGATTGTCGGTGAAGTGGCCCTTGTCAGCGATGCGGCGCCTGATGATGCCCATGTCGTAGTCCGCGGGCAGGGTGAATACGTATTGCATGGCAATCATGCTGCAGCCTCCCCGTTGGCAAATGACCAGTCCTCCGGGCCGGTGGTGCTGATGATGACCATCACATCCTCTTTCCTGATGCCGGGTGATTCATGCAGGGCCTCCGCAACGCGGCGGAAGAAGGATTTTTTCGTCTGCGCGCTGCGCGTGCGGCCCGCTGTGATGTGAATCAGCACAAAGCTGCCGGAGCGCGGGCCGCCAAGGTAATGCCGGTCGAATACCAGCTCCCCCGGCGCATGCTGGTGAATGACCTGGAAACAGTCGTCCTGCGGCACGTCGAATGCCTGCACCAGCGCCTGGTGCACCGAGGCGGAGACTGCGGCAAGGTAGGCGGGCGTCTGGCCCGCGTTCAGCGAGATGCGTGCGAATGGCATGTTTCCTCCAGCTTTCCGATCAATGCGACTGCACTTGCTGCGGCCGGCCAGCCCGCGTAAAAGGCGAGGTGCGTTGCCACCTCGGCCAGTTCCGCTTTCGTAACGCCGTTGCCGAGGGCTCGTTCAAGGTGAAACGCAAGCTGTTCCGGCCTGCTTTGCGTGATCAGCGATGCTACTGTAATCAGGCTGCGCTCGCGCGGCGGCAGTTCGCTGCGCTCCCAGATGTCGGCGAATAGCACTTCATCCGTCACTTCCGCCAGTTTCGGCGCTACAGCGCCCATTACCAGTTTGGCCATGCCTTTCAGGTCTGCCATGCCGTTTCCTTTCGAATGTTTGACAGTCCCATGCTAATTGCGCATGATGATAATGAAAATCGAAATGTTTTGAACTGATGGTTCTGAAAAACGGAATGATTAATGCGGCGAACAACTTTTGACCTTGATGCGCTGCGCAGCTTCAGCGAAGGGGTGGACAGCGGCAGCTTCGCCCGGGCGGCGCAGCGCCTGAATAAATCCGCGTCCGCTGTGAGTGCACACCTGCGCAAGCTGGAAGAGCAGGCCGGATCGCCTATCCTGCGCAAGGAAGGGCGCGGCCTCACGCTGACCGAAACCGGTGAGGTGCTGCTCAGCTATGCGCGCCGCATGCTGGCGCTGAATGACGAGGCGGCGATGGCGATGTCCGGCATCGACCTGCAGGGCGCGGTGCGCGTGGGATTTCAGGAGGATTTCAGCGAGCACCTGCTCTCCGAAGTGCTGGGCTCCTTTGGCCGCAGCCATCCGGGCGTAAAGATCGAAGCGAAAATTGAGCGCAATAGCGCGCTGATGGCGCAGGTGCAAAGTGCAGACCTTGACCTGGCCCTGCTCTGGCACCATGGCCAGCGGTCGGCCAACGAAGAAATTCTCGGCAGCTATCCGCTGCATTGGATAGGCGCCCAGCATGGCGATGTGGGCGCCTGGCTTGCCAGCGGAGAGCCAGTGCCGCTGATCGCGATCGAAGCGCCGTGCCGCATGCGTACCATCGCCACCGAAGCGCTGGACCGCCACCGCATTCCGTGGCGGATTGTCGTCACCAGTCCAAGCCTGAGCGGCGTGTGGGCGGCGGTGTCCGCGGGGCTTGGCCTGACCGTGCGAGCGGCTTTCGGCATGCCGGCAACCCTGCGCACCTGCGATGAATCGCTGCCGGCCTTGCCCTCTATCGGCCTGGCGCTGCAGCATGCCGTTGCGGAGCCGGGGCCGGTGTGCGGGCGCCTCAGCGAAATTATTCGCCAGAGCGTGGCGCAGAAGGGGCGCTGAGGCCCGCCGCCTGCGCCGTCAGCGTGCCCAGCACGCTGTAGAGCGGAACGATATTGCTCTTGTCATCCGGATAAACGCGGTTGGACAGGAAAACGTAGAAGGTTTTCGAGCCCGGATCCACCCACAGGATGCAGCCCGTGAAGCCAGTGTGGCCGAAGCTCCCCACCGGGAAAATGGTGCCGCGCGGCCGTGCATACGGCGAGTCGATATCCATGCCCATGGCGCGCTTCGCCAGGCCGGGCGGCGACTGCGTGGTCGTTAGCAGGCGTACGCTTTCCGCGCTCAGAATGCGCACACCGTCCAGCTCCCCGCCATTCAGCAGCATGCGTGCATAGCGCGCGAGGTCACCGGCCGTGGTGAACACGCCTGCCGAACCGGCCACGCCGCCCATGAAGCGCGCAGTGGGGTCATGCACCACGCCTTGCTGCACCGTTTCCGGCAGCAGATCCCAATGCGCTGTCTTGTCGCCGTCCGTTGCGGGCGCTTTCTGTGTTGGCGCGATGCGGTCCTGGACGAAGCGGCCCAGCGGCAGGTAGCCCGTGCTGTGCATGCCCAGCGGCGTGAAGATGCGCTGCTGCGCAAAGGCGGACAGCGGCATGCCGGACACGCGCTGTACCAGCTGGCCAAGCAGCACGTAGTTGATATCGGAATAGCGGAAGAAGGTGCCCGGCGGATTCGTCACCGTCTGCGAGCAGGCCAGCGCATGCGCCGCTGCGTCGCCGCGCCATGCCGGCCTTGCGGGCAGGCCGGAGGGCAGGCCAGAACTGTGCGTGAGCAGGTGGCGGATGGTGATGGCTTCCTTGCCGCCGTTCGCGCATTCGGGGAAGTAGTCGGTGAGCTTCGCATCCAGCGCGATCTTGCCTTCCTGCGCGAGGATCAGGATCGAAGGCGCGGTGGACACCACCTTGGACAGCGAGGCCGCGTCATACAGCGTATCCAGGTTGACGTCGGCGCTGCCTGCCTCATAGGACAGCTTGCCGTAGGCATACCGGGAGCTTGCGCCGGCATGCTCCATCCAGTACACCGCGCCGGGCAGCTTGCGCTCATTGACGTAGCTTTGGATTGCGTCGTCAATCTTCGCAGTACTGGAAGTGTCGAGGGATTGCTGCGGCGCCAGGGAGGCGCACGCAGCAAGCAGAAAGGCTGGTGCAATCGAAAGGATTCTTTTCATGCCGCCAATGTAGCACAGCCACTGGCGGCATGAGGCGGTGTCAGGAGCTGGCCTGCTGCACCAGGCCGGAGCTGTGCGCCCGGTTCAGTTTCGGATATACGATCGGAACGGTCAGCATTGTGCTGGCTACCGCCATCAGCAGCAGCGCCGTGAAGGTCTCGCTGGTGATGATCTGCTTGTCCAGCAGGATATTCGCGAAAATGATCATGATCAGCGCCTTGGTCTGCAGCAGCCAGCCAATGATCGACGCCTCGCCTTCTTTCCATTTCAGGATTCGGCCCGCGATATGAATACCGGCCAGCTTACCGCTGACCGAAGCCACCAGCAGAACGCCTGCAGCAAGGAATACTGCGTAACCGCCCAAAGCCCAGTTGGTGCGTAGCCCGGTGCTGAGGAAGAAAACGGGCATGATTGCCAGCAATACGTGGTCGCGGAAGAAATCCATCTTCTTCTGGTTGAACCAGTGGGCATCCATGACGACACCGGCGAGGAAGGCGCCCACCATGTAGTGAAGGCCGGCCCAGTCGGCGCCAAAGCCGCAGATGGCGAGCCAGATCAGCGCCACATACCAGCGGTCGCGTTCTTCCAGCCATGCCATCATGCGGCGGAACGGAATGGTCAGCAGGCCGAATGCCAGCAGGAAGCCAACCTGGCGCCCCACCCGTTCCCAGTCCAGCAGGATCAGTGCCAGCACGCCCCAGATGGCAATGTCGTCCAGGCTCGCATAGCGCAGGATGCGCTGGCCCATGGGTTGGCGCAGGATTTCCAGTTTCTCCATCAGCAGCACGAGGATCGGCAAAGCCGTAACTGCGCAGGACATGCCGATGCCGAGCACGAACTGCCAGCCGAGGGCATGGCTGCCCATCCAGCCCTGGTAGCCCATCATGCCAAGCGCAGCAACGCAGCCGAATGCCAGCGGCGTTCCGAGGGCGAGGCTGGCGGTAATGGTGCTCTCGCGCCGGTATTGCCAAGCCTTTTTGATGTCAAGCTCGATACCCGCGACCATCACGAAAATCATGACAGCCCACCACGCAATGCCGTTGAGCGACTGAACCACTGCGGGGTTGAAGACAAACTGGTAGTACTCTGGATAGATTTTCCCGAGGATGCCGGGGCCGAGCAGAATGCCGGCAATGATCTGCACCACCACGAGCGGGGCGAAGTAGTCAGTCTTTCCGATGCGCCAAATAAGATAGGGCAGCGTAAAGATGATCAGCATCGCTAGCAAGAATATTTCTGTCGTGGTCATGTGCATTGCGGTCTCCAGTTGTAATTGGTATCAGGACGCGTGGGAGCGGTTCCATCCAGAACGCTACATTAACATGATTTCTATTACGTAATTACATATCATCTTCCTTTGATGCTAAATTGCTACAGAAACCTTCTGCTATTCGGCTTTGGGGCCGAAACCTAATACCTTGCCCGAATCGTCCACATCGAATTGCCAGGTGACTTTCTTTGTGCCGTGGCGCGCTGCATATTCGCGGCGCGTTTTGCCATCTGCGCTGCGCTCCAGCGTGAGCACGAATTCTTCCGTTGGCGACAGTGAGCGGAAGAAGGGAAGCAGGAAAGTCTTGAGCGCGGGGATGAAGCCGGTCTTCGCCGAGTCAGCGAACCTGGCTTCGTTCACCTGTCCCGCAAAGCTGTCCGCCAGCACGCTGCGCAGCTGCGCGCTCAATTCCGGCCTGCTGTCCGCTATGCCCTGCGGCAGCTTGACCGGCGGCGCCGGATAGTAGAGTTCCGAGATGCCCTGCGCGAGGTAAGGGTAGAGCGATTGCCCATTCGTCAGCACCGCAATACCCAGGCGCTCTTCGGGGAAGTAAAGGATGTCGGAGAGCGCGGGTCCGCCCGAGTGGCCGGCTGTTGTGCGGCCATTGACCTTGCGCAGCGCCCAGCCCGCGCCGAAGGAGGCCGGCTTGCCGTCGCCGAGCTGCTGCGGATGCCACATCGCGTTTTTGCTGCTGTTGCTGAGGAAGGATTGGCCATCCAGCGCTGCGAGGACTTTGGCCAGGTCGGCCGCCGAGGTATACAGGCCGCCTGCCGCGTAGCCGCGTTCACCGAAGGCGAAAGTGAAGTTGATGTGCCGCCCGTCCTTCCAGTCATACACGCTGGCGCGGCGCGGGATCACTTCGATGCTGCGCCGCTCGCCGTATCCGACCGCTTCTTCGAAGGCCGTGGACTTCAGGCCGAGCGGCGTGCTGACTTCCGCTTTGAGCGCCTGCACGAAAGGCTTTCCCGAAACGTTCTCGATCACCTTGCGCAGCACAACATAAGCGGAAATGCCGTATTCGGAGGATGCACCCGGCGCGTGCGTGAGCGGAAGTTTCGCCGCTGCTTCAATATAGTCGTCCATCGACGCCTCCGCGCTCACATCCACCCGGTCCGGAATGCCGGAGGAATGGTTCGCCAGATGCCGCACCGTGACGTCCTGCCAGCTGGCGGGAGCGGCGGGGAGGTAGCGCGTGATGCTCGCATCCAGATCCAGCTTGCCCTGTTCCACCAGCCGCATCATGAGCATGCCCGTGAACGGCTTGGTGGTGGACGCGAGCTGGAAAGCCGTATCGGTGCCCGCCGGCCGGCTCCATTCAAGATTGGCGCTGCCATAGGCTTTCAGCTTGATGACCTTACCCTGCCTGACGACGGCTACTGCCGCACCGGGCACGTGGTTGATGCGCATCTGCGCCTGCACGTAGTCATCGATTTTGTCGGCTTTCGCGGTGGACGCCGCGAGCAGTGCTGCCGCAACCAGTAAGGTACGGAATTTCGTCATCTCTTCTCCATGTAGAAAATTTATTCTACATCGGATTGTGAGCGATGAATGTCGGGAATTTGTATGCTCAGGAAAGCAGCAGGGCGTCGCGCAGTGCGGCAGGCGTTTGCCCGGTCCAGCGCTTGAAGGAGCGGCGGAAGTTGGCCGCGTCGTGGAAGCCGAGGTAGGCGGCCAGCGTGTCGTTGTCGGCGCGGCGGCTGTGGAAGAGGTGCAGCGCTACGTGGGTGCGTACCTGGTCCAGTTCCGCCTGGAAGTGCGTGCCGTGCTTGTGCAGGTGGCGTTTCAGCGTGGCAGGGCTGACGCCGAAGTCGATGGCGGCCTGCTCCAGCGTCGGCATGCTGCGCACGCGCTGCAGCAGGTAGTCGTACAGAACGCTCAGCAGGCCCGGTGCGTGCGTGGGCTCCAGCGTGGCCTGTTCCAGCGCGCGCTGCGTGGCGCTTGCGCTGCCGCGCGGCCAGGGCCTGTCCAGCCATGCCGCATCGATCAGCATCGCATCCAGATGGCAGCCGAAACGCAGCCCCGAACCCAGGTGGACTTCGTGCTGCTCCACATGGCGCGGCGCCGCGCGGTTGAAGCAGAAGCGCCACGGCAGGCGTTCGCCTCCCAGCCAGCGGCACAGCGACACCAGGGCCGTCATGTGCATCTCCACCAGTGCAGGCAGCAGGCCGGGAGCGCCGAAACTGTCGGTCCAGTACAGCACTGCGAGGCCTTCGGCTTCCTGCAGGCGTGGCGTGAGCAGCGGCGTGAGGCGGCCGTGCCAGCCGCACAGTGTGCGCAGGGCCGAGCGCAGGTCCGGGGCCTGCAGCAGCGCATGGCTGGGCGCACCGTCGTGGCCGGGCAAGAGCTGCTGGCCCAGCATGAAGCTGCTGTCGCGGCTATCAAGCAGGCGCAGTGCGTTGCTTAGTAACTGCAGGTACTGCAACGCCGTGATATTCCCGCCCAGTGCATCAGCGTTGCCGACGCCGCAGCCGCGCAGCAGTTCACGCTCCGCGATGTCACGGCTGCGCGCATAGTCCAGCAGCAGCGCGGGCTGCTGCCGCGCCGGGATGCTGGCATCGCTGCTGGCGCTATAGGGGATCACACGGCAACCGGGTCGTCCATGCGCCGGCTCAGGTCCGCCAGCAGTCCGTCGCTCGCGCCGCAGGCATCCGCGCACACATGGCGCAGGCTGACGATGATGCGGGCATCGCCTGCGTGGTGGTGCATACGGCCCACCATCTCGCACAGGTGGGTGGCGCGCACCCGGCCCTGTGCTTCGTTCACGCCGGGCAGCAGCAGGGCGAAGCGGTCGCCTGCGTAACGCACCAGCAGGTCTTCGTTGCGCAGGTTGAGCAGCAGCATGTGGCTCACGGCCTGCAGCAGGCGGTCGCCTTCGCGTTGGCCGTACTCGCGGTTGATGCTGTGGAAGCGGTCGATATCCAGCAGTACCAGCGCGCACTGGCCGCCCGCCTGGCGCGACTGTTCCAGCTTGAGCTGGGCGCGCAGGTAGCTAGCATCCGCGAGCTGGGTAATGCGGTCGAAAGCGCGGTGGTCGCGGAACAGGCGCTCGCGTTTCTGCAGGTGCTCGTTCAGCGTGAACTGCTCGCGGCGCCAGTACACCATGCCGGCCGTGAGCACGGCCATCCCCAGCGGCATCAGTGCTTCCAGCCAGTTGTCCCACAGCGCGGCCTTGTCGATGCGATAGAACTCATCCAGGCAATCGGCCCAGGAGCCGATCATGATGGCCGCCAGGCCGCCCGCCAGCAGGCGCGTTACCAGTCCGCCAGGGCGGCTGCTCAGGGTAAGCAGGAACCAGATACCCGCCATGGCTGCAGTGCCGCCTTCACCCACGATATCCATCCAGCGCCAGAGCGTCATCGGTTTTTGTTCGCCGGCGCTGGCGTACAGGAACAGGCAGGCCACCAGCGCAAGCATGGCGGCGACTACGGCATTGCGGTGCAGTCTGAGCATGGGAGCAGGGAAGAGTGATGAATAACCGTGCAGCGTATGCCTGCAGCGTGACCACTTGATGACATCGTTGCAATCACGCCGCAGGTGCAAACAGCTCACGATTTTCCTTGCCGCGGCAGCCGGCGCTGGCTTGCACTGGTGCGTCAGCTGCGCGGGACGGGTCATTTCAGCTCAAAGCGCCGCATTGCAGGCATTGGAGACGGGCGGAGGCGGGCGCTCGTAACACAACGGTCATATGCGCTCCCTAGAATCCGCTCCGTTCTCCACTTCTGCTGACCACAACATCATGCGAAAAATACTCATCCCGTCACTGCGCCTGACTGCACTGAGCGCAGGCATCTTCACCATGTTCGGCGCACAGGCGCAGGCCGACTCCGGCGCCATGGCCGCCAGCGTTATCGTTGCAGGCCAGCGCGCCAGCATGAGCAAGGCCATTGCGGCGCAGGACAAGGCCGACAACATCATCAGCGTTGTCAGCAGCGACGATATCGGCGGCCTGCCGGACAAGAACGCGGCGGAAGCGCTGGCGCGCCTGCCGGGCGTCTCCGTTGAGCGCGACCAGGGCGAAGGCCGCTACGTCACCGTGCGTGGCCTCGGCCCGGACCTGAACGCCGTCACCATCAACGGCGCTGTGGTGCCTTCGCCTGAATCAGGCCGTCGCGCCGTGGCGCTGGACGTGCTGCCATCGGGCCTGGTGCGTTCGCTGGAAGTGATCAAGACACTGACGCCGGAGATGGATGCGAACTCGCTGGGCGGCACCGTGGAGGTGAAAACGCTGTCGGCCTTCGACCTGCCGGGCGCGCTGCTCTCCGCCAGCGCCGGCGCCAGCTACAACCAGAACACGGACCAGACCAGCCCAAGCGCAGGCCTGTTGTGGGCGCAGCGTTTCATGGACGGCAAGCTGGGTGTGACCGCTGCCTTCAGCGGCGAGAAGCGCAAGTTCGGCTCCGAGAACGTGGAAACGGGCGGCGCCTGGGAAGACAATGCGCTGACCGGTTTCGAGTTCCGCGACTACCTGCCGGTGCGCGAGCGCAGGGCCGCAGCACTGAACCTGGACTACCGTCCCGCGGCGGGCAGCAGCTACACGCTGCGCAGCCTGCTGAGCCGCTTCAGCGATGACGAAGTGCGCGACCGCCTCACTATCAGCAATATCAAGGGTGGTTCGCTGGAGGAAGGTGAAACCGACACTGCACGTGCCGAGCGCCGCCTGCGCCAGCGCAAATACACCCAGGAGATCCGTTCGCTGGTGCTGGGCACCGAACAGAAGTTCGACGGCTGGCAATTCAAGTTCGAAGCGGCAGCCAGCAAGGCGGATGAAGATACGCCGGAGTCGATCAACGATGCGCGCTTCCGTGGCGCGTCCAATTTCAGCGGCGTTGGGTTCACCAATAGCCAGGTGCCGCAGCTCGTGGCGCCTGCCAGCATCCACGATGCGGCCAGCTACAACCTGAACGCCATCACGCTGCAGCAGCGCTACTCGAACGACAAGGAAAGGCATGTGCGTTTCGACCTGGGACGCGATATGGAGTTCGGCGATTTCCGTGCCAACATCAAGTTCGGCGCCAAGGCCAGCCGCCGCGACAAGGAGAATGACACGAACCAGTGGGCGTATAACAGTAGCAAGAGCTCCAGCGGCAATTACTGGGGCGCCGGATCGACCTCGATGACGGCCTTCGTCAGCGGCCAGCAGCTGGACTACAAGCTGGGCGCCATCGGGCCTGCCATCAGTCCGGCCGCCGTGCGCGCCCGTGTTGCGGGGTTGTCCCGCTCTGGTGCGCAGCTCTCCGCTGAATCTGCGCTGGACGACTACGCGATGAGCGAAGACATCAACGCGGGCTACCTGCAAGCCACGCTGTCGCGCGGCGACTGGCGCCTGCTGGCCGGCGTGCGTGGTGAGCGTACTGACTTCAGGGGTGCCGGCTTCCAGGTGTCGGAAGACGACATCGCGGGGGTGAAGCATGAACGCTCCTATACGAACTGGCTGCCGTCCGCGCAACTGCGCTACGACGCGGACCAGCACACCAGCATCCGCGCCGCATGGAGCAATTCCGTCGTGCGCGCCAATTTCAGCCAGCTGGCGCCCGCCGTTGCCCTCGACAGCGATACCGAAGCCACCATCGGCAATCCGGACCTGGCGCCGCTCAAGTCGCATAACCTGGACTTCGGCGTGGAGCATGCAATCGGCAGCGATGGCGTGATTTCCGCCTATGCTTTCTTCAAGGACATCAGCAACTTCACCTACACCACCAATCTGGCGGGCAGCGGCAAGTGGGCGGACTATGAGAGCGCGATCTCCTATGCCAACGGCGACAAGGCCCGCGTGAAAGGCATCGAACTCTCCTGGCAGCAGCCGCTGCGCATGCTGCCCGCACCGTTCAACGGCCTGCTGATCGGCGTGAACGGCGCCCTGATCGACTCGCGCGCCACCATCGACAGCTATGACGCAAACAGCAAACGCCGCGTGCGCCGCAATATCGCCATGCCATCGCAATCCGACCGCGTGATGAACCTGATGCTCGGCTACGAAAATGGCCCTATCAGCACGCGCCTGGCCCTCAACTACAAATCTGCGTACCTGCTGGAGCTGGGCTCCGATGTCCCGGATCCGAGCCAGGATCACGTGGTCGACAGCCAGAAACAGCTCGACTTCTCCTTCGGCTGGCAGCTGAGCAAGCGCGTGCAGCTCACCTTCGAAGCGGCCAACCTGAACAACGAGAAGTACTATGTCTACCAGGGCAGCCGCAATCACAATATGCAGTACGAGCAGTATGGCCGTACTTACAAGATCGGCCTTAAGGCCAGCCTGTTCTGAGGATGCACATGACGATCAAACAAATAAAGGCTGCAAGTGCGGTAGTCCTGGCAGCGCTGGCAATTGCCGCGCAGGCTGCGCCGCCGGCCGGCGTGTCCGAAGCGGTGGCGATGGCCGATGGCAGCTGGCTGGCCCTGAGGCGCGATGCCCTGCATCTGTACGGCGCCGACGGTGGAGAGCGCGCGAAGCTCGCCTTGCGCGGCCGGCAACTGGACAGCCGGCCATCTCCGGGAGGTGCACTCGCCATCGTGATCGATGCGAACGCAGAGCAGGCCGTACCTGTGCGTGTGAACAGCTCGCAGGGCAGCATCACGGCAGGTGAGGCGCTTCCCGCGGTGGGCTTCGGCATCGAAGCCGCTTGCCTGTATCGCGACGCGCAGCAGCTCGACCACGTGTTCCTGATTGCGAAGGATGGCCAGGCGGAGCAATGGCTGCTCAGCGGGCGGAAGCCGCAAAGGGTGCGCCGCCTTGCGTTGCCGCCGCACGTAAAGCACTGCCGCGTGGATGACGCAATGGCGACACTCTACGTCAGCGAGAGCGGCTTCGGCGTGTGGGCGTATGGCGCCGACGCGGAAGGCGTCGACCACAGGAGCGCCGTTGCACTTCGCACGCCCTACGGCAAGCTGGCAGGCGGTGCCGGGGCACTGGCGGCCATGCCGGGCGGCGTAGCGGTACTCGATGCCAAAGGCAAGGCGCTGCACAGCTTCCGCTACCGGAATGGCGCGTGGACCGAGCAGCCGGTGCGCAAGCTTGCAGCGGCTAGCCCGCGCGCCCTGGCGCTGGATGCGAAGGGCCAGCTTTTCGCCCTCGGCGGCGATGGAGAACGCTGGCAGGAGCTCGCACTGCGCTGGACGCCATCCACGCCAGCGCAGCAGATTGCCGTCATCCAGCCGCGCGCACAAACGGAACCGGTAGCGCATGCAGGCGATGCGGCGGACGATCCAGCCATCTGGCTGCATGCCACGGACCCGCAAGCATCGCGTGTGCTCGGTACGAACAAGAAGCAGGGCCTGCTGGTGTACGACCTGCAGGGCCGCCAGCTGCAGCTGCTGGAATCGGGGCGCCTGAACAATGTAGATGTGCGCCAGAACGTGGAGCTGGATGGCCAGCGCTTCGACCTGGCAGCAGCCACGCAGCGTGATGAAAACGCGATTGTGCTGTTCACCATTGATGCGAATGGCCAGGTGAGCGAAGCCGCGCGCTTTCCAACCGGCCTGCGCGAAATCTATGGCGCCTGCCTTTACCATCCCGCCGGCGGCGCGTTGGAGATTTTCGTCAACGACAAGGACGGCAGCTATCAGCAGTTCCGCGTTGGCCGCAGCGGCGGCAAGTTCACCAGCACATTGCTGCGCCGCTTCGCCGTTTCCAGCCAACCGGAAGGCTGCGCGGCCGACGACCGCACCGGCCAGCTTTTCGTGGGCGAAGAGAAGAGGGGCGTGTGGGTCACTGCAGCCTCCGCAGAGAAGGCAACGCCGCTGAAGATGGCGCTACCCGTGGGCGGCCTGCTGAAGGCGGATGTGGAAGGCATGTCCGTCTATCACGGCAGCCAGGCGAACTACCTCGTGGTTTCCAGCCAGGGTAACAACAGCTATATCGTGATGGATTCGGCGCCGCCGTTCAAGGTGCGCGGCGCCTTCCGCATCGGCTTCAATGTGGAGGCAGGCATTGACGGCGCGTCGGAAACTGATGGCCTGGACGTGACCTCCGCCAATCTCGGCGGACCTTACGGGCGCGGCATGCTGGTAGTGCAGGATGGTTTCAAGCGCCTGCCGGATGGTCCGCAGAACTTCAAGTATGTGGCGTGGGACGATATTGCCCGCGCACTGAAGCTCGATTGAATCAGGGCTTCTTGCGTACTTCCGTCTGATCCGGCGCAACGGCCGGGGACATGAAGGGGACCGGCTTGCCGGTCCCTTTGTCTATCAGCTGCGAATGCCATTCGCCCTTGGCGAACAGATGCCGCTCGCCCCATTGGCGCAGCGCCACCACCACAGGGAACAGGTTCTCGCCTGCAGGGGTAAGCACATACTCCTGATAGGAAGTGCCATCCGACGCGGGCTGCGTTTCGAGAATGCCGGCGTCAACCAGGCGCCGCAGCCGGTCTGAAAGGATATTGCGTGCCATGCCGAGGTTGCGCTGGAAGTCCCCGAAACGCCGCATGCCGTCAAAGGCATCGCGCACGATCAGCAGCGACCAGCGGTCGCCAATCAGGTCGACCGAGCGCGCTACGGGGCAGGGTTCGGGTTTTTTGCTCATTTGTCCTCCGGTTGCATTTTAAAACCAGAACACCTATGATTCAACCAGTTTTATTTTGCAACTGGATTTAACAATGACTTCCCGCTATCTCATCCTGCTGTTCGCCGTCGCCAGTGGCCTCAGCGTGGCAAACGTGTATTTCGCCCAGCCCCTGCTCGACGCGCTGGCGCTGGATTTCGGCATCAGCCACGCGGCAGTTGGCGGCGTTGTGACGGCAACGCAGCTGGGCTGCGCCCTGGCGCTCCTGCTGCTGGTGCCGCTTGGCGATCTCCTGAACCGCCGCACCCTCATGCTCGCGCAGCTGGGCGCACTCGTCGCTGCGCTGCTGCTGGTAGCCTCGGCACGCAGCAGTAGCCTGCTGCTGTTCGGCATGACGGCGGTTGGCATGCTGGGTACGGCAATGACGCAAGGGCTGATTGCATACGCGGCCAGTGCAGCGGCGCCGGAGGAAAGAGGGCGTATAGTCGGCGCGGCGGGGAGCGGCGTGTTTATCGGCCTGCTGCTGGCCCGTGTTTTCTCGGGCGCGGTCAGCGATATCGCGGGGTGGCGCGGCGTTTATGTGGGCGCCGCGCTGCTGATGCTGGCGCTGGCAGTGCCGCTGTGGCGCGGCTTGCCGCAGCTTGCGGGACCGCGTGCGGGTATCAGCTATCCGCGCCTGATTGCGTCCATGTTCTTGCTGCTCAGGGAAGAGCGTACGCTGCGCGTCCGGGGTACGCTGGCCTTGCTGATGTTCGCTGCCTTTAATATCTTCTGGAGCGCGCTGGTGCTTCCGCTGAGCGCCGCGCCGCACAACTATTCGCATACGGCGATTGGCGCGTTCGGCCTTGTCGGCGCCGTCAGTGCCTTCGCTGCCTCGTGGGCCGGGAAGCTGGCCGACCGTGGCCTCGGCCAGCGCACCACAACGCAGGCCCTGCTGCTCCTGATTTTCGCCTGGCTGCCGCTCGCACTCCTGGATTGGTCGATCTGGCCTTTGCTGGCAGGCGTGGTGCTGCTCGACCTTGCGGGCCAGGCTTTGCACGTGACGAACCAGAGCATGATCTTCCGCACCTGTCCCGAAGCGCACAGCAGGCTGGTTGGCGCCTACATGCTGTTCTATGCATCGGGCAGCGGGCTTGGCGCCATTGGCGCGACTCTGAGTTTCGCCGTATTCGGCTGGAGCGGCGTCTGCCTGCTGGGAGCCGCTGTCAGCCTTGCAGCGCTGCTTTACTGGCTGAGCACCGGCAGGACTTCCTGACCCAGCTCCTGAATGACCTCGCGCGCAGGGCGGCCATGCGATGAGAGATTGAAGATCACATGGCCAACGCCGAGCGCCTGCATGCGGCGCAGGTAATCGATCAGCGCAAGGCGGCCCGTGCGCAGGCCGAGTTCCAGCGGTTCCGGTGCTGCGTACGGATCGGCCAGCAGGTCGAGCTGAACCGACTGGATGAACGGCTTCGGCGCACCGGGCGATTTCTGCTCCAGCGCCTGGTGCCACAGGTCGATGCGGCCCTGCTGGCGCGCTTCTTCACGGTGATAGGTGGCCCAGCCGTCCGCATTGGCGGCGATCCATTGCAAAGACTGGCGGGCGGTGCCGACTACGATCATGGGAATTTGTGCCGTAGGCGCTTCCATGATGTCATAGCCGCCGGTAGCGGCCAGCAGCGCCTCGCGTCCCCGCGGCGCCAGTGCGGCCCGCACCAGCGGCCAGCGTTCGCGGTAGCTGTCGCCGCGCGCTTCCAGGTCTTCACCGAAGGATGAGAATTCAGCCGGCCGGTCGCCTGAGCCCATGCCCAGGATGAAGCGGCCCTTGCTGAGGCGATCCAGCGTGAGTGCTGCCTTCGCAACGTGCAATGGATGGCGCAGCGGCAGCACAATGGCCGCGGCGCCTACCGCGATGCTGGTGGTGGCTGAGGCCAGCGCGCCCAGCCACAGGAAGGGATCATCGAGCGCGCTGGCCGTGTTGTCGCTGCCCTGCGGGATCATGATGGGCACGTCGCGCGTCCACAAGGCTGAGAACTGCAGTTCGTCCGCCAGCGCGGCAAGCCTGAGCGTTTCGTCCACGCCGGCCATGCTGCCCGCTGGCGAAGTGAAAGGCGTCATGATGCCGAGGCTGATGCCCGCGGCAGGGAAAACGCGTGCATACGCTGCGTTGAAAGCCATGCTCAGATGGACAGGGTGGAGAGATAGCCGTGGATCTGCGACACCACCTGCGCGCCCTCGCCAACCCCCGCCGCTACGCGCTTGGTGGAGCCCGCACGCACGTCGCCGATGGCGAATACGCCTGGCACGCTGGTCTCCAGCGACGCGCGCTGCTTGTCGCCTGCAGCGGTGCTGATCTTGTAGCCGGTACGGATGAATCCCTGGGGATCGACCTCAACGCCGCAATCGCTCAGCCAGTCGGTATTCGGATCGGCGCCGATAAACAGGAACACGCGGCATACGTCGCAGCTGTCTTCCTCGCCGGTGCGGCTGTTGCGGAACTTGACCTGCTTGAGGCCGTCCTCGTCGCCTTCCAGCGCCACAATCTCGGTATGCGTATGCAGCTCGATATTTGGCGTGGCCTTGATGCGGTCGATCAGGTAGCTGGACATGGTGGCCTTCAGTCCCTCGCCGCGAATGACCATGTGGACTTTCGATGCATGCCCGGACAGGAACACCGCTGCCTGGCCTGCGGAATTGCCGCCGCCAACCAGCACAATCTCCTCGGAAGCGCACAGGTTCGCCTCGATGGTCGATGCCCAGTAATAGATGCCGCGTCCTTCAAACTGCTTGATGTTGGCGAGGGAAGGGCGGCGGTAGCGCGCGCCGCAGGACAGCACCACGCTGCGGCCTTTCACGCGTTTGCCATCGTCGAGCTCCACTTCCAGCGGGAACGCATCGCAGATCAGGCGCGTTGCTACCGCCGGAATGGCTACCTCCACGCCGAACTTCATCGCCTGCACGTAGGCGCGGCCCGCCAGCGCGCCGCCGGATATCCCGGTGGGGAATCCGAGGTAGTTTTCGATGCGTGCGCTGGCGGCAGCCTGTCCGCCGAAGGCGCGCTGTTCGAGTGCCAGCACCGACAGGCCTTCCGAGCCCGCATAAACGGCAGTCGCCAGCCCGGCCGGGCCGGAACCCACCACGATCACATCCCACACTTTTTCTTCGTCCAGCTCCGGCAGCATGCCGAGGCAGCGGCCCATGTCGGCATTGGACGGGTTCTTGAGCACGGAACCATCCGGACAAACCACAAGCGGCCAGTCCTCCGCTGTTGGCTGGTAGTACTCGCACAGCGAACGCGCCTGCTCGTCGGTTTTCGGATCCAGAATGGTATGGGGATGGCCGTTACTGTCCAGGAAGCTCTGCAGGTGGAACAGGCGGGGATGGCCCGGCGGGCCAACCAGCACCGGTCCGCCCGCGCCGATTTCCATCAGGTTCACACGGCGCAGGATGAGGGAACGCACGATGCGCTCGCCCAGCTCTGCTTCCGCAATCACCAGCGCGCGCAGGCGGTCGGGCGGAATGAGCAGCGCCTCCACTTCGCCTACCGCAATCACGTTCACCAGCGACGGCCGTCCCGCCAGTTGCGACACTTCGGCGGTGTATTGGCCCGGCCCATGTTCGGTGATGAGGGCGGAGTTGCCCAGGCCGTCGTAGCGGTACGCCGCCATGCGGCCCGACAGAACTACCACCATGCCGAAGTTGGTGTGGCCCGCTTCCAGGATGCGCACGCCGTTGTGGTAGGTGCGCGTGGTGCCAAAGCGCAGCAGGCGCTTGATTTCCTGTTCGGTGAGCGTGGGGAAAATCTGGTGCCGGCGCAGCTCGATCGATGCCGCAATCGCGGGCACCTGCTCTTCCTTGCTTGATTCCGGTGTGAATTCTGGGGTGTTCGACATTGCTGCTCCGGGTCGGTGGATACAAGAAGTTTAACTGATGCGAAAAAAGCGGTAGAATACGTTTATTCGATAAACGTGGAATTATGGAATTTAAGATGAGCGACAAAATCTATAACGTACTTTTTCTCTGCACCGGTAACTCGGCGCGCAGCGTGATGGCGGAAGCGCTGGTGACGACGATGGGCAAGGGGCGCTTCCGCGGATTCTCGGCGGGCAGCCATCCGACCGGTAAGGTCAATCCGTTCGCCATCGAGCAGGTAGCGGCAACCGGCTATCCGGTGGACCAACTGCGCAGCAAGAGCTGGGACGAATATGGCGGGCCGGATGCGCCGCAGATGGATTTCATCTTCACCGTCTGCGATAGCGCTGCCGGTGAGGTCTGCCCTTACTGGCCGGGCCATCCTATGACGGCGCACTGGGGTTTCGAAGATCCGGCTGCCGTGGAAGGCTCGGACGAAGAAAAGCGCGCCGCCTTTCACCGCATCTTCCGCCAGATCATGGCGCGCATGAGTGTCTTCGTCGGTCTGCCGCTGCATGTGCTGGAGAAGGGGGCTATCCAGCACGAGATCAAGGCCATTGGCGATATGCCGTGCTGATTGCCTTCCTCATCTTCCTGGCCACGCTGCTGCTGGTGATCTGGCAGCCGCGCGGGCTTGGCATTGGCTGGAGCGCGGCCGCAGGTGCCATAGCGGCGCTGCTCGCGGGCGTGATCCAGCTGTCGGACATACCTGTGGTCTGGCATATCGTGTGGAACGCAACGGGCACCTTCGTCGCCGTCATCATCATCAGCCTGTTGCTGGACAAGGCAGGCTTTTTCGAATGGACGGCGCTGCATGTGGCGCGCTGGGGCGGCGGCAGCGGCAAGCGCCTTTTCATCCTGCTGGTGTTCCTGGGCGCTGCGGTGGCTGCGCTGTTCGCGAACGATGGCGCGGCGCTGATTCTCACGCCTGTCGTGATCGCAATGCTGCGCGAAATGCGCTTTTCGGCGAAGGCGACGCTGGCTTTCGTGATGGCGGCTGGCTTCATCGCGGATACAGCCAGCCTGCCGCTGGTGGTGTCCAATCTCGTCAACATCGTATCCGCCGACTATTTCGATATCGGCTTTGCGCGCTATGCGGCGGTAATGGTGCCGGTGAACCTTGTTGCGGTATGCGCCACGCTGGCGGCGCTGATGTGCTTCTTCCGCAAGGATATCCCCACCCGCTACGATGCCGTGCATCTGAAGCGCCCGGAGCACGCGATCCACGACCGCGCAACTTTTATCACCGGCTGGTGGGTGCTGGCCTTACTGCTGGCAGGATTCTTCTGGCTGGAGCGGCTCGGCGTGCCGATCAGCGCTGTAGCCGCAGCCGGCGCCGTGCTGCTGCTGGCAGTCGCGGCGCGTGGCCACAGGATATCGCCGCGCGAAGTGCTGGCCGGGGCGCCCTGGCAGATCGTTATCTTCTCGCTTGGCATGTACCTCGTGGTGTATGGCCTGCGCAATGCAGGGCTGACGGACTATCTCACCGCGCTGCTGAACCGCTTCGCCGAGCATGGCGTGTGGGGCGCAGCGCTGGGAGCCGGTTTCACCAGCGCCGTGCTGTCATCGCTCATGAACAATATGCCGGCTGTGCTGGTGGGCGCCCTGTCCATCGAGGCCACCACAGCGCAGGGCGTGGTGCGCGAAGCGATGGTGTATGCGAATGTGATCGGCAGCGACCTCGGTCCCAAGATCACGCCGGTCGGCAGCCTGGCCACGCTCTTGTGGCTGCACGTTTTATCCAGCAAGGGCATCGCAATCTCGTGGGCTTACTACTTCCGCGTGGGCCTTGTGCTGACGCTGCCCATTTTACTTGTCACCCTGGCGGCGCTCGCCGTACGCCTGGCCTAAGGAGCATGAAATGAACACACTGCCGGATCTTCCGAACATCAATGCGGAGCAGCTGCCAACGCCAACGCTGCAGAAGCTTGAACCCATCGGCGATATGGACCACCCGCCGCGCATCCTCATGCTGTATGGCTCCCTGCGCGAACGCTCTTTCAGCCGCTTCCTCACTTATGAAGCGGCGCGCATCCTGCGCCACTTCGGCGCCGAGGTGAAGATCTTTGACCCGACAGAGCTGCCGATGGTGGGCAGCGTGCCGGAAGACCATCCGAAGGTGGTGGAGCTGCGTGAGCTGAGCCTGTGGTCGGAAGGCCAGGTGTGGTGCAGCCCCGAGCGGCATGGCGCCATCACGGCCGTGATGAAGAACCAGATCGACTGGATTCCGCTGGAGCAGGGCTCGGTGCGGCCCAGCCAGGGGCGCACCCTGGCAGTGATGCAGGTGTGTGGCGGCTCGCAGTCCTTCAACGTGGTGAATACCTTGCGCCTGCTGGGACGCTGGATGCGCATGTTCACCATTCCGAACCAGTCCTCGGTGCCCATGGCTTACAAGGAGTTCGATGAGGAAGGACGCATGCGCCAGTCGGGCTACTACGACCGCGTGGTGGACGTGATGGAGGAGCTGTTCAAGTTCACGCTGCTGATGCGCGGCCGCACGGACTACCTGACGGAGCGCTACAGCGAACGCAACGAACGCCACATGAAAGCCATCAACGCCCAGATCAGCAAAATCTGAAGGCTGCTATAATTTTTGGATGCGACGCCTTTTTGTCATCCTGATGCTGTGCCTGCTGTCCCTGCAATCTGCATGGGCAGTGACCGACATTTGCGAAGACATCGGCAGCTCGCAGCAAAGCGCAGCCCAGCAGCTTTCCGGCAGCGATGAGCCGCAGTCCAGCGACTGCCTCTGCTGCGCCCAATGCACGAGCTGCCACACCCTCGCTGCGGCGCCCGGCCTCAGTCTTGGGATTCCGCTGAGGCACGCCCGTGTGCTGCAGCTTGATCACGGCGCCGGCCCGGCGCCGCTATCCTCTACCGATCCCGCCCGTCCCGAACGCCCCAAGTGGCTTGCCTGCTGATCCGGCAGGCTCACTGACTTCTATCGGCACCTTACCTGTCGGATTCCGCGCCGTTTAACCGGAGAATCCACCATGTTCCGCATTTTGCTCTTGATGGGCATATGCTGGTTTGGCGCCGCCCCCTGGGCCAGCGCCGATCCGGCTGTATTAACGCTTGCGCAAGCCCAGCGCGAAGCGCTCGCCGCAGATCCTTCAGTGGCTGCGGCAAGGGCTCAGCTCAGCGCCGCTCCCGCACTGCGCGAGCAGGCAGCTGCCTTGCCCAACCCTGAAGTATCCGCATTGCTTGAGGGCCGCGACGCAGCGACCCGCACATCCAATTACTTACTGAGCCAGCGCCTTGAGCTGGGCGGCAAGCGCGCCGCCCGCACCGCACATGCAGAGCAGGGTGCGCAGCTGGCGGCCGCCGACCTCGCCGTGCGTAGCGCCGCACTGCGCGCCACTGTGATGGAGGCCTATGCGGAGGCCCTCGCCGCAAACGCCGCGCTGGAGAATGCGCGGCAGGCGGAGAAAGTGACTGCTTCCGCGCTGGATGTTGCCTCGCGCCGCGTGCGCGCGGGGAAGATATCGCCTGTTGAGGAAAACAAGGCGCGCCTCGCACAGGCAGCGGCCCGCATTGAGACCAGCCGCGTGGCGGCACAGCAGTCTGCCGCGGGCGCGCAGCTGGCGCACCTGATGGGACGGGAGCCGGGAACGCAGATCGCCCTGCCTGAAAGCGAGCTCCCGGTAGCGGATGCCGTGCTGACGGATGAACGTTTTGCGCGCTCAGGCCTGCTGCAGCGCGCCGAGGCCGAGGCCGCGCTCGCTGCGGCACAGGTGCAGCTCGAACGCGCCGAACGCGTTGGCGATGTCACGCTGCAGGTAGGCGTAAAGCGCGATGCGGAAATGGACAGGCGGCAGGGCGTGATCGGCATCTCTGTCCCGCTTCCGCTGTTCAACCGCAATCAGGGCAAGCTGCGCGAAGCGCTGGGACGTGCCGATTCGGCGGAGCTGGCGCGCCAGGCCGAAGCGCGCCGGCTGCGCATGGAGTTCCAACTGGCACGGGAGCAGGTGCAAACGCTGCACAGCAATGCGCTGCTGTTGCGCGACACCGTGCTGCCGGCCGCACGCACGTCTTTCGAAGCCGTGGTCAAAGGCTTCGAGTACGGAAAATTCAGTTTTATCGACGTGCTGGATGCGCAGCGCACGCTGCTGGCATCGCAGGCCCAATACACAGAGGCAGTCAGGGAAGCCTGGCGAGCGGCAGCGCGTCTTGAGCGCCTGCTTGGCCCGACTAACACCGGAGAATATCCATGATTCCACGACCAACAAGAAAAGCGCTGGCGCTGTGCGCTGCCGCCGCATGCCTGCTGGGCATCCTCATCTGGCAATGGCCGAAACCTCCCGGCCATGCGGATACGGAAGCGGGGCATGAGAAGGAACATGCACACGGCACGGAAAGCGCTGACGCGGGCGAGCAGATTGCGCGCGGGCCGCATGGCGGGCGGCTGCTGGAAGACCGCGGCATGCAGCTTGAACTCTCCATCGCGGAGCAGGGCGGCAGCCCGGAATTTCGCGTGTACCTGAGCCGCGACGGCAAGCCGGCCGCCAATGCCGCGCTGAGCGGGGAAGTGCTGCGCCTGGGCCGCGCTGCGGAACGCATCCAGTTCCAGCCCGAGAAGGACTATTACAAGAGCACCACGGTGATCGGGGAGCCGCATTCCTTCAAGGTGAACCTGGCTGCCGCAGTGGAGGGCAAGCAGTACCGGTTCTCTTTCGAACAGGTCGAGTCGCGGGTCATGATGACGAGCGCCCAGCTAACGCGCAGCGGCGTTGACGTGCACACGGCAGGTCCGGTCACCATCCGCTCCGGCCTGGCGCTGATCGGCGAAGTGCGCGCCAACGATGAACGGCAGGTGCATGTGGTGCCGCGTGCGGCGGGCATTGCCGAACAGGTGCCGGTGCGGGCAGGCGACCAGGTACGCAAGGGCCAGTTGCTGGCGGTGCTTTCCAGCGCCGCGCTGGCAGACCTGCGGGCCGAAGTGCTTGCGGCAAAACGCCGCCTGGACCTCGCATCCGCAAGCCATGAGCGCGAACGCCGCCTGTGGGAAGAGAAGATCTCGGCAGAGCAGGACTACCAGCAGGCCCGCACGGCCATGCAGGAGGCGGAGATCAGCTACCGCGCCGCGCGCGACAAGCTGGCCAGCTTCGGCGCCGGGGCGAACGCGGGCAGCGGGATGACGCGCTACGAGCTGCGTGCTCCCATCGCAGGAACGATCGCAATGCGCCACGTTACGCAAGGTGAAGCAGTGCGCGAAGACACGCCGATATTCACGATTATCGATTTGTCGGACGTGTGGGTGGAGGCCACCATTCCGGTAAAGGACCTGCCGCAGATCCGCCGCGGCCAGAAGGTTGCAGTGCGCGGCACCTCGTTCGATGCCAGCGGCACCGGCACGGTGGCCAGTGTGGATGCCGTGGTGGGCGAAGAAACGCGCAGCGCCAAAGCCCGGATTGTGGTCAGCAACAAGGAGGGGCTATGGCGGCCTGGCGTGCCGGTGCAGGTAGACCTGCTGGCGGCGGAAGAAGCGGTGGCCGTGGCGGTGCTTAACGAAGCGCTGCAGGAGATGGACGGCAGAACGGTGGTGTTCGGCCGCTATGGCGATGCCTTTGAAGCGCGGCCCGTCCGCACCGGCCGCAGGGACAGCCAGTACACCGAAGTACTGGAAGGCCTGAATGCGGGCGAGCGTTATGCGGCGAAGAACAGCTTCCTGATCAAGGCGGACCTGGGAAAGGCGTCGGTTGAGCATGAGCACTAGTCCATCGCGCTTTGACGCGCTGATTCAGTTTTCGATCCGCCAGCGCTGGCTGGTGCTGCTCGCCACGCTGCTGGTTGCGGTGCTCGGCGCGTTCAGCTTCACCCGCCTTGCCATTGATGCGGTGCCGGACATCACCAACGTGCAGGTGCAGGTGAATACCTCGGTTCCCGGCTATACGCCGCTGGAAGCGGAGCAGCGCATCACCTATCCCATCGAAACGGCGATGGCCGGCCTTCCGCACCTGGAGCAGACACGCTCGCTGTCGCGCTACGGCCTGTCGCAGATTACGGTGGTATTCAAGGAGGGAATGGACATTCACTTTGCGCGCCAGCTCGTGAACCAGCGCGTACAGGAAGTGCGCGGCCAGCTGCCGCCCGGCGTGGAACCGCAGCTGGGACCGATTGCCACCGGCCTTGGTGAAATCTATATGTGGACCGTGGAAGCGAAGCCGGGAACATTGAAGCCCGACGGCACGCCCTACACGCCGATGGACCTGCGCGAAATTCAGGACTGGGTGATCAAGCCGCAAATGCGCACCGTGCCCGGGGTTACCGAGATCAATGCCATCGGCGGCTACGCCAAGCAGTACCTCGTTGCGCCGCTGCCTGCGCGGCTGGTGGCATTCGGACTCGATATCGGCGACCTGGTGGCGGCACTGGAGCGGAACAATACCGATACCGGTGCGGGCTATATCGAACGCAACGGCGAACAGTACCTGGTGCGCGCTCCCGGCCGTGCTGCTTCCGCGCGTGAACTGGCGGATACCGTGATTGCCAGCCGGGGAGGTATTGCAGTGCGCGTACGCGACGTGGCGGAGGTCAGCCTCGGCAAGGAGCTGCGTACCGGTGCGGCTACGGAGGACGGCCATGAGGTGGTGCTGGCGACCGTCTTCATGCTCGCAGGTGAGAACAGCCGCGCCGTATCGCGTGCGGTGGATGCGCGGCTGGCGGAAATCAACCGCAACCTCCCCAAAGGCGTTTCCGCGCGCACGGTCTATGACCGTACCTCGCTGGTGGACAAGGCCATTGCCACCGTGCGCCAGAACCTGCTGGAAGGCGCCGCGCTGGTCGTGGTAGTGCTGTTCCTGTTCCTGCACAACTTCCGCGCCGCCTTGCTGACGGCGGCAGTGATTCCACTTTCCATGCTGTTTACCTTCACGGCCATGGCAGGCAACCAGGTGAGCGCGAACCTGATGAGCCTTGGCGCGCTGGACTTCGGCATCATTGTTGATGGCGCGGTGGTGATTGTGGAAAGCTGCATCAGCCGGCTTGCAGCTGCGCAGGCGATGGCGGGGCGCGCACTGAGCCGGGAGGAACGCTTCGCCGAAGTCTTTGCTGCCGCGCGCGACGCACGCCGCCCCCTGCTGTATGGGCAGGCGATCATCATCGTGGTCTACCTCCCCATCTTCACGCTGACGGGCATTGAAGGAAAGATGTTCCAGCCCATGGCATTTACCGTGGTAGCGGCGCTGCTTGCGGCAATGGTGCTCTCGGTGACTTTCGTTCCGGCTGCAGTAGCGCTGTTCGTCAACAAGCCGGTCAGCGGTGAAGAAGGCAAGGCGCTGGCATGGCTGCGCGGCCACTATGGGCGCTGGCTGGCACGGGCGCTGGACCGGCCGCTGGCGGTGGCCGGCGGGGCGCTGGCCGTGCTCGCACTGAGCGCGCTGCTGGCAACGCGGCTGGGCACCGAGTTCATTCCCACCATGGATGAGGGAGATGTGGTGGTGCACGCATTGCGGATCCCCGGCACCAGCCTCACACAGTCCGTTGCCATGCAGCTGGAACTGGAGCAGACGCTGACGGCATTTCCGCAGGTGGAAACCGTGTTCTCCAAGATCGGCACCGCCGAAATTGCGAGCGACCCTATGCCGCCGAATGTGACGGATACCTTCATCATGCTGAAGCCACGCAATCAGTGGCCCGATCCCGGGCTGGGCAAGGCTGAACTGGTGGAAGCCCTGCAGGCAGCGGCGGAAAAGGTCCCCGGCAATAACTACGAGTTTACGCAGCCGATCCAGATGCGCTTCAACGAGCTGATTTCGGGCGTGCGCAGCGACGTGGCCGTCCGCGTCTTCGGCGACGACATGAACACGCTGCAGGAGCTTGGCGAACGCATCGCAGGCGCGATGCAGAAGGTGCACGGCGCCGCCGATGTGAAGTTCGAGCGCACGGAAGGCCTGCCGATGCTCACGGTGCGTATCGACCGCGAACGTGCGGCGCGGCTTGGCCTCGGTATCGGTGAAGTACAGGCCAGCGTCGCCACCGCCATTGGCGGGCGCGAAGCGGGTATCCTGTTTGAAGGTGACCGCCGCTTCGATATCGTGGTGCGCCTGCCTGAGGAAATTCGCAACAACGAGGAGTCGCTCAAGCGCCTGCCGATCCGGCTGCCGCAGCGCGAAGGCAGCCGCCCGGCCTATGTTGAACTCTCGGAGCTGGCGGTTTTCGAAACCGCGCCCGGCCTCAATCAGGTAAGCCGCGAGAACGGCAAGCGCAGCGTGGTAGTGACAGCCAATGTGCGCGGGCGCGATATCGGCAGCTTTGTTGCGGAAGCGTCCCTCGCCATCCGCGAGCAGGTGCCAATGGCGCCGGGCTATTGGACGGCGTGGGGCGGCACCTTCGAGCAGCTTGAATCGGCTGCCACGCGCCTGCGCATCGTGCTGCCGTTAACGCTGCTGGTGCTGGCGCTGCTGCTGTTCTCCATGTTCGGCAACCTGCGCGACGGCCTGCTCGTATTCACCGGCGTGCCGCTGGCACTGACGGGCGGCGTGATGGCCCTCTGGCTGCGCGGGCTGCCCATGTCGATGTCAGCCGGTGTCGGCTTCATCGCCTTGTCCGGCGTGGCGGTGCTGAACGGGCTGGTGATGCTGTCGCATATCCGCACGTTGCGGGAGCGGGGCCTTGCAGCCGGACAGGCGGTGGTGCAGGGCGCTCTCGCGCGCCTGCGGCCTGTGCTGATGACGGCGCTGGTAGCGTCGCTCGGCTTCGTGCCAATGGCGATTGCTATTGGTACTGGCGCCGAAGTTCAGCGGCCGCTGGCGACGGTGGTCATTGGCGGCATTCTCTCTTCCACGCTGCTTACCCTGCTCGTGCTGCCGGTGCTCGCGAAGGCGGCATACAGGCGCTGAGCGCACGCCAGCAAACGGCGCTGAAGTGGGCTACAATTTGTCCGCTTCAGTGCCCGTTGTGCGGCACTTCAATCCGGAGGACGACCTCCCCCATCACGGGTATGCATTCGGGACGGCCCGCCTTTTGATAAGGAGCGCCGCCATGGCCTGGATCTATTTGCTCGTCGCCGGAATTCTGGAAGTTGTTTGGGCTTATTCGATGAAGCTTTCAAACGGCTTCACCAACATCACCGCCTCTGTTGTTACTGTTGTTGCGATGATCGCGAGCGTGGTTCTGCTCTCGTTCGCAATGCGCACGCTCCCCCTGGGCACCGCCTACACCATCTGGACCGGCATCGGCGCCGTGGGCGCCTTTGTGGTGGGCGTGGCGTTCCTGGGCGAGCATTTCAGCCTTGTGCGCGTAACTGCCGCAGTGCTGATTGTGAGTGGCTTGGTGCTGATGAAGCTTTCTACAACAAACTGACAGGCCAGGATTGCAGTTTTCGAAAAAGTACGGTTATACTCGTCTCATTACGTAATTACAGAATATTGAGACGAGCCATGGCACGTACCGGGTTATCGAAATCGCAAGTCAGGGCAAGCCGCGACCAGCTGCTTGCCGAAGGGCGTTATCCCTCGGTCGATGCGGTCCGCCTGGCGCTGGGGAATACCGGCTCCAAATCGACGATCCACAAATACCTGAAAGAGCTGGAAAGCGAAGACTCCAGTGCTGGCGTGAAGCATGAAGACACCACGCGTGCGCTGCATGCCATGGTCGAACAGCTCGCGGAACAGCTGCACCAGGACGCGGAACAGCGTGTGCGTGCCATACGCGCCGAGCATGAGCTGGCGCTGCAGGAGAAGGATGCCCAGTTGGCGGAACTGCGCAGCACCATTGCCGTGCTCACGGCGCGGCTGGAAGGGCGCGGCGGGCATTTCGATATCAGCCGCCCGGCCGACCAGGCGGAAGCTCAGTCATCGCGCCGCAGCAGCCTTGCTGATGCGGGCTTCGGCCATTTCAGCGGCCTGCTGTCGAATGCACGCGGCGGCCGTCCGGAAGCCTCGCCGTTCAGCATCATCCTGGCCAGCGAGCGTTCCGAAGCCGTCGATATCAATGCATTGCGCCCATCCGGGTTGAAGTTCCAGTAACGATTTCCTATGCGCTGTCCTTTTGCCGGGACAGCCTTTAATGCGGCCGCGAGAACATACGCTCTCCCGGCCGTTTTTTTAAGCTGAATAAGGCCCGCTCATGCATCGTCGCCCGCCCTCTCGTCCCTCGCTGCGCACAGGCCTCACGGCATGCCTCGGCATTTTCTTCGGCATCTCGGTGCTCGCTTTCTCGTCCTTCGACCTGCACGTGCTGCTGGCATTGGGATCGTTCGGTTCAACCTCTGTCTTGCTGTTTGCCTTCCCCGAGAACCATTTCTCCCAGCCGCGCAGCATCATCGGCGGGCACTTCATCAGCACGGCGATGGGATTGATTGCATTGCTCGTCTTCGGCAAAACGTGGTGGGCGCTGGGCCTGGCGGTCGCTGCCGCCGCGGCAGTAATGATGCTGACCCGCACCGTGCATCCGCCGGCAGGGTCGAATCCCATCATCGTATTCCTTGGCCTTCCGGGCTGGGACTTCCTGCTGTTCCCCACGCTGTTCGGCGCTATTGCCCTGGTGGCGTCCGGCTGGATCTATCACCGCGCATGCAAGCAGGAATACCCGCAATACTGGATGGGCGCGAAGGACTCCAGTGTGGACGGTGCCTCTGCTCCGCCCATGCAGCTCCCTGCAACCGACTAGCGCCGCTTATCTGGGGTCGGCGCGAAAAGCGCGCTCGCGATACGCGAAGTAGTCGAAATCGGCATGCAGTGCGGTGCCCGCCATATCCTGGCAGGCCATGCCAACGAAAGCGCCGGTGAAATTGGGCTGGCCCGGCGCGCTCGCCTCGTCCGACAGAATGCTGGCGTCGAACATCTGCGGCAGCCATTGCCAATCGCCGCCCGGCAGCCGGTAGCCGAAATACAGCCGTTCCTCGTCCACTTCCACGCGCAGTTCAACCGGCTGGTTCGCGGACAGCGGCAGCGGCGTTGTGAAGGAATCGGTTTGCAGATGGTTCGGCAGGCTGCTCATCACGCGTATGTGTTTGCCCACTGTTTCGTCGTGCGAGATGTACAGATAGTGAAACTTGGCGCCGCCGTAGTAGCAGATCAGTCCCGCCATCTGCTGGTAGTGCTCAGGCTCGAACTCGACCACCGTGGAGGCGCTGAAGCAGTGCGCCTGCTGGCGGCGGGCCACCAGCGCCTGGCGGAACTGGCTGCCCAGGCTTTCGCGGCCATACAGGCGCAAGTGGCCAGTGCGCGCAGTGAGGCTGAACAGCTCCTCCGGCCACGGCGTGCGCAGCCACTGGAAGGCGATCGGCAGTTCCGGCATATCGAAGTCTTCGCGTTCGGCTTCGGCTGCGAACGGATGCGCAGGCAGGGCAGGCGCCTCGGTTTGCAGTTCCGGCGTGCCTTGTCCATCAACGGTGCGCAGCCAACCATCATCGCCCCACACAACCCGCTGGATCGCGGTCTCGCGGCCCAGTGTGCAGGTGCCGCGGTTGCGCAGTGGCCGGCCGCAGAGGTAGACCAAATAGGTTTGGCCATCCGGCGTTTCTACCAGGTCGGCATGGCCCGCGCGCTGCAGTGCCGCATCCGGGCGGTTGCGCGAGCTGAGGATGGTCTGGTCCGGATGCAGCTCATACGGCCCGCGCAGGTCGTGCGAGCGCGCCATGGTCACGCCATGGTTCCAGCCGGTGCCGCCTTCCGCGGTGAGCAGGTAGTAATAGCCATCGCGCTTGTACAGGTGCGGCGCTTCGGTCAGGCCATGCGGCGTGCCCTTGAAGATATTCTCGCGCTGTCCAACCAGGCGGCCTTCCTGCACAGAATATTCCTGCATCACGATGCCTGCAAAGCGGTTGCTGCCTGGCCGGTGGTCCCACAACTGGTTCAGCAGGTATTTGCGGCCGTCGTCGTCATGGAACAGGGAGGGATCGAAGCCGCTGCTGTTCAGGTACACGGGCTCGGACCACGGCCCTTCGATGGACGGGCTGGTGACGAGGTAGTTATGGAAATCGCGCATCGAAGCGCTGCCGGTGGCGCCGCCGGTGGAGGTGCGGCCGTAGCGCTTCACGTCCGTGTAGATCAGCCAGAACAGGCCATCCGCATACGTGAGGCAGGGCGCCCACACGCCGCAGGAATCAGGTGTTCCCAGCATATTGAGCTGGCTGGCGCGCGTGAGCGGGCGAGTGAGCAGCCGCCAGTTGACCAGGTCGCGCGAATGGTGGATCTGCACGCCCGGATACCATTCGAAGGTGGAGGTGGCGATGTAGTAGTCGTCACCCACGCGCACGATGGATGGATCGGGATTGAAACCGCGGAGAATGGGATTCTGGATCATGCTGTTTTCGTGATGAGAGGTTCAGGCTGCGCCGGCTCGCGCACCAGCGTCCATAGCAGCACTGCAGCGATCAGGTCGAGCACCGCCAGGCTGACAAAGAAGGGCGTGTAGCCTACGCTGGCCATCAGGCCGCCGATCAGCAGCGAGAAAAGCAGCAGGCCGAAATTGCCGAAGGTGCCGCACATGCCTGCCACCGTGGCTACCTCATTGCGGCGGAACAGGTCCGAGGACATTGTAATGACGGTGACGGAGAGCGTCTGGTGCGCAAAGCCGGCGAGACTCAGAAGTGCAATCGCAGCGTAAGGGCTGTCCACATAGCCCACGAAGGCCACGCCCATCATCATGATGGCGCCCAGCGTGAAGGCGCCACGGCGCGCATTAATCAGGCGCACGCCGCGCTTCTGCAGCGCCAGCACCACCACGGGGCCGAACATGCAACCCAGGTCCGCGGCGAGGAAGGGCAACCAGGCGAACATGGCGATCTGCGCCAGGTCGAAATTGCGCACGGTGGTCAGGTAGAGCGGCACCCAGAACGACAGCGTGCCCCACGCAGGATCGGCCAGGAAGCGCGGCAAGGCGATACCCCAGAAATTGCGCATCTTCAGAATCGTGAGAACGGAAGGGCGCTTGCCGTCTCCCTGCAGGTGCTGCTCCTGTCCGGCGGCGATGTGCTGCGCCTCGGTTTCCGACAGGCGGCGGTGGCGCGCCGGCGCATCGTACAGCAGCAGCCAGATTGCCACCCAGATCAGGCCCAATGCACCGGTAATGACGAAGGCCGACTGCCAGTTGTAATGCAGGATGGCCCACACCACGAGCGGCGGCGCCAGCATGGAGCCGAACGACGCGCCGATATTGAAGATGCCACCCGCCAGTCCGCGCTCCTTGGCCGGGAACCATTCGGAGACGGCCTTCATGCCAGCCGGATTGGCGGAGCCCTCGGCCAGTCCGAGCAGGCCGCGCAGGACGGCCAGCGTCTGCCAGTTGGTTGCCACGCCGTGCGCCATGCAGATCACCGACCACGCGGCTGCGAACATGGCGAAGCCGAATTTCAGGCCGATCACGTCCAATATGTAGCCGCACAAGGGCTGCAGCATGATCGCGCCCTGAAAGGCGGCCGTGATGTATGAGTATTCCTGAGTGGTGATGTTCAGCTCAGTGAGTAGGGTAGGGGCTGCAACGGCCAGCGTGCTGCGCGTGAGGTAGTTGATGACGGCGCCCAGCATGATCAACCCAATCATCCACCAGCGGAGTCCATTGATCTTTGAATGAGTCATGTTTGCGCAATCATATTTATAACGCCGTAAAGATATCACAACGGTGAATGAGAATGATTGCGCAACCTAATGAAATTTTAATCCGGTGATGTCGAAATGCGTATGCATCGTTCGTCGTTGCTGCGAGGCGGAGCATCCGCCCGGCAGGACATCAAAGGAGAAACCGCATGCCGCAGTACCTCGTAGCCCTTCATCATCCCGACAATCACGACCCTTTCGCCATCGATGACGAGGTGATGCAAAGTGCCCTTAACGCGCTCAACGGCGAGATGATTGCTGCGGGCGTCCGGGTTTTTGTGGGCTGCCTGCGCCCGGCATCAAGCGCAAAGTCGCTGCAGGTGAACCTGGCTGGTGAGGTGGTGGCAAGTGATGGCCCCTACCTGAACACGGCGGAACAGGTGGGCGGATTCTGGGTGCTGGAAGCGGCCAGCCTGGATGAAGCGCTGGCCTGGGGGCGAAAGGCCGCCGCGACGTGCCGCGCGCCGGTGGAGGTGCGGCCGTTTTTTGAGATGGAATGAAGGGCGCTCAGCCTTCACTTGCTGCATCGCATATTTCTCAGCTCTCCTTCGAGCGCTCGCCATGCCTACAACACTGAAAGCTGTCTACTGACAGAATTCCTCCAGCGTTCGGGTTTAATAGGCAGATGGAGGTTCAATGGCTATTCATCAGCGTCGGGCAGGCGATCGGGTTCCGCGTTTGGGCAGTATGCACGGATCAGTTCGCGTTAGCGAGGTTCTCGAAATCTGCGATCACATCGGCGTTCTGTTGGCGGAAATGCCGGAGATACCAAACCATATCCTCGTCGCGCGCCTGCTGACAAGTGCGACCAGGCATCCCTTGCGGACCGAATTGGCGCGGGCAATGATTGTGCAGCTCGTTGAAGCGATGCGCAGGCGCCCTATGCCGGGCTAAGGCGCATGCTCCTGGGTGTTGCGCTTGCAGCCCGGCTGCTTTAGCGCCATTTCCAATCGGCGGGATGCGCTTCTATCCAGGCCCGGGGCGCACGAAAACGCATCATCTTCGGCTGTGACCCGGCTCAGGAACGGGCTCGCACTCGCAAGGTCGGCTTCACGCTGCTGGCTCCGGCTTCCGTCACCGGAAGTGATCAAGGTTCGGTAGGAGTAGCCGGGAACCAGTGAAGACTGCACATTGATGAGATAGCCTCTATAGCGTTGTGTAGACATATTACTTTCTCTTCGCTCATGTTCGGCTGCGGCACCGCCGGCGTGACCGTGGCTCGAACAGGACGCGCATCACGGTCGAAGTTTTCAATCCATAAATGCGCAACATGCTCTCGGCGTACTGGGTGCCGTGGGTCTCCGAGAAGGCAATGGCGCGCTCGCATACGGCTGCTGTCACCTCATTTGTTCTTCGGGATTGAGGAACATCGGTTCCGTCGCGCACACGTCTCAACACATCTTCACCATCGATCCCGGTGTCACGTTCAGCAGCCAGTTTGTCCCGCGCTGCGGGATGGGGCGCATCCGTAGCCCGATGAGCACCAAGCGGTGAAAGCACACGAAATGCTACGTCCCGCTCCACCCCGCGCTGCCTCAGATAATGCCAGGCAGATACGCAGCCCCATGAGGTGTTGACCCGGATGCCGGCATCCACAAAAACAGCGCATTTGGTGTCGTTCCGCTTCTCGGGCATCGTTCGTCCTATCGCATCAACTGCGCTTCGAAGGCCGCCAGCCGCTCTTCACTTGCCTCGACCGTGTTGACCCCATCATCGATCAAGGACGCGGAGCGCCGCGCGATCCCGCCAATCTCATCGATACAGTTCGATCGTTGGCCGATATCGGCCAGGTCCGCGTCCCGACGAACACGGTGTGCGAAGGCTTCGGGTAGGCTGGCGTGCTTGGCAAAGCCTTTGTGCTGCGTATTCATATGCTGTTCTCCTCTTGTCAGTTCCCTGCTGCCCCAGAGAACAGGATCAGACGAGGATTGTCGCAGGTGACAAAACGAAGTGAGGCTGAGGTTGGGAGTGTGCGGGGCGTTGACTCACTATACACCGGTGCACGGTGCGCACCCTTGAATCCGTGCGTGGATAGTGAATTTTTCCGCAGCACTGTAAGCCAATCAATAAGGGAGATGATTATCGCTAGCTCTTCGCCTACAAACTGGCAGGCCTTTGAATGACAAGCTCACCTGAGAAAGGCCATACTCTGAAGCTTTGGACTGGCAATGACTTCGAAGAGCAACGGCATCCCCGAGCGTATCCCGACCACATCGTCCGACAGCAGCGAAAGCCCTTTGGCTCGCCCGGCCGGCAATGCACTTCCTCGCCGCATTCCAACTGTCGACCGGCGGGTGTCAACTGACATCTATCGCGGTCGTGAAAGAAGGGGCCTGGGTGAATGACTGAGCGCTCGCCTAAGACTGTGACGCAGGGCGCCGCATATCGGAGTCGAGCACCCGAAGTATGGTTGCAGTCTGCACATGGTAGAGGCGTAACAGCGCCATACTGAATGCACGCCAGTGCGTATCGAGCAGGCGTATCGCGCGATCACACGCACAGGTTCTGTACTCACAGCATGTCGAAGAACTGCAGCATGGCGCGGCTGGCATCGGGTCCTGCGCAGTCGGTGTAGGTGCCGGCCGCGCAGCCCCCCGCCCACGCGTGGCCGGCGCCGTGCACCACCCAGTGCTCGGCAATGACGCCGGCGTTCTCGTTGCGATACACGTACCGTGTGTATTTTCGTCCCCCCGGCGCCTTCTTCGTTTCCGACTCGGGCGCAATACTGCACTGCGCCGTGACCGATCCCGTCACGATGTGTTGTCCGTTTGAGGGATGTACCGTGGCATCCCGGTCGCCATGAAAAACGATGACTTTCGGTCCGGCTGCACGCCGGTGTTTCCCTGGCGCCCCCGACCGCATCGACTGCAAGGCGGAGGGCAGGTCGCGTGCTGCACCGAAGGGCAGGCCGGAATGCACGCCGACGGCGTGGAAAAGTTCCGGATAGACTGCGGCGACCACCGCAGCCATTGCGCCACCGGCAGACAGGCCGGCGATACTGATACGCGCGGGATCCACCGCATGACTAGCCATCACCTGCTGGATAATGCCTGCGATCAGCGCAGGTTCGCCCTTGCCACGCTGCTGGTCCGCCGTATTGAACCAGTTCCAGCAACGTGAGCTGTTGGCATGCGCCGGTTGCTCGGGCCAGACGACGAGACAGCCCGCTTCCTCCGCCAGAACATTCATGCGGGTGCCCGCGGCAAAGTCGTCAGCGTCCTGCGTGCAGCCATGCAGCATCACCAGCAACGGTAGGGCTTGTCCGGCGTAGCTACTTGGAATGTACAGCTTGTAGTCGCGCTGGCTCGCCGCGCCTTCGTAGGTGAGCGTCAGATAGCGCGCGCCATCAGGCAACGATGGTGTGTGGGGGTGCGCGCGCAGCTTTGCGCTTGCTGGCAGCGGACTCTCTTGTGGCAGGGTGATGCCATGTTGTCTCAGCAACGCGGCGACGTCTGCCACTCCGGCTATCGCTGCCGCACTGTGATCCGTGCCCGCCGCTGCGCGGGCCCACGCCGGTGCGGCGTTCAGGTTTTTCATCTGCGGCGTGGCTGCGCTTTGCATCGCGCCCGGCGCATCGTCCGTACTGAGATCAGCGAGTGCATCCCTGATGGTTGCGGTCGTCGCAAGCGGTCCATCCTTCATCAACTGTTGTGTTGCCTGCTGCAGCTTTGCCATCAATGCCGTATACGGTTTCATTTGTGCCTCATGTGTTGTGCTGCATTGATTCTCAGTTGATCCGTCCCGCCAGTGCGGCGCGAACGGCTGTGGTGGCATGTAGCGCGCCCAGAACCGTTACCGAACGAATTGTTGCCGCCGCCAGCGCCGCCGGTACATCGTCCGCGATGGTAAGCAGCCCCAGCACACGCAGCGCGAGCATGTCTCCGCGTGCTTGTACCGCCTCCAGGTCGGCGCGGGTGTATGCCAGAAGCCCGAGCACGAGTTCATCCCGTTCCACGGTGCGGCGTACCGCTTCCGCATGCTGGCTGAGCTGGTTGCGCACGGCAGTCCGGATCAGGTCGGTGCGATTGGAATAGAAGCCCTGCTGGACCAGCAGGTCGATCTGCCCGAGGTCGACGGGCATGAGGTTGATCGTAATCTTTTCGGATTCGGCAAGGCGGGACTTCAGCTCTGGCATGGGCAGCTCCTCGGATGGGAGTATCCATACTAACACCATCCAAGTGGATGGTAAATATAAATTCGCAGACGTCCTAGTCGGTGCAGCGCAGTCCCTTCTGCTTCTTTGGAATGGTCACGGTGAATGTTGTCTGATCTGCGTGGGAGCGCACGTTTATCCGTCCTGAATGCGCATGAACAATCTCCCGTGCGGTAAAAAGCCCGATTCCCATGTTCGTACTCTCGCCGGGAGGAGCATGCTCGATGCCCGAAAGGCGTACCAGAGGATCAAAGATGCTGGCTATCTTGTCCGGTGGGATGACCGGTCCCCGGTTATTGATTGCAATGGAGATGTCGTCGTCCGTACCCGATACTTCAACAGTCACCGGTGACTCCTTGCTGCCGTACTGAAGAGCGTTGCCGATCAAATTGGAAAGTACTTGCGCACAGCGGCCGCCATCGATAAAAGCGCTCAACGACGCTGGAGCGCGTAGCTCGATCACGCGGTCGGGGTTAAACGTGCGAAGCTCATTCACCACTTGCTCGCAGAGCGAGGTCAGGTTTTCCTGCCGCGGGCTGATCGGAATGCCTGGGCCGAGGTGGGTACGCGTGAAGTCAACCAGGTCACTGACCAGCTTGCCCATGCGTGTGGCGCTGTTGAAATTCTGGTCGCAAGAAGAACGTATTTCGGTGCGAGGTCGAACGCTTGCATGATGAAGCTCGAACCCATCAGCAGTGTGCCCAGCGGGGTGCGCAAATCGTGCCCGAGGATGGCCAGGAACATATTCCGCGATTGCGTCACCAGGCGCTCATAGCGCGCGACTGCCGCCCCCGCTTTGCCAGGCCCTTGGATTTTGCCACCCTATCCGCGTCCGACTGGGCGGTTTGGATGTCTTCGGCAAAGGTGGCGAGCATTTGACGTGCATGGTCGCGCAGATCCTCATCGTTCATCGCTAGGGCGGGCGGTTCGATCGTGCGTGCGAAATCTTCCCAAGCCATCAGGATGGGCTCAATATTGGCGAGGATGAAATCGGAGAGCCGGGGATTGGTATTCATGATGAGTCTCCAGTCAGCTGCACGCATCGGGCTTTCCGATCATAGCAGTGGACAGTTTTGCGCCATTGACGATTCGCCTGCCAGGCAAATGTTTTCGAAATGCTTAGGTGAGCCAGACGAACTGCGGTATGGTGGGGCTGTGCTTCATCAAGCCTTGTGTGCTGGACTTCTCTCCTGTCCTGCCCCGGCGGTCCCGTTTGCTTCCCTTCGTTTCCCCGTAGCTGGTAAGCACCCTGGATGAATAGTACGCCCCGGAGCGGCGATGCTCTCGATAGCGCTTCTCTCAGGAGGCAGTTCATGACAATATTTAAATGGTTCAGCACGGGCTTGCTGGCGCTGCCGCTATGGCAGGTCGCTGCGGCAGGCCTGGTGACCACGCATCTGACGATCATCGCCGTTACCGTTTATCTGCACCGCAACCAGACCCACCACGCGTTGACGCTCCATCCGCTGCCGGCGCACTGCTTCCGGTTTTGGCTCTGGCTTACCACGGGCATGGTGACGCGCGAATGGGTCGCGGTACATCGCAGCCATCACGCGCACTGCGAAAGCGAACTTGATCCACACAGCCCGCGCACCAAGGGCATCGGCACCGTGCTGCTGCGCGGTGCGGAGTTGTATCGTGCCGCGGCGGCCGATCCCGTCCTGGTGCACCGCTATGGTACTGGCGCACCGGATGACTGGATCGAGCGCCGGCTCTACAGCCGTTACACATGGCAGGGTGTAGCGGTCCTGCTGATTGCCTATGTCGCAGCATTCGGTGTCATCGGCCTCACCTTATGGGCGATTCACATGCTGTGGATTCCCGTGCTGGCGGCGGGCGTAGTCAACGGTCTCGGCCACTACACGGGCTACCGGAATTTTGATGGACCGGATGCTTCGGCCAACCTGATGCCGCTTGGGCTGCTGATAGGAGGCGAGGAGCTGCATAATAACCACCATGCACTGCCGACCTCTGCCAAGTTTTCGGTGCGCTGGTTTGAATTCGATGCCGGCTGGGTGTATGTCCGGCTGCTAGTATGGCTGAGGCTGGCTAGCGTGCGGCCGCTGGCCGCGCCCTTAACACTGCGCGCGGAGCCATGTGTGCCCACTATCGGCACGCTGCACCAGGTGCTGTGCAATCGCGCAATACTGACCCGGCAGCTGAGCGCTTGTGCAGTGGCGGCGCTACGCATCCAGCGCAACACTCTCCGGCAGGCTCTATCCGCGCCGGCGCTGGCGAGGATAGAGGCCCTGCTGGCGCGCACGCCAGGCCGGCTCGGCCACGACGAGGAAGCCGAGCTGGCGTGTTTTTGTGCCATGCACCCTGGATTCGAACAGATTCAGGAACTGCGCCGCGGCTTTGAGGCGCTGTGGCATCGCTCGGCTGCGCCGCCAGCGGAACTGCTGCTGCAGCTATCGGCATGGTGCGCCGCTGCCGGACACGTTCGTCCCCTGGGGCGATTTGCAAACCATTTGATACGGTATGGCTGATGGTGCAACCAGACCGGGGCTTCATCGGTGGCCATACGAGCAGTTGGGCCGGAAGCTGCTTTGGCTGCTTGCCTTAGCGGGGGCCTGAAACAGGGCCGTCCATAGGGAGCTGTTTGAAGACTTCGTCCGCTACTTCCTCCTGGCCAAGCGCCGAGAGCGCGCCCAAAATCATGAGGCGGGAACCCATTTCATTGTCAACTGATGATGTATCTGCCATCAGGGAGAGCAGCCGTCCCGTGATTCGCATTGCCGCGTCCGGCGCAATCTCGCCACTGAACGCAGAGGCGATGTCCTTGCCGGTTCTCTGCATATTTTTGAGCAAGCTGGTTTCCATACGAACCTCCCACTCGCTTAAGCTATCACGCTGGCCACACAGGTAGCGCAGGGTTGCCGATATGCATTGCTAGTCGAGCTTACAGGATCATCTTCATGCCATGGTGCGATGCTTTGAAGCCGAGCTTCTCGTAAAAACGCAAGGCATCGGGACGAGCCTTGTCAGTCGTGAGCTGCACTAAAGTGCATTTGCGCTCACGGGCTCGGGCGATGGCATGCTCGAACAGCAGTTTCCCAATCCCGCGATTTTGCTCCGATGACGCAACCCGGACCCCCTCGATCAGCGCTCGCCAGGAACCTTGATAGGTGAGGTAAGGAATATAGGTCAACTGCAGAACGCCAATGACTTGAGGGCCCCTTGTACAGACAATCACCTCGTTATTTGGATCTCGGCTGATCGCGTCGAAGGCTACGTGATAGGAGGGAGGCAGCGGATCGACAAAGTTTTCGCGTTTTGCGCCCAAGGGGTCATCGGCCAACAAGGCAACGATAGCGGGAAGATCGCTTTCGACAGCAATGCGAAACTCAATTACATTTGTTGCCATGAGTGGATGGTCTCCCGAAATAAAAGCAGTGGCATTTGGCGAGGAGCGGTGCATAGCCCCTATGGGTCCAAAGGCGGAACGCAAGATAGGCTGTTGAGTCAGTTGAGTCGGTTGATTATTTTAAGCTGAACCGAGTCCGCCGGCTGTGTTGGGAGCGCTGCTGATTGATGCCGCCACGTCGAACGGTATGGCTCGCGAGGCTATTGGTCTACGCAATGTTATCGGCAGCGATCTCGCGGCCTTAGGAGCGCGTGTGGATTGGCGACCACATTAAATTCCGATATTCGTTTGATAATATTTTCAGGTCGCTGATCAGGTGTGGAACGCGCGCCCTCGGCGCGCGAGGGGCCGCAGTGTCTGCTACGTTCACTCGAGCGTGGCTACGCTTGCGAGATCATAAATTGAGCAATACGGCGCCAAAGATGGTGCCATCTGACGAGCATTTGGCAAAAGAGTGTCCGTTTGCTCGTAGAATTAACCCCCACTCTGATGATCCACCTTCACTACTCGTAAGATGCTGCCACTCGATCATCTGACCTTTCATAGTCCAGATCCCGAACTTCTAAGTGGAGTTGTTTCAAATTGCGCTTGGTAAAGCCAAGGCTGGGTGGCACGATTATGCAGGAAGCGTGCTTAGCGAATTGGTTCGTGGCTACTGCTCTCACAAAACATGCTAGGGTACAAGATGTTCAAGTTGGAGAAAGCGCTTCAGAGCCGTCAAAGAAGTGGTACCTGTTTTTCCCCAAGCGCTTGGCGTGATACATCGCCCTATCGGCCCGGCCCAGGATCTGCTCTGTATCCAGCGGCATCCCAGGCGACATGAAAGCCACACCGATGCTGGCAGTGACCTGGATTCGCAGTTGGCCAACATTTACCGGCGCCAGGCAGGCATCGTGCAGCCGCCCGAGCAATGGCACGCAATCGGCAATGCTGGAGAGTCCCTGCAATAGCACCACAAATTCATCCCCGCCCATCCGACCCACGGTGTCGCTGTCGCGCACAGCGTCCTGCATTCTGCGCGCGAGTGCAAGCAGCAGCTCGTCGCCGCAGGCGTGGCCATGCAAGTCGTTGATCTGTTTGAACCCGTCCAAATCAATATAGACGACCGCCAGAGACAGATGGTATCGGGTGCCAATCGTCATGGCCTGCTTTAACCTGTCCAGTAATAATCTTCGGTTAGGCAGTCCTGTCAGGGTGTCGTGGTCGGCACGATATTCAAGTTCTTTCCGTGAGGTGATGTCGGAGAACAGTCCGATGTAGCTGCTTACTTCTCCTCTGTCGTTATAGATGGCGCGGATGGCCAGCGCCTCCGCATATGCCTCACCATTCTTACGCCGGTTCCATACTTCGCCTTCCCAATAGCCGCTGATTTGCAATGTACGCCAGAGTGACCGGTAAAATGTTGCGTCTTGCCGCCCGGACTGCAGTATGTTGGGGTTCCTGCCGAGGACTTCCTCACGTTCGTATCCGGTAATGCTTGTAAAGGCTTCATTCGCATCAAGGATCAGACCCGCTGGTGAAGTGATTAGAATGCCTTCGCGCGTATGCTGGAATATTGCCGCTGCGCGGCGCAGATCCTGTTGAACCTGCGCCGATCGGCATGGTGCGGATTGCGGGACAGGCAACTGGTGTTTACTTCGCTCGACGAGCTGTTCCAGCCAGCGCCCCAACAAGTCGAGGAAGCCGCGTTCGATACCTGATGACTGGTTTGATGGCCCGGACCGGTAGAAGCAGACGAAGCCATGCGGAATACCGCAGAAGTCGATGCGGATTCCGACCGCACGGCGCCCGGCCCCCCAGCTGAACGACCGGGCGCTGCGGCTTTGTAATAGGACTTCAGTACAGCGCGCCAGGAGCATCGGGTTTGCTTCGGGAGCGTGGCCACAGGCGGCAAGCATCTTGACACCCTCCGAGGTCAACTCCGCCACCAGCGCGGAAGGGCGGCGCAGCGCTCTGGCGGCAATATCCAGTGCGGCCGCCAGCAGTTCGCCGGGAGGCGTCATGTTCAGTGCGGCGATGGCCGACAGCGCGCGCAGGTAAGTCCGTTGCCGATGGCGGCGGAAGCGGCCGGCACGGCGCGAGTCCGATGAATGCGAGAGGTCCATGCAGCTCACCCGGTCAGCGATACGCATCAGGCCGCATTGGCAATCAGGTGCAGTTCGGGCCGCTGCCGATGTGCGGGAGACATGGTCGATACCCCATGCCGGTTCTCCGGCTCGAGACGGAAGCGCGCCACCTCGGTGGCCAGTTGCGCGGCCTGCTGTTGCATGGCAGCGGCTGCAGCGGAGGCTTCCTCGACCAAGGCGGCATTCTGCTGGGTGACCGTATCCATGCTTGTGATCGCCTCATTGACTTGCCCGATCCCAGTACTCTGTTCGCGGCTGGCTTGCGAAATTTCTTCCATGATGGCGCTGACTCGCCCAATGCTGGCAACCACCTCGGTCATGGTGACGCCGGCGCTGGCGGCCAGATCGCTGCCGGCCGCTACCCGCTGAGACGAATTATCGATCAGCGCCTTGATCTCCTTGGCCGCCGCCGCCGAGCGCTGGGCCAGGTTGCGCACTTCGCTGGCGACGACAGCAAAGCCGCGCCCTTGCTCGCCGGCGCGTGCAGCTTCCACTGCTGCGTTCAAGGCGAGGATATTGGTCTGGAAAGCAATGCCATCGATAACGCCAATGATATCCACGATGCGCCGCGAGGCTTCATCGATACCATGCATATTGTCCACCATCTTTTGTACGACCTCACCACCACGTGCGGCCACGCCGGCAGCCGAGCGTGCAAGCTGGTCCGCCTGGCATGCATTTTCGGCGTTTTGCTGGACGGTGGACGTCAGCTCTTCCATGGCGGACGCAGTTTCCTCCAATGCGCTGGCCTGATTCTCCGTGCGTGCGGACAAGTCCAGGTTACCGGCCGCAATCTCGGAGGACGCGAGGCGGATGGTCTCGGCGCCTACGCTCACCGTGCCGACCACGCGCCGTAGCCCGGCTGCCATTTCGTTCAGGGCGCGCATCAGCTCTGCCGGTTCATCGCGGCCGGCTTCGTTGGCAACAACGCACAAATCGCCGCCCGCAACCGAGCGCGCGATCTGCACCGCCTGAGCCAAGGGTTCGGTAATGCCAACGGTAATGAACCAGCCGAGGGCGGCAGCAATGAGGCAGGCCAGTAAGGAGACACCAATCATCATGATCGCCGAACGCTGCTTCAACGCATCTGACTCAGCCAGCAATGCATGGTCTTCCGCAGCCTGGATATCGCCCAGGCGGGTCAGCGACTGGCTCCAGCGCATCTGGATCGGGCGCAGTTGATCCATCAGAACGCGAGTCGCGTCAGCGCTCTGATTCAGCAGACCAAGTTCGATGATGTTGGCTATCAGCGGTGCCGCGTCCGATCCATCGCGGTCTGTTTCATTCAGCGCGTCCTGCTCGGTGCTGCTGGCCGCGTGCTTGGCGAACAATGCGCGCAGCTCGGTGCTCGCTTCAGCATATTTCGAGGCCTGCGAAGCGATTGCCTCGACTTCCCGCCTCTTTTGCTCTTCGTCCTGCAGCAGCACGACGTTACGCAGCGCGATCATTCGGCTGCTGACGGTAGCGCGCATGGCGATGGCCAGCGCACTTTTCGGCTGATTGACTTCGGTCACGCGTTCCATGCGATCCTCGAGTTGACTAAGCGTGTGATATCCGAGCCCCGTCAGGCCCAGCATTAGTGCAATAAGTATGGAGAAGGCGATGGCCAGACGTGGGGCGATTCTTAGGTTACGGAGCAGCATAATGACCTCATTGGAGATTGGAAGAATGGATAGCAGGAACCGAACCGGACGTAATCCACTGCAGGAACCCGCGCTGGGAGAGCGGAGGGCAGAAGAGGTAGCCTTGGGCCACCGGGCAGCCAATGCTTTTCAGCAGAAATAGCTCACTCTCGTTCTCGACGCCCTCGGCGACAACCTGCATGTCAAGCCTCTTGCCCAGGGCTACCATGGCCTCAAGCATGGTGCGGGCTTTGCGGGATGCGCACAGGCTACCGACGAATGAACGGTCGATCTTAAGTTCAGTAAAGGGAAGGCTGAGCAGAAGCGCCATCGAGGAATAGCCGATACCGAAATCGTCTACTGCGAAGCGAAATCCGCGCAGCCGCAGCCGTGCCGCGCAGTCACGCACCAGCTGTGGGTTGCAGGCCATCGCGGTTTCCGTCAGCTCCAGTGTGATGCGCTGTGGTGCGACGCCATGCTGTTCCGCCATCGCCAGCAGACGGTCGGGCAGATCGGGGTCTTCAAGTGTGTGGGGAGCCAGGTTGATTGCCACTGCCAGAGAAGTGTCCTGCCACAGTGCGGCGTCAGCAAGTGCCTGCGCCAGCAGGCTGTAGGTCAGCTCATCAATCAACTCACAGGATTCCATCGCCGGGATGAAACACGATGGTGCAAGAACCTTCCCGGCGGCCTGCTGCCAGCGGGCGAGTACTTCGACGCCCAGCAGGCGATTGCTCGCCAAGTCGATCTTAGGCTGATAGAACGGAACGAATTCTCCGTTGCGCAAGGCCGTGCGCAGCAAGGCGGGGGCGGGCATTTGGGCTGGGGGGGAGGGGAAGCTCCGGCGCAGCGGCGCGAGCGTAGCATCGCAACGCGATAGTAGTTCAGCGACTGCGTCCATTGATAAGGGCTTGAACAGCTTACCCAGCACACACGCACCCTGTTCCAGCAGTGCATGTTCGACGGTTGCCACGATGGATGGCTCGGCGCCCGACACAATGGCGAAGGCGCCAACATCGAAGGCGGCCGCACGATGCAGGAATTCGATCCCGTCCATGCCAGGCAGGATCAGGTCGCTGATCACGAGGTCGCAGGGCAGGGCGGCGAGGTGTGCGAGGGCGCTCCACCCGTCCGCGGCGCAGATCACCTGGGTCACGCCGAAGTGGCGCAATGCAGCGGACATCAGCTCGCGCTGGACAGGATCGTCCTCGACCAGCAATACGCGGAGCACGGCGAGCGTGGCCGCATCAGGCCGCTCACGATGGGGGGCCGCAGCAAGGCGGCCTGAATCAGGGGAGAACATAAGGCACTCCATTTCTGCAATCACCGCGCGGAATGCGCGGCTACATCGCGAAAACGGCAGTAATGGAGGCCGTGGGACCAGCACCTGGCCGACGAGGGGACAGGCTGGCAAGGTTCAACTGAGCGCCTGGCGGGAAGGGGCTGGACGCTTGGGTGTGCTGAACAGATGCCTGCAGCTTAGCCTAATCGGCCATGAGTTGCAACGTTGAAATACTTCAATACTTTTATGCAACAAGCCCGGTGGCGGTAGTGGATATGCTGCATTGGACCATGCTATCGTGAACAAAATCCTAAAAAGCGATGCCAGAAACTCGCCAATCCCGCCGCCTGGTGCTTGTCACCGCCACCGCCCTGCTGCTGACAGTAGGTGGAGCGCTATCCTTTGTGCTCTATCAAGCGAGGGAAAGCGAACTGGAGGACTGGCGTACGCAACTCAGCAACACTTCGCTGCTGCTGGCGCAGCAAACTGCCAACGAAATGGCTTCGGCCAACCTGGCGCTCGATGACATGCTGGAGCGGGTACGCCTGGCCGGTGTGCACGACGACGCGTCGCTCCGACGCCTGATGGGGAGCGAGGCCGAATTTCGCCGCCTGGTCGACCATACCAAGGTGCTGCCGCAGATCGATGTTGCGTCGATCGTGGCGGCCAACGGCGACGTGGTGAACTTTTCCCGCAGTTATCCCGCCCCGCCGATCAATCTGTCTGAGCGGGACTATTTCAAAGCGCACCGGGAGCGTCCCGGCCCGCTGCCTTTGTTGAGCAATCCCGTGCGCAATAAGGGAAACGGTCAGTGGACCTTCTACCTCAGCCGGCGCCTCGATACGCCGGACGGGCGCTTCCTCGGGGTGGTTCTGGTGGGCATAGCGTCGCGCGAGCTGAGCGCATTCTTCAGCAAGATCAATCTGGGCGATGATGCCACGGTCACGCTGTACCGCCGTGATTTCGTGACCCTGGCGCGCTGGCCGCATAGTGATGCCTTGATGGGCTCCATCAACAAGGGTGGGAGCAGCTTTGAAATCATCGAACGCCAGCAACGCAGCAATGGAGTGGTGATAGTAAATACGCCGCGCCAGGCCGATCAGGGTCGGCGGACCACCCGCATGGGAGCGGTACGCCTGATTCCAAATTACCCGATGATCATCAACATCACCGTGACCGAGCGCCTGTTCATGGCACAGTGGCGGGAGTTCGCGTGGCAGTTGGGTGTCGTCGGCGCCATATGCTGTGTGGCGGTGGTGGCCGCTTTCGCCATCCTGTTGCGGGAGATGGGACGCCGCGACAATGCCGTGATGCGTCAGCGGGCGCTCAAGGCCGAGGCCGATGCTGCGAATCGCGCGAAGACCGATTTCCTTGCTATGATGAGCCACGAGATTCGCACGCCGCTGACCGCCGTGATCGGCTTTGCCGAACAGGTTGAAGACGTGAAAACGGTGCGCGAAGCGGAGGAACTGGGCAGCATCATCGCCCGCAACGGCCATCTGCTGCTCGCCCTGATCAACGACATTCTTGACATGTCCAAGATCGAATCGGGGAGGCTGGAGCTCGAAAGCGCCCCGTTCTCTCCAAGTGAGGCCCTCAATGCCGTGGAGCTGCTGATGCGTGGCCAGGCTGAGCGGCGCGGCATCGTATTCGATAGCAGCCTCGACAAACGCTGCCCAGCGCTGGTATTGGGCGATCCGACACGCTGGCGTCAGATCCTGATCAACCTGGTTTCGAATGCCGTCAAGTTTACCGAGCAGGGCAGCGTGTGTATCGCGGTGTGGTACGAAAAAGAGACCGCCATGCTGTATTGCCGGGTAAGCGATACGGGTGTGGGCATGGATGATGCTCAAATTGCCAGGCTGTTCAAGCCGTTCGAGCAGGCAGACAGCACGATCAGCCGTCGCTTCGGCGGAACCGGACTGGGCCTGTATCTGGTTCAGCAACTGACCCAGGCAATGGGCGGAAGCATCAAGATCAGCAGTGGAATCGGCGATGGCACTTCGATCACGGTCGCCATCCAAGCACCCGCGGCAGCGCTGCCGCAAGCTACCGCGCATCAGGTTCCAATACCGCTCGGTAAGCTGCGGGGGAAGGTGTTGCTGGTGGAGGACGGCGAGGATAACCGCCGCTTAATCAGCGTCATGCTGCAGCGTATGGGATTGCAGGTCCATTGCGCGAATGATGGCCGCGCCGGCGTCATTGCAGCAAAGGACGAACAGCCCGATTTGATTTTAATGGATATCCAGATGCCTGTCCTTGACGGGCTTGCGGCAACCCGCGAGCTGAGGCAGCATGGGTTTGCCTCGCCGATCATCGCATTGACGGCAAATGTCATGGCCAATGACCGCTCGCGCTATGAAGCCTCGGGGTTCGATGGCTGCATCGCAAAGCCACTGAACCGCGAGGAATTTGAGCAAACCTTGAACCGCTTTCTGCCAGGGGCCTCAAGCCAGGCTGGATTTGCTGACCTGCCGGAGTTCGCGGCTATTCAGTTTGCCTTCTTCGAAAGCCTGCGCTGCCGCATGGACAAGGTGGAGGACGCCTTGCAGGCCGGCGACCTGGCCACCGTACAGATGGAAGCTCACCTCCTGAAGGGTTCCGCGGCGACGTTCGGCTGCCCACGGATTGGCGCCACTGCCGCACACCTTGAGCGGGCATGCCGCGCCGCTGATATGCGTGCTGTCGATGCTGGCTTGCAGGCATTACAAGATGCCGTAGCGCTCGAATCGGCACATCCCCCAAGCCGTTAAGGACCTGATCATGACAAATCCGCCAACCCAAGCGTCCTTGATCCTGCTGGTCGACGACGATACGTTAATCCTTGGCTTGCTGTCCCGGGCGCTGGAAGCTGCGGGCTTTCGAGCAATCGCGGCGAACAGCGGCGCAGAAGCCTTGGCTCTGCTTGAGGACGGTGCGATCCAGCCGCAGCTGGCGGTACTGGATATCACCATGCCAGGCATGTCCGGATTGGAACTGGCTGGCCATATGGGAGGCATTCCCTATATGTTCCTCTCGGCGAATGACGAGGAAGGCGTCGCTGAGCGAGCGGCGGAAGCTGGAGCAGTTGGCTTCCTGCTGAAGCCCATCGATCCCAACCAGCTGCTGCCGGCAGTTCGGGCGGCGCTCGCGCGCGGCGCCGAGATCCAGGGCCTGCGCGCCGAAGAGCAGCGCTTGGGCCAGGCCCTGCGCGAAGGCCGTGAGACCGGCATGGCAGTTGGCTTGTTGATGGAGCGTTACAGGCTTGACCGGCACGCTGCCCTGCGTCTGCTTCGCACCCAAGCGCGTTCCACGCAGCGCAAGCTGAATGACGTGGCAGCGGAGGTGCTCGACGCAGTCGAGAAACTGAACACGTTTAACCCAGCTGGATAAGCAAACACGCTCAAGTTTTACTTCTCATCTGACATGGTCCGGTTTGCCACAATTTTTTGTGGATGCGGATATCCCAAAGCTAACCCAAATCGCACTTTGCAGGCATCTGACAAATAAAAAAGCCAACTGCATTAGCTGGCTTTTTTATTGTAATTTGTCCCGTCCTACAATGAGTTGTCAGTTTTCGCCTTTTTCTAAGGAGAGAGTGATGGCAATTGAGGGAAAGCGTACCCAACGCGACTACACGATGGCTTTTAAGCTTGGTGTAGTGGCGGCTGTGGA